>Ga0209187_1000080_pt1 | contig 209991 bp, 198 predicted proteins | sample BantaG_FD_187430 | JGI IMG/M metagenome (GOLD analysis project Ga0209187, IMG submission 187430) | Marine algal microbial communities from Bantry Bay, Ireland - BantryBay_4 metaG (SPAdes) (version 2) | ecosystem: Host-associated > Algae > Red algae > Unclassified | place: Bantry Bay, Ireland... | reverse complement strand
GAAAAAAAATACTGGTTTTGGGCTTATTTGGGCTGCGGTAGGCAAGCCTGTGTTGCTTATTTATTGAACTTTATATGCTACAATAGCTTCAGACAAGCAAATGTAGTAAATAATTGAATGTGATTTTGCTAAATGTGTTGATGGCTTTGGAGAAAGTCAGCAAGCCCTATTTAAAACAACAACTCGAACAAAGAAAGTCATTCAATGGCAGATATTAAAACAAGCTATTTGAATGAACATGTGCTAAATTTATTTTTATCAAACTCTCAAATTGACCCAGGGTTGAAAAAAAATAAATCAATCACCCAAAGGCTGTTGAATTTTGGGAAAATTGCCGCTTAATTTATTACCGAATTATTGATTATTAGAGATACTTCTATTAAATTTAGCATTATAAAGTAAAGCTCCATTAGTATTAAATAACTTGTAGCTTAATAATTGAGTATTGCCACTAAAGTTGACTACCAAATTATCAACTGTTGGGTTTGGATATATTTTAAGAGCAGAATTTGCCTCTTCATTTAATTCTACATTAGTTATACTGTTAATAATAATTTGAAGTACACCTTGAGCAATACAAACCTCGTCTTTCTCAATAAAAGTATTTAGTGTCTCCCCTATCACATAGTTTAGTGTGAGATTTTATGCTTTATAAAAAGTGCCAGCTGGTGTTATGGCTGATGAAACTATACTTTGTGCGTAGCAAAACTGTACTGCTAATATACTTATAGTTGTTAGTAATAAATTTCTCATAGCTTTTTAATTTGATTCCTTTGAATACAAAAACATTTAAGAAAAAATAAATACAAATTAATTAATTTGTGTATTTGATAAAATTAAAATCTGTCCAATTTTTTTTATTTAATTGATTTTTAGTTGTTTAAAATATTAACGGGTTTTGTGTAAAAATGCTTATCTTACCACAAATAAATTAACAAAAAATTCTGTCTTCTTATTTAAGAAAAAACTACGCTCAATTTAAACAAATTTTTTTACACATACACACTTACTTGATAGTTGTTGCTTAAATTGCAACACATTTATGACCAAAGCAAATAGCATACAATTTATAATTGATACCTTAGAAAGATTATATCCCGAAACGCCAATACCCTTAAATCATAACAGCAACTATACTTTATTGGTGTCCGTTTTGCTTTCTGCACAATGTACTGATGAACGAGTAAATAAAATTACACCCAACTTGTTTACCATTGCAGACAACCCTTTTGATATGGTAAAACTTTCGGTAGAAGAAATTGCCAACATTATTCGCCCTTGTGGTTTAAGCCCAATGAAATCGAAAGGCATTTACGGTTTGAGCAAAATTTTAATTGAACAGCACCAAGGCGAAGTACCAAACAGCTTTGAAGCGTTGGAAGCGTTGCCTGCTGTGGGCCACAAAACAGCATCGGTAGTTATGTCGCAAGCTTTTGGTGTGCCTGCATTTCCAGTTGATACACATATTCACCGCCTGGCCTTTCGTTGGAAGCTAAGCAATGGTAAAAGCGTAAGCCAAACCGAAAAAGATTTGAAACGTTTATTTGATAAAAGTTTTTGGAACAAACTGCACCTGCAAATTATATTTTTTGGCAGAGAATATTGCCAAGCTCGTGGACATTTGCCGCAAAATTGCCCTATTTGCTCAAAAATTGGTAGAAAAGATATGGACAAAAAATGGGCTAAATTAAAAAGTAAATAAATGGCTCTGCTTATGCTTTGTAAGTATGAGCGTAAATGGCACTTCAAAAAACAGTTGATTTCAAAAAAACAACATTCATATTGTATAATTAAACATTATCTTAACCTTAAATTGGTATCTTTGAATTTATGATTATTGCATCAATACACGGAAGACAAGTTTTAGACTCGAGAGGCAACCCAACGGTTGAAGCCGAAATTATAACCGAAAACGGCGTTTTAAGCCGAGCCATTGTGCCCTCGGGCGCAAGTACAGGTAAATACGAAGCAGTTGAGCTGCGAGATGATGACAGTAGTTTATATATGGGCAAAGGCGTTACCAAGGCTATAAGCCATATTAATGATATTATTGCACCTGAGCTTATTGGTTTAGATGTGATGGAACAGCGCGAGTTAGATGAAATTATGTTGCAGTTGGATGGTACTTCTAACAAATCGAAATTGGGTGCCAACGCTATTTTAGCAGTTTCGTTGGCTATTGCCAAAGCTGCTGCAGACGAAGCAGGTTTGCCTTTGTACCGTTATGTTGGTGGTGTAAATGCCTACACTTTACCAATACCAATGATGAATATTTTAAATGGCGGCTCGCACGCAGACAACAGCATAGACATACAAGAATTTATGATTATGCCAGTTGGTGCAGATAGCTTTAGCCAAGGTTTACGTATGGGTGTTGAAGTATTTCATCATTTAAAAAAAGTATTAAAAGATGCTGGACATTCTACCAATGTTGGCGACGAAGGTGGTTTTGCACCAAATTTAAAAAGCAACGAAGAAGCCATTGAAGTGGTTTTACAAGCCATAGAAAAAGCAGGCTACAAACCACAAGATGATTTTTTAATTGCCTTAGATGCCGCTGCTTCTGAGTTTTATTTAGAAGATGAAAAAGTATACCACTTTAACGAAAGTACAGGTGAAAAATTAAGCAGTAGCGATATGGTGAGCTATTGGAAAAACTGGAGCGAAAAATATCCTATTATTTCAATTGAAGATGGTTTACACGAAGACGACTGGAAAGGTTGGCAAGCATTAACCGCTGCAATTGGCAATAAAGTTCAATTAGTAGGAGATGATTTATTTGTAACCAATGAAACCCGTTTAAAAAGAGGTATTGAAGAAAAATCGGCCAACTCTATTTTAATAAAAGTAAATCAAATTGGTAGCTTAACCGAAACGATTAACACGGTAAGCTTAGCACAAAATAATGGTTTTAATTGTGTAATGAGCCATAGAAGTGGCGAAACAGAAGATACTACAATAGCCGATTTAGCCGTTGCTTTAAATACCGGGCAAATAAAAACTGGCTCTGCTTCTAGAACGGATAGAATTGCAAAGTACAACCAATTGTTGCGTATTGAAGAAGAATTGGACAGCCAAGCTTATTACCCAGGAAAAAATTATAAATTTGTATAATTAACTTTCAAGCAGTTTGAAAAAGCAACGCAATATTAATAGAACAACTATTTTGGGTTTATTAACCAACAAATACAGCATAACCATATTAGTGTTTGTGCTGTATTTGGCTTTCTTTCAGCAAAACAACTGGTTAGAGCAACGCAAATACAGGCAAAAAGAAAAGCAGTTGCAAAGCGAAATAGAATTTTATGAAAAAGAAATAGCAACTATAGATAAACAAACGAACGACCTGCTTAACAACAAAGACGCCTTAGAAAAATTTGCCCGAGAAAAATATTTAATGAAAAAAGACAACGAAGTTATTATTATTACAGAATAAAATTTCATTATGAAAACAATAACATATTTTTACCATACAATAATTATCATTTTATTTTGCCTTGGTTCACTTAGCTTAAGCTACGCACAAAGTGGTGTAGAAGGCCACGGCAATGCCAATGCCTACGAAATGGCTGCCGGTATACGCGGTGGTTTTGGTATCGGACTTACCTATAAATTGGCTTTAGGTGAAAATAAATCGAGCTATGCAGAAGGCATTGGTTATTTTTTTAACGATGCAGTTACTTTAAAGGCTTTATACGAAAAAAACTTTACCACAAGTGTTGATGGTTTGCGTTGGTATGTTGGCGCAGGGCCAAGTATTGGTATTGGTAATACTGCACATATAGGAGCAAGTGCAATTGCTGGTATTGAGTTTAATTTTTCTGATATACCTTTTAACCTTTCATTAGATTATATGCCTACATTCAGAATTTTAAAAAAAGAATCACAAAATTTGTTTGATGCGCAAGTTGGTGGTTTGTCTATTCGTTATGTTATTAGATAGTTAGTAACCACTTAACAATATGGGTAAAATGAGAAACTTAAATGGGACTCTAGGGAATCTTGCTTTGAGTTGTTTGAGCACCCTCGGATATTATGATGGTTGGTATATGGCTGTTGTGTGTAAGCAAACCAAATAATATGAAATTTAGAAAAATAATAGCATTAGAACTTACTCACAGTAAAAAAGGTGACTTGTTTTGTAGATTAATGTCTGACTTATTTCATGCTTTGGGCTATGATGAACCTAGATTTGACGTTCATAAATCAGGAAGAGAAATTGATTTGCAGACTACGCATCGAATCGAAAAAAAAATTGCGATTGCGGAATGTAAGGCTCATAAAAACACCATTGGAGGTAGTGATATAAATAAATTTGTTGGTGCTCTAAACGCAGAAAAAAGAAAACTCTCTAAATCAGATTTATACAAAGATCATAATGTAACCGGATATTTCGTCTCTCTTTCGGGGTATAAAGAAACTGCAATTGAACAAGAATTGGACAATAATAACGAGAGATTAATTCTTTTAAAACCAGAGCAAATTATTGACGAATTGGTGAAAGGGAGAATAATAGTCCCTTTAGAAAAAGCAGTTGCATCAGTAAACTCCAATAAACTCACTCTTGAAATGTCAGCAGACCTGATAGCATACAATAAAGGCTGGGTATGGGCTATATATTATTCGAATGGTCAAAAAACAACCCATGTAGCTTTTGTACATGCTGAAGGAAAACTTTTAGTTAAAGAACTTTCAGATGAAATTATAAAACTCAATAAAAAATTAGACAAAAATTTTACTGACTTGGAAGTCATATGCAATAATGATAAACTTCCAAAAATTTTAGAAACACGAAAGAAATATTTTAAATATTTAGAGAACGAATGTGGTGAAATTCATTTTGAAGGATTACCTACTGATAAAGATGCTGGTTCTGTAAAAGTGAGGTTGGAAAATATTTTCATTACGCCAAGTTTAGAAATTATATCAAATCAACAAAAGGAATTTAATGAGAATATAGAAGATGAACGAAACAGTATAGGTGACATCTTAAACACAAATAGCAGGTTAGCCATTTTAGCAAAGCCGGGAGGAGGTAAATCAACCTTGATAAAACGGTTAGCTATTGCTTATGCATTTTCATCTAGAAAAAAACTTATTGACGATAACCTTCCTAAGGGAAAATGGTTTCCAATATTTATTAGATGTAGAGAATTGGGAGAAAAAGTTTCTTCTAGTATTACAGAGATTATTCATAATATCCCAAATCGTGCAGAAATAAATGATTGTACCGAAACATTTGTCAGTATCATTTCAAATTCCTTACAAAAAGGAACAGCTCTTTTATTGATAGATGGTCTTGATGAAATCTCTGATGATCGAAATAGGATTTCATTCGTTAATCAATTACGAACTTTTATTGCTACTTACCCTAATATACATATTGTAATTACGTCAAGGGAAGCAGGATTTAGAGCTGTTGGTGGAATACTAGCAAACTATTGTGCCAATTATAAGATATCACCACTCAATTCGTCAGAAATTGAAAGTCTATCAATAAAATGGCATACTGAAATATTGGACGATTCCGAAAAGACTAAAAAAGATGCTATTAGTTTAGCAACTATAATTATTAATGACAATAGAATAAAAAGTTTAGCTGAAAACCCACTCTTATTAACAACCTTGCTTTTTGTAAAAAGGTGGGCTGGTTATCTACCAACGAGAAAAAGTGTTCTATACCAAGAAATGATTAAGCTCTTAATGGTTACTTGGAATGTTGAGGGACATGAGCAATTGGACATTGAAGAAGCAGAGCCTCAATTAGCATATGTAGCCTTTTGGATGACTTCAAAGGGAAAACAAACGATTACATTAAATGACCTTAAAAAGTGTCTTTTAGATGCCCGAAAACAAATGCCTGATATTTTAGGTTATACCAAGGTTAGTGTTCCTGATTTTATCAAGAGAGTTGAGTCAAGAAGTAGTTTATTAATAATGTCGGGACATAAAAAAGCAGATTCAGGTGATATTGTACAAATTTATGAGTTTTTACACCTCAGTTTTCAAGAGCATTTAACAGCTAAAGCAGTTGTAGAAAAATTCCTTCCTACCTCTGAAAATAACAAATCAACGCTTGACATTATCAAACCTCACATAGAAGACGAAAGTTGGAAAGAAGTTATTCCATTAGTTGCGGTTTTGTTAAAAAGGGATTCAAAAGAATTAATTGAGCACTTAATAGAATTATCCATAAAAACGGTTGAAGATGATATTAGGAATGTATCTAAACTAACAATTTCTAAATCACCTGAAACTGCTCCTGCTGAGCTTTTAGGAAGTTGTATCGCTAATGAAATTCAAATCACTCCTGAACTACTTGATAATGCAATAGAGTGGTATTCCAAAAGCAAATATAAATTACGAGATAACTCTTCTACAGAAACTATTCTTAATAGTAAATTTAGAGAAGCATTCAAGGATAAAGTTCATAATTTATATTTTGAGGAATTCAATGATCAATTCTCAAGTCCTATTGGTAGTTTAATTGGAGATGTGTATTTCTTTGAGTTAAAGAAGGACGAAAAGGAAGTTTATAAATCAATATTAGCAGATATCAAAAACCCAAACAGAGAAGTACAGGCAATTTCATTGTTTGGATTAATGATTTTTTGTTATAAAAATCAGTTATATCTACCAAAAGATGCCAATATCCAACAATATGATTTTACAGAAATAGTGGAAAAATTATTGCCTATTATCAAGTCTGACGATAAACACCTTTGCTATCCAGCTATCTGGAGTATTGCTTGGTTTAATGATTCATTTACTTTTTCAGAAACGTTACAAGTAGGTATTCTGAAAAGTCTTCTTGAAATTTGGAATAAATATGAAGATTCAAAAAATCTTAATAGAACGTGTACATGGGCAATAATGACGCTTCTGCACCCGAGTTTACGGATAGATAAAAAATTAGTAGGTATTAATGATATGGAATCTACTATCTTAAAAAGATTTAGCTCTCCCTTGAATGAATACGATAAATTAGTTTCGATTTTTCTTAGCTTCCATTTGAATTTATCCCTTGATAAAACAGATGTAGAGAAGATATTAATAAAGGAAAACAAAAACCCCCATCGTTTTGAAAATCACATTACAGAATATGCTAAAAGACTAGGCATAAAGTTAAAAAAATAAAAGCCAACACACAACACTAGATAAGACGGAAGACTAGCTGTCGCTTCGTCCTCCGCTTATCATTAACGTTTGGCAGCATAAAAGAGAACCTTAGAATCCACCCAAAGCCTGAGTATCCAAGAATCTTATAGTTATTTTAAAATAAATAATTTGTGAGAAATATTCTCACCACATTTCTATCTTTGTAATTAATGAGATAATTTCTCACAAAAATAGAAAGATGATTGTTGAATTTACAGTTGGAAATTTTTTATCGTTTAAGGAAAATAAAACGTTATCCTTAGAGGCTACTAGTATCACAGAATATAAAGAATCTACATTTAAAGCTGGGAATTATAAACTACTAAAAAGTGCTGTTCTTTATGGTGCAAACTCTAGTGGTAAGTCTAATTTTATAAAAGCGATGTCAATAATGAAAAGAATCGTTATGACATCTGTTGAAAAGACTTCTGCATCAAAATTTGAGATTGTTCCTTTTTTATTAAATACAAATACTGAGAACAAACCTTCATATTTTGAATTAGTATTTTTAATTAACAATACTCGATATAGATATGGATTCGAAATTGATAATAAATCGGTTCACGGTGAATGGCTATTTAAGTTAGTAGACGATAAAGAAGTTCCTCTTTTTATTAGAGAGGAAAATGGAATTGGTGTTACAGAGAATTTTGATGAAGGTGCTGGTTTGGAATCAAAAACAAGAGAAAATGCATTGTTTCTTTCAGTCGTAGATCAGTTTAACGGAGAAATTTCTGGAATTATTATTAATTGGTTTAATGATTGGGAAACAATTTCGGGTTTAAGTCACGACAACTATAGAGGTGTGACTTTTGCGTTATTAGATAAAAAGAAATCAAAAAATAGACTTCTAGATTTTTTTAAAGATTTGGATTTAGGGTTTGAGCAATTGAAATTTAGAAAAGAAAAGTTTCAGGAAAGCTTATTGCCAAACGATTTGCCATCAGAAATGCTCAATGATATTATTAATGATCTACAAGGCAAAACTATTGCTCGAATCAATACAATTCATAAAAAATTTGATGGAAAGGGCAATCAAGTTGGGGTAAGAGATTTCGATTTACGTAATCAAGAATCGTCTGGAGCGAATAAAATAATTGACATATCGGGACCAATTTTTGATACTTTACTAGGAGGTGGAGTACTTGTTATTGATGAGTTAGATGCCAAGCTACATCCATTAATGACAGCAGCGATTACTAATTTATTTAATTCCCCAGAATATAATACTAATAACGCTCAATTAATTTTTGCTACACATGACACGAATCTTTTATCATACGGGAGATTTAGACGAGACCAAATTTATTTTCTAGAAAAAGATAAATATAAAGCAAGTGATTTATACTCATTGATTGAATATAAAGAGGACGACTCAAATAAAAAGATTAGAAAAGATAGGTCATTCGAGAAAGATTATATTAATGGTCGTTATGGAGCAATCCCTTTTATTGGAAACTTTGAAGAACTTTTAAGCAATGGCTAATATTATAAAGATTGATAATTCTGTTCTTAAAAGACGTGCACGTGCAGAAAAGAAACGAAAGACCGAGTTTAAATCAAAACGAAAGTTTTATTTAATTGTATGTGAAGGCGAAAAGACAGAACCAAACTACTTTGAATCGCTTAAATCCTCTTTGCCTAAAGGTGTTTTAGAATTGACAAATATAGATATTACTGGAACAGGTAAAAACACCATATCCATCATTAAAGAAGCAAAGAAGTTGCATAACAAATATGAAGAAAAGTATCTTAGGAAAATTGATAAAGTATGGGCTGTATTTGATAAGGATAGTTTTCCTCCAAAAAATTTTAATAATGCAATAAACAAAGGTGAAAATTCCAAACCAAAGATTAATTGTGCCTGGACTAATGAGGCTTTTGAACTATGGTATTTATTACATTTCAATTTTTATAACACAGGAATTTCACGTGACCAATATCAAAAACTAATTGAAGAAGAGATTAATAGAGCCGCTAATTTGACTGACTTCAAATACAAAAAGAATTCAACAGAAATGTATGTTCTTTTAAATAAATATGGTAGTCAGAAGAATGCAATTAGAAATGCAAAAAAACTTGAAAACCGATACTTTGATAAAAATTTTTCAGATCACAATCCTTGCACAAAAGTTCACCAATTAATTAATGAATTGGTTGATTTAACAGAAAAGTATGTTGCCCAACAACAGGTATAATTATTCCTTGTCAAACTATCTCACAGATTGACAAGGATACAAAATATAAACATGTTATTCCATAGAGACAACTACTAATAAACGCCGCATAACTTTATATAGCCTTTCCTTTTAAACAACAAAAACCAAAGCCACAATAAAAGTCGTTGGAAGTATTATCTTTGCTAAAAGATAATTTTGAAGCAATACATCATAACAAATAATAAACAAACACTATGCATTTAGTAGCCAAAACCCTTGCCGGCTTAGAACCCATTTTGGCTAAAGAATTAGAAAAAATTGGAGCAAAAAAAATTGTACAGGAAAATCGTGCTGTATCTTTTGAAGGCAGTTTAACCACTTTGTACAAAGCCAACTACTCGCTGCGCACTGCATTGCGAATTTTAAAACCAATTTATAAATTCAACGCACGTTTACCACAACATTTATATAAACACATTAGCAAATATAACTGGAGCAGCTTGTTTAACACCGAGCAAACCTTTGCTATAGATGCAACAGTTCATTCGCCTTATTTTAATCATTCGGTATTTGTAGCGCAAAAAGTTAAAGATGCAATTGTAGATCAGTTTAGAGATAAATTTGGTCGGCGCCCATCGGTAGATGTTGAAGCACCCGACATTCAATTACATGTTAGAATTAATAAAGATGAAGTTTCAGTAAGTTTAGATAGTTCTGGTTTTAGTTTACATAAACGTGGCTACAGAGATTTACAACACATGGCACCCATAAACGAAGCTTTAGCCGCTGGTTTAATTTTAACCAGCAATTGGGATGGCCAAAAACCTTTTTACGATTTAATGTGTGGCTCGGGTACTTTTTTAATAGAAGCAGCTGCTATTGCAACACAAACACCGCCTGGCTATTTTAGAGACAACACGTACGCCTTCGAAAATTGGCATGATTTTGAAGAAGAAAGATGGAAAACAATTAAACACTATGCCAATGAAGCCATTGTACCAACCAAAACCCCAATTTATGGTTTTGATATTGATGGTAGAATGATAGAGATGAGTGAACAACATTTAAGAATTACCGATTTTGATAAAGTAGTACAGCTAAAACAAGTTTCGGTTGCGGATAGTAAACCTTTAAGCGATGAAGCAGGTTGCGTTATTATTAACCCACCATATGATTTGCGTTTAAAAAACGAAGATATTATTGCACTTTACAAAAGTATTGGCGATGCTTTTAAACAAAAATACAAAGGCTTTTCTGCTTGGGTTTTAAGTGGTAACAAAACAGCTATAAAACACATTGGTTTACGAACAGCTAAAAAAATGACTTTTTATAATGGCCCAGTTGAGTGTAAATTTCATAAATATGAAATGTATTAGCTTTTTTAGTGTTTTATTAAATCGGGTTAAAAATTTAGGAGAGTTGCAAGCAAAACTTTAACTTCACCTCATAAAAATTAAATTAGTTATGTTTTTATATATATTTTTAATATTGAGTGGGTTAATTTTATCAGTTGAGCTAATGCGTCAAATACCCATTATTGGCGATGAGTTAGAAAACGTAATAAACTATCTATCAAAGTATTCGAGGCTAATAGGTGGCATAACACTAATTTTAGGTATACTTACCATTTTTGGTCATCTTATATCTAGCTTAGTAGCCATTATGGTTGGCCTGGTTTTATTTGTAGATCATTTAGATGAAATACCTGCTGCAGGCGGCCCGTTAAAAACATTAGCACAAACCGTTGAACCATTTGATGAATGGATTGGCTTAGCTGGTGTAATTATGGGACTAATCTGGTTATTTTAAACCAACATATTTGTTGGGTTTTCTAAGTTAGCTTTAAAGCTTTGTAAAAACAATGCACCCGTTGCACCATCTACTACTCTATGATCGCAGCTTAACGTAACCTTCATTTTATTAGTAGTTACCCAATTGCCACTGTCATTTTGCATTGGTACTTGGCGAATTGTTCCAACTGCCATAATGCAAGCATCTGGTGGGTTAATAATGGCTGTAAATTCTTCAATACCCATCATACCTAAGTTAGAAATGCTAAAAGTGTTCCCCTGCATTTCTTCCATACTTAGTTGTTTATTTTTGGCTTTGCCACCCAATGTTTTTGTTTCTGATGCAATGTGTGCCAAGCTTTTATTGTCGGCAAAACGAATAACTGGCACCAATAATCCTTCATCAACTGCAACGGCCATACCAATATGTATATGTTTATTTAATCGTATTTTATCGCCTAACCAGCTCGAGTTAACGTAAGGATGTTTGCGCAAAGCCATAGCTGCGGCTTTTATAACAATATCGTTAAAAGAAATTTTTACAGGTGAAATTTCATTCATTGTTTTACGAGTGGCCATTACATTATCCATTGTAACATCAATAGTCAAGTAAAAATGTGGTGCTTGAAATTTACTTTCTCCCAGGCGCCGTGCAATTGTTTTGCGCATAGATGAAAGGGCAATGTCTTCAAATTGTTCTTCGGCAACAATTGTAGGTAAGGTGATGTTTGCAGGTACTTCCGCATGCACTTTTGCTGGCTGCGGATTAGCTAAATAGCTTTCTATATCTCGTTTTACTATTCTACCTTCTTCACCGCTACCACTTAATGTGCCAAAATCAATGTTGTGTTCGGTTGCCAGTTTTTTTGCTAATGGCGAAATTTTAACTCTACCGTTAGTATTTGTATTTGCAGCCGTGTTGGCTGTTGCAACCGTTTCGGCTTTTGGCTTTGCCTCAGCTTTTGCAGCACTTGGTTTAGGGCTATCGTTTTTTGCTTCAACGGTTGCCGAAGCCAACTCCTTATTTTCTTCTTCTGAGGTTTCTGAACTGTCTCCTTCTTTTTTTGCCTCTGAAGCCTTTGCCTCACTTTTGGCTTCTAATTCATCTAATAATGTTTTGTAATCTTCTCCTTCTTCACCAATAATTGCCAAAACACCTTCTACTGGTACTGCCGCACCTTTTTCTACACCAATATACAAAATAACACCTTCTTGGTAGCTTTCTAACTCCATGGTAGCTTTGTCTGTTTCCACTTCTGCTAATAAATCACCGGGCTCAATGCTATCGCCAACTTTTTTGTGCCATGCCACTATTATACCCTCTTCCATAGTGTCGCTCATTCTGGGCATTTGTATTACTTCCGCCATTTTTTTTGCCTTTTAAAATTTATACTCCCAAAAGTAATATCTTTTAATTGTATTGAAATGATTATTACAGCTTTTTTGCATTATTTTATGTTGTAAAAATTTTTTTCGACTATCTCAACTAAGTATAAAACCTTCATTTAAGTTAATTTTTCTTTTGTTTGTTTAAGTATTTGTAAAATGATGGTAATTATTCAGAAGTTAGACCATTTCATTATCAAACGTCAGATATCAGACATAATTTGCGCCGGAATTATCTGACGTCTGACAGCGAAACAGTTTCTACTTATGTTATGCGCAAGCTCAAGAACAATGTACTTAAATTATAAAATCTAATAAAAAAAGAATAAACAGATTGAATTAGTGTATTTTGCAAAAAGGATTTATAAAATTTTTTTCGTAATTATTAATATCCCACCCGCATAAATGCGGGTAGCATAAAAAGTTATCAACAAAATTTGCACAAATGAAAGATTTAACTTCCTCAAATATAGATAGGCAGAATATATTAAATAATCCGGTAGTTTTAAGCAATCTAAGGGATTATTTTGGTGTTCCTGGTATGCTATTTCAGGAAGAATATAAATATACTAAACAACAAATATCAGAATTCTACCAAATAGATATAGCTACAATTGAAAGGTATCTTGAGAATTATGAAAAAGAATTTAAACATAATGGGTATGTTGTCTTAAAAGGAAAAAACTTAAAAGAATTCAAAACTGATTTTGGACACATAATAAATATATCAATTAAAACATCTCAACTTGGAGTATTTAATTTTAGGTCTTTTTTAAACTTAGGTATGTTATTGGTCGAAAGTGAAATGGCAAAAGCTCTAAGAAGTAAAATTCTTGACATAGTAATTGATACCTTAAACAAAAAAGCTGGAGGTTCCACAAAATATATAAACCAGAGAGACGAAGACTTTTTAAATACCATTCTTAAAGAACCACATTACAGGAAAGAATTTACTCAAGCTCTAAGCTCATATTTAGATTTAGGAAAATTTAAATACGCAATTTACACTAGTAAATTTATGAATGTATATTTAAAGAAAATGCAGTTGAATATAAAAAAATACTAAATCTAAGCGAAAAAGAAAATGCTAGAGATACTATGTATTCAGAAGTATTAAAACTTATTACTTCGTTTGAAACTGGTCTAGCTCACGAAATGAAAGAAAAGTTTAATTCCATTGGAAGAAAACTTACAAAATCTGAAATGGATAAACTTTTAACTAAAATTTCGGAACACCCACTATTTAAACCATTAATTGAAGATGCCAGAATAAAAATGGCAAGCAGAGATTATGGATTTAGAAAAGTCCTTCACGATAGTCTTAAAAATTATATAAACACAGTATCCCAATCTGACTTTGAGAGGTTCTTAGGAGAAAAAAGTAAAGCAATAGAGGATAGAATAGATGAAAATATAGATGTTTTTAAAAGACTTAAAAATCGGTAAAATGAAATTCATATATTTTGATTTTGAATATGAAGTTATAGAACACGATTATATAATAAAACATTCTGGTGGATTAACAGGTGCTAAAGATTTAGGACAACTTCATGCAACTTTAGACTTTGTTCAAGACGACAACTATTATCCAGAATTAGAAGACAAAGTTGCTTATTTATTTTATTCAATAAATAAAAATCACGCATTTAATGATGGAAACAAAAGGTCTTCAATTGCTCTAAGTGCATATTTTCTGGAAATAAATGGACTTAATCATATTGTCTCTAAATTCATCTTGCAGACTGAAAATGTTGCTGTTGACGTTGCTGACAATATTATAGACAGAGACCTATTAAAAGAAATCATTGCTTCCATTATTTATGAAGAAGAATTTAGTTATGAATTAAAACTAAAAATAATAGCAGCTAAATCGATTTAAGTGATGAAACGAAAGTATAAGCGTTAACTAAACTTAAATTCCTAAACTTGCGCTTCAACAAGCTGTATCCTAATAACTAAACTTATCTTTAAGTCAACTAAAGCCCTATTTTTCAGTCTATTGTTGTAGCTTTGCAAATTAATTTATAGCAATACAATATATTGATGACATTTGAAGATCTTGAACTAATAAGCCCTATTTTAAAAGCGCTGAAAGATAAAAATTACACCACACCAACTCCAATACAACAAAAAGCAATACCAGTTACTTTGCAAGGTAAAGATGTGTTAGGTTGTGCACAAACCGGTACTGGAAAAACCGCCGCATTTTCAATACCTGTTATCCAACGCTTATCGCAACAAAATAATTTACAAAAAGAAATTAGCTGCCTTATTGTTACACCAACCAGAGAGTTGGCTATACAAATAAATGAAAGCATTAGCGATTATGGCCGTTACACAAAGCTTACACACGCTGTAATTTTTGGCGGCGTAAAACAAGGAGCACAAGTTGCAGAACTAAAAAAGGGTGTTGATATTTTAGTTGCCACACCAGGCCGCTTGCTCGATTTATGTAACCAGGGCTACATACAGCTTAGCAAAATAAAAGTATTTATTTTAGATGAAGCCGACCGAATGCTCGATATGGGCTTTATAAATGATATTAAGAAAATTATAAAACTACTTCCACAAAAAAGACAATCATTATTTTTTTCTGCTACTATGCCTAAAAATATAATTGAACTTGCCAATACAATACTTATTAAACCGGTAAAAATTGAAGTAGCTCCTATTTCTTCTACAGCCGAAACAATTGATCAATATAAATATTTAACAAATAAAAATTTAAAAAAAGACCTGCTGCTGCACATTTTAAAAGAAAGAGAAATAAAACAAGTATTACTTTTTTCTAGAACTAAACACGGTGCAAATAGAATAAGTAGAGATTTGAAAAAGAAAAATGTTACTGCCGCCGCTATACATGGTGATAGATCGCAAAGCCAACGCCAAAAAGCATTGCGAGATTTTAAAGAAGGTAACCTAACCGTTTTGGTAGCAACAGATATAGCATCTAGAGGAATTGACATAGAAAAACTACAATATGTTATAAACTACGACATCCCAAATGAGCCAGAAATATATGTTCATAGAATTGGCAGATCGGGCAGGGCAGGTGAAACAGGAGTTGCTATCTCTTTATGTGAACCAGAAGAAATAGCTTATGTAAGAGATATTGAGCGTTTAATAAATAAAAAGATTAAAGAAATTAAAAATCACCCATACCCTCAAACCGACAAGCCACTTACGGCAGCTGAAAAGAAAGAAGCCAACAAAGAGAAAGCAAGAAAAAAGCAAGAATTTTTTGCTAATAGAAAGAAAAATGAAATGAAGAAAAGAGGGTTGGGGCAAAAGGGGAAAGCCAAAAACTTTACATCCAGACGAATGCGTTAAGCTTCTTTCTGCGTTGCTAAATAAATATTTACGATAAATAAATATTATCAAAATTGGTAAATTAAATAAGCAACAGCTGTATTACATTTATTGTTTTTAGCAAATTGTATACTAATTAATTTAAAAGCATTGATATTGACTTAGCAACGCTCAACACAACTAGGCTATTTTCAAAACTTAAAAAACAAATTTCCACTTTTTTTTTGATCTTCAAATATATAAAACATTAACCTTTATGGGCAGTTACAGAACCCAAACAGTTGCGCTTAAAGTGCCTACCAAAACTGTACTTATTATAAATACAAGCAAGCCAGTTGCGCGGTAAAACAAATGCGAATATAAAAGAGTTACACCCAAAAGGCTTATATTTGTAATTTAATATATCTTAAAAAAACGATCTTAAATCACTAATTGATAAAAATAGGGTAACTAAATGATTTATGGAAAACATTTAATGTTAAGAATAGGAGATATTGAAAAAACAATTAATCTAAAAAATGAAAAAAGAATTTCTGATTTCTTAGAATTACTGGTTAATAGAATTGGAATGCGAGTTTTGGCAGGTCCGTTAGTTGGGTATGAAAGCGGCGAAAAATCAAAAGAAGGATGCTCAGGGTTAATTTTGCTGTATGAATCTCACGCAGCTATTCATACTTATGTAAATCAAAAAGAAGCTTTCATTGATATTTTTTCTTGCAAAGAATTTGATAAAAATACTGTTTTTATTGTAATAGCGGAAGTATTTGGAAAGTTTACCATAATTGAAGAAAAAGTATTAATAAGAGGAGATCATTGGGACAAAGGTTTAAATTTAGAATATGATGAATGGAAAACTAAAAAATGAAAAACATTTGAAAACCTTTAGCAGCAAACGAATTGAAATTATTTCATCAATTTTTTAATGATAAATTTAATGGGCAAATGCTTTCATTAGGTGTAATTTCAAAATGTTGGCATAACTATAATGGTTCTACTACGAATTTAATGAAACATTGCGTTTAAGGCTTAGAAGTACTTACGCATAAAGATACTTTAAATACCCCAACCGTCATCGCAGAAAAATCGGAGAGAAACGGAGATTTTATCTGCGATCTCTCCTATTTTTTTGGGAGAGATAGCGGATATTTTATTCCGTTGCTCTCCATAAAATTCCGCTATGACGTTTGTTCGGTTTTTCCTTTTTCCATTAAAATGGTAGTAGAACCTATGGTTTTTTTGGGGAATAGCCAAAGATGATGGAATTGATAGAAATAAAGTAATCGGTTTAGTTACTAGTTTTTTTAGTGACTGGCTTTCAGGCATCAAAAATATTTTACCTATTTCAATCTATGCATTAGGCTACTCTACAAGTGGTATTCAATTACTCAATACTTTCAAATATAAGGTTGTTGAAGAGGGAAGAAACTTAAAAGATGATATGGATTTATATAAAAGAGACATAAACAATTTTAAGGAAGTAAGTGATATGCTTTTGGTTTTAGGTTATTAAATTGAAAGATGGAAATGTATTTATGTATAGCAGCAAAAAACCATCTACAAATTCAAACTTCAAAAACCTAAAAATTTGAAGAGTATATCACAAAGCCCATAACTGTTCAATAGAAGTCAGACCTCAGACCGCTTTGCTGTCAGACGTTAGATAAATTCGGCTGAGTGAAGTCAAAAACGCTCTTTTTCGCCTCAATTATGTCTTACGTCTAACGTCTGACAATGAAATGGTCTGACTTCTGAATAGTTACCAAAGCCCAATATTGCTTCTCTTTAGCCAGAAGGTTAGAATTAATTTGCACTAAGCAAAAAAGTTGAAATGAAATTTTTTACTACCTTCATTGCAAAATATTACACAAATATGAAAATATATATTTTAACATTTGCGCTTATAATTTTTTTATTTGCCGGCTGTTTTAGAACCCCTGCAACAGAATATGAAGTGAGTGATAATATTGTTTCTTTAATGATAACTTCTAAAACAACAGAAGATGAACTAAACGATATTGCCGAAGAAATTGAAGAGAAAAAAAATATTGAAATTGATTTTGAGGAAAGCACCTTTCGCGGCAATGGCAAAATTAAACAACTTGAATTAACTGTTAATACTAATGATGGTTATAAAGGCACGGCATCAGCTAACAGAAGTGAATTACGTGTGCGGCCAATGGGTTTTATTAGAGATTATAGTGCCAATGCAAAAACACCTTTTTCAATAGGTAGCATTTATAGGTAATGTTGTTTTGATGTTGGCAAACAATTAAGAAGAACGCTCAATGAATAGAATTTTAATATTGATAATTATGTTTTCATTTTTCGGATGCGGAAAAAATAAATTGCAAAAAATCGATAAAGATCTTGGAAATAATTATGAAGTAACAACCATCCAACTAAATATTGAAGATGAACTTGCCCTAATGATTTTGCTTCACAAAGATGGAACAATAAATCGAAAAGGAAGAGGAACAGAAAAAATTGATAATAACTTTTATATGGGTATACAAAAAGATAGCCTATTATTGGAACTGAATAAATTAATAACATCTGATTTTCAATCTTTACTGAACAGAGTTTATGATTATCCTGATAAAAAAGGAAAAATTTGTATGCTTGAAATAACATTATCAGAAGGAAAAGAAACTAAAGGAGTTCGATATACTTATGGTTCGGAATCAATGGGGCCACCAATTCCGATTGCAAATTATGTGAATAAAGCAATTGAACTTACTGATCCTTGGTTTAATGAACAAATGAAAATGGCTGAAAATAGTAAAACTGAATGAAAAAACGATTTGCCAACAAAGGCTAGCTGAAACGTGGTATATCTTAGAAAAAAATTCCATTACACGTTCGGACACTCTACAACATGATTTCTAATAATTGCCAGCAATTCTCAATACTGGCGTTTTTTTGATTTCTAATTTATGCCAATTATTGCTATATTTGGCATAAATTTGATTTGAAATGCCTAAAATCATTGAAAATAGACTAATAGAAGAATTTAAAGACAGAAATACTTTCTCACGAGAAGACCTATTTGACTTTTTTAGATATTTTGAACCAGACCTGAAAGAAGGTACTTTTGGGTGGAGGATTTATGACCTCAAAAATAAGAACATCATAAAATCAATTCAAAGAGGATATTATACTATTTCATACAAGCCAAAATACAAACCTGAAATTTCTGAAGAGATTTTACAATTTGCAAAAGTAGTCTCTGAGCGATTTGAAGACGTGAAATATTGTATTTGGGATACTAATTGGATAAATGAATTCTCTCAACATCAATCAGGTAAAAAATTAATTATTATTGAAATTGAAATGGATTTCGTCGAATCACTCTATTATGAACTTAAAGACAAATTTAAATTTGACTTCTACTTAAATTCTAATGAAAAGGCAATTGATTTTTACATCTCCGAAAGTCAAAACCCTGTTGTTATAAAAAAACTCATAACTAGATCCCCAATTTCAAAAAGGACAGAAAAAAGAATTAAACTCTACACACCTCTGCTTGAAAAAATACTAGTAGACCTTTTTACAGAAAACAAACTATTCTATTTCTATCAAGGAGCTGAACTAATGCACGTATATGAGAATGCTTTAAAAAACTATACGCTTAATTATACCAAATTATTTAGTTATGCGAAAAGAAGAAATCAAGAACAAGAGATAAAGCAATTTACGACCAACAATATGTATAACCTTGTAAAAGACATACTTGAATGATAAAAGAACATTGCTTTAAAGAAGAATGGTTAGATACTTTTAAAAACCTAAAAGAATATAAACGGATAGACAAGATTATACTAGAAAAAATGATTTATGCACTTCACCTATTGGAACGCACTAAAACCAATGGACTTGATTTTGTTTTTAAAGGTGGAACTAGTTTAGTACTGCTACTCGAGGAGGGAAACAGATTCTCAATTGATATCGACATCATTTGTAATACTGACAGAGAAACCCTGGAAACAATATTGAATAAAGTGGTTGAATCATCTAATTTTAAATCATTTGACTTAGATGAACACCGCAGTTATAAAAAAGGAGTTCCAAAAGCTCATTATTCTTTTGCTTTTGATTCTGTAATTTCAAGAAAATATTCTGGAACCATTCTCTTAGATGTATTAATTGAAGACTCTATTTACCCTGAGCTTACTGAAAAACCAGTACAAACCAAATGGATTGAAACTAAAAATGAAACAAATATTGTAGTACCAACTATTGATGCTATCACCGGAGATAAGCTTACGGCTTTTGCTCCAAATACGATAGGGATTCCCTATTTTAAAGGAAGAGATCAACAGCCATTCTCTATGGAGATTTGCAAACAATTATTTGATTTAAGTAAACTCTTTGAAAAAATAGAAAATATGGAAATAGTTGCTCAAAGTTTTGAAGCTTTTGCCATACAAGAAATTGAATACCGCAAGACTGAAACATCAAATTTAACTTTACAAAAAGTACTGAAAGACACGATAGGCACTTGTGCAATTCTCGCTAAAAAGGGAAAAGGTTCCACAGATGAAAAACAAAAATTCATTGAACTACAAAAAGGTATTCGAGCTTTTGGTACTGGCTTTTTAATGGTTGGTAATTTCAGAATCGATGATGCTGTTTCTGCTGCTGCACGCATAGCCTATTTATCAGCCAAAATATTACACAAAAATTTATCTCCTATTGAGTTTTTTCAAGGAGAAAACATAACGAAGTTAAATATTGAAAATCAAGATTGGAATTTCTTGAACCGACTCAAAAAACAACCAGACAAATCAGGTTTTTACTATTGGCACAAAGCCTTGGAAGTAATGAATTTAATTAAATAAGACTAAAACAAAAAGGCATACAACAATATGGTAAATGCATGGCACTTTATGGATGCTACGAAACTATGAACGAAACGTTACTCTTTATACACCTCCAAAGCCATTTCTAATATAGTTAAACAACGCTTTAAGTCCTCCTCATTTAACACATACGCAATACGCACTTGGTTTTTACCCAAACCCTCGGTGGAATAAAAGCCAGAAGCTGGAGCTAACATTATGGTTTCGTTATTATGCTCAAAATCTTCTAACAACCATTGGCAAAAAAGATCAGTATCTTTAACTGGCAACTCAACTGTAGTGTAAAATGCACCTCCCGGAGTTGGGCAAACTACGCCTTCTATTTTATTTAAACCTTCAACCAAAGTATTACGTCGGTTTACATATTCTGCTTTTACATCTGCAAAATAACTTGCTTCTACATCAACCATAGCTTCTGCTGCAATTTGTGCAAAACTTGGCGGGCTTAATCTTGCTTGTGCAAACTTAGTTGCCGTTTCAATTACTTGTTTATTTTTAGTAACCAAAGCACCAATACGAGCTCCGCAGGCACTATATCGTTTCGAAACCGAATCAATAACAATGGCATGTTTTTCTAAACCTTCTAAATTTAATACAGACATGTGTTGCTGCCCATCGTACACAAACTCACGATATACTTCATCGGCAATTAAAAACAAATCGTGTTTTAAAGCCAGGTCTTTTAACTGATTTAACTCGGCAGGCGTGTATAAATAACCGGTTGGGTTACTTGGGTTGCAAATAATAATTGCTTTGGTGTTTGGGCCAATAGCAGCTTCAAAATTGCTAACTGCTGGTAAAGCAAAACCATTACTTATTTCTGCCGTTAAGGCTTTCACTTTAATGTTGCCGGCATTGGCAAAGCCATTGTAATTGGCATAAAAAGGTTCTGTAATAATTATTTCATCTCCAGCATCTAAACAGCTAAACATTGCAAAATACAAAGCTTCCGAACCGCCTGTGGTAACAATTAACTCATTAATATTTAAATTAATATTTACGCTGCTATAATATTCTACTAACTTTTTTCTGTAGCTTTCATTACCTGCACTATGGCTATAAGCTAACACTTCAATGTTGGCATTTTTAATGGCATCAAAAGCAACTTGAGGCGTTTTAATATCAGGCTGGCCAATGTTTAAATGGTACACTTTTACGCCTCGCTTTTTAGTGGCTTCGGCATAAGGCACCAATTTACGTATTGGCGAAGCGGGCATGTTTTTTCCTCGTTTAGAAATGTTTGGCATATCGAAAACCTTTTTTATTGAGCTGGTGAAATTAACTGAAAAATTTAATCATTAAAGCTTTGTTCATAAACTTTTTCGTATTGCTTAAACAAGTTTTTTTCACTATAATTTTGTGCCACCCATTCATTTAGTTTTTCTGCTTTTTGTAGCGCATTACCATAGTTTTGAATTACGTTAATCATAGCATTATGAAACTCAGCTTCTGTAGTTAGCCATCCATTTTTTGCACTTATTATTTCGGTTAAAGAACCAACTGGCGTACAAATAACGGGCAATTGGTTGGCAGCGGCTTCTAAAACTGAAAGCGGCATTCCTTCCCATTTTGAAGGCAAAACAAAAGCATTAGCTTTTTGGTAAAGGGGTAAAACGTTTAACCGCTTGCCTAATAGTTTAACATGGTTTTGCAATTGAAGCTTTTCAATTTCCAGCTCTAACATTGGCCGCATTAAGCCATCACCAGCAATTTGTATTTCAAAATTAGTGATGCCAGCCGCCAACATTTTTTTTGCAGCACTTAATAATAACAAATGATTTTTTTCTGCTCTTAAATTACCAACAGCCAAAAAAATAAATTTATCAAAACGGCTTTCTCTTACAAATTTTGCTGGCATTGCTACGCCATTAGGTATAATGTAATGGTTCTTTTTTATAAAACTTCTAAGGTTGTTTTGGTGTAAAATTAAATCAGCCGTTCTAAGGTTTTTGGTAAGATGGGTCACAACTGCACGAGCTTTACTTCCCAAACTTATGCTGTGCGGACTAAAAATAATTTTCACCTTAGGGCAAAACAATTTTACATAATAAGCCGCCATTAATGCGTGAAACAAATGCGCATGAATTAAACCAACACTTTCTTTTTTTACAAAGCGAACAATTTGCTGAAAACTTTTTAAAACTGAGGCTGGGTTTTTATTCGCCCCACCAATTAATAACAAAATATTGTTGGCTTTAAATTGAGCAAATCTATCCACTTCATTATTAATTGTAGCAACGGTACAGTTATAACCATTTTGGTTTAAGTGGGTAACTAAATCTAACACCACTTTTTCGGCACCACCCAAACCTAAACCAGTTATAATATGTAAAATTTTTATGTTATTGTTTGGCATTTTAAAAATTGAACCTGCTGCAATTTAATAATTCCCCGAAAAAAAGCATCTTTACGCACAAAATCAATTTATGCTAAACAAAGAGATTGCCAGCCACTTTAAATTAATGGGTAAATTAATGGAATTGCACGGAGAAAATGCATTTAAAACCCGCACCTACAATAATGCTGCTTTTCAAATTGGTAGATTAGATATGCCTTTAGCAGAAATGCCTTTGACAGATATGGCTGCTATGAAAGGTTTTGGCAAGGCTGTAGTTAGCAAAATTGAAGTGATGTTAAACGCAGGGCATTTGCCACAATTAGATAATTTAATTGAGCAAACGCCTGCCGGCTTGTTAGCTTTAATCAACTTAAAAGGTTTGGGTGCAAAAAAGTTAGGCGTTTTATGGAAAGAGTTGGGCATTGAATCGGCTGGCGAATTATTGTATGCCTGCGAAGAAAACCGTTTAGTTGCCTTAAAAGGTTTTGGCGAAAAAACACAAACCAATATTAAAGAAGCCATTAAATACTTTCAACAAAACGAAAACAAATACCATTATGCCAACATTGAAGCATTGGCCTTTAATTTGCTAAACGATTTAAAAGAGGAAGGATTTGAGCAAGTAAGTTTTACTGGTGCACTACGTAGAAAAGTTGAGGTGTTAGAGCAAATTGAGTTAGTTGTTGCTACTAATGATGAAGGTGCTTTACATTCCTTTTTAAAAAAGGCAGTAGCAGAAGTTGATCAAATAGAAAATAAATTTGTTGGCAAAACCATTGAAAATGTTCCCTTTATTATTTATACCACAACACCAAAAAAATTTACCGCCGACTTGTTTTTTAGCACGGCATCGCAATCGCATCTAAATTTAATAAAAATAGAAAAAGAGAAAGCCGAAGGTTTTGAAACAGAAACAGCTATTTATGAGCACCTTAAATTGCCCTTTATTGAGCCTGAATTGCGTGAGGGTTTAGAAGAAATTAATTTGGCCCAAAACAATAAGTTGCCAAACTTAATACAATTACAAGATATAAAAGGTGTAGTACATAACCACAGCACTTATAGCGATGGCAGTAACAGCATTGAGCAAATGGCTAAGGCTTGTATAGAGTTGGGTTATGAGTATTTTGTAATTTCAGATCATTCAAAATCGGCAGTATATGCAGGTGGTTTAACAGAGGCTGATATTGAAATGCAACATAAAGAAATAGATACTTTAAACGAGCAAATCCCTAACTTCAAAATTTTTAAAAGCATTGAATGTGATATTTTAAATGATGGAAGTTTAGATTACGATGATAGCATACTTGATAGTTTCGATTTGGTAATTGCCTCCATACATTCCAACCTAAAAATGGATAAAGCCAAAGCCACCGACCGTATTATTAAAGCTGTAGAAAATTCATATACCAACATTTTAGGGCATTTAACTGGGCGTTTATTATTGTCGCGGGCAGGCTATCCAATAAATCACGAAAAAATAATTGATGCTTGTGCCGCCAATAAAGTAGTAATTGAGTTAAATGCTAATCCACATCGGTTAGATATGGATTGGCGTTGGATTCCTTATGCTTTAAACAAAGGTATAAAAATTTCAATAAACCCCGATGCACATAGTACTACAGGTATCAATCACATTTATTATGGTGTATGTACTGCCAGAAAAGGTTATTTAGAACCAGCGCAAACTCTTAATGCTCAACCAGCAGATATTTTTATAAGTTGGCTAAAAAAATAGCCTCCTTTATACTGCAAAATATAATAGCGAAACTTAATCGCTTACAAAAACGTACTAAGTAGTGCTAATTAATGTTTGGGCACTAACTCTATCTTTAATTTAAACACATCAGTACGTATATGTTAAAGCAAATATTTATTTTTGTTGGTATAGTTGTTTCAATTTACACTATTTCAGCACAAGATTATCCTTATCCTGACTCTCCAGGAAATACCAATTTTATTAACAATTATACACCAACACTCAAATGGATTCCATCAGCCAACTTTGTTTCTTATAAAATTGAAATTGAAATGTGCAGCTATGATAAAGGTTCAAGTTTTGATGTTTTAGAACTTGAAAACTTTATTTACCAGGAAGTGAAAAATGGTAAAATTGGCTATGAAGCCTCCGCCTTAACTTATAACCTTAGAAGACCAGAAAATTATAGCACAGTAGACGATGGTGGAGAAGGTTTTGCAGATTATATGGACTCTTTTAATGATAGAGTAGCTCGCCCAAGCGATTCATTTGCAGGCAGCGATTACGAAGGGATGACTTATTTATACAACGATTATTTTGTTATGGTGGAAGAAAGGTTGGATTATTTAATTTTTTTAAAGTTCAATTATAACAATCAAAGTGAGTTAACAAGTATAAATGAGTTAAACACAATTTATATGAACAATTCCTTCATAACAAACAATAACAAAGGTTGGGAAGGCTTAACTTACAATCCTAAAACAAGCAAACTATACCTTGCTAAAGAAATTAGCCCAACTTTGTTTTATGAAACCGATTTGCCAGGTGGCTCTGATTTTACAGGTGCTGTTAATCTATCTCAACCATTTAATATTAATAATACAAGCTGGGCACCTACAGATGTTTCGGGGCTTTTTCATGTTGCATTAGATATTAGGGCTTCGGCAACTCCTGCCGGCGATCATATTTTAATACTAAGCCAAGAAGATGAAAAGATTTTTGAAATAGATTTGAATGGCAATTTAGTAAGCGAAAAAGAATTTAATTCTGGTGGTTTATTTGGCTCGGCTACCAATGGTTTTTTTAAACCAGAAGGAATTACCTATCAAAATGGAGATATTTGGATAGTAAGTGATACCGACCCAGGTGTACCAGCCCGTTATTTTAGGTTTACCGATCCGTATTATGAACCACCAATTGCTAATAATAATGGTTTAGTTTATACTAAAATCAATATTAATGGAAGCCAATATCAATTGCCAAATGGCATACTAACTAACAATACAGAATATTGTTGGCGTGTAATTGGAATAAACGCAAATGGCCAGCAAATACCAAGCGAATATTACAGTTTAACTACAAATGCTATAACAGGTTGTAAAGACAACGGTGCATGTAACTACAACCCAAATGCAACCGAAAATGATGGACTGTGCTTATATTTAGATTGTGAAAATAATTGTGGTGGCTTAGCAAGTATTGGCTCTGCTTGTAATGATAGTAATTCGCAAACTATAAACGACCAATATAATAACAATTGCATATGCCAGGGTATTGTAGCAGGCGGCTGTATTGATGCCAACGCTTGTAACTACAATAACCAAGCTACTATGGATGATGGCTCTTGCCTATATATAGATTGTAAAGGAGTTTGTGGTGGTTCTGCTATTTTAAATGCACCTTGTAACGATAATAATGCTCAAACAATAAACGATAAATACAATAGTAGTTGTGTATGCAAAGGGGTAATAATATATGGATGTACTGATGTTAACGCTTGCAACTACAACGCCAATGCAACAGCAAATGATAGCTCTTGTACTTATGAGGATTGTTTAGGAAATTGTGGTGGTTCTGCTGTTAACGGAGCTTCTTGTAACGATAATGACCCATTAACAGCAAACGACCAATACAATGCCAGTTGTGAATGCATAGGTACTATTGTGTTTGGATGTGCTGATTTTAATGCCTGCAACTACAGCCCTTTTGCCACATTTAACAATGGTTCTTGCTTATATGAGGATTGTTTAGGAATTTGCGGTGGCACAAGCTTACCAAATACTTCTTGCTATGATGGCAACCCATCAACCGTAAATGATAAGTATAATAATAACTGCATTTGTGTTGGCGATTTGCTTGAGGGTTGTACTAATGCGGCAGCATGTAATTATAACCCGTTAGCATTAGCTGATAATGGTACTTGTGAATATGTTATTGATTGTTTAGGCAATTGTGGTGGACCAACAAGAGCAGGTTCTGCATGTAACGATGGAGATGCCTTAACCATTAACGATGTTTATGATTTGTTTTGCAATTGTAGAGGCGTTCAAATAAGAGACACATTAATATCAATATGTTTTAACATTACAAATGGTAATAACGACGCAGAAGAAACAGCAACAAATGGTGCTATGAACTTTACATCAGGCGATTTGGACTTGGCCGATTTAACAAGCAAAATTGTTGGCATGCGATTTGATAATATTGATATTCCTTTTGGTGCAAATATAATAAATGCCTTTTTGCAATTTAAGGCAGATGAAGCAAACAATCAATTAACAAACCTTATCATAGCTATTGAAAACAGCAATAATGCAAGTACTATAACGAGTAATAATCACAACATTTCAGCTCGAAATTATATTAACCAAGTTGTGCCATGGAATAATGTTGCACCTTGGGTAGCAGGAGAAAGTGGCGGGGCGCAACGAAGCCCGGGTTTAGCAGAACTAGTACAGCAGGTAATAAATAAAAATGGCTGGCAAACAAATAATAGTATATTAGTTAAAGTAACTGGTAGTGGAAAAAGAGCCGCAAAATCTTATAATAGTGGTAATAGCGCACCTCAACTTTGTGTAGATTATTTTCCTTTCGGATGCCCAGAAAACTTAACTTTGTCTGATGCTGTTATTGACAATCAAACTATTTCTGTTGAGTATGAAATTGAATCCACTTCAAGTATTACTAATTCAGCAGTTAACTACTTTGCCGGAGATACAATAACTTTAATGTCTGGTTTTGAAATAGATGACAATAGCGATTTTAGAGCCGAAATTCAAAATTGTGAATAATACAAACAACTATATTCACAAAAACAATGTCTATTAATAATATGAAATATAGTATAAATGTGCGTATTGGTTGTTTAATAAGTATTTTATGTTTACTAACTTATTTTTCAAAAGCTCAATGCGATATTTCTTTTTGTAACACCCCTTTTGTAAGTGCTTACTCGCCAGTATACAACTCAAGCGATAATAGTATTGATATAAACAATTTAACTTTTGGAAATGTTGGCTGTAGTTTAGTCAATAAGCAATTAGGAATTGATGTATATGTATATCAAATTTTACCAAACAATACAAAAGCGATGTTGTGTGGTGTTTTAGATGAAGCACCAGAAAATATTGTTGGTTATGCACGTATTGACTTAGGTAATTCAAACATTTGTGACAATACCTTTAACATTGGTAAAATTTCTCTTAACGCTTCAAACGGTTTTAATATTTGTGATGGTGCTACTTATGAAATTGATTTAGCACTTTTTGTTACAGCAGACAACAACTTTATGACATCTGAAAAAACCGTATTTAGCGCCTTGTCAACATCAGAGTATCTTATACAAAACCTTGGTAAAATTGACATTAATATTACCAATACATTTCCAGGTAATGCGCAGCCATTAATATTAAATAATATAAGTGATTGGGCTAATAGAACTAGTAATGGAATAGCTGTACCTTGTAATAGCGATGTAGAACTTTATCTGCAAGGCCAAAGTTTGTTGGGCAATTGTTTTCCTTATAATGATTTTAGTAGTGCCATCACCTCCGAATTAGTAAACGTATTAACTTACTCCATAAACGGAGCGTCGCCCGTAGTGATAGAAAATTCTGGAACAGGCACAAGTGGCGGACAAATAACCGGGCCACCGCCAAATAGTAGTAACTGTTATGGTGGTATTTTAACAGATGCGCAACCTTTCGTTTTTGAAGCAAGTAATGTTACCAACCCTTGTAATACCTCTGTAGAGTTTAAATTGACAACCTTTGATGTATACACCAATAAAACAAAAGAAAGCAAATTTGTAGTAACCTATAGTGATAATTGTGTAAACAATTTAGTTTTAAACAATACAATATTAAACATGGGCACTTACAGAGCAGGGCAAACAATTAATTCTAACGCAAGCTTAGCAAACAATGCTACAATAAGTTTTATTGCAGCAAGTGAAATAGTGCTAAACAATGGCTTTTCAATAAATAGCAATAACGAGTTTTTGGCCGATATTGGATTTTGCCAATAAACACAATTAATTTACAACAGCACCATTAGCTACTTTTTGTGCAGGTGCCTGAAAAACCAATTTACCATCAGTATCTTCGGCCATTAATATCATACCTTCAGATTGTATGCCTCGTAATTTACGTGGAGCTAAGTTAACTACAACAGTTACTTGTTGACCTACAATATCATCTGCTTCAAAGTGTTGAGCAATGCCCGAAACGATGATCCGTTTTTCAAAACCCATATCAACTTCAAGCTTTAAAAGTTTATCCGCTTTTTTTACTTTTTCTGCTGCTGTAATAGTACCAACCCTAAAATCTAACTTTGCAAAATCATCGTATACAATTTCGGGTTTTAATGTTGCTGCTTCTGTTTCAACTTCGTTAGTTGGGCTGTTGGCCTTTAATGCTGTTAACTCTTGTTCAACAAAATCATCTTCTATCTTTTCAAACAAAATAGAGGCCTTATTTATTTTTTGTGATGCCTTTGTTACATTAGCTATAGAATTTTTGATGTCATCAAAATCAAAACTCAACACTTCATCATTTAAAATTTGTTTAATTTTTTTAGAAGTAACCGGCAAATAAGGTTCGCATAGTGCTGCTAAAGTAGCCGTTATATTTAAAGCCACCGCCATTATTGTTTTTACTTTTTCAGCATCTGTTTTCACTAACTTCCAGGGTTCATTAAATTGTAAAAAACCGTTGCCATAGGCAGATATTTCCATTAATTGCGCTAAAGCATCTCTAAACTTAAACTGTTCAATTAGCAAAGTGTATTGCTGTACTTTAGTGGTAAGCGTATTATAAATTTCATCAACTGTTACTTGTTCGCCTTGTGTTATACCATTATTTATTTTTTGGGTATGATCTATTGCTGGTACTTCCCCATCATAATATTTATTTATTAAAACTAAAACCCGGTTTACAAAATTACCAAAGTTAGCTACCAACTCGTTGTTAATTAAAGTTTGGTAGTTTTTCCAGGTAAACTCACTGTCTTTAGTTTCGGGTAAGTTTACCGCAAGTACATAGCGCAGTTCATCAATTTTGGTAGGATGCTTTTGTATGTATTCATCTAAGCGCACCCACCATTGCCTTGAAGTACTCATCTTATCACCTTCTAAATTCATAAACTCATTGGCAGGTACATTTTCGGGCAATACATAATCGCCATGGTATTTTAGTATTGCCGGAAATATAATGGTATGAAAAACAATATTGTCTTTACCAATAAAGTGGTACAACTTTGCATCTGGGTTTTGCCAATATTCTTTCCAATTTTTACCATTATCTAAAGCCCATTGTTTAGTTGCCGAAATGTAACCAATAGGCGCATCTAACCAAACGTACAATACCTTACCTTCGGCATTTGGCAGCGGAACGGGTACACCCCAATCCAAATCGCGGGTAATAGAGCGTGCGCGCAAGCCATCATTTAGCCAACTGTTGCATTGGCCTAATACATTTTTTTTCCATTCTTTTGGGTTGTGATGAGGTTTGCCATCAAGCGTTCCTTCATTCACCCATTCTTTTAACCAATTGGTATCTTTATCTAAAGGTAAGTACCAGTGTTTAGTTTCTTTTAATATTGGCTTTTTACCGCTTAGGGTCGATTTTGGGTTGATTAACTCCGTAGGGCTTAAAGTATTACCACATTTTTCGCATTGATCGCCATAAGCATTTTCGTTGCTGCAATTTGGGCAAGTGCCCGTAATGTAGCGATCGGCCAAAAATTGGTTGTACTGTTCATCGTAATATTGCTCGGAGGTTTGCTCAATAAAAACGCCTTTATCGTACAAGGTTTTAAAAAAATCAGCCGAAGTTTGATGATGCAATTCCGATGAAGTGCGGTGATACATATCAAAACTTATTTTAAATTGCTCAAAAGTTTGCTTATTAACATTGTGATATTTTTCAATAATATCTTTTGGATTAATGCCTTCTTTTTTAGCTTGAATAGTTATAGCAGCACCGTGTTCATCCGATCCGCAAATATATACCACATCTGCTTTACGCATACGTAAGTAACGTACAAAAATATCGGCTGGTAAATATGCGCCGGCAATATGCCCAATATGTAACGGACCGTTAGCATAAGGTAAAGCCGAAGTGATGGTATATTTGGTATCAAATTTCATTATGAAAAACTTTGAGCTACAAAAGTAAGATTAATAGTAAAAAGAGTGGCGTTGATTTTGTGTTTTATAGTATGAAATTTTTTAAGCCTTTTAAAGACCCAAATTTTTAACTGAATTTAAATACAATGCCCGTTCGCCTGTAATATTACGAACTGCAAGAAAGCATAGAGCAACCCACTTTGTGCCTGGCCCATTCTGGCCTTTTAGCAAACCATTTTTCTGCTTCGGGTTGTTCATCGTATGGTTTTTTAAGTAATTCGTGCAGTTCATTAATTATTGAATAATCTCCTTTATCGGCTGCATCAATAGCTAATTGTGCCATGTAATTTCTTAAAACATATTTTGGGTTTACTTTATTCATTTTTACTTTTCGTTCAATATCAGAAATAGAATGTTGCACCAAATAATTTTGATACAGTATAAACCAATTTTTCCAACGGTTTAGTATGGTTTCATCAACTTCGGTGGCTTTATAAAAAGCAGTTTCAATAATTTTTACGCAATCGTATCCTTTGGTTAAATCATCTTCTTTTTTAAAGTTTGAAAGGTTTCTAAAAAATATAGTCATATCGGTTTCTGTTAGTTGAAGCAATGCTTCTAACTTTGCAATAATATTTTTGTTTGATGGATGATGGTTTTGCAAGCCCAGTTTTTCACTCATCATAAACAAATAAGCCTTGGTATATTCACTTTGAAAATCATCAAAAACTGCTTGAAATGCCTCTGTTTTTGGTGCGAGCGGAAACAAAGCATTTGCCAATCTTACCAAATTCCACAACGCAATATTGGGTTGCTGCCCAAAACGGTATCTTCGGTTTTGCTTATCTGTAGTGTTAGGTGTCCAATTTGGGTCGTAACCTTCTAACCAACCATAAGGGCCATAATCAATAGTTAAACCCATTATCGACATGTTGTCGGTATTCATTACGCCGTGCACAAAGCCAACTCTTTGCCAATGTACAACCATAGCTAAGGTTAGTTTAGCCACTTCTTTAAAAAATGCTATGTAGCTTTCTTTCGTTTTTGGCTTTATTTCTGGAAAATAATGTTTAATCGTAAAATCTGCTAACTTGCGTAAAGTGTCTACATCATTTCTACTGGCAAATATTTCAAAACTTCCAAAACGTATAAAATTGGGTGAAGCTCGGCAAACAATAGCACCTTTTTCATAAGCCGAATTTCCATTGTAAAGCACATCTCTTAAAACCTCATTACCAGTAAGCATTAATGATAGCGAGCGCGTTGTTGGAACACCTAAATAATACATCGCTTCGCTGCATAAATGTTCTCTAATAGAAGATCGTAATACCGCCAAACCATCTGCCCGCCTTGAATAAGGAGTTGCACCAGCACCTTTTAATTGTAAAGCCCAGCTTTTCGATTGATGTTTTATTTCGCCAAGATTAATGGCTCTACCATCGCCCAATTGCCCTGCCCAATTACCAAACTGGTGGCCACCGTAACACATTGCATAAGGTGCTGTGTTTTTTAATATTTCGGTTCCGGAAAATATATTTAAAAAAGCAGCTGATTTACTTTCTTTTGCCGAAATACCTAACAAGTTTGCCATTTCAGCAGAAACGTGTATTAAGCTTGGTTTTTTTGGTTTAGTAGGATTAACGTAAGAAAAGCAAGCATTTTGCACTTGTCGCATGCTGTTGTCTTTTATTTGGTCAGCAGGCAGTTCTTTGTTAAACTTATCTTTTATATTTAGGTTCATTGTTTTTGTTTGTTGTTTTTCTTTAAATATTTTAGCTATTATTTTTAGGTTTGAAGCAACAATTTGCTTTGTGTAGATGGTACAAAATAAATGTGTTCTTTTATTCAATAGCCATCGTTCATTAGTGCCTGTAAGCGAAGAATAAAAGGTTTTTAATCATATTTATATGAACTAATTAGACCGCCTTCTTTATTGTAACTTTCTCTAAGGCTTGGTTCATTATGTCCACAGCTGTTCATTAACGCCTCTTTATCTGTTGGGTAATATTCTTTATAATAAAATCCATTTTCATTGTATATTATCCATAAGCCAGTTCTATAACCGTTCCATATTTCTCCCTCAAATTTTTTTGTGCCAGTTTGCAAATCAACATTAACAATATAACCATTTAAATAATCATTATGGTAATAACCAAGCCCATCATTATTATTAGTACTAAATTTTCTTGAGTTAATAAAAGTTTCCATCTTACCAATAGAACCATCTACATTGTAGTGAATACTTATTCCATTTTTTCCACCCGCCTTATAAGTTTCAATTTCACTAATTAAACAATCTGAATTAAAAAACAGTTGTTGGCCGTGCTTTTTGTTATTTTTATAAGGCGTAACTTTAAAGCCACCAGATGAGTAAAATCTTTTTTCATAAATAATATTGCCATAATTATTATAATACTGCATAGCTTCTAACTGGCTTTGCCAATAGAATTTCCAAACGCCAACTCTATTTCCATTTTCAATTATGCCGCTAACTCTTATAGTTCCATCTTCTTCATAAGTTTGAAATTTAGAGCTTTGCTTTAAACTATCTGCATAGTTTTTGGTATAAACCAAGTTGCCTTTTTTATTAAAAAATTTCCATTGCCCTACTCTTGCTCCATTTAAAAAATAGCCTTCTACTAATGGGGAATAACTGCTTGAGTCGCTCAGAATTTTATTTAAATAATAACCTGCTCTGTAATTAATTTTATAAAACCTACTGCCATTAAAATCTAGTTCAATGTAATTTTCGTGTTTTATTGCTACCCCTAATGAATCTTTTTGAATGCTTGTTAGCTTTCTTTTATTCTTAGTTAAGTATTCATATTTTTCAATGAAATTATCGACTTCTCTAAACAATAACAGGTCATTTTTATAAGTTTTTGTTTCTATTATAGTATTGTAATTTTCAGCTTCTCTAAAAATCAAATACGTACCATTTAGCTTTCCTTCATTATAAGTTATTTCACTTTTTTTTAAACTTGTTTTATAGTTATTGTAATGAACCCAACTACCATTTGGCAAACCATTTTTAAAACTACCTTCGGCTACCAACTTTCCATTACCATAAATAAGTTTGTTGCCAGAATATTTATTTGATCGTATTTGTTGATATTGCTCTAATACATCAAGATATATTTTACTTAAAGTGCCATTGGCTTTTAAACAGTTTTTATTATTGCCTTGGGTTATTTGAGTAGATAAAAAATCACAAGCGGTAGCACTATAGTTTAAACTATCAAATGTTTTACTAAAAATTAACCATTTAGAATTTAACTGAAGCTTTTCACCACCTGCCGTTGAACTTCCACCCGTATTTATGTAAACGGTATCTTTGGGGTTGCCAACGTAAACGTCTTCAACTAAGGCAACGCTTTCAAAGTCTCCATTTTTTATGAAGGTTTTTAATATTTTGCAGGTAAATATATTATGGTTTTCTGCATCATGGTTTAACAATTCTGTAATAGTAAAACTAATACGAGCCCCTTCGCAAGAAGCAAATAAAGTAAAGCCTGTAAAAAAGTATAAAGTAATTATTAAGAAAAATTGTTTCGGTTTTTTCATTTTATAAAAAAGTTATACGAAATAAAAACCAACAAAGGAGCAAAACAGTTTTGCAACCCATTTTAATATTAAAAATAAGTTTTTTTGAAAACAAACCTACTTCGGCACCATCCAAACTTCACTCATATCTCTATATTCCATCCCATTTTGCGGAAAGTTACGCACGTAAGGTTGTATCAAACGCATATCTTTATAATAAAACAGCGGAACAATACTTGCGTCATCCATAGCAATTTGATCGGCCTGTCGGTAAAGTTTATTACGCTCGGCATCATCAATAGTAGAAAGGGCTTTGTTAAAAGCTACATCAAAAGCTGGCGAACTATATCGCATTGAGTTGATGTAACTTTTGTCGCTCATTTTTTCTGGTATATGTGTACTTAACAGCAAGTTTAAAAAGTTTTCCGGGTCCGGATAATCGGCAACCCAACCAGCGCGCCAAAATTGCGACTTGCCGGTTTCCAGGTTTTCTAAGTGTTGTGCAAAAGGCATCTTAATAATTTCTACTTCAATATTTAGGTTTTCTTTTAGCATTTTTTGCGTGGCTTCGGCAACCTGTTCGTTACGGCCACCGCCCGAGTTAATGTTGTGTATCAATTTCGGGAAACCCTTACCGTTGGGGTAACCTGCTTCGGCTAATAACTGCTGCGCTTTTTTAGGGTTAAACACATAACCTTTTATTTCTTCTGCTTTATATGCCGGAAAAGCAGGAGGTACAATACCATTATTAGCGGCCACACCCTGCCCCTTTAAAGTGTATTGAACAATGGCATCTCTATCAATCGCATAATTAAAAGCTTGTCTCAGTTTTTTATTGTTAAACAAATCGCCTTTGTGCTGAAAGCCGTAATAGTAAACACTCATCGTTACCATATCTTGATATACAAATTTTTTGTACTTACCCAACAAGTTGCCTTGCCTGTCCACCACTTCATCAGTCAGCTCTAATGGTAATCGATATTTCATTTCTAAATTACCTTCTTCAAAACTTAGTAAGGCGGCTTTATCTTGTTTAATAAAAGTATATTTCACAGCATCTAAAAATGGCAACTGATTACCAAACTCATCTTTAGCCCAGTATTTTTCGTTACGAACCATAATTACGGCTTCATCTTCTTTTACTGCTTTTAATGTAAAAGGGCCAGAACCAACTGCATTTACCCGCATTTGTGTACCATACTTTTCAATAGCTTCTTTAGGTATTACATAGCAAAAAGGCATAGCCATTAACTGTAAAAAACTACCAAAAGGTTGTTCTAATTCTAATTCAAAAGTAAAGTCATCAATAACTCTTGCGCCTGGCACACCACCAACTGGTTTATTGCCAGCTTTAGTTGCTTCATCAAAAGCGGCGGCCCCTTTTATTTTATCTTTAAAAAAATTAAACCCTTGGTTGTTTACGTCCGAAGTACACAACAAATCAAAAACATATTTAAAATCTTTAGCAGTAACTTGGCGGCCTTTGCCATCAGCAAAACAATCATCATTATGAAAATAAACATTTTGCCGCAATTTAAACTGGTAGGTTTTAGCATCATCGCTCACCGTCCAGCTTTCGGCAATAGCAGGTTTTGGCGTAAGCGTTTCATCATCTAATTTTATTAAACCTTCGTAAATAGCGCTGGCAATTCGGTGGCCTATTGTTTCGGTAATGTTTAGCGGGTAAAGGCTTCTTAAAAACTCAGTTTCGTTAATTCTAAAAACGCCGCCATAGTAACGATCGCCTTTTGTTTTTGTCAATTCTCCTTTATTACGGTCGCCACTGTCACCACTTTTGTTCGTTGTTTCTGCGCCACAGCTTAATAGTAGTAAAGTAAAAAGCAGTAAAAAATATTTACTCGCCTCCTTATAAAATTTCATTCTTATCACTCAATTTGTATTTAATGCTTGCTAAGATAAGTTTTTCTATTGTTCCAATACAATTTGGTGCAATGATGTTAAGCTTTATTACAATTTAAATAAAATTTATTGGGGCGTTTCCCTATCGGGTCGGGCTGTCGGCACTCGCTGTTTTTTATCTAAAACTAAACCGAAAACAACTAACCAAACACCAAGTAAATTAAACCAACAACTACCGAACCAAATAAAAAACGAGCTCAAACAAAGCCTCCATCCCTAACGCAAAAAATTACAGACACCTACCCAAATGCTTTTTTCAGAAAGAGTACTATTTAAACAACCCCATTCAACTATTTACTATAGAAAAACTTCATCATTCAGAATTCTGCGCTCAACGTTCAGTATTTTATAGTTAGATTAAAATCAAGAATATCCAAAAACGAATAACGAGCCGATGAATAGATTTATCGTACTAAAGCATAAGTTTTTAAAACTTAAAAAAGGAGGCCAATAAAAAAAGCCATTACAATTATAATTGAAAAAAGATCAAAATAAATTCAACCAATTGGGTAAGTTTTAAAAGATGGCTTAATATTTGATAACATGTATTGAGCAGCACTATTTCACAAGTCAAACCAAAAAACCAGTCGAGGCTAACAAAAACTATTTCTTAAAAATTTTAAGCTTTAACTAACATGCGTTTAAAACATATTATTAAATTATTTATTGTAATAATTTCCCTAAATCAACTTGCTGCACAATGTGTTGATACTACACTTATAAACCCAAATGGTATGTGTGTTGCATTATACGATCCGGTTTGTGGTTGCAATGGCAAAACTTATGAAAATATTTGTACTGCAGAAACTATTGATGGAATAACCTCTACAACAACAGGAATTTGTGCCGTAACTCAACTTGAAACTATTTGCTTAGGAACAAATGTTCAAATTGGCGTAAACTCAGATTCTTTAAGTACCTACATTTGGGACCCAAGCAATGATTTAAATTGTACCAGTTGTGCTAACCCTGTTGCCAGCCCAACTACAAGCACCTTATACGAACTTACCAAAACAGATACTTCTGGCACTTTAACCTATACTTATTTTGAAATTGTAATAGAGCCCTGCCCAACACAAACTGACATTATTTGCTTAGGAGAAAACATTCAAATTGGTGTAAGCACAGATTCTTTAAGCACTTATACTTGGAGCCCAACTAACAATTTAAGTTGTAGCAATTGTGCAGACCCAACTGCAAACCCTTCAACTAACACAACTTACGAGCTTACCGCAACCGATTTTTCTGGTGTAGCTACTCGGTCTTATTTTGAAATTATAATTGAACCTTGCCCAACACAAATAGATACCATTTGTATTGGTGATAATATTCAAATTGGTGTAAGCCCAGATACTTTAAAAACTTACGCTTGGTACCCAATAAATAATTTAAGTTGTACCAATTGTGCCAACCCAATTGCGAGCCCAACAACTAACATAGCCTACGAGCTTACCGTAACCGATACCTCAGGTGTCGCTGCTAGGTCTTATTTTGAAATTGTAGCAGAAGATTGTTCAATATGTGGTATTAATGGCGGCTTTAGTTATCAAGTAAACGACATTGCAAAAATTGGGGATAACCCAACTTCGCAAATTGATCTTGAGATTAATTTTACCCAAAACTTCCAAAGTGATGATGCTTGCATATGGGCGTGGGATTTTGGAAATGGAATGACTGCAACAACACGCAACCCAGCTGGAATAGTGTTTTCAACTGTTAAAGACAGCCTACCAGTAACTCAGGCTTACGATGTTTGTATGTCGGTTTTTGATTGTAACAACCAACTTATTGAAACTTGCTGCCAAGCTATTGGCCCTTTTACAAATTGCCCCGAAGATACCTTTATTGATGCAGTACAAGGTTGCAATAATACAAATGACCCTGTTAAGCCTATATGTGGTTGTAACAATAAAAGTTATCCAAATATTTGCAATGCTATCAATACCGATGGTGTTCACAATTGGACAGATGGACCTTGCAGTATTGATTCGGTCTACCAAATTTGCCCTGCAAAATCTGTACGGATAATTCCTTCTACATATACTAGTGGGGTTCAATACCGCTGGTATCCAAGTAATTCTGTAAGTTGTAGTACCTGTTTTCAAACAAACGCTTCTCCAAATCAAAACACCTTATATCAATTAACTAGAACAAATAACTCAACCGGAGTTAAAACACACGAATATTATCAGGTAAATGTGTTAAGTAATGCTTCTTGCTGTACTTCAGAGAACTTAAGGTGGTTAGATACACTTTTAGATGATGATTTTTGTGATGAGTGCTATTCAGAAGTTCAACAAATTAAAGTTGATGGTTTAGATTTTGTTTATTTTAAAAAAGACTCAGTAAATTGTCCAAATGCATTTTCATCATTAACTTATTGTAATGGTAGTGTTTTTTGCAGAGAAGATGCAACAGGTTTTTGTTTAGATAGCTTAGATTATACTGTTAAAGAAAACGTATGGTCAAAAGATGCCTTCTGCAATTTATGTGGTGTTTCTAGTATGAACGATATTGATTGGTTATACAACACCTATGGTAATGGCGATTATGATGTAAGCCGCTACAGCCATAATAATAGTATTGCTTTTTATATTGAAAAATGCAACACTTTAAGAAGTGACACCTTAACAAAAATGCTTGTAAATTGTAACAATGATTTAATTTGCGGTTGGGATGGTTCTACCCCAGTATTAGATGAGGCAAATTGCAGTAATTTTTTTACAGAAGGTATTTTTGTTGAGCAGCTTATTAATTGTGGATGTATTGATATTAGTTTAATTGATCCAAATGCAAGTTGCTCTTCTTTTACAGCAGCTATTTGTGGTTGTGACGGAATAAGCTATAATAATTTTTGTACCGCGCAAAAAACTGCCGGAATTACCAGCTGGACAGCAGGTGCTTGTAATAGCAGCAATAATTGTATAGACACGCTTCAGGTTTTTAGTGGTTTTATAGAAAGCCAACAACTAAAAGCTAAAGAGGTAATTCAAACAACTGTGCCGGTAATTGGTAATAATGCAGTTACAATGGAGGCTCATAGATCAATTGAGTTACTCAGCGGTTTTGATTGCCCCAAAAACTCAACTTTAAATATAGATATTAAATTTTGCTATTAAAGTAAAACTGCAATAGCAAAACATTAAATTTTTGTATAAGAAAATATAAAGGACAATTTGTTATAAATCACATTTTAGCAATTGTATTTTAACTGAAAGTTTGAACTAACGATTTGTAACCACGTGTGACAACCGTATCCATTTTAGCCCCGGTTGTAGCGGTTATACTGCGGAGTTTACGGAGCAGTATTTGAGCGGAAAACGGGACTGAACTTTATGTGAGCAATATGGTTTCGCTTCTAATCATTTATATAAAACAAAATGCTTTTTTTGAAAACTGATAGCTTTTCGTTACTTTTAAACCACAATGAAACAACACAGTTTTATACAGATAATAACATTAAGTGCGCTGTTTTTGGGAGTCTATTTTGTGTTTTCTGCATTTCAACAAAAAGATAGTATTGCTGATAGCGATGGCAACATAAATACTAATACAGTTGTTGACGATAACTATTTTGCAGGTAAAACTATTGAGTGGATTATACCGTTTAAAGAAGGCGGTGGTGGCGATACTTGGGCAAGGTTTAATGCGCCTTTTTTGTCGAAGTATTTGCCAGGTAACCCAACTGTAGTAATTACAAATATATCTGGTGGTGGTTCTATTAAAGGTGCTAACTTGTTTGCCGAACGAGTTAAGCCCGATGGCTTGAAGCTTTTGGGTACTTCGGGCAGTACGCAAATGCCTTATTTATTGGATGACCCGAGAGTGCGTTATAATTATGCCGACTATAAACCGGTAATGGCTTATCCAAATGGTGGTGTGGTTTATGTGTCGCCCGAACTGGGTATTACCTCTGCCAGAGAGATTAAAAAAATAAAAGTGGTGCCAATGGTTTACGCTAGTCAAGGACCAACTTCTTTAGATTTGATACCCAACATTTCGTTTGATTTATTGGGCTTAGATGTAAAAACGGTTTTTGGTTTTAGAGGAAGAGGCGCAGGTCGCTTGGCTGTTGAACGAGGTGAAGTAAAAATTGATTATCAAACCTCATCGGCTTATTTAAAAAATGTAATGCCTATGGTAAAAAGTGGAGAAGCGGTACCACTATGGAGTTGGGGCACGTTAGATGAAGAAGGGCAATTAATAAGAGACACCAGCTTATCTGATTTGCCACATTTTGGAGAGGTATATGAAATGATGAATGATAAAAAAGGAGAAGGTATTGAATTTGACAGTTGGTTTGCAGCAATGGCAGCTGGTTTTGGCGGAATGAAATTATTATTAGTACCCAATGATACACCCAACCAAATTGTTGCTTTATACGAAAAAGCATTTACTGATATGAAACAAGACCCTGACTACATAGCCAAGAAAGAAAAGGCCATTGGTTTATACACACAAGAGGTTGGCCGTAAAGCGTACAAAATTTTTGACATTGCTACCAACATTGCTGCTACCGAAAAAGAATGGTGTAAGCAATTTTTGAGGAAAAAGTATAATTTGAATATTTAGCCAAATATCAATTTAGCATTTTATTAAAAGAAAAAGATTACACACTTAAACAACAATGGATAAGGATAAATCAAAAATAGTTGAACTATCAACCGCTGCAAAATCATCTCATTTATATAGTGAAGATTTAAAACCTTTACCAACCAAAGAACGACATTGGGGCGTTTGGGATTTAACTGCAATTTGGGTTGGTATGGCAGTTTGCATACCTACTTATTTGCTGGCATCTTACATGATAAAAGATGGCTTTAGCTGGTTAGAAGCCATTATTATTATTGCCTTAGGTAATTTAATTGTAACTATACCAATGGTTTTAAATGGACACGCTGGCGTAAAATATGGCGTTCCTTTTCCGGTAATTGGCAGGGCATCTTTTGGCACTAAAGGTATACATTTACCAAGCTTGTTAAGAGGCCTGGTAGCTTGTGGTTGGTTTGGCATTCAATGTTGGATTGGCGGTTTAGCAGTTTACTCCATTGGCGTAACCGTGTTGGGTTTAGAAAGTGAAAGTGCTTTAAGCATTGGCAAGTTTATTGGCTTTGCTATTTTTTGGTTGCTCAATGTATATTTTATTTGGAATGGCATGGAAAGCATCCGCTGGATAGAAAAAAGTACTGCGCCTATACTTTTAATTATGGGCGTGTTACTAATTATTTGGGGTGCAACTAATGTAGGTGGTTTTTCAAAAGTATTAAAAAATAGTGAACAATACAGTATTGCAACGGCTGCTATTAATAATAAAGGTATTGCCATTAATACTATTACCGATAAAGATGGAAAGCGCAAAGCAAAAGAATATCGTTTAATAAATAATGGTAAAGAACAAGCTTGGAAAAGCATACCAACAAACCAAATAATTCCTTATCAGGCAGGTAACAATGTCAAAGGGTTAAATATTCAATTTAGATCTGATGATAAAATTACTTCAAGCAAAGTAAAAGTGCAAGCAAGCAGTTTGGCAAATAGTTCAACCCAAAATCGCTTTTGGAAATACTTAATGTGGCTAACTGCCATGGTTGGTTTTTGGGCTACCATGGCTATTAGTATTGCTGATATTACAAGGCATAGCAAAAGTCAAAAAGAACAAGTGATGGGGCAATTTATTGGTTTGCCCGGCACTATGATTTTATATTCTTTTGTAGGCATTTTTGTTACCTGCGCCGCTGCTACCATTTTTGGTGATGTGTTAGTGTTAGAAGATTCGCCGTGGGATCCAGTTACTTTAATTGGCAAACTCAATAATTCGTGGGTAATTGTATTGGCGCAAATTTTTATGATAATTGCTACACTAAGTACCAACATTGCTGCTAATGTAATTGCTCCCGCTAATGCATTTTCTAATCTAAATCCTAAAAATATTTCTTTTAGAACGGGCGGCATTATTACTGCTGTAATTGGTATTTTAATTTGTCCCTGGTGGTTGTTAGATGAAATTTCGGGCTTACTTATCTTTGTGAGTAGTTTTCTTGGGCCAATACTTGCGGTGTTAATTGCTGATTATTTTTTTATAAGAAAAACAGAACTAAATACAGAAGCCTTGTTTTTAACCGATGGAGAATATGCGTATCAACAAGGTTATAACATTAAAGCTTTTGTTGCCTTTACTGCCGGAGTTTTAACTGCCTTAGTTGGTTTTTTTGTACCCGCTTTAAACTTGCTGTATAATACTTCTTGGTTTAGCAGTTTTGCGGTAACCTTGGTGGTGTATTGTTTGCTTTCTTATAAAAATAAAAAGAAAATTTTGGCAAATGGAGTTATCCACTTGTTTATCCTATCAAATTTCTAATCATACTTCATAAATACTAATTAAATAACCTAACTTTGTTTTCAAATTATTTTATAAGATGGTAGATACAACTACCCCAAAAAGACAGTTTAGTAAAAAACCAAATTGGCTAAGGGTAAAGTTGCCAGTAGGCGAAAAGTTTAAAAAAGTTCGCAGTTTGGTAGATGAACATAAATTGCATACCATTTGCGAAAGCGGTAGTTGCCCCAATATGGGCGAGTGCTGGGGCGCAGGTACGGCAACCTTTATGATATTGGGCAATGTTTGTACCCGCTCGTGTAGTTTTTGTGCGGTAAAAACTGGCCGCCCAACCGAGTTAGATGTAGATGAACCTCATCGGGTAGCCGAAGCCATTAAATTAATGGAGGTAAAGCATGCGGTAATTACATCAGTAAACCGTGATGAGTTGAAAGACCGTGGTGCACAAATTTGGCACAATACGGTTAGGGCTATAAAAACCTTAACCCCACAAGTAACTATTGAAACACTTATACCCGACGTTAAAGGCAATTGGGAAGCTTTAGAGTTAATGATAAATGCCGGGCAAGAAGTAGTATCGCACAATATGGAAACGGTAGAACGCTTGTATCGTTTGGTTAGGCCGCAAGCAAAATATTTTAGAAGTTTAGAACAAATACAACGCACCAAGGCTTTTGGTAAGCGCACAAAAAGCGGCATTATGCTTGGCCTTGGCGAAACACAAGATGAAGTATTTAAAATTATGGATGATTTGGTAGCTCACGGTTGCGATATATTAACAATTGGCCAATATTTACAGCCTACCAAAATGCACTTAAACGTTGCGGAGTTTATTACGCCAGAAACCTTTGAAATGTATAAAACCGTTGGTTTGCAAAAAGGTTTGCTGTATGTAGAAAGTGGGCCTTTGGTGCGGTCATCTTACCATGCAGAGAAGCATGTTTTTTAAAAGAAGTTATACATTATAATGAATGGACAGACAAATAACTGCACAAGATATTAAAGAAGCTATTGTTGAACTTGTAAAAAGTCAAAAAGAAACAGATAACCAGTTTAATAGATTGTCTATTGAGCTTGAGAAAGCTTACAAAGAAATGAAAGAAGATACCAGAAAGATGAAGGAGGATACCAGAAAAATGAAGGAAGACACAAAAAGGATGAAGGAGGACACCAAAAAGATGAAGGAAGACACAAAAAGTATGAAAGAAGATACCGTAGAATTGAAAAATGGTTTGAAAGAAGCTAAAAATTTATTTACAGGCCAATGGGGTAAATTAATGGAAGCATTAGTAGATGGAGAGGCAATTAAACTTTTTAATGAAAGAAATATAAAAGTAGTTAGAACATCAACAAGAGTAAAAGGAAATTATGAAGGGCAAAATTACGAATTTGACATTATTGCCCACAATGGAGATGAAGTAATTGTTATTGAAGTAAAAACCACAATGAAGGTAGGCGATGTAAAAAAACATCTTGAACGATTGAAAAATGTAAAAACCTGGCTTCCTTACTATAAAAATGATACTGTTTACGGAGCTATGGCTTTTTTAAAAGCAGAAGAAAAAAGCGACCAATATGCCCAAAGTAAAGGCTTGTGGGTTATTAGAGCAACTGGTAATAGTGCCAGCATTATTAATAAAGATAATTTTGAAGCACGTTCATATTAATTAAAATTCAAGTTTATGGGGTAGCTCCTAAAAATAAACTTGAAGGCGTTTACACAAACTTTAGGATAGTGTCCTAATAAAACTTTAAAGCTCGCTCCGTCATAAATTTGGGTATATCAAATGCATCTACCAAATGCTGACTCTCGGCTCTTAACTGTTTACAAAGTTTTAAAACCAATTTGTTTATAGCAAGTGATTTCGCACCGCTTATATAACCATGTTCTAAATACCAAGCTCGGTTTTTTTCTATGCAATGCAGCGCATACAAGTTTTTTAATTTGGTAAGAATTGGTTTTAAGGCTTCATTATTTTGCTGGTTAAGGTTGTTAATAAACTTATCCAACACTACCCCTTCAATATAAGCTGTTGCCATATCTACTAAATGAACTTGGGTTTCTAAAAAAGCATTGTAACTATTTGCTCCACTTTTAATTCGTTTATTTAAGCGTAATGCTAAACTGCGCAAACTATATTCTTCACGGTATTGAAACGCGCTCAACTGAAAATCATCACTTAACAAATGCTCTTCGTTAGTGTTGCGTGTAGTTACAGGGTTTAACTGACTTACATTTGATGAAGCAATAGTAGAAATATATTTCAAAGTATCCCACCAGTTTAAACGACCGAATTGTTTTTTAAAATAAGTCAAGCGGCTTTTTGCGGTTAGCTGTAATAAAACCGTATTGTCGCCTTCAAAAGTAGTGAAAATATCAGAGTCGGCTTTTAGTTTATCAAAATACATTTCACTTAAATAACCTTTGCCTCCACAAGCTTCTCTGCATGTTTGTATAGTTTTGGTGGTATTCCAAGTGCCTAATGCTTTTAAGCCAGCTGCCAACGCTTCTATTTCTTGTTGATCTTCGGGGTTGTGCTTTTCAAAATCGTGCAACAATTGTTGATGTGCAAAATGATAAGCATAGGCATTAGCTATTAAAGGCATTAATTTTTTTTGATGTGTTGGATAGTCCATAATAGATTGCTCTGGCTCACCTGGCGGGCCAAACTGTTTACGGCTTAATGCAAAGTGAACCGCAATATTTAAGGCTTTTTTGGCTGCACTTAAACCAGAAACTGGCACACAAAGTCTACCGCCAACCAATGTACCCAACATTGTAAAAAATCGTTTAGATGAACTACTGATTGGGCTTGTATAGTTGCCGTTTTCATCAATATTACCGTATTGGTTTAGCAGGTTTTCTTTTGGTATTTTTATATTATTAAAATGAAGTGTACCATTGTCTACACCATTTAAACCCATTTTGTGCCCATTATCGCCAATGGTGATGCCCGGCAATGCCTTACCCTGCTTATCTCTAATGGGTACTAAAAAAGCGTGTATGCCATGTTCTTCTTCACCAACAATTAGTTGCGCAAATACGGTTGCCATAGTAGCATGCAACGCCGCATTACCAATGTAAGTTTTACGGTCGTATTCTGTAGGCGTGTTTATTATAAAAGTTTGTTCTGCTGGTTGGTAAATAGCGGTGGTTTGTAACGCTTTTACATTGCTGCCGTGGTGCATTTCCGTCATAGCAAAGCAGCCTAATAACTTCATTGATATAATATCTTTTAAATATTTATTATGATGCTTTTGCGTACCCAACGAAGCTACGCTGCCACCAAACAAACCAAAATGAACACCAAATTTTATAGCTAAGCTTAAATCGTATTTAGAAATTTCTTCAAATACTGCACAATATTTATCTAATGAATTTTGACCGCCATATTGCGTAGGAAATGCTAAACCTCCCAAGCCTTTTTTGGCCAAAGCAACACACCATTCTAAAACTTTTTCTCGTTGCGTTTGCAGATCATTGTATGGGTTATCAATTTCATCGGCAAATGGGTTAAGTATGTTTTGCACCTGAGCTTTTAATGCAGTATTGTTGTTTTGTAATAATTGTTTTAAAGGTTCGGCATAAATTGGTTTTGTAGAAAAGTCATCTTTTTGAATAATGTTATTTTTGACTTCATCATCAAAAACAGAATGAATAGCTTCCTGGCCCGCAATACCAAGGTAATTTTCTATTTGAGTTAAAGAGTGTTGAGTTTCTTTATTTGTTGTAATATTGTTGCTTTGTGGATTTGCCAAATTTTGACCTATAGAAAATAAATCTAACTTTTCAGTAGTGCTTAATAATTTTGCATTTTTTTTGATGTAGCTTTTCCAATAGGCCAATTCTCTTGCCGAAGGTGGATTGCTTGGGTTTAACCACTTGCAAACCAATTTTTTAGTTTCGGGTTTTAAACTGCTGTTTGTTTGTATTTGATTTTCTATGTATTCAATTTCGTTTTGTTCTAAAATACCATCGGCCCAGGCAACGTATAAAAGTGGTATAAAAGGTACTAATGGATCTTGAATGGCTGCTGACATTGTTAAACTTGTTTTTATTTATGTCAAATGAAGCACAAAAAGCAACAGTAATCAAATTTTGTTTTTAATAAATTGTAATCATTAATAATGAATTCACACTTTGCCCGTTAACTTGAAATTTAAGTTAAGATGTTTTCAGGATTTGTATTTAAGGTCTTTAAAAAATTTCGCAAACTCATAACCATTGTATGCTTGGCTGTTGGGTAAGTATCTGCACGTGGGGTTAATACATATTTTTTTGTAATACCCAAATCGTTACAAGCAATATGGAAGCCTTTTGAAACTTTAGGAGCGTAATTATGTAAATGTAATATTTTAAAATACTACCAATGCAGAAAAGTAAAACAGAATTAACAATAACAATTTAGTTTGAATGTGGTGGTAAATAAAAAAAGAGCCGCCCTTGTTAAGAACAGCTCTTTAAATATTTTTGATTTGTGTTTTTTAAAACCTTGCGTTTATGTTAAAGGCGGTAATATATGGCGCACCAAGATTTATTTCAAAACCAGCACCAATATTATCAGTAAAATAATAGCGTAACCCAAAAGCGGTAATGCCAAATGATAATCGGGTAAGGTTTTCAAAACCATCAATATCTAAATCATCGTTTGTTGAATCGGAAGTAAAGCGGTTGTTTAAAACCCCAATTCTAAAACCGGAGTACAAATCTAAATCATCGTTATTGGCGTAATGAAATAATGGGCGAATAGCTACATTTAGCCTGGAAAAATCAGCACTAAAGTCTTCCGTTACATCTACATCATCAATGTTAGTATAAGTAAAATCTTCGGCATCAATACCAAATTGTTGGTAACCAACAGCTAAACCAATACTAAAAAATTTCTTAATACCATAATCGTAAGTTAGCTGTAAAGCAGGTGTGCTTTTTACTTCAATAGTTGCGTCAGGAGAGGCTTCATCTAACAAATTTATAAGCACTCCAGTAAGGCTTAAGCCAATACTTGCAGAACCAACGTGTTTATACTCTTCGTTTTGAGCAAAACCTTGTAAAAATGTAATGCAGCATAATAGTGTAAATAAAATAGAATTTTTCATTAATGTATTTTTTTAAAAAGTTATAAAATATTAAATTAAGATGCTGCAAAGGTGTTAAAAGTTTAATGTAATAATATCATTATTTTAAATGGTAAGTTTTTATAATGGTTTTCAGCTATAAATAGCTTTGCAAGTTGGTTTTTTATATTTATTTTATTTATGAAAAAAAATAATTTATAATGTGATAGTAAATTAAAAAACTTAGCATCATCTTATTTTTTAGCAGACTCTGTTAACCATACTATCTTATAAAAATAAAAAAACCAAACTAAAGCAGTAAGCTCTGGTTTGGTTTTTATATATTTTAAAATGCTTTGTATTAAGCTATCTTATTCTATTTGCCGCCTTCTTTTTTTACACCAGGTCGGCTGTTAATAGTTTTTGTTGGTTCGGTTGTGTTTGTTGAGGGGTTAGTATTTGTTGGAGGTTTTGTTTTTGTTGCTGGCTTATTTTTTAACAAGCCGCCACCTTTACCAATACCAGTTCTACCGCGAGTTTGAGGTTTAGTTGTACTTGTAACTGGCGTTTTAGGTTTTGTAACCGTATTACTTTTGGGCTTTACCGTTGGTTTTGGTGTTGTGGTTAATTGATTGTTCGATTTTATAGCCGCTGCTACTCTGCTTTGCAATTGCGTATCAAAATTTTTGTTGCATACGTTTTTTAAAGAATCAACCATACGGTTGGCTTTTTTATCTACGGTAGCTTCAATTTTACTGTTTATGTCTTGCTCTTGATTACAGCCTATTGCTAAAAAACCAATTGCTATTATTGAAAAAATTATTTGTTTCATTTTTATTAGTTTTATTTGTTTATTTTAATACCACGGTTTACTAAAACAGAATCTACAGCTGCGTTCATTTTTGTGTTAATTCTGCTACTACAAATACTATTCATAGAATCTTTTACTACTACTTTGCGTTTTTGCCAACCTTCGTTTACCATTTTATTAAAAGCTGCATCGTCAACTTTTGAGCTATTACAGGCAAACAAACCCATTAAAATGCAGGTTGCCATAGCCATTGTTAATTTTTTAATCATGTTCTATTTAAGTTTAAATTATTATTTATAAAATTGGTTTTATCGTAATCTGTTAGCTGATTTTACCAGTTTGTCATCTTTTTTAATATAAAAAATACCGAGCGCATTAAATAGTAACATGGCCAACGGCATCCAAAATGCCCAATATTGACTTACATACTTTTGTGCTGCTGGTAACAGGGTATCTACATTTTTGAAACCACTAAAAGGGTAAAACATATAAATACCATAAGCTATTAATACAAGCAACAAAAACTGGGCAACACGCACTACGTTAATCTGTCTTTTTCTATTTCTGAATAAAAAAATTGCCACTAAGCTAATCAAAGCTGCCACTATAAAAAGCCCGCCAGTAATCATAAAAGGATAATTTTGCAGTATCGCTTCTACATTAACCGGTAAATGAAAGCCTTTATAAAAATGACTAACAGGCAAAAACAAAGCGGCTATGCCAAGCCCGGCTGCTATAAACAAAAAAATACTTTGTACGCGTTGAATCATAAATTTTACCTGTGTTTAAGGATCTCAATATTTTCAACCGACAAAATTAGAGATAAATTTAGTATTACTATGAGTAAATTTAAGCATTAATTACTTTTTTGCGCTTTTTTGATGTAAGTTTTTTTTAAATCAGCTTTGTTTTTATGATGTTTACGTAATCTAAAAAAAATCATTTAGTATAATTTTAGCTGCTTTTTGAGATGCGCCAGCACCACCCAATTTTTGATGCAGCAATTGATATTGCTTTAACATATTGTTTCTGTAACATTCATTTTCTAATAATAAATATAGCTCTTTACTAATTTTATCAACTGTACAATCATTTTGAATTAACTCTAACACAACTGGCTTATCCATTACTAAATTAACCAACGAAATATACTTTACTTTAACGACTCGCTTGCCTATTTGGTAAGAAATATTACTGCTTTTATACACCACCATTTGTGGTAAATTATACAAAGCGGCTTCTAAAGTTGCTGTACCCGAAGTAACAATGGCTGCTTTACTTTGCTGGTAAATTTGTTGCGTTTTATTTAGCCACAACTGCACATTTGGTAAGTGGCTAAAATGTTGTTTGTACAAATTTTCACTAAAGGAAGAAAGGCCGGCAATAACAAATTGTTCATTTTTAAAACGTTGTGCTACCGAAAGTAAGACAGGTAACATTTTGTTAATTTCTTGCTTACGGCTGCCCGGCAAAAGTGCTATATATTTTTTTTGGTAAGATGCTTTAGCGTTGAGCGCTTTGTGTTTTTCAACTTCATCTATTAAAGGGTTGCCTACATAGTCAACCGTGTAATTGTACTTGTTATAAAACTGTTTTTCAAATGGAAAAATAACGAGCATTTTATCTACATCAGCTTTTATTTTTTTTACTCTACTGCTTTTCCAAGCCCACACTTTTGGTGAAATATAATACACCGTTTTTATGCCCAAAGTTTTAGCAAATTTCGCTATTCGTAAATTAAAACCTGGGTAATCAATTAGTATTAAAACATCGGGATTAAAGTGAGCAATATCTTCCTTTGCCTTTTTTATTAAGTTTAAAATGGTTGGTAAGTTTTTCAGTACTTCCCAAAAACCCATAAAGGCGGTTTGCCTGTAATGTTGCTCCAAATGTAGCCCTGCATTTTGCATTGCATCTCCACCCCAACCTCTAATATTTAAATTTGGATTAAGTTGAAACAAAGCATTTACTAAGTTAGCTCCGTGAACATCGCCCGAAGCTTCGCCTGCTATTATGTATATTTTTTTGTTACTCACCAATACGTTGGAAAATCAAAAAGAATCACTTTTTAAATACAATATTATCAGATTCCAATTTATAGTTATCAAAATATTCATCAATATTTTTGATGCGTTCTAACTCACCATTCTCTCCAATAAAATAGGGTTTATAATTCCAATTAGTAAGCAGCATAAACGCTTTTTGATGCTCCTTGTTTATTTTTCCATCAGCAATATACTCCATAACTATGGTAGGCGAAAAGTTTTGAAACCACATTTCACCTCCATTTATAACTTTAAATTCAGCACCTTCTACATCAATTTTTACAAATACAGAGTCTGATTGAAAATCTATCAAAGCTTGATCTACTGTTGTTGAAGGAATTTTGATTTCTTTAGGAGGGTTTTTAATAAACCAGTCTTGTTTTTCAAATTGTTCAATGCTTGTTGTATTATTTTCGGCATATAAGTTTGGAAATTCATAAAATGTTATTGGATTGTTTGAGTCGGATAAAGCAAGATTTCGTGCTTCAGCCCATTTAATAAACTCCGTATTCTTTTTTAAAACACTATACGATTTTGGAGATGCTTCAAAAGAAAGCACTTTACCGCTTTGCCCTACAAGTTCTGCTGCCAATAATGTATAATAACCAAAATGAGCTCCCATATCAACAAATATGTTTCCAGGTTTAATGTTTTGAATAAAATACTTAGCTAAACGAATCTCCGAATTATGAGATTTGCAGCCTGTGAGATAAATATCAGTTCCAGAAGGTAAACATAAATGCATCTGCCTTTCAAAAAAAGTATTAGTTTTAATATTTACATCATATTTAAACACATCGTATAATATTTTTTTTATAAAAAAGTAGTTTATGTACTTTATAGGCTTATTAAGTATTCGCTTAATTTTTTTACCAACTACAAGCTGCTGTGCCGAAGAAAGTTTATTTTTTAAATAATGTTTTTCTTTCATTTATTACTTTTAAAATAACATTTAAATAGTTCATTGTAGTATTGTCAAAACATCTTAATTTTTAATCTAAAACACATTAATTTTCAATTAAACCATTAAGCGTATTATTCAACAAGTCATTTTTAAACTTAATGGCTTGTAATTTAGAATTAAAATTTTTGAGCCTTTCAATAGCTTTCTTTAAATTAAAAATACTTTGAGGGCAACTTACAAATAGTTTTTGTTGGTTTAAATGTTTTGCCAAATATTCTTGTTCGGTTTGCCCTGGCGTTGGAATTAAAAAGGCGGTTTGTTGCAAAGCCACCAAATCCATAACAGAGCTATAGCCCGAACGGCAAATAATATGTTCACTATTTAAAAGCAAATCATTAATCTGTTTACTGTTGGCAAGCTTAATTATTTTTAGGTTAGAAGGCGGTTTGTATTGCAACGTTTCATTTGTTCCTCTTACCAAAACAATATTTTCATTAACAAGTTTTGCTTGGTTAATTATTTTTTGTTCTAAAACGCTGCGTTGCGGTTCTGGCCCTGATAAGATTACGGTACAATAGTTAGTTTTATTTTTAATAGCTGGCGTTAAACGGCTTAGCGGGCCAATAAATGTTGCTTTGTTTTTAATTTCATTTTTTAGGTAAGATAGTTTTCCGCTTAAAAAATGATTGCTAAAATCGGGAATCCAAAGTTGATTAAAACGGTTAATGTATTGATGGTTGAAATTGTTTACCATCTTACCAAAAAAACTATAAAATTTTGGTAATTGAATATTGGTTTGATGCGTAATAAATATGGAATGAACTTGATTATGATAACAGCCATATCGATTATCTGAAATTATGCAGTCAACCTGATGTTTTTTAGTTAATTTTTTAGTAAGATCGTTAGTTAGTTTAATTGTTTTTAGTAAACCCGGCAATTGTTTCAACATTGCAAAAGCCATACTGCCAAATTTAGGGTAATAAATATTGTAAGCTGGTAAGGTTTCAAAAGTTAGTTTAGGAAAAGCATCTTTTAAAAAATTTAAAGCCAAACCATCGCTAGCAATAACTACTTTTTGTTGCTGCTGCAACAGTTGCTCAATAATAGGCATACAGCGGGTGGCGTGGCCTAAACCCCAATTTAATATGCAAACTAAAAATGTTTTTGGCTTTTTCAATTTAATAAATTGTTAAAACATGGTGCTTGTAAAATAAGTGCCTAAAAATACGTTTATTTGTTAAACGTATTGTAAAACTGCCCATTTAACCAATAATAAAAAATAAAATAATGAAACGCATTTTTGCATTAGTATTTTTAGCCGCCTTTGTAATTTTTTTAAGCAGTTGTGCTGCAATGCGTAAGCGCAAGTGTAATAAATGTCCAAAGTTTTCTAAACAAGAAATGCAACATTTAGAAAAGGAAATTTGTACGCTTGAGGTAATGCCTGATACGGTGGCTAATTAAACTGTTTACAGTAATATTTCTGCTATCAAATAATCGAAGGCTAATATTAAAATAGAAGCTTGTACTACTGCTTTTGTGCTTGCTTTACCTAACTCAAGTGAACCACCTTTTACGTAGTAACCGTGAAAACAAGATATAGAAGATAAAATAAAAGCAAATACTACTGCTTTTACTAACATTAGGTTTACATTAAATACTTCAAACCAACTATGTAAGCCGCGCTCGTAAGTTTCAACTGGAATGCCCGATGCGCTGGCCGCCAACATACCACCAACCATACCTAAAGCGGCTGCAATAATTACTAAAAAAGGAATAATTAAAACGGCGCCCAAAATGCGTGGACCAACTAAAAAGTTTAAGGTATTAACGCCCATAATTTCTAAGGCATCTATTTGTTCGCTAATGCGCATTGAACCTAATTCTGATGCAATTTTTGAGCCTACCTTGCCTGCTAAAACTAAACAACTGATAGTTGGTGCAAATTCTATTAAAATAGAATCGCGCACAATAAAGCCTATGTAATATTGCGGTATAAACGAATCTTGCAGTTGGTAAGAAAACTGTACCGCTGTTACTGCCCCAATAAATATAGATATGATACCAATGATAATTAAAGAGCCTACACCAATATCGTTCATTTGCCTAAATAGCTCTGCCCAATACATTTTAAATTTATCGGGCCAGGCGATTACCCCAAACAACATTTTTACGTATTGACCTATATTTTCAATTGCACTTATCAATATTTATATAAAGTTATAGTGTAAAGGTAGGTATATAATTTTGAAATTTGAACGATGAGTTAAAATGGAAGAAAAAACAAGGTGCTACTTTAGTTTCTTATTGAAATCTTTAATTAACAGATGATTATTTGCTAAGGTGTCAGGTATTGCAATTTCTAAAAAATGATTTCCTTGCAGGTGTTTAATTGGCATTTCTGATTTAAAGTAATCCTCTGAATTTTCGAGGGTTTCTTCTACTACTGTTTTCTCAATTAGTTTTAGATGAGCCGTGTCAATAGCTGCTTCTTTTTTATATACTTGTTCAATTTCGTTTATCAACTCTTTATTAGAAAGAAAATCGCAGGAAGATATAAACGCTACAAAATAAAAAAGAAAGAAAATTAAATGAAGCTTAGATAAAATTTTCATTTAATAAAGATAACAAATGTATGGCGCTTTACTAACTGTGCAAATGTTAATAATTTACATTTGTTGTTAATGTAAAACCCACAATTAGTGGTTTTTACTGAGGCAATGTTTGCAAAAAACAGTATTGCCAGTACTGTTATGTTGATTGCTTAGGGTTTCGTAAACCTCTAATTTTTGCACCTCATTTTGTATAAAATTAAAAGTGCCAAGGCTTATTAAAAAATAAACGGATGCCATGGCCATAACTCCTATAGAAATATTATACTTTTTTTGCTGCGGTTGTATTAATATGTTGCAAATACGCTCTTTTAATAAGTTTTTACCACTTGTAGCTCGGTAGTTATTTACTAATGCTAAGCTGCGCTGCTGTTTTAGTTTTAACAATAAATTGGCATATACTTTTGGGCTTCCTGTTTTTTCAACCGCATATTCATCTGCCAAAAACTCGGTTAAGCGTAAAAAATCTTTTTTTATGAAATAGAAAACAGGGTTTAATAACCAAACACTAAACAACAAATGTTCTACTATTTTCCACCAGGTATCGTAGTTTTTAATGTGGGCAATTTCATGATGTAAAATGGCTCGCCTTTCTTGTTCACTTAGTTTATTTAAGCCATCTTCCCAAATGATGTATTTATTTATTAACCTAAATGAAGCTACTGGCAAATTAATGCTGGGCTGCAACAATGTATAGGCAACATCATCAACAACAATTGGTGATTTTTTACTGGTAAATATTATGTAATTTAGGGCAAATATTTTTAGCAATAACAAAGCCATTAATAAAACGCCTGCAATTATAAAAGCGCTTTGTAAGTTGTGGCTGTTGTACATTAAAAAATTGTAGTAATTGTTAGAATGGTATACCACTAAACTTTCTTTGGTAACTTTTGCGCAGTTGCAAAAATCATCGGTAGTCATGGCAACATCAAAACAATGGCTTATTTCTTCTTCGCTGGGGCAAAAGTTGTCGCATACTTCAACAAAGCTTTCTTCTACTAAAGTGGCTTGCTGTGGTGCCTGCCAGTTTAAATAATAATGTGCACTAAGCGGCATTATAAAGCAAGCGGCTATTACAAAATACAAAATATATTTTTGGGTACTATGCACTACTTTATTTTTTAAAAAGCAGTAATAAATACCGTACCCAATTGCAGAAAGCAAATAAGATATTACTATAAAAGCTAACACTACCTGGCCTTGTTAATCAAATCTTGTAAATCTTTAATTTCGTTGGTGCTTAGTTTATCATTATCTATAAGGCAAGATACTAAACTATTTAAAGAACCAGCAAATAAACTTTGTTTTACATTTTTCATAAAGTTTACCTGGTAATCACTTTTTGGCACTACCGGATAATAGTAATAACTTCTACCCTTGGCTTCGTGGGCTACATAACCTTTTTCTTCCAAAATTCTTATCATAGTAGAAACCGTATTGTAGGCAGGCGTAGGCGTTTCTGGCCAAATTGAAAGCAAATCTTTTACTTGTGCTTTTTGCTCTTTCCAAAGCAAGTTCATCACTTTCAATTCTAATGTTGTTAACGCCTTATTCATTGTTAATAAATTTTTTATAAAATTAATAGAATTTTTACTTCAATTAAAGGGCTTATGTTTTTTTAACGGATAAGATTTTTATTTGTAGTTAAAGCGAGTACCTTTAAAAAACATTGGTCAAGCTTTACATGCCCAAGGCTTTTGTTCCCAATTGCTATCGCAGAACTACTGCTGCATTTCCATTCTAATCGACTAATATGGAAGCCGAAGTGAGCCTGAATAATATTTTTTTATGTAAATTTGTTTTAGTTTTAACAACGCAATATGAAGCATATATTAAATACCATATTTTTAAACATCATTTTTCTTTCACTTGTCGCTCAAAACCCACATAGGCCAAATTATAATTCTGAAACATCGAAACAAGAAGCAAATACTTCAGAAGCAAAAGTAGAATACTCACTTTCAAGAATTGATTTGGTCGGTTATCACTTTGAAAAATCAATAAATAATCAAGGCACAGTTGTATTTGGGCTTCAATCAAATTTTTTATATCCTTATATAGCAAACAACAGCCTTCGTTTAACTTATGGCTTTTCACCTAAATTAGAGCTCTCTTTTAGAAGTTATTACAGTTTGGTAAAGCGTAAAAGTTTAAATAGGCCTTATAAAAACAATACAGGTCCTTACATTTCTGGAAGAGTAGAGGTTCAGAAATTATTAGCTTCATTTCAAGATGGCTTTGATGAATATAGTTCAACCATTGTTGGCTTGCTTTGGGGATTTCAAGACAATGAATTACCTTTATCTTTCAATTTTGAAATTGGCCCTGGTTTTGGATTTATAAATGTTTCAGCGCCCGATTTTTATTTTGATGGTCCTTCTTTAGTTTTACTCGCAAAGCTGAAATTTGGTTTTTTATTAAATAGGTAGGGTTAGTTTTTATTTTAAAGCCATCTTTTAATATGTTCCCAATGCATCTATAGTATCGCAAAAATTTGAGGCATTCAGGCCGCTCCAATATCTTCTAAATCGGCAATGTCAAAATTTTTGTTGGTCTCGTCAATAAAGTCCAATATATCTTCTTTTCCTGTTTTTTTGGTGGCCGAACTATAAAACTGTTGCGGTAAAACTTCCCAATGCTCTAACAAAGCGGTTTGAAAATTTTCGACATTTTGGCTCAGCTCTGGTGGTTTCAACTTATCGGTTTTGGTGTACACAATAACGTAAGGAATAAACATTTCGCCCAACCAATTAATAAATTCAATGTCTATTTTTTGAGGAGGAACACGGCTATCGATCAAAACAAAAGTACATTGTAAATTTAGCCTTTTAGCGAGGTAGTCTCTTATCATTTTTTGCCATTTGGCCCGGCTGGTTTTGCTAACTTTAGCATAACCATAACCTGGCAAATCAACCAAATACCATTCTTCATTAATTAAAAAATAATTGATGAGTTGCGTTTTGCCTGGCGTTTGCGATACCTTGGCTAATTTATTACGCCCCGTTAACATATTTAATAAAGAGGATTTGCCTACGTTTGATCGCCCAATAAAAGCATACTCTGGCTTAGTAGCTGGCGGACATTGCGATATGTTGGTGTGGCTAGATATAAAGTTGGCGTATTGTACTATCATTATTTATTAATATTGGCAGGTTGGCAAAGTAATAAATTTTTATCTTCGCATCATAAATGAAAAGGAATTAAATGCGTCCGAAAACTTTGTTGAATAAAGCGCAACTGGCGTTAACTATTGACAGGCTTTGCCATCAGTTGATAGAACAGCATAGTAGTTTTGAAGATGCGGTGTTAATAAGCGTGCAGCCAAGAGGTATTTATTTTGGAAATCGTTTACACAACCGCTTAACACAACTGCAACCAAAAGCTACTATTCACTACGGCAAATTAGATCCAACCTTTTACCGCGACGATTTTAGAAGACGCGACAAAATGCTTACTGCTTACGATACCGAAATTGACTTTATAATTGAAAATAAAAATGTAATTTTAATTGATGATGTGTTATTTACTGCTCGAACAATAAGGGCTGCAATGGATGCATTGTTAGATTATGGGAGGCCTAAAAAAATTGAACTAATGGTTTTGGTGGAGCGCAGGTTTAGCAAACATTTGCCAATTGCTGCAGATTATATTGGCAGTAAAGTAGATGCCATTGCCTCGCAAGTGGTGTTGGTAGAGTGGGAAGATTTACAAGGCGAAGATCGGGTAATTTTATTAAACGAAAAAGATAAGCATAAATGGGTCAACAATTAAGTGTACAACACTTGCTCGGTATTCAGCAGCTTACTAAAGCTGATATAAAACTCATTTTTAAAACAACCGCCCAGTTTAAAGAAATTTTAAAACGTCCGTTACTTAGAAAAGTGCCAACTTTACGAGGCGTAACCATTGCTAATTTATTTTTTGAAAACAGCACCCGAACCCGCATTTCATTTGAATTGGCAGAAAAACGCTTGTCGGCCGATGTCGTAAATTTTTCTGCTTCGGCCAGCTCGGTAAAAAAAGGGGAAACTTTATTAGATACCGTTAATAATATTTTGGCTATGAAGGTGGATATGATTGTAATGCGACATCCCAGCCCTGGAGCGCATGTTTTTTTATCCAACCATATTAATGCTAATATTATTAATGCTGGTGATGGCACACACGAACACCCAACGCAAGCTTTGTTAGATGCTTTTTCTATTGAGGAAAAACTGGGCAGCTTAAGAGGTAAAAAGGTGGCCATTATTGGCGACATAATGCATTCACGGGTAGCATTAAGTAATATTTTTTGTTTAACCAAAATGGGGGCCGAGGTTACCCTTTGTGGTCCGCCAACGCTTATTCCAAAATACATTGAAAAATTGGGCGTAAAAGTATCTTTTCATTTAAAAGAAACCTTACAATGGTGCGATGTGGCCAATGTGTTACGCATACAATTAGAACGGCAAGATGTAAAATATTTTCCTTCGCTGCGAGAATATGCCTTGAGCTATGGCATTAACAAAGGTTTGTTAGATGGCTTGGATAAAGAAATTGTAATTATGCATCCCGGGCCAATAAACCGTGGCGTTGAAATAAATAGTGATGTTGCCGATTCCGACCAATCCATAATTTTAGATCAAGTGCAAAATGGTGTAGCCGTACGTATGGCGGTTTTGTTTTTGTTGGCTGGGCAAAATGTGGTGAGTGAGGTTGGGGTTGGATAAGAAAGTGTTCAGCTATTTTTTACAAACTTGTCTAATGCTATTACAAGTTGATGTACTGTTGTAAAAGGATTCTTATCTGCGTAAGCTTTATCTTCATCATCATACATTAGCATTAATTTTTCAGCTCTTTCAATAGCATCAGATTGACGTGACAATACTAAATCATACATTTTCAATGCAGTTTTACGGTTCTTGTCATAAGGTTCTTTTATATGATTTTTCAATCTTTTATTATACCATTCGCGTAATTTTCGATTTGAACATTTTTCAAAATGAAGTAAAAACCACAATTCAAATGCATCATTAGAAACTGCCCATTTAATATTATTTTGTTCTGCTTTTATTATTGTTTTGTTGAAAGCTTATTTTGTTTGGGTTGTTTTTTGATATCATAGTCATAATCAAATACTACCCAAAATTGGTCAATCGTTTTTTCTGTTATATTTTTTCTACGTTTGTATTTAATAGCTATTTCAACAAGATTTAAACTTTGTTCAGCATAGCCTTTGCAATGTGCAATATTGTTAATTGGGAATTTATTAAAATAGAAAGGTTCTGTATTCTGTCCTTCACAAAAAATATGAAATGCAGGCTTTTGTTTTCTTTGTCTATTTTTTAATTTTCCTCCTGTATGTCTACGGCTGCCTTTACTCATTTAATAAAGTGTTTTCGAAATTATTTAAAACTGGCAAGGCTCCATAATTCCCTTTTAAATAATTCTTTTCAAACAAATCATTTGCTCTTACATCATTTATGTCTGAAAGATCATATATTTCACTAAACCCTTCATTTGATTTTTCAACAAAAGTAATTTGATCTCTACGCAGTAATTCGTTATCCATTAAATTGGTATCGTGCGTTGCAAATATTAATTGTGCTTCTGGGTGGGCTTCTGGAGATTGAAATAGTTCAATTATTTTTCTTGTTAGTTTAGGATGAAGTAGAGCATCCATTTCATCAATTACTAATGTTCTACCAAACTTAATACTCAAATAAATAATTAGAGAATATTCAAACATTTTCTTTGTACCTGAAGCCTCCTCAATTACCAAGTCAAAAGGTAAACCTACAAGATCAGCAATATCTTTTCTTACAATAACAGGTATTTTATCTATTCTCCCATCAGGTAAAGTGTTACTTTGAATCATTAAAGCTAAAATACTTGGGTCAACTTCTTTTAATATGTTAGATATCCACTCTTTGAAGTCTTCATCAGTTTCAAAATAATTGATGATTTTTGGGTATAAAATATTAGTACCAACAGTCGGTACAAATAAAGTTGGACTAATTATCATATTGTGAGTTATACTACCTCTAACTAAAGTAGCTATTTCTGAATTTAATTGATCAAGTATGGAAATAACCAATGTTTTTTCTGTAAACATTTTAATTCCTTTTCTAAGTATCTTACCTTCTTTAAAAGTAGTTTCATTTATCTCAATTAATTTTTGTCCTTCTCTTTCAAACAGTAAAACTTCTTTGTCTCTTTTTAAATAAAGCCACTCTCTGTGTACTTTTTTTTTGTCCACTTCAAATCCATATCTATACTTATTTCCTTCGTGTATAAATATTATTTGGAAGTAAGAAGGTTGGTTTCGTAGCTTTTCATCTAAACGGTATGGAGCTATAAATTTTTGAAAAACCTCTTTGTCAATTAAATTATATTCCATTATTTGCCACATTGAAACCAATCCTTTAATCAAATTAGATTTACCTGATGCATTTGCTCCATAAATTGCCTTAGTTTTAACTACCCTGTAATCTCCTTTTGTTTTAACAACTCGCACAACATTTTCATCGTTCTCTTTTTCTTTAGATGCTTCCATTGAGAAAACCTGTAAATCTTTAAACGATTTGAAGTTTTGGATTGCAAATTCTAACAGCATAGCTTTTTTTTGTAAAATTAGTATTTTAAACAGCAATTTAATGTTGCTAAAACATATTTTTTGTGAAAAAAAAACATAACAAGGATCTTACAAACATCAAACCTACTAATTAAAAGCATTTTTTATTATATTATCCCTGTATTATGTAGCAGCAGAATTTTGGGAGGATAAGCAAGGATTTTTAAGCAAAACAACCTGAATTGTTACTCCCATTTCCAATCTAAATCGTTATTTATTTGTATTCCTTTGTTTTTAAATAGAAGTTCTAATTCTACAAAATTATTAAGTTTTTGCTTTGGTATAATTAGAGAAACATCTGTAGAAAAAACAATAAACAAATAGTTTGGGATATTGATTACTTCTTTTACTTCGTCAATAATAATTTTGCCTTCACTTATTTTATCTCTTGTTAAAATATGCGTATCTGTAATTTCAACCTCAGAATTTATATCAATTCTGTTTGAATAATTTTCATCTATATGTTTTTTGTAGTGTCTTTTATATCGCCAATTGAAATACTTTTTATAAAAAATTCCAATTGCAACCGCAACAATACTAAAATACACAACTATTGATTTCACATTAATAAAATAAAAATACAACACTAAGAGTAAAGAGCCAGCTAAAAGTAATACCCAACCTCTCATTTTCTTTTTCTGTATTCTTTTTGATTTTGAAGCAACATAAAGTTGGTAGGTCAAAAAATCGTCTTTATCTAATTTATAGTTTAATGTCATTAAGAGTAATTTAACATTAATATTAATAAAAAAAGACCGCTCTTACAAGCAGCCTTTTCAATATCTTTTACAACAAGTTAAAACTCGCTGAACAAACGCATCTTAAATAAAAAACAAAACACTTATTCACCTAAAAACTGAAAATCTGTTCTTCGGTTTTTTGCTCTGCCAGCCTCGGTTTTATTATCGGCAATTGGGTTATCTGGCCCGTTACCAACAATTACAAATCGGTTTTTAGGCATGCCATGTTCGGTTTCTAAATAGGTGGCTACCGATTGTGCCCGCTTTAACGATAAGGCTTTGTTTGAAACCGCACTTCCTACATTATCGGTATTGCCTTCAATTCTAATACGTGCATTACCAAAAGCTTTTGCTAAATCTACAAACTCTTTATCAATAATATATTTTGCGTTTTCATCTACTTTAAATTCGCCAGTTCTAAAACTAATACTAACGGCTTTGGTAGATTTTGCTGGAGCTGTTTTTAAAGCTTCGGTAACGGGCTTAAACGTTGGGCCACTTTCTGAAGCATGTTTTGAACCACTTAGGTTACTTGCTTGCACTAAAGATGGGTTAGCCACCAATCGCCAAGAAGGCACGTTATCTGGTGCATAATTTAACTTGTTATAAATTACGCCCATTTTGTTATACAAACTTTCACCTGTTACACCACTAAAATTACGGTTTAAGGCAAAAAAGTTTTCGTTATCACCATGTGTACACAACCGTACATTATTAATGGCTTGCAGGGCATCTTCTTCTGGAATACCCAAACCTTGCGACAATATTTTACTGGCTTTTGTTTTATTTGATTCACTACTATTAATTTCAGCAGCACCTTTCATCCAACCTTCATATAGCTGATTTAATTTTTGTTGATTGGCTTCTACAAAAGCTTTCTTAGCATAAAACACATCGGCAATAATGTAACTGGCATTTCGGGTGCTTTCTAACACCTTTGAACCTTTTACTTCGCGTACCGCTATCTCATCATCTGGACTCCAAACAACAGCAGCATCTACTTTGCCCGATTTAAAAGCCGTTGCTGCATCAATAGCGTTAGGTACTTCAACAATTTTAACATCTTTGGTAGTTAAATCGCCAGCATCTAACAGCCATAATAAAAAGGTATGCGATGGCGTTAAAGGAGCTACCGCAATACTTTTACCTTTTAAATCGGCTACAGAATTAATGCCACGCCTCGCCACAACGGCATCTCCACCACGCGACCAATCTGCTTGAAAAACCACTTGTGGTTCGTAGCGTTGTAAACCTTCTACTTCTGTAGGAAAAGCATCAATAGTGGCCCAAAGCAAATCTACATCGCCAGCTTTCCAAGCGGCTCTTGAGGCATCAAAATCATCTAACACTTTAAAATCTACCTTAAAGCCATAATCTTTATAAAAGCGAGAATTGGTATTGGCTTTAAAGCCTTCATTAAAATATTGCCCACCAGCATAACCGCCCCAGGTTACCACGCCAACTTTAAAAGTACCGTCAAAATTTGAGCCTTTACCATTGCCTTTACTACTGCTGTTACTATTGCTATTATTAGATGTTGCAGGTGCGCTGGTTTTTGTATCGCTATCACTTTTGTTATTTAATAAGCCTTTATTTTTTTTCGGCTTTGGGTCTTCTTTCATCATTCCACTAACATCTTCTTGCTGTTTTTCGGGCGGTGCTATTTTATCTAAAATGCCCGAATTTCTGGCCATAATTAAGCCGAAGCCAATAATAGCTACTATTAGTAAAGTGATTAAAAATTTTGAAAAGGTGGTTAATCTTGCCATGTATATATATTATTTTATTTAGAATACAGATTTTTAGAGGATAGAATACAGAGAAAAAAACACAGAATACAGAACACAGAGAAGAGAATACTGAATGTAGATTTATGCATTCTATAATCCGTCATCTAAATGTCTGCCGTCTGTAATCTAAATACCTTTCATCTAATTATTATAAGTTTTAAACAAATCTTCATATTGATTTTCTTTTCGATTGCTTTTTTCAATAGGCGCATCTAAATCAATAACACTACCATCGGCATTGCCTTGCATTACCAGCAAATCTTTATCATCACCCAAAATCATGCTTACACCTTCTTTCTCCCACTTCTCTAACATTTTCAATCCTTCTTCTTCAAACACCCCATTTTGCAAATCAACCGAATCCATAAAGTTGCCCGAAATTTCCATAAAGCGTTCCATTTCGCCCACTTTTGCCCCCACATCATCAGCAATATGTTCCATAGCACGGTCAAACATTTCTTTTTTGTTGCCTTTACCTCTTATAATGTTTGCAGCCGATTTCATTGCGCTTGTTGAGGCATTAATAGCATCACGTTCTTGCTTTTTCACTTCTACTTGGTCTTCTACATCTTCAATTAAAATTTCCGAATTTTCGAACATCTTAATCAATACCCGATATAGTATTTCCATTTTTTTGTATAAGTCGCTTAGCTTTAAATTGCTCTCTTGCATACGGCCTGCTTTGCGACTTTTTAAAATCATTACATTTCGTTTCTCTTGCTTTTTTGCTTCGCTGGCCATAGCCAAGTTCGATTTTATGGCTTGCTCGTTTTGTGTAATCAAGTTTTTAAGCTTGCGCATTTGTGCTCTAAGGTTAGCCAATTGCTTATCCATTTTTTTTAGGTTAGATTTTAAATCATCAACATAAGATCTTAAAACACCAATTGGATCTATTTGTATAAAAATGCCAGTAACAAACCGCATTACAGATTTATACATATAAAACATAAGGTTACGAAACCGACTATCTATTAACACATAAATTAAAGCTGCTAAAGTAACCAATAAGGCTACCAGCCCAATTACACTTGCAGTTAAGCCAATTAAAAAACCAATATTGCTTAATATTAACCAACCAGCACCAGCCAGAAGCCCTGCGCCAACTACCGCTCCTAATTTGCCTTCGGGGCGTTGCCAAAATGATTTAGGTTTAAATTCTTCTGCCATAATTTATTTTAAATATTTTTTCATTTTAATAATATCGCTTTCAAACTGATCTTTTAAAGATAAAAACGATTTTTCAAAATTAGCTTTAGTTTGCTCAATTTTTATGGATGATTGTTCTACGTCTTTATTAAGTTTAGCTTGTTTTTCTTTAAGATGCCTAATTTCAGTTTGCAATTGAGCGATCTGCTTTTCTTTTTGCGAAATATTTTCGCCCACCATAGTTACCGTTTCTTTACGCTTAGTAACCATTTGTTGATGCTGCGCTGCAACCGTTTCGCCAAAGGTGTGCATTTCTTTGTCCAATATTTTCTTGTAATACTCTGCCGTTTCAACCAAACGATCTAAAGTAACGCCCATTGTTGCTGCTGTTGCAAATGCCGATTGAAACATCGTTTCTTCGCTCATCGACATTTTTTTTAGCGATTGTAACGATTTTTTATATTCTAAATAATCAAAACCTTCTAAGTTAGTTTTTTCAACTGCGCCCAGTAAAGTGTCCATTATTTTCCCATCGCTTTCGGCCCTTAAATTATAAGCAGGTTTACTGGTTGTACCAGCAGCAGATGGCTGCGTAGTTGTTGCTTTTCCTTTAGTTTTAACATCAGGTTTTTTGCCCGAAGCTTTTGCCGGTTGCTCATCTTCAATAAATAACGATCTTAATTTTTTTAACCTACTCACCTATTATTGTTTATTAATGCTTTTTTGTGTGATAAAGTTCATTTATCTTAACAAACAAATATAAGGAAAGTTATGTAAAGCAATATTTATTTGCTTTTAGCTTTTGAATTTTTAAAATTAAACCAACAAAAGTTGAGAAATTTTAGTCGATTTTTAGTTGGTAAACCAATTCAAAATTTTATTAGTTTTTGGCTGTGTATCACTTTTTGGTTTTGTTTAATGGTACAAGTGTACATTCCTTTAGCTAAATGCCCTATTTGTATTACTTTTTTATTTACTTTTTGTGATAAAACCAGCTTGCCACTCAAGTTATAGATTTTTATAGCAAAATTGTTGGTATTTAATAAGTTGTGTTTAAAGTGTAGAACTGTTTTAGCAGGGTTGGGATAAAATAGTAACTCGTTATTTAAATTAAGTTCGTTTACTGAAACAGGCAAAGGTTCAACAATATTTCCTAGCTTATCTAACTTTACGTAATATAAATCGCTTTCTTTATCAGTATTGATGCCATTAGCATAGCGGTTAGTAAAAACTACACAGCCAGAATCGGCAGTTGCAACAATACCTTTTGGTAAATAGGCGGCATCGCCACCAAAGTTTTTTTGCCAACGTAATTGGCCATTTTGGTCAATGCATTGAATTTCAATAAACTCGTTAGTACAAGTATTTTCACCATTGGCATCTAAATCTATAAATTTACAGTTATTAATTTTTCTACAAATATAAATGTAATCGTCTGTAAAATTATCAATGCCAAATTCTACAGGATATGCAATTGTATTATTACAATTGTCAGCATCAGCAATATAAAAAAGTTCAGCTTCGTAAGTGTTGGTATCGTATTTCAAAATGCCATTTCTGGTATAATCACCTCCATTACAATCTGAATCAAATACTGTTGCAATATATACCATTATAAAATTATCCTGCGAATTTTGGATATACTTAAAATTCAAACCAAACAATAATGGCCTAAACGACAATTCTTCAAATTCAACAAAATTAAAATCGCGATCACTAACACTTAAGCCATTACTAAAAGGTGCCAGGTAGTTTAAATGCCTGTTTTGAAAATAATTACGACCAAGCAAGTATTTACTTCTTTTTACCACCTCGCCCTTGTTATTTAATTCAACGGTAGCTCCATTTACATTAGTCATTAAGTTACCTGCATTATTGATCATAAAATGCGAAGAAATTCCACCACTTTTTATATAAAAATACAAGTCTGGGTGGTACACAATTTTTCGTTTAATATTTAAATCATAATCTAACCAAACCGCTACTCTTGTTTTTGTATTAGGTGTAAGCAAAGTACCAAACAGCACTATCTCATCTTCCCAAGGTTGATATGAAAACTCTTGTTTTTGTATTGCAAAATTTTGATAGATAAAAATGGAGTCTGCTGTTGAAGGAAACTCAACTTGCCCAACCAAATGCATATTATTGTTATACAAGTTAAATGATGAAAAAACGGAGTTAACCGAAGGTAAAGCAAGCAGTAAAGTGTCGTAAATTAATTCTTTTGAGTTGGTATTATAATGACTGTAAAAGTGGTTAAGGCTTAAAATTTGTTCATTTAACAAATCTGCAAAATATACTGTTTCTTGTTGAGGGCTGCTTATTAAGGGTGTAAATACTTGCGCACTACTATTAATAAAAGCAAACATTATACAAAATAGTATGTTACAAAAACCAACTTTCATAGCTTTATAAATTTGCCACTTTTTATTTTAGTAGAAGAGGTGCTTATAGTGTAAGTATAATTACCAGCAGAAAAATGTTTTGTGTTTATAGCTGTATGGCTTGCATTATTAATGTTTTGAGTTAAAACCAACTGCCCCTTTAAATTAAAAATGTTTACTTCCAAACTTTGATTGATGGAATTATTTACACCAAAATATAGGGTTTCGTTTACTGGGTTGGGGTAAAGCTGAATATTATAATTACCTGCATCACCTTCCAAAATATTTGTTGAAAGCGGTTCAACAACTTCACCATTTTTATCAAATTTTAAATAATAGCTATCAGTTTCATATTCTTTATTCACACCCGGCTCATAACGGGAAACAAAAACTAAGCAGCCTTCATCGGCGGTAGCTATTACGCCATTTAACAAATATAAAGCATCACCCCCCAAATATTTCGACCAACGTAAATTACCCGCCTCATCTAAGCAATACAAATTTATATATTCAACTTCGCAAATATTGGTAGCAATAAAAGGGGTAAGAAAACCACAATTTTCGGCTTTATTGGCAAAATAGACATAATCATCTTGGTATAAATCAATATCAAATTGACCTAGCCTTCTGCTTACACAGTTTGGTGTAGGGTCCACATAAAAAATTTCGGAAGAAAAATCATCGGTATTGTATTTTAAAACAGCAGATTTAAAACCAGAAAAAATAGAACAATCGGTATTAAATATTGTATTTACATAAAATGCAGTTTTACGCTTGTTAAACACAAATTCAAAACCTTCAATTACTATGTCATCCCTTTCAAAGTTTTGATTTTCATCTATTGTAAATGTGCGACTGGATTTGGCCGAATAAATATATACTTGCTGTCTTTGAGGTTCAGGATGAATATAGTTTTCGTTAGCATCTATTACAAAAGGAAATAGTGTAAACCCATTGTTAAAAGTTTCAATGAGTTTCCCAAATCTATCTAACTCTAACACGCCATTATTTGAGGAACACAATATGTTCAAGTTACTATTTATATTAAAAAAAAAGGAATCTCCAAAATCAAAATTATAATCATAAACGATAGTATTTCTTTTTGTTAAGTCAAAATTAAACCATATAGCAGTTTTAGTTGTAGCTTTAGTAGTATAAAGAGAACCCCATAATACAATTTCGTTGCCAACTACTTTTAATTGTTTATATATAAATATTGAGTCCTTTGTAGAGTAAAAAGAGACCTCGTTTTCTAAAACTCCGTCCCTGTTAAGGATTGATAGCTTTGAAAAAACACTATCAACCATTGTTAATTGTTCTTTGTGCACTTCAAAAATGGATTTATCCTCTTTGTTAATTATACTAAAGTAGTCCACATTTTGATAACTCAAAACGACATTTTTTTTATTTGGCAATCTAATAGCATCATAGATGGATTCATTTTTATCTGTTGATAACAATGGTATAAACTCTTGACCTGTTAGCTTTATGCAAAGCATTAATAAAAAAAAAGAAAGAAATATTTTCATCATAACGTTTTACGGTAAAGAAAATCATTAGATCTAAAATTTAGAACTAATGATTTTAAGATTATCACCAGCAAACCGTTTCATTACAAGTTTGCTGTATACCTAGATACAAACCAGAAATGGCTACCCAACCCCATCCAGAATACCCGTAATCTGGGTGAGTAGTTTGTAGTACATGATCAACCGAAACTATTGATTTGTCAATATTTACAAAGCAAAGTTCATCATTAATTTTATCTAATGTTGGCCTAGCTATATTAAACCAAGCATTATAATCAGACTCTATATGCCGAGTACCATTGTAAGTTATAAGGGATTGGCAAGCCAAATAATTAGCTTTTAAATCTTCTTGAGTATCATTCCCTGTAAATTTACCTATCTCAATATCACAGTCAGGGTGACTTGAATGTGCATGCACTAACTAATATGCATAGCACGCATGAAAAGATGAAAATTTTGTTGTTCATGGTTAAATAGTTAAAATATTAAATACTCGTGTAAAATAGTGAAATAAAAAACTATACGCAAAAAATTAACACATATCATATAAAATTAATGTTATAATTTAGAGTTATTTTTGTGAAAAAAAAACCGCAATCTCTTATGCAAAATTTAACTCGACATTTAAAAGAAGCCATAGAAATAAACACCAAGCGACAGCCATTGTATGCCAATTTGAGCAATGGTAAAACCGTTTCTTTTTCAAAAAAATTGATTTGGTATGAAAAGCTGGCCTTAAAAGGTGCTTGGATTTTTGATAGAGTTGGTGATAAATTGCAACAAAAAGGTGTTCCTTATTTAAAAGCAGAATTTGTGGAGATGCATGAAGTTGCTGATTTTTCTGAAACTTATCCGGCGCACATCAACTATAAAGCATCATTAAAAAAAGTAAACTTTAGTAAATACCACAAAGGTTTAAAATACGAACTTAAAGCTAAAAATACGGCTGCAATGGTAGCAATTTGCGAACGTATTTTAGAAGATTTGTCAAATCAACCACATCTGTATTGTATGTTGCGCCATTTAATAGAAAGCTTTGGCAGAATTGCTTATCTAATTCCAATACAAGAAAAATTATGTGCTCAATTAGAGCTTAAAAACCCAAGTGCTTACAGTTATTTTTTATTGAAAATGCATTTATTGGTTTTGAAGGAAACTCAAAAATTTGATGAAGCGATTGCGCCAATTCAAAACACAGGTGTACCTTTTATTTATCAGGATTTACCGAAAATTGAAATTAGGGGTAGTGAAAAGAAATCAGATGAGGCAATCGCATAAAAATGCATCCATTGCTAATTAAACAATCAGGATAATTTATAGTGAAACCTGTTCCATTGGCCAGTATTAAATACAAGTGAACAGGTTCACTTGGAACGGAGAAAAATTTTCGTGCGATTGCCATAAAACATCAGCCCTTCTAAACCAATTTTGTATTTACACTTTTTGTAACCGCTACCTTAAAGATTTTATACCTTAGCAACGAGAAAATACAATATGATTCCAAAAATTATTCATCAAACCTGGAAAGACAATGAGGTGCCAGAAAAATGGTTGCCATTTAAAAAACAAGTGAAAGCACTTAACCCAACCTGGGAATACCGGCTTTGGACAGATGAAGACAATGACCGTTTTGTTAAAAGTGAATATCCAGAGTTTTACGATATATTTAAGGGGTTTTCAAGAGGAATTATGAGGGCAGATGTTATTAGATACCTTATAATGTACAAAATAGGAGGCGTATATCTTGATTTAGATTATGAAGTTTTACAAGCATTTGATTTTGGCAATAATGCTGTGGTATTGCCAAAAAACAGAAGTGTAAGTTATGGCGACAATAAAGATGAACTTGGGAATTGTATTTTTGCTTCTGTTGCCGGGCATCAGTTTTGGGCAGATGTTATTGCTGATCTAAAAAGCAAGCCACCAATTGTAGATAGCTATTCTGAAATTATAGATGCAACCGGCCCAGGTTTATTAACCAGAATTTACAATGAAAATGAGTACAATAATATTTACTTGCCAGAAAGGTTGGTTTATCATCCTCCTTCACCAAACAACAATAAAGATGTTAATAGAATAAAAAGTAACGGCGTTTCTTTAGGTATTCATCACCCTTGGGGCAGTTGGAAGGAAAGGTGGACACTATCTTACCTAAAAAATAAAATAAAAAAGTATATTAACAGGCTGTAAATTATAACTGAACTATTTTCTCTATCTTTTTTATGCCAGCCTTCTTATTGATTTTTACGGTTAAACAAAATACCTCCACCGAAAATATCGGTGAAGGTATGTTTAAACTGGAGTGGGTGTTGGGTATTTTGGGCGTATTCAATCATTTAGTCACCATCAATTTTTTGATGCTGTTGTTTTTGTTACTTTTTTTAATAATATTTGCTGACCAACAAAAAGGCTGTTTTCAGTTTTTATCCAACCCTTAGTTTGAAAATGACCTGTATTACTTAAAGCAGTACTTGGGCTTTGGCCATATATACCCCAAGTAAAACCTCTGCCACCATGGTTTGACATAGTACTTCTTATATTATAACTGTTAACTGGGCCATAATGACTTATGCTAGCAGAGTTAGTCATGTGTATTTTGTAGGCATTTGAACTCCAAAATTTAAGCCCATAATTTTGACCAGCTTTTACATTATAGTAAGTATTAGTTATAGTTTGTGCATAGCTATTAATTGTGCCTATTATTAAAAAGCAAAAAATTATTAACGTTGCTATTAAACATACCTTTTTCATTTTTCTAAAATTTTTAATTGTTATTTTAAATATTTATTAAAAAACCTGTGCATCTAAACAGTTGGCGCCATTAAGCTTTTAGCTTAATTAATTACTATTATCAGCTACAAATTATTTGTTTATTGTATTATTAATTTTTGGGCAATTGTTTGTTGGGTTTTGTTTTGCAATTGATACAAATAAGTACCGCTTGGTAAGTTGATATTTAACTTTTTGTTACCTTCTATTTGTTTTAAAACTGTTTGATGTACAGTTTTGCCTTGCATATCGGTTAGTATTAATTGAACATTTGTTGTGTTATCTTTTATGGTATATTCAACCAATAAATTACCATCAGTATTTGGATTGGGGTTAATACTTACATTGCCAATTACTCTATTTGGGATGTTTTGGTTTGAAATATTTAATGCACTTTCTAAGCGTTCAATTCTTGCGATTAACAATGTCATAATTTGCTCTTGGCTTTCAACTGTAGCAGTTAGGCTTTCGTTTTTATGAGCAAGCACTTGTATGGAGATCAACATTTCATAGAATAAATTATTTTGATCAAATGCCATTCTTGGCTGTCCATCATATTTAACATCAAAAATATTGTGAGGATAAAAACTTCTTAATTGATTAGCCTCTAAAGTCCATTTTTCTCCTAATGTTCCATTGATGTAGCCAACTTTTAAGCCAATAATTCGATTAAATGATTTTTGATAAGACATCGGGTTATAGGCTCTCTTTCCATTTGCTCCAATTCCATCTTCAGGATAATCTAGCGTAGTTCCATCTGCTGCTAATGTTGCATTAAATGCCGAAGCAGCAGAAAATATATAACGATTTTCATCCTCTAAAGAAATTGAGAAAAACTCACCACAAGGAAAATCTCCTCCGACCCCAATTTTCAAATAAGGGAAAATATTATTATTCGCATCCTTATTTCTTATTTTTAGTTGATTTTGTGAGTAGGTATAGTTTAAAAATGTGGTACAGATCAAAGCCATAACAATTCGTTTAACAAATGAGTCTTTCTTCCAGTTTAATTTTTTGTTCATAAGTTTTAATTTTTGTTTTGTATTTATGAATTCGTGTCCAAATATATCCTAATCAAATATGTATATTTCAGAAAAAATGTGAGGAATATAGGTGGAGTAAAAACTAAATGCCTACTATGTCGCTAAAAATCAGCACTTTACATCATAAAAATTTTATTTCTTTTTTATCTTTTATTTATTATATTTGTTGATGTTAATTATATTTTAATGTCGAAAGATCATTTGCTTCAAATAATAAAAACATTAACCAGTCAAGAAAAAAAAGCATTTACTACGCAGACCAACTCAACCAATAAAAATAGAAAGCCTTATTTTTTTGAACTGTATAAACAATATGTAAACCTATTAGCTAAAAATTTATTAGATGATAAAATTGAAATTGAACTAAATAAATTTTTAAGAAGAAAACCAGCTTTTAGAAGAGATATAGCTAATATAAGAAAACAGTTGAAGGAAAAAATACTTTTTACTTTGATTCATACTCAACAACTATATAATAAAAAAAATAAAGTTCAATTAGATGTTGATGTAATTCAATTGCTTTTAAAAAGAAAATTATTTGATGCAGCTCAATTAGTAATAAGTCAAGCTGAAAAGTTAGCATTACTATATGACGAAAATAAATCATTAGTTGAGATTACTGATTTGCATTTGTATTTAATTGGCCAACAAAGCGGAAAGAAAGATTTAGCACTTCAAACAAAACTGATTGATGAGCAGAAAAATTATATTACACTATACAATGTGGAGCTTACATTGAAGAATATTTTTAGGCAACTTACTTTAATTGCTCAAATTGATATTGAACTAAAAAATGAAGAAAATAAAAATACTTTTAAAGATGTCTACTTTCAAATTGATTTAAAAAAATTTCCTATTGAAAAATATGTTGCTAATAAAAACACAAAAATTGTTAGTTGGTTTTATAGGTTAAAAAGTTTATATAATAGAGTTTTAGGTAATTTAGACGAAGCATTTAAAAATAGCAAAAGTTTAATAGCATATTTTGAAAATAATAAAGACAGAATTGTGACCTTTGAACCAACTTATGTAAAATCAATATGCAGCTTTGCTAGGGTTTGTAGAAAAACGAATAATTATATTGAATTGGAAAAAAGCTTGCAAAAGGTGAAATTAATTTACGAAAAAAAAGATAATTACAATGCTTTAGAAACTACTTGCGATATGGGTGTGCTTCATTATTTAAATACACATCAATACAATGAAGCAATTGAACTAGCAAATTTCGTAGAAAAAGAATGGGAAACAATTTCATTAAAAACTATAGATGGAAAACTTTTGTGGTATTGCCATTCAAATCTATTATTGTTTTGGATTACAGACAATGATGCGAAGTTTGAATTTTGGTTGGAAAAAGGTTTAAATATTCCTAGATCAAACAAAGGCAAAGCTTTTTATTTTGGTGTTAGAATGTTTGAGTTAATTAATGATTTTGAAAAAAACAAATGGCACGCCTTTCTGCAAAAAGTGGAAACGCTGCAAAGAACTTTAGCTAATAATGAAAACTTGTCAGATTTTGAAAATGTTGCGCTTTCGTACTTTAGAAAACTTTACCACATATTTAATAGTAGCAAAAACATTAATATAAATAAAAGTGAGAAAATAGAATTAAGTAAAGAGAGTTTTCGGTTATTAATAAATACGTTAGAAAATCTAAACCTCCAAAACCCACCTATTAATTATAATGAACTAGTTATTTGGTGCGAAAGCCACCTCCAGAGCAAAACCATAAAAGCAATTTTTGAACAGCAAAAATAAAATCTCATTCCTCCTTCACAAACAGCGTTAACACTACAGCTAAAACTAACAAAGCACCGCCCGTCATAACGCCGTAAAGTTTAATGTTGCCCAACAGTTGTTTCATTACTCAACCAAAACAATTGGCAGCAATTATTTCGGGTATCACAATAGAAAAGCTACAATAGAACTAGATAACTGCGCCTAAATCAAAGAACTTGTTTTTTAACCGTTACTTACTTTATTCATTTCTTTTAAACGGAAATTTATTAACATTTAAAACTAACAATAAAACAGGCATTAGTAAAGGCAGTACCATACTTTTATAACGACACAATGCGCCCAAATTTGGAATGGTTAAACCTAACAAAACATAGTAAAAAATTACAATACATAAAACATATAACACAATTGGTTGCTTGTAATAATTTTTCCATTTACCAATAAAAAATGAAGCAATTATTAATAAGCCAATAATTAATGTTTCGGCACCAGCCAATATTTTCATTATTGAATTGCGTTCATTAACATCTAATAAAGAAGGCCTAAACAGCGTTGAAAAAAATGCTCTTGGGCTGTTATTAACTAAACTCCAAACAGAAGGCTCTAAATTTGGAATGTTAATTTCGGCATTGCCCGCACCAACTTGTTCAAAATATTGTTGAGTGGCAATAAACTCGTTTATTGGGTTTAGGCTTGGTTTTACAAAAACAACAAACGCTAATAAAGCTGCACTTAAAACATACGTTAGTGCATATTTTTTAATTACATTTTTTTCATTTAAAGAAATATACAAAGCAACTGCTGCGGGTATAATAATGGCTAACAAATACAAGCGGATTAAGGCTAACAAAATGACACCTGAAACAGCAGCCAATACTAATAAAAATTTAAGTTTTTGCTGATGCCATCTTACCACAAACAAGGTAATAAAACCAATACCACAAATACAGATGGCTTCTTTATGAACACCAGAGTACCAAAACAAAACTGATGGAACAAAGTAAATTCCAAATAAAAGCAAATTGTGCTTGTCACTAAAAAAGTGAATAAAGGTTTTGTATAAAGCAGTTAAGCCGAATAAGCCGAAAAATTGCCAAAAAATTAAATGAAAATAGTAATTGCCAAAACCAATGAAGCTTAAAAGTGCATTTATTCTAACTATAGTGTAAGCTGAAGTATCCGTCCAAAAACTAAGTGGTTGCACATAAGGTTTTAAATATTCTGGAGCAGCAAAACCATTTGGGCCAAAGCAAAGTTTAAAAAATAAAGTTTTATCTTCGTAAAAATAAGATTGTAGTATTGCGCCTCTGTTTACATAAGCTAAAGCATCTGCATCAATATAATAATTTTGGTTGATGTAGGCGTAAATCAAGCCCGAAATTAGTTTTAATATAAAAATAAGGCTTAACCAGCTAAAACTAATGCCACAATTTTTAAAAAAAGGCATTGTTTTTAGCAAGCCAATTATTAACATTACATAAGCAATAAACAGTACAATGTTCACGCTTAAAAAGTAAAGTTTTTATTTAAGAAGTTTAAGTTAAATACAGAAAAAATGATTGTACAAAAATTAGGATTAATTGTAGGTTTAATAACAGCGGTATTTTGCTGTGTTGGGCAAAACGATATTTACCCGAATTGCAAAATATTAACCACTAACGTTACCCAAAAAGAGTATGATAAAGCCGTTAAAGTTTGGAAAGATTGCCTGGTGGAAGAAAGGCTTAAAGAAAAAACTAAGGCAGCATTATATAATGACATTAAGGGTAATACTATTGTAGGTGAATATGAATTTTTAGAAGATAAAATGTCGGATGAATATTTAAGCTACAAAGCATTGGCCAAAATTTTAACTAATGAAGAATTAATTGAAAATATACAATCATCAAATGATGTTGGTATAAAATATTACAGCTTTTTAGCGGTGGCAGAAAAACGGAGCGAAAACGTATTTGAAATGTTGAAAACATTAATTAATGATACTACCACGGTTGAAGCTCTATTAACTTGTGGGCCAAACAAAAATACCTTAGCAGATTTGTGTATAGATATTGTTACCGAAAAATATTTTCACAATTTTATAAATTACAAACCAAAACATTACCAGTTAACATTAGCAGAAAAAGAGGAATTAGACGAAATAATTTACAACGCCGATTTTAAAATAAAGTATAAAGAAACGCTGTTGAATACAACATTGAAAAACGAATAAATTAATTATGGCAAAACAGTTTCAAACTATTTCAACTAAACTACAACAATTTATTAAACAGCAAAAGATTTTTTTTGTTGCTACAGCAGCAAGTAGCGGTACTGTAAATTTATCACCAAAAGGTATGGATTCTTTGAGGGTGGTAAATGAAAACAAAGTTGTTTGGCTAAACTTAACGGGCAGCGGAAATGAAACGGCTGCTCACTTATTGAAAAACAATAGAATGACCATTATGTTTTGCGCCTTTGATGGCAAACCTATAATTTTAAGATTGTATGGCACGGCCAAAATTTATCATAAACGAGACAAAGAATTTGAGCAGTATTTTACTTTTTTTGAAGAAAATGCAGGCGCACGGCAAATAATAGAAATGAAAATTGAAATGGTTCAAACCTCGTGTGGTTATGCAGTACCCTTAATGGATTTTAAAGAAGAAAGAACCATTTTAAATGATTGGGCAAAAAAACAAGGTGTGGAAAAAATAGAAACTTATTGGGAAGAAAAAAACACTAAAAGCATTGATGGTTTTGAAACAAATATTGTTAATTAGCTATAGATATAAAAATTTTAAATTTTATGATGCGCAGCTTGTTTAAAAATACGAATTTAATGTTAAACTTTTTGTAGTTTTCCGCCTCAATTGAAATATGATGAACACTTTAATATGGATATTTCAAGGCGTTTTATGCTTTGTGTTTTTAGGCTCAGGGGTTTTAAAACTGCTGCTTAATAAACAAGAAGTAATGGAAAAGGTTGGGGATGCCATTTCTGATATTTCGCCTACTCGTATTAAACTAACTGGTTCGTTAGAGGTGCTTGGTGCTATTGGTATTATATTGCCCAGACTATTAAATGTAATGCCTTCATTAACAGCCTTTGCTGCTTTCGGTTTGGCGTTAACTATGTTAGTGGCTGTTGTTTTAAACTTTAATTTAAAAGATTATAAAACCGTTTTTATAAACCTCGCTTTAATGGCAATGGCTATTAGTGTAGCTGTTTATGTTGGTTAATGTGCTGTACTTTCCTCTTCTAAAAAGATCAATTTAAAAAAACACGCCTTGTGGCAGTTCCAAATTTAAAAAGCAACTAAACAACATTAATAAAACAACACCTGCCGTAGTTAATAAAGCAGTTTGTAGTCAACCTTTAAATAAACTGTTGCCCGAAAGTGAACTCACCATAGACAAACCAAAAATAGCCACCATAAACAACTCTGCCGAACCAAAAATTAAAATTACCGCACGAGCGATCTGCACAAAAAAAGTTAATACAATAGCACCATAAAGCCCACCGAATAAACTGCTGGAAAATGCTGCACCCAATGCCCGCGATGCTTGCCCTTTTTTGGCAAGTGCAAAACCATCTAACACCGATGCCTGGCTGCTACTGCTGCCGGGTATGCCCATCAACACACTTGCGAAAGTTGCAGAGGTAGGTATAACTGCTACCAAACCAATTAAAGTGGCGAGGGCAGAAACTTCATCCATACCATAAATAAAAGGCAGCAACAAACTTAAACCTGCTATGCCACCTAAGCCTGGAAAAACCCCAATCATTAAGCCTAACAATACGCCCAGCATTAAAAAAGCGAAATGCTCTGGTGTAAATAAAGTGCTTAAGGCATCGGCTATCAAATTAAAAATTTCCATGGTAGAAGGATATAAATTTTTTTTAAAGTTTAAAGGTGTTATAAGTGTTTTCGGTATTTAAAGTGTTTGCTGTATGTCAGGCCTTTTTTCAAATTTGTAAGTTTTTTTTAATGAGAAGTGTCCATAAATCTGAGTTGAAAAATAAGGTCAAGCAAAACTTAAAGAAATTATTGGATAAAGTTTGTACAAAAATTTTAACCTGCACATTGATCATTTGTGTATTAGCAAAACTTAAAAATTAAGATAAATAAGTGTTTGATTGAATTGTGCTTACATTTTAAAACAGGCCTTTGAATTTTTTTCATAAAAATCATTTTTTTACAAAAATAATTGAGCAATATAGTTCGGCTGAACAGTTAAGATATTTATCTTATTTTACGGTTTTAAAAGATAAATAACAAATATTTCAATGTTGCATTTTATAAATATTCGGACTGTATGTTTATATAAAAATGTAGAATGTAATTAAATAGATATAAATGAAGATTCAAAATTTAGAAAAAGAATTGTCTGCCATTTTGAAATACCTAATTGAAAGTGAAAATGCAATAAAAAAAGAAATAGAAGGAGTTCATCCAGATTATAAGTTGAGTGCAAAAAATTTATATCGGTATTTAATATTAAGAACTTTTGATCTGAGAAAATTTCACGACTCGCTTTCGGATATTGGTGTTTCTTCAATGAGAACAGCCGAAGGGTATGTTTTTAGTAATATTTTTAATGTAGTCCGAAATTTAAAGATACTTCAAAATATGCCTTTTGATAGCCCAATTGGTAATAAAATTGAGATAATTGGTTATAAAAAAAGTAAAAAGCTTTTAAAAAAACATGCTAATAACTTGTTTAATGAACTTAATAAAAAACATTTTACAGAAATAATGGTGACACTTCCTAATGAAGCTGCCGAAGGAGAAATTATTGAAGAAATGGTTTTATGTGGAATGGAGATAGCAAGAATTAACCTAAGCCACGGAGATATTGATGTTTGGCACAACATGGTAAAAAAAATACACGAAGCAGAAGAGAAAACCAAGCAGAAAGTAAAAATATACATGGATTTGTCTGGACCTAAAATAAGAACCTCCACTATTGAAATTTATGAGAAAAATGGTACTGTAAAAAGTGGAATACCTATTAAAGTTGGCGAACATATAATTATTACCAAACGAAAAACGCCAGGTAAGAAATCGAAATTTGGCAAATTGAATGAACAAATTGCAAAAGCAGAAATTGGTGTATTACTAAACGAAATTATTGATGATGCTAACATTGGTGACGAGGTTTTGTTTGATGACGGAATGATAAAATCGGTAGTTGTAAATAAAAACGCTAATGATTTAGAATTGGTAGTTACCGCTTGTTATAAAAGTAAATTATCTTCTCATAAAGGAATCAATTTGCCCAATACAAAACTCAATCTGCCAGCTCTAACAGAAAAGGATATTGAGTGTTTACCATTTATTTGTAAATATGCTGATATTGTAGGCTATTCTTTTGTTAGAACAGGTACTGATGTTGATAAATTATACGAACAACTAAATAAATATGATGCAAAAAATATTGGCGTTGTATTTAAAATTGAAAATGAAGAGGCTTTTGAAAATTTACCTGAAATACTAATTTCGGGAATGAAAAGAAATAAAATAGGAGTTATGATTGCACGAGGTGATTTAGCAGTAGAAATTGGATTTGAACGAATATCTGAAGTGCAAAACCAAATATTATGGTTATGCGAAGCTGCTCACATTCCTGTTATTTGGGCTACACAAGTTCTTGAAAATTTGGTAAAAACGGGTATGCCTACAAGAGCAGAAATAAGTGATGCTGCCCAAGGCGCTCAAGCTGAATGTGTTATGCTTAATAAAGGGCCTTATATAAACGATGCAATAAAGATCTTAAAAAATATACTAATCAGAATGGAAGGACATTCATTTAAAAAGAAAAACAATCTTAGGGCACTTAGCATAACAAAAAAGTATGTTGACAAATTAAGAGAAATAGAATCTACAGCCAATTGAGTATTTTGCAAGTAAGACAAACAACAATGACATTGTATTGATTTTGAGACAAAGAAATTAAACAGGATATATTTTTTTTAGAATTAAAAGCTGGTAACATTATATAAAAAAAATAGCTGCCCTTTTGGTTGGCTACGTTTATTATGTTTAACGTTGTAACCAGTTTCAATACAATGAATAAGTTAGTACTCAAAGAAGTTATTAAATCAATCTTCCCAAATATGGATGAAGAACCTATTGAAAAGATTACAGTACACGCAACTTTTTTAAAATATAATAAAAGAACAAAATTGATTTCTGAAGGTAAGTCCCATCATTATTTCTACTTTATTGTAAATGGAAGTGTTAAATCCTACTATCAAAAAGACTTAAAAGAAGTATGCTTGTGGTTCGCATTCGAAAATGAAGTTGTTTCAACAATTAAAACTTTCGAAGGCAAACCTTCGAATGAAACTATTGAGCTTTTGGAAGATTCCAGTTTGATTCAATTGAAAACGAAACCAATTAAAGAACTTGCAAAAACTGATTTATCCATCAGCCAATGGATAATGGATCTTATAACAGATCACGCCATATTTTTAGAAGAGCGGCTATATCAATTGCAGTTTATGAATACTCAGGAACGCTATAAAGCATTGATAAATATTGCTCCAGAAATATTGCAAAGAGTATCATTGACCGACATTGCTTCTTTTTTAGGAGTAAGCAGAGAAACGTTGAGTAGAATAAGAGCTAAGAAATAGCTTTGTGACATTTGTCAAATGAAATATATTACAAATTTACGACCTTTGTGAATAGTTCAAAATAATAAGTATCTGTATATGAAATTTCACAATATGGTAATAGTTCTTACCATTTTTTCTTTAGGCCTCAGTTTATCAGGATGCTTTAAATGGGCAGCCAGAGCTAAAAGCAAACTCCCGAATGAAACAGCATTACATAAAACATATAACTACAAAGGCAAGGTAATTATAATTGGAGCTGGAGCTTCGGGCCTGGCGGCAGCAAAAGTATTACAACAAAACAATATTGATTATTTAATTTTAGAGGCAACTAATAGATATGGAGGAAGATTAAAAAAAGATACAACGCTGGCAGATTTTCCAATAGATACTGGAGCTGAGTGGCTTCACAGTGCGCCTGTTACCTTAAACAAATTGAAAGGTAAACAAGGGGATGAAATTGATGAAGAACTCATTCCCTATCATTTAAACAGTACGGCAAGTTGGGATGGGAAAGAATATAAGATTGATCCTGCCTGGCAAAATAACTTCATGTATAATTTCTTGCCAGAGTCTAAATTCAAAAGTTCTACCTGGTACGATTTTGTAAATGAGAACATTGCTAAAACTGTAAAACATAAAATTCAATTCAATTCTCCTGTTACTAGCGTAAACTATTCAGGCAATAAAGTTATTGTTAAAACTAAAAATGGTGAAGCTTATGAAGCAGATCGAGTTATAGTCACCGTTTCTATTGGAATTCTGAAATCTAACAAAATCACCTTCATACCAAAAATAAATAAAGAAAGGAAAAAGGCTGTTGAATCCATCACCTTTCATCCTGGATTTAAAGTGGCTATGAAATTTTCTGAAAAATTTTACCCAGATGCTATTACTTGTAAAGTAGAAAACGGGGAAAGGGGATTTTATGATATCGCTTTCAAAAAAAATGCCCAAGCCAATGTGTTAGGGTTTCTCTGTACTGGAAATGAAACTCAAAAATACTATGACCTTAATTCTGAACAGGAAGTTATCACCAGTTTACTTAAAGAGTTAGATCAAATATTTGATGGCAAAGCTACGGCAACTTACTCGGGAGATTATATTATAGAAAATTGGGGACAACATGAATTTACCCAAGGTACTTGGACACAAGCCATGCAAGAAAAAAAATCCGACCTCAAAATACTTAATCTACCTTTAGACAATAAGGTTTATTTTGCTGGTGAAATTTATGACACCTATCAGCAAATGGGTGTACCAGGTGCAATTCTTTCTGGTTACTATGCTGTTGACAAATTATTACAACCTTGAGTTATAAAACTAATAATACTCCTACCATACCTTTGCTATTGTGTAAAATTTTTATTGGCCTCCTTTTGTAGGTTTAAAACCTCGCACTTTAGTGCGACAAATTTATTTCGAGTATTTATGTATCATAACACTAAATTATACTGAAAAAGCGTTTTGCTGCAATTCATTGCGAAGCTTTGAATGTGCAGTATCTCCCAAGGCTAAACAGGAAGATACTGCGCAATCCGTTCCGTTTTACTACACGAATTCGCAGCATTACGGATTTAGTAACGACTTTAAGTCGTAGTATTTGAACGGGGTTGTTTAAAAATTCCCGTTTTTTAAGAAAGTATTCGGATAGGTATCTGAGAACTTTCTCAAATATTGAATTCATAAGGCATTCAAAAATCTTTTTAAACAGCCCCTTGTTAAGTTAGCTTTGAAAAACAACGCTGTCTTTTTCGCTATACCAAGCTTTAAAATTGTCCATATATTTCTTTTCAACCTCATTGCGTTTTATTTTTAAAGTTGGTGTAAGCAAGCCGTTTTCTATTGTAAATGGCTCTTTTAATACTACAAAAGCTTCTATATGCTCGTGATGATCTAAAGTTGGGTTTAACTGTGTGCGGGTATCGGCTAAACTTTTTTCTACGGTACTTTTATCTACTGCCAAGCCTTCTTCAGTTAAGGTTATCAGCGCAATTGGCATAGGAATACCGTTACCAATTAAAACGCATTGCTCTACATAAGGGTTGCCACATACCGAAAGCTCAATGGGCGCTGGTGCAATGTACTTGCCTTTGTCGGTTTTAAATAAATCTTTTACTCTACCGGTGATGTACAAAAAGCCTTCACTATCAATTCTACCTTGGTCGCCGGTTCTCAAATAACCATCTGCAAATGTTTCGGTAGTTTTATCTGGTTCTTTATAATAACCGTCCATAAGGGCAACATGTTTAATTAGTATTTCGCCTTCTTCGCTTATTTTTACATCAACGTGATCTAAGGGTTGGCCTACTGAACCAATTTTAATACTATCAAATTTGTTTACGTGGCTATAGCAACAATTTTCAGTCATTGCATAAGCTTCTTGAATATTTATGCCAATAGTTTTAAACCAATCTAATAAAGAAGCAGGTATTGGTGCTGCGCCAGAAAAAATGTTAGTTGCTTCGGTAAGGCCTAAACTATTTTTAATTTTCTTCTTTACTATGCCGCTTATAATCGGAATTTTAAGTAAACGGTTTAATTTCTTTTGCGGCATTTTAGCCCAAATTTTTTGCTGAAACTTATCCCAAATACGAGGTACTGCTAAAAAAGTATTTGGTTGGGCGTGAGAAAGGTTGTCTGCAAAAGTATCTAAAGTTTCTGCAAAAAAAACTTTACCACCACTATATAAACTACCAATTTCTACTAATAAACGTTCTGCTATATGGCAAAGGGGTAAATAGCTAAAAAATTTACCGCCCTCAATTACGCTTATATTGTTAACAGCGTGTGTACCAGCAAACGCAAAGTTGAAGTATTTGTGCATTACTCCTTTTGGCTTTCCGGTAGTACCCGAGGTGTAAATTATAGAGGCTAAATTGTTTATTGGGTAAACAGGGCTACCCTCTATAGGCTTATGTTTTGCAGTTAAATCATTCCAATTGGTATAATCTGCTGGCCCCCACAATGGTGTTGAAATTTTAATTATATGATCTGGTATACCAGGCTGCATTTCTTTCCAGGGGCCGGCATCTAACTTGCCAACAAAAATAGCTTTAGCTTCGCTATGTGTTAATATTTGTGTAACGGTTTTTTCATTTAAGTTGGGGTACATTGGTACCGAAACATAGCCTGCGGCCATAATTGCTAAATCGCTAATTATCCAGTAGGCATCATTTTTTGAAAGTGACGCAATTCTACTACCCGGCTCAAAACCATAAGATTGAAGTACACCTGCCATTGCTCTTACTTCGTTGGCTACTTGTTTCCACGTATAGTCAATCCACTTACCATCTTTAGGCTGAGAAAGATATACTTCATTTGGTTTGGTTTGCTCCCAATGCCACAACATTTCTAAGGGGCTTTTTACATCCATTTCTTTTTGCATAGCTAATCAATAAGTTATTTTAAAAATGTAAATTAGTAATTTGTTTATTAAAATAAAAGTGATCTGATTTTTTTAAACATTTAAAATCAAAAAAAAGAAAAAAAGTGTAACTATTTATTGTTTTTAAACGTTTAACTATCAACATTTGCAAAATTATCATATTTCAAGTATTTTACACTCCAATATGGTATAATGTTTGTTATTATAATTTATGCAATACGTTAAAGCTCAAAAAAAATGACGTCAAAAAAAATATTATTTTTTTGGTTTTTCAATTTACCGCTCATATTGTTTGCTCGTTTTGATAATTCTGGTAATGATATTAGGTGTTCAGAAATTGAGCAACTTTTAGAAGCTGCTACAGTAACCGAATCCAAACTTAGCGATGACTATACAAAAGTACTTTGTAATGAATTTATAGAACTTGACTGCAATGATAAGGTTTTAGCCTATAATTTATTAGGCCACATTATGTATAACAATTCTATGCTTTCGGAAGCAAAGGCATTGCTAATTAAGGCCGAAGAAGTTTACAGGGAAGAAAACAGCAAACTAAAACACTACTCCATTAATCAAAATTATTTGGCCCAAGTTGAAATTATTGAAAAGGATTACGAATCGGCTTTAGTACACCTTAATAAATCAAAAAGAATAGCTATTGCAATAAATAACAATCAGCTTTTATCTTTTGCCTTGCTCAATTTAGGTTTATTAAATTTAGAAACGGGGAAATTAGAAAATGCAGAATTATTTTTACGAAAAACACTTGATATTAAAACCAATATTAAAGAGCACAAAGGTTATGCATATTTAAATTTAGCACGTGTTTTTTTACAGCAAGATAAAGTTTATGAAGCTTTTGAAATGTCGAAAGCCTCAAAAGAAGTTTGGCAAAGCTTAGGCCATAAAAAAGGACTTTATTTTACTTCATTTTTACAATCAGAAATACTTTGGTCAACAGGTGAATACGATACCGCGTTGGAGGTTTTAATAGCGGGCAGAAAAATTGGCCAAGCAGGCGGAATAGGTCTTTGTATGGGAGAAAACTATAAAGCAGAAGCATTTATACATAAAATGAAAGGCAATGTTGTTGATGAAATAGAAGCTTTGAAAAAAGCATTGGTTTATTATGACGAATTGGAATTTGAGGCACTAGCAGCCGCTACTTTACGGATATGCAAAATTAGCGATATTGCAAATTATGACGAAGTTGTAGGGGCGCTTTTGGGTGTTATAGAAAATTTAAAAAAGAATAGCCAAGAAAATACCAAAAGACAACTAACCAAAGAGGTAAGATTAGAAAAAGAAATTGAAAATATAGAAGCCAAAACAAGAAAGCAATTTGCAGTAATGGGCGGATTGTTTGTTTTTCTGCTACTTATTGCCATTTTTTTAATTAGAATATTTACCCAGAACAAAAAAATTAAGTTGTTAAACGATGAGTTGCACAATTCAAAACAAAAAATTGAAGCCCAAATGGATTTGTTAGAAGTGCGCAATGAAGAATTGAAAAATTTTGCTTACGTAGCCTCACACGATTTAAAATCACCTCTAAAAACAATAAGCTCATTTACTAACTTAATTGAAATGAAACTTAACGGCCAAGCAGACAAAGTACGGCCCTATCTCCACTATGTGAAAAGTACCACAGACAATATGTCGCAAATGATTAGCGATTTGCTTAGCCACGCTACTACCGAAAACAAACTTAACTTGGTTCCGATAAGTTTTGGTAAAATAATTAAAACGGCATTAAACAACCTAAATGCTGAAATTGAAAAAACCAAAGCAAAAATATCTGTTAATAATACAGAAGAAGACACCATTATTTGTGATGAAATACAAATGATAGGTGTTATACAAAATATGGTGAGTAATGCAATTAATTACGCCAAACCGAACAGCGTTCCAGTTATAGAAATAACTACTAAAAATGACGATAATACCTTTACACTTATTATAAAAGATGATGGTATTGGTATAGACCCTAAGTACCATTCGAAAGTATTTGTGATGTTTAACCGGCTGAAAGAAAAGAAAGAAGTTGCAGGCACCGGTATTGGCTTAGCAACTTGTTTAAAAGTAATACAACTGCATAATGGCAATGTAGAACTAAATTCAGCTCCAGAAAAAGGCGCAGAATTTGTTATTCAGCTACCCATAATGGTTGATGAAGTTGTTAGGCAACAAAAACAGCTTGTTTAATTTTAATCTTCCAACTTGCAAAAGCATCTTACACATAAAAACAAAAGCAATAAAGTTGGAAAAAATACACTTTTAAAAAGTAGCTGTTCATTATAGGGTATAGTTTTGTTTTTTAATAAAACAAATAAGCCAAATATGTTTTATGCTCAACTATAAAATGAGACTTATAATTTATTAAAAACCACAAAATGTCAACATTCTATAATGCCATTTAATCTATATTTACATATATTCCACATCATAATTATCAACTATGAATATTACTGAAAAAGAATTTCAACATTATGACCAAATGGCAGAAATGCTAAAAACAATGGGTCATACATTGAGAATTTCAATAATCAGGTTGCTTTGCGAAAATAATAAGCTTTCGGTTACAGAAATATTTACAGCATTAGGTATTGAACAAGCCGTAGCATCACATCATTTAAGGCTACTTAAATCAGCAGCAATAGTGGTTTCTCAAAAAGATGGTAAGCATGTGTACTACTTCATTTCTAACCCTAAAATTAAAAAAATGTATGAGCTGATTAAGCTAAAAAAGTAACCTGCTCCCTACCAATAATTTAAGGTTTAAAAAAAAAGTTAAGAAAAATTTTTTTGTTTAAATATAAACATCTATATATGTAGTTATATAAATCCAATAACATGAAAATTTTTAAACTTTTAAAGCTTTTTTTGCTTTTGCTTTTTATGAGCGGCGGAATTAGTTGGGCGCAAGAAGCAGCCCCCGAAGAAGACCACAGTTACAAACCGCTAACCCTTAAATTAAACGAATCGGGTAGCAAATACATAAGGTTTATTATGTGGCATCAATTGTGGTTAACTACAAATAACCTTTCGGCAGAAGATTCGAAATTACAGCTTTCAACAAGTATCCGTCGGTCAAGGTTTTTAGCTTATTCGCAAATTTCTTCAAAATTTTTAATCTTAACTCATTGGGGTTTAAACAGTCTAAGTCCAACTGGTTTAACCTCCCTCGGTAATAATGGTGACAATCAAGATAAACCTCAACTGTTTTTGCATGGTGCCTGGGGTGAGCTAAAATTACACAACTCCGTTTACGTTGGTGCTGGCTTGCACTACTGGAAAGGCTTAACTCGCTTAGCTAACCAAAGTACACTAAACTTTATGACTTTAGACCAAAGCAGACCTTTCAACGCTTGGCACTCTTTAGGTATAACAGATCAATTTGCTCGTCATCTTGGCATTTACTTTAAAGGTGCTGCTGGCGATTTTGAGTACCGTTTGGCAATAAACAATCCGAGCAGATCACCTTTAGGTAGCGGCAATGATTATAGTGCCAACTTCGCAACTGATGGTTTGGCGGCAAGTAATTTAACTTACACAGGTGTTTCTAATACTAATGAAGATGGCGACCCAACAGGTAATGCAATTGTAGAAGGCTATGTAAAATATAATATTTGGGATAAAGAAGGCACTAAACTTCCATACTATGTAGGCACTTACCACGGCAAGAAAAAGGTGCTGGCTATAGGTGCGGGATTTTTCTTACATCCAAATGGTATGTACGATAATGAAAGCAACGAACACAGTAGCGTAAGTCATTTTGCAGTTGATGCTTTTTTAGATATGCCAACTGGCGATGGAGCAGGTGCGCTTAACGCATATATGGCCTATCAAAATTTTAATTATGGCGAAAACTATATAAGCCGTTGGGGCGGCACAGGTAGTGCGTTGTATGCCCAATTAGGGTACTACATTTCTTCGGCCAAAATAATGCCTTATGTCGCTTCATCAACTTCATTATATGAAGGAGCAGAAGAACCAATTGGAGCATTAGATGTTGGTTTAAACTATTATGTTAATGGCCATTTCTGCAAAATTACTGCAGAATATCACGGTATTTTTAATGATTATAGAGAAGGTAGTATGATCGTTGGCGGACAAGATAGCTTTTCGCAATTTAGGCTTCAACTCCACATTTTCTTATAAAAACAAAAAAAATAATTATGTCTAATAAAAATTTACAAGACTACTGGAAAAAGAATCTCCGGTATTTACTCATACTACTAAGTATATGGTTTTTTGTTTCTTATGGCTGCGGTATATTATTTGCCGATGTTTTAAACGGCTTTAAACTTGGTGGTTTTCCACTTGGTTTTTGGTTTGCCCAACAAGGAGCAATTTATGTATTTGTAATTCTCATTTTTGTGTATGTAAGCCTTATGAATAAGTTAGATAAGGAATATGACGTTGATGAGAAGTAATACCAAAGTGAGCATAAAATGTAACACAAATTTAGTTTTAATGTTGGCGATCTTTTCGTTAAAAATACTCGCCATCCAGAAGTTTCAGGATGCCTGCGTTTTTTGCCTCAAGCGCACCAAATTAATTCCTAAACTTTTGTGTCACCTTCTATACTCAATTTGGAATAATCTATTTAATAATAATTTAAATTAATAATAATGAGTGTTCAATTATGGACTTTTATAATAGTTGGAGTAACTTTTGCGCTGTACATAGGTGTTGCTATATGGGCAAGAGCAGGTTCAACAAAAGAATTTTATGTAGCAGGTGGTGGCGTATCGCCTTTAGCTAATGGTATGGCAACTGCTGCCGATTGGATGTCGGCCGCCTCTTACCTTTCAATGGCAGGTTTAATATCTTTTATGGGTTATGGAGGGGCTCAATACCTTATGGGTTGGACGGGCGGCTACGTGCTACTGGCCCTTTTACTTGCACCTTACCTACGTAAGTTTGGTAAATTTACAGTGCCCGATTTTATTGGGGAAAGATATTACTCAAACATAGCCAGAGTGGTGGCATTAGTATGCGCCATAGTAGTTTCGTTTACCTATGTGGTAGGCCAAATGAAAGGTGTAGGTCTTGCCTTTGCCCGCTTTTTAGAAGTAGAATTTCAAACTGGTATATTTATAGGGATTGCTATCGTTTTTTTCTACGCTGTTTTAGGTGGTATGAAAGGTATTACTTACACACAAGTTGCTCAATATTGTGTGTTGATATTTGCTTTTACTGTTCCAGCAGTTTTTATATCTTTACAAATGGTAGGTAACCCAATACCTCAATTAGGCTTTGGTGGTACTATGGCCGATGGTACTTATTTGTTAGATAAGCTAAACCAATTGAGTGTTGATATAGGCTTTGCAGAATATACCTCCATGGGAATGGATAACCGAATAAATGTGTTTTTTATTACAGCTGCATTAATGTTTGGTACAGCCGGGCTTCCACATGTTATTGTTCGGTTTTTTACCGTACCTAAGGTAAGAGATGCTCGTATATCTGCTGGCTATGCTTTGTTTTTTATTGCTTTATTATATACTACTGCACCAGCTGTTGCTACTTTTGCCAGAACAAATTTAATTCAAACGGTAAGCAACAAGTCTTATGCTGATATGCCAACTTGGTTTACAAAATGGGAAGAGTCTAAGTTGCTAACGTTTACTGATAAAAATAATGATGGTCGTATTCAATATGTAGCCGACAAAGAAAAAAACGAATTAATTATTGATAATGATATTATGGTATTGGCAAATCCGGAAATTGCTAACCTGCCTGCATGGGTAGTTGCATTAGTAGTTGCAGGTGGCTTGGCTGCAGCACTATCAACTGCTGCTGGTTTATTGTTAGTTATTGCAACTTCAATATCACACGATCTACTAAAGAAAAACATAATGCCAAACATATCTGAAAAAGGAGAATTGATAGCAGCAAGAGTTGCCATTGCAGTAGCAGTTGTTGGAGCAGGTTTGGCGGGCCTTAATCCGCCTGGATTTGTGGCTCAGGTGGTCGCGCTAGCATTTGGTTTGGCAGCTTCCTCCTTTTTTCCAGCCATTATTTTAGGTATTTTTGATAAAAGAATGAACAAAGAAGGGGCTATTGCAGGTATGATAGTTGGCATAGTATTTACGGCTGGTTATATTTTATACTTTAAACCACAACTTTTAGGTTGGGGTACACCAGAAGGCCTTTGGTTTGGTATAGTACCAGAAGGTATAGGCGTAATTGGTATGTTTTTCAATTTAATAGTTTCAGTAGTGGTGAGTAGAATGACAGCACCTCCGCCACAAGCAATACAAAATTTGGTAGAAGATATTAGAATACCGAGAGGATCATCTTCACCAGGAGCATCACATTAGAATACACAACTTTTTATTTTAAGGATGAGTTTTTTTTGAAAGGCTCATCCTTTTTTTGCTTGTATCTCTCCTAATTGAATTTTAAAGATACCGCCCATTAAAGTGTGTTTAGGCTACTATTATGGAAAAAGGGTTTCAACAATTAACATTTATTTATTATTATGATTATAAATTATATAATTAAAAAAATAAACATAAAAGTTGAAAACCATAATAGAACTCAAAAGTACACAATTAGATTTAGCTATTGATCATTTTTTAGATTTAGGTATTTTCAATCCTCAATATTTTTCACTTCAACTAAAAAAAAACTACCTTGAAGACAGATAAATTTGATAAGAAAATCAATTTATTATCAACTTTGGTGATTTAAACTATTAGTAGCATTAAGATATTATATGCCTAATAATTTATCGGCAAAAAACCTTATCTTTGAAATATGGAACTTTACAAGTTTACCACAACCATATCAGAAAACGGAACAATACAAGTAACTGATGATCCTGCTTTGTTTAACAAAGAGGTTGAAATAACAATTGCGCCAAAACAGACACCTTCTACCACACAAAATAAGGCGGTTGATTTTGTAAAAAAATGGGCTGCTGCGCTAACGGAAGATAAGTTAAGCGATACTAAATATCAATATCTTTTAGAGAAGTATAAGTAATGAAAAAAGTATTATTTGATACCAATATTATACTTGATATTGCGCTAAAAAGTTCCCTCGGCGATAGTTACGTTGGAAGCCAATTATGTTTTAAGTCCTTTGTTCAAAAATTTTGGACAAGTTAAGGTAGTTGGTTTTATTGAATTGCCGATTGATGAGCGGTTTGAATTGGAGGGTTAGTACTATTTTAAAATTTAGGTTGCTGCTTTCTGTTATCCTCAATTGCCAAAATGGTTATAACATTTTCATCAGTTGAAAAATAAATTGAAGTTAAGCGATTTACTAATGCTCTTCTTACCTTATTTGAGGTTTTTGAAAATGGAAACATCATTGGTCGAGTTTTTATTAGTAAAAGAATTTCGTCGAAATGGTTTAAAAATTTATCTGAAACCTCTACAGAAAATGCACCTTCAATATAATCTACAATATTAGCCAAACCATTTGCTGCATTGGATGTAACAACAATCCTATATTCTATCTGCATACAGTTGTCGGAATTCTTCTAAACTTATTGTTTGTCCATTTTCAGCTTCTTCTATACCTTTTTTAATTGATGTCTTATGAGATTCAGGAATATTTTGCCACCAATCCTGGTCGTCTTGAGCAAGCAAGTCTTTGTAAGTCGCTATTTTTTGGAGGATGGATTCATCATTTATACTTTCAATCCAATTAATAAGATTTGCTTTTTGTTGTTGTATGCTCATAGTATAAAGATAGTGAAAAATTAGTTTATGGCTATATCAAATCCGATTCTTGCCCAAACGTAATATCTAATACAAAGCTTTTGATGCTATGATTTATACGTTTACGATTAAAACGAATTTAAAAATTATTATCTTTGAAAGATCAATTTTTAAAAATGAACACTAAAATAGATTATAAAGAACGGATTACCCTAAACCCGAAAATTTGCCACGTTAAGCCGTGTATTAGAAATATGCGCTAGCCAGTTGAAGTTATTATTGATATGCTCGGAAGCGGAATGTGCTTTGAAGAAATATTAGAGGATCACCCTGAATTGGAGCGAGAAGATATTTTGGCGAGTTTGCAGTTTGTGAAAATGTATTTGTCTGCTAAAACTATTACTTTGCATTAATTAGATTATTTGAATAATGGAGCTAAAATTAAATATAGAATATAATAAACTGTTAGAGCTGATCAATCAGTTACCCAAACATTTAAGAGAACAATTAAAAGCTGATTTGAAAGATACTTCAGCCAATACAAGCATCAATACAAAAGAAAAATTGGCAGCCTTGATTAAAGAAATGAGAGCAAAACCGATGTTTACGGATATCAAAGATCCGGTAGAATGGCAAAGAAACTTACGCAATGAATGGGGATAAAGTGGTTTTCGATACTAATATGCTCATATTTATGTCGAAGGGTTTGATTGACAAACGAAAATAGAATTCACTATCTTTGGAGAATCAACTTTTAAAAATGAACACTAAAATAAATTATAAAGATAGAATAACCCTAAATCTGGAAATTTGCCACGGCAAGCCATGCATTAGAAATATGCGTTGGCCTGTTGAAGTGATTATTGATATGCTTGGCTCAGGCATGAGCATAGGAGAAATATTAGAAGACCACCCTGAATTGGAGCGGGAAGATATTTTGGCGAGTTTGCAGTTTGTGAAAAAGTATTTGTCCGCGAATAGTATTACTGCAAATAGCTAATGAAGTTTTTATGCGATGTACACATATCTTACAAGGTATTAAAATATCTGAAAACCATTGATGAAGCATCTCTGCACATCAATGAAATTTTAGATAAATGGTATACTTCCGATAAGGCAATTAGTGAATATGCGGATGAAAATGATTTTGTGGTAGTTAGTAAAGATGCTGATTTTGTAAATAGCTATTTCATAAAACAAACTCCTAAAAAATTGATTAAAGTAAGCCTCGGCAATATTTCAAATGTTCAATTGATACAAATTTTCAAAACGCATACTCAAGCCATTTTAAACTTGGAACCTTATGCTCACTTTTTTGTTGAATTAGGTGTGGATGGTATTTCTACAATAGTTGATAAATAAATTCTGAAAAACAATGGAAGAGATAATATTAACAAGTAAAGAAGAAATTTCATATTCTCCTGATCTTAATTACAAGGATATATCTGAATTTTTAACTGGATATTCTAAAAATAACATTAATTTAAAAAATATCATAAATAGTCATCCTAATTTAAAAAAAATAACATTTAAAAATCTAAGCCGAGATGTTGTTGAACACCTTATTATCATAGATGTCAACTATCCTAACATAAAAGTTGAATTAAAGGATTGTGAGTTTGCTTCAATACTAATTCGCAACACTTCAGTTAAAGAGCTAAATATTCAAGGTCCAAGTGAAGAAATAGAAAATGTCCGTTATCATTCGGAAGGTATAACAATACAACAAGATGTTAAAATAGAAATTCTTTGGATTTCTCTGACTGCTAATATTGAATCAATTAACATTTCAGGCGAAGATACTTCAATCAATAAATTTGGACTTAGATCCTTGAAAAATTTGAAGGGGGTATATGTTGATGCAAAAATAAACGCACTCCAATTTGATAATGACCCAGACAACAAAATTGATACTATTAATTTAATAAGATCGCAAATAAACTACTTAGAACTACACAACATAAAGTATTCAGATTTTTATATTGATACAGAATGGATGTTTAAAAATGAGTCAATTTATGAAGGGAATTCGGCAATTATTAATAATATCAAAATAATAAATTCAACATTTCCTCAAAACTTTAAATTAATTTCTAATCTTATAAGTTTAAAGAATGTTTTCTTAGAAAAATGTACTTTCAAGTCCTTAACAATCAATCACAAAAACGCCAACATAAAAATAGATGACTGTATAATAGAAGAAAAATTAACCATTGGTTCAGAATCAACCGAAGCCAACTCATCAAAATTTGAAATCACCAACAACACAATTACCAAAGGCATTTTCTTTGGCAAACATCGTATTAAAGATGAATTTAAAATTGAAAGGAATCGTTTAGAAAGCGGTAGTTTAGAATTTTATGGTTTTAGTTTAGATGAATATTGCAATTCTAAATTAACCAAACAATTATTTAAAGGTGCCACTTTTCAAAATTGCGACTTTAGCAATTTTGATTTTAAAGATACGTCTATTCATTTGGCAGAAATTATTAACCCCAAATGGAAGGAAGTGGATATTGATGGTCAAAAGCGCATTCTATTTAAAGGTGATAATGAAGCATTAAAAGAGAAAGAAGATATTGATAAACTCAAAAAACAATACAGCTATTTCCGCAAAAAATTTGAAAACGAAAATAGTTATGAAGTTTCGAGTAAATTTAAAATTAGTGAGGCATTAACCCGCATCAAATTATTGAAGGCGGAAAAATCTTCAAGACGACATTTATTGAAATTCAGTAAGTGGCTTAACTTGTTTGGTGAAAGTATTACAAGACCAGCTATTGGGTTCATATTAGTATTGTTTTCCTTTACGGTATTGTATTTGTTTTCTGGTTTTGAAATTAAAAATGGCAATGTTCCTGTATGTGTAGATTACAATTTTCATAGTTTTGACATCAATAAAATATTTAGCAAAGATTGCTCTGACCTTAAAAATTATGGGCATGCGTTCGTTTTTAGCCTAAAAAATATTGTTCCTATAAAATTAGAATCAGATTTCTATTTATCTGCTGATAGCAAATTTAGGTGGACACAAATGTTATCAATGTTTCAAAAATTACTCAACATTATAATTATTGGTGCTCTTTTCACTTCAATACGTAATTTCTTTAGAAAGTAAAACAATAAAGCTTAGGCTTTTGAATTCAAAGAGCGGTTTTATTCTTGTCTATTGAGGCAATTTCAGTTTTTTATATAAAAAAATTTAACGGGTAAAAGCAAGTCAAAACGACTTGAAGACAAAGTTTCCATAAGTTGAGAAGATTTGAGTTAGACACAGATTAAGTAACAAAAATCAATCTTACCGAAAAAATCGTAAATTGAAAAAAGAAATTTAAGTCTACAAAAATATGCGAACTTTACAAATAGAAGTAAGTGAAACCGACTTTCAAAAGTATAACTTAGGAAGCGAGGAAATAAAATTTACTGATTTGGTAGATTTGATAAGTAAAGAGTATGTTCGAAAAGCACTTTTACAAAGTAATGAAATTGCTGAACAGCAAGGGCTTTAAAAAATGACATTGGGTGAAATAAATGCCGAGATAAAGGCTGTAAAGGATGCAAAAACTCATTCTTGACACTAATGTTATTAAAACGTTGAAAAAGGTTAAAAGCACCTTAGCAGATTATGGCATTAAGTTAGTCTATCAAAAAAAGCCACTTCAAGCGCCTGTCGACGGCATTTCTTTTTGGAGTGACAATAACCCGGCAATTGGCATGAGCTTACGTTACAAACGTTTAGATAATTTCGCCTTTACCCTCTTCCACGAACTGGGACACATTTTTGAACATCTACTCAATAACCATAAAGCAGAGTTTATTGATTTAGATTATAAGGCCCAAAGTAGTGCCTACAAAAAAGATCCGATAGAAAAAGAAGCTAACCAATTTGCAGAATATCATTTAATTAGTAAAGATAATTGGAAAGCTTTTTATCAAAAAAATAAAACTTACTGTGATAACGAAATCATTGCTTTTGCCAAAGCGAACAAAATTCATCCATGCATTGTACGAGGTAAAATCAGTTTTAAACGTAACAATTACAGAATACGGTCTGCTATTGATTTTGAGATAAACTAAACTCTAAGCAAGTTAGTACCATATTGGTTTACAATAAAACAGCAATCAAAATTCAGCTTCACCTTTATAAAATTAACCTTATTTTTACAACAATAAAAAGCCATACCACCCAGCACTTTAAAACAAATCAGAAAATTTTGTTACATTTAAAAACCAAACCAAGTAACATTATGATTAAAGGACTTTTTGCTGATGTAATTATTACGGTTTATTTGCTGGTAACTTTGCTATTTCGAATTTTTGCTGAACCAGCATTAGAAAACCACCCCTTCATTTCTATAGTAGCAGGTGCGGTATTATTATTATTTTTATGGGCATTAATAAAAACAAATATTTTGGTGCCCAGCTATTTTGGTTTACTCAAAAACAAGCCTAAGTAATATTATGGAGCAGAAAGGCGCATATAAAGCGTACTTAATTATTTTTTGGGGATGCATTATTTTTTTAAGCCCAATCATCTTTTCTAATGTGCTAACCCAAGTTTCTTTTTTTAATATTCCTTTAATCTATTTTTACTTTAATTAAACATTAATTTTAACTTCTGCTTGAAAAATAGTTTTTCTAATTATCTTTAAATTTTTTAAATTCGATAATTAATGAATTATGACGATAAAAAACCCATACAACAATCTTCCTAAAATTGCTTTTTGGCGAAGTGGAGTGGTTGAATCTTCACCATTTAATATAACTGATATTTACAAAAAAAAGTGGAAAATTGAGTCAAATTGGAAGATTGCAACAGCAGGCAGTTGCTTTGCCCAACATATCTCACAAAATTTAATAAAAAATGGCTACAATGTACTTGATATGGAACCACCTCCACGAGGCTTGTCAATCAAATTGCACAAAAAATATGGGTTTTCAATGTATTCTTGTCGTTTTGGAAATATTTATACTGTCCATCAATTGCTTCAACTGGCACAAGAAGCCTATGGTAATTTTGAGCCGTTTGATATTGCTTGGGAAAAAGATGGTAAGTATTTCGATGCCCTTCGGCCTGCCGTTGAACCAGATGGATTAACTGCCGTCAATGAGCTTTATACACATAGAAAATATCATTTATCACGAGTACGGAAAATGCTTCAAACAATGGATGTGTTTATCTTTACAATGGGATTAACAGAGGCTTGGGAGCATCAAGAATCTGGAACTATTTATCCCATAGCCCCAGGCATCATTGCAGGCAAATTTGATGAAAAAGTATTTGCTTTCAGAAATTTTAAATTTCAGGAAATTATCGAAGCTTTTAACAAATTTCAAGATATTCTAATAAAATTAAGAGGAGAGGATAATTTACCAAAAATGTTTTTAACAGTATCTCCTGTTCCTTTAACTGCTACAGCAAGTGGCAATCATGTGCTTTCTGCAACAGTACAATCCAAATCTATTCTTCGGGCAGTAACTGGGCAGTTATCTAGTGAGAATAATCATATTGATTACTTCCCTAGCTTCGAAATCATTACTAATCAGAACGCTCGTGGTTCATTTTATAAAAATAATATGCGAAGTGTAAGACCAGAAGGTGTGGATGTTGTTATGAAATCTTTTTTTTCGGAACACAACACAAAAAAAATAGACTCAATGGCCGCTAACTTACAGGTGATACAAACTGACGAAACAGATAATATTCAATGTGAAGAAGCATTACTTGAAGCATTTAGAACATGAAAATAAATAATTTGAATTTAGTTTGTGTAGGGAACAGCCATATGGCTTCGTTTAGTAAAGCACTAAATAATAGACTTTCGGATACTGAAGATAAAACATTGAAATTTTGGCCAGATAGCCAAATGGAATTTTCGTGGGATAATTTCAGAACCAATAATTTTCTTTCATCTCCAAAATTTAAAGCTAATAATCCTTTGGGGCTTAAAAATGAGGATCTGATAGAAAAAAAATACATACTTGTTTTAGTTGGGCTTGAACTTTCAGGCAACTCTATCTTTAAACATTTTGGAAATTTAGCATATGCTAATCCTGCTAAGCTACAAAATGGTTATTCGTGCAGCCCTCTTATGCCGTATGTACATGGAAAGATGATTAATACATTAGAGATTGCAGCTCATCTTGAAAAAAGAACAGCGCCAACTTACTCTATTGACATGTGCAAAAATATGTTTGAAGACTCTATTCTTCGCTTTTTAAACAAACTTTTACAACTTTTGAAAAATTCAACCTTTCAAAATGTTTATTGTGTTCCGGCTCCCAATATGCCCGAAATGGTTGCTCGATGGAGATTGGGCGAAAACTATTGTAATTCTGGATGTCAAAGAGTTATAAACAATGTTTACCGAAAAATTCTTGAGCAACTTATCTCAAAAACTGAAACTCAACAAAATGTAATATTACACAATACTGATTTTGAAAATAAGTTAGGATTTATAATAAATAAATTTGCTAATAGTGTTGCTTTAAATGATAATCATGTTAACCCGTTATACTATGAACACATAGTTTCAGAGCTAATTGATCGAATTGCAAAAATTGAAAACAATCCAGATAAAGAAAATTTTAATTTTGTGTCAAAACAACCTATTTAAAATTCTAATTCAATAAACCCTTTTGGATATTGTTGCTCACTTTTGTATACTCAACCCAGTTATACACATTTTCGTAGATCAAAAAAGCTAAAAGTAGATCTGGTTAATCTGTTGGCTTGAGTAAAGTTGGTTCAGCACAAAGCATTTCATCAAAAAGTACAGGCGTTTACTTACAAAACATGTGATGAACTAATTAGGTCTATGAAAAGGATACTTGCCAAAAAAAATCTTAGACAAAGTTCGGCAGCCACTAAGTGAATTTGTTATTAAATTAATCTATCAATAAAAATCACCTCAAGCTCCAGTAGATAGCATTTCGTTTTGGAGTGATAAAAACCCGTCAATAGAAAGGAGCTTACACTATAAGCGGTTAGATAATTTTAAGTTTACACTATTTTGCTAGCTGGGGTATATTTTTGAGCATCTATTTAATAACTTCAAAGCGGAGTTTATTGATTTGGAAAGACTTTTATCAAAAAAAGTCAAACTTATACTGATGGCGAAATTACTGCCTTTGCCAAAGCCAACAAAATTTACCCATGCATTGTAAGAGGTAAGATTGGTTTAATAGAAATAATTATAGAATACGTTCTGCTACTGAATTTGAGATAAACTAAAATCTAACCAATTTGATTACTAAAAAACAGCATTCCAAATTCATCTTCACTCGGAAAAAAAATTACCTTATTTATTTCAACTATAAAGAGCTGGACAATTCATCAGTTTAAACAAATCCCAAAGTTTTCTTAATTTTATAGTCCAAACCAAATAAAGTATGATTAAAGGACTTTTAGCTGACATAATTATTACCGCTTTTTTATTGATAACCTTAATGCTTAGAATTTTTGTAGAACCACCATTAGAAAATCATCCTTTTATTTCAATTGCGGCCGGCTTGGTGTTGCTTTTATTTTTATGGGCATTAATAAAAACAAAAATATTAATGCCTAATTACTTTGGTTTACTTAAAAACAAATAATTTAACAATAGTGTTATGAGCCAAAAAAGTATTTACAAAGTATACTTAATTATATTTTTAGGATGCGTGTTTTTTCTTAGCCCAATTGTTTTTTCAAATGCACTAACCCAAGTTTATTTTTTTGATATTCCTTTAATCTATTTTTATTTTTCATTTATTTGGATCTTCTATATTTACCTAATTTATAGGTTAAGTAAAACCATAACTTTTAATTAATGTCGGCTACTCTACTAATATTTATTTCTGTAGCTTACCTTGTTTTATTATTCGGTTTTGCTTTTATATTTAGAAAGTACGATTCTTTTTCTAATAGTAAATACGCCTATGCACTTTCAATATGTGTGTATTGCACCGCCTGGACTTTTTATGGCAGCATTGGCCGCTCGGCAGAAACCGGTTTGGGTTATTTAGGCGTTTATATTGGTCCAACAATAATTGCACCTTTAATGTTTTTAGTACTCACCAAAACTATTAAAATTAGTAAATATCTCAGAATTTCATCGCTGGCAGATTTTATTTCGGCCCGTTACGGAAAAGACACTATCATTGGTGCATTGGTAACCATTTTATCAATTCTAATAGTTATACCTTACATATCAATACAACTAAAGGCATTAGATTTAAGTTTTGGCTTACTCACAAAAAACTACGAAGGCCTTAGTAACTTTGGAAAAGGTAAAATAATAGAAGATCCTTCGCTTTACTTTGGTATTATTTGCGCGCTGTTTAGTGCTGTTTTTGGTACTGTAAAAGCAGCACCAACCGACAGGCATCCTGGTTTAATAACTGTAGTAGCGGTAGAATCTATTTTTAAATTAGTAGCTTTTTTAATTGGTGCTTTTGTAATAATATTTTATTTAAATGATGGACTCGGTGCAATTTTTAACGATTATAAAAGCCTTAACATTAATACCGAATTGTTAGATCTTAAACAACTAATGCAAAATGGCAACCAATGGTTTTGGGTGTCGTTTATTTCTGCTTTTGCTTTTTTGCTATTACCTCGGCAATTTCACATGTCGGTTATTGAAAATAAAAAAGTAGAACACGTAAAATTTGCAAGTTGGTTTGTACCCTTGTACTTTTTTGCAATTTCTATTTTTGTTGTGCCTATAGCTTTAAAAGGCATTTTTCAATTTGGCAATACCATAGTACCCGATACTTATTTTACCATGTTACTATTGGGCGAAAACCTTTACCTTACCGCTTTAATTGTTTTTATTGGTGGCATTGCAGCAAGCACAGGCATGGTTATTAGTTCGTTAATTAGCCTTAGTATAATGATGAGTAATCACATTCTACTACCATCATTATTAAAAATAAAAGGCCTAAATTTTATTCAGCTCGAAGATCAAATTGTTCAATTTAGGCGGCTACTTATTTTTGTTATCCTACTGTTGTCTTTTACCTTTTACAAATACTATGCAGTTAACTATTCATTAGTTTCAATTGGTTTAATTTGTTTTGTAGGTATTTGTCAACTTATACCATCTTACCTTTTAGGGTTATATTGGAAACAAGCAAACTCAAAAGGTGCAAAAGCAGGCTTGGTAACTGGTATTGTTTTATGGGCTTATACTTTACCTGTAGCCAATTTATGCGAAATTGGAATATTAGATAGTTCGCTGTTGGCAGAAGGCCCTTTTGGTATTGCCTTTTTAAAACCACAAAGCCTTTTGGGTATAGAAAGTATGGATCCTATTTCTTTAAGTTCATTTATAAGTTTAACAGCTAATTTGGCGGTAACTTGCATTGTATCATTAAAAACAAAACGGAAACCGTTAGAAATTGCACAATCCGATATTTATTTACATCCAGATAAATATGTAAATAGCAACAAAGTTACCGTGCTTTCAAGTCATGCAAATTTTGAAGAATTAAAAAGTGTACTCAACGAAATTTTAGGAAAACCAAAAGTTAAACAACTGCTCAACACTTATTTAAAGGCCAATAAAATGGAAGCTTTTAAAGAGTATGCCGATACTGCATTAATACAATATATAGAAAACTATTTGGCTGGTTCTTTAGGTTCTGCCGGTACCCGTTTAATATTAGATAACATAGTACAGCACCAACCCGTGCAGCCCAAGCTGTTGTTTAATGTATTAGACCAAACCAACCAGTTGTACGAATACTCCAAAGAGTTAGAAGAAAACCAAGAAGAATTGAAAATAAAAACAGATCAACTTTTTGCAGCCAACAATAAATTGATAGAATTAGATCAGCTAAAAAATGAATTTATTTCAAACATTACACACGAGTTAAGAACGCCACTTACCAGCATCCAATCTTTAGCAGACTCGCTAAACAGGTACAAACTAAATAAAACAGAAGAAGCACAAGTAATTACTATTATTAAAAAAGAATCGGAACGGATATCAAATTTGGTAAACCAAGTGTTAGATTTAAGAAAGTTAGAAAGCAAAGATGATGTAAAGTTAGAGCGGTTTAATTTAAATGAACTGTTAAAAGAAGTAATAGAAAGCCTTAAACTAAGGTTAGATAATAGAACCCTAAAAATAACAGGTGATGAAGTTGAACTCTATTCTGACCCAAATAAAATAAAACAAGTTATTTTGAATATATTAACAAATGCTATTAAATTTACGGACAGTACAGTTGGTTGTATAGAAGTGAATATCAAAAAATTACACAATAAAGTAAAATTTGAAATTACCGACAATGGCTTAGGTATTCCTGCTCAAGATTTATTATATATATTTGATAGGTTTTACCAAGCCAGTAATGTTAGCAAAACCAACAAAGAAGGTACTGGCTTAGGCTTGTCTATTTCTAAACATCTAGTAGAAATATTAGAAGGTAGTATTAATGTAAAAAGTATTGAAAATGAAGAAACTAAATTTACCATAATGATTAGAGACTATAATTAGCAGTATTGTAACTATTCAGAATTCAGACCATTTCATTGTCAGACGTTAGACATAATTTGGGCGAAAAGAGCGTTTTTGACTTCACTCAACCGAATTTATCTGACGTTTGACAGCGAAGCGGTCTGACTTCTGACCTCTTCTGAATAGTTACGCAGTATTAAATAAAACAAAAATGTTAGTACCAATGGAAACCAAAAAAATATTAATTGTAGATGATGAAGAGAATATTGTTTTTGCCTTACAGCTTTTATTAAACAAAGCAGGTTACCAGGTAAAAAGTGCTTACAACGGACAAACGGGCATTGAGCAATACAACAACTTTAAACCCGATGTTATTTTGTTGGATATAATGATGCCAGAATTAGATGGTTACGAAACCGCAAAACAGATTAGAGCCTTAGATGATAAGTCGGAAACAAAAATTGTATTTTTAACTGCAAAAGGAACCCTGTTTGATAAGATGAAAGCTTACGAAAACGGAGGAGACGATTTTATTGTAAAACCTTGCAGTAACGAAAAAATCTTAGAAAAAGTAGCGCTTTAACTTCATTATAAATATACAAATCTATATATTTGGATGTTTAAATTCAACTATCATGACAACACAAATTAAAGACTTAGACCATTACAAATCACTATACGCTCAAAGTGTAAAAGACCCAGAAGGTTTTTGGAAGAATGAAGCAGATACATTTACCTGGTTTAAACCTTATAATAAAGTTTGCGAATGGAATTTTAAAGAGCCTAATGTAAAATGGTTTCTAAATGGTAAAACCAATATTACTTATAATTGCTTAGACAGGCATTTGGAAAGCAGGGCCGACCAAACGGCTATACTTTGGGAACCTAACAACCCAGAGGATGCTGCAAAAAAAATTAGCTATCAACAATTACACAACGATGTTTGCCAATGCGCAAACGGCTTAAAATCTTTAGGGGTAAAAAAAGGCGATCGTGTAGTGTTTTATATGCCAATGGTGCCCGAGTTGGCTATTGGTGTTTTGGCTTGTGCACGTATTGGTGCAATTCATTCGGTAGTATTTGCTGGCTTTTCTGCTCAAGCATTGGCCGATAGAGTTGATGATGCCACCGCCACAGTAATAATATGTTCCGACTATAATAAAAGAGGTGCAAAAAATATTGCCGTAAAACAAGTGGTTGACGATGCTATGGATATTGGATGTAATAGTGTTGAAAAAGTAATTGTACATAAAAATACTGGTGGAGCAACCAACTGGAGCGACGACTGCGATATGTGGTGGCACGATTTGGTTGACGGCCAAAGCAAAACTTGCGAAGCAGAACCGATGGATAGTGAAGATATGTTGTTCATCTTATATACCTCTGGTTCAACAGGCAAACCAAAAGGCGTAGTGCATACCGTTGGCGGTTATATGGTGTATACTTGTTTTAGTTTCCGCAATGTATTTCAATATAAAGAAAACGACGTTTATTGGTGCACAGCAGATATTGGTTGGATAACCGGACACTCTTACATTGTTTACGGCCCACTTTTAGCCGGCGCAACTACTATGATGTTTGAAGGGGTACCCACTTTTCCTAATGCAGGCCGCTTTTGGGAAATTTGCGAAAAACATAAAGTGAACCAATTTTATACCGCACCAACTGCTATAAGAGCTTTAATGGCTAAAGGAGATGAGTGGCCGGCCAAATACGATTTATCTGCCTTAAAAATATTAGGTTCGGTAGGCGAACCCATTAACCAAGAGGCTTGGCATTGGTACGATAAACATATTGGCAAAGGCAAAGCTCCAATTGTTGACACTTGGTGGCAAACCGAAACGGGCGGCATTATGATAACACCACTACCCGGCATTACCGACACTAAACCAACTTACGCATCCTACCCATTACCTGGCATACAACCTGTTTTGGTAGATGCTGAAGGCAATGAGTTAGAAGGTAATAATATAGAAGGTTTGTTGTGTATAAAACACCCGTGGCCCTCAATTGTTAGAACTACTTATGGCGATCACGAACGTTGCAGACAAGTATATTTTTCTGCTTTTGAAAACATGTATTTTACAGGCGATGGCGCAAGAAAAGATGAAGAAGGAAGGATAAGAGTAATTGGCAGGGTAGATGATGTGATAAACGTTTCTGGCCATAGAATGGGCACGGCCGAAGTTGAAAATGCAATTAACGAACATCCGAACGTAGTAGAAAGTGCCGTAGTTGGTTATCCGCACCACATAAAAGGGCAAGGTATTTATGCTTACGTTATCAGTCAAAATAAAAATTTAGATGATGATTTTAAGAAAGAAATTTTAGCCATAGTTACCCGTGAAATTGGCCCAATTGCCAAGCCAGATAAAATACAATTTACAGATGGTTTGCCTAAAACCCGATCTGGTAAAATAATGCGCCGCATATTGCGTAAAATTGCCAGTAACGATACCGCCAGCTTAGGCGATACTTCCACTTTGCTTAACCCCGATGTGGTGCAAGCTTTAATTGAGGGTGCGAAAGCGTAGCTTTGGGGGTGAAATAAAAACACGTTTCAAGTATACAAGTAATGTAGTTATGGCGGAATAGATAGTATGCTATTAGATAAGTTTTATTTTCATTGTTGAAGGAAAATTTCAAAAACGAGATTAATAGATTATTTTTGTAATAAATTTACATATTTTAGTAAAAATTCTTGTATTTATATGATTTTATCATTAACAATTGAAAATTTTCGATCTATAAGTTCTTCATTAAAGATTGACTTAACAGCCTCTAAGAGATTAAAAGAAGAAGACTTGTTTCATAATTCTTTTCCACAGGAAGATGAGGAAGTTTTGAAAAGCCTTTTATTGTATGGTCGTAATGCATCGGGTAAAAGTAATGTTTTGTTAGCGTTAAAGGCCTTAATTTTTCTTGTTGAAAAATCAGACAAATTTAAACTTGATCAAAAGTTAGCTACTTATGAGCCATTTCTTTTTGATCATTTCCATAAATTACAGCCTGTAAAATTCGAAATAGATTTTGTTACTGTAGATTCTAAAACTAGATTTAATTATAGAATTGAATTTACAGAATCTGCAATAACTTATGAATCTTTAAATTTCTTTCCAAAAGGAGTAAAAGCGAAACTATATGAACGATCATCTAACAAAATTACTTACGGAGATAGTTACCGTGGAACAAAAAAAAATATAGAAAATGATTTACTTAAAAATCAGTTGTTTTTATCAAAGTCGGCCTCAAGTAAAGTAATGTATTTAAATGAGTGTTATTTGTTTTTCAAAAGGTATGTTTTTGTTTCAACTATTCACGACACAGAATATGACAAATCAATTATCAGAGCCTTCTCGGAGCTATTAAAAGAAAACAATAAGTTAAAAACTAATTTATTAGAACTATTAAAAGCGGCTGATACCTCTATAGAAGATTTCACCATAATAGAAAATGAAAAGGAAATCAAATTCAGTAATAAGATACCAAAAGAACTAAAAGAAAAAATTCTTGAAGAGCACAAGTATGAGGTAAAAACAAGCCATCCAATTTTTAATGATGGAAAAATAGTTGGAGAAGAAGATCTTGATCTTGAAAATGAATCTTTTGGAACAAAAAAATTATTTGCAATTGGTGCGCTTATTCTTGATACACTTGATGACGGAGGAATAATATTGATTGATGAACTAGATAAAGGACTTCACCCACTACTAAGTAAAATGTTAATTAAGCTTTTCAATAGTAGATATAACAACCCCAAAAATGCTCAATTGGTATTTGCAACCCACGATAGTACTCTTTTAGATTTGGATCTGATGAGAAGAGATCAAATAACCTTTATTGACAAAACTTATGAACAAAACAGCATAGCTTATAAATTAAGTGATATAAAAGGTATTAGAAAAGATATTCCAATTGACAAATGGTACTTAAGCGGAAGGTTTAAAGCAATTCCAGTTACTACAGAGCCGATTTTAAAATTTTGATATGATTAGTATTGGTAAAAGAATGCTTATTGTTTGCGAAGACATCAAATCGTCAAAACTGTATTTTGAATCTTTCAAAAGAGATGAAGAGCTAAAGAGAAAATTATCCTCAATTAACATTGAAGTGGTGCACCCTAAAGATCATAGCCCTGTTGGCCTTGTAAAAGAAGCAAAAGCAAAAGTAAAGAAAGCTAAAAGAAATAGAAATCCATACAATGAGATATGGATAGTTTTAGATAAAGATGAACACGCAAATTTGGATGAAGCTTTAATTACAGCTCAGGATAACAAATTTAAAGTTGCATTATCAATTGTGTGTTTTGAATACTGGATACTCTTACACTTCGAACAAAAGAAAAAATATTTTAGTAAATGTGATGATATTATTAAATATATTGTTAAAAATCATTTTCCTGATTACAGAAAAAAAGCAAATTGCTATATAAAATTAAGAGATAAACTTGATACTGCTATCCAAAATGGTATTTGGCTTTGCAAACAAAACAAAATTGACATTGATAGAGGGATAAAAATTCATCAACTATCTTCGTATACAAATGTTCACGAATTGGTAGAAATACTTTTGAATCCTGATAAAATGAACTGAGTTTAAGAACTTTAATCAGTCATTCACAGCCAATATCTTCAATCTTATTGCATAAACAATTGTTTCAACAAAGCAATCATTTATCAAATTTTGTGCAATGAGTTTTTAATTTTCTACAGTCGCAAGAAAAAGAAAAAGTTTTAGCAGAAACATCCAAAATATTTATAGCGCACACCTTTCGGAAATGCATAAAACAGGTTTCCCACAAATTCCTATTAACACCGGGCAAAGAATATTTTACACTTTCAATTGAGCATTAAGTGAAATAACTGTTGAGTCTGTTGTGCATTTTGTATTTTTGTGAAAGCAGTTGATTGAAGCAATGAGAACGCTTTATTAAATAAATCCCATCTTCAGTTCCTCCAAAATTTTCATACCAAAATCTGCTTACTAAATACATACGCATAAGTTTAATAAACGTTAATTGAACTGGCAATTAAAATCCATATATTAAATTTATACTGAAAACTTAAATTTCATAATATAAAATTTTCTAAAATGAAGACTTTAAAAATTTCCCCGTTGCTGTTACTAACAGTAATTTTTTCTTTACATAGTTGTTCAAAAAAGCAAGCATTGGTTAAAACCGACAAAACTGTAGCCGAGCAACCAACAACCGCACCATCTGAACCAATAGCGCAAGTAAAAGAAGCTGCTACAGAAATGGTTGATGAAGCTACCACTTTAATACCAGAGGATGAGCGATTAGTTAAAGGGAAATTAGCTAACGGGATGCATTATTACATTCAAAAAAACAAAAAACCCGAAAACCGTGCAGAGTTACGCCTTGTTGTAAATGCAGGTTCGGTGTTAGAAGATGATGACCAAAAAGGTTTGGCACACTTTGTAGAACACATGGCTTTTAATGGCACTAAAAACTTTGAAAAAAGTGAACTGGTAGATTATTTGGAAAGCATTGGCACTCAGTTTGGGCCAGATTTAAATGCCTATACTTCTTTTGATGAAACCGTTTACATGTTGCAGGTTAGAACCGATAGCATGGAGTTGTTTGACAAAGGCATGCTTGTAATTCGCGATTGGGCTAACGATATTACTTTTGAAGATGAGGAAATTGATAAAGAACGGGGCGTAATAGAATCGGAATGGCGCAGCCGTTTAAGCCCCAACCAAAGAATGCAAAACCAGTATTACCCTAAAATGTTTAAAGGCAGCATGTATGCCGAAAGATTACCAATTGGTGATATGGACATAGTAAACAATGCACCTTACGATGCTTTAAAAAGATATTATAAAGATTGGTATCGCCCCGATTTAATGGCTGTAATTGTAGTAGGTGATGTTGATGTTGATAAAATTGAAGCTCAAATTAAAACTCTTTTTGGTGATATTGCCGAAGCTGAAGAACCAAGAAAACGTACTATGTTTGAAGTTCCTCAACACGATGAAACAGTTGTTAGTGTGGTAGATGATGAAGAAGCAGCCTTTACTCAAGTACGCTTAATGTACAAACACGATAAAAAAGAAATTAAAACATTAGCCGACTATAAAAAATCATTAACCCGTAGTTTGTACAATACTATGATGGGCGCACGCTTAGAAGAGTTAAGTAAATCTGCTGATCCTCCATTTATGTTTGCCAATACTTCTTACGGTCGTTCGTTGGGTAATATGGATACTTACAGCTCTTTTGCATATGCGCCAGAAGGTAAAGCACCTGCAGCATTAGAAACCTTGTTAACAGAAAATAAAAGAGTATTGCTGCACGGCTTTACGCAAGGCGAATTAGAAAGAGCAAAAGATAAAATGATGAATAGCGCAGAAAAAGGTTTGAAAGAAATAGAAACCACAGAAAGTCGCCGTATTGTTGGCCAGTATGTTTATAAGTATTTGCGTGGTAATGCTACACCAGGGCCAGATCAACGCTTCGGCTTATACGAAAAATATTTACCAGGTATTACTTTAAACCAAATTAATGCCTTGCCTTCAAAATGGATAAAAGAAGATAGCAGAGTAGTTGTAATTACTGGACCTAAAAAAGAAGAAACACCTTTGCCTGCCGAAGAAGAAGTGTTTAATATTCTCACTACTGCCGATGAAACCACGCCAGAAGCTTATGTAGATGAAGTTATTGACATGCCATTTTTTGAAAAAGAATTAGAGGCGGCAGAAATTAAAAATGATAAAATGTATGAAAATGTGGGCATTGAATATTTTGAACTAGCCAACGGCGTAGAAGTTTATTTAAAACCAACCAAATTTAAAGCCGATGAAATTTTAATGCAAGCCGTAAGCCCGGGCGGAAGTTCCTTATATGCAGATGATATTCATTTTGGCGTAGAAGCTTCATCACAAGTTGTTAGCGAAGCGGGTTTAGGCCAATTTAGTGCCACACAGTTAGATAAGTTAATGGCTGGCAAAACGGTATCGGTATCACCATATATTAGAGAACTTTCAGAAGGTTTACGTGGTAGCGCTTCACCCGATGATTTAGAAACTATGTTTCAAATGGTCTATCAATTTTTTTATGAACCAAGGGTAGATGAAGAAGCCTTTACATCTTATGTTAATAAAGAAAAAGGGTTTGTAAAAAATATGATGTCGGATCCACGCTACTATTTTAATAATGAAGTAAGTAAAATAAGATACGATGGTAATGAAAGAGCCTTGTTTCCAAAAGCAGCAGATTATGATGCATTAGACTATGAACTTTTAATGCAACAATACAACGAGCGGTTTGCTGATGCTTCTGACTTTACTTTCTTTTTTACTGGTAATTTTGAAAATGATAAGATAAAAACGCTCATACAAAAATACTTAGGTAATTTACCAGATGCTGACAGAACAGAAAACTGGAAAGACGTAAATATGAAAGCCGTTGAAGGTAAAGTAGTAGAACGTTTTAAAAACGGAGTTGCACCTAAAACATCTGTAAACATGTATTTCCACGGCCCTTATGAGTATACTAAAACCAATAACTATGTAATGACTTCAATGATTTCGTACCTACGAATAAAACTACGCGAAACAATGCGAGAAGATATGGGAGGCGTTTATGGCGTTCGAGTTTCTGGTAGTGGCAAATATAAACCACGTGAAGAGTATGGCATTACAGTTAGTTTTAATGCAGACCCACCAATGGCTGATGAGTTAATTGCAGCCGCAAAAAAAGTTATACAAACAGCAATAGACGAAGCACCAAGCGAAATTGATATGACTAAGGTGAAAGAAACGCAAAAACAACGTAAAATTAAAAGTTTAGAAGACAACCGTTACTGGCAAGGTAGCATGGTAAAGCAACACGATTTTGAAAAAGATTTTGATGATTTACTATTGCCTGCATTAGAGGAAAAAATTGAAAACCTTACGGCAGCGCAAATTCAAAATGCAGTAAAACAATACTTTAATTACGATAGTTATATTGAAGTAGTAATGGAACCTGAAGAGGGGGAAAAATAAAATTTTCACTTTTACAAAAAGCTGTTCTTAAACTTAGAGCAGCTTTTTTTTTGCAAAAAAAAACGTAACTATTCAGAAGTCAGACTATTTCATTGTCAGACGTTAGACATCAGACACAATTAGGGCGAAAAGAACGTTTTTGACCTCACTCAACCGAATTTATCTGGCGTCTGATAGCGAAGCGGTCTGACATCTACTGAATAGTTACAAATAAGCAATGAAAGAAGCGTGCCAATGTTATTACTTTAGTTGTAGGCTTGTTAGTGGCTTTTGCAGGTAATTTTTTTGCATTTAAAATACACAACCATTACACTCAAAATATATTTTTTAGTGGCAATGAAATAATAGAAGACTTACTGCAATTTAAAAACTGGTTGTTTGGCATTATTGGTGGCACTATAGCAGGCTTTCATTTACTAATGATTTTTATTTTGGAAAACGCTTTTAAAAATGGTTCTACTACCATTTTAATGGAAAAAAGGAAAAACCGAACAAACGTCATAGCGGAATTTTATGGAGAGCATCGGAATAAAATATCCGCTATCTCTCCCAAAAAAATAGGCGAGATCGCAGATAAAATCTCCATTTCTCTCCGATTTTTCTGCGATGACGGTTGAGGTATTGAAAGTATCTTTATGCGTAAGTACTTCTAAGCCTTAAACGCAATGTTTCATTAAATTCGTAGTAGAACCTTAAAAATAAAGATAAATGGTCTTTTTCAAAATAATTTTGATTGTGTATTCAGCAATACTGGCCTTATTGAAAACTATAATTTCAATGATGGTTTAAATTTATGGTCGGGCGAATTTTTTTGGTGCTGCATTAAAATTTCATTAGATTTGACCTAAATAATACAAGTCTAAAATTGATAAAATGACCCTCGGACAAAAAATTAAAGAACTTCGTGAAAGTTCTGGAATGTTTCAAAGGGAATTAGCTTCAAAACTTGAAATTAGAGACGGATTTTTAAGTAAAGTTGAGAATAATCAAAAAACTTTAAAAAGAGAACATCTTTTAACATTAAGTAAAATGTTTAATTATCCTTTTTCAGATTTAAATGCTTTGTGGATTGGAACTAAGCTGTATGAAATAGTTAAAAATGAAAAACAAGGATTTAATGCTTTGAAAGTAGCAGAGCAACATTTATCATACGAAAAACAAAAAATGCCAGAAACAAAGGAATATAAGGTAATTGATAAAACTGCTACACTTGAAGAAAGTGGCCAAATCAATATTTGCGGAGAAGAAGAATCTGATACTATCAAAAAAAGCATTTGGGACACTTCTATAAAAGTAGAAGAAAACGGATATTATTGGAACAAAGAACCAATATTTAAAAAAGGAAATAACATTAATACCGAAAAGCCAATTGTTGCGGAATTATTCTGTGGATGTGGTGGAACTTCTTTAGGTTTCGAAATGGCAGGCTTTGAAACTATTTTTGGTTGTGACATTCATACACCATCTATTCAAACATTTCAAGCAAATCATCCAAATTGCTCTACAATAACTGGAGACGTTAAAAAAGTTAACCCAGAAGTAATAAAGGAGTTGCTTAATGGAAGACAACTTGATGTGCTAATTGGCGGTATTCCTTGCCAGGGCTTTTCTCTAAATAATAGAAAGAGACACAAGAATGACGATAGGAACTTTATGTACAAAGAATTCGCTCGTTTCGTAGAAATTTTGCAACCAAAAGTTGTGGTTTTGGAAAATGTTTCTGGAATGAAAAGTACTGGGAATTTTGTTTCTGATATAGAAACTAATTTAAGCGAAATAGGGGAAATGGAAGTTAAAAGCAAACTTCTTTACGCACCTGATTATGGTGTTCCACAAAAAAGAACAAGGCTTGTATTTGTTGGAATTAGAGACAAAGTATTTGACTTTAAAGATATAATTAAAACACACGGACCTGAAACTGAAAGAGCGTATGTTACAATTAAAGATGCAATTGGAGACTTGCCAAGCTTGAATACTAAAGAGACTAAAACAAAATATCAGAAAAAACCATTTAGTGATTTTCAAAAACTAATGAGGCTAAATACTAATGGAACGGTTACAGGACATACAGCACCAAATCATCCGTTAGCCACGGTTGAAAAAATTAAAAACACAAAACCTGGCCAGCCTATGTATGATAGGTTTAAACAACGTATTCGTTTAGCTTGGGACATATTGAGTCCAACACAGGTTTCGGGAGGTATAAGACCTCAATTTCAACTTGGTCATCCAAAAGATAATCGTGGTTTGACCATAAGGGAAAGATGCAGAATACAAAGTTTTCCAGATGATTTTGTAGTTAAAGGTGGAACTGTTCAGGCAAGAGTACAAACTGGAAATGCTGTACCACCATTATTAGCAAAAGCTGTAGCATTAGCAATAAAAAAACATTTATAATGAGTAATAGAATCTGGCACAGTACAGAAAGTTTTGCTGGTTATACTAAAGCAAATACTGAGTTAAAAAACAAAACCTTCGTGAAGAAAAAAATGTATGAAAGCAATGCAAATAACGTACGTAATTTTTATACAATGCCTAATCACATCAAAAAAATATTATACTTAGATGCGCCTGACTTGATCTTCCGTTTAAGCAAGTGAAAACAAAAATATATTATCGAAAGATTATAATCAAATTGCTTACAAAGAAATACCAAGATATTATATGCAAGTAAGATACGGCTCAACTTATTTAAAAGTAAAACACATATTAAAATTTTCATATTTTGCAGATGCTATTTTGTTTCCTAATGGTTTTTTATGGAGAGATGCCTAATACTTAAATAATGATTGAAATTTTCATAACACAAGACATTATTGATTATGCAAACGTTAAGTTAGATCATGTAAACACACGTGATAATTTAGGACTAAGTAAATTTGGCTCTGAAAGAAGCAGAATTTTAGTCGGTTATATTGGAGAAAGAATAATAATGAAGTATCTGGGTCTTAAAAATGACGAAGATAAATACCACTACGATTTAGTATCTAACAAAGGAAAAAAGCTTGAAGTTAAAACTATTACCTGTAAGTTTAAACCACTTACTCATTATTGGTGTACTGTTAATTCACATGATTTATCAGGAGTTTACAAACAAAACGCAGATTTTTATATTTTTCTTAGAATTTTAAATGATTATAGCAAAGGGTGGATACTTGGTTGGATTTCCTGTGAAGATTTTTTTAAAAAAGGAGAATTTGTTCCTAAGGGAAAAGATTTTGGCAAATTCCAGTTTGTAAAGGCGAACGCAACCATTTTATCCATAGACAAACTGAATCAATTTTAAAGAGTATGTTTTGAGAGAAGAAAAAGTAACAATAAATATTTTGGACAGGCTTGAACTAATGGATAAGCCATAATCTGTTATAACTTTCCGCAAAGTGGCACAGGAGTACTTCTTCAATTGAATAATAAAAATAGTACTTTTCGCATACAAGACCGATGTTTGGATAGAAGCTATTGATTGCCCAAACTATGTGTTTTTGCAAGATAGCATTAGTACTGCTAATTACACTACAGCTGAAAATTTAGATTGTACAGGTAAAATAAAACAACAAGCAAATGTTACTTTGTCTGAATCAAACAGAGTTCAGTTAAAAGAAGAATTTTTGATACCTGTTTCGGCAACATTTCAAATAAACATTGAAGCTTGTAGTTAAAAGATTTATTGCTCATCAAAATATTCGTTATTTTAAAAACTAATAAATATGGCACACTTTCAAAAATTCCCAATTTATTTAAAAACACCAATTTATACTCGCCATGTCGTTAATTTACTATATTTTTGCAAATATGGGAATTAGTATTGTTGATTTTAGTTTCGAAAATTACCGATCATTTAAAGAAATGAACGCTTTAAATATGACCGCAGCTAAAATTAAATCTAAAAATAGTAAAATTGATGAGGATAATGTTTTCGATATTAAGAAAGAAAAATTACTAAAAACCAAAGCAATTTATGGAGCGAATGCAAGTGGCAAGAGTAACGCTATTAATGCACTATCCGATTTTTTTATGATTATTGTTGAAGAGGCGACTAACAGGCAAAAGAATATTTCAAATATGTTAGAACCCTTTCACCTTGCTTCCGAAACCGAAAACAAACCTACTTTTTTTCAACTAATTTTTATTTTAGATGAGGTTAAATATCGATATGGTTTTGAAGCGGACAAAAAAAAGGTACACAGCGAATGGTTACACGCAACACCAAAAGAAAGAGAAGTTACTTTATTTATTAGAAATAATAATAGCTATACCAACATCAGCAAAAAGCATTTTAATGAGTTAAATAAAACTATAAAATTAATTGGCAATGAGCAAGAAGTGGTGGATGAACAAACCCTATTGCTTCCTACACTATCTTCATTCGGTTTTACTAAATTATCGCAAAAAATTATTGATGGCTTCAAGCAAATGGCTACTGATACTTTTAATAAACAATATAAAGCTCTAGATAAGTCTAATGTATCCTACAATCAAACTGTAAATTTATTAGTTAAGGCAATTGAAGAATTTAAGAAAGGGTATTCGATAAACTTTGATGAAATTTTATCACTTTTAAATTTTGCTGATAGAGACATTAAAGATTTAGGATTTCGTAAACTTAGAAATGAAAATTCTATTGGTGTATTTAAAAATCAATATAATAGAATGGGGCAGAAAACTAAGTCTGTTGGTTTTGATTTTTTGTATACCGCTTCAGAAGGAACAATCCGTTTTTTCACCCTACTTGCAGACATTTTACATACTTTGAAAACAGGAAGCGTTTTACTACTTGACGAAATTGACCGAAGCCTACATCCGCTTTTATCCAAAAAAATAATTGAACTATTTAATTCAAAACATAATAAAAACAATGCTCAACTTATTTTTACAACACACGATACCAATTTACTTTCGCATAATTTAATGCGTCGCGATCAAATAGATTTTGTTGAAAAAGATAAATACGGTGCCAGTCATTTATATAGTTTGGTTAATTTTAAAGGCGTTAGAAATACAGACTCTTTTGAGAAAGATTATTTACAAGGCAAATATGGTGCAATTCCTTTTTTGGGCAATTTTGCAGAAACCTTCAATTTAGATTAGATGCCTAAGAAAACCAAAGCCCTAAAAAAGACAGATGAAAATGCCCCGTGGAACAGAAAGAAAAATGCTAAAAGAAAAAGTATAGAAACCAAACCATTAGCGAAAACATTCTTAATTGTTTGTGAAGGACAAACCGAGAAATTATACTTTCAATCTTTTCCGGTAGTTACTGCAACAGTTGAAGTTGTTGACACCAAGGGAAGAACTAAAATTCAATTGGTTGAGTATGCCGAAAATAAAATTGAAAACACTAGTAATACTTATGATGAAGTTTGGTGTGTTTTCGATGTGGATGTGAAAAGAAGGGAGAAGGAATTTGCTGATTTTGACAATGCAATTAACAAAGCGAATGCTTTAAAATACAAAGTGGCCTATTCTAATGATTGTTTCGAGTTGTGGTTTTATTTGCATTTTGAATTTACAGAACAAGAGCATCTTAGAACATTCTATTACAAAGCATTAGGAAAATTATGGAACATCAGCAGCGCAAAAGACATTAAGAAATTAGCCTTTTCAAAAACTATCTATCATCAACTTTTAAATGATGAAAGAGCCAATCAATCAAAGGCAATTAAAAGAGCCGAAAAACTATACCACGATAAAAGTGATTTGCTTTATCATCAGCAAAACCCAATTACCACGGTTTTTCAATTAGTTGAAATGCTAAATCAAAATTTAATGCCTTAACGGCAACTATTCAGAAGTCAGAACATTTCATTATCAGACGTCAGACACAATTTGGGCGAAAAAGAGCGTTTTTTTCCTTACTAAACGAAATTTATATAAAGTCTAATAGCGAAGCGGTCTGACTTCTGACCTCTACTGAATAGTTATCCTTAACTAATAAACATCTATTTAAAAGAAGGATTACCCCAACCATTCCTCTAACTTTTCTAAACACAAATCCTCTTTCTCACGCATTTTTTGTTGTTCGGTTAAACTCTTATCTTTATAACCACAAAGGTGCAACACACCATGTATAATTACACGGTGCAATTCTGTATGTAATAAGCAACCAATTGTTTTAGCATTATCCCGCACCCGATCTACACTTATAAAAATATCACTTTCAACTTCATTTATGTTGTCCGAATTATCAAAGGTAATAATGTCAGTATAATAATCGTGGTTCAAATGTTGTTGGTTAAGTTCCAGTAAAAACTCATCCGAACAAAAAATATAAGTAAGTTGTGTTAGTTGTTTTTTTTCTGATTCAATAGTATGGTTAATCCATTTGCGCAAAATGGTTTTGTGTTTCAGTTTATAGTTAATCGGAGGTTCATTAATAAAATAAATTTGTTGTTGCATTATTTATTATCATTGCTGTAAAATTAATTTTTTTTTAGTACCCATCTTAATATAAGCTTTGTATTTAGCAAAATCAAACTAGTATATTCTTATCTTACAAAAACTATAATATCTTAATTAAATTTTTAACTTTGGTAGGCTTAAAATTTTTATGGTATGATGCGTTCTATAAAGCTAAAAATGCAACAACAAAAATAATATAACTAAAACATTATGAAAACTATTTTTATAAGTGGCGCAACTGCTGGCATTGGTAAAGCTACTGCAAAATTATTTGTAGCTAAAGGCAATAGAGTAATTATTACTGGTAGAAGAACAGAAAAATTGAATGAGGTAGCAGATGCTTTAAACCAACAAAAACCAAACAGTTGCAAAGCACTTTGTTTTGATGTTAGAAATAGAGATGAAGTAAAAACAGCCATAAAACAATTGCCCCAAGAGTGGAAAACTATTGATGTATTAGTAAACAATGCTGGCTTAGCAGCAGGTAAAGAACCTTTGCAAAATGGCGATTTTAAAGATTGGGATGCAATGATAGATACTAACGTTAAAGGTTTGTTGTATGTTACCGAAATGGTTTTACCGCTTATGCCAAATGGCGGCCACGTAGTAAACGTAAGTTCAATTGCAGGTTTGCAGAGTTATGGTGGTGGCAATGTATATTGTGCCAGTAAGTATGCGGTAGAAGGTTTAACCAATGGCATGCGTATTGATTTGTTGCCACGCAATATTAAGGTAACTTCAATATGCCCTGGGTTGGTAGAAACCGAATTTTCGATGGTTCGTTTTAAAGGCGACCAACAAAAAGCAGATGCTACTTACAAAAACATTGACCCTTTAACTGCTTTTGATATTGCCGAAAGTATTTATTGGGCTGTTGACAGACCAGATAATGTACACATTACCCAAATACTATTAATGGCCAAACAACAAGCAGATGCTTTACACGTCAACAGAAATTCTAATTAGAAAATTTAAAAATAATATTTTATGTGGGAAGAAAAAGAAAATCGTTTACACCGTCAATTTGAGTTTAAAAATTTTTCAGAAGCTTTTGCCTTTATGATGCGGGTTGCTATGTTGGCCGAACAACAAGACCACCACCCTTATTGGACTAATGTGTGGAACAAAGTAGATGTTTATTTAAACACCCACGATGCTGGTAATATAGTTACTGATAAAGACAGAAAGTTGGCTACCGCAATTGATAAGCTGCTTACATAATTTTAAGCAATTGTATTGATAAGCTTTTAACTTTGAATGGATAATTATATTTGGCCGTATGACCAGAAGGAGTATGCCGTAATATAGTGTTAGCGACTGGTATTTTTTGTTTACTTTTATACTTACCTTTGCTATAGTGGAAGATATAGAAGAAATAGTAAAATTGCAGAATTAAGACTAAAAGAAGCTAAGATTTTGTTTGAATCTGAATGCTATGATGGTAGTATTTATTTAGCAGGCTACTGTGTTGAGTTGCCGCTTAAAGCTAAAATTGCCCAACTTTTAGATTTAGATAGATTGTTTGTTAGTATAGGAAAAGAAAAAATTAAACCATTTAAGATTCACAAATTGACCGATTTGGCATTATATGGGGGCTTACTCAAGCAGATTTTGGAGGAGACAAACGAAACTTTTAAGGAATTTTGGTCGTTAATATATTCACAATGGTCTGAAGATCTTAGATATAAGAAATGCGGAAGTTGCAGTAAACAAAGAGCAGAAAATTTTATAAAAGCGATTGAGAACCCTACAAATGGAATAAAAGAATGGATAGAAGAAAAATTGGCAGTATAAAGGAGGGGCTTAAGCCTTTTATTAATAAATTGACAGAAGTCGGGAAGCCACTTTGCACTTCTTGCATTACACCTGTTGTTGGTAATGACAATTCATCTCCTTTTACTTTAGAAGTTCAAGCTGATTGGATTGATAATATGGAATGTTTAGATGCTATATCATATCTATTTGATATTTTAAAAGAAGCTCAAACTTCAGAAGAAATTATGCAATCACTTTTTGCGATTCAAGTTATTGGAATGGATTCCGAGATAAAGTGTCGTCAAGTAAACTACGTTGTTTTGGAAAAACAGGGGTGTTTTGTCTAATCTACTTGTCGCTAATATCGCTATATCAATAACATACTATAATTCCAAATCAGTAATATAGGCATGAAGTCATTTGTTGCATCACTTTTAATTTTGTTAAGCACATATAATGGTTTATGCCAGGTAGATTTATTTCAGTTTACCCTAAATGGTGATGCTATAGCTATAGATGGTTTATGTTATCAACTTACCCAAAATGTTGGTTGGGAAGGCGGCTCTATTTGGAGTGCTAACCAAATTGATTTAAATCAATCTTTTAGTATTGAAGCCGATTTAAATTTTGGCTATAAAGATGTTAACGGAGCCGATGGCATTTTGTTTGCTTTACAACAACAATCTACCAACATTGGTTCTACTGGCGGTTATTTGGGTTTTGGCGGTATTGTACCTTCACTTGGTGTTGAGTTTGATACTTATAGAAATGGCAACTTTGCCGATCCTGCTGCTGATCATATTGCCATTATTAAAAACGGAAATTTATCTCATAATACAAGCAACACATTAGCTGGCCCAATTCAAGCAAGTAGTATAAGTAATAATATTGAAGATAAGGCAGTACACAGAGTTGAAATTGATTGGAACCACAACACACAAACCATTAGCGTATATTTTGATTGTGTGCTGCGGCTAAGCCATCAAATAGATTTAGTGAATGATGTTTTTGATGGAGAAAATAATATGTACTGGGGTTTTACAGCGTCTACAGGCTCATTATCAAACCCACAAGAGGTTTGCTTTTTAGTACCTCCAACGTTTAATTTTCAAAACCAATTACAACTATGTGTTGCAGATACGGTGCAATTACATAATTTAATGATTCCTATAAACTATACTTTTAGCTGGTCGCCTACCGACTATATGTTAAACCCAAACAGTTTTAATACCTCCGTAAATCCTCCTGTTACAACTAATTATACTTTAAGCTTAAAAAATGATTGTGATGAAACAACAACTTATAATTTTAATGTAGAAGTAAGCACTTGTGATTGCAATGGTTTGTTTAACGGCTTGGCTGAAATAGATTTATGTGGCGAATGCCTAATACCTACGAACCCAAACTTTAACCAAAGTTGTGCGGATTGTGCTGGTGTAACAAATGGTTTATCAGAACTTGATGATTGTGGTGAGTGTTTAGTGCCAAGCAACCCAAACTTTAACCAAAGCTGTATGGATTGTGCTGGTATAACAAATGGTTTATCAGAACTTGATGATTGTGGTGAATGTTTAGTACCAAGCAACCCAAACTTTAACCAAAGCTGTGTAGATTGTGCTGGTGAATTGTTTGGAACATCAATTGTAGATACTTGCGGTATTTGTATTGAGCCAAATGATGCAGACTTTAACCAGTTGTGCATTAAAGATGTATTTGTTCCTACTGCATTTTCGCCAAATGGAGATGGTATAAATGATGTTTTTGAAGTTTATGTAAAAACAGCTATCAGTAGTTTTAATTTGCATATTTATAACCGCTGGGGTGAAAAAGTATTTTATACCAATAACATAACCGAAAGTTGGGATGGAGGCACAGAAGCGCAAAGCGTTTATGTTTATAATATGGTAATAGAATTTTTTGATAAAGGCAGCATCACCAAAAAAGGAAACCTTACTTTATTACGGTAAAGTACTATACCAATTATTATTAGTAATTTACTGTCTATTATATTAAGATCATATTAAACTATTTTTTATGAAAATGCTAACTGTTTGTCTATTTGCAATACTTCAACTTTTTTGTTTAGCATAAGAAGATAAAACCATAAAAGGCTTTTCAATTGGAGTTACACCATTAAATTTGTTAGAACCTGTTACCAACACTTTTGAACTTGTTGGAGAATATTTACTTAATGAAAAATATAGTGTAGAGTTAAAAATAGGTTTCCCAGTTGGGCAATATTTTAACCCAATAGGTAAAAAGGCATATTGGAGTTATATGCATGAATCTGGCAATTATTATGAGTTAAAACTTGGCGTTAAAAAATTTTTTATTTCTAAAAGTTTGCGGAAGAAACGAAACCAACTATACTTAAACTTAGAAATGAGTTATCTAAAAAATAACTTTACAAATACGAACGACTGGTACACAAAAGACAACAAATATTTTTTTTATGATGAAGCAAAAGTAAAACGAAGTGCCGTTGGTTTGGGTTTTGCGTTGGGCAAAAAGTATAATTTTTCAAAAAGATTTGGTTTAGATGTTTCTACAGGTTTTGGCTTGCGCAATGTGAAACATGTTTATAAAACCCAAAATGAATATGAAAATGAGCCTTATTCCTCTAAAGATACACTACCTTTTGTACCGCAACCAGAAAACCTTAAATATGAGGGCAATAAAATAAAAGCATATCTCATTTACAGCATCCGGTTAATGTATAGATTAAACAGAAATTAATTTAAAAGCGACCTATTGTTAGTATAATATTTATCAATATGGATAATGATGTAGCTACCTAAATCACTAAGCTTTTACTGGAAAAGCTATTGTAAATACAGATCCTTCATTTACTACAGAAGTAACACTAATTTCTCCCATATGAAGGCTTACAATTTTTTTACACATAGCAAGGCCAATACCGTGTCCATTCCCAGTTCTTCTTTTTGCTTGTTTAAAAAGTAAAAAAATGTCATCTATTTTATTTGTAGGAATTCCAACTCCATTATCTTTAAATTGAATTTTATGATAACCATTTTTAGTAACTGTTGAAATTTTTATGTGAGGAGTAACTTTTGTAAACTTAACTGCATTAGCTATAAGGTTTTGAAAAAGAGAAGTGAGTTGTTTTTCGTTACCATAAATAGTTGGTAGTTCAACATATTCTATCTTGCTGTTTTTTTCTTTTATCAAAATATCGTTATTAAGCAATGCAGATTGTAAAACGTTATTTAAATTAACAAGGTCGTGCTTTTTATTTTCCTTTATACTTAAAGCAGAAAGTTCTAAAAACCCATTAACAATATTATCCATTGCTTCACAGCTTTTTATAATGAGTTTTAAATAGCCTTTTTCTTTTTCATTTAAGTTTGATTTGTTTAATATGGTAGAAAAAGATGCAATGTTTCGTAAAGGCTGCTTTAAATCGTGCGAAACTAAATAGGCGAAATTTTTAAACATTCGATTAGATTCTTCTAAGCTTAACTTATGGTTTTCAACCTCGTTATTTTTGTTAATTAAATCTTCTCTGTTTTTTAAAATTAAGCCAATCATTATATTAAATGAATTTGCCACATCATCTAGTTCATTGTTAGCCTTATACTCCATTCGGGCATTAAAATCTCCATCAATAACTCTGTTAATTTTGTTTTTAAGCTCAATAATAGGTCGTGTATTAGTGTATGCAAAATAGATGCCCAATATTAAAGCAGCCAATGAAATTCCAACTAACCAAAAAATGAGGTCTTTATAATTTTCTTTTTTATTTTCATTAAATATTTTGTCAAAAACAGCTAACGATTCTTTATAGGTTTTATCGTTTTCAATAGCATCTTTAGAAAAAAGCAAAAATTTATTATTATCAAAAACAGGAACAGTTACTGCTAAATGTTGGCCTAAATGGTTGTTTTTATTTTTAGTTCTCAACGAATCAAGGTATGGGTTTATCATTTCTTGCGCTTCATTTTTTGTCATTCCTTTTAAATCTGAATGTTCTATTATGCGCTCATCCTTTAGTAAAAATGAAAATTGATTATCGTGTTTTACGGTAGTTAACTCTTCTCTAAAATTTTCAAGGCTAAAAATGATTAAGAGCTTTCCGGTGTAATACGGTTCGCATAGTAATACAAATGTTTTATCATTAATTTCAATAATTTCGTTGTCATAGTCAAGCTTATTATAAATCTTCTTTCTAATAAGTCTGTATCTTTTAAAGTCGACTCCTTTTTTTTCTATTCCTCCATAAACCACGTAAGGGTTTATGTCAGAATTGTCAACAATATATATTTGGGTTAGTTGCTTGTTTTTGCCATAAATAAGTTCATATACCGCATTTCCAAATTCCCGCCCCTTATAGTCAATATTATTTAAATCATTAATCGTTTTTTTTAAGTTTGCCCATTTTATACTAAGAGCGGCTTCTGCAATTTTAATATCATTAATTTGGTTTCTAATAACTTGCTCACGTTGCTTTTCTTTGTTAAAGATCTTAAATTTATCTTTTGCTATTTCAATGTTGTTACTTGTAATAAAACTTATAAAATAGTAACAAGCAATAAGTGCAATACTAACTATTGCAAGCAAAGGAAAAAGGTATCTAACAAAAACGCTTTTCATATTAAAATATTTTAATTTACGAAGATGTTAACATTTTGGTTGCATTGTTATCTCGCTCAAAGTATACATACCAACCGATCTATCGAAAAGCAATTTAACAACAATACTCACCATAATAACAAAAATTATTTGGTTCTACTACGAATTTAATGAAACATTGCATTTAAGGCTTAAAAGTACTTACGCATAAAGATACTTAAAATACCCCAGCCGTCATCGCAGAACAATCGGAGAGAAACGCAGATTTTATCAGCAATCTCGCCTATTTTTTTTAGGAGAGATAGCGGATATTTTATTCCGTTGCTCTCCATAAAATTCCGCTATAACGTTTGTTCGGTTTTTCCTTTTTTCCATTAAAATGGTAGTAGAACCTTTTTATCTAACTTTAAGACAGACAATTTTTTAAAATCAATGAAAATAGTTTTTCTACTACAATTTTTTTAAAATCTCGTAAAAAACCAAACATTTCTAATGGCGGTTTTACCTTAGCTACTAAATAAATATGGTTGCTCATAATCACCCAAGCATACAATTACAAACCTTTATGTTGTACACAATAATTTAGGGAATCTACAGTAATATCTTTGTAGCTTTTTCTGGTAAATACTTAAACTGGAAGTACCAATAGCTAAACATTACACCATATAATGTTGCGATATCACTAAAAAAATATTATATTTGAAAAGACTTTTCGAAGAGTTCTATCTTATAACATTTTAAAACTTAATTAATGAAAAATTCAAATTTTACATTTTACATTTACTAACAGCTATACTCATTTCTACGCAATGCTTCGCATTTCAATCTCTTAGCTTATTTAATGAAACGAGTAGGGAAAACATTACTTTTAATGAAAGGCAAAATGCTAAGCTCAACAAAATGCTAACTAATCCCGTCTATTCGAATCATTTTTATGTTAATGTAAATGATTTAGAAAAACTGGTTGACCGGGGAAACATAGAAGTAAACCTGCCCGATAAAAAAGAGACATTTCTATTTGAAACTAAAAACATAAAATACAAATCGGCAGACGATTTTGTATTTTATGGTGAGTTAAACGATTGCGATGAGTTTAAAATGGGCTACCTACATTTAATTGCTAAAGAAGGAAAGTTGTATGGACAATTAAACATTGAAGAAGAAGTGTACGATTTGCAAGACTTTGGTAAACGTAAAAATGTTTTGTTCAAAATTAATGAAAAAACATACACAGAAGGCTCGTGCGGAACCATTAATAGTGGATTAGGTACCAAAAAGCAGGCAGAAATATTAGCATCAACAAAAAAAGGGCAGATGAATTGCAATGTGCGGGTTTTGTTTCTGTTTACAGATGCTGCTGATGCAATTGGTGACCCACAAGCCAGGGCGACCTTAATCATCGAACAAACTAATCAAGCTGTGGAAAATAGCGAGGCCGAAGTAAATTTTACTTTAGCAGGTGTTGAACGTTTGGCTGGGTTTAATGAAGAAGTAGATATGCTAAATCCTGGTGAAGCAATAAACCTTACACTAACTAATTTAACTACTGATGGTGCAGCAATCAATATGAGAAATAATGTATTTTTCGCAGATTTAGTGGTATTGCTTACAGATGGTAATTGGGATGTACTGGATGTTTTTGGAAATGTAGCTGGTCAAATACTGGGAACTTCACATTTAGATGATTGGGGTAATGCTGCATTTGGCTTTGTAATAGTTGAAATTGATGCCGGAGCAGCATTTTTTACCGGTACGCACGAAATAGCACACGATTTTGGTTGCAAACATCAAAACGATAACAGGGGTGCGCCTGATTTTGAATTTGATGCGCGGGCACATACCTGGAGAACAGGGCCTTTTTGGAATAGAAGAGATAATATTACTATTATGAATAATGTCGCAGGCGCAGGTACTCAACACCTCAACTTTTCGAACCCCGATGTTAGAATTAATTGGAAAAGAACAGGAAGAGACGACAGAAATAACGCAGAGCATCTATCTAATACAGGTTGTACAATTGCTAACTATGTTGGTAATCCTCCACCCCCATTTAATGTAACTATAACAGGCCCCGGAGGTGGCAACAACAATGGTTGGTATACTTGGTGTACAAATGTTACTAGCTGTACAAATGTAACTTCAACTTTATGGGAATACAGTTCAAATGGTGTAAACTTTATTACCTGGGCGACAAATCAAAATTGTGTATCTGGTGTTTTGCCTTACAATAAAAATTTGTATATACGGGTAACGGTTACTTGTAGTACAGGGGCAACAGATACGGATTGGCATTTTGTAGGAAACTATAATGATGGTGGTTTTTTTCCAAAGTACAACCATTGTGATAAAGAGAATATGGCAATTAGCAATGATGAGTTAAAGCCTAATTTTAAGTTAACAGACTCTTTTGAAAATAGTGTAAGTGTATATCCGAATCCTATTATTAATGAATTGAATATTGAATTTCAAATTACTGACAAAACTAAAGTTAGTTTCGATATAATAAATGTGGACGGAAAAGTTTTAAACAGTTTAAAGAATTGCGAATTTGATAGCGGAGCGTATAACGAAAAAATGAATCTATCAGATATAGATAGTGGTTATTACATTTTGAAGGTAACAGTTGGTGAAAAGGTATATTCAAAAGAAATTTTAAAACTATGAGGTCAATATTAAATACAATAATAATTATGCTGCTAATTTCAACAAATGCTTGCAAAAAACCTACCGACGGACCTCCGCCTTGTTATTTTGATTGGTATTATGGGCCGGAAGTATATGCAAATGGATCCTATAAAAATCTTGAAGATTATGGCATTGGATTTGCTTTTAATGAATGTCGATATGTTGACACCATTACTGATACATCATACAAGGATAGTACAAAACTTTCTATGAGTATAGTAAAGGGGAATTGTTTTGGCTGGCATAACTATATTAGTTTTAGTAATCTTAAGCTAACTAAGCATAATGATACTATAAAATTACTTGACCAGTCAAAATTATTTAATACCAATGAATTATCTCTGCTCCCTAATGCTGTAATTAGATATATAGACTATGATGCCATAATTGAATCTTATTATGTAGATGATGCAGCTGATAACTGGATATTAATTGATAGTGTAAATGCAGATACTACTGAAATTGTAGGTCAATTCAATTTGTCTTTAATAACTAATCATGAAGTATACTTAAGTGGTGAGCGTGAGCGTTGGGATGACCCCAACCGACCCGATACTTTACATTATACAAATGGCGTTTTTAGGGCGGAGGCAACTTTTCAATAATTATTTTTACATATATACTTGTGCCACAACTTGTTGCTTTAGCTTTCAGTTGTGGCATTAGTATAAAAGCCTTAAAATTTTGTAATTATGTGGTGATACCTTTTTCAGAAAGGTGTCACTATGTTCTAATTTTTAGCTCTTTTTTGCCTCTTCAAACTTTGGCAATTTGCCTAAAATTGCGCCCAACTTCATTGCTTGGGTGTTGTCGTCTGCAATTTTAATTTCATTAATTTGGTTTCTAATAACTTGCTCACGTTGCTTTTCTTTGTTAAAGATCTTAAATTTATCTTTTGCTATTTCAATGTTGTTACTTGTAATAAAACTTATAAAATAGTAACAAGCAATAAGTGCAATACTAACTATTGCAAGCAAAGGAAAAAGGTATCTAACAAAAACGCTTTTCATATTAAAATATTTTAATTTACGAAGATGTTAACATTTTGGTTGCATTGTTATCTCGCTCAAAGTATACATACCAACCGATCTATCGAAAAGCAATTTAACAACAATACACATCATAATAACAAAAATTATTTTATAAAACTGCTTATTTTTAAAAGTTCTGCCAAACAAATTTTAGTACACAACAGCGAATAGCTTTATTTCTGTTACCTTAATTTAAAATTGATTTTGAAAAAGATTTACAGCAATATATCATTCAATAGCATTTAATAAATTAAAAATGGCAGAACCAATCACTATATCGCCAAAAAAAATTATGCTTATTTAATTGTTGATTTTAAGTTTTAAACAGAGTTTATATTTACTTTGTAAAGCTATTATTATTTATTTTTGAATAAAATTACAACAATACGAAAAGAGTATACCTTAGGCCAGCTAAATAAAGCCGACTTAAAAGGTAATCCTTTTGCCCAGTTTAAAACTTGGTTAAACAATGCCTATGAAGCAGAAGTCAAAGAACCAAATGCAATGAGCATAGCAACAGTAAATAGTAATGGGCAGCCCAGTAATCGTATGGTTTTGTTAAGAGGCTTTAGCGAAAATGGTTTTATATTTTATACCAACTATTTAAGTAACAAAGGCAAGGCTTTGGCAAGCAACAACAAAGTGGCTATTTTATTTTTTTGGGATGCCCTGCAACGGCAAATTCGTATAGAAGGCAAATGCGAAAAAGTATCGGCAAAACAGTCAAGTGAATATTTTGATTCACGCCCATTTGAAAGCCGTGTTGCCTCAGCGGTTTCGCCGCAAAGTGCATTTATTGAAAATAGACGTATTTTAGACGATAAATTTAAATCAGAACTTAAAAAAGCATTGCAAAAAAAAGAAATGGAACGACCCGAACATTGGGGCGGTTACATTGTAAAGCCCAACTTGTTCGAGTTTTGGCAAGGCCGAAAATCAAGATTGCACGATAGATTTGTATACACAAAAAAAGATAATAACAATTGGCTAATTAAACGCCTCGCCCCCTAATTTTAAATTTAAAAATTTTAGTATTATGAAAACAAATATTTTAATAATGATGGTAACTGCTGCCTTTTTATTGGCAGCTTGTGGCAGTTCAAAAAACACTTCTACTTTAGTAAATGATGATGCACTTTCGGTATTAAAACCAAAAGAAACAACGCCAACTCAACCACAAATAGAAACAGATGTGATGGAGGCGAAAGAACAAGCAAACGAAGAAATGGAAGAAATTACAAAACAAACAAGTGAAAAAATGGAAGTAGAAGAAATGGCAATGGAAGAAAAAGCAGAAGAAATGATGAAACAAAATACAGATGAAGTTGCGAGCGAAGCCTTAGAACTTTCTGCTTTAGAAACAGAAACCTTAGAAATTGATGAAGACAAAATAATTGATGAAGAGAAAGTAGTTGAAGAAGTAAAAGTAATACCACAAAAAAATACACAAAACAAAATGGATATGGTTGGCAAGTATAAATGGGTAAAACGTATTTGTTGTGGTAGAATGCGTGTTGTAACAACACCGCAAAATGGCGAAGAACTATTTATGGAAATAACAGATGATGGCCAACTAATGTATAGCGGAAATGCACAAAAAAAAGCCGAAAATACTACTTACGAAATGAAGGTAAATTCACTAACTTTTCCTGACAGACCAATGCTTAAAATTGAAGGCAAAGTGGATGCTATGGTAAGTTTTAATGGAGATACTTTGTTAATTGATCGTGGTTATATTGATTTAGATAAAAATTACTGGTTAAAAATTAAAGATTAAGTGCAACATACAAATTTTACAGCGCTCAGCCGAAACGAATGGCTAAAAGAAATTAAAACCACCGAATACGATTTGGTGGTTATTGGTGGTGGTATTACCGGTGCAGGTATTTTATTAGATGCCACCAGCCGCGGAATGAAATGTGCTTTATTTGAAAAGAATGATTTTGCTTGGGGCACCAGCAGTAGATCTACCAAACTTATACACGGCGGTTTACGTTATTTAAAACAGTTAGAGTTTGGCTTAGTACACGAAACCGGCACAGAACGAGCTGTAATTTACAACAACGCTCCACACGTAGTGCTGCCCGAAGATATGCTGTTGCCCATTTACAAAAATGGTTCATTAGGCGAATGGACAACCTCATTTGGTTTAAAAGTATACGATTTTTTAGCTGGAGTTGATCGCTCAGAACATCGTAAAATGATGAGCATAGCAGATGTAAAAGCAAAAGAACCCTTATTAAAAACCGACTTGTTAATAGGCGGCGGCATATACAAAGAATACCGCACCGATGATGCCCGCCTGGTAATTGAAACTTTAAAAAAGGCAAACCAATACAAAGCCAAAGCCTTAAACTACAGTAAAGTAAGTGGTTTTTTATATGATGAAAAAAATGAAATAAACGGCATTACCGTAACAGATGAACTGTTAAACCAAACTTATCAACTAAAAACGAAAGCCGTTATAAACGCTACAGGCCCTTGGGTAGATGAAGTGATTGCGCTAAGCAAAGAAAAATATACTGCTAAACTTCAGTTAACTAAAGGCGTGCATATTGTTGTACCTTATAAACGCCTGCCTTTAAAACAATCTGTTTATTTTGATGTGCCAGATGGTAGAATGATTTTTGCCATACCAAGAAGTAACATTACTTACATTGGCACTACCGATACTTTTTATAATGATTTGGTAGACGAGCCCACCACCACCGAAGCCGATAAAGCTTATTTATTAGAAGCAGCTAATAATATGTTTCCGAGTGCAAAGCTAACAGTTAGCGATATTGAAGCAGACTGGGCAGGCTTGCGCCCCTTAATTCACGAAGATGGGAAATCGCCCTCAGAACTTTCGAGAAAAGACGAAATATTTAATAGCCCCAATGGTTTAATTTCTATTGCCGGTGGCAAGCTTACCGGTTACCGTAAAATGGCAGAACGTGCCGTTAACGAAGCAGCAAAATATTTAGAACAAAAACACGAACTTAATTTTGATAGTAGTATTACTAAACAAATAAAATTAAGCGGTGGCGACTTTAAGCATCCAAAAGATATACATATTTTAAATTCTGAATTGCAACAAGCCTATCAAAACCGAATTGAAAATGCAAGGCTACATCAATTAGTTTTTCGCTACGGCTCTAACGCACCAAAAATTTTGGCAACAGCCGAAACCAACGGCTTAACTACCGAAAGCTTGTTACAAGCAGAAATTGAATATAGTGTTAAACAAGAAATGGCTATTTGCCCAAGCGATTTTTTTAACCGTAGAACAGGCATGTTCTATTTTGAAAAACCAGCTATTTTAAACATTTTTGATGAGGTTTTAAATCAACTAAAAGATCAATTTCCTAATAACAGTTTTTTTATAAAACAAGATGCCATTAATTTTAAAGATAGCTTGTAATACATTTTCTAACTTAATAAGTTTTAATATGGCTTTACCAACAACAGCTATAATAGGGTTTGTGTTTAACTACAACTCAAAATTACAAACAGGCCAAAGTATAATTTGTAAACAAGTAAGCAGAAACAGTTAGATACTATTAGATATTTTGCTTCAGTCTTTAACAATGCGACAAACTTAAATTAATACTCCTCCTAATAAGCTTATTATCAATTATTTAAGAATAAATACCTCTATTTTATTTTCTTTTAATGAAAACAATTATAAAAAAATGTTTCTATTTCTTAAAATTTTAAGAAATAATTTTGAACAAATTTTTAAACTATGGTTATATCAGTTTTTATTTTTTTAAAACTGAATAGTGTTGTGTTTCATTTAGTTGGAAAAATAAATTTGTCATATTTAATCGAAAATATTCATTTATATTTGACAAAATTTTTTTTTAACCAATCTTGCACAATTATATCTTTTACAAATTAATGATAAACTATATTTAAAAACAGAAAATATTTTTCATACCACTAATTAAAACAATAATAAAATGAAGTTCATTTCCACTTTTACAAGTGTTGTTATAGCTTTTTGCTTTAACTCATTAATAAACCAAAATGTTTTAAATGCCCAATCTATAGTAATTAATGAGTTTATGAGCAAAAACGAATCAGTAATTGATGATAGAGATGGTGATTTTTCTGACTGGATTGAATTGTATAATCAGTCAAATTCTCCAGTTAACCTGCAAGGTTATGGGCTTTCAGATGATGAAGATGACTTATATAAATGGATCATACCTAATATTGTTGTACCACCAAACAACTTTGCTTTAATTTTTGCTTCTGGCAAAGGTTACACATTTGGTCAATTGCATACCAATTTTTCACTTAAAACAAGCGGGGAGGATATTTTTTTAACTAGCTCAGATGGGCAATTAGAGGATTCAGTTGATGCCATTGAACTTGCTGCAGACCAGTCTTATGGTAGAAGTGAAGATGGTGGTTCTGATTGGGTATATTTTTCCACAGCAAGCCCTGGCACTTTTAATGATACTGGTATTGAATTTGTACAATTAAACGATAACGTAGTACTTAACGAAATTCAATCATATAACATTAGTACTATACAAGATGAAGATGGAGAATACAGCGATTGGATAGAGTTATACAACCCAAGCTCAACCACTATTAACTTAAACGGATATAGCCTAACCGACAATGAAGACGAACCAGATAAATGGATTTTTCCAAATGTAAGCATTGGTGCAGGTGATTTTTTGTTGGTTTTTGCTTCTGATAAAGATTTAACAAGCGGTGAGTTGCATACAAACTTCGGTATAAAATCTAACGGAGAAGATATTTTTCTATATGATGATGACGGAGATCTTGTTGATTTTGTAGAAGAACAGCAGTTAACTATTGACCAAACTTATGCCAGGGTTACAGATGGAACCGGAGAATGGGAAGAATTTTCTTGCGGCTCACCTGGCGAAAGCAATGACAATGGAAACATAAAACTGAAATTAGATTTTTCGCATAATCAAGGCCAATATGCCGCTGCGTTTGATTTAGATATATATTTAGAAGAGGGCCAAAATGAAGATGGTACTAGTATTTATTACACCATTGATGGCTCAGAACCAACCCTAAATGATTACTTATATAACCAAAGCATTAATATAGCTTCAAGGGAAGGAGAAGAAAACTATTACAGTAGCTCGCTATTTCCAACAACTGAAGAACCTTACGACCCTGATGGCGAAGTTTTTAAAATTAATGTTGTTAGAGCCAGAATTTTTAAAGATGGAAAACCCTCCAGTAAAATATACACTAAATCATACATGATCCATCCAGATTTTAACCGTTATACACTTCCAATGGTTTCAATTGTTACCGACCCGGATAATCTGTTTGATGAAGACATAGGTATTTATGTTTTAGGAGCAAATTACGACTCTGATTCAGGAACAACTGCAAACTTTTTTCAATCTGGCAGAGATTGGGAACGCGCTGCTCATTTCGAATTTTTCTTTGAAGATGAGGAAATTGCACAAGATGGCGGTTTACGCATTCATGGAGGTGGAAGCCGTAGAGATGCTCAAAAATCTCTCCGTTTATATGCACGATCAGAGTACGACAACGACAATACATTCGAATATCCTTTTTTTGCAGATAAACCGATAGATGAATTTAAACGATTGATTTTAAGAGGCCAAGTTTCATCCAACTTTTCACATTTTACTGATGAGGTGGTTAGCAATATGTGTAGAGATATAAATATTGCCAGAATGGCAACCAGACCAGTAGTAGCATTTATAAATGGTGAATATTGGGGAGTTTATCATATTAGAGAGCGTATAGATGAATATTATTTAGAAAGTAATTATGGTGTAGATAAAGATGATGTAACGCTCCTTCAAGGTCGAAATGCCACCGTTATTGAAGGTGATTCAGATGAATACGATGCACTAATAGAATATTTAAGAGAAAACGATGCGGCTGATAATGAAGTGTATAGCTATGTGACAGAAAAAGTTGATGTAGAGCAATATGCAACCTATTTAATAACAGAATTTTGGGTAGCTAATTATGACTGGCCAGGCAACAATATCAGATACTGGAAGGGTCCAAATGAAGATGACAAATGGCGGTGGATTATGTACGACCTTGATTTTGGATTTCGTTATTACGACCGCCCATCAATACTTAACTATATTAATAATTTAACAGATAATGCTGGTCTAGTGCAAACGGAGTTTGGCAAGCACCTTTTTAGAAACGATACATTCGTTGATATGTTTATTGAGCTATTCGAATATCATTTAAAAAATACGTTTAGTCCAGAAGTTGTTGCTTGCGAAGTAATTACTTATGCTAATATGATGGCATCCGAAATGGAAGATTACCTGAACCGATTTACCTCTGTATTGCCAGTTTCTTATTGGGAAGACAGGGTTGTTGATATGTATGAAAGTTATGGTGCATTACGGCCTTGTTATATTCAAGATCAAATATTTGAACAATTTGGTGTAATGATAGATATTGATGACTGTTCAAACTTCACTCCAGATGATACGCCTTGTATTTTTGAAGATCAAAATGTAAACTGTAGTGATTTATCAGTTAATTTTACTGGCTTGCCAGCAGCAATGCCAATTGGAAATTCTGTAAGTTTAACTGGTGAGCCAAACGGAGGCACTTTTAGTGGTCCCGGAGTTGTTTTAAATTCTTTTAATAGTAGCGTTTTATCACCTGGTATGCATACAATAACTTACACTTACGATTTTGACAACGGTTGTTCTGTAACAAAAAATCGAAGCGCATTTCTATATTCTATTGATTTTAGTTTTGTAAACTATAATATGGGAACGGTAGCTCCTAAAGAAATTTACAGTATTGATATAAAAGGAGAAGCTTTTAAAGATGAAGTTTACACTTTTGAAATTTTTGACCTTAGTGGCAAACAAGTTGGCCAAATGCAAAGGCATTTTAACAAAGGTTCTTTTAATGAAAAAATAAGGCTTGAAGCTCCTTTAACCAAAGGTGTGTTTTTTGTAAATGTAGCTACTAATGAGCATAGCTACAGCAAAAAATTTATTAGGTAATTTAGGTTTCCTTTTTAGCAATTGCTGTGTTCAAGTAACAAGTATTACACTCGTTGCTTGAACGCAGTATTTTTAAAAGATTTTGGTGTAAAAAGTGAAAATATTGGTTTTAATAATACCAAATTTTCCAAGTGGTCAAAAAAAAGTAAAAGTGAAATAAAAAACCTCAAAACCGAACCACCTGCTGCACCTCGTTATTGTTAAACAACATACTTTCTTTTTCATCTTTATAAAAAAAATGTACTAAGTGTTCTTGCCGTGGAAAATACTTGTATAACAAGGTATTGCTAAGGTTTAGTTGTTTCCATTTGCGTTTACTTTTAATAGGTGTAAACTTTAAAACTGTAATTGCATAATCTACCTCTTTGCGCTCTAAACTTAAAGGTGATAATTCTTTTTTATTTATGTTTAGTTTAAAATGATTATTAATATAAACCGATAATAAGCTGTCGCACTTGTTTATTTCGTTGGGTTCGCCAAGGTGCACATCTGTATTAAAATGTTCATTAAGTACGTATTCTAAATGCTCGGTTTCAAACTGCATTTGAATTTCGGTAAGTTGTGTTGCTTTGTTGTACAGTACTGTACTTAGGCTAGTGTGGTAATCGTGTGTTGGCAACAATAAAATTAAAGCTCCAACTATTATAGTAGATAGTAAATTAAACATCTTATAAAAAAAATAAATTAAAATAAATATTAATTGAGCAAATCGCCTCTTAGCTTACGGTAGTGCTTACGTGCTTCAACTGTGTATAAGCTGCCGGTATAATCTAAAATTACCTTTTGAAATTGCTCCATCGCCTTTTCTTTATCTTCTAAATAGTAATAATAAATTTCACCTAGTTTAAAGGTAGCATCATCGGCCAAAATTTCTTCTGGAAAATCGGTTAATATTTTTTCAAGATAATCCACAGCATTATCGTAATTGCGTTGCTTTAAAGCAATGTTAGCGCGTTGCATTAAAATATCATCGGTTAAAGCGTGGCCTGGGTATATGCGGTTTATCGAATCTAAAGTTGCTAAGGCCGTTTCGTTTTTATTTTGCAAAAACAACAAATCGGCACGTGCATACATTTCCATTGTTGTGGTAGTGGTATCTAAACCCAAATGGTCGGTTACAAATACAGAAAGATCTAAAGCATTATTAGCTACCAACTCAGAAGTTGCTGCTTTTAAAACGCCAAGCTGTGTTTGCGCCCATTGAAAATCGCCTATATAATAACTTAACTTTGCGTTTTTGTATCTGGCCTCTTCGCCCATAATGTCATCTTTCATGGCTTTGTCTACTTGTCCATAAATTAAAACTGCTTCCCAAATTTCATTTTGCATTAAATAATAATCACCTAATAGTAACTTGGCTTTCGATTTTACACTTGGCCTTACGCTTGGCATTTCAATTACTTCATTTAAAGTAGCCGTTCCCGCTTCAATATTATATAAGTATTTGGCTTGTAGTTCGGCGTGGTCAATCATGGTTTCGGCACTTGCCGCATTTTTGCCAAACTCATTTAAAAAAGTAAGGTAAGTACTATCTAAAGTGGCAATATCATTTTCTGAATAAGTTGGGTAGGCTAATATTTGTAATTTTGATGCTCGTAATAATTCAGATTTCGATTGTAAATAATAAGTACCCGGACCTTTATCAACTACATAATCGAAAGCTAATTTAGCAGCATCATATTGTTCTTCAATTATAGCAGATTTACCAAGATTAAAAACCCGATAACCATCTTCACTAAAACGTTTGTCTAAAGCTTTTACTTGTATAATAGCATTTTCAAAATCTTTCTTTTGGGTAAACAACCAAATTAACAACTCTGGGTACAACAATTCATCCGGATAACTTTGAATACGCTTGTAGAGTTGTTTTTGCAACACATCGTATTGCTCTTCGGTTTTTAAATATCGTTGAAAATAATTTTTTACCGTTTGTATACCTTTAGGATTGTATTGGCTGTATTCTAAATAATACTCTACCGTTTTGTCAAAATCGCCTTTTCGGTTGTAGGTAGTTGCCATTTCGTACAAATATATATCAGGCCGGTTGCTTTTGTCTCGCGCCATTTGGTAAGTGGCTAAAGCATAATCGTACTCTTCAATTTTATTAAAAGCATTAGCTACGTTTCGGGCAGCCATAAAATCTTCATTAATGCGTTCAATAGCTTTTTCAAATTCAAGTTTTGCCAAATCGTCTTCATCACGTTGTTTGTAAATGTTACCCAAATCTACATAATAAGCAGGTTTATTGGGGTTGGCGGCAATCTGGTTTTCAATTAATTGTTTTGCGGTATCTAACTCTTTAATAGCCAATAGCGTGCCTAAATATTGCTGATAGTAATAACTATTGCTTCGGTTATTATCATACAATTTTTCGAAAACCGCCAAGGCTTTTTCGTACTCTCCACTACGGTAATATTGCTGAGCCAGCTTTAACTCTTGCTGGTCGGCCATAGGCTTAATAGTAATTTTTTGCGCATCAATACCTATTGATACCAAAACGGTAAATAATAATAAACAAAAAGCTTTTAATTTCATACTTAGGCTATAACGCCACAAATATACAGCTATTGTTAATCAAACAAAGGTATTAATATAGTACAATGTAGCTTAGTGCTTTATAGCCTGACTAATAAATAAAATGAACCTTAGTAAACCTAAAGAGAGTAAAATAGCAAATAGTGATACTAATAATAAGGTAGTCATATAACTCAAATTTTAAATTAAAAAAAAAGAGTACAATTGTGTCATATTGTAAATTTGAACCTATAACGGATTGTTTCCATTACATATTATACTAAGCAAATATTATACCAGTAATTTATTGTTTTTAAATCTTATGCAAAATAATCTTTGCCAATGTAAAACCTTATAATCAAAATGAAGTAGGCATTAAAGGACAAAACTTACCAATTGGTATAAGCTTTCGAAAAGCATTTTTAAACATATTACCGTAGATTAAACTAAGTAATTAATAGCTTACAAACAGAGGATATAATGGATCAAGTTTAACTTCCTCTTGTTGGCTTAGTTAAAAAATTTTTCTTGTAGGATTTGCATTTGGTTCTCTTTCCGCAAAAAACCAACTTTTATCATCAGTTAAATCTACTAAAATAACAGGAACCTTATAATAATAACACCACTTTGCAGAATTAGTATAATACTGGCTTCATTGTTGATCTCCGAAAAACGGGGCAGGCTGTTCCGGCTCAACGAAGCCTTAGCTGTTAACAGTTTTTCTTCTCACATCAATCTGATGATTGATGTAAAGCGATTCTATTTCCTTCACTATCTTTAAATTCCGCAACAAAACCTAAATCTCCGTTTGATGTTTTTGGATACAAAATTTGCCCTCCACTTTCTATTGCCATTTTTAAGGTCTTGTCAATATTTTCTGTTTTGAAGTAAATAAGAACTCCATCATTTGTTGGTTTATAGATCTCACCTTTTGCTAATGCGCCCGAAATGCCTAAGTTTTCACCAATAAACGGGAATAAGGCCACTTCGTTATGATCAATTACTTCTTTTTCAAAGTCAAAATTAAATACTGCTTTGTAAAACTTAATGGCTCTATCAATGTTGTTAACTGGAATTTCAAAGTAAATAACAGGGTTGTATTTCTTTTTCATACAATTGTTTTCTGTTTGTTAATTGGTTTTTTTTGAATTATTTACATAAGAAATGTTTGAATAAAAGCACCAACAATAAAGGTTGTTACTATGTTGTTTATTCTTTTTATTCTATAGTTTGATGCTGTTTTTTAAATAACGGTCTCGTATAAGAAGCGTTGCCATCCCGTAGGGTGGCTATGATTTTTATACAATGTTAGCGTTTTTTTTTAATGATTCTTTAAGTATATTTAAAAATGTTTTATTCCTTTTTTCAGCATCATCTAAAAAAGCATCAAAAGATAATACTGTAATACCTACTGGGCATTTATTCGTTTCTTTTCCCATAGAATAATGAATGACTTGTGTTTTATAATATGCTTTGCCAATACTAAATATTTCCGTATAATCATCTGATTTTAATGAAAGTTCAAATTCATTATCAATATCAACAATTCCGTAAAACCACATTCTATGAATTTTGTCTGGATAATATTCTAAAAGTCTTCTTGCTCTTCTTTTGATCTGTCCAATTACTTTTTCATTTTCGTGCAGACCCGCTTTTTTTTTCTTTAACTCAATAATGACAATATCTACGGTTTGTTTCTCAGGATTTCCATTAAATATAATTGATATATCAGGTCTTGTAGATTTGTCAATAATTTCTTTTTCTTCTTCAATCTTTAATTCGGTGATTAATTTTTTTAATTCTTGGTCGCTAAGTATAGTAGTGTATGACATAAATTTGTCATCAAGTAGCCAAGCATTGTTTCTGTAAATATTTGAAAAGTTATCCTTGCTATTAAAGGTTTCACGCATTGGAATAATCATATTATGAATTTCCTTTTCACTATGATTTGCGTTTGTTGCTTTAAGTTTTTGAATAATTAAATTTCGATATAAAATATATTCTGTCAGAACCCTTGAAGATACTTCTAGTGATTTTTTATATAATTCATCAGATAAGTGAGTTGCTTCCAATGTTTCCTTTTGGTCTTTAAAGAATTTTTCTTGGGCTTTTTCGAGAAGTTTATTCTTATCAACTAACCCTGCAACATTTTCATTAAAATACCCTTCTAAATGAGGGAATTTTCTATCTAAAAAATCTTTTTGCTTATTGTTTCGCTCAATTATAGAAGGAATTTCCTTTTCTAGAATAATTTTTATTTCTTTAATTATCGAATACTTCAAAGCATTAAACTCATTTTTTTCAACGTCTAATTTTTGTCTTGAATTACCTGATTTCCCTTTAAAATAATCAGATTGAATAAGAAATATACAATTATAACCTTGTGGAATTGATTCTTTTGAAATTATATCTGATATTGGAATAGTTCTATTGTCAGCATTTAATGCAATTATTAGATTTGAGTTTTCATAATCTTGCTCCACCTTATATAAAACTTCAAATTCAGAATATAAATCTGTCATTTCAATTTTAAATACTTTACTTTTTAATGTAGGTAAATTTTTTGAAGAAATAATTTGAATATCAGAGTGAAAGTTTTTATCAGGATTGGGTATTTCAGTTTTGACTTCAATTTTAATAGTTACTTCACTATTATTTTTATTTATTAAAAACAATCTAGGTAAAAAGTGCAATTCAATGGACTTGGAAAGACTTAATGCTCTAACATAATCATAAGTTTTGATACTCTCAAGTCTGTATTTTGTTAAAGTTAACGATGTTCCGTTTACTGTTCTTGTTGTTTTACTATCAAAATCTTTTTCAAATTTATAATCAAGAATAAAAGTTCTTGAACCATCTTTAGAAAGAGTATCAAAGTGAGCCTTTTTAAAGTAGTTTAAATAAACAAGTCGCCCAAGACCTTTGTTGTCTGGTGAATCTGTTTCGAGTAATTCACAAAATTTTTCAAAACCTCTATTTGTGAATCCATTACCATTATCATCAATTCTAATTTCTAATGTCTTTGCTTCATCAAATGATTGTAGAGAAACTACAACACTTATATTTTTTGCTTCAGCATCTAAAGAGTTTGCTATTGCTTCAAAATACACCATTCCCAAAGCAGGGTTCGGAAAAAATTGCTTTATTGCTTTTGAAATATTAATTTTCATCTTTCGATTTTCTCTTGTTTTTTAATTACCGCTAACATTTATATATCAATACACTTACGCACATTTACAAAATAAATTTTGAAACTTACTGTTATTAACCGTTTAAAACTGTAAAATACGGTAATATATCTCAATTTTTCAACCCAATTCGATTGCTTAATCATTTCGATAAAACCCTTCTTTTTAGTTAAAGTATTTTAGAAAAATTATGTGAAGTAATGTCAGCGTGTTTTAGATCATTAGTAAAACTCTAACTATTTTCAAGTATATCTCCGTTCTTCTCACTCTCAGCAAAATTTCTAATCTCTCCAAAATTAAAGCAAGCATACTCAATCATAGTCGATAAATTCTTATACAACAATGTTGTCACTAATGCCTATTTTTGCATTTTAGCATAATAGATAATTGTATAAGCACACCCATAATATATAATTTATTTTAGAGTATGAAATGTTGTTATAATTTAGCACAAAGTTACTTCACGCTGTGCTTACTTTTTTGTTCACTTATTGTTGGCTACGCACAAAATGGAATTTTGGTTGATGGCATATTTGATGATTGGAACGAATTACCAATAGCATATACCGATGCTGATGGAGATGGTGGTTTTTCTGGTGTGGATTTTGGGCAATTGCAAGTGTATAACGATGAGCAATATATTTTTTTTCTATTAGATGCTGGCACCGAAATTAATCTTCAAGATCTAAATGATGTCTCCATTTATATTGATACGGATAATAATATAAATACCGGATTTTCAATAAATGGAATTGGTGCCGAATTGGTATATACTTTTGGTAATCGTAGTGGTTTTTTTTATGGCTCAGGTAACTCGTTTGAAATATCTCATAGTGATATAAATTTAATTACTGCTCCAACGGTAACATCAAAGCAGTTTGAAATTTCAATCAAAAGGGATATTACTTTATCTGGAGTTCAGGTATTTCAAAATGACGATATAAAAATTGTTTTTAAAGATAATAGTACAAATGGAGATTTAATACCAGCCATAAATGAAGTGCTTAAATATACCTTTTCATCAAACAACTTAACACCACTTCCTCATTATTCTATTCAAAAACTTTCTCATTCCGATTTAAGAATAGCCTCTTACAATGTATTATCTGATGGGCTTTTTGATGAAAGTAGAATTCCATCTTTTACAAGAATATTTAGTGCGATTAAACCTGACATAATTGGATTTCAAGAAATATACGATTTTACAGCTGAACAAGTAGCTAATCAAATGGAATCCATTTTACCTTTAACTAATGGGCAACATTGGCATCACGCTAAAGAGGGGCCAGATTGTCACGCAATAAGCAAATATCCCATTTTAAAAAGTGCCTTAATCTCTGGTTATAATCAACGCGCTGGCAATGGTGCTTTTTTGATAGCTGTACCAAATATTGAAAAAGAAATTTTATTTATTGTTGCACATCCACCTTGTTGCTCAAACAATATTGAAAGGCAAGTTGAAGTAGATTTAATAATGAAGTTTTTAAGAGAAGCGAAGAATGGTAATGGCCCTATACCTATAAAAACTAATACATCAATTGTTATTGTAGGAGATATGAATTTGGTTGGTGACAATCGCCAATTAGAAACTTTCCTTTCTGGAGATATTTATGACGAGGCTACTTACGGACCTGATTTTAGCCCTGATTGGAATGGCGATAATTTATTGGATAGCAACCCTTATGTTACCAATGCACCTTTTTCTTACACTTGGTATAACGAAGGAAGTAGCTTTGGCCCTGGTAAATTAGATTACATTATTTACAGTAGTTCAAATTTAACGCTTCAAAATAGTTATGCTTTGTTTACGCCACTTTTACCACAAGACAGCCTCAATGCGTTTAACTTTTTAACAGATGATGTTAAAGTCGCTTCAGATCATCTTCCTATTGTAGCAGACTTTCAATTTGAAAATTTAACTGCTCAAAATGAACCATCTTCAAACCTAAACTTTGGCATATTAAAAATTCACCCGAACCCATCTTTAGGAATGATGGCAATTTCTTTTAGCATACCTCAAAATGATTTTATTGATATTCAATTAATCAACCAAATTGGTGAAGCAATAACTATTTTACACCAAAAAAACTTTAAGTATGGAGCACATCAATTTCAATTCAACACTTCAAATAGCCCTTCAGGATTTTATTACCTTAAATTAACAACCTCTAAATTTATTGACTCAAAAAAAATTATTATTTACAAATAAATGATAAGATAGTTGTGCAAATCATTTCTCCACCAGTTTAATCTATCACTTGTAATTTCTTTGCTTAATCAAAGCTCAACTCTCATTCTCATAATAAATTTTATAAAACTTTCTTCCATCACTTTCTACACCTTGCTTAATAAGCTCGTGATCGCCATGTATGTACACGTGAAAATTTTTATCTAATTTTAAAATACTCTTAAAAGCTCTGGCTTGTTTTTTTACTGCCTGTGCCGATATTTCAAAGCTATCATCAAGCTCAATATCGTATTCGTTTCTATAGCTGTTTTCAAAATTTTGGAACGATTCAATTAATTCTTTACCCTGCAAAACCGAATTTTCAAAATCTTCTTTTTCAAACTTTTCGTTGGTTTTAAAGTAGTCAACAGAGCGGTTTAGTAAAAAAATTTTGTCGGCCTTGTTTATCTCAAAATCTTCCTCTAACTGCTCTGCTACATATTGTTTTGCAATACCTAAAAATTCATTGGTTTGATGAAACTCGTTTTTTATAGTCATTACGCCCAAAAAATCATCCTTCCAATATTGTGCTTCTACGCCTTTATTGGTGTTGTCAACTATCGAAACCAAATAACCTGTCTCTTTTGCTGTATTAAATATTAATGCACCTTTGTCTAACTTGTTAATATTTATGCCTGTTTTGCCTTCTATTTCATATCCCTCGGCAATTTGTTCTACCTCCAAAAAAGTATCTTTATTTTCCGATTTAAATAAACCAACCACATCAAACAATTCGTCATTTAAAAAACAATCTTTTATAAAAACGGTATAAAATTCGCCACCTTTTATGTTTGGATGCGTACTTTTATTATACAAATGTTGCGCTAAGTGAGCTGATTGTTCTTGTATAGAATCAGGATTTTCAAAAATGCGGGATGCATAAGCATAACATTCATTAAAAGGTAATTCTGTATTATGATAAAAATGATATTGTTCTTCAGATTTGAAATGCGATAATAAATAATGAGAAAGCAATGTATTTAGCTCAGGGTTTAGCATTACTTCTTTTTTCGAAATTCTAAAATTTTCGTCGGCAACCTTATTGCCCACTTTATGAACAAATATTTTAGTTATTGAGGCATCTATAAAACTAATTTCCATAAACAAATCTTCATTTAAATAAATGCTTCAAAGTTGCAATTAAAATGCAAATGTTTCGCAAGTAAAGGGCGGAAATAATTATTGAGCTTAATTGTAAATTTTTTATTTTTATTTCTGTAAAAAAAACACATCAAAGAAGTCCACTATTTCTGTAATATGATCAACTTTTAAACATCTGATTTTCGTTGTTTTCTTGAGATTTTTGCTTTCTTAAATATGATAAAATTGTTTAAGAGTTTCGTTTATCATTTGTACCTACTCAGTAGAGGTCAGAAGTCAGACAAAACTATATTCATACTTATTATCTGGGTTTTGTTATGGCGTAAATAGTTGACCAACTAATTATTCCTTTTCAATTTTTCAGATATTATTATTATACAACTGCAACAATTGTATAAGGTTGTGCAATATGGCTGCTAAAGATTATTATTCGTTAAAAGAAATTTCAGCGTTGCTATATCAAAACCATGAATTTATAAGCCTATTTAGGTGTAAAAAATATTGTCAAACTTATATTTGATAAAGATGCAACCTTACATCATAAAAAAATTAAATTGTTACAGCGGTAAAAAATCATGTCATTTGCTCAAAACCATTCTCAATTCTTACTGGCAAAAATCAAAAAAAAAGACCGAGCTATGCTGCCCAGTCTTTTCAATATTGTTTTTAAGAGATTTAAATTTCTTATTTCATCATTAATTTTATGCCTGGTTCAATTTTATTTTATTTAAAGCACTACCGGCTTTAAACCATTCTATTTGTAAATGGTTGTAGGTATGGTTTACTTCAAAAGTATCAATGCTGCCATCGTTGTGGGTTAGCTCCATTGTTAAAGGTTTGCCAGGTGCAAATTCTGCTAAACCTTTAATGGCAACGTTATCATTCTCTTGAACTTTATCGTAATCGGCAGGGTTTGCAAAAGTTAAACCTAACATGCCTTGTTTTTTTAGGTTGGTTTCGTGTATTCGCGCAAAAGATCTTACAATAACAGCACGCACCCCTAAAAAGCGTGGTTCCATTGCGGCGTGTTCACGGCTACTTCCTTCCCCATAATTTTCGTCGCCAAAAATTACCGAACCAATTCCTGCTGCTTTGTAAGCACGTGCAGCATCGGGCGTTTTTACACTTTCGCCTGTTAATTGGTTTTTAACAATGCCTACCTCGTCGGTAAAATAGTTTACACCACCAATTAGCATGTTGTTACTAATGTTGTCTAAATGTCCTCTATATTTTAACCACGGCCCGGCCATACTAATATGGTCGGTTGTACATTTTCCTTTAGCTTTCATCAACACTTTCATGCCTTCCAAATCTGTACCTTCCCAAGGGGCAAATGGTGTAAGTAATTGTAATCGATCGCTAGTTTCGCTCACAGCAACTACTACATTACTTCCATCTTCTGCGGGAGCCTGATAGCCTCTGTCTTTTACGTCAAAACCTAATGGTGGTAATTCTAAACCTGTTGGCGCATCTAACTTAACTTCTTTACCATCTTTATTTGTTAAACTATCGGTTAATGGGTTAAAACCTAAATCACCCGCCATTGCCATTGCGGTTACTATTTCGGGCGAGGCAACAAAAGAGTGTGTTTTTGGGTTACCATCGTTACGTTTACTAAAGTTACGGTTAAATGATGTGATGATGCTATTGGCTTCATCCGGATTATCGTTGTGCCTTGCCCATTGGCCAATACACGGGCCGCAAGCATTTGCTAATACAACGCCTCCTATGGTTTCTAGCTTACCCAATTGCCCATCTCGCTCGGCGGTAAAACGCACTTGCTCGCTGCCAGGTGTTATAGTAAATTCTGATTTTAATTCTATATTTTTATCAATGGCTTGTTGTGCTATTGAGGCGGCACGCTCTAAATCTTCGTAACTTGAATTGGTACACGAACCAATTAAACCTACTTCTAATTTTTGTGGCCAGCCATTTTCTTGTACTGCTTTTTTAAACTCACTTATTGGCCAGGCCAAATCTGGTGAATATGGTCCATTAATATGTGGCTCTAATTCATCAAGATTAATATGAATAACTTGATCAAAATATTTTTCCGGATCTGCATATACTTCAGCATCACCATTTAAATGTTCTTCTATTTGGTTGGCCATATCTGCTATATCTGCTCTTTCGGTATTGCGCAGGTAACGAGCCATTGCCTCTCCATAACCAAACAATGAGGTAGTGGCACCAATTTCTGCACCCATATTACAAATAGTGCCTTTGCCTGTACAACTCAGGCTTTGTGCTCCTTCGCCAAAATATTCTAAAATAGCACCTGTACCGCCTTTGGCAGAAACGATACCGGCTACTTTTAGTATGACATCTTTACTGGCCGTCCAGCCGTTTAATTTACCAGTTAAATGTACTCCAATTATTTTGGGCATCGCTAACTCCCAAGGCATACCTGCCATTACATCAACAGCATCTGCCCCGCCAACACCTATAGCTACCATACCCAAACCACCTGCATTTACGGTATGGCTATCTGTACCAATCATCATACCACCGGGGAAAGCATAGTTTTCTAACACTACTTGGTGAATAATACCTGCTCCGGGTTTCCAAAAACCTACGCCATATTTATTACTTACCGATTCTAAAAAGTCGTATACTTCTTTGTTAACATCTATTGCTGTTTTTAAATCTTCAACAGCACCTGTTTCTGCTTGTATTAAATGATCGCAATGTACTGTGCTTGGTACAGCAACTTTTGCTTTACCAGCTTGCATAAATTGAAGTAGTGCCATTTGTGCGGTTGCATCTTGCATGGCTACTCTATCCGGATCAAAATCTACATAAGCTTTTCCGCGCTCGTATGGTGTTGCTGGAAAATCATTATCAAATAAATGCGTATATAATATTTTTTCGGTAAGTGTTAGTGGTTTGTTTAATAGTTTACGTGCTTGAGCTACGCGTTCGGGGTAACGGGCATAAACCGCCTTAATCATATCTATATCAAAAGCCATAGGCAAAAAATGTTTGGTTCATTATTATCAACTAATGAGGGGTGAAATAAGTTTGCAAAGATAAGGATTTTTTGAAAGAATTAAATATATACAATTTTTGTAACTATTCAGTAGAGGTAAGAAGTCAGACCGCTTCGCTTTCAGACATCAGATAAATTCGGTTGAGTAAAGTCAAAAACGCTCTTTTTCGCCCAAATTATGTCTGATGTCTAACGTCTGACAATGAAATGGTCTGACTTTTGAATAGTTACCAATTTTTAGAATTTTTTTGAGCACGTTTGCAACTTACGGAAAAATTATATTGGTGTAAAGAACTTCACAATTGTGGCTGTTGGCTTAAACTTCCTTTTATCTCTTATAAATTAATGGTTATACTCGTTAATACGAGTATAACCATTGTAAAAGTTTATTTTTCTATGGATATTATATGGTAGTAATAGTTTAGTGTTTTACAATCATTTCTTTTGTGTCAATTGCTTTTTCATCAACTATTAAGGTGTAAGTATAAATGCCTGTTGGTAAATCTGTTAGTGAAACATTTAAAACGCCCAAGCCTGTATTATTAAGTTTTACTCTATTTACTTCTTTACCACTAATGTCAGTAAAAATTAATGCTGCACTTTTGGTTTGTGAAGGTATAAAGTAATTTATTTTTGTACTATTAGTTGAGGGGTTAGGTATATTTTGAGCTAAAGTGGCTTTTTCGTATTTTTTATTTAAATTCGTGTATTGATGATTTACGTTATCCAACGATTCAGGTACATTTTCTGTTTTTGATGCATTAAATTCTTGTTTTAAATTGTCAATAATGCTTTGCTGTTCTTTAACTGCATTAATTAGCATGTATATAATTTGCGATGCATCTAAATTGGTGAATTGTTCACTATTTTTATTTGCTATTTGAGGTGAGTAGCTATATGTTGTTGCGGCCTCTGGTGCTATTTTTAAATACTCTTCTTCTAATAAACCTATGTGTTTTGCATTGGTAGCTTTTACACCACCATTACCATTATATTTATAAACTATAGGGTTTAATTTTAAAATTTCATTTAACCCTTTTTCATATTCTCCTACTACTTTTTTGAGGCTTTTGCCAGGTATAGCAGGTAAATTTGTTTTAGTATTTTGAGCAAATGAAATACTTATGGATGTGATAATTAATAAGCAAATTATAAGTTCTCTTTTCATTACATTTATTATTTTATAAATTTAAATAAATATTTATATATTATTTGTCTTTTGTTAAATTTTGAAAGCTAATTTAAAAAGCAATATTGTATTGTAAAAGGGTTTTAAAAAAATAATATCTAATTTTATTGGCAGTTACCAATTTGCGCACTAAAATTTGTACCACTTTTAAAACCGTTTGTAAGTTTTATTCTATGTGCTGCTTGTAAATTTACTGTATTGCTAAATGTGTTATAAGCATTGCTGTATATACTATCTGCTGCTATATAATCTCCAGCATTTAATGTATTGGAAAGTTGTAAAAATGGGGTACAATACATGGAGCCATTAGTGTCAATATATTGAATTATTAATTGTTTAGATATTGTTTGATTGATATATAAATCTTGCAGATATAAAGTAAAGGTTACTACCGAGCTGTCGCAAGCTTGCACTAAATTTTGTGCTTCAAAAATGTATGGATTATGTGTATATATACCACCATAACAGCTATCAGAAGAATCTGCTCCGGTTTGTTGCCCACCAGAAGCACCTGTATTGGGATCCAATAATAATTGTGGAAATCCTCCATTTTCTGTGTATAATAATATTGATGACATTTCGGAAGGTATAGCACTACTATAATCTCCGTAAGGTGGGCAATCTGCTATTATACTTTGAGCCTGCAAAAATAAAGATACATCAGTATTACAGGGCACAATAACAGTATCAAGGTTAAGGCTATTTTGCCATAAGCTAATATTATTAACTAAATAAGGCTGAGCGTTACCAGCAAAAGTATTGCTAATATTGGCTGTTACCGTACCTAAGCTTAGCGTTTCGTATTCTGTAGAATTGAGTGCACTATATACTGTTGTTACACTTGTTAAAAAAGAGGTATCGGTTGTTGCATAAATAGCCATTTCAATTTCGTAAAGCGCACCATCGCAGGGTATAAAATTATAATTATCATTTATTTTTATAGTATCAATGGTAAAAGAGTAGCCACAAAAAGAGGTATTTCCCAAATCAAAACGGGTAAAGCCTAAAACATTATCGGGTGTTTGGTCAATAACATTACAGCTTTGGTCTCTTGTACCATCGGGCAATAATTGATAAACGTAAACATCTAAGCCAATAGCATAATTAACGTCATTGCATTGCACATTTTTAAACTCAACGTTTGTTAGGTTGATGCTTTTGCTTGTATTGTCAAAGTAAACAGCATCAACAGAAATTTTTGAAAGCGAATTACACGAGTTAATATTGCATTGGCCTAATGTAACTATCGAATATAGAGATAGTGCAATTATTATTAGAACAATGGTTATGTTTTTGAAGTAAACCATAATTATAGCGTTATTACTTGCAATTTAAAACAGAAAAGTGTTTGATGCTTTATTATTTTACGCTTCTATATAAAACCGACAAAAGGTTATAATATTAATTAACAAAAATTTTGGTGTTAATTTTACAAACAAACAATTTTAATTTAGTTTCGTTTAATAATAGTGTTTAGATTAAAAAATATACTTAAGGTCTCGCTTATTTTACTAAATATGGTCATTGCCTTTATTTTAATGATAGCCAATACGGCACCTTTTACCAATCCTGTTAATTTTTACCCAATAGCTTTTTTAGGTTTAGGTTATAGTATATTATTATTTATAAACTTAGGTTTTGTGTTTTTTTGGTTATTTAGTAAAAAAATATATTTTTTAATTTCCTTTATTGTTGTTTTATTTAGCTGGCCTAACATTAATAAAATGTTTGCTTTTACTGATACCATTAAGCCCGACGAAAAAACAAAAACATATAAGCTATTGAGCTACAACGTAAAAAACTTTGATTTTTATAACTGGAGAGAGGATCAAAAAAACAGAGATGCAATTTTTACATTTATTGTTAAAGAGCAACCAGATATAATTACGTTTCAAGAATTTTTTGATGGTAGTAAAAAAGGTTGGAACAATATTACCCGATTGGTAGATAGTTTAGGTTATAAGTTTCATTATTTTGTACCAAAGGTAAAAATTAAGTCGAGAGGTGAAAATTATGGTTTGGCAACTTTTTCTAAGTATCCATTTATACAAAAAAAGCATTTGCCATTTTATAGCTCAAAAGCAAATGCTGCTTTATTTACCGATGTAGTTTTAGATAGTGATACCATAAGAGTGTACAATGTTCATTTACAATCTATACATTTAGAGCAAGAGGATGTTAATTATGAAAACTTTAAAAGCTACGCTACTGATGCAAAACCAATGTTCAGCAAGCTTAAAAAGGCATTTGAAGCAAGAAGCGAGCAAGTAGAACTACTACAAAAACAGATAAAACACGCACCCTACCCGGTTTTGTTGTCTGGTGATTTTAATGATACACCTATTTCTTATGCTTATGAAACTATTGCAAAGGTTTTAAATGATAATTATCTAATGGCAGGTTTTGGATTTGGAGGAACATACAATGGTCCTTTACCTTCATTTAGAATTGATTATATTTTTAGTAGCGAGGCTTTTAAAACAATTCGCTTTAATAATCACAATTTAAAGTATTCTGATCATAAGCCTATAATTTCTACCTTTCATTTAAAAAAGTATGATTGATAGGGCTGTTGAATGATTTAGTCACTAATTTTAATAACAGTAGACCATAAGACTAAGAATGACTTAAAGTCGTTACTAAATCTGTTATGCTGCGAATTCGTGTAGTAAAACGGAACGATTGCGCAGTATCTTCCTGTTTAGCCTTGGGAGATACTGCATATTCAAAGCTTCGCAATGAATTGCAGCAAAACGCTTTTTCAGTATAGACTATTACGAACTCAGGATTGCAAACAAAATTGAAAAGAAACTAATTGAAAAAATAAAATAAATACAGCTCACAACACTATTTAACAAATCATAGCACCCTGCGGGATACAAATAAAAAGTACTGGTAAAGAAATGGCATCATAACAACAACACATATTGTTTCACGTGGAACATACAATCAAATTCATAAGCAAAATACTCCAAAAACTGAATAGACAACATCGAATCTCTTAATACGAAGATGTATATATAAAATCATTTTCTACAGGAAGTAGTGTTGAGCATGATTAAATCATTTAATTTCAATTAAAAAGTACAATATATGTTTCACGTGAAACATTGGTATAAATATTTTTGTAAAACAGTTCATCTTCACACTATAATATACTGGATTGTATTCTATAAGATTTATAACTTTTATATTATCAAAAATAATCCATATAATAACAAATATCATTAAGTACATAAAGCGCTTAAATTCAAATCTTAACAAATCTTCATTTAAAGAAAATACTTGCTGATTAGCAAAATTTTGAATCAATCTAATAGCCGATAAAGATGTTAATTTTTAATCTAAAAACCATAATAGGCGTTGCCTAAGTTTCATAATCTATTGCTAATTAAAGATCCATAAAACTTAAAACATTACAAAGATCAAACAATAAAATACTTAAATACATTTAGTTAAATTTGTGGAAACATAAATACAATGAATGTTGCGTTATACTTTGGTTCCTTTAATCCAATACATATTGGACATCTTTTAATAGCACAATCTGTAATAGATTTGGATAGCATTGATGAACTATGGTTTGTAGTATCTCCACAAAGCCCATTTAAACAAAAGAAAAATTTACTGGCAGAAAGACTGCGGTACAACTTAGTAGAAACTGCTATAGAAGAGAATAAAAAATTAAAAGTTTCTGACATAGAATTTAAACTTCCTAAACCATCTTACACTATTGACACACTTGCCTTTTTAGAGGACAAATATAAAGCTAAACAATTTCACTTAGTTATGGGCAGTGATAATTTAGAACATCTACACAAATGGAAAAATGCTGATATTATAATGAAAAGATATCCATTAATTGTTTATCCCAGAAGAGAAGACTTTATAATACCAAGTGATAAAATAATGTTAACTACTTTAAACGCTCCATTATTAAATATATCTTCAACAACCATAAGAGATCGTATAAAAAACAATTTGTCCATTAATTTTTATGTGCCACAATCAGTTGAAAAACAAATATTAAGCTATAACTACTATAATGTGTAGTTAATAAACAACACTAAAAAATAAAATTTATAATTAACTGATTGTCAGTATTATAAAATAAAATAAAACTGTTAGTTACTTGTGTAAGAAAATAAAGTTATACACTACTTTATTAATAAAATTCTGCTACTGAAACAAACCCAATAGATATTATAGCTGACTTGTTAGGAATATTTTAACATCAATATATCCTTCATCAACACAGATTAAAACGAAAGTTTATGAACACCACTTTTACACACTAATGTTAAAAATACAAATAAAACCATATTCTATTACCAAATTATACTTATTAAAATGTTAATACCGTATTCATTTCTGTTAATATAATACTAACCTATAAAAAACGCTTAAATCTTTCCCCATATCCACAGAGTATATACTACTTATACTATTTAAATTATTAAATAAAAGAAGAGAGGCTAACGTTAGTAACCTAAAAAACAAAATTTTAAATTGGTACTTTTGCAAAACAATTTTTTAGCGATGGCAGAAGAGCGAGATTACATTTTGGGAACACACAGGGCGGAGTTGGAAAGGCTGGGTTTGCAACATACGGTTTGGCAACCCTACGTTTTGCAAGGCTGGCAAACATCGGGTTTATCGGTTGGTGCTTCCGTTTTAGATGTTGGATGCGGCCCTGGTTACGCAACTGCCGATTTGTTGAACATTGTTGGCAAAACAGGAAAAGTGGTTGGTGTGGAAAGATCGCATCAGTTTATTGAAAATTGTAAACATAAATTTGCTGAAAATGAAAATGCGACTTTTTATGAATTAGATTTGATGGAAGAAGACATACCTGAAAACAATTTCGATTTTGCCTGGTGTAGATGGGTAGCCTGTTTTGTAAACAATCCTAAATTGTTGGTAAACAAAATTTCGAATGCGTTAAAACCTGGCGGTAAAATTATTTTTCACGAATATATTAATTATGAAGGTTGGCGTGTTTTACCACCCAATAATTATCATAACGAGTTTGTACAAGCGGTATTAAAACACTGGCGAAAATCTGGAGGTGAGCCAGATGTTGCTGCTTACCTACCAAGCTATTTATTAGATAATGGTTTTAATATTAACGAAACTAAACCGTTAACTTTTTGTATTAATGCAAATCATATGTTTTGGCAATGGCCCATTAGCTTTATTAAAGTAAATCTACAACGTCAATTAGATTTAGGTTTAGCAACTCAAAATTGGGTAAACGCTGTATTAGAATCATACCAATATAAAAAACCTAAAGAAGTATTTATGTGCACGCCAACCGTATTAGAAATTATTGCAACTAAAAATTAGTGATACTATTTGCGCTTATTATTTTCTATTGTTTCTAACAGTTTAGTAAAAGTATCAACTTCTCCACAATACATTTTACCATCATCAATTAAACTTTTAGCTTTTTCAAAATTTTGTTTGTTTATAAAATATTGCGCCGCCGAAGCATAAGCTGCACTTATTTGTTGGCTGTTTAATAACTTATTTTCATTGTTAGGAAATGCAGTTTTAAATTTATCTAAACAACTTAATCCGGCTACTTCATTTTTATTTTCAAAATTATTGTAAATGCAAGTTGTTAATAAATATGTTTTATAATTAATTAACTCGGCATCATCTTTTAAAAAGGAAAAACTTTGTTCGTACTTTAGTAAACTGTCAATACGCAAACTATCTTCGCTAAATGAATATAAACTTTGTATAACACTATTTTTTATATAAGTATGATTTTTAGTAGTATCGCGCTTGTATAATTTTTTAAAATTGTTAATTGCGTATTGATATTGTGCATTGCTGTAATAGCTTTCGGCCAATACTAAATTTATTTTTTCATTCAATTCATTTTTTAAATCTTCATTATCAATTCCATCATCAATACAGGTTAAAAAGCTTTGCACTTTTTGTGGTTGATTAGCTAATTGCTGCGCCTGCGTAATGGCAACGTTAATTACTTCTTGTTGAATGTTATCAACATCCCAATTAACATCACTAAATTTTAAAAGGAAATCACACTCTGCAGTTGGGTCTTCTTCTGCCTTCTCATCAGAAAGTGCAATGCCTAAAACCAACTTTATCCATTGCTCAATGTAAGGTGCTGCGTAAAGTTTTTGCGCTTTTTCTAATTGCTGTAAAGCCTTGCTATATTGCTCTGCATTAAACAGCACTACCCCATTATTAAAATATTGTAAAGCTGGTAGTTGATGAATTTGTATTAATGTATCTATTAAAAAATTTTCGTCAATAAAAGCATCATCATTTACATTGGCTTTGCTTAACCGGTTGTTTCTAAATAAAATAATTTTGAAATCATTAAAACGCCGGGTTAAAATATTGTCGCTTGCGTTTGCTACTTGTTCATCTAACAATAAAGTATCTCCTTTAAAAATTATATTGGTACGAATGCCTGTTTTGGTATCTCTTATAATATAATTTAAACCAACATAATTAAGCGCTAAACTCTGCAACATTGCTGCACTTATATTATTAAAGCGTGCACCCAACAAGGCATCTTGTGGAATGGCAGTACTAACTGCTTTGGCAAAATATTTTTCAGTTAAAAAATTGTTTATAGTATTGATGCTTTTTAAGCTGCTAAACTTTTCCTTATTAATCAACTCATCTAAACCAATAAAAAATTCTGCGCTGTATTTTTGCAAATCAAACTTATTGGCTTTGTTTAAACCGCTGGTGAAACATTCTTCAAATAGTAAAGCCGGGTCGTTACTGGTGCTAACATTGCTATCGTTAACAATTGATCCTGTATTTAATTGCGCAAAACAATTGCACATATAAAAAATAAATATAGCTGTAAAGCTGAGCTTAATTATATAAAATTGATATTGATACATTTGTGATTGATAATGATGTAGTACTGCAAATGTAGTGTAAATGTGTATAAACTTTGCTTTTTGTAGTTGAATGGTGGAGGTAGCGTACATTTTACTGTGTCTAAAAAAAGTTTTTCAACTGTTCACATTTACCCTCCAAATATTTTATCGCTCATTTTTTTCATACTGAAACCTAAAGTTATGAATTTTATAATTAAATCTGTTGCTAATTTTGATTTATTGATTGTTAAAAAATTCATTCCATTGCTCAATTAAAGCTTCCTTATTCAAAATCAAGCACCTACTATTGTTTTATAAATTTCTCAGTTAAAATAATACCAGTAGCAGTAATAAATTGAGCGAAATAAATACCAGTTGGCATGTCGGCTATATTAATCGTTAATACTGCTTCTGCATCTTTTACTTCGCAATATTTTTTATGTAAGATGCTATTGTTTATATCAACAATATGAATTTGAGTATCTTCATTTGTTCTATAATTAATTGTAATAAAACCTAAAGCTGGTACTGGATAAACCCTTAAGAAAGAAGCATCAATTTTAGATTGATGTTCTCCATTCTGCTCTCCTGTTTTAGGTAATTCACGCGATGCCAACCCATTGGTTAAACAAAAACTATTGGTTTGAGAATTACCAAAAGTACCGCCACCTGTAAGTATTATACTTCCATTGGCATCAAAAAGTTGGTAATTGCCGCATAAACCCGGTGTGGCTACTAAACTTAAAGTACCTACTATACTGCCAGGGCCAACAAGCGTGCCTGGTGTAATAAAAGTAGAAACACCAACGGCACTACTTTGGAAAGGACACATGCCATTATTAAGCGCATCATAAAAGGTTAACTCATAGCAGCCGTCTGGCAAACAGGCGGGAGTTACATTTATCATAGAATTACCAATTTGACCGCTATAGGTACCACCACTTGATGCCACAATATTATCATCTGCATCAGTAATTTCCCAACTGGTTTGACTTGGAAAACTATCAAAACTTATATTGAGGTCAATACTTGCACAATCTTCTTGCCAGCAAGTAAAGTTGGTTACATTTCCGACTCCTGCAACATTAAATGTACCGCCAACGTAAAGTTCTTCATTATCAAAAACTAATGCATTTAGTAAATTATCTACACCCACATTTGTATTTGTACCAAGCGGTTCCCAACCATTGAGTGCCGACCATCGTACCAAACCATTTACTATAACATTTGGGTTGGGCGAATTATTAAGTGCCGTTTGAAAACTTCCTGCTATATAGAGGTAACCGTTGCGAAAGGTGAGATCGTTTACATTATTAGATAAGCCGTTTTCTATTTTTTCCCACAAGTTTGTAGCTCTATTCCAACGGGCTATTCTATTAACAGCAATACCACCCGCCAAAGCAAAATTGCCACCTGTATATACGTAATTTGGGGTAATTTCTATGGCTTGTACAAAACCGCTTGTTCCTGTACCTAACGTTGCCCAGTTAATACCGTTCCAGGTAGCAATTCGGTTGGCAGTATTGCCGCCTGCCGAAGCAAAATTTCCGCCAACATACACCACATTATTTGCATCAATTGCAATTGAGCGTATTTCGTTACCAGTACCGGTAATACCTGTTCCGTTATCTGTAAGTACCGTCCATGTATTGAGGCTATTATACTTGGCAATGTTGTTGGCAACTATACCATTGGCTTTGCCAAATGTACCGCCAATATAAACACCGTTATTTGCATTTACAGTAATAGCTAATACTGGCCCATCTGTACCAGCGCCTAAAGCTTGCCACGCAAAGCCATTCCAACGTGCAATATTATTGGCATTAATACCGCCTATTTGTGTAAAATTTCCACCGGCATATAAATCACCATTGGATGTAAGCGCAAGCGCATAGATTGTGCCGTTGGATCCTGTATTGAGCGTTGACCAGGTTGAGCCGTTCCAGAGCGCAATGTTTTGAGCAGCAATGCCACCAACTGTATTAAATGCTCCGCCTACGTATATATTTCCGTTATCATCTGAAACGGCAGCATTTACAGTACCATCTGTACTGGTAGATGCAGGATTGCACCAATTTCCAACTCCGTTTGCAGCAACTGCAGTAGGCGCTGTAAAGCCATCTACCAATTGATATATTTCTCCGTTTAGGTAATCGGCAAAATACAATTCCTGATAAATGTCTTCGCCAAAAGTAGATAAGAAAATACTTGCACCGTTTGAGCCGGTGGCATTAAATAAAAGAGTACGGTTGGTGTTGCCTGTAAGCGGATCGTAATCTAAAAACCATACTCTACCAGTTACATAATCGGCAAATACATATTTTCCATAAATATCAGGATTGGTACTGCTAATTTGCGAACCGCGATAAACAAAGCCGCCCGTTATTGATTTGTCGCCTTGGTTTCTATTATACACATAAATAGGAAACACAGGATTGGCAGGAGCCGGCGTAGCGGAAGAATAAACTACATTGCCTTCAAAGCGTTTCCAGCCATAATTGCCCCCGTTTTCTATCAAGTTTATTTCTTCAAATTGATTTTGCCCAACATCACCTGCCCAAAGTAGATTGGTGGTAAAATCAAAATTCATTTTCCAGGTATTTCGGATGCCCCAGGCATAAATCTCGTCTGCACCGCTTGTGCCAACAAATGGATTATCGGGTGGAATAGCATAGCCTGGACAGGCCGCATTTACATCTAACCGAAGAATTGTTCCAAAGAGGTTGGTATTATTTTGTCCGTTATTTTGCGGGTCTCCACCGCCGCCGCCGTCACCTACCGAAGCATACAAATAGCCATCGGGCCCGAAAGTGATTTTACCACCATTATGGTTAGAATTACTTTGGTTTTTAACAAAGGCAATAACCTCACAACCGCTGGCAACATTGGCAACATTTGGGTTGCCGGCACTAACTTGAAACCGCTTGATGATTATTTCAATTAAGCCTCCAGAAAGACCAGTCATATAAACATAGAAATAACCGTTTTGTTCGTAGTTGGGATGAAAGGCCAAACCAAGCAAGCCTTTTTCTTGCCCTACGCTATAATTTACCTGGCTGGTAATATCAAGAAATGTAGTACTGAGGCTTGTATTGGTATTGTTATCAAATACTTTAATACGCCCTGCTTGCTCTACTACAAACAAACGATCATCACCCGGCACACCAGTATTTTGTATTTCTACTGGAAAAGAAAAACTGAGATTTGGGAAAGCATTTTGGTAGGTGATTTGTGCATTTGTAGTGTTGGTTAATGTTATTAATATGGAGGCTAATATTAAATTTCTCAATGGTTTTAAATACATCATAGTTTATTTTGACAATAAGAATATTATTTTTTCAATACAATTTTCTAAAAATATAAGATGTTATTAAGTAACTGATAAAAAAATTGAATGATTTATTTTAAGAATGAATGAAACTGTTAATAGATGATCAATAGTTTGCTTCAAGCGTTTTTTAGTTTTCTACTATCTGTAAATTTCCATTTACGGATAGCTTTGTATCAAATATAACATTAATTTGGTATTAATAAGTATATTAAATTGTAATGCTAAGGTACGCTATCCACGACAAACAAGACCTTTTAAAATAGCCCCGATTGTAACGGTTATGCTATTTTTGGGAAGGATTTGCAGCGTTAGCAAAATAGCATTTGAGTGGAAAGCGGGACCTAAATTATATACGAGCCCAAATTATTCTGCTTCAAAAAAAAATTACAGTAAAAAAGTGTTAACTATTGTTTGGTAAAAATAGCTATTATGGTAACACCTGCCACCTGTGTTAATCTTAAATCAAGATATTTAAACCTACAAAAACGAGACTTAAACAGCTACTTCTATTTTTAAGTTGTTTATTCGTTTTCAACCTCTGCGGCTTCTTCACCTTCTTTTATTTTTTGAATTACTAAATTTTTCGTTTCAGTATTTAATTTTTTATTAGTATCTGTTTTATTATTTATATGAAAGGTAAATAGAAGTGGTAAATGATCGGAGCCTATTGATGTTAATACTTTAATTTTGTTTATTGTTATTGAGTTGGAATGAAAAAGAAGGTCGATTGGAAAGCCGAGTATTCGAAAATATGCAGGAAATGTTGAGTATATGCCTCTGTTAAGTCTTGCATCTTTTAGGTTAGATACTTTGCTAAACAATTTGGAGGCCTTTGACCAACAAACATTGTTGAAGTCTCCTGAAACAAGCATAGGCGTATTAGTTTCTTTGGCAAATTTTGCAACTTTCATTAGTTCTGCATCTTTTTGTTTTGATGTAGGTTTTTCGGTAGGGCTTGGCGGCGGCGGGTGTATGCCCCAAAAAGTAAAGTCATCATTTTTTGAATCTGTTAACAACACTTCAATAGATGGATGCTCTTCGGAGATGAGATAATGAACCTTAGATTTTTTTAAAGGCAATTTTGTATAAAGATGCATTCCATACCTATTCTCTTTTGGAACACGAACTATACTATTATAGTTATCTTCTATTTCCTCAAGTTTTTCTTCCCATTTTTTATTTGTTTCCATAGTTAACAGAATGTCTGGCTGCACACGATTAATAATTTTTATAAGTTTTTCGTAGTTTTGGTTGTTTTGCTTCACATTTATACTGAGGGCAACTATGCTATGTTTTGATGTTGCGTAATTGTTTTTACTTTGTGGGAAATAGGGTAAAATAACTGACAACTGATAAACAATTGATATTACAATTAAAAATATGGTGAGTAATCCAATTATTGAAGTGCTTACTGATAGAAAGGGTGTTATTATAAGAAGTAATATAAGTGCTGCGCATAATTGAAGTCTTAAAAAATCGAATAATCTAAAAAGCCAATGTGGTGAATTTATTAATGGAAAGAAACTAACAATAGAAAACAATATTCCAAAAACTATCCAAATTGTTTTAAGCATATGAAATTTTTTAATATTTTCTAACGATTTTGTTAAACGCCATTCAGATTTTTAGAAGCCCTAAACCTTTCAAACTAAAGGCCCTAAATCAATTTTATTATCTATTTAAATTTAGTCTCATTTCTTTAAACATCAAAATTCGCTGCTCAGAGGTTCTGTTTAAGGAATCAAATTCCAAAATATACCACGGAGATACTTCATCAACTTTAATGAGTTGTTTTGAATTTTTTGCATATAAAAAAATTGCACTAATAAAAGAAGCGCTAAGTTTAGCTTATTGCAATTCAACCAAAACTTCATTTTTACGATTAATGATTTCGTAAGGTGCATTATAACCGAAAAAATAAAACCGGTTAGAATAAGCTATACCCTCAGCATCTAAAGCTAATTTTAATTTCTGTTTATAGGCTTCTATTTTATCATCATTAGCCCAACCTCCAAAGCTTATTGCAGCAAGCGTTTTTGCAGGCTCTTCTTTAAATTCTATATTTGGTTGATTTGGTTTGGGTAGCATTTCTTTATCTAAATTTTTTGGTACCATAAACATCATAGTCATAGAATCTTCTAATGTCATAGCTACCGGAGAGGTCATAGATATTTTTTCGTTTCTGTCATTATTTCCAAAAATATACCCTGCTAAAATAGAGAACCCTTTACTTGAAGAATTTTCATATCCATTAGTTGATAGTTTTACGGAGGTAAATAAAGTGGCTTCGTAAGTTCTTATTTCAAATGTGTCATATTTTTTTTTAACAACGTAAGGGTAAGTTTCAATATTCTTTTGCCCCTGCGATGCAAAAAGTTGTGTAATACCAAAAGCTGTTATAATTACTGCAAATAGGATTATTAATATTTTCATTTTTTAAATTTAAGTGTAAAGCTATATTTATTTTTAATGATCACTAAACGGAGTTTGTACAAAAGTTCGATTAGCACTTTACAAATGTAAAAAATTTACAACAACTATTGCTGAGAGTAGGGCGCAATGGTGATCAAGCAGGAAATGAGCTTTTTGTTTTATTTATAGATAGCATTGCCCAGGCAAGACTGCAAAGTAATTTTGTTAGAAAAATATAAGGTTGATGTAAGCAAATACGTTTAATGCATAAAAGATCTTTGAAAGAGAAACATTATGCACATAACATAGGCGCTAACGATAAAACTAAACTTAATTTCCTTATGTTTTATAATTAAATAATTTTTTTCAAAATGCATAACCTACAGCGCAACCTGCATAATTGGCACCATCATTATGTGAAAAAAATCCTAAGTTTATAGAACCAAATAAGTTTTTGTAGAATTGACGATCATAACTTATTTCGGCAGTAAAACCAGAAAAATCTCCATGATTGCTATATTGAAGGCCTCTTTCTTCAAACCAGGGAGATGTTCTAACGGTTGAATTTAAGCGATCTGTATGGGTTAAGCCGGTACTTAATTTAAGATAAAGCCTATTTTTTAAATTGTTAACTATAAAACCTTGCACACCTAAATGTATATATTTAGTAATCTCATAGTCTAAAGTATCTAATTGTGGATTGTTTCTATCAATACCATTTGCATAGCCTGCTGAGATTCCAACAGAAAACCTTTTGTGTAGGTTTCTATAGTATTCCAATTGGTATAAATAACCTTTTTTCTTTGTAAAATCAGCTCCTACTATAAAAGCATTAACAGCATAATCAAAAGCGTAATTTACACTAAATTTGAGCTTATTTTTTATAAACCTGTTTGTACTATTTTTCAATTGAGCATTGGCAGCAATGGTGCATGACAATAAAAATGAAATGAAAAAGACTCTTTTTATCATATTAATTTTATTATAGACTTTTTTAAAATTTAGTTCTTAATCAAATTGCAATATGAATATAGCATTATTTGCCTGATAACAAGTACCTGATGGATCATCAATAGGTATTAAAGCCTCACCATATATATAGTCATTTTTTGTAATGTTAGTACTAAACATCAATGTGGAGGTAGTTCCATCGGCCATAGTAACATTTTGAAATGAAAAGTCATAAGTGTCGTTTGATCCACCGTCATCCTCAAACCACACAGTTACATAAAAATCTCCCCCATGTGCATTAGGCTGATAAGAAAAAGTTTGCTTATCTATTTCAACCCATTTTTTTTTCTTAGCATCTTTTCTTTTCGGATCGTCGTGAACAGTATTTATTATTACACCTGATTGACTTATGTGTCTCATTCGGACATCCGGTCCATTTTTATGCCAAGCCTCTTTCATATCCAATAATTTATATTGTTTTACTTCAATTATATCACTTGCATCTAAAGTTGCTGTTTGATCTACAAATTGAAAGTCACAATTCATAATTCTATTATTATGATTTGTAGAAGCATCCCAATTTTTTAACTTCGAAAATTCAACTAAGCTATAATTAAGCTTATTAACCCTCCCTTTTCCATCAACTCTTTCATTGGAACTGATGATTATATAAGGTATTTCAGGTTCTTTTGATGATGAAAGCCAAGTACGCTCTCCAACCATATTTATTGAATTAACATATTTTTCTTTTTCTTCATCAGTATCATTTCTCAAGTAAACAACTCCACCAATATTAGGGTTAAAAAGATCAACTTTTTCAATTAAATAAACTGCGATTTGCATTTTTGGTTCAATTTCAATTGCTTTAAGTAAATATAATTTTCTGCTTGGGTATCAATATTTCAAATTTAATCAAGGTGATCGCATAATCATTTTGCAATTATAGTACTGACAAACAAAAAAAAAAAAATTCTAAAATCATTTAATAATCATAGTTCAGTTTAGGTATTCTGCCGCAATACCTCTACCAACTTAACCTTACCAATCTTACTTTCTAACCAACTAATAATATCCAAATAAAAGAAAGGCCGTTTTTCATAAGGTTTTTTATTAATGGCAATCAGTTTATCACGCAGTAAGGTAAACTCCGCTTTCATATCTGCCGGAAACATTTTTGGTGTACGCCTCAAAAATTTAATAATCTCTAATTGCATTGCACCCAGCTCTTCCATTTTACTTAAATAACGGTACAACGATTTTACCTGATACGTTACCAGCTGAACTTCCCCTTTATCAAAATAACAAATTAAAAACAAAATACGGGCAAAGCTTTGAATGTCGCTTCTAAAATCAGGATAATTTTCATTTACAATTTTTGAAAGATAAGTAATCGCAGCATCGTAATTACCAACTGCAAAATAAACGCTGCCAATTTTATAGTAAAAAACCAACAGGCGATGCAAATCCCAGAAGTAAGTATTCTCTTCCAACAATTGCTCCAGCTCTTTTAGCTTATCTAAAGCATCATAATCAGCATTAATAAAAACCCTGTTCAAAAAATGAATCCAATTAAACAAATAGTAATTACTCACTTCATTGCGACTAACATTTAGTTGCAATTGAATATCAAATTTAACCAGCACATCATAAGCAGCATTAAACTTGTGCTGTTTTTTAGCCATAAACAAAGCATTCAGCAAATTGTGTAAACCTTTTAAATATAAAATAGTAATGCTGTTTTTCTTCTCTGGTTTTGCTTCAAACAAATGCACCCACCTTTGTGCATATTTAAAACAGTTGGCAAAATTTTGCGCCATATTATAATACCAAACATAACTTTGGCACAAATACAACTCTTGATAAAACGCTAACTTTACACCATTAACCGCTGGCAACAAACCTTTAAAAAAAACAGTCAACGCTTTAAACTCCGCCTCCGAACGCACATAACCGTGTCGCAAATATCTACCATACAACAATAATGAAGTATTCGATAATTTGTTTGTCAGTTCAATATGCTCCAACAACAAGTTCGATTGTTCCGACAATGCATCTGCCTTTGCCGACATCGAACCCGTAATATGTTGACTTTCTATTCGCTTTTCAAAATACAAAACCGACAAGGCAATTGTTTCATAGTTCATCTCAACAGCCTGCTTTTTAGCCTTTTCCAACAAATCTAAACAAGGCAAGTACAAACCCTTTTCATACAAAATTTTAGCGTAGTCAACCTGTTCACGCAATTGTATTTCCCCAATTTTATTTCGTTCAATTAAGCGCAGGCAACTCAAAATTTGCTTAAACAAACTTCCCTTCAAGTTCGAAAGTTGCGATTTCTTTAAACCCTTAATTTTACGCACCGCCAACTCATCCGAATATTCAGCAGACTTCACCATCAAATCAAACAATTGCATATACAACATATCTGCATTGCCCGAATTTCTATTAACAAACAACCGAAAACTCCGCTTCTCAGATTTACTCAATGTACCAACTAACTGTACTAATTTATCCAACTTTAACCAACATTTCTTACACTAAGGTATCACTTTGCTTCATTAATGCAACAATTTTTTAAAGCCAATACTATCATATAAAATTATTAGAAGCGAAACCTTATTGCCCGCAAAAACCCATCTCCTGCCCTACACTCCAAATCCTCGTTTTTGCCCACCCACAAATCCGTGCTGCAACTGTGGGTTTTCCGTTACGGTCAGGGCTATTTTAATTACCTCGCTCCCCCGCAACAAGTTAACTTTTGTATCAAATTGATTGAAAATATCCAGTATCTCCTTTAATTTACAAGCGAGGTTAAATAGACAAAACGGCTGCTGTTTATGCAAGTTGGGCGCATCTATGTCCCCCGCAGGCGGGGAATTAAGGGGGTGGTCAAATCCAATTAGTAGCAAAAACATTATCTTGTTCTGGCATAACCAAATCAATGGGTACAGCTTTTTGATGTTTTGGGCGGTCCCACCTCTACCTCAACTTTTTCTAACCCTCTGTGTGTAAACCGCCGCCAATGCCTATTGCCTTTTAACTCACCAAAATGCGTTTCTATTTCGCTGCTCTGCTTTTTTCTAAACGCTTTACCTGTTGGTGAGTTTAAGTTTTTGCGGGCTTGTTTAAATGATTTTCTAAGTTGAGATTGTGGTGTACGCTGCGTTTTCTGCTAAATGGATCAATGCCTGAACCTTCTTTTATTTTACGAAGACAGCTGCCTTCCAATGGACAGTTGCCGAAATTGCCCGATGGTTCATATACATCAATATTATAAAACTTTTTTTATTTTCTCGTACATAGGAGCGAATATAATGCAAATGCTGACCCACCACACAAACATAGTAATTACCTGTATTTTTTATCTAAAAAGAACGTAAACCAAAAAACAAAAAAAACTTTCAACATAGTGTTGGTAATTAAAAAATAAAGTCATACCTTTGCAGACCAATTTTGAGAATAGTTTAATATATGCCAACTATACAACAACTTGTAAGGAAAGGGCGAAAAGTAATAAAAGCCAAAAGTAAGTCAAGAGCGCTTGATGCTTGCCCGCAAAAACGGGGTGTTTGTACAAGGGTATATACCACTACACCAAAAAAGCCTAATTCGGCTTTGCGTAAGGTTGCCAAAGTAAGGTTAACCAACAGCATAGAGGTGATTGCGTATATCCCTGGTGAAGGTCACAACCTTCAAGAACACAGTATCGTTTTAATTCGCGGCGGAAGGGTAAAAGATTTACCCGGAGTAAGATATCACATTGTTAGAGGATCATTAGATACCGCTGGTGTCAATGATAGGAAACAAAGTCGTTCGAAGTACGGTACAAAACGGCCTAAAAAGTAGGTTTTCCTTTCTGCATAACAGGTATAACGGTATTTAAAAATTTGAAATGATAAGTGTGTCATAGTTCTTTATGCTATGCATTTTTTAAAAATAGATAATGAGAAAGTCAGCAGCTAAAAAAAGAGAGCTTTTGCCGGATAGTAGGTTTAACGATCCTATGGTTACTCAGTTTGTTAATAATATGATGTGGAGTGGTAAGAAAAGTACTTCCTTTCGTATATTTTATGATGCTGTAGACATCGTAGCAGAATCAACAAAAGAAGATGGCTACGAAGTTTGGAAAAAAGCATTAGCAAATGTAATGCCATCTGTTGAAGTAAAGAGTAAAAGAATTGGGGGTTCAACCTTTCAAATTCCAGTTGAAGTTAGACCAGCAAAACGCATTGTTATTGGTATGGCTTGGTTAATTTCATTTGCCAGAAAACGTAGCGGTCGTTCAATGGCAGCTAAGTTAGCGGCAGAAATTCAAGCGGCATACAAAAATGAAGGTGCGGCAATTAAGAAGAAAGATGATACGCACCGCATGGCGGAAGCAAACAAAGCATTTTCGCACTTTAGAGCATAACATAATAGTTACTTAAAAATAGTTTAGATAATTAAAGGTTAACAACAAAATGTCAAAAGGACTTCAGTTTACGAGAAATATAGGTATTGCCGCGCATATTGATGCTGGCAAAACCACTACTTCTGAACGTATTTTGTACTATACTGGAATATCTCACAAAATTGGTGAGGTTCACGACGGTGGTGCAACTATGGATTGGATGGAGCAAGAAAAAGAGCGTGGTATTACTATTACCTCTGCTGCAACCACTACCCATTGGAAATACAGAGATCAGGATTATAAAATTAATATTATAGATACTCCTGGTCACGTTGATTTTACAGTTGAGGTAGAGCGCTCCTTACGCGTGCTTGACGGTGTGGTTGCTTTGTTTTGTGCGGTTGGTGGCGTTGAGCCTCAATCGGAAACTGTTTGGAGACAGGCAAATCGGTACAAAGTTCCACGTATTGGTTTTGTAAACAAAATGGATAGAACTGGTGCTGACTTTTTAGATGTTGTAAGCCAGGTTAGAGAAAAGTTAGGTGCAAACCCAATACCATTGCAGTTGCCAATAGGTGCTGAAGATGATTTTAAAGGTGTAGTTGATTTAATTACAAATAAAGGTATTGTTTGGAATGAGCAAGATATGGGTATGACCTATGAAGAAGTGCCGATTCCTGATGATATGAAAGAGGAAGTAATAGAGTGGAGAGGAAAGTTAGTTGAAGCAGTTGCAGAATACGATGATGCTCTATTGGAAAAATATTTTGATGATCCAGAGTCTATTACCGAGGCAGAAATGCTTGAGGCTATTAGGCAAGCAGTAATTAACATGTCTATCATACCAATGATGTGTGGTTCTGCATTCAAAAATAAAGGTGTTCAAGCAGTATTAGATGCAGTTTGTACCTTCTTACCTTCACCAATGGATATTGAGGCCATTGAAGGAATTAACCCGAAAACAGAAGAACCAGAAACAAGAACGCCAGAAGTGTCTCAACCATTTGCGGCTTTAGCTTTTAAAATTGCAACAGACCCTTATGTAGGTCGTTTGTGTTTCTTTAGAGTGTATTCAGGTCGTTTAGATGGCGGCTCTTACATATATAATGCTCGTTCAGGCAAAAAAGAGCGTATCTCTCGCCTAATGCAAATGCATTCTAATAAACAAAATCCAATTGATTTTATTGAAGCAGGCGACATAGGTGCGGGTGTAGGTTTTAAAGATATTAGAACGGGTGACACTTTATGTGACGAGAAAAATCCGATCATTTTAGAAAGTATAGATTTCCCAGATCCGGTAATTGGTTTAGCAGTTGAGCCTAAGTCTCAGAAAGATTTGGATAAATTAGGCATAGGTTTGTCTAAATTGTCAGAGGAAGACCCCACTTTTAAGGTAGCTTTTGATGAAAATACCGGCCAAACCATTATTAGTGGTATGGGTGAGTTGCACTTAGAGATTATTGTTGATCGTTTAAAGCGCGAATTCAAGGTAGAATGTAATCAAGGTGCACCACAGGTTAATTATAAAGAAGCGATTACCAAAACCTATGAACACCGCGAAGTTTATAAGAAACAATCGGGTGGTAGAGGTAAATTTGCTGATATAAAATTTGAAATTGGCCCAGTTGATCAAGGAGATGAAAATAAAGGTTTAGTTTTTATAAATGAAATCAAAGGAGGTAACATTCCAAGAGAGTTTATTCCTTCTATTGAAAAAGGTTTTAAAGAAGCAATGAAAAACGGCGTATTAGCTGGTTATGAGGTTGATTCATTAAAAGTACGTTTGTTCGATGGTTCTTTTCACGATGTAGATTCAGACCAACTTTCTTTTGAATTAGCTGCAAAATTAGCTTTCCGTAATACAGCCTCTAAAGCAGGTGCAGTATTGTTAGAGCCAATTATGAAATTAGAAGTAGTAACTCCTGAAGAATATACTGGTGATGTTGTAGCAGATTTAAACAGAAGAAGAGGAATTATGGAGGGCATGGAAATGAAAGGAAATGCTCAGGTTGTAAAAGCAAAAGTACCTTTATCAAAAATGTTTGGTTATGTAACTGCTTTAAGAACAGTTACTTCTGGTAGAGCAACTTCAATTATGGAATTTTCACACTATAGTGAGGCGCCAAAAGATATTGCAGAAGAAGTAATTGCGAAAGCGTCAGGTAAATTAGAAGTAGCATAAGATTATGACACAAAGAATTAGGATAAAATTAAAGTCATACGACCACAATTTAGTGGATAAATCGGCTGAAAAAATTGTAAAAACAGTACGCAGTACTGGTGCGGTAATAGCAGGACCAATACCTTTGCCTACTAAAAAAAGAAAGTTTACAGTTTTGAAATCGCCACACGTAAATAAAACGGCACGCGAGCAGTTTCAGTTGTGCACGTACAAAAGACTTTTAGATATTTATAGTTCTTCAACAAAAACAGTTGACTCACTAATGCGATTAGAATTGCCAAGTGGTGTTGATGTTGAAATTAAAGTATAACAAAGATGAAAGCAATAATAGGAACAAAAGTAGGTAATACCAGTTTTTTTAATGAAGAGGGGCGATGCATTCCGGTAACGGTTGTAGAAGTGGGTCCTTGCTTTGTTACACAGGTAAAAACTGAAGAAACTGATGGTTACGATGCCGTTCAGGTTGCTTACAGCGACAAAAAGGAGAAAAATACCAGCGCTGGCATGAAAGGACATTTCAAAAAATCTGGTGTTAGCCCAAAGAAAAAATTAAAAGAATTTAAAAATTTTGATTTTGAAGTAAATGTTGGTGATGAGCTTGATGCCACATTATTTGAAGAAGGAGAGGCTGTATCAGTAGTTGGTATTTCAAAGGGTAAAGGTTTTCAGGGTGTTGTAAAACGTCATAATTTTGCAGGTGTAAATGATGCTACTCACGGTCAGCACAATCGTCAGCGTGCTCCAGGATCAATTGGCGCAGCTTCATATCCTGCAAGAGTGTTTAAAGGAATGCGTATGGCGGGTCGTACAGGTGGCAATAGAGTAAAAGCTAAAAACCTTGAGATCGTTAAAATTTTTGAAGATAAAAATCTATTATTGATAAGAGGAGCTGTTCCAGGTTCTAAAGGGTCAATGGTAATTGTTGAAAATTAAAAACATTTGCAGAGGTAATAATAATGAAAGTAGATGTATTAGATAGAAGTGGTAACAGCACAGGTAGATCTGTAGAACTACCAGATGATATGTTTGGTGTTGAACCAAATGAGCACGCTGTTTATTTGTCAGTAAAACAATACCTGGCACATCAACGTCAAGGCACTCATAAGGCTAAAGAACGAGGCGAAATAACAGGCTCTACCAAAAAAATCAAAAAACAAAAGGGAACAGGTACTGCACGTGCCGGAGATATTAAAAATCCTTTATTTAAAGGTGGAGGTAGAGTTTTTGGTCCACGACCACGTAATTATACTTTAAAGTTAAACAAAAAGGTTAAAGCAATAGCTCGAGCCTCTGCTTTAAGTAGCAAATTGGCTAACGAACGTTTAGCTGTTGTTGAAGACTTTAATTTTGATGCACCCAAAACTAAAGATTATGTGGCAGTAATGGAAGCCTTTAAATGTAGTGATGTAAAATCATTATTTGTTACAGGCGCTGATCAAAAAAATGTTGTGCTTTCGGCTCGTAATTTACCAAAGGCCAAAGTAGTTCAAACCTCTGGTTTAAACACTTACAATATTTTAAATGCAGATGCAATATTAATTAGTGAAACGGCCGTAAAAGAAATTTGCGGTGAAAATGAGGCGATATAATTATGGCAATATTAATAAAACCACATATAACTGAAAAAACATCTCGCGAAAGCGAAAACAAAAATATATATACTTTTGTTGTAGATAAAAGAGCTAATAAAATTCAGATAAGAGAAGCTATTGCTGATACTTATGGAGTTGAAGTGGAATCACTTAGAACAAGCATTGTGCCAGCAAAAGCAAGACAACGGTTTACTAAAGCCGGTATGTTAAAAGGTAGAACGGTATCTTACAAAAAAGCAATTGTACAAGTTGCTGAAGGTGATACTATAGATTTTTACAGTAACATTTAAGATTTAAAAGAGAATGGCAGTTAAAAAATATAATCCGATTACACCAGGCACACGACATAGAGTTGGTAGTACTTTTGCAGAAATTACCACTTCTAAACCAGAAAAAAGCCTGTTAGCTCCACTAAAGAAAACTGGTGGGCGAAACCACAGCGGAAAAATGACAGTGCCAAACAGAGGCGGTGGGCACAAAAGAAGATATAGAATAATAGATTTTAAAAGAGAAAAATTTGATATAAACGCTACCGTTAAAACGGTGGAGTATGATCCGAATCGTTCGGCTTTTATAGCCTTGTTACAATACGAAGATGGTGAGAAACGCTACATTATTGCACCAGAAGGTATAAAAGTGGATCAAGTAGTAGTGTCGGGTAGTAAAGTGTCCCCTGATGTTGGTAATACTTTAAAGCTCAAAAATATTCCTTTAGGTACAGTTATTCATAATATTGAAATGAAGCCAGGTAAAGGCGGTATTATAGCCAGAAGTGCTGGCTCTTACGCTCAAATTACAGCAAAGGAAGGGAAATATGCCATCTTAAAAATGCCATCGGGAGAAACCCGTAGAATTTTAAGTGAGTGCTTTGCAACTGTAGGTTCTGTGTCAAACTCCGAGCATAACTTACAATCATCAGGCAAAGCAGGGCGCAGCCGTTGGTTAGGTAAAAGGCCACGAACAAGAGCAGTAGTTAAAAACCCGGTAGATCACCCAATGGGCGGTGGTGAAGGTAAATCATCTGGTGGCCACCCACGATCTAAAAAAGGCTTACCAGCAAAAGGTTACAAAACACGTAACAAAAACAAAGCATCTAATAAGTTAATTATTTCTAAACGTAAATAAATAAGGCACAATACCTGATATGGCAAGATCAATAAAAAAAGGACCTTACGTAGGATATAAGTTAATGCGAAAAGTGGATCGTATGAATGCAAGCACAAAAAAAAGTGTTGTTAAAACATGGTCGCGTGCATCAATGATAATTCCAGATTTTGTAGGACATACCTTCGCAGTACATAATGGAAACAAGTTTATTCCCGTTTTTGTAACAGAAAATATGGTAGGGCATAAACTGGGTGAATTTTCACCAACAAGAAACTTTAGAGGTCATAGCGGTAATAGAAAATAAGTTTTAAAAATGGAAGCAGTAGCCAAACTCAACAAATATCCTACGTCGCCGCGCAAAATGCGCTTAGTAGTTGATAATATAAGAGGCCTAGATATAGAAAAGGCTTTAAATGTTTTAAAATTTACCAATAAGCATTGTGCACGCCCATTGGAAAAATTGTTGCTAAGTGCAATAAGCAACTGGGAAAACAAAAATGTTGGTATAGCAATTGATGAAGGTGATTTATACGTAAAACAAGCGTTTGTTGACGTAGGTAGAACTTTAAGAAGAATGCAACCAGCTCCTTTTGGAAGAGCTTATAGAATTAGAAAAAGATCAAACCATGTTACAATTGTGGTTGATAATAGAAACAAGATAGAACCAGAAAATAACCAAGAAGAAGCTTAAATTATGGGACAAAAAACTAATCCGGTAGGTAATAGACTAGGTATAATTAGAGGTTGGGATTCAAATTGGTATGGAGACCAACATACATTCGCCGATAAGCTTGTTGAAGACGAAAAAATAAGAGAATATCTAAGTGCTCGTATTACCAAAGGCGGTATTTCAAGAGTGGTTATTGAAAGAACACTTAAAAGAATAACCATAACTATACACACCAGCAGACCAGGTATTATTATTGGTAAAGGTGGTAGTGAGGTTGATCGTGTAAAAGAAGAAATGAAGAAGCTAACCGGTAAAGATGTTCAAATAAATATTGTTGAAATTAGACGACCAGAGTTAGATGCTCGTATTGTTGGTGAAAGTGTTGCTAAGCAATTAGAAGCAAGAATTAACTATCGTAGAGCTTTAAAAATGGCAATAGCCTCAACCATGCGGATGGGTGCAGAGGGAATTAAAATTAGAGTGAGCGGAAGGTTAAGTGGTGCAGAGATGGCACGTTCTGAAGAGTATAAAGAAGGCAGAACACCTTTACATACCTTTAGAGCAGACATAGATTATGCATTGGTTGAAGCTCAAACCATTTATGGTAAAATTGGCGTAAAGGTTTGGATAATGAAAGGAGAAGTTTACGGTAAGCGTGATTTGTCACCAAACTTTGGAGTAGATGTAAAAGGTGGCCGTGGTGGAGACAGAAGAGGTGGTGGAAGATCTGGTGGAGACAGAAGAGGCGGCGGCGGTCGTAGAGGGGGAGGTGATCGTCGTGGCGGTGGCGGAAATCGAAATAGAAACTAAAATAAGCCTTGTAATTTTAAACATATAAAATAGAAGAAAATGTTACAGCCAAAAAGAACAAAATTCCGAAAAATGCATAAAGGTCGTATGAAGGGCAACGCAATGCGTGGCAGCTCGTTAGCCTTCGGAACATTTGGTCTGAAATCATTAGATGCAGTTTGGATAACAGCCCGACAAATAGAATCAGCAAGGGTAGCATTAACCAGGTATATGAAGAGGGAAGGTAATGTTTGGATAAGAATTTTTCCTGATAAACCAATTACCTCTAAGCCAGCCGAAGTAAGGATGGGTAAAGGTAAAGGGGCTCCAAGTCATTTTGTAGCAGTAGTTAAACCAGGCAGAATTATGTTTGAAATTGAGGGAGTACCTCGCGACGTTGCCGAAGAAGCTTTAAGACTTGCAGCTCAAAAAATGCCTTGTAAAACAAAATTTGTAGTAAGAAGAGATTTCGTGGATTAGGCTTATCATAGAAATTAATTAAACAAATAATGGCAAAGAAAAAAGACGATACAGTTTTAGCAGATTTGGCTTTAGAAGAGTTACAAGAACGTTTAAGTGATGATCAAACATTATTACAACGTTTAAAGTTTAACCACGAAGTTACTCCACTAGAAAACCCTAGAGTTTTAGGAGAAACCAGAAGAAGCATTGCAAGAATGAAAACAGAAATTACAAGACGCCAAATTAAAGAAGCAAACGAAAACGAAGCGTAACAGCAATGGAAAGAAATTTAAGAAAAACAAGAACTGGTGTGGTTACCAGTAATAAAATGGACAAAAGTATTACCGTTGTTATAGAACGTAAAGAAAAGCACCCTATGTATGGTAAATACATTAAAAAATCTAAAAAGTTCATAGCACACGATGAAAAACAGGAGTGTAATATTGGTGATACAGTTCGTATAATGGAAACCCGCCCGCTTAGTAAATTAAAGCGCTGGCGATTAGTTGAAATACTTGAAAGAGCGAAGTAAAAATGGTACAACAAGAAAGCAAGCTTAAAGTAGCCGATAACAGCGGCGCAAAAGAAGTACTCGTTATTAGAGTATTAGGAGGTACCGGAACAAGGTATGCATCTATTGGCGATAGAGTAGTAGTAACTGTAAAACAGGCTATGCCAAATGGTAATATTAAAAAAGGTGCGGTTTCAAAAGCAGTAGTGGTTAGAACCAAGCACAAGTTAAAGCGTAGAGATGGTTCTTATATTTCTTTCGGAGACAATGCAGTAGTGTTACTCGACGATTCTGAAGAACCAAGAGGAACTCGTATTTTTGGCCCGGTAGCAAGAGAATTACGCGATAAACAGTATATGAAAATTATTTCTTTGGCACCAGAAGTTTTATAAATTATGAAGCATAAACAGAACAGACATAAACCGAAAGTTAAAATTAAAAAAGACGATTTGGTGAAAGTAATTGCCGGTGCTGACAGAGGTGCCGAAGGCAAAGTGATAGAAGTGTTAGCGCACAAAAACAGGGTTTTGGTAGAAGGTATAAACATTGTTTCACGTCACACAAAACCAAATACAGAAAGCCCAGAAGGCGGTATTGTAAAAAAAGAAGCACCAATTCATATATCAAACGTAATGTTAGTTGATCCATCAAGCGGTAAAGCAACAAGAGTAGGCAGAAAGTTAGAAGATGGTAAAATAGTACGTTACGCAAAAAATTCAGGGGAGGTTATATAATGGAAAAATACATTCCTACATTAAAAATAAAATACGAAGGTGAAATAGTACCAGCGTTAAATGAAAAGTTTAACTACAAAAGCATTATGCAGGTACCAAAGCTGAAAAAAATATGCATCAGCCAAGGCGTTGGTCAAGCAACACAAGATAAAAAATTGGTAGATGTAGCAGTAGAACAATTAACCCAAATTGCTGGGCAAAAAGCTGTAGCAACAATAGCTAAAACATCAATCTCAAATTTTAAATTGAGAGAATTTATGCCCATAGGGGCGCGCGTAACTTTACGAAACGAGCGCATGTGGGAGTTTTTAGATCGCCTTATTTCAGTAGCATTACCGCGAGTAAGAGATTTTAGAGGAATAAAAGATAAAGCTTTTGATGGCCGGGGTAATTATTCCTTAGGTATTACAGAGCAAATTATTTTTGCAGAAATTGATTTAGACAAAGTACCCAAAATAACAGGCTTAAACATCACACTTGTAACTGATGCAAAAACGGATAACGAAGCCTTAGAATTGTTAAAACTATTAGGTATGCCTTTTAAGAATGCCAATAACCCATCAATGAATTAAGCGTATGTCAAAAGAATCTATGAAAGCGCGTGAGCGCAAACGTCAAAAAATGGTAGCTCTTCACGCAGAAAAAAGAGCAAGATTAAAAGCAGAAGGTAATTGGGATGAATTAGACAAAATGCCTAAAAACGGATCAAAAGTTAGGCTACACAATCGTTGTAAATTAACTGGCCGTCCACGCGGCTATATGCGTTTCTTCGGTATTTCAAGAGTAAAGTTTCGTAAAATGGCTTTAGATGGTAAAATACCGGGAGTTACAAAAGCAAGTTGGTAAACCCTTATAAAAAGTGAAAATTAAATGGTAACAGATTCAATAGCAGATTATTTAACCAGGATTCGTAATGCCCAAATGGCAAACCATAAAGTGGTGGAGATACCAGCTTCTAAATTAAAAAAGCGTATCACGGAAATTTTGTACGATCAAGGGTACATCTTAAAGTACAAATTTGAAGATGCAGACAAAGGGCAAAGTTTAATTAAAGTGGCTTTAAAATATGATAATCGTACCAAATCGCCAGCAATTAAAAAGTTGCTACGTGTTAGCAGGCCAGGGTTACGCCAATACAAAGGTGTAACAGATATACCACGAGCTATCAACGGGTTAGGTATAACTATAATGTCTACTTCAAAAGGAGTAATGACAGATAAGGATGCCGTTAAAAACAATGTAGGCGGAGAAGTGCTTTGTCAAGTTTATTAATAAAACAGAAAAAATAGAGTTATGTCAAGAATAGGTAAAGCTCCGATAAGTATTCCGGCGGGTGTTGAAATAAAAGTTGATAACCATAATATGGTATCGGTAAAAGGTCCTAAGGGAGAGTTATTTCAAAAAGTTGATAGTGATTTAAAAGTATCAATAGATGATGGTACGTTGACTATTGCACGGCCAACTGAGCAAAAAAGACATAGAGCGATGCATGGCCTTTATCGTTCACTAATAAACAACATGGTTGTTGGTTGCACCGAAGGATATAAAAAAGTGATGGAATTACACGGCGTTGGTTACAGAGCTAGTAACAAGGGGCAATTATTAGAAATGCAGTTAGGCTATTCTCACCCTGTTGTAATTATGTTACCGCCACCAGTAAAAGTTACTACAGAAACTGTAAAAGGTAAGCCACCTGTTGTAACTTTAGAATCTTATGATAAACAATTAATTGGTCAAATGGCTGCAAAAATAAGATCTTATAGAAAGCCAGAACCTTACAAAGGAAAGGGTATACGCTTTCAAGGCGAAGAAATTAGAAGAAAAGCGGGTAAAACAGCAGCAAAGTAAACAGTATAAAATGGTAGCAAAAAAATTAGCAAGACGAAAGAGAATACGATATGCTATTCGAAATAAAATAAGCGGAACTGCGCAACGACCTCGTATGTCCATATATAGAAGCAACAAAGCAATATATGTTCAAATTATTGACGATTTAAATGGACATACATTAGCTTCAACTTCATCAAAAGGTTTAACTGGCAATAATACAGAACAAGCCAAAACAGTAGGGCAAAAAATTGCAGAGATAGCAAAAGGCGCAGGAATAGAAAATGTAGTTTTTGATAGAGGTGGTTATTTATATCACGGAAGAGTAAAAGCATTAGCTGACGGTGCTCGCGAAGGCGGCCTAAAATTTTAAAACAGTATGGCAGAAAAAAATATAAGAGTAAAAGCTTCTGAGCTTGAATTAAAAGAAAAAGTGGTTAACATTAACCGAGTTGCCAAAGTAACTAAAGGTGGTCGTACCTTTAGTTTTGCTGCTGTAGTAGTAGTTGGTGATGGTAATGGTATTGTTGGTTACGGTTTAGGTAAAGCCCGAGAGGTTACTGAAGCAATTGCTAAAGGTATTGATGATGCAAAGAAAAATTTAATTAAAGTACCAATCAAAAACGGTTCTATACCACACGAGCAATTGGCTAGGTATAGTGCTGCAAGAGTTTTAATAAAGCCAGCAGCGCCTGGTACTGGCGTCTTAGCAGGAGGTAGTATGCGTGCCGTTTTAGAAAGTGCTGGTGTACACGATGTACTAGCAAAGTCTCAAGGTTCATCAAATCCTCAAAACGTAATTAAAGCTACAATAAAAGCATTAACTTTGTTGCGCGACCCTCTTACGGTAGCCGAAAACAGAGGTATTTCATTAGAAAAAGTATTTAACGGTTAATTAAAATGAGGGTAAAAGTAACACAGCTAAAAAGCTTAATCGACAGAAGTAAAAGGCAAAAAGCCACTATGCAAGCTTTAGGTCTTAATAAAATAAATAAATCCGTTGAGCATGAGTTAACCCCTCAAATTAACGGTATGATTGAAAAGATAAAACATTTAGTAAAAGTTGAAGAAGCATAATTATGGATTTAAGTAATTTAAAGCCGGCGGCCGGCTCAATAAAAAAAGCAAAGCGTATTGGTAGAGGTCAAGGCTCTGGCAGAGGCGGCACTTCAACTCGTGGCCATAAAGGTGCTAAGTCTCGTTCGGGTTACAAAAGAAAACGTGGGCACGAAGGTGGTCAAATGCCTTTAGCACGTAGAACACCAAAACGTGGTTTTAACAATATTTTTAGAACAGAATATGTAGCACTAAACTTAGAAAAAATTCAAGCACTTGTTGAAAAATATGGGTTCGAAACCATTGATATGGAAAACCTTACCAAACATAATATTGTTGGTAAAAGTAAAAAAGTAAAAGTATTAGGCCGTGGAGAATTAACCGCCAAAGTAGCAGTTAACGTTCACGCCATTAGCGAAACAGCCAAAAGTGCAATTGAAAGTGCCGGAGGTTCTGTTAATTTGATAGAAGGATAAACGGATGAAACAATTTTTTGAAACATTACAAAATATCTGGAAGATTGAGGATTTACGTCAGCGTATACTCATCACATTAGGCTTCTTGCTAATATACAGGTTGGGCTCTTTTGTGGTTATACCAGGTGTAGATCCATCTGCTTTAGAGGCATTTCGATCTTCTGGGGAAGGTAATTTGCTTGGCTTGTTAGATATGTTTGCAGGAGGCTCCTTTTTTAGAGCTTCAGTTTTTGCATTAGGTATAATGCCATATATATCTGCATCTATTGCTATACAGCTACTTGGCTTAGCAGTACCTTATTTCCAAAAATTGCAAAAAGAGGGCGAAAGTGGCAGAAAGAAAATAACTCGAATTACCCGCTACTTAACAGTAGTGGTTACTGCTTTTCAAGCTATTGGGTATATAACTTTTTTAGGTAGCATGGTGCCACCTGAGGCAATATTAGTAAATCGGGTGCTATTCAGTATTTCTACCGTTGTTGTGCTAACAGCAGGCACAGTATTCTGTATGTGGTTAGGAGAAAAAATTACTGATAGAGGTATTGGCAATGGTATATCGTTATTAATTACAGTAGGCATTATAGCAATGCTACCAGGCGCAACCGTTCAAGAGTTTACCTCTCGTATTAACGATTCTGGCGGTGGTTTAATTTGGTTAGTTGTAGAATTAGCAATCTTAGTAGTAGTTGTATTTTTAGTAGTAATGTTAGTACAAGGCGTTCGTAAAGTACCTGTACAATATGCAAAACGTATTATAGGTAACCGTCAATACGGTGGCGCACGTCAGTTTATTCCATTAAGGGTAAATGCTTCTGGTGTAATGCCTATCATTTTTGCACAGGCAATTATGTTTGTACCTTCATTTGTAGGGCAATTTTTTCCTGAGTCACCATTTTGGCAAAATGTTACCTCAGGCAGTTTTTATAATAGCTGGGAATACAATATTATTTTCTTTTTTATGGTAGTAATATTTACTTACTTTTATACCGCTATTACTGTAAACCCACAACAAATGTCAGAAGATATGAAACGTAATGGTGGTTTTATACCAGGCGTAAAGCCAGGCAGAAAAACAACCGACTTTTTAGATACGGTTTTATCTAGAATAACATTACCAGGTTCTATTTTCCTTGCCTTAGTAGCTATATTACCATTTTTTGGTCAATTGTTTGGTGTTAATCAATCCTTTGCTCAATTTTACGGTGGTACTTCATTATTAATTATGGTAGGAGTAGTATTAGATACCTTACAACAAATAGAATCACATTTATTAATGCGCCATTATGATGGTTTAATGAAATCTGGAAGGGTGAAAGGTAGAGCGGCGGCTGGAGTTTCATCAGGCTATTAATTTATGGGTGAAAAAGTATATCATAAAACATCTGCGGAGATTGAATTGTGTAGAGAAAGTTCTTTGCTTGTTTGTAAAACGCTAAGTGAGTTGGCAGCGCACATTAAACCAGGTGTGCAAACACTTCATTTAGATAAAATTGCTTACGATTTCATTCATGATCATAAAGCAGTACCAGGCTTTTTAAATTATGAAGGCTTTCCGTATTCGCTTTGTATTTCAGTTAATGAAGCAGTAGTTCACGGCTTTCCTTCAAAATACGAATTGAAAGAAGGAGATATTGTTTCGATAGATTGTGGTGTATTGATGAATGAATTTTACGGCGATTCAGCTTACACTTATGCTGTTGGTGAAGTTAGCGACGAAGTAGAGCGATTAATGAAAGTAACTATGGAATGTTTAGAGTTAGGAATTGAACAAGCGGTAGTTGGTAAAAGAGTAGGCGATATAAGTTATGCAGTTCAAAACCACGCCGAAAAGGTAAATGGTTACGGAGTAGTTAGAGAATTAGTTGGGCATGGTGTTGGTAAATCGTTACACGAAAAACCAGAAGTGCCTAATTTTGGAAGAAGAGGAAGAGGAAGTAAATTAAAAGAAGGTTTAGTTATAGCCATTGAACCCATGATTAATATGGGAACAAAAGATGTGTTGAGGTGGGATGATGGTTGGACAATTGCCACAGAAGACGGCTTACCATCGGCACATTTTGAAAAAATGGTAGTAATAAGAAAGGGAAAAGCTGATATTTTAACAGATTATGCAATGATAGAAGCGGCAGTTAAAAAAAATATGGAACTTTCTGCCAGTTATTAGCTTTACTAAATACAACCAAACAAATTTTTAATGGCAAAACAAGAAGTAATAAAACAAGATGGAACAGTAACAGAAGCATTATCAAATGCACAGTTTCGTGTTCGTTTAGAAAATGGTCATATAATAGTTGCACACATATCTGGTAAAATGCGTATGCATTATATTAAAATTTTACCAGGAGATAAGGTAGCAGTTGAAATGTCGCCTTACGATTTAAGTAAAGGGCGCATAACATTTAGATATAAAAAATAATAAAGATGAAAGTTAGAGCATCAATAAAAAAAAGAAGTGTAGATTGCAAAATAGTGCGTCGTAAAGGTAAACTTTATGTAATTAACAAAAAAAACCCAAAATTTAAACAAAGACAAGGATAAATTATGGCAAGGATAGCTGGAAACGATTTACCACGTAATAAAAGAGGTTGTATTGGCTTAACGTACATTTTTGGTATTGGCCGTAACAGAGCTTTAGAAATATTAGCTAGAGCTGGTGTTGATCCAAATACAAAAGTACAAGATTGGGGAGATGAAGAAGCTGCCCGAATTAGAGAAATTATTACCGAAGGATATAAGGTAGAAGGAGCACTTAGATCTGAAATACAAATGAATATTAAGCGTTTGCAAGATATTGGTTGTTATCGTGGAATACGCCACCGTAAAGGATTACCTGTACGTGGGCAAAAAACACAAACTAATGCTCGTACACGAAAAGGTAGAAAGAAAACAGTTGCAGGTAAGAAAAAAGCAACTAAGTAATATTTATAATTTGAATAACTTTTTTTTAAAGAGTTAAGCAAAAATTGTTTTAATAATGGCAACAGATAGAAAAAAAACTAAAAAAAGAAAAGTAGTGATTACGCCAGAAGGCAATGTGTACATTAAAGCAAGCTTTAATAACATAATCATATCATTTACCAACAAACAAGGTCAGGTAATTTCTTGGGGTTCTGCAGGTAAAGGAGGCTTTAGAGGCTCAAAGAAAAATACACCTTATGCGGCACAAGTAGCAGCAACCGATGCAGGAAAAGTGGCCTACGAAGGTGGTTTGCGAAAAGTAGAGGTATTTGTAAAAGGGCCTGGAAGTGGTAGAGAATCTGCCATACGTACTATTGCTGGCTTAGGTATTGAAGTTTCTACAATTAGAGATATGACCCCACTACCACACAATGGTTGCCGACCACCTAAAAAACGTAGAATATAAAATATTTTTATTTATTAATATTATCAAGGCGTTTTAAACTTGCGCTTCTGATAGAAATTTAAAAGTTTAATTTAAATGGCTAGATATAGAGGTCCAAAAACCAAAATCGCTCGTAAATTTGGAGAAGCGATTTTCGGGTACGACAAATCATTCGAAAAGAGAAACTATCCACCGGGTCAACACGGTAATTCTCGTAGAAGAAGAAACAAATCAGAATTTGGGGTGCAGCTTAAAGAAAAGCAAAAAGCCAAATATATTTATGGTTTGTTAGAGCGTCAGTTTGCAAACTTATTTAAAGAAGCAGCTCGCCAATCGGGTATTACTGGTACCATATTTTTGCAACTGTTAGAATCGAGATTAGATAATACTGTATACAGAATGGGCTTAGCAGCTTCACGTAGGGCAGCACGTCAATTAGTAAGTCACAAACATATTGTGGTTAACGGTACTATTACTAACATCCCATCTTACCATTTAAAACCAGGTGATATAGTATCTGTTAGAGAAAAATCGAAATCCTTGTTTGTAATAGAAGATGCCTTGTCGAAAAGAGGAAAAGAATTGCCTTGGTTAGAATTTGACAAAGTAGAAAAAACAGGAAGATTTATAGATTATCCTGACAGAGATCTAATACCTGAAAATATAAACGATCAGCTAATAGTTGAGCTTTATTCAAAGTAAGCATCATATTTTTTTTTTAACTTTTACAAAAACAACAAACGGTTAATGGGAATACTTGCATTTCAAAAACCTGACAAAATAAAATTACAAAAGGCCGATGATTTTCACGGCACCTTTGAGTTTAAACCACTTGAACCCGGTTATGGTGTAACTATAGGTAATGCATTGCGACGAGTAATGCTTTCTTCTTTAGAAGGTTATGCGATTACATCAATAAAAATTGACGGAGTAGATCACGAGTTTTCTACCATCAAAGGAGTAATTGAAGATGTACCAGAAATAATTTTAAACTTAAAACAAATTAGATTTAAGCGTAAAATTGACGATGCAGATTTTGGCGGAGAAAAAATATTTCTTTCTATAAACGGATCTGAGACATTTACCGCTGCTGATATAGAAAAACATACTGCCTCATTTGAAGTAACCAATCCAGATTTAGTAATCTGTAACATTTCAAACAAAAACACAAGTATTGAAATGGAACTTACTGTAGGTAGAGGAAGAGGTTATGTGCCAGCAGAAGAAAATACACCAAAAGAAGCCATAGTAGGTTTAATACCAATTGATAGTATTTACACGCCAATAAAAAATGTGAAATACGTTATCGAAAATACAAGGGTAGAACAAAAAACAGATTACGAACAGCTAAATATAGAAATTCAAACCGATGGTACCATACATCCGGAAGAAGCCTTAAAGGAAGCATCTAATATTTTGATGCAACACTTAGGCCTAATTTCTGATAAGCAATTAGTGTTTGAAGATTTTGATTCGCCAGAAGAAGATGTAGTTGATGAGCACGTATTACATATGCGTAAAATATTAAAAACACCTTTAGAAGATTTAGATCTTTCGGTAAGAGCTTACAACTGTTTAAAAGCTGCCAAAATTAACAGCTTACAAGAGTTGGTGACTTACGATACTAATTCACTAATCAAATTTCGCAACTTTGGTAAAAAGAGTTTAATGGAAATTGAAGCATTAATTAACGAAAAAGGTTTATCATTTGGTATGGATCTTAGTAAATATAAATTAGACGATTAGGCATTATGAGACACGGAAAAAAAGTAAATCATCTCGGTAGAAAAACCCAGCATCGTAAATTGATGTTAGGCAATATGGCTTGTTCACTAATTTTGCACAAGCGAATAAAAACTACGGTTGCCAAAGCAAAAGCATTAAAACGTTTTGTAGAGCCTTTAATTACGCGTGGTAAAGAAAACTCAACACATAACAGACGGATGTGTTTTAGATATTTGCAACAAAAAGAAGCAGTTACGGAATTGTTTTCTGACGTTGCCGCAAAAATAGCTGACCGACCAGGTGGTTACACACGAATAATACGTATTGGAAACCGCTATGGCGACAATGCAGAAATGTGTATTATTGAATTAGTTGATTACAACGAAATTTATACTACCGATAAAAAGGCAACTAAAGCAGGCGCCAAAAAACGCAGAAGCAGAAGAGGCGGAGGTAAAAAAGAGGCTACTGCTAATACAGAAACTACAGCCGCTGCAACTGCAGTAGCAGCAACAGAAAGTACAAAAGAAGCTGTTATCGAAAAAGTTGAACAAGCTGGCGATACAGTAAAAGAAGTAGTAGTAGACGCTAAAGATAAAGTAATAGAAGTAGCGGCGGATGTCAAAGATAAAGCAGAAGAAGTAGTAGCAGATGCTAAAGATAAAGTAGAAGAAGTAATAGCAGATGTTAAAGATACAGCAGAAGAAACTACTGATAAAGTAGTAAAAAAAGATAATGCAGAAGACGAGAAAGTTTCAGATCAATAAATAACGTAGATTAAGGATAAATTCTATGAAGGGGGTGTTACAGGTTGTAGCATCCCTTTTTTTTATTTGATGAAAAATTTGCAACTATTATTCAATTGGGCGTTTCCGAGACTGCACATAACTTTGCTCTAAGGTAGCGTACATTTTACTGTGTCTAAAAAAATGCCCTTAATAGCGGTTTTTAAGTGTTGGAATGTTGTAACAGTTAGCTTTAATAACAAGCAGCTTACCATTGTTATTTGTATTTAAATTTCATTTCAATTTAAAATATTTCCCTTTATTTGAATATATTTTTTATAAAATCTGCTTAATCATACCTCTTTTTAAAACTAAAAATATTATAACAGCGTTACATTTGAGGTAAATATGAAATACGTTTTTGTAGTAAAAATTTTAATGCTAATTAGCTTGTGCAGTTTTGGCCAAATAAATAATAAGGTTTGGAACTATATACAACAATACCACAGTATTGCTATTAGCGAAATGCAACGTACTGGTATACCAGCTAGTATTACCTTGTCTCAAGGCATATTAGAATCGGGTATTGGAGAAAGCAGATTGGCACTAAAAGGCAACAACCATTTTGGTATTAAATGCCACGATTGGAAAGGGCCTAGTATGCGACATAATGATGATCACCCTAATGAGTGCTTTAGAGTTTACAGCTCTGCCTACGAATCGTATATTGATCATTCAGATTTTTTAAAAAACCGCAGCCGCTACAGCCGCTTGTTTCAATATGCAAACAACGATTATGTAAATTGGGCCAAAGGCTTAAAAGCCTGTGGTTATGCTACCAACCCCAAATATGCAGATATGTTAATTGAACGCATAGAAAAATATTACCTTCATATTTTTGATAAACCAAACTGGCAAGAGTTACTGAATACCGTAAGTTTAAACCGCCAGCTTTCTATGGGCGAAACAATAGTAAAAACTACTACCACTTATACGGCAAAAAAACAAGCAGTTGAAAATAATTCTATAAAAATTTATGAAGCACCTTTTAAAGAAGTATTACCAATAAATATAAACATTGTTGAAAAAACAATAGAACCAGAAAATGAAGTTGTTGCCTTAGTAGAAAACAATATTAAAGCAAAAGTAGCACAAGAGCCAGTATTAGCTAAAGCTAAAAAAGAAGTTACAAAAGTAGAACCAGAAATTATTGATGAGACAATTGTAGAGGCTACATTTAAATTAAACCAAGTTAACGGCAAAGCTGCTATAAACTATAATTTACCAATTAGCTTGTTGCAAGTAAGCAGAGATTATGGCATTAGCATAAAAAAATTAATGGATTATAATGAAGTTCAATCTAATTATATGTTTAATACTGATAGCAATATTTTTACACAGAAAAAGCAAAAACGTTACAAAGGCAAGCATAAAAAACATAAAGTAAAATTAGGAGACACCTTGCATAGTATTGCGCAAAAATATGGCCTATCTACAAAACATCTTACCAAAATAAATAAGCTTAGCGAAAACGAAAACTTAAAAGAAGGTATTGTAATTAAGCTAAAGGGCAGCGCAAAGCTTTTTGTTGGTAGGTGAATTGTTGTAAAATAAAAAAACTAAAGCTTACAAATTAAAAGTGGCAGACTGTTTCATTAACATTTTAAACTTTGGGTAATGTTGCTCTAAATTGTTAATAACAAATTGGTACGGGAAATCTTCAAACGAACCATAATCTGCTAAATACTGCATAAATAAATCACCATTTGCATTGTAAGCCTGAAATATAGAATCATTTACACCATTAAACTCTAACACATTTACTTTCAGTTTTTCGCATAGCGATTTGTTAAAAGCTGGCGTGCAAGCGACCCATTTTTTATTTAGTCACACTTTTAATGGACGGTATCTATTGCCTAAACTTTCCTTTTGATTGGAAGTGCTTTACATTAACTTATAAAATTGAAAATTGTAATGTTATAAGTGTTTGGTGCTTTTTAAACAAGGTTGCTTAAAAACTTTTAGGCCACTTTATATTCACTACCTTCTTCTTCTTACTTCTGTTCTTTCAAAAATATTTTATTAAACAAAAGTATAAGAAATACGCCAATGGAAATAGCCGAGTCGGCAATGTTAAAAATAGGCTCGAAAAAGGTTTTGTACTGGCCGCCCCAAATAGGCACCCAATTGGGTAGGTAGCCTTTTATTATTGGAAAATGAAGCATATCAACTACACAACCTTTAAATATAGAAGAATAACCAGATGAGTTAAATGTTGAAATACCATTATAACCAACCCATCTTGACAATTCTGCACTATACATAGTGCCAGTATCAAAAATAAGCCCGTACACAGTAGAGTCGAGAATGTTACCTAATGCACCTGCCAAAATTAATGACATTGCGGTAATAAAGCCCCAATGTGCTTTAGTTTTTATTAACTGATTTACAAAGTAAATGATTAAGCCTACTGCACCAATTCTAAAAAGTGTAAGCGCCAACTTGCCCCATTCGCCACCAAACTCTAACCCAAAGGCCATGCCTGGGTTTTCAGAAAAGTGGATAATAAACCAATCGCCCATAACAGCAAATTGCGAACCTAATGGCATGCTGGTTTTTACCCATATTTTTGAACCTTGATCTATAAGTAATACGCCAAAAACAATTAAAGCTACGTGTATTTTTTTCACTAAAATTATTTTTGAGCATTTTTAGCATCAATACTAAGTGTAGTATGTGGTACTGCTTTTAAACGTTCTTTCGATATTAATTTACCTGTTTCGCGGCACAAACCATAGGTTTTATTTCTAATACGGATTAAGGCGTTTTCTAAATGTTGTATATATTGAGCTTGCCTACCAGCCATTTTGTTTAAATATTCTTTTTCTAAAGTACCAGCCCCACTATCTAAACCAATATTATTTTCCGATGAATCGCCACTACTTTCTTTTATTTGCTTTTGTAAATAAATCAATTCTTGTTTAGCCACCTCTAATTTATCTTCAATTAAGGTTTTAAATTCGTCTAATTCTTTGTCGCTATAATGTGTTTTGACCTGTTTTCTTGTCATAATAATTTTTAGTTTAAGTTTGTTATTTGTATATGTAATAGCGCATCATTAACATTTACCTCGGTAATATTTGTGTCAATTACATCTACCAACTCTAACTTTTCGGTTAAAGTTTCATTACAAATATATTTTTTATGTGCTTCAATTGCTTTCGCAATTGTATTGTTATTAGCTACTTTAATTACTATTTTATCCGTTACATTAAAGTTCATATCTTTTCTAAGCCCTTGAATTTGCTTTACAAACTCACGTGCATCCCCTTCTGCTTTTAGTGTGTCGGTAATGTTCACATCTAATGCAACAGTTATGCCATTTGCATTATTAACTTCCCAACCTGGTATATCCTTACTATTAATTACCACTTCTTCTAATAAAACTTCTACTTCATCGCCATTTACAGCTATCAATTTTTTGCCATTTTTTTCAATTTCTGCAATATCATCAGTATTCCATTCTTTATTTATAATGTCGGCCACCGCTTTCATTTTTGGCCCTAATTTTTTTCCCAACATTTTAAAATCGGGTTTTATGCTTTTAACAATTATACCGCTGGCATCTTTTACGTATTCTACTTCCTTTACATTTACTTCCGATAATATTAACGGTTCAATAGCTTCAATTTGTGCTTGTACGCCATCATCCAATACCGGAATTAAAATTTTGCTTAACGGCTGCCTAACCTTTATATTAGTTTTTTTACGCAAGGCCAGTACCATGCTCGAAATATCTTGCGCTAATTGCATACGTTGCTCTAAACCTTCATCAATTAACGCTTCATTTGGTGTTGGTATTATGGTAAGATGCACAGATGCTTCTTCTTTTTTACCAGTAGTGTTGTTTAAATTTTGATATAAAAAATCGCTAAAAAACGGAGCAACCGGTGCAATTAACTGCGCCAACGCTTCTAAACATTTATATAAAGTTTGATAAGCAGAAATTTTATCTTCACTATAATCACCTTTCCAAAATCGACGTCTACTTAAACGCACAAACCAATTACTCAAGTTACGATCGGTAAATTCCATAATCATACGAGCGGCTTTGGTAGGCTCGTAATCGGCATAAGCTGCATCTGCTTCTTTTATTAAGGTGTTTAAAGAAGACAAAATCCATCGATCAATTTCGGGGCGTTGTTCATTTGCAATTTCAGCTTCGTTGTAATTAAAACCATCAATATTAGCGTACAAGGCAAAAAAGGCATACGTGTTATGCAAGGTGCCAAAAAATTTGCGTTGTACTTCTTTTACGCCTTCAATGTTAAACTTTAAATTATCCCAAGGTTGGGCGTTACTTATCATATACCAACGTGTGGCATCTGCTCCGTATTTGGCAATGGTATCAAATGGATCAACACTATTACCTAAACGTTTACTCATTTTTACGCCATTTTTATCTAACAATAAACCGTTAGATACTACATTTTTATAAGCCACACTATTAAACAACATAGAAGCGATGGCGTGCAAAGTATAAAACCAACCTCGTGTTTGATCAACACCTTCGGCAATAAAATCGGCAGGAAAGTATTTCTCAAATAGTTCTTTATTTTCAAAAGGGTAATGCCATTGTGCATAAGGCATTGCGCCACTATCAAACCATACATCAATTAAATCTGGCTCACGGGTCATTTTTTGGCCACTATCAGAAACCAGAAAAATTCTATCTACATAAGGTTTGTGTAAGTCAAAATCATCTGTTAGTTGAGCATCCATAAAACCAGCTTCTACTGCTTTGGCTACTTCATTTCTTAGCTCTTCAATAGAACCGATACATTTTATTTCGTTGCCATCTTCTGTTACCCAAAGTGGTAAAGGCGTTCCCCAAAAACGGGAGCGACTTAAATTCCAATCTTGTGCATTTTCTAACCAATTAGCAAAACGACCTACGCCTGTGCTGGCCGGTTTCCAGTTAATTTGCTCGTTAAGTTTTGCCATACGGCCGCGCATACTTTCTGCCTTTATAAACCAACTGTTTAGCGGGTAATATAATACTGGCATATCGGTACGCCAACAATGCGGATAACTGTGTTCGTATTTTTCTACTTTAAAAGCTCTGTTGCGTTTTTTTAAGTCAACAGAAATATCAATATCAACATTTACGTAATCGTCTTTTTTAAGATAGTTTTTAACAAAACGCCCTGCTAATTCACCAGCCTGGTCAACAAATTTGCCCTGTAAATCAACTAAAGGAACGAGTGTATTATTTTCATCTAAAATTAATAAAGGTGGTACATTGTTTGCTTTGGCAACCTTTGCATCATCGGCACCAAAAGTTGGAGCAATATGCACAATGCCCGTACCATCTTCTGTGGTAACAAAATCACCAATTAAAACCTGAAAAGCGTTTGCTGCATTTTCGTGCGGCAAAGCAACTTGAATTAATTGCTCATATCGCCAGCCTTCAAACTCGCTACCTTTATGTTTTGATATGATGCGATAAGGCAACACCATTTTTGCGCCTGCTTCAAAATTTTCTATATCAGCTTCTGCACCTTCGGGTTTAAAGTATTTTGATAATAAAGCTTCTGCCAAAATTACACTTACCTTTTCGGCTGTGTAAGGGTTGTAGGTTTCTACTGTTACATAATCAATATTGCCACCAACCGCCAATGCCGTGTTTGATGGTAAAGTCCAAGGTGTGGTAGTCCAGGCGAGGAAAAATAACTCGCCATTGCCCCAGTTAGGGTTGTTTTTATTTTTTATAAGAAATTGCGCAGTAGCAGAAGTATCTTTTACATTGCGGTAACAGCCCGGTTGGTTTAACTCGTGTGTGCTTAAACCAGTACCCGCTGCTGGTGAATAAGGTTGAATAGTGTAGCCTTTATAAATTAAATCTTTATCATAAAACTGCTTTAATAAATACCAAACGCTTTCAATGTATTCGTTTTTGTAGGTAATGTAGGGATCATCTAAATCTAACCAAAAACCCATTTTTACAGTTAAATCATCCCAAACATCTTTAAATTTTAAAACTCTTTCCCTGCAAGCGGCATTATATTCTTCAACAGTAATTTTAGTACCAATATCTTTTTTGGTGATCCCTTTTTCTTTTTCTACCTCTAACTCAATAGGCAGGCCATGAGTATCCCAACCGCCTTTGCGCATTACTTGTTTGCCTTTTAAGGTGTGGTAGCGGCAAAAAATATCTTTAATAGCGCGAGCCATTACATGGTGAATACCAGGCATAGCATTTGCTGAAGGCGGACCTTCGTAAAACACCCAGGCAGGTTTATCTGCTCGGTTAGTGCTTTGCTCAAAAATTTTTTCTTCTTCCCAAAATTGCAAAATTTGTTTATCAATTTCGGGCAAATTCAATTGCTTTATTTCCGGATATGGCTTGCTTGCACTCATTTATCTTAAAAAAATAAGCTGCAAAGGTAAGGGTTTTGTGTGGAAATTAGATAATCTGTTTTGTGCTTTAAAAATGCGATCTGAATTACTCTTATTACAAAAGTGAATGTAGTTTGGAGCTTTTATGATAATTTCTTTCTCTTATTAAAAAATTAATATTGACATTGAGAAATTATCAACTAAAAAACCTGCTGTTATGAACTATAAGCATAATACAAAAGGCTTGTTTATTTATGATCTTTTTATATTCAAAAATAAAAACAATAAATTCAACATCTACTGAAACTAATAATTCAAATAAACCCCCAGCCATCTTTCGGCTTCTTCAACTGACCAACCTTTGCGCTGTGCATAATCTTCAATACTGTCTTTAGTTAATTTACCTACGCCAAAATATTTACTTTTAGGATGCGCCAAATACCAACCAGAAACGGATGAGGCAGGAAACATCGCATAACTTTCTGTTAAGGTAATTCCTGTTGCTTTTTCTGCGTCAAGCAATTGCCATAATTTCTCTTTTTCTGTATGTTCTGGGCAAGCAGGATAGCCTGGCGCTGGGCGAATACCTTTGTAGTTTTCCTTTATTAAATCTTCATTTTTTAGTTTCTCGTTTTTAGCATAGCCCCAAAATTCTTTTCTAACCATTAGGTGCATCTTTTCCGCAAATGCCTCTGCTAATCTATCTGCCAACGCTTTTAACATCAAGGCATTATAGTCATCGTTGTCGTCTTCAAATTGCTTTACATATTTTTCAATACCAAAACCTGCACTTGTGGCAAAAGCACCAATATAATCTTGCAAGCCACTTTCTTGTGGCGCAATATAATCGCTTAAACAATAGTTATGTTGCCCAACCTTTTTTTCTGGTTGCTGCCGTAAACAATTTAAAACCGTTTCATTTCCATCTTCATCAGTTACATAAATATCATCAGCTTTACTGTTAGCTTTGTAAAAACCAATCACCGCTTTTGTTTGCAACCACTTTTCATCAATTATTTGTTGCAACATTTTTTTAGCATCGGCAAATAGTTTTTTCGCTTCTTCGCCAACAGTTTCATTTTCAAAAATTAAAGGATATTTTCCCTTTAATTGCCAAGCAGAGAAAAATGGTGTCCAGTCAATATAAGCCACCAATTCTTTTAAATCAAAATCTTCAAAAACTTTCGTACCTAAAAAAGTAGGCTTAATAATATCTTCTTCATTAAAGTCAATTTTAAAAGGGTTTTTTCTTGCCTCTGCAATTGGTAAATATTTAGTAGTAGATTTTCTGTTGGCAAAGTTCTGTTGTAAAACTACTTGCTTTTCTTTTATGTCATTTTCAAAGGCCACATCTTTTTCTCCTATTAACTTACCAGCAATTGGTACCGATCTACTGGCATCTAAAACGTGTACCACAATGTTATTATCATACTTAGGAACAATTTTTACAGCTGTGTGCATTTTACTGGTAGTTGCACCACCAATCATTAACGGAAATTTTAAATTCTGACGTTGCAGTTCACTTGCGAAATGCACCATTTCATCTAAACTTGGTGTTATCAAACCACTCAACCCAATTACATCAACATTATGTTTTATGGCTTCATCAATAATTTTTTGAGCAGGCACCATTACGCCCAAATCAACAATTTCGTAATTATTGCAAGCCAAAACTACCCCAACTATGTTTTTACCAATATCGTGAACATCACCTTTTACGGTGGCCATTAAAATTTTTCCGGCACTACTACTTTCGTTACCATCTTTTTCTTCTTCAATATAAGGCGTTAGGTAAGCTACTGCTTTTTTCATTACCCGTGCCGATTTTACCACTTGCGGTAAAAACATTTTCCCCTCGCCAAACAAGTCGCCAACAATGTTCATTCCATCCATCAAAGGCCCTTCAATAACTTTTATGGGTTTGTCAAAACTTTGTCTGGCCTCTTCGGTATCAGCTTCAATAAAATCGGTAATTCCTTTTACCAAACTATGGGCCAATCTTTCTTTTACAGGTAAGGTTCGCCAAGTTAAATCTTTTACCGCTTTTCCTTTGCCTTTTGCATCTTTTACACTTTCTGCATAATCGGTTAACGCTTCGGTAGCATTTTCGTTTCTATTAAATAAAACATCTTCAACTTTGGTTAGTAAATCTTTTGGTATTTCATCATACACTTCTACCATTCCAGCATTTACAATGCCCATATCCATGCCAGCTTTTATGGCATGAAATAGAAAAGCCGAATGCATTGCTTCCCTTACAACATTATTGCCTCTATATGAAAATGAAACATTTGAAACACCACCGCTAACTTTTGTCAATGGCATTTTTTGTTTGATTTGCCGAGTGGCTTCAATAAAATTGATGCCGTATTCATTATGTTCTTCAATGCCAGTTGCTATGGCAAAAATGTTTGGATCGAAAATAATATCTTGTGGTTCAAAGCCAATTTGTGCTGTTAAAATATTGTAAGCACGTTCGCATATAGCAACTTTTCTTTCAATAGTATCTGCTTGCCCTTCTTCATCAAAAGCCATTACCACTACCGCTGCACCATATAATTTACAAAGTGTTGCTTGCTCAACAAAACTATCTTCTCCTTCTTTTAAGCTTATAGAATTTACAATTCCTTTACCTTGTATGCATTGCAGGCCAGCTTCAATTACTTCCCATTTCGATGAATCAATCATTACCGGAACTTTAGAAATATCTGGCTCGCTGGCAATTAAATTTAAAAACTCCACCATGGCATTTTTGCTATCCAACAAGCCTTCGTCCATGTTCACATCAATAATTTGCGCGCCATTTTCTACTTGTTGTAAAGCAACTGATAAAGCTTCTTCCATTTGGTTTTCCTTTATCAGTCGAGCAAATTTTTTGCTACCCGTAACATTTGTTCTTTCCCCTACATTTACAAAGTTGGTCATTTCGGTCAACTCTACTTTTTCTAAACCAGAAAATAGTGAGTTGGTGTTTTTTGCTATTTTTTTTCTGGGTTGGTATTGATTGGCAATTTCAGCAATTGCTGCAATATGATTTGGTGTTGTACCACAACAACCGCCAACAACATTTAAAAACCCACTTTCTAAAAATTCTTGCACGTAACTGGCCATCATTTCTGGCGATTCATCATATTCGCCCATTGCATTTGGCAAGCCCGCATTGGGGTAAGCAGAAACATTGCAATGTGTATTTTTTGATAACACTTCTAAATACGGACGCATTTCTTTTGCACCCAAAGCACAGTTTAAACCAACAGAAAATGGATTGGAATGCATCACCGAAATCCAAAATGCTTCAACCGTTTGTCCGCTTAATGTTCTTCCACTTGCATCGGTAATCGTTCCCGAAATCATTATCGGGGTGTTTTTTTTGCTTTCATTTAAATACTTTTTTATTGCAAACAAAGCTGCCTTTGCATTGAGCGTATCAAAAATGGTTTCTACTAATAAAATATCGGAGCCACCTTCTATTAAACCTTTCGTTTGTGTGTAATAGGCATCTGCCAATTCTTTAAAAGTAATTGCCCGGTAACCTGGTCTATTAACATCTGGTGAAAGTGACGCCGTTCTGTTAGTTGGGCCAAGTGCGCCTGCTACAAAACGTGGTTTTTCGTCGGTAGAATATTGACGGGCTATTTCTTTTGCAATTTTTGCCGATTCAAAATTTTGACGATAGGCCAACTCACTCATTTCATAATCGGCTTGTGCAATTGAGGTTGACCCAAAAGTGTTGGTTTCAATAATATCGGCCCCAGCTTTTAAATACAACTCGTGAATTTCTTTTATTACTTTAGGTTGTGTAATAGACAATAATTCGTTGTTGCCTTTTACATCGCAAGTATGGTTTTTAAATTCTGCAGATCGGAAATCTTCTTCTTCTAAACCATAACCCTGAATAAGCGAACCCATCGCTCCATCTAATATTAAAATACGTTGTTTTACTATTTTTTCTAAAAGCATCGGCTATTTTAATTTTTCTGTTAAATGAATAGTGTTAAAAATTGTATTTAGCACCAGTGACTTAGATAACAAAAAGACATAGCTCAACTTTTAATTTAAAAGGTAAGTTGATTATGAATTTTTGATAATCAATTATTACAAAGATAGGCAATCGTTTTGAATTGTGGTAAAATGAATGTAAAATCGGACGTATTACTTTTACTAAAGTTTATTATTTTAAGAACCATCCCTTTTTGCTATTTTAACTTTTTTTATTATTTTTGACAGTTCCACCCAAAACAAAATCAATTTTTAATATAATGAGAAATTTTTACAGGTTTTATTTACTGTTAAGCTTGCTGCTGTTTACATCGCTGGCTTATGGTCAGCGTACGGTAACAGGTACAGTTACAGATTCCAGTAGCGGCGAAGGTTTAGTTGGAGTGAATGTTGTAGTTTCTGGCACCTCTAACGGTACTTCAACAGATATTGATGGTAATTTTAGTATTAAATTATCTGAGGGAGAAACTCAGCTAGAGGTTTCTTACATTGGTTATGAAACACAAACGGTTGATGCTACGGGTAGTGTGGTTGATGTTGCTTTAGTAGAAGGTTCGGTTTTAGATGAAGTGGTGGTTATTGGTTATGGAACTGTAAAGAAGAGAGATATTACAGGATCAGTAGCAACGCTTAAGCCAAAAGACTTCAATCAAGGAATTGTAGTTTCTTCCGATCAATTATTACAAGGGCGTATTCCCGGAGTAAATATGGTGAATAACTCTGGTCAGCCAGGTGGTTTAGCTACAGTAAAAATTAGGGGTAATAATTCTATTAGAGCTGGTGCAGATCCTTTATATGTAGTGGACGGCGTGCCATTAGATGGTAGAACAGCCAAACCTTCTTTTAGCGCATCGGACGATATTGGAACGGCAGCAAACTCTAATCCTTTAAACTTTTTAAATCCTGCCGATGTAGCTTCAATTGAGGTACTAAAAGATGCATCCTCAGCTGCAATTTATGGATCGAGGGCTTCAAATGGAGTAATATTAATTACTACTAAAAAAGCAAGAGCAGGAAAAACAGATGTGAACTTTAATGCAAATTTTGGAACAAGCTCTGTTTTAAAGAAGTACGACGTATTAACTGGTGATGAATACAGGAGTGCCTTAAATTCTTATGGTCTTACGGGTGATGGCGGATCTTCTACAGATGCTTTTGATGAAATAACAAGAAATGGTTTTATTCAAAATTATAACTTATCACTTGGTACTGGTGGAGATGATCATAAAATAAGGTTCTCTGCTGGTTATCAAGATATTAAAGGAATTATAGAAAAAACTGGAATAAAAAGATATTCAGGTGCATTGAATGCTCAATATGAGTTGTTAGATGACAAGGCTGGTATTGATGTTTTTCTTGTATCTTCTCATACTGTAGAAGATATTGCACCTATTGGCACAAGTGCTGGGTTTAGAGGCAATTTGATTGGACAAGCCTTGCAATGGAATCCAACAATTCCTTTAATGACGGATGGCGAATTTACAACAGGTTTAAATAATACTGGAGTTGGTGCAACCACAATAAACCCGCTTCAAATGTTAGATGCATACTCAGAAACAGCTAATTCTACTACAATACTGGGATCTATTTCTCCCTATATTAATATTACCGAAGGATTAACTTACCGTTATAGATTTGCAGTAAATTATGGTGTTGGTACTACCAGGGGAAGTATTGGTAAAGATTTAAATTTAGAAGACATTGAGACATTAGGCTTAGCAGCTACATTTACTAATATTTTGGTTACAAATTTACACACACATACTTTAAGTTACAATACAGAAGTTGCAGATAATTTTTCATTAGGCCTGTTGGGTGGTTATGAATACCAAAAATTTAACTTTAAAGGTCAGGGGTTTTCTGGTGTAGGGTTCGACAACGTACCAGATGGGTTTGATTTATCGAATATACTTCAAAATTCAAACAATGATAATAGAAGTGTTTTTTCATTTGCCGAGCCAGTAACTGAGCTACAATCATACTTTGCCCGGGCTACTTTAGGTATCGGAGATCGCTTTGATATTACAGCTACTGTAAGAGCGGATGGGTCTACTAAATTTGGAGAAAATAATAATTATGGTATTTTTCCATCTTTTGCAGCCAGGTGGAATGTTATCAACGAGTCATTCATTGCAGGCGGAGCAGTATTTGACGATTTAGCGCTAAGAGTTGGCTGGGGTGTAACTGGCAATCAGGAATTTCCGGCAGGTTCATCAGTTGATAGATTTGCATTGAATCCAAATGGTGGTATTTCTCAGGAAAATATTGGTAATCCTGACTTAAAGTGGGAAGAATCTACAACGCTTAATTTCGGATTAGACTTTGCTGTATTTGATTATAAATTAGCTGGTACTATTGAATATTACACCAGAACTACCAACAATTTATTGCTTGATCCATTTGTTCAGGAACCTGGCCCGCCAATCAGAGCATGGAGAAACATTGATGGAGAGTTGGTGAATTCAGGTTTAGAATTAGGCCTGAAAGCATTTTTAATTCAAAAATCAAATTTATCTCTAAATATTGGTGTTAATATGGCTTTCTTAAATAATGAATTAAGAAACTATACAGGACCAGACATATTGACTGGAAATCTATTTGGGCAAGGATCTTCTGGTGCTTTTGTTCAGAAGCATGTAAATGGTATGCCATTAAATACTTTTTTTGTTAGAGAATATACTGGTTTAGATAGCGACCTTGGAACAAGCACATATTCTAACGATGGTGAATTGGTTGCGCTTGGAGATCCAAATGCAGACATAATTCTTGGGGCTTCTGTTGGGTTGGATGTAGGTGATATAAGCTTTAATATGAATTGGAATGGGGCATTTGGGCATCAGCTATATAACAATACAGCCATGTCTGTAATACCAATTGGTAACTTAGGCAGCAGAAATATAGATGCTGCCTTAATTACTGATGGAACTTTAGAAAGTATTGCGAACCCTATTACCTCCTCTTCCAGATACTTAGAAGATGGTGATTTCGTAAAATTAGCAAATGCTACATTAGCTTATAACTTAGGCTCTATTTCTGGCATTGGTGATATTAGCTTGTCATTAACTGGGCAAAATTTATTAATCATCACCAATTATTCTGGCTTTGATCCAGAAATTAATACTGTTAATTTAAGAAACGGTGTGCCTTCTGCAGGTATAGAGTATATTCCATATCCATCTGCCAGATCTGTTTTGTTTGGAATAAACATTTCATTTTAAAAAAAGAATAAAATAATCATGAAGTATATATATTATTTATTTATTGTCGTTTTTTTAAGTCTTACTGCTTGTACAGATCTTAAAGAAACACTTAGAGAAGATTTAGCTGAAACCGAATCACCAGATCCTGCAGCATTGCTGCAAGGGGCTTATGAAGCAATGCGTCTGCCTTATCAAGATCAGTCACGATTTTGGGCTGCTCAACAACATACCTCAGATGAAACAATAGGACCAACAAGAGGTCCGGATTGGGACGATAATGGTATTTGGAGAACTTTGCATAACCACACTTGGGACTCAGATCACGCATTTTTAGGAGATACTTTTGGTGAGTTGTTACAAATAGTTTTTGCAACTAGCAACTTACTTCAATATGAGCCATCTGCTCCGCAAGCAGCAGAAGCCAGATTTATCAGAGCGTTTGTATTAAATTCAGTATTAGATGGTTGGGGGCAAGTACCTTTTAGAGAAGAGGGTACTTCATTGTTAGATGATGCGATTGTACTTTCTGCACAAGAAACTATTGACCTTATATTAGCTGAAGTAGATGCAATAATTAACGACTTGCCAAACGGGCCAACCAATAGAGCAAATGCAGATGCTGCTAAAGTTTTAAAAATGAAAACACTATTAAATAAAGGAGCATATTTAAATAGACAAGCACCCACTTTTGATGCTAATGATATGAATGCTGTTATTACACTTGCAGATGAAATTATTGAAAGCGGGAAATACTCAGTTGCGACTAACTACTTTGATAATTTTGCGTGGGATAATGATATGAAGTCTACAGAAAATATTTGGACTGCTGAGAACATTGGCGGTTCAAACTCAGGAAACGTGAGATCAAGATGGATGTGTACATTGCACTATAATCAAAACCCATCAGGATGGAATGGTTTTACAACACTCGGCGATTTCTATACCTCATTTGAAGAGGATGATTTAAGAAAGAAACAAGACTACCTTGGCATGACTGATGTTGCAGGTATTAATGCTGGCTTCTTAGCGGGTCAACAACAAGGGTATTTACGTACAGCAAATGGCGATGCGGATTCGTTAGATACTGATGGCAACAGAATAATTGTTGATTTAATGGATAGAAAAGGTAATCCTTTGGCATTTACAAAAGAAGTTTCATTAACGGAAAATGGTGACAACTTAGAGATTACTGGTGTTAGAGTTGTAAAATATCCTATTGATTATGCTAGTGGAGATAACGCAGATAACGACTATGTTTATTATCGGTTTTCAGATGTATGGTTAATGAAAGCGGAAGCTTTGTTAAGAACGGGTGACGCCGGACAAGCTTTAGATATGGTTAATACATTAAGATCTGCCAGAGGCGCTAGTGATTTAGCATCCTTAACAGAGGGTGCATTGTTAGCTGAAAGAGGAAGAGAACTGTATTGGGAAGGCCATAGAAGAACAGATCTTATAAGGTTTGGCAAATTTCTTGATGCCTGGGAGCAAAAACCAGCTTCCGGATCGGAGAGATTATTATTCCCGATTCCTGCTGCTTCATTAGCATCTAACCCAAATTTGCAACAAAATCCTGGGTATTAATTTTTAGTACTTTGTAAAATATTTAGAGGCTGTTCATTTTTTTGGATGGCCTTTTTTTATTCATAATTCACCGTAGTTTTCCAAAATGGCTACACAACAGTTTATAGTAACAAATGCCGCTAAAGATAAAGGTGAAACCTATTGTGAAAAATGAAATAAAAATTAGGGTTGGAGACAACCAAAACCTAAAAAATGATTATCATTAAAATGGCAAAAAGCTGAATAAAGAAAAAACCAGTTAGCCGTAGTTTGTCTGAATTTGCTATCCGTATGTCTCCGACTACGGATACATAATAAAAATACCAAACTAAAAAGCTAAAACATTTACCAAAAATAAATTATAAAATATTAAATGTATTTTTAACTCCAAATTAAATATCATGAAAAGAAGGATTTTAACAATCGTCTTGCTACTGTTACCGAAAGTTTAAGCTTTACCCTCTAAGGCAATTACAAAGCAAATAACTATCCCACAATATTTAAACCTGTTCCATTTTAAAAAAAATCTCCCTACTTTCTTTCTTATTAAGAATACATAGAGCAACTTTGTATAAAATTTTTTCATAAAAAAATACATCATACAATATGGAAATAAAATTAATAAAAGAAAAAACCGCTTTAGCTTTTACCGCTACCGATGGCAAAGCAATTGCACAACTTTCTGCCGGAACAAAATACGGAGGAACAGAAGATGCTTTAAGCCCGATGCAATTGGTACTTTCTTCATTGGGGGCTTGTATGTCTATTGATGTAGTGCTCATTCTTAAAAAACAAAAACAAGTAATTGAAAATTACGAAGTAAACATTACAGGTAAAAGAGCCGATGGCACACCTGCCGTTTTTACTGATGTTAATGTACACATAGCTGTAACTGGTCAGGTAGAAGAAAGCAAATTGAAAAAAGCTATACAATTAAGTGAAGAAAAGTATTGTTCTGTAAGTGATATGTTGAAAAATAGTGTAAATATTACAACAAGTTGCAGCGTTATCTCAACTACTACTGGCTAATGAAAGACTACAAGTTTGAAACTAAAGCAATACGTGCTCAATTACCAAAAACAACGCAATGCGAACATTCTGTACCATTATTTTTAACCTCCAGCTTTACTTTTGAAACTGCCGAGCAAGGCGCTGCTTTGTTTAAAGGAGAAAAGGAGGGAAATTTGTATTCGCGTTTTAGCAACCCCAACACAAATGAGTTTATTAATAAGCTTTGCCTGTTAGAAAATTGTGAAAGAGGAGTTGCTACAGCATCGGGTATGGCAGCCATTTATATTACCTTTGTTACTCATTTACAACAAGGCGATCACATTGTAGCTTCTAAAAACATTTTTGGTAATGCCTTGTATATTATAAAAGAATATCTTCCTAAAATGGGAGTTAGTTATACTTTGGTTGAAGTGGATAAAGAAGAAGAATGGAAGCAAGCCATAAAGCCAAATACAAAATTGTTGTATGTTGAAACACCTGCAAACCCCACGCTTAAGCTTGCCGACTTAAACTTTCTAAATAATTTATGCAAAGCCGATAATATTTTATATGTAGTAGATAATTGTTTTGCCAGCCCTTATTTACAACAACCTGCAAACTTCGGAGCAGACCTGGTTATACATTCTGCCACCAAATTTATTGATGGCCAGGGCAGAGTATTAGGAGGCGCAATAGTTGGTAAAGAAGCCCCCGCAATTGCTTGTTATGATTTTGTTAGAAGAACAGGCGCCAGCTTATCTCCATTTAATGCCTGGGTGCTTTCAAAAAGTTTAGAGACTTTAGCAGTTAGAATGGATCGCCATTGCGACAATGCAGCAATAATTGCTAATTTTTTGCAAGCGCATCCTAAAATAAAAAAAGTGAACTACCCTTTTTTGAATAATTTTCCGCAGTATAATTTAGCTGTAAAACAAATGCTAAAAGGTGGCGGCTTAATTGCTTTTGAACTTGATGGAGGAGAAAAAGAAGGTCAGCAATTTTTAAACACCTTAAATATACATAGTTTAACCGCTAACCTTGGCGATTGTAGAAGTATTGCTACACATCCGGCCTCTTCTACGCACAGCAAACTTTTAAAAGCAGAACAATTGGAAGTAGATGTTACGCCATGTTTGGTAAGGCTTTCTGTAGGCTTAGAACATATTGATGACTTGTTGAAAGACATTGAACAAGCTTTGGCAAAAACGTATAGCTAATTGTTGAGTTAGGTTTTATGTAAAGTTATTAAAATTTGACTTAACATGATTAACAACCAAAATAAAGCATCATTTTATAACAACATTAATCAATAATTTTTTATGTGCGATTTTTGCGTTGATTATCAGTACAATAATCGCTCAGGTTTATTTTTTTGCATCAAAACTATTGCTTTCTACCAATGCTTTCCTTACCTTTGCAATCTTTTTAACAACGAAACGAAAACAAAGTGGATACTTTAAGTTATAAAACCAAATCTGCCAATAAAAATAGCGTAGAAAAAAGTTGGTTCATTGTTGATGCTACTGATATGGTTGTGGGTAGAATGTGTACGCAGATTGCCACAGTTTTAAAAGGTAAGCATAGAGCTTATTACACACCTCACGCCGATTGTGGTGATTATGTAATTGTAATTAATGCCGAAAAAGTAAAATTTACAGGCACTAAAATTGACAATAAAACATACCTTACCTATAGTGGTTATCCAGGCGGGCAAAAAAGCAAAACAGCAAAACAATTACTTAATAGCCAACCAATTAAAGTGGTTGAAAATGCAGTAAGAGGTATGTTGCCAAAAAATAGTTTAGGTAGAGCAATGTATAGAAAATTATTTGTTTATGAAGGTGCAGATCATCCACACGTTGCACAAAAACCTCAAACTTTAGAATATAATTAAACAATGAGTACAAAGAAAAATAGTACAGTAGTTTCACCTTACACAATTTCTGTTGGCCGTAGAAAAGCAGCCGTTGCACGAGTGTTTTTAAAAACAGGCAGCGGAAAAATTATGGTAAATGAAAAGGATTATAAAGATGCCTTTACAGTAGCGCATTTAATTGAGCAAATTGAGTTGCCATTTAAAGTTACCGAAACAGTAGGCTTATTTGATGTAAAAGTAAACGCTAAAGGTGGCGGTATTAAAGGCCAGGCAGAAGCTATTAAATTAGGTATTGCCAGAGCTTTGGTAAAAGAAAACGAAGAATATAAACCACTTTTGAAAAAAGAAGGTTTAATGACACGTGATGCACGTAAAGTAGAACGTAAAAAACCAGGTTTAGTGAAAGCGCGTAAGAAAACTCAATTTAGTAAGCGTTAATTACTCATTTTTTAAAATTAATACAATGCAACCTTTAGATAATAAATTAATGTTAGATGCAGGCGTTCACTTTGGGCACTTGCGAAAAAAATGGAATCCTAAAATGCGCCCGTACATATATATGGAGCGTAAGGGCATTCATATAATTGATTTAAATAAAACAAACGATAAATTGCAGGAAGCTGCATCAGCAATGCAGGCTATTGCCCGCAGCGGAAAAAAGATTTTATTTGTTGCTACCAAAAAACAAGCAAAAGACATTGTTACTTCCAATGCTCGCAGAGTAAATATGCCATTTGTAACAGAGCGTTGGTTGGGTGGAATGTTAACCAACTTTGCTACCATCAAAAAATCTATTAGAAAAATGCAAAGCATCCATCGTGGTTTGGCAGATGGTACTTTTACCAACATCACTAAAAAAGAAAGATTAGTACTTACGCGTGAAAAAGATAAATTAGAGCGTGTTTTAGGTGGCATAGCTGATTTAAACAGAATACCAAGTGCCATATTTATGGTAGATATTAGTCACGAACATATTGCTTTAGCGGAAAGTAAAAAATTGAGAATGACGACTTTTGGAATGGTTGATACCAACTCTGATCCAAATACAGTTGATTTTGCAATACCTTCTAACGATGATGCCAGTAAATCAATAGAGTTAATAGCAAACTATTTAACAGATGCTATTGAATTAGGCTTGAAAGAAAGAAAGAAAGAAAAGGACATACGTAAAGTTAAAGAAGATGCCGCTAAAAGTAAAAAAGCTGAGGCTGAAAACACAAAAAAAGCAGATGATAAGGCAACTGCCGAATAGTACATTTCTTTTCAAATTGACATTTTAAAACAATAAAAATATAATAGTTTATTATGGCTGTTACAGCACAAGATATTAATAAATTAAGGCAAATGACCGGTGCCGGCATGATGGATTGCAAAAAAGCGTTGGTTGAAGCTGATGGCGACTTTGATGCTGCTATTGATAATTTAAGAAAAAAAGGTCAGAAAATTGCTGCTAAAAGAGCGGATCGTGATGCCAACGAAGGTGTAGTAGTTGCTCGTACAAATGAAGATAAGACCAAAGGCATTTTAGTAAGCGTAAGTTGCGAAACCGACTTTGTTGCCAAAAATGATGGTTTTGTCGATTTTGCAAATAGTGTAGCAGATGTTGCGAGCCAACATTATCCGGCAGATAAAGAAGCTTTATTAGCATTAAGTTTGGGTGATGGTACAGTTAACGATGCCTTAGTAGAACAAACTGGTAAAATTGGAGAGAAAATTGAAGCCTCTAATTACGAATTGGTTGAGGGAGATAAATTAGCTTCTTACATACACGCTGGCAGTAAAATTGGCGTTTTAGTAAACTATAAAGACGGTGGTAAAGATGGTGCAGACCAATTTTTTAAAGGTGTAGCAATGCACATTGCAGCAATGAAGCCTACAATTTTAAGTTACGAAGAGTTTGATACAGATTTTATTTCAAAAGAAACTGAAGCTTTTAAAAATCAAATTATTGTTGAAAACGAAGAACGACAAAGGTTAGGCAAGCACCTTAAAAATGTGCCAGATTATGTGAGTAAGGTTCAATTAACACCAGCAGTAATGGAAGAAATTGAAGGTAAGATTAAAGAAGAATTAAAAGCAGAAGGTAAACCCGAAAAAATTTGGGATAAAATTTTACCTGGTAAATTAGAGCGTTATGTTGCTGATAATACTTTGTTAGATCAGGAATATTGTCTACTAAATCAGTTTTATGCTTTAGATGATAGCAAAACAGTTGCTCAGGCAGTTAAAGATTTTCATCCAGAAGCAGAAGTAGTAAGTTTTAAAAGAGTAACAGTAGGTAAGTAAAATATAATTTACTTATTTTAGCAGAAATAATTCGCACTTACGAATAGTGCACGGTCCTATAGCTCAGTTGGTTAGAGCACCTGACTCATAATCAGGTGGTCCTAGGTTCGAGTCCTAGTGGGACCACCCATTATAATCCTAAGTCATTGTAAATCAATCGCTTAGGATTTTTTATGGCTAACATCGGTCGGAATGTTGGTCGGTTTTTCTGTTTTGCCTGTAAATGATGGTAGTTTTCTCACTTAAAAATGCTTCTGCTGCTGACATACAGAATCAACTATAAGTTAAAGGCTTCTTTATCTAATCTCTATTCAACAAGCACCAACAGAACCAACACTTTTTAATGAAGGTGTAAAAACTAAATTGGTTAAAGTAATCAGTAAAATTGACCTACCCCCCTACTGGCAGCAAATGGCGCAATTAGATTAATTACCAATACTGTTATAATGGTCTTTGACCCACCCCATGCAAATAGCATAAAATGCGAAAGTTAGAGGGTTTGATAAAAAGGGCTTGTTATATAATATCAAAACTTTAAACGATTACAGAGTAAGAGGGGGCGAAGTGGATGGATAGTTATTAATGCTAATCCAGTTAATTTATTGGAAAATTAGTAATTGCAATATGCCGTAAATAGATGGTCGAAGCCCTTGCGCTCCACACAACACTTTTTTAATACCTATAAATTAATAATAAAAGTGCTAAAACCCACGTCATTACTGAATTTGTGGCTAAAAGACCTATTTTAAAATAATAATGAATGACTATTAAAAGTTTATTGGTGAAATTTTGAAAAAACTTTAAAATACACTCAAAAAATAGTAAACCAAACACTTACACATCTTGATATTAATTAAAGTACACCCCTTTTTACAAAAGTGTTAAATTCTTGACTTACCCCTTATTTCTTTTGATTTGGGCTGAATTTCATTTGACTTGTACAATTACCGATGCTGATAACACCTACCGCTTTTTATCTTTCTTTTGCAATAACCACCACTTTTATTTTTAGCTCCGCAAGTGGTGAAACGGTTTTGCGTATCGCTGATAGAATTATAAAAGTGATTGATGATACCATTCTGCTGTTTAGTGTGCTGATAGCAATAACCGTTGCTTAATTTAATACGGTGTTTACACCTTGTGCCTTTTTGGGTAGTGCCTTTCTTACTTCATTAACTTTCTAATTTCTTCTTCTTCTTTGCCACCTTCTATTAAATAGGCTTCTACATCTTCATTGAGTTTGTCAAATTGAATTTCTATTTGATGGGCTTTTATTTTTTCAGTTTGATGTTGCTCTGTCATTTTTTTAAATACTTCATTTTTGTAAATAGTGTCATTGTTTCCTAACAAATGCTCTCCTTTACTTTCCATCAGATAAAGTATTTCCAATTCGCTTTCACCTTTCTTTTTGGCTACTACAAAATCTGGATAAATTTTATTCTTTCTCCAACCCTGAATGTTATACCAATCCTTAGAGGTTTTATTTCTAAACCAAAATAAAGTAGTTTCCTCCTTCTCTAAAATATCAATTACTTTTTTTTCTAAAGATGTGAGGCTGTCATAATCTACATCTTCATATAAATTGTAATTAAAGTTATAGGGTATGCGACTAACCGAAATTGTATCTGTATCTGGTACACGAAAACCAACTTTTTTACTGTCGCTTACTAACAACTTAACTTTATCATTTTTTAAGTATTCTGCAAATAATCTTTCTTCATCTTTCTGTTTATGCGCTTCTGTATATTTTGCGAGTTTGGCAGCAATAAAACTAAAATACTTTGCTAAATCTTTTTCACCAATTTTTTCTTTTAGTTCTTCAATCCATTCATTTGCCTTTTTTCGTGCTAAAAAAGCATTGTCAATATATTCGCCTAATCTTCTTGATAAATAACCTGTATTGATTTTGCTGTAATAAGTATTGTCAATAGTTTCGCTTAAAGGTGTTATTTTACTTTTATCATCTATAGTAACACTAAACGTTTTTAACTCATTACTTTGTTTGCTTAACGAGTTTTTAATCTCATTAATTAATTTGTTTGACAAATTCAAATTTTCAAAATTAATATGTTGTTTTATGTCAATTGAATAATTAAATTTTCGATAGTTTTCTTTTTCTTCATTAACCATTACCCAAATAGGCAGGTAAAAAGCATATTCATATTTTTTGAACTTATCTTTAATTTTTACACGCTTTTTAGGATTGATTTCAGCATTATTTTGTATTTGCAGTTGAGTAACTAAATCGCCTAAACCTTCTTCTTCAAATCCTTTTACTACTTTCTTTAATAATTCATTGGTTGCACCTTTTGAGTAGTAAACATAACTTTCGTCTAAGGCTTTTATTCCTGTTTTCTTTGCTCGTGGTTGCCTTAAAATTCTTCCTATTAATTGTGTAACGCCTGTATTAGAATTTACATTTGGTATTACTCCAAGCATATAAGCAAAAGAACAATCCCAACCCTCACTTAAAGCATCACGGGTAATTATAAAGCGGATAGGACATTCACGAGAAAAAAGGTCTATGTTTTCTATATCATTTTTACTACTCGATTTAATGGCTATTTCATTTGGGTTTATTCCTTCATCAATAAGATGCTCTTTTACATCTTCACTATGCACAAAGCCTTTATCTCTTTGATCTTTGCCTGTGCGTTCACATTGTATTAATGCAATGGGTCTAATATATTGCCCTGTTTCTTGCTTATACTTAATTGCTTTGTTTTCTAATGATTGTCGTTTTTCAATTATGTTTTGTAACATGGCTTTCCAATCATTATCAGCCGAACTGTTAGGCGGAATAATGTGCAAATCCAACTTTATCATTTCTTCTTCTTTCAGTTCTAAACCTGTAACCGTTGTTAGATTGTTTATTCCTTCTTTTGGTGTTGCGGAAAGCCCCAAAACCATTTCAGGGTTTAAACCATCAATAGTTGCTTTTGCTTTTGGTGTAAATACTCTATGAAACTCATCTATAATTATAAAAGGCTTAGAAACTCTAACCGCATTACCTAAACTTGTTAATAGCTGCGCTTGTTCGCCATTCTTCCACATTTCATCAAGATTAGGCACTTCTTTTAACCATTGGTAATGTAAATCATACCTATTGTCTGCCGGAAAGAAGCTATCAAAACCACCGCTATCTTTAAATACCTTTAATGCCTCTTTGTTATTAGCACGATTAACCGATTGTGACATTATGAACAAGATTACTAAGTTTTCTTCAATGTCTTGCTTAGTCAATTTATGACCTTTTTCAGCTATAACTATTTTACCACCACTTGCCTGATCTAATAATTGTCGATATGGGTGTCCTTTGTCTCTTAATCTTTGTACGGTTTGTTTGTAGATGATTTCTTTTGGTACAATCCAAACTACTAAACCAGTTTTACGTTGAGCAAATACAGATTGATATTCTTTTATGGCTTCAACTGCCAAAATGGTTTTACCTCCGCCTGTTGGTACTTTTAAGTTTATACGAGGGTAATATTTGTTTAACCCATTTTTACAGATGTCAGTATATGGTAAATTGACTTGCTCAAATGTGCTTTCAACATAGTTCATACTTGCTGCAACAACTTCTCTTTGAGCTTCTGGTATGGCTTTTATAATATTACTGAACTCTACTTTTTTAGCTAACGCAACTGTAAAGAAATGCTTTAACTCGCTAATTACTCGTTGTTGATACTTCTTCAGATACATAGACTACTTACCTTTGGTTAGCTTTTTTATTTCCTTGTCAAAGTCTGATTCTATTTTTTGCGTTTTATTAAATTTGTCATACTCTTTACCTGCTTTTGATTTGGCTTGTTTGGCAGAAATTGAACCTTTACCCTCTAATATTTTATACTCATTAAAACTTAAAAACTTGTTGACACTTTCAGCAAAAGCAGCCATTGTAAAAGTAGTTCTGTTTTCAATGATGTTTTCTATGTAGTCGAAAAAACCCGATAGCGTTCTTTCTAATCGTTTAATTTCTTTTTCGGGTAGATAGTTTTTTGCAATGTGTGTATCTGATTTTATTATACGACCTTTAGGGGCATTTTTCCAGGTACTTAAACCCATATTTTCTTTTTTGCTATCTGCCTTTTTGTATATCAATTCGGCTGCTGTATTGCCAGTAATAGCAAAGTGAAATTTGTTTTGAACAGATGCATAAAATGTTTTAGTGGTTTCTGAATTAGGGTCATAATCGGTACTACATTCAGCAAATATATCTGTAATTTGTTGGTAAATTCTGCGCTCACTTGCTCGTATAGATTGAACACGCTCTAAAAGCTCTCTAAAGTAATCTTTACCAAAAACGGCTTTACCCTGTTTTAAACGGTTATCATCTAACACAAAACCTTTTACTATAAACTCTCTTAAAGTTTTGGTAGCCCAAATGCGAAATTGTGTACCTCTTTTTGATTTTACTCTGTAACCAACAGATATGATTACATCGAGGTTATAAAATTCAATATTTCTTTCAACGTTTCGGCTTCCTTCTTTTTGAACTGTTCGGAAATCCCGAACAGTTGCTTCACGTTCTAACTCTCCCTCATTAAAAATATTACTAATGTGTTCGCTTATTGTTGATTTTGAGCGACCAAATAGTTCTTGCATGTTCTCCTGCGTAAGCCATACGGTTTCACCTAAAACCAACACATTTAGTTTTACCTCACCATTATCGTTGCTATATAATATAAATTCACTTTCGTTTGGTACTAAATCACTCATTATTCAACAGTTTTTTCAAATAGGTTATAAGGTATAGATACAAACTCAATTTGCTTTTCTTCTAAATATTCATTGTCTAAAAAACAAGCCGGAGCATACACTACTATTCTTTTGTTTTTTGAGTGTTCAATAATTTTTTCGGCAATAGATAAGGTTAACGCCATTCGGGTAAGTTTATCAAAATCTTGCTTGTAAATGAGGTAGAAGTTTTTTGGGCCGTGTGTGCCTACATAATGACTTTTTGCATCTAATTTATCAGTATTTACTAAATGCTGTCCTGTGCCAATGTAATATACATACTTTGCAAATTCCTCATAAGTTGGCAGTTCTCCATCTAACATTTTATCGGGGTCAATAGCTTTGCCTACACGAAAGTATTTAAAGCCAGTATTGTAACCATATTTTTCAATAGCCGGTTTGTTTCGTTCTCTTGTAATGTCTTTACAAATATTCTTTTTTGGTTCTTGTGGGCTTGCTTCCGTCATTTGTACTAAAATACATTTGCGGTTGCCACCATCTTCTTTATTCAATTCATTAACGGCATGCGTAGTAGTGCCTGAACCTGCGAAGCTGTCGAGAATTATATCGTTTTCATAAGTAGATATGGAAAGCAAATGTTTTATTAATGAAACTGGCTTTGGATAATCAAAAGGTTTTGAGTTGCCAAATAGAGATTTTATATCATCATTACCAGTCTCAGTTCTTCCGTGATAAGTTTCGGTTAATAAAGTACGAAGTATTACCCCTTCTGGACGATAATATTTGGTGTAAATTTTACCATTTTTTAAAACTAATTTATCAAATTCATTTTCGACTTTTGATTTACCCCAACGCCAACAAGATTGTTTACCTTTAATAACTCTTGGCATGTATTTGTTGCCATCATTATCAGTAATTTCATAAACTAAAGAATCACTAAAACGTATTGAAGATTTATCCAACGTAATTAAACCATATTCTCCAGTATTATCTTTAAATGGGTACAAACTATCTGAAAGTTCATAATTTTTATCTAAATAAAAAGATATTGCATTTTTATCCTTTGCCACAACAAGTACGTACTCATGTTCTATAACGATTAAGTTAGAATCATTTCCACCGCCTTGTTTTTTCTTCCATATAAATTTGCCAATTACATTATCAACAAAAACTTCATTAACTGCAATTTCAAGGTTAGAAACTTCATTATCATCTACAGAAATAAATATTACTCCATCATCTGCCAATAAATCACGAAGTAATTTCAATCGTGGAGTCATCATACATAACCACTTATCGTGTTTGGTTAAGTCATCAGATCCAATTTCCTTACCTAACCACTCTTTGATTAAAGGGCTATTGATATTGTCATTATAAACCCAACCTTCATTACCAGTATTATAAGGTGGGTCAATATATATACACTTCACTTTGCCAGCATATTGGGGTAATAAGGCTTTTAAAGCTATTAAGTTGTCGCCTTCAATAGTTAGGTTGCCGTTGCCTTTTTTTGGTTGGTAATGTAAATCTTCTACTTCATCTAACGTATGGTAGGGTACGCTTAAATGATGATTCCAAATTATATTTTTCCCTTTAAATTGTATGGTTGGCATATTGTATTGGCTTTTCGCACTAACTAACCGCTAAAAGTAAAATTAAATGACTTAAAAACAAATGATTGTTTAAAACTATTGGTTTAAAGTTTGACATAGGCACTTTTAGTACTTAGCAATATGCTTTTGAAGCTGACGACAACAACTAAACCCAAAACCACCAATTAATGTTTCTATTAGATGATCCATTACCGTAACCCTCTCAATGTTTCTTAGCGATAATTTGTTTTCTAAATCGTATCTGCTCAAAGATGTTTAAATAAAAATGTTCACTTGGTTTTATTTTCAAATTGTGTTTATCAGTTAAGGCTTCTAATGCTGACACCAACCACTAAACCAAATAACTTTTATAGGTTGCTTCTATTTGATTATCCAATTCTAATATTAAGGGATTACCTAAAACAAACTTTGCTTGTTTTCCTTTTAAATGACTTTTACAACGGTTATACTGTTTGTAATGCTTATACCCACCGTTAACATGCCTCTGTTCTATGGCTGCATCAATTATACGGTCAATTGCTGGACACATAATTTTAATTAATTCTGCCCTTGCTCGATCAACATCTTTAGTACCTATAATATCAAAGTGCTGCGGTAGCTCATTTATCTTTTCCACTTTGTAGTAATGTTGCTGCCAACGCTTCAATAAGAGGTTATAAATATTCGGGTTTAATAAATCTTCGAGAGTTGGTTTTTTACCTTTTAAGATAGGCTGTAATACTGATTTAGGGCGCATTACCTTTAGTTCATATCGTAACATGTCGCTACCCTTTTTATAGAATGAAGTCCAGTAGCTTCTGCCCTTATTGCCGTAATTGATGCCATCAGGTAATCGTTTGGGGTATTGCTTCCCCTTTCTTCCAAATAAGGGAAATATTACATTAGGGTCAACAGAAACAGGTAAACTATTGCTGACATCAACACGTAATAGGTGCGCTTTGTTTATTTGCAGGTGCAGTTCCTCACACAGACTTTTTATTGCTAATTTAAGTTCATTATTGTTGATAGAAATAGTGTTATCATAGTTCCAATATTCGGATATACTACCTATGAGGGTTATAAAGGCATTGTTAGCAATAACAGCGTAATTGTTTAAGTAACCTTTTATTTCGGGTAAGCCAGTTCTTAAACTTCTATCTGATTGTTTCACGTCAGTTAAAAATGGTTTTACATATTTAGTGTCTTTCCGAAAAGTATGGTTTATCAATAAAATTTTGTTTTGATATTTAAATTGTATCTATTTATTTAATTTTTACTGTTGAAAAATCATATTCATTAGTGCTTTTACTGTTTTGAATTTGTTTTTTACTTTAAATTTTAATTTTT
>Ga0209187_1000079_pt1 | contig 210912 bp, 193 predicted proteins | sample BantaG_FD_187430 | JGI IMG/M metagenome (GOLD analysis project Ga0209187, IMG submission 187430) | Marine algal microbial communities from Bantry Bay, Ireland - BantryBay_4 metaG (SPAdes) (version 2) | ecosystem: Host-associated > Algae > Red algae > Unclassified | place: Bantry Bay, Ireland... | reverse complement strand
ATTAATCTGCGATTGAATTGCTATTGCCTGCGTAAAAACTATCTCCGATTAAACAGCATTCCAACTCAATGGATAATGTAATAGCTAAGGGTGTATAGAGGTGCAGTTCACAGTTTAATGAGAGCTATAACACGACAGCAACGGCAATCCAATAGACATCGCCGAGATGATTAAAGGCGGCCCGTCAGTACTATTCGACGCCATTGTATTAATACCTGCTCAAGATGCAATGGAGAGCCTGCTAGCCGTGCCTGCGGTCTCTGAATTCCTGGCCGATGCAGACGTGCACAAAAAGTTTATCTTGTACGCCGACACGGCTAGCTCGTTGTTGGAGCAGGCGGGAATCGATGCCCCAGACGAGCGCGCTGGTTATATCAAACTGGGCTCTAAGAAAAATATCAGCAAGTTTTTTGATCATTGCTATGCAAGAAGGTGTTGGGACAGATAACTCACATACAAGTACTAAATTTATTGAAAACTGAGGAATGGTTATGAGTGAAGAGCAAAAGCCTGCAGAAGGTGATCGTTATTTGTGCGAGAAATGTGAATTTGAGGTGCTAGTGACGAAGCCATGTCCATGTAGCAATGGGCAGCCATTTTTAACTTGCTGTGGCGAGAGTATGAGTCACAAGTCTTCCAACGGCTAACGCGGTGATATACCGTGACATGAGCGTATACCCTTCGCCCATACTGACAAGGTGCCTGAAATGTTAAGGGGTCGCAGTAACGATCGAGCACACCTTAAATGACGAGTACAAGATCACCTGGTCGCTATGGTCGTGATAGCCAAGTGTATGAGCAATGGACTCTCGAAGAACTCGTGCGAGAAGCTGATAGATTAGGCATTCCTTCTCCGTCGAAGTTGACCCGGGTAGAACTGGAGTTAGCGCTGTTACTACGTGACATCATTTAGCTGCAAGTAAACAGGCGGGTTCTCGCAATGTTGTAAGCTGTTCGCCCTATAAAACGCGTAGAAGAAGCGCCTGTTAACGGAGCGGTGACTGTTTTACAGATAGATCTATAACTTTTGAGTGTGTGATCAGCCTGGTGCCGACGACAGGTAGTTATAGTCTCGGATGAGCCGCGTACAGCCTCCAATCTCATAGCTTTAGCTTTAACTTTAGCGATAGAGTTAGCGATGGGCACTAGGACCGACTGATGCTCAGCCGCCGCGTCCTTGCAGCTGACTGAGCAGTCGCGATTTAAACTGCTGTTGATTCGTTTATGAGTTCGTCAGCCTGGTTCTTCACCTTTGTCCCAAGTTGCCCAGCAACATCCTCAACCTGCTCTGACAGATCGCTTGCATTAGACGTGATGTCCTTTGCGACCTTAGTCTTTACAGAATCTGCCGTTTCTCCAACGAGCCTGTTTTCCACACGCGTTGACGGTATCAGCGACCCTGCGAGCGCACCTACAGCGATACCCAGCGCACCTGTGACCAACGGTTGCTCTTGGAACCAATCACCTACCTCTTTACCTTGGGCCTGCATGTTGCGACCGGTGTCAAAAGCAGACTGTTGCAGGTCGTTTAACGTGGCCTCTGTGCGTTCTTGCCATTGCTCTACTGTTTCATCAGCACCTTGCTTCATCGACTGAATCTGTTGTCCCATGGCGTGACGATCGGATTGCGCAGACCGGTTGGAGGGTTGCGAAGCCATCAGCCAGGCTAATCCAACGCCAGTCAACACGAGTGGGAACGGATTCTCCTTTACAGAGCGGCCGATTGATTGCGTCATATCACCGCCGTACTCACGGAGGTACCCCATTGTCTGATCCACTAGCCGAGATGGTGAAAGCTGTTTCTCTACTGCATCCACTGAGCGTTCCAACTTCGCACGCTTCTCGTTCACTTCACGCTCCAACGAATCTACGTCCTGGTCCATGTCCCTGTCAAAATCACTCATGTCAATTTCCTCTCTACTAGGTTCTTATCTTTTTCGAGCATCGCTTGCGTGCGAGTTGGTTTCATGTTCTCAGCTGACAATTTGCTCTTGGCTGTCATCAATAGCATAGCGCCAACGATCGTGACGGCCGCGCCAATGACAAGCGTTGACGACCACAGCGCTAAACCCGTGAAGGCTGCAAGAGCCAACGCCGCCGACACCACCAGCAGCATTACCCCTGGGACGAGGATTGCGACGCCAACGGCCAAACTTGCTGCTCCTGTTTTTGCATCTGACACAGAATTAGCAATTTCAGCTTTCACCAGTGTTAACTCTGAGCGCAGCAAGTCACTAACGTCAGTAAATACACGGCTCAGTGCTCCCTCTGAGTGTCGCTCCGCCTCGTGCTCCCGATCAACTGGAGGTGCTATGGGAGGGTCTTGGTAATTCATAGGTGAGATGCTCCTACTGATTCGTTAGATTTACCATAAGTCGCATTGCCAGTGGATTGACCTGCAAGCGACTGCTCTTCTTCCGCGTATCCATGCAACGAGGGCGAATCACTCATCTGACTGTTGGAAGTGTCTGAGGCTCTGAAAAACCGTGCGCCGATAGCGCCGATAGTCACTGCACCAAGAATGAACAGTGCTGGGTTGTCCTTAGCGAGCCGCTTTGCATCCGACGCTAGTTCATCGAGCGATTTAGTTTTAATTTGCTCGTTAAAGCTTTGCAGTCCTTCTACAAGCTCAGTTGCGTAGTGGCCTAGTGTCTCATTATGTTCTGTCAACGTACTTGCCACATCTGATAAAGCCTCGTGTGCTTGATCTGTCTGAGCGACAAATTTTGTTCGCGCAGTGTCTGCATGTTCGTTCACAAGATCCTCACCTGCTTTTGCCGCACTATCGCTTGCTGCGCTAATCTCGTCTTTAACGGTATCAACTGCGGCTTGACCTTCTTCTTTCAACGATGCCGCGAGATCAGCGTCATCCTCTGTATTGTTTGTGCTTGATGTATTCATTAACGGAAGCCTTACTCTTGTATGAAGAGTCAGACTACACGTGTATCGGTTCAATCATACGGCGAGTGTAAAAATTACGATCATAGAAGAAAATATTGCGAGATATTCTGATGCTCGCCGCGTGCACTCAGTCAGCATGATAGAGTTTCGTCTCTCTAACCGTTAGGAGTTTAATGTTATGAATTGGGAACAATTAGAAAGTAATTGGAAGCAGTTATCTGGGAAAGTTAAAGAGACTTGGGGCGAAATTACTGACGATGAGCTGGATCAGGTTGCTGGAAACAGGGAACAATTGGAAGGAAAAATTCAGGAAAAGTACGGCAAGACTAAAGAGGAAGCGCATGACGAAGTTAACAAGATGCTGAGCTCTATCGACTAGCCGTAAAGACAGTCTGATCCCGTGGATTTCAGCGCCGCTGGTACAGGCAATTCGTCAATCGCACGAGACAGACTGTTTGATACGGTCTGTCTCGAGCATATAATTGATCGGTTAAGCATTTTAATATGACGCCAGAATGACAAACTTGCAACGAGCACTACTGTGACAACACAAATACATGTAGGGCCATGGCAGATGTGCCTGTACACATGCAAACTATTTTAGACAAGAGTGTAAACGATTATATTGAGTAATCTATATCCGCTGAACGCACTGGTAGCTGTCGCAGACGGACATAAAGCTAAGCTATTTCGTAACCACAGTTCCGATGGCGGACTTGCTCTTCGGACGATGGAGGATTGAGAAACAGAGGATTTAGACAGCGATGGGCCGGCCGGTCAGAGGCCGAAAGAATCGTCACAGCAGGATACTGATGAGGCTATATTTGCGAAACAGATTGCTGTCCGTCTGAACCGAATGGCTCACAAAGAAACTTTCGATAAACCAGTGCTCGTTGCCGATCCTCAGACACTCGGGCAAAGTCGACCATCATTGAAATTTGACTATCATTGAACAAGAAAGATACAAAGTAATGACAATGAAAAAATTCGTACCGACATTGATAATAGCTATGTTGCTCGCACCGTTGGCTGTCGCTAATAGAAATACCTAGTCAGTATTTCCTATAGGTCCGAGCATCGTTTGAACCGACGACCATGAATTGCGGCTTAAGAAAGAGAGTGCGAGACTGGTTTTAATTGAGACAGTGCTATTGGGCAATGATGAGGTTAACGGATCGCTGGACACCGTAGAAAGGCGGATGTTTTCTCAACTTGAGTTTAGCGGTGGTTGAGATGGTAATCAATTTTATAAAAGTTGGTCTGAAAAAACCGTCTTATGATGGTGGCATCAGCAATAACGGGCTACTGTAACCAGCGCCCTACCGCCATGGCAGTGAGCGTGGTGACTGTGCTCTAATTAATTGTGGACACTTGCAGTTTGACGAATAAGAGAAGCGCGATTCGAGTGAAGCACGTTTTATTATCATCACTGGTGATCAAACCCAGCAAGCTGCAGTAAAGTGTTTCAGAGCAAAAGCTGACGATTTTTTAACTAAACCTGTGTCCTTGTCGGACCTAAGGGACGCCATTGTGCGTGCTGCTGATAACGCTAGGTTGTAGAGAGCAAGTAGAATAATGCCGACAACATAGGCATAAAGGTTCCGGTCAAAGCTGTCATTGCAATGGAATCCTGCTGTGCCAGCTCGCATCAATGAGCTCGTCAGTTAAAGTCCCGTGGGTATTTCGTGAAGTCTATGGCAGCTGTGTACGCTAGGCCGCATGTCAAAACTAATAAAAAGGACACGATCGATGCCGAAACGATTTACGACACAGCAGGTCGATTCTCTTTGCAGTTCGTTGCTAATACGCGAGCCACATAATTGTGAAAACAGTTAATCTCTCGACACGAGCATAATGTGCAAAGCCTTACTGTAGAAATTATAAACACCCGATAGCAGCTAGAACTATTCGACTGACAGCCATCATGATTGTCCAAGTAGTGTCGATTGATAAAGTAGTGAACGGCATAGTCAGCAGAAGACAATTTAGCTCAGCTCACTATTTTAAATATATCTAGCATTCGCGATTAATCCCAATTTACATCGAAGCGATGCACCGTCTTATCAACCTGTTTGCTCGTCATATGTTTAATTGAATAGGGTTGAGTTAATATGGCAAGCTTCGCTGTTTCTTCTAATTCCTCGATTGCTACACAAGCGGCCTCAACGTCCTTTCCAGCCACAACAGGGCCATGATGCGCGAGCATAACGGCGGACCGTTTACCGGCTAAGCCACGAACTGCATCGGCCATGTTTGGATCACCTGGTAGGAAGAATGGTAATAATTTAACTTTGCCCAGTTTCATTATCGAGTAAGGTGTCAAGGGAGGTAGAAAATTGTCTTCGTTGGCATTTTCCATTATTGACAGCGCTACCGAATAACAAGAATGTAAGTGCACCACCGCACCTGTTGTGCTGCGAGTTTCGTAGAACGCCGTATGCAATGGCATCTCTTTGGTTGGCTCTTTTCCACCAACGAACTTGCCACCTTCGTTAAACAAACTTAATTCGCCGGGATCAAGCCTACCGAAACAGGAACCGGTCGGAGTAACCAATAAACCACCATCTTTTGACCTAGCCGAAATATTTCCGGAACTCCCCCTGGTTAGTCCCCGATCAAAAAGGGATTTTGCCAGCAAGCAAATTTGCTCGCGTAGCACTGTATCAGTCATTCCATTCAACCATTATAATTCCCTATTTTCCTAGAAAGCACTTCAAGAGCTATTTCAAAAAAATCTTCGTTACCGAAGTTGCCCGATTTCAGCGCTAAGTATATACCTTGATCCGCTGCCTTCATCGCTGGCACTCCGGTTGAGATTTTCGGGCCTATTTCGAACCCAGTTACATTTAGTGCTGATGTTACTGCACCGGATGTCTCCCCTCCCGCTACTACAAATCGATTGCAACCTGCGCGGTGCAATTCAACAGCAAGAGATCCGAATAATGATTCCACAGCGTTCGCCGTTCTCTGCACGCCATATTCTTCTTGCACCAGAGTGACTACATCAGGATTTGCCGAGGTATATATCAAGGGAGGTTGATCCTTTGGCAGTTTAACAACCCAACTCATCAATTCCTCGATGTCGAAACTGCCTTCTAGCAATAGTGATACGTCAATTTCTCGTGATGGCCAGTTTTTCTTATAACATTGTATTTGTTCCCGTGATCGTTCAGAGCAAGATCCGCACATTACCACTGCCCTATCTTTTGAGCCCTGCCATGGCATAAATGCTTGCGAAGACGAAGGATAGTGGGTATGCAATCCACGCGCAATTCCCGCAGCACCGGTTAGCAGACGCATATTTTTAGCGGCTAAACCGATCGCTGATAAGTCTTTGTCAGCAATTGCGTCGATGATGACATGTGATGCTGGCAGTGAATTAATTTGATCCTCCAAGGCATTATTTTCATCGCGCAACTTATCAAGACTAATGTGCGTAACCGGCCAAGTGGATTGCGCGTGCATGACACGACGGATATCTGAGTCAGTCATGGGTGTCAACGGATGGTTTTGCATCCCACATTCATGTAAAAGCGCTGAATGTACAAACAGATGCCCTTGATATACCGTTCTGCCTGCTTCAGGATAAGCGGGGCAAACGATAACGTGCGAAACATCAAGTAAGTTTGCAAGCGCTTCAGTAACGGGCCCGATATTTCCACTTTCAGTAGAATCAAACGTTGAGCACACTTTGAATATGATTTGATCAACCCCTTGGTTCAGAAGCCAATGCGCGGCTTCTAAGGTGACTTCAATCGCTTCATTCGCCGGTAAATTACGGCTTTTGAGTGCAACAACACCTGCCATTATTTGACGAAAATCTATGTGTTCCTTTGGAATATCATTAAATTGCATGGTGGCGAGTCCGGACTCAGACAAAACCAAAGCAATATCAGATGCCCCCGTATAATCATCTGCTATCACTCCAATCTTCATAATGGACAACTTCCATTGGGGCCTTTATCAAGACGCCGAACATACTCTTCTTTGTATATTGGAAAATAAGTCATCACCAGTGGATCGTGCCCCGGCACAATCAGTCTTTTATCACTAGCCAATGTTTGAATTGTGGCAAAGCTATTCAATGCATCCTCAACATCAACTACAATAGGAAATACTTTTTTCTGTAGAAAATTTTCGTAAAAATGACTAGCATCAGACGCTAACACCATCCAACCCGAATCGGTGCAGACCCGAACGACCTGCAAACCACGAGAATGCCCACCAACCCGGTGAACACTAACACCCTCAGCGATAACGCCATCTTCTTCATGAAAAACTAACTTGTCCGAATATAGACGATCAATTATCGTGGATATGTGTTGTTTGGAAAAGGGTGCTCGAAGTAGACCGTGACACATGCAAGGGCCGGTAGCGTAGATCATTTCAGACGCTTGCAAATGCACCGTTGCATTGGGAAAAAGATGCAGTCCACCTGCATGGTCGTAATGTAAGTGTGTACAAATAATGGTACTAACCATTTCTGGCTTTATGCCTAAGGGCGCAAGCGCTAGCTCAGGACTTCGGCGCACGGGCCGCCCTCGCCTCGTTGCTTCGTCTGAGTCATAACCTGTATCAATCAGGATGATCTCTTCACCCTTACGCACTACCCATACAAAATAATCAATACTGTGCGGCTCTTCTTGCCTGTCACTCAGAATAAAACTATCAGCTCGTGTACGATCGGATCTGTCAGCATACTTAATTGCGTATACTTCCCACATAAATCAGTTCCTTTTAAAATACGCAGTTACCGATTTGGAGATTACATTCGGCAATATTTTTCGGTCGAAATCAATGAAATGATTGCTGGACAAGTGGTGTTCGAACGCAATCTCATTTTCGTAAACCTCATATAAGAGAACTTTGTTGTCAACCTCACCGGAAACATTGACATCAAATACGTGGCAGCCTGTTTCTTTGTCCAACGAAGTTTTCGCATTCAACAAAATCATCTCTAAGGACTCCTTAAAACTATTTTCCGACAAATTAAATTCTACAATTATCACATACACGGCAAAAACCCCTCTACTTTTTGGCACGAAATAATTTCTTGACTGGAAGTTGGCTTAAAACTAAGGCAATATTTAAAAATAATAAAATTGCGGCACCAGGCCGGGAATAAAAGACAGAAAAGTCCCCGTCCGAAATCAGCAATGAGCGACGAAATGTTTCGTCAAATAGGCTTCCCAGAATCACCCCAATAACCAAGGGCGCGACAGGGTATTTCATTGTGTTCATAAACGTCACCACTAAACCGACACCGAGCATTAAATACAAATCGTTAATACCACCGCCTACGGAAAAGCTACCGATCGTAGTTAAGACCAAAACAATGGGTAAAAATACGGTTTGCGGTATACGCAAGACTAAAATAAACACTCTAGCGGTAAACAAGCCCATGATAAACATGGTAAATGATGCCATTACCAGGATGGCTACCACGTGCAGTATAAAATCTGGGTCGATAGTGGGGCCTGGTATTACGTTATTTATTTTCAATGCGCCAAGTAAGGCTGCGGCAGGCGGGGAACCTGGAATGCCTAGCACGAGTAGCGGTATAAGCGCGCCACCTATCGCAGCATTGTTTGCCGCTTCCGCACTGATTAAACCGTCGATTGAGCCTTTGCCGAACTTGTGTCCATTTTTTGAGACGCTCTTCCCAACGCCGTAACTGACCCAGCCGGCAACATCTTCGCCCACCCCGGGAAGCGCACCAACACCGGTGCCAATGACTCCAGAGCGCGTAATCGTTCCTAAGCGCTTAAAAATACTTTTAAATTTGGGCAAAATACGCCCAACAGGTAAAGGCTTGTGTGTCGCCTTTACTGAGCGCATACCCTCTAAAATTTGTGGTATTGCAAACGCACCCATTAACACAGGGACCACTTGGAAACCTGACAACAAGTAAGACCAACCGAACGTATATCGCACTTCTGACAATATCGGATCCATTCCGACCATTGCCATCGACAGTCCAATTAAACCAGAGATCCAGCCTTTAATTGCCAGGTCTTGACTCATCAACGTACCAGACAACAACACACCAAACAACGCTAATAGCGCTTTTTCTGGTGACGCGATGTTTTTAGAAACGAGAAGGAGTAGCCATACGAACACCAATAAAAAAACAGTACCCGTTAATGTGCCTATAAAGCTGGCCGTTGTCGTTATGCCCAGGGCCTCACCACCACGCCCCTCTTTCGCTAAAGGATGTCCGTCCATTGCAGTTGCAGCACTTGCTGCGGTTCCGGGGATGTTCAATAATATCGCGGGGTAGCTACCACCGTAAATCGCCCCAACATAAGCACCAATCAGCGCAATCATGGATTGCTCTAGAGGGAATTTATTTCCAAAGAATCCGGTGAGAATAGTCACCGCGAGTGTGGCGGTTAGCCCCGGCAAAGCGCCGAATACGATGCCTAAAAAAACTGACACGATTAGATAGGCGTAGGTTACCGGGTCACTAGCCAATTGATACAACGCATCCCAAAACCCGAGAAGCTGAGAGAATACAAAATCCAACTAACCTCTCCAGGCTGGCAACCAGCTCACGTAGTAAAAATATTCAATTTTTGAAAACAATAACCCAGACCGGTTAGGAACATTCTGTTTAAACCCAAAGGCCATACTGCACACTAAAAACAGGGGCACAATGAATGAAAGCACCGGTGCGATTGCCAGCCCTTTCTCTGCCCACTTTGCTTTTCCAGCAACTACGAGTGTGAAACCACACAGCACCAGCCAGCACACTAAAGTAACCAGATCATCGTCGTGGTATTTACCCCATTCAGATTGAGGGAAACGCATAATCAAACTGTAAAGACCAGAGGCACTAACGACTGTAAGCGACACGACTTTGCGCCATGGCGTTGCCCGATGAAAACCAAATACCATTGCCAATATAATTAATGCGCTGGACAGAATAAAATCTACTCTCGGTACCAATGCAAAAATATAGAAAAATACGATCACTGCCAGGCAGAGCACTCGCATGATTTCACTAGACTCGAGCCCAAGACGTTCAACAGTGATTTTTGCACCGCCTTCCTTAACTGCAATAACCAACAACACAAGAGAGATTAATAACAACGATGTAAACAGACCAAACGGTACTAACGCAGCTGAGTTGTACCAGTCTCCTATACGAACCCCATTCTCACTTTTGTCTAAAAATGGAAGCAGCGAGGTTCGCCAAAGAAAAAATAAAGACACCGCGATTAGAACAAGCGAGACAAGGAAATCTCGGGATCGCATCATCTCTTTCTCAGATACTGGTTCCACCTCACGCCCTCTGTACATTCCGCAAAATCAGCGGGCCGATGAATTCCGCCCGCTGATATGATTCGACTTACGGCTTGTCGATACCCAAGGAAGAAGGATCAACTTTGGCAACACCCAATTCGTCTAGTGTCCACGCAAATGTACTTTCTAGATTCTTGAAAATCGCCGAGGCCTCATCGCCTGATTGCCCACCAACGTCATAGTAGTTAGCGGCAGCCCATTCGGACACCACTGACGATGCAATTGCCTTGTCAAACGCATCGGTTAATGCTTTCTTCACGTCGTCACTACTTGACGCATGGACCGCAAATCCGATCGCCTGCTTAAGTGGCAAGTACGCATCCAAACCATCGTAGATACTGAAAGCGGATGGAATCACCGCATCGCCGAGCGTGGCGTCTTCTGGCGTTAACATTGCCAGGGGCTTTAACAATCCACCTTTAATCAACGGAGCTTGTTCTGCTAAGGATGTGATGACCAGTTCTACTTCGCCAGCGATTGCAGCTTCTTGACCCGGTGCAGAACCTTTGTAGGGAATGAATTTAAACGTTGCACCTGCGCCCTTTTCAATTGCTAGCAAGTTCAGATGATGGATTGAACCAGAACCCGACGCCGCAGCGGGAATTGACCCGGGCTTGGCTTTGGCCGCTTCTACCAATTCTTCAAGTGTGTTGTACTGACTGTTAGCGGGAACTGAAATTAAATCTGGCGATCCACCTACGATAAAAGGATGCCAAAAATCAAACTTCTTATCCCACCCACCTTGCACGGCAGCGGTCACATTCGATTCAGACAGGCCGACCAGCGTGTACCCGTCATCGGCTTGATTCATCACGTAAACCATGCCATTAGAACCGGCAACGCCACCGGTCTGATTAATGACGTTAATCGAAACGGGTAAATGCTTCTCCATTTCCGACATGATCATTCGGTTGATGCTGTCAGTACCGCCGCCAGCGCCCCATACCACAGCAGTAGTGATGTCGCGATACGGATAGTCCTGAGCCGCTGCTGTTCCACTGCCCAAAGACCCAAGTGTCGCCAAACCAAGCGCCAAAGGCGTGATGAAGCGTTTCAAATTTCGTAATGCCATCCTGTACTCCAAGTTACTATTGAATTTTTCAATGGATTTGATAATGTAATTTATAGTAAAGTCATAGTCAAGCACATTAATGAATACATTAAACGACTCAGTGATGCATAATAATGAGCCGTATGTGGTGCATAAACTGAGACTAATCAAGGAATTCTATGAGCAGTAACTATTCGATTGCCGTCTTCGCTGGCGACGGCATTGGGCCAGAAATTATGACGCCCACCCTGGCCATTCTTAGTGTTCTAGCCACACAATCGAACGCCTATTCTCTTGAATTCACGGAATTGCCAGCCGGTGCTAACCACTACGCGAGGACACAAGAATCCCTTCCTGCCAGCTCACTTGCTGCGGCTAAAGAGATGGACGCCATTTTGCTCTCGGCCATGGGCTTACCCACTATTCGATATGAAGACGGCACAGAAATCTCGCCTCAAATAGAACTCAGGAAGGCGTTGGATCTGTTTGCAGGGATTCGACCAGTGCGCATTTTTAAGGGACAAAACACACCACTGCAATTGGACGAAGATCACGACTATGTCGACATTGTGCTAATACGGGAGAGTACCGAAGGCTTGTTCTACTCACAGGGCAAAGGTGAGGTCACTGCTGATGAAGCAACCGAGACGTTAAAAATTACTCGCGCTACCAGTGAAAAATTATTTAAATTTGCCTTCGCGTTGGCGGAAACTCGGCAGAAAAAAAAACAAGGTTTGGGGAAGGTTACCTGTGTAGACAAAGCCAATGTATTTCGTGCGTTTGCTTTTTTTCGAGAGATATTCGACGCTGAATCGAAGAAACATCCAAACATTGAAGCTGATCATGCATACGTTGATGCGACCGCTTTATGGATGGTGCAAAAGCCTTGGGTATTCGATGTCATGGTCACCGAGAATATGTTCGGCGATATCTTGTCCGACCTGGGCGCGGGACTTATGGGTGGTTTAGGTTTAGCGCCATCGGCTGATATTGGCGAGCACCATGCTCTTTTTCAACCCTGCCACGGGTCAGCGCCTGACATCGCTGGAAAGGATTGCGCAAACCCGTTCGCGATGATTTTGTCTGCGGCCATGATGTTGGACTGGTTGGGCGAAAAACACAGCAGTTCAGCACTTATTGACGACAGTAAAAGGTTGCAAGATGCTGTGTATACAGTGGTTCGAGAAGGAAAATTTACCACACAAGATATTGGCGGCGGATCTTCCACAAGTGAAGCTGGTAACGCAGTACTTGAGCTTCTGGGATGAGTGATTCAAATAACGTTACAGTGGCTTGTGTTGGTGCGGGCTACTTTAGTCAGTTTCACTACGAAGCATGGGATAGGCACCCTGATACGCAAGTTATAGCAAGCGCAGATAAATCATTGGAGAAGGCTGAACAGACAAATGCAATAAAAGCTTACTCCTCGATCTCGGACATGTTGAATGACAAAGTGCCGGATATACTCGATATCATAACCCCACCAACCAGTCACTTAAATTCGATCACGGACGCTGTAAAACACGATATAAAGATTATCGTTTGCCAGAAACCATTCTGCACATCAATAGAAGAAGCAAAAAGAGCGATAGCTCTGGCAGACGCTGCAAACATTGATTTAGTGATACACGAAAACTTCCGTTTCCAACCTTGGTTTCGTGTAATGAAAAAAGCAATAGATACAGGATTGGTTGGCAGAGTTTTGCAACTTAGTTTTCGTTTAAGGACAGGCGATGGGCAAGGTGAGAATGCGTATTTGGATCGCCAGCCCTATTTTCGACGCATGCCGAAGCTATTGATGCACGAAACCGGAGTGCATTATATTGATACTTTCCAATATTTACTAGGTTATGCGGACAACATTTACGCAGATTTAAGAACGTTGAATCCAGTGATTCAAGGTGAAGACGCAGGCTTCGTGTTACTTGGCTATGAAGACGGTAAACGAGCCTTACTTGATGGCAACCGGTTACTCGATCACGACACAGAAAACACACGATTAACCTTTGGGGAGGCAATTCTAGAAGGCACTCTCGGAGAAATAAACCTACACGGCAACGGCGCAGTATCACTTCGTCATTGTGGTAGCACAAGTCGGACGATACTTCTGGAACCAAAATCGTGGCCGGGTTTTGCTGGCGACTGCGTCTATGCACTACAAGAACACTTAGTATCAGCTCTATTGCATAAAACACCGCTCGAGAATTTGGCGAGAGACTACCTGCGAATCATGACGCAAGTTGATATGATCTACCGTTCCGCTGCTGCGGGCACCCGCATTCAGGTAAGTAAATGAGCGACTCAAATAAACTAACTTCAACGCAAATTGCGATTAAAGAGATAAAACACCTTATTTTTTCTGGCGAACTGGTAGCCGATAGTAATCATTTGGAGTCCGAACTCGCGGCACGTCTTGGGCTTTCACGAACTCCTGTCAGGCAGGCCACTTTGATGTTGGAAGCCCATGGCTTGTTAGAAGTGCGGCCGAGAAAAGGTGTGCGTATCAAATCCGTATCCACCGAAAACATGGCGGACATTTATGAAATTATCACCGAGTTGGAATGCGTAGCCGCTAAACGAGCTGCCTCTGCGGGTTTAAACAAAAGCGATTTAATGGCACTTCAAAAGGCTATTGCCGACATGGAAGTTGCACTGGGCAATGAAAACCGAGAGCAATGGGCACAAGCCGATGAGGCGTTCCACTGCGAACTCGTAAGACTTGGCGGAAACCAATACATTGAAGACATGGTCAATGTTGTTAATGATCAAGTAAGACGAGCACGATCTATCACGCTGCACATGCGCCCCCTTCCAGTAAAATCAAATGAAGATCACAGCGCACTTTATTCTGCAATCCTCAAAGGTGACAAAGATCTTGCTCAAAAAATTCACCGTCGACACCGCCAAAAAGCCAGCGAACTGATCATTTCAATTTTAAACAAATCTGGTTTGCGAAGAATTTAGGTACTACAAGCAAATTGGTGCTAACCAGGCTATTTTGATTTCTTCTCGGGTCTCTAGCCACATTCAGTCTGTATGGCGGACCAGAGGCGCCTAAAACCCAACAAACCTCTCCTGCTGTCTCAATAAAGTGGATACTATAGCCCCAATACCTGTTAGGACCATGTCGCGACGATGCTACGTCAGTGGTCGGGAATCGACCGTGCAAGTAATCAGATACCGATTGAACTCGAAAAAGCTGCATTGGTCGATGACTTAGGCGTATGGGAGGCGTTCATACAAATCGTATTGCCTATTGCATTGCCCGGAATGGTTGCAGCTTTTATTTTGTCGTTGGTGCTTTGCTGGAACGAATACTTTTTTGCAGCACTACTAACATCAACTAATGCCACAACACTGCCGGTTATGGTTGCATCCCAAACTGGGGCTCAAAGTATTAATTGGTGGTCGATGACGGCGCTGTCATCAGCAGCGATTTTACCGTTGGTTATTGTGGCGATATTTCTTGAAAAACTTGTTATCAAAGGTATGGCGGCCTGGGCGGTTAAATAGCTCCCTTATTCCATGTTGGTGTGTCGTTTTCGCATATCATCGCTGTTAGCATTCGTATCCCTTTGAAGCTTTAGATTGATCATCTCGAACAACATAAACATCGACCCTTCGTAAACAGAGCCCATTGGCAGATTTGATGACTTGCTCGTGCCCTGATCGTTGGCCATAGTTTGAGCCGGAATATTAATCCCATGATCGGCCATTGCAGCTGCTGTTGCATCGGGTGTTGCCGTAAAAAACAATACCTTCGCGCCATCGCGTTTAGCTACCTGCATCAAGGCGGTAAATGTGGATAGTTCTCCGAGACCCGCCGAGACAGCAAAAAAGATCGCCTGCGCCAAGTGGTGGCGCTGCCATATCAGCCACCATGTTGGCATGGAGGCCAAGGTGATAGAGCCGCATCGCAAGGCCGCGCATTTGCAATCCTTCTCAGCCGCATCCGTAAAGCAAAATAACATTGGCGTCGATGATCATTTTGCAGGCTTTGTCTACTGATTCTGAGTCGATGCCATCGAGCACAGTACTAAGCTCTAAAAGTACGGCTTTGTGATCAAGCATTCGGTGTCAGCCTTTTTGCAATATCTCTGGTTTGATCATAGAGTTGGAGGAATAGGCTATGACGTTCGTAATGTGGCGCCCAAGGTAAAGACGAGCGGCAAACGTTTGCGCTCCAAGCTGACCAAAGTATTCCTGGGCTCGTAAAGTCAGGAACATGGCGCGCCTGCATGTTATCTAAAAAACTTTCCAAGCTAAGTTGGCAGGACATATCCGTTACTATGGAGTGTCATTAAATGCTAAACGGCTTGAACAGTTTCTAGCTCAGGCAACGTGCATATTGTTCAAGTGGCTTAATAGGCGCAGCCAGCGAAAGTCCTTCAGCTGGGTGCAGTTTAACTGCTTTATGCAGAAATAACCTCTGCCTCGGGTGAAAATATATCATCCACTTTGTGGCCCTACAGTCGTGTGAATGCATTTGTCTTGAGTCTTGAGCCTAGTGCCTAAATAGGGCACGCTGGGTTCTAACGAGGGGGGAGTCTGGGCAACCAGCTCCTCTACTCTCTCATATTAGTACCCTAGCAGTAGCTCGAATGGCATTGTACCTGCCGCCATAGTTTCGGTATTGTCGTCGGAAACGAGATAAGTATCCATACCCGCACTAATACCCGCTTCAGCCCCTAAAAGGCTGTCTTCAACTACAGCCACCGTGCTTACGCTTACATTGAGAAGGTGCGCTGCCCGCAGATAGGGCTCCGGTGAGGGTTTTCCTTCGCAGACATCATTTCGGGTTACCGTGATCAGACCCGGCTTAATCAGACCAGTAATAGTTAAATTGGCATCTAGTACGATGCGATCTGCATTCGTTACGATTGCCTGTTTGACGCCATTTCTCTCGAAATGCTTCCAAACATCAATCGACTCCTGTTTTAGATGAACCATCTCGATATTATCCAAAAAATGTCTGAACCGTAGCTCTATCCATTCTTCATAACTGACTGTTATGTTCAAAGCGGTATTTAGACAGTCGTAATTAACACGTTCGGATTTACCAACGGTCATTTCCGCCAAATTACAGGGGGGCTCAATATTCAGTTCACCGAGCGCCTGTTCGAATGAGAATCTGTGAACAGGCTCACTGTCAACCAGCGTGCCATCCATGTCCCACAGAACTGCTTTATAGGGGATTACATGATTGCTGGGCATTTATTTCGGTATCTCACGCCCCTACTGAGCAGGCTTCCGGAGTTGCAAGGCGTTAGAGACGTCGAAACTGAGCTGAAAGGTTCGCGACAATTACGAGCGACATATTGATCATTCATGAAAATACGATCCCGCCGTCAACATTTAGCGTTTGGCCTGTTACAAAAGCAGATTCATCTGATGCAAAGAAACCAACAGGCCCCACTACGTCCTCTGGATCACCGATGCGACCCATCGCTGTTTTGGATTTCCAAGCGTCGCTTACTTTTGGATCTTCCAAGTTCACCCGTCCCATATCAGTAAGAATGATACCTGGGCAAATGCAATTCACGGTAATTCCTAGATGCCCAACTTCTTGGGCAAGAACACGTGAAAATCCCATAACTGCTGCCTTCGATGCAGAATAGTGAGCTTGCTCAGGCGCGCCATGTTTGCCTCCGATCGAAGCAATATTAACGATTCGACCGTAACGGCGCTTTTTCATCGACGGCAGTAATGCTTGAATCACCATAAACGAGCCTTTCGCATTGATGTCCATAACAGCATCCCATGCGTTCTCTGGCAACCCATCCACCTCGCCAGCGATCAAAATTCCAGCGTTGTTCACTACAGCATCGACTTGATCGAACGTACTAAGTGCCGATGAGACCATCTCATCGACCTGCCGTTTATCACTTACGTCGGCAAAATAGATCTCTGCACGTCGACCAACTGAACGTATCGTCTTAGCGACATTTTCCAAATCATTTTCTTGTTGGTGAATATCATTGAGTGCTATGTCAAAGCCGCGTTTTGCGAGTCCAATCGCTATTGCAGCGCCTATACCCCGACTTGCGCCGGTTACGAGAGCAGTCTTTACATCGCTCATAAGGTGTGTTTCTCCACTTAAAGCGCGGTATAACCGCCATCAACAGCTAATATGGTTCCAGTAATAAAACTAGCAGCGTCAGACGCGAGAAAAAGCACTGTGTCTGCTATCTCTTTAGGTTCGCCAAGTCTCCCCATTGGGGTACGCTCCATCCAAACATCGAACCATTCAGGCTTGCTACGCCCCGCCAATGTCAGTTCGGTAGCGGTATAACCGGGTGCCACCGCGTTTACGCGAACCCCGCTTTGTGCCCATTCAACCGCAGTTGATTTTACGAGCAAATTCACACCAGCTTTTGAGGCGTTATACGCCGCTTGTGGTTGCGGCCAGACCGCCACATCGCCACACATCGACGAGGTGCAAACTATTGCCCCCTGTCCACGTACAAGCATCTGCGCGCCAAAACAACTTAGTGTATTGAAAACCCCGCAGAGATTTACATCGATCACGCGCTGGAAATCCTTTGGGTCCACATCAATCGAATGACCATTATGAACAATTCCAGCGTTGGCGATTACGACGTCAGGAGTTTCTTGCTTAGCCAGTTCCGAACAAGCTTCCGCGTCGGTTACGTTCAGTTGATAGAATTTTCCCCCAAGGCGATTTGCCAGATCCTGACCGGATTTCTCGTCAAGGTCCGTAACAATGATTTCCGCGCCTGCTTCAGCGAGTACTGTACAAATAGCCGCGCCAATCCCATTGGCACCGCCTGTCACCAGAGCTTTTTTACCCTCTAGACCGAAACGGCTTAATGTGTTCATTTCAATATCCGGTTAAGCGCAGGGTATAGATCAAGATACCGTGCATAGATTTCTTCATATTGCGAAACATTGGCGGCAATAGGATCGATGGTACGGCCAGGACGCACCATTGCATCAATACCCTCATCGATCGTTGCGAAGTGGCCAGAACCATGTGCAGCAAGAACAGCAGCACCTATAGAGGGAGCATCAGGTGAGGCTGGGATTCGCACTGGAGTTCCCGCTGTGTCTGCGTGAATTTGCAACCAAAGTTCTGATGCCGTCGCCCCTCCGCCTACTGTTATTTCATTGCTTTGATAACCGGCTTGTTTGAAGGCATCAAGAATTGCTCGGGTCCCAAACCCGATGCCCTCTATTATCGCCCTGAATATGTGATGTTTTTCATGCGCCAGGGTCAGTCCAATTAACGCACCGCGCGATAATGGATCGGTATATGGCGTTCGGTTACCTTGGAAGTGATCTTGAACAATTAGCCCATCACAGCCCGGTAATAATTCGCTTGCTTTTGCATTCAGCTCGTCAAAATCAAGACCGCCTGTTAACCGTCCGAGCCATTTAATAATTGAGCCAGTAGACGTCTGGCCGCCTTCTAAAACATATCGATCTGGGTACACTATGTCTGCGTAGGCTCCCCAAACGCCCGGTGCACTTAAAGGCTTTTCTGTGATGCCGAACTGCAAGTGAGAGGAACCTGTGATGAGAGCGAGTTGACCTGGTTGGGCAACTCCAAGCCCTATCATGCCAATCAGTGCATCAGCACCACCTTGTACAACTTTCACCGATTGTGAGAGTCCAAGCTCTTTTGCAGCCCTTGCAGTTAGGCAGCCAATAACCTCTCCCGGTGCTGCCACCTGACTAGGCCATTTATCCAGAATGTCTTCCAAATCCAAAGTGTTGACGAGTGATTTCGCCCATCCGCCACTTTTGTTTCTGTAGTGCCAACGCAAACCGACATTGTTAAGACTTGCGACCCATTCTCCGGTCAACTGATAGGTCAGATAATCCTGATACTCGCAGATCCTGAAGGCATTCTTGTATATCTCAGGCTCATTCTGTTTGAGCCAAAGCGCCTTCGGTATCATCCATTCGGAAGACACCGGCCCCTCACCACCACCGTTCAGCATTAACGCATCGTCCGCCGTCGCAAGGACAGCGTCCGCTTGTTCATTTGCGCGGACATCCATCCAAATTAGCGCTGGCCTTAAAGCATCTCCATTTTGATCAAGTGCGACTACGGAACAGCATGTTGTGGCATAGGCTATCGCTTCGACCTGAGACGCCTCTATTCCAGCGTCTACGATTGCACCACAAGATGCCTTGACGAAGTTTTCCCACCAGTCGGCAGGGTTTTGCTCTGCACGCCCCTCGCCTTTGAACTGAGTCTCATAAGTTACGGCCATGTTGCCGCGACATACTCCCTGAAAATCATAAATAGACGCGCGCAAGCTTTCAGTGCCGCCATCAATAGTTAAGAAATACGTCATTTTTCACCCATTCTATTCAGCCAACATACTTACAGACTTCGGAATGCATCCAATGCTTTGCCAGCGTACATCACAGCGGGGCCTCCGCCCATCTCTATTGCAACTTCAAGTGCCTCAATCAGCATCGCCTCTTCTGCGCCATGCCGTTTTGCTCCATCTACATGGAACAAAATGCAATCCTCACAACCCTGTGTCACAGCCACGGCCGTTGCAATTAACTCTTTTTGCGCCGAAGTAAACGTTCCATCACGTGTCGCGGTCTTTGTTATTTTTGTGAGCCCTTCAAACAGTACTGGCGTCTCCTCGGCCAACGCTTGGAGGCGACCTTTTGCTGCAGTTAGTCTTATATTCGTATCGCTCATGATTGTAGCTTCCGTGTGATTAGTTGCAGGACGTCACTCAGTGCTTCCCAATGGGGCATGTGGCCCACATTCATAAAATGGTGCGTATTGATTAAAGGCGAGATATCGAGTGCTTCCGCCCAATTTATAATTTGGTCGCGATGACCCAATAGAATCGATACCGGGATTTCTCTCGCAAGCTCTACTAGCTCTTTTCGAATATCAACTGCTTGTCCACTGGCACCAGCAATCGATTTCGCTAGTTCTTTCAAACGACCTTGCTGCAGTGTTTTGAATATTTCTTGAATTGCTACATCTGAGAGGCCAGTTGGCCCGCGTGTTATACGATCCAGCGCTCGGGTGACCGAGCTTAAACTTTGTGCGCTAGATAGTTCATTCAAAAACATGGTGTCTATAGTGTGACCAACGCCAGCCGGTGCGATCAATGTGATTGACGCAGTAGGTCGTGACTTAGCTAATGCCATCGCCGGAATAGCGCCCATCGAATGCGCGATTATATGTAGTGGCTTCCGACCAAAATTGGCTTCTGCCATTTCGATCAGTGGTTTAGAAAGTTCGCTTGTATCGTTGGCCTTCGCTGTGGCGGTGCCGTGTGAGGGCAGATCGACAGCGGCCGTGATCATCCCAGACCGAGCTAATTGCGATTGCAAACCAGACCAAGCGGTGTGGTCAGCGGCAAAGCCGTGCAACAATATAGCAATTGGCCCTGAGCCTGAACCCATTTCCAGCCACGTAATTCCGTGTCCAGATTGCATTCCTGCGGGCGCTGATATAGAAGCAGATGTTACATCTTTAAGTTCGATGCGCCCTCTGCGACCAGAACCAAAGAGAGTAGAGAGATCGATTCCATAATTTCGGGCGGCGCGACGAGCTTGAGGAGTGGCGCGAATTTTAGCGCCGCTCCCTGGCGGAGTCTCAATACTTGTTGCGTGGGCTTCATCTATTTCAATCCGAGTTTTCTTGGCGGTATCATCTACAGTGGCCTCCTCTTCAGTGTTAATAACCTCCTCGTCACCTGTGCGTGTCCAATCAGGACCATCGCCGATATCGATCCGCGCAATTGGTGTGCCGATCAAGACAATATCCCCAAGCTCAATAAGTGATTCGATTAATATACCGTCTCCAAGTGCCGGAAACTCAACAAGGGTTTTGTCCGTTTCTACTTCGAGAAGTGGATCGCCACGCTTAAATGGCTTCCCTGGTTCGACAAGCCATGCCGCGAGTGTGCCTTGTTCCATTGTCTCGCCCAATCGGGGCATTTTTAAAATGGCACTCATGACAGCATTTTAGTAGCAGCATCAACAATAAATTCTTTGGTGGGCACAGAATTTTTTTCAAGTTCGACAGATACAGAAATTGGAATATCCTCCCCTGCCACACGAATCACCGGTTCTTCAAGAAAGTCGAAGCATTCCTCTGTTATACGGGCAGATAGCTCGGCTGCAACACCTGCTGTCATCGCGCCTTCCGAAACAACCATAGCTTTTCCGGTTTTTTCAACTTCCGTTCGAACAGTTTCGAAGTCCAGGGGGTTTAGCGTTCTTAAATCAATGACTGTTGCTTCAATACCTGCCTTTGAAAGTTGTTCTGCTGCCTGCATTGCAAAATGCACCGGTCGCGAGTAAGTAACTATCACTAAGTCCTTACCTTCGCGTCGTACGACAGCTTTACCCCATTCTGGAGGTGCGACTGTTAGGTCCACTTCCTCAGTCATGGCATAAAGACTTTTGTGCTCAATAAACACGACCGGATCAGGCTGCGTTAGTGCTTGTCGCAATAAATGGTATGCGTCGTAAACGGTGGCTGGCATCACCAACCGCAGTCCAGGCGTGTGCATTACATAGGCTTCTAAAGATTGACTGTGTTGTGCCCCTGCAGACCGTCCTGTACCGCCTTGCGTGCGCAATACCATTGGCACTCCAATTTGTCCTCCGAACATATAACGGATTTTTGCCGCTTGGTTACACAACTGATCCATCGTCATTCCGATAAAATCAACATACATCAGCTCTGCGACAGGACGCATCCCAGCCATCGCTGCACCGACCGCCGTACCAACAATCCCAGGTTCTGAAATTGGTGTATCAAGAAGCCGCTCTGGCCCGAACTCTTCAATCATCCCCTTGGTAACACCATAAGCACCACCATAGCGCCCTACCTCTTCACCAATAACAAAAATATCCGGGTCTTCGCGCATTGAATCTATCAACGCCTGTTTTAAAGCATCTCGATAAGCTAATTTTTGCATATCTATAACCCCTTCTCGAGCACTCGATTAATACGTGTAGAGACGGGTTCAGGTTCCGGCTGGTCTTTTGCGTAAACATCGCGAAACATTGTGTTCAGTGCAGGCTCTTTAGAGTTGATTGTGAATTCGATCGTCGCATCCATCTCGGTAGCAATTTTTGCATCAATAGATTCCAGTTCATCTGCACTCATTCCATTGTCCGCTAGCATCTTGCGAGAAAACTCGACCGGATCTTTGCTACGACCTTCCTCCTCTTCTTCTTCCGAGCGATATGGGCTTTTGTCTTTTCGACCGTGACCGAAAAACCGGTAACAATCAATTGCCAGAAATCCTGGTGTGCCTTTGCGAGCGCCATCTACAATTCGTCTTGCGGCCTCGGCCACATCAAGTACATCTCGCCCATCGACAGTTTCCGCATTCAAGCCGAATGCTTGTGCCCTTTCATGAAGTTTTACCGATTTTGTTGCTTGGTCGATGCGTGTGCCCATGCCCCATTGGTTGTTTATACAAACAAAAATTGCGGGCAGATCCCAGAGAGAGGCCATGTTCATGGATTCGTAGAGAATGCCTTGCTGCATCGCTCCATCGCCAAAAAATGCGATTGATATGGCGCCTGTTTTGCGCCGCTTGGCAACAAGTGCCGCACCAACCACGGCAGGAATACCGCCACCTACGATCGCGTTTGCACCAAGGTGCCCCAAACTCATATCGGCAATGTGCATGGAACCACCTTTTCCACGGCAATAGCCAGTCTCTTTGCCACCAATTTCTGCCATCATCTGATTCGGATCGGCACCACGGGCTAAAAAGATGCCATGTCCTCGGTGGTGGGTTGTAAACGTGTCACCATCGCGCATGGTCGTGCACACACCAACAGCCGCGCTCTCTTCACCGATCGAAAGGTGCAGCATTGACCCAGCACTTGCACCACGAAGATAAAGTTCACCGACACGATCTTCAAACGTCCGTACGCGACGCATCTCGGTATAAAGACTTAGAAGGTCTGAGTTGCTCGTCTCAGAGCCCTTAGGTATTTTCAATTGATTCATATCGATATTCTATACAGCATTAAAGAATGCTCAATTTTGTTGTTCGAGAAACTACAGCAACCGCCACAAGAATAATAAGTCCTTTCACAATGCTTTGAATAAATGTATCCATTCCCATAAGATTAAGTCCATTGTTAATTACGCCTATAAATAGTGCGCCACAGAATGTCCCCAGGATGGTTGCAGTGCCTGGTCGAAACATTGTCATTCCAATGAAGACCGTCGCCAACCCATCTAGAAGAAATCTTTCGCCGACATTGGGTTGGCCTGAGCCAAGGCGCGCAGCGAGCAACATACCAGCGACCGCTGCAAAGACTGCCACAAGCACCAACGATGCAATGCGATAAAAATCAACCTTGATGCCAGATAACTCGGCGGCTTTCTGGTTACCACCGACTGCATAAATGTATCGGCCGAACACCGTACGTTCCATTACGACCCATGCAATGCCAACAGCCCCCAACATAAAGAACGCTAAGACGGGGAGCCCCCAGACACGACCCTGACCCAACCAGATGTAAGCATCTGGCAGACCACCATAAATTGCACGCCCGCCAGTTACGAGAAAATTGATACCGAATAGAATCGATCCCATTGCAAGTGTGGCGATTAAAGATGGGATTCCAACTTTGGTTACAAGAAGCCCATTAATCAATCCAACTAACAGTCCTGCACCTATTGAAGCTGAAAATGCAACAAACACACTGTGTTCATTGACCAGCAAAAGCGGCGTCAAAATGCCTGCCAGACCCACTGTGAATCCAACTGACAAATCAATCTCTTTAGCCGCGAAACCAAAAGTCAGACCAGCACCTACAATGCCAAGAATCGAGATTTGCTGCATGATGTTGGTTATGTTGAACATCGTCAAAAAGCGATCAACGAAAAGCGAGAACCCAAGGAACATCATCACTAAGACGATCAATGTTGAGTACCGCAACAACCAGTCGCTCTTTTCTTTGGTATTCCGAGCCTCTAGGCTTTCTTCTGTCATAACGCATTTCCTGTCATCGCGGCAATGAATCGGTCCTCTGAATATTCGGAGCATTGGATCTCTTGTGTCGGTCTACCTGCAGAAAAAGGCACGACTCTGTGGGCCACCTGCTCTATTTCCAAGAGATCAGATGAAGCAATAATTATGGCTACTCCAGACTCGGCCAGCCGTCGGATATGCGAATATATTTCTTGTTTGGCACCGACATCAACCCCCTCAGAGGGCTCAATAAATATAAAAACTTTATACCGATTGTTAGCGCCGTAAACCCATTTACCAATACTGATTTTCTGTTTGTTACCGCCAGATAGTGTTTTAATCGTCTGTGAGGGTCCGTTAGCACGAACATTCAGATCGCCCATTACACGATAGGCTTCAGCGTTCTCTTTCGATGGGCTTAAAAAACCCGCACGTTTACCAGCCGAAGGGTGGACCAATGATAGGTTTTCACGAATCGTACCTTCAACAATCAAAGCATTTACCAACCGCTCATCAGGGACGAGCCCCATACCCAGTTGTTGCATCAGCCGCGGAGAAGGCTTCGAAATAGTCGTACCGGAAAAGTTCAAATTTCCTGAGACTAATCCAGCGCCGTTGTAAAGTGACTTAGCGAACCCAAAATGTCCTGCGCCGGTTAATCCTATTAGTCCGACCACTTCGCCTGGGCGTATCGAAAAATTATCTACTGCCACAGCGCCTATGCGCCAGTTCGTCACAGAAAGTACTGGCTCCGCATGGTCAGGGAATTTGGCGCGTTGCTCGTTTCCACCTGTCAGACCACGTTCGAGCATCAAGTTCACCATATCTGATATAACCAAATCGGAAGCAGGCTCGGTAGCCACTTTGCGTCCATCTCGCAAGACCGTTATTCGATCTGAGAGCTCTTTAATTTCCGAGAGAAAGTGACTTATCAATACAACTCCGACGCCGCGCTTTGGTAAACCTTGAATTATCTTCCAAAGTTGTTCTTTCTCTTGCGCTTGTAGTGTGGCCGTTGGCTCATCTAAGATCACCAACCGCACATCACGCCGTAGTGCGCGCACAATCTCGATTACCTTTTGATCAGCCATGTCCAACATCTGAACAGGTAAGCTCAAATCGATTTCCACCTCTGGAAACCATTCGATAAGGAGTTCTTCCGCGCGTCTGTTAAGTTTTTCTTGGCGCAAAAAACCCAGCTTTCGAGGTTCTTCACCAAGCAAAATATTCTGTGCCCCAGATAAGGAAGGGACGAGACTGCCCTCTTGACTAACTAAAGCAATGCCTTTTGAAAGCGCATCACCAGGAGATTTAAACGTCAGTGCTTTTCCATCTATCTCCATCACACCGGATGTAGGTGTTTGAGTACCAGCCAAAACACTCACTAATGTCGACTTGCCCGCACCGTTTTCACCAATCAGTCCGTGGACTTCATCTAAATGGAATTCACCTGACACACAATCAAGCGCACGAGTGCCAGGAAAATCCACAGTCATCTCTCTGAGTAATACACTCACTAGAATTGACTCCTATCACTCTTAAATTTCTTGAAAAGATGTGAGTGGAACATCTGCCCCACTCACTGAGAAAATATCTATAGGTAGTCTTTGCAGTTTTCTTTTGTGATTAGTGGTGCATCCAAATAAACGGTGTCGGACGGTATCACTGATTCGCGGCTCTCTCCATCGACAACAATTGAAGTGATCCATTCTCCGACCTGCTCACCCATAACCTCAAATGGTTGAGAAACCGTTGCCGCCATCATGCTTCCCTCTTTACAGACTTCAGCAACAGCTTGCGGATGGCCGTCTATTCCAATAACTTTGACATCTGAAAGACCTGCTGCGGCTAAAACATTGATAGCAGCTTGTGCAGGCTCATCCCACGGTGCCCAGACTCCATCGATGTCTTCGCCGAAGCGAGCAACATAGTCTTGCATCTGATTGGTTGTGTCTTCGAAGAAAGCAGTGATGTCGATGTCGTGCTCTGCAAGGACCTTGATATCGCCATATTCCGAAACAACATCTTCCATCACTGCACTGCGTTTACGCGTTCCATGGTGAGACGACATGCGTAGGAAGATAATATTGCCTTCACCTCCAAGCTGATCAAGCAGGAAAGGTGAAACAGTTGCAGACATCGCCCAATTGTTGGTTGTTATGTCCACCATAGCACCTTCAATAAAGCCCGAATCGACGGAAAAAATCGGGATGCCAGCTTCCACCGCTTGCGCAATTGCAGCTGTGGAGGCCCGAAGATCGGCCATCGTTACAATAATTGCATCTACGCCGCGTGCAGTCGCATCTTGAATGTTTGAAGCAATAGCTTCACCCGAGCCTTTTGAGTCGAGGTAGCTGACATCCCAACCTTTTCCGGTTTCCTTAAGCCAAGCTTCAAAGCCAGCTTTCACACGCTGCTCTGATTGGGCCGCGGCGTTCGAATAAACCCAAGCGATATCTTCAGCAAATGCTGGCGTGCAAATAGTCAGCGCGGTTGCTAATACCTTTAACGATAGTTTCTTCATTTAATTCCTCCAACATCTCTAATGGCCCCGTATCTACGAGGATTGATCCTAGTGTAATCCACGAAATTACATTTGTCCAGATGTATTACAAATGTAATAAAGGTATTTCTCATCTCTGCTGTCAACAAGGTATTCTGTTGCCATGGATACGATGTCTGATTCACAATTAATGACCCGGGCCGCATGGCTTTATTACGTTGGCGGACTTAACCAAGAAGGTACCGCGAAGCGCATGGGAATCACTCGGGCGCGGGTAAACAAGCTATTGTCTCAAGCTCGTGAAGCTGGCTTGGTCTCGATCGCCATCAATGAACTTGATGTAGGCTTGCTAGCCGAAGAAGAGGCAATTCGCGCCGAATTTGGACTCGAATTCTGCATAACGACTCCATCTATTGGACTCACAGACGCAGACCATATCGGTCAATCCAACATTGCATTTAGCATGGTAGGTGCCGCTGCCGCCAAATATCTCCGAGGCCAGCTAGCGTCTAATTCAAAGCTGATTGTAGGAACTGGATGGGGGCGTACGCTAGCGCAGGTAAGCCGAAATTTATCTGGCGTTGTAACGCCGAACGCAAAGTTTTTAAGTCTAATGGGGTCGCTCACTAGCAATTCTTCATACAACCCATTTGAGGTTGTTCACGCCATGGCTCAAGCAACTAGAGCCGAGTGCTATTTTATACCAGCTCCATTCATCGCAGATAGCGAAAGTGATCGTGAGGTATTCCTTTCGCAACGAAGTATTTCCAACGCAATGGCGCTCGCTAAGAAGACTGATCTGGCATTTGTCTCAGTTGGCGAATTGACAGAGAACTCGCTTCTTAGAACACAGAATATGATTAGTGAAGAGGATTTGATATCCCTACGCAATCAAGGTGCTGTTGGCGATACCAATGGCATTTTCTTTGATCAAAACGGTGAAACCGTCGACCACAACCTAAGTCGACGGATAATCGCCATTGAGCAACCACTATTGGCAAGAACAAAAACAGTTGCGCTTTCGGCCGGAACCGAAAAACTAAAAGCCACACAAGCGATATTACGAAGCGGCACCATCAAGGGCCTCATAATAGACGGTGATAGTGCAATTGAGCTATGCAAACTAATTTAAATAATACAAAAGACCAGCAGCACACTCACCGCTTCTAAAACGGTAAATCCAGCTCATAAAAGACTCGCAAAATTCGGCTATTGCTAAAGAAAAGCTGGTCTGGCCATCTGGAGACAAGCAATGTATTCCATCACCGGCGAGTTGCACTTACTTACTAAATCAAGTGCTTTTACGAACTGTGCCACGCTCAATATAATGACATGTATGCAAACGTGTTTCCCATTCTCCAGTCCAGTTTTCTATCTGTCTTCCAAGGATGTCCAGAGTGTCAATCACCATTGCCTCCACTGGTTGGCGAATGGTCGATAGATTGTAGGCACTTCCCGCGCTTAGATTGACGTCGTCGAACCCAATTACCGACAGATCGTCTGGCACATTCTTGCGCAATTCATCGCGAGCAACATCAAGCACTGCGAAGGCCAGCATATCGCTGGCGCAAAATATGGCATCAGGAGGGTCATCAACCAGCAGCAGTTGTCGAGCGGCCTCAGCACCAGCGTCGTAGTCGTAAAATGAAGCGTGAACTTGTGAGTGTAGTGTCAGGCCTACCTTCTTTAATTCGCTAGTGAACCCCCTGCCCCTGTCTAATGACGTCGTCGCTGTCTTTGGGCCAGCCAGAAAGCTAATACTTCGGTGGCCTGCATCAATAAATTGTTTCGCGGCTAATCGCCCGCCTGCAATGTTGTCAGCACAAACCACGTTCAAATTGCCACGCTTGGGACGCCGCGCGAAAGCAATCAAAGGGATATTACGTTTTTTACAACGCTCAGTAATGGTTGGCGAGATAGCACCCGCCGACACGATAAGACCATCTACACTGTATTGCAAAACCAGTTCGGCCATAGACTCAAGATCGTCTTCGTTGGAAATGTTAAGTAACAGCGCTCGCAGCCCTCTCTGCTGCATATCTCGCGTCATGTGGCCCAGAATAGTGAGATACAAAGGGTTGCTGAAATTAGCGAGAATAACGCCAACCAGCTTGGTCTGTTGCGTCATTAGGCTACGCGCCAATACGTTCGGTGTGTAGTCAAGCTTCTGTGAAGCTACCATAACGCGCTCACGCATTCGTGCTGACACGCTGGCACCTGGTGTGAAAACCCGAGACACCGCTGACAGGGACACACCCGCCTCCTCCGCCACTTCCAATGCAGTTGTTCGTTGTGTATTACGACTACCGCTACGGGAGTGCTTCGTCATCAACCTACTATATCAATATGCTGTTTACGTTATTGCAGAACAATCCGTGAGGTAACGAATCTTTTAGTCTGTGCTTAGCAGCGGTTCTACGGTAGCCCAGATTCCCGGACATGATACCAACACCGGTCGGCGTTTATCGACAATCGTTTTTGCATAAGGATTAGTCGATCCACCCGCTTCCTGAACCAGCAACATGCCTGCAAGGTCATCCCAGGGACAAACCGAGGGCTCGTATGCAGCCAATAGCCGCCCAGAGGCAACGTAGCTCAATGCTAACGCACACGCACCGACTCTCACATACATGCCACCCGAACGAACCAGCTCTGCCATAAATTGCGTCGATTTTTCAGGGTGTGCATCTTGCGCCGCACCAACAGCAATGAGCCCGTCGCCAACAGAGGTTGAGTCTGAAACTCTTACCGGTTTGCCGTTCACAAAAGTTCCGCCTGCTAATGTTGCGCTGAACATTTCATCGCCCATCGCGTGATAAATGCTAGCAATGACAGGTCTGCCAGCGACAACATAAGTCAGCACAACACACCACTGGGGCAAGCCAAGCAGGAAACAGGTGGTGCCATCAATTGGATCGATTACCCAAGTATCCTGATCTATATGACTACCCGAGTGACCTTGCTCTTCACCAAGAATAGCCTCACCAGGAAAGCTCTTACCAATGCGAGCCCTGATGAGTTCCTCCACCTCCAGATCAGCGTTGGTCGCCCAATCTTGCGTACCTTTTGTGTTGATGCTAAGACTCTCTCGGTCAAGAAATGCGGCGCGTGCTATAGCGCCAGCCTCACGCACAATGCTTTGCGACTCTGCACATCGACTCTTTAATTCTAATGTGGACATTTCCGTAGTCATATTGTTAGGTAGTCTTTTTTAAGTCAATAAATGTATCTATAATATTAGACAGGTTTGAACGCAGCTCATCCATGTTCCCTGTGTTCGTGATTTTGTGGTCTGCAGCATCCATTAGCGTGTTGTTATTCTGGTAATTCCCCTCGGATCCGTTAGCTCGTTCATCATCACTTTTAAATTGCGCACGCTGCTGAGGATCACCTAACCGAGCCCGACCCTGCACTCGGATGAAACGACTTTCGGCATCCAAAACAAGCGCAATTAACTTCACAATTGCTCCTTGCTCAGCTGCCTTCGTGCGCAGATATTCAAGTTCTTCCAGATTGCGAAATCCATCTACGACTGCGCGATCCTGCTTAAGAATATCGGTGTTTTTGATTAACAGGTCGGCGTAGTACTGATTGCCATGCTGTTCATTCATCGCTTGTCCGTGCGCCTGCACCTGTCGGCGCACCGGCTTGTCCAGAGCGGCTTCGGCTTCCTGTCGAAGAAACCCCGATAATGAATATGAAAGAAATCCGGCCTCCTGCAGTATGGCTGTACTGGTGGTCTTCCCTGCTCCAGATTCACCGCAAATACCAATAATAAGTTGTCTATTTTTACCCATTATAGTCCTCTCCTGTCGGGATCAGTGTTCGTCTTTGGCCCACTGGCAGGCTAAGAGATTACAAAGATTTTTGCAAGCGCTTGCAATTTCTTTCAGTATTGCTTAGTGTTGTCACTGATATGGTTCGTCGCAGTCAACTTTAACAATAGGGGAAAAACCATGCGAAAAATTTGTCAACTGACAACAGGCGTGATACTCATCTCTGCCAGCCTTCTAGCGAGTGGCAATCTGTACGCGGAGCCAGCAGGCCAGCTCACTATCGCGGTAAGCCAAGAACCGCAAGATCTCGCCGCCCAAGGTGCCTACAAGGAAGTTAACGCTGCAGGACTCCGTAATATCGTGGAAACATTAATCGCAACGAGCCCAGAAACCGGCAAATATGAGCCAGTGCTGGCCACATCTTGGGAGCGTGTCGACGACAGCACCATTCGGTTGCAACTCAGGGAAGGCGTGAAATTTCACGACGGTACTGAAATGACCGCAGAGGCTGTTGCTAAGGTCATTACCTTCGTTTGGAGTCCAGAAAGCGCATTCACAATACAAGAATACGCAGGCCCCGGAACCATTGAAGCGACCGCAACTGGACCTCTACAGATTGAGGTGACCTCCAGCAAGCCGGACCCCATGTTGGAATTCCGCCTTACACTCAACGGCATTTCATCGGCAAAGCAAATTGAAGAACAACCTGCGGCTCACTTCGACACACCTATTGGTACCGGCCCTTATAAGTTCAAGGAATGGAAACGCGGCCAGTACTGGAGCGCTGAAGCAAACTCTGACTGGTGGGGGTACAAAGCAGCAGACGTATATGGTCAGACAGAACCGCTATTCAAGGAATTAATGTTTGTATTTCGTTCAGAAGGTTCAGCCCGTACATCCATGATGCGTGCTGGAGAAGCGGATATAACCGAATCTCCTTCCATAGAAGACTGTGAAGCCGCTGCTAAGAATGAGGGTTATTCCTGTATTACAGGACCGTCCGACGCCTACTTGTATGGCCGGCTTGATCACTCATTACACGCTGATACCAGGTTGCAGGACCCGCGATTGCGAAAAGCCATTTTTCATGCGATCGATTATGAAGGTCTAGCAGACCTGATTGGACTGGCATCGGTTGCGCAAGGGCAGCTTGGCACCCCTGATATGCTGGGCTTCAATAATGAATTAACTCAGTATGCGTACGACCCTGAGTTATCTCGCTCACTAGTGGAAGAAGCACGCGCTGATGGCGTCGACGTAGACAGTCTGGTTATTGAAGTCGTTGGTCGCAGCACCACATCTCGCATAGGTTCGATTACTGAGATAATTGGATTTTTTCTGAACGAAGTTGGCTTAAAGACGCAAGTCAATGTGCAGTTACCCGATATCTTCAATCCTCGAGTTCGAATCAAGGGTTATGCAGAAGAGGCCCCACGCGCCATGATGCAAGTACACAAAAAGCAAAATGCATCGGGTGAGTACGGGGTTAATTTGTTAGGCAATTATGCATGTCCTGATATAGACGCCCCTACTGGCGCTTCGCGTTCATCGGTTTACTGTAACGCTGAATTTGATAAAAAACTATTTAGCGCATTGGATCTTTCAGGCGATGCTCGGCATGAGGCACTGAGTGAGCTTGTCGGTTTTCTGTACGGCGAGTATCTCATTCTGCCTTTGGCTCAATTGGATAAAGCGTACTTGATCAAGGATGGGTACAACTTTACTTTCGGTACAGACCATCGAATGCAAGCGGTCAACGTGACTAAGTAAAGTGACTAAATATATCAGTATTTACGCTGCCAACATCTAGCTGGAAAACCACAACCTATAATGATGCCTACATGCTAGCCTTTATACTGAGACGACTCGTCCACTCGATCGTACTGCTATTTGCATTGGTATCGTTCGTATTCGTCGTGGGCCGGATCATTGGAGATCCGGCCTTGATCATGTTAGGCACCAATGCCACTGAAGCAGCCCTTCAGCAAGTACGTGAAAACCTGGGGTTAACCGACCCCATTTGGAAACAGTACCTGGTCTTTGTTGGCGATCTGTTGCGGGGCGACTTTGGTACGAGTTTTCGTTACGGTTTCTCGGTATTACCCACCGACCTGTTGCGGGCTGAAGGCACGCCGGTCTTGCCCGTGGTTCTGGAACGGTTACCCGCCACATTTATGTTGGCAGGCGCTGCACTAGGCATATCATTTTTGCTCGCTATTGTCATGGGGTGCCTGGCAGCGATGCATCCACGTTCGTGGATTGATCACCTGGTGAATGTCATATCGCTAGCGTCCGTTTCGCTCGTGCAGTTCTGGTTCGGGCTCATACTCATTCTTCTCCTTAGCGTGCACCTCGGACTTTTCCCAACCGGCGGATACGGCACTTGGCAGCACCTGATTCTGCCAGCGCTGACGCTGGCCGCTCGTCCGCTAGGGCGCATCGCACAAGTAGTTCGCAGTGCGATGCTGGATGAGCTTGCCAAACCTTACGTGGTGGCGGCACGTGCAAAAGGTGTGTCCGAAACACGTGTTGTATTCGTGCATGCTCTTAAAAATGCATCAATACCCATCGTGACGATAACCGGTGATGAGCTATCGCAATTGCTAACCGGCGCTATGTTAGTGGAAACCATTTTTGCGTGGCCCGGTATCGGCATGCTTCTTATCGATTCCTTATCGCGACGGGATTTGCCAATGGTACAAGCAGGCATTTTTGTCGTGGCAGCACTGGTGGTCATGATTAACTTTCTAGTTGATATTGCCTATACGGTGATAAATCCCCGCATCGCCCTTGACTCGCGAGAAATCAATTGATGAGCCAGATCGTCGGTAATCCAACGGTAGAGCCAGCAGAGCCTGATGATCGGGCTGCAACGACTAGTTTCACGGACTACCTGCGTGCATTATTGCGTGACAAGGTCACCGCTGTTGCCGCGCTTTTTCTATTGATACTATTAGTCGCTGCAGCGGGGGCTGAGTTCCTGGCACCTCACGATCCAAATGCAGCGAATCTCAGGGCACGGTTTATACCACCGTTGGGTACAGCGCGCGATGGGACGTTCTATCTGTTTGGCACTGATGAACTTGGTCGAGATGTGCTTAGCCGCCTTATGCACGGAGCGACAGTATCGATGTCGATAGGGTTACTAGGCGCCATTTGCTCCGCCATAGTAGGAGTTTCGTTAGGCATTTTAGCCGGCTTCTACCGCGGTAAGCTGGAGATTGTATTGATGCGGGCGGTCGATGGCATGATGGCCTTACCATCATTGCTAATAGCACTATTTATTCTGTTTGTTATTGGCTCTGGATTCGCTAATCTTATCTTCATCTTTACCCTGCTCCATTGGATGATTTTTGCGCGTATGGCGCGCTCGCTGACCTTGAGTTACAAAGAGCAGACTTACGTAACCGCCGCTAGAGCGGTCGGTGCCTCAGACCTTCGGATTATCCTGACGCATATCTTGCCCAATATGATATCCCCTCTACTAGTTCTGTTTACCCTGGAAATAGCGGTGCTTATCCTCTCCGAAGCATCTTTGTCGTTCCTTGGATTCGGTGTCCAGCCACCAAGGGCGTCTTGGGGGTTGATGATCGCTCGTGGTCGCGAATACATTAGCTCAGCATGGTGGCTTGTGGTTATGCCTGGGGCAGCCATTTTTCTTGCAGCGCTATGCCTGAATCTGGTCGCGGCCTGGGCACGAGCAATCTCAGATCCTGTGCAACGCTGGCGTTGGCTAACAAAACCTTCTACCGAGACAGACGCAACGTGACCAATAACATTCCTCCTCCGCTTCTCGACGTGCGAAATCTAAGCGTGCGATTCGATACCCCACACGGCAAAGTACAAGCTGTTAATGGCGTGTCATGGAGTATTTCTGCCGGCGCAACATTAGGCATTATCGGTGAAAGCGGGTCAGGTAAGAGCGTTGGCTTAGAAGCTATCATGGGATTGATACAATCGCCACCGGGTCATGTCACAGGTGAGGTTATCTTTGATGGTCAAAACCTGCTGACCATGACACAAGAAAATAGACGCGCGCTGCGAGGCGAGAAAATAAGCATGGTTTTCCAGGATGCAGTGAGTGCACTAAATCCAAGTTTGACCATCGGCTATCAAATTAGCGAAGTGTATCGATCACGTAAACGCTGCTCAAAAGAAGACGCTAGCCGCAAGGCCGTTGAACTCATGGACCGGGTTCGTATTCCATCCGCTAAAACTCGTCTCAAACAGTACCCTTTTGAATTTTCGGGAGGTATGTGTCAACGCGTCATGATCGCCACGGCGCTAGCCATGGACCCGCAAATTCTCATTGCTGATGAGCCTACAACCGCACTGGACGTTACCGTGCAGCGACAGATTATGGCTCTATTGGCAGATTTACAGCGCGATACCGGAATGGCATTGGTATTGATAACGCATGACCTTGGTGTTGTTGCTGAAGTGGTAGAACAAGCATTGGTTATGTATGCAGGTAAGGTTGTTGAACAAGCCGATGTGAACACCCTATTCGATCGGCCCGCACATCCGTATACTCGTAGTTTAATAGGTTCCATGCCACGCATCGATAATAGAGGCATGCGGCTCAAGGCAATTGCAGGCTCACCGCCTGCCGCAGGGCGAAAGCTTCCCGGCTGCTCATTCCATCCGCGCTGCCCTGATCAGTTCGAGATATGTGCATCACAACAGCCTGAACTATCACGCGTAGGAACCAACCATATCGCCTCTTGTCATTTGAATGTGGTTGCAACCGATGAGCGATAAAACAATACTTGAAGTTCGCGATCTACATAAGCGCTATACATTGCGAAATCGTCGATTGTTCAGTGGCGCGGCAGAAACGCTGGATGCTGTGAAAAACGTGAGCTTTAGTCTACAACCCGGCGAGACTATCGGCCTTGTCGGTGAATCGGGTTGTGGAAAATCATCATTAGCGCGCAGTGTGCTGTATCTGGATACGCCTTCGGCTGGTTCTACTATTTTTGATGGTCGCGACATGTCTTCGCTGTCGAACAAAGAACGTCGCCTGATGCGACGACATATTCAGGTCATTTTCCAAGACCCTTACAGTTCACTAGACCCGCGATTTACCATACGGCGGATTTTGCAGGAACCGTGGAATGTGTTTCCAGATATTGTGCATCCCTCCAAACGAGAGTCACGCTTATCAGAGCTGCTTAATCTAGTTGGTTTGCATGCCTCAGATGCCGATCGCTACCCACATCAGTTTTCAGGTGGACAACGTCAACGAATCGGCATTGCCCGAGCGTTAGCGCTTGAACCCAAAGTCATCGTTTGTGACGAACCGGTTTCTGCATTAGATGTATCAGTGCAGGCGCAAGTGGTTAATTTGCTTGAAGACTTGCAATCGGAATTGGGGCTGGCGTATCTATTTATAGCGCACGATCTTTCGGTCGTGCACCACATATCCGATTCGGTAATGGTGATGTATCTTGGTGAGGTGGTGGAATCAGGGCCTGTTGAATCGGTGTTTGTTAACCCAAAGCACCCCTACACCGTTGCACTGCTTTCCGCGGTGCCGATACCCGATCCAAATCTGCGTGATAGAGAGATAATAGTATTGGAAGGTGAAGTACCAAACCCTATGTCGCCACCCTCTGGCTGCGCGTTCCATCCACGATGTAGACATGCCACACAGCTCTGCAAACAAACTGTACCACCTGTTTCACAAGTGGACGGCACGATGGTGCGATGTCATTTTGCAAGTCAGCTGGATTTCAGTGCGCACCTCCAACATTTATCGCTGGCCGGTGCGAAAGTGTAAGTTGAATAACACAATACCATCGCAATTTAATCAGTGGAATGCTGCGGCAGCTGCTGGTAGACAAATCGATAGTTGCCAGACGTACCTCGTTTTTAACCTGACGATAGAAACGTGAGTTAGCCCATCTAACTCACGTTCAATTTTCCACAAGGGCGTTGTTGTCGAGTAGAACAGATTCACCCAAGAGAATAGATAACCTTTTTCTTGGCTAGTCTTATGGCGTTACTTCTCAGTTCAAACATCATGTACTGGCTATATTTACAGTACATGCAATGGTTCGGTAAAATCAAGTGCTAAGCAGCGTAGTTTCGGTTAGCACCCGGTTTTGATTTCGCAGTCAGCCGAGTACCACGTCTGTAAACTAGATTGCGTCGTACCGCACATAAAAACAACAAAGTAACGGAGCAGGCTTCACGGGTTGTTGCCAAGCGTCCAACCTAGTCGCTGGCTCTGATGCTCTGATGCTCTGATGCTTTGATGCTCTGATGCTCTGATGCTCTGATGCTCTGATGCTCTGATGCTCTGATGCTCTGATGCTTTGAAAGTGAGCTTGCGACTATGATGTAACCCACAGTGTTATCAATAAGGCCAGACTCAATGGCATTGAGGCAGCGGTAAGCTCTCACACCTGTGTTATCAGCTATAGCGAAAAGCACTACTTACGGGTGGGTTATAAACCACACTTTCGTTGCCCAAAAGTTGACTTTGTAGTGTTTTTATTTCATACCTTAATTGTCATACTGATTTACATCAAGTAGTTACGAATAATTTCACTCGACGGGAGTAATCATGATGACAGCCAGCCAAAAAAACGTAAGCCAGCTCAATCGAACAAAGACGCATGAGTCAATTGATCGATCGCCAAAAGTGCAAAACAACAGTGATGTGGCAGCTAACTGTACAACTCTGCCGATTCAGAAAATGTCCAGGGAGGATGCAGTAAAAGAAGCGATGCTGCGTACTGGGTGATCAAAACCATAGCGATGGTTCAGCTCTGTGAACCATCCGAATCTGCAGGTTTTTTTGTGTCATTCACAGCAGGAATACTGACATCGATGCCGGGAATACTTTCCGGCAAACTCAGTGAATAGTAATACGCAATAGCCTGGCTTCGATTATTGACTGAAAGTTTATCAAACAAATTCCGCAGATGAAATTTAACGGTATTCAAAGCAATAAAGTGCTCTTCTGCCAACTCTTTATTGCTTAACCCCTTCGATAATGAACCCAGTAAACTGCGCTCGGTTTTCGTCAACGATTGGAGTGGATCAGTAAGCTCGCGTACATCCAAGTACGGAAAGAACATTTTTCCGTTTGCAATATCTTCTACTACATCAAGCAATTGCTCGGAAGGATCAGAATGACAGAAAAATCCTGCGGCTCCCGCGCCCATCGATCTTTTTGCTATCTCCAACGATTCTGTGTGTGTGCAAACCACTACTCTTACGGCACTACCCTGCTCGCGCAGCACCTTGATTAATTTCTCAGCACCAAATGTAGGCAAAGCCCAATCAATCACCAGCACATCACTTGAAACACTCAATACGGTCTGCAGGCATGACTCTGTAGACGTCACGGTGCTAACCAGACTAAATCGACCGTCGGTCTCGATAAGTTCAGACAAAGCGCCCAGCATTAGCGAATTACCTTCGGCTATCGCGACCTCTATTTTCTTGCTCATGCTTCACCTTTCAAGCCACGCCCAGAATAATCCTGTCACAATCAGATCATATTCAAATAAACACAAATACTACACGTATGGGTAGCATATTAACAATACTTATGGATATTCCAAAGCAGTGCATTGTGATGTTCTCTCAACCTGCGTTTCCAACGAGGCTTGTCGCACCAAAAAATGGAGTCTTCACGTGTCACAACAGATCTTTCCTCAACTGGAAATTCCTCACACTCTTGCTGCAGGCCCAGGGCCTGGTAATACCGACCCCCGAGTGTTAGCGCGATTTGCACAAAGCGGCGTTGCAGATCACATGCAGGCGGACGTTTTGCGTGGGATGACAGAATGCAAGACCATGCTCAGGCAAGTATTTGGTACTAAAAATTTGTACACCTTTGGAGTGGCAGGTACGGGTTGGAGCGGGCTCGATGCCATGATGAGCGCGGTGCAGCCCGGCGATACGGTTGTCGCGTTTGTCAATGGCACGTTCTCCGGAATCGATGGCTTAACACTGAGAATGAAGGCCGCCACAGCCGAAGAACTTGCGGCGAATCCCATTAACCCAATGGCCGCATCAGTCACAATAGTGGACATCCCCCACGGCGAATCAGTCTCTGCAGAAATCATTGACGCCACACTAAAAGAACATAAACCAAAATGGTCTTTTATCGCTCATTGGGAAACTGGATCAGGACGGGTCAATGATTTGCGCGGTTTTTCTGATGCTTGCGAAAAATACAAGTCTTTGGGGCTGGTCGATGCAGTTTCCTCTCTTGGTGTGGATGATCTCTTAATTGATGAATATCCTGGTGTGGCGGCGTGGGCATCATGTCCGCAGAAAGGAATTTGCTGCTTACCATTGACTTATGCGCCAGTGAGCTTTAACAATGACTATATCAATGTATTAAAAAATTCAGGCGCCAGAACCTTTGTACATCATCCTATTCTGGAAGCGCGCCACTGGGGAATCATCGATGGAAAGGATACGGACAAAGGAACTTATCATCGAACGCATTCGGGTTATGCGGTTGCTGCATTTCACGAAGCTCTGCGTCTAACACTCACTGAAACAGTTGCCAAACGCTCCAAGTCGTATAAGTATCATGAAGCCGCGTTAAAAGGAGCGGTCGAAGCATTGGGATGCCAAGTCACCTCTAATATGGCAAGCCTGATCGTACTGAATTTGCCTAAAAAAATGGCGGGTCGAGAATCAGAGCTGGTACAGCATTGTCGCAGCATGGGTTTTGGTATCTGGCCTACTCTCAGTGAGCCAGTGCAAATTCGTATTGGGATATTGAATCAGCTAAAGCGCTCGGCCATTGAAGATATTGCCCAACGCTTTGCAAACTCGATGATCGAATTGGGTGGTGACGACAATATCGCCGCAATGAACGACTTTTTGCAGAGTTACTATGAAAGAAAAAACCAAGCAGCTTAATATAAGCGATTGATTGACAGAATCTGAGAATGTGGACATACACGAATATCAATCTAAAGAACTGCTGAACGGCTTTGGCATTCGTGTTCCGAAAGGCGGCCTGGCATACAGTCCGGAACAGGCCACATACCGGGCAAGAGATATAGGTGGTGAAAGTTGGGTTGTGAAAGCGCAGGTACACAGCGGTGGGCGAGGAAAAGCCGGTGGTGTTCACATGTGCGCGACTGAGCATCAGGTATACGAAGCTGCTGATCAAATGTTTGGCTCTCGCCTGATGACACCTAACTCAGGTACCAAAGGCAAAATTGTATATCGCGTTTACGTAGAGGGCGCGGTGAGCATTGTACGTGAGATATACATTGGATTAGTACTCGATCGCAAAACTGAACGAATCATGGTACTCGCCTCCCCACATGGAGGTGTTGAAATAGAGGAAATAACCGCCAACCAACCGGATAGCTTGATTCGTTGCATTGTAGAACCGGCAGTGGGCATGCAAATGTTTCAAGCACGCGAAATTGCGTTTCAGCTAGGCATCGAGCCCTCTAACTTAAGCGAAATGTCCGACGTAATACTCGCAGCCTATCGCGCGTTCGAGGAATTGGATGCCACCATGGTTGAGATCAACCCTCTGGTAGTCGCGGATGACGGTCACCTATATGCGCTGGATGCGAAAATGACGTTTGACGACAACGCACTATTTCGCCATCCGGAAATTGCCGAACTTCGTGACAAATCTCAAGAGGACGCTCGCGAAACACGCGCGATGGATCGCGGACTCAACTATATCGGTTTTACCGGTAGCATTGGTTGTATCGTAAACGGATCCGGTCTGGCGATGGCTACACTGGATATGATCCTTCAACATGGAGCAAAGCCTGCAAACTTTCTCGACATAGGAGGAGCGGCGTCTGCGGAACGTGTTGCCAAAGCAATCAGGCTTGTACGTTCTGACGACAACGTTCAAGTGCTACTGGTAAACGTGTTTGCAGGTATCAATCGATGCGATTGGATTGCTCAAGGCATTGTCGATGTATTAAAAGATAACCCGCTAAATCTTCCGATCATAGTCAGACTGGCTGGCAACAATGTAGAAGAAGGCCGAAAGATCTTATCCCGCAGTGGACTACCTATTATTCGAGCCAACACACTCGAAGAAGTCGTTTCTCGCGCGGTTCGATCTTTGGATTCTGAGAGTTCATGAGTATTCTGCTGAACAAAAATACACGGGTGTTGATGCTTGGCATCAGTGGCAGAATAGGCTCCTATCAGAGTCAGGCCATGTTGAACTACGGTACTTGCCTTGTTGGCGGCGTTACACCTGGCAAAGGCGGTACTTCGGTTCATGGCTTACCCGTGTTCAACACAATCAAAGAAGCCATCTCTGCGACTGACGCATCCACAGTTATTGTTATGGTGCCACCAACATCTGCCGCAGACGCCATTATGGAGTCGGCAGAAGCCGGTATAAAATTGTGCGTAGCAATCACCGACGGTATACCAGCGCAAGACATGATACGTGTCAAACGATACATGAGACGCTATCGCGAATCAGACAGTATGCGTTTAATCGGACCCAACTGTTCGGGAATTATCTGCCCCGGCGAATCGCTTGTGGGCATTATGCCGGCACGAATTCACAACCCTGGCAGAGTCGGTATTATCTCTCGCTCAGGAACCCTCGGTTATGAAGCTGCGGCTCAGCTACAAGAGTTGGACTTGGGAATCTCAACCAGTGTCGGCATAGGCGGAGACCCCATCACTGGAAGCAGCTTTCTCGATATTCTAAAACTGTTTGCAAAGGATGAAGAAACCGATGGTGTCGTATTGCTTGGTAAAATAGTTGGGCCACAGGAAGCCCAAGCAGCAGAATTTATACGCAACGGCTTTGACAAACCGGTCGTCGCTTATATTGCAGGATCAGCCGCACCAGCGGGCCGTAGTCTTGGTCATGCTGGTGCAATTATTACGGCCTTCGGTGAGGGAGCCAACGAGAAAACCAGTCTCTTGCGTGATGTTGGCGCAGTGATCGCTGAGGATCCATCGAAAATTGGCGAAACCATTAAACGAGTCCTTGAATCAAAATAACATGATGAAAAAAAAGATCCTGATAACTCGCCGCTGGCCCGAAAGCGTCGAAACAGAATTAAGTAAACACTTTGATGTGACTGTCAACAAGAGTGATACGCCACTAAACACAATGCAACTACAAAGTGCATTGAAAAACTATGATGCAATACTGCCTACTGTTACTGACAAACTAGATAAACATGTTTTCGAAGGCATAGACAGTAGCGACGTGCAAACTCGAATAATTGGTAATTACGGTGTAGGGTTTTCCCATATCGATCTTGACTGTGCCAAACAATTAGGTATAACCGTTACCAACACCCCTGACGTACTTAGCGAATGCACTGCGGATATAGCTATTATGCTTATGTTAATGACTGCTCGTCGTGGCGGCGAAGGCGAACGTGAATTCCGCTCAGGCAACTGGTCTGGTTGGCGCCCAACTCATATGATCGGTCAAAAAGTCAGTGGCAGCACGTTAGGTATTATAGGTTTTGGCCGCATTGGCAAAGAGACGGCTAAGCGAGCGCTAGGCTTCGGCATGAAAATCAAAGTCTACAATCGTTCGAAAATTGATGATAAAACTCTCAACGCATTCAATGCAGCACAAGTCAGTACCCTTAAAGAGCTAGCAGTCTCATCCGACTTTGTGTCGCTCCATTGCCCTGGCGGTACAGAAAATACCAATTTAATAGATCAGGCTTTCCTCGACGCCATGAAGCCAAGTGGCTATCTAATCAACACCGCGCGTGGCGAGGTAGTTGATGAAGAAGCGCTGGTATTTGCGCTTAACAATAATTTGATTGCCGGCGCTGGTCTAGACGTTTATTGCAACGAACCAAATGTCAATGCTTCTCTGCTTCAATTTGACAACGTAGTTCTTCTCCCCCATCTCGGTAGCGCATCGCAAGCAACTCGTGAAGCTATGGGTTTACGTGTTCTTGAGAACATCACACACTTTTTTAACAAAGAGGCGGTACCAGATCGCGTCTGTTAGTCGTAGGCACATCAATTTAACTCAAATTTAAGAACTTAAACTGGAACCACATGACCAACATGAAGCAAAAAAACAGCAATGCCTTTTTTCACACATCGTTAAAAGACAGTGATCCGGCAATACAAGGCGCAATAGAGCAGGAGCTCGGCAGACAACAGCATGAAATCGAATTAATTGCGTCTGAGAATATCGTGTCTCTTGCCGTACTAGAGGCACAAGGCTCCGTCATGACGAACAAATATGCGGAAGGCTACCCGAGCCGGCGCTACTATGGCGGTTGCGAATTTGTTGACAAGGCAGAAGATCTAGCACTAGAGCGAGCAAAGAAGTTATTTGGTTGTGTATATGCCAACGTCCAAGCCCATTCAGGGTCACAAGCAAATCAAGCCGTGTTTTTTGCACTAATGAAACCGGGCGACACCTACATGGGACTGGATCTGGCTGCCGGCGGACACTTGACTCACGGTTCTCCAGTAAACCAGTCCGGAAAATGGTTTAACGCCGTGCCTTACACCGTCGACGCAAAAACGCATCTTATCAATTTCGAAGAAGTTGAGAAACTAGCACAAACTCACAAACCGAAATTAATCGTGGCAGGTGGATCTGCTTACCCCAGAATCATTGACTTCAAGCGATTTCGTGAAATTGCAGATTCGGTGGGTGCGATGTTGCTGGTTGATATGGCGCACTTTGCCGGATTGGTTGCTGGAGGTATTCACCCAAACCCACTGGAGCACGCTCACGTTGCAACCACAACTACACATAAAACACTTCGCGGCCCCAGAGGTGGGATGATTTTGTCAAACGATGCTGATCTTGGTAAAAAATTTAACTCAGCTGTCTTTCCTGGCTTACAAGGTGGGCCTTTAATGCATGTCATCGCGGCAAAAGCGGTCGCGTTCGGTGAAGCATTGCAGCCGAACTTCAAACAATACACATCAGATGTTGTGCAAAACGCGAAAGCCCTTGGCACAACATTAAAACACGGCGGTTTGGATCTTGTTTCTGACGGAACCGACACTCATGTGCTTCTTGTTGATCTCAGAGCTAAAGGGCTCACTGGGAAAGCAGCTGAGTCGGCACTGGGTAGAGCTGGCATCACCTGCAATAAAAACGGCATTCCTTTTGACCCCGAATCGCCATTTGTAACAAGTGGTATACGGCTGGGCTCTCCGGCTGCGACAACTCGAGGATTTGGCATTGAAGAATTCAACTTGACTGGAGAACTCATACTTAGGGTTCTCAATGGTCTTCAGGATAACGGCGATGAAGGCAACAATGAACTTGAAAACGCAGTGCTTAACGAGGTCACTGCACTTACGTCCAAGTTTCCAGTCTATTAAAAATCAGTGTAAACAAACACCGTTTAATACAGCTTAAGTGCTTAGTTTTTTTATTTTGACAATCTGAGTTCTTCCGCATCGAAACAAAGTGCGGATGATCGGCAAATCTCTTAGTTCACGACCGACTCTAAGAAATTGGTAAGCGTTGGACTGACCAATCCCTAAGGCAAAAGTTGATGCTGCCACAAGCGGATGCAGGGTTCGCATGGTTAGCCTGATTCGTGATAAAGGTGCTCCAGCTTTGTACAGCGTGTCACCAAGATTACGTGTAAATTCATCAACAGAGGAGACTAGCCTGCCCTCCTTGAGTAGCCAATTGATAACAGGTTCCAGCAGCCACTCTGTGCTTAAATCATTTGCGCCGTCGGATTGATCGCTCGATTGATAAACCATAGAGTAAAGCATACAGCAACTATTAACGTCATTAATTAATGAAAGCGCCCTAATTTGCCCTGGTATTTATAAGCTCGGCCGATAGCTGCTCAAAGATATGTTTTTTAATCGATAAGCAGCCGGCACCTCACGACACTGATCGTTTTTGCGCCTACAGACATGGCCAATGTCGTTAATGTGTTTTTGTTTTTGTTTTTGTTTTTGTTTTTGTTTTTGTTTTTGTTCTTGTTCTTGTTCTTGTTCTTGTTCTTGTTCTTGTTCTTGTTCTTGTTCTTGTTCTTGTTCTTGTTCTTGTTCTTGTTCTTGTTCTTGTTCTTGTTCTTGTTCTTGTTCTTGTTCTTGTTCTTGCTCAGTTTTGTGTTTGCTGTGTTCTTTTGTCGGCTGACCGGGTTTTACAAATCGAAATCGATGTCGGGTTGGCAGCAACGCCTTCTTGGCTGGAGATACCAGCCCGATTGTTAAACCAAAATCCTTACTGCTACTGTCGTTATTGGTTGTAATAGTATTTCTTTCTATACGATAGCCGCCTTCGTGCAATAAAACATGATGCCGGTGACATAAACATACACCGTTATCCACTGAGGTTTCGCCACCATCGGCCCAGTGCTTAATATGATGTACCTCTAAATGACGATGTGCTGAGCACCCTGGAAACTGACAGTGGCGATCTCTCGTGACTATGGCTCTCCAAATAGCAGTTGGCCAGGTTCTGTATTTGCGCCCAACATTTAATGGTTCTCCGTTGTCCATATGCATGCCAACAACAGATGCATCACAGCTGATACGACGCGCAACCGAGTCAGCTATTGGGCCGGCACCTTCGAGCCACGGACGTTTTTCTGGAAATTCAGTTGATTGTCCAGGTATAAACACATTTTTCGGCAACGCCAGCGATGGTTGCGTACCGTTAAAATTCTCTACGTGGAGAATAACTTGATACCGATCTGACCGGCTTACATCGTTTCCGGCAAATTGCAATGAGCGCTCTGCCATTAACACTAATGCATCAGCGCGGCGCTGGCGAATAGTGGTTTGATCGGTTGCGTTGTTACACTCTTTATCGTTGCTGTGAGATTTATCGCTGTCATCGTTATCGTCAATGGCCTGTTCTGTGTTGCTTTGGTAAAGTTCATTTTCACAATGTTCGAGACTATTTAATACGGCTTGTGCCTTCTCTGGAGGCAGTGATACCCTTAAAACGATGCTGCCATCAGGTTGTTCATGTGTGGTCAGTGAGCGGTTGTTAAATTGAGATTCTGACCTTAAATCGGCTTTGGAGCGGCCGGTTGCTGGATCACCGCCCTCTTCTTCAGCTTTGGCCCAGCGAAACTCACGACATAGTCGCTCCACATCTGTTACGGTGGCAGTTAAAGATACGTGCACTAGATCTTGCTCGTTATCAGCATCTGCGACAGTCGTTAGTATTTTCACTTTTGACCAACTGAGTTCCCCGCATCGGAACAAAGCACGGATGATCGGCAAATCTCTTAGCTCACGACCGACTCTAAGAAACTGGTAAGCGCTGGATTGGCCAATTCCTAAGTGTGCGTTGACCCAATCGGCACAGTTGCGCGCGCCACTGTCAGCCCATCCTTGCTGCTCATCAAACTGCACCATCAGCTCCAATAGTTCTGCTCGATTTGTGTCTATTTCAGCACTAACGCGGTATAGATCTGATGAGAGCTCTTTTTTTGTGCGTTGACGTGGTGTTGATTCGGAGAAGCTTTGCTGGTTGGAATTGTCTTTATTCGTTTTGCTACGTTGCAGCCGATCCGCACCATTAATGCACGCCATAGCCAGATGCAGACTGCGACCAAAATTTTGTTGTGATTGATGATTTTGGCTTTGATGCGCTTGATTGAGGTCTGCACTGTCATGAGGACTTCCCTGCGCGGGCACTTTGGCACAGGTTTTTTGATCTACGCATGTTTCACTAATGCATGCTTGATTTCTGCATGTTTTATTAATGCCTGTTTTATTAATGCCTGTTTGACTCAATTCTTCAGAGGTTGTCGAATTAGGCAAACCGTTTTTTGATTCCATTTAATCACTCCTGTGTTTTAAAGAGAATAGAAAACCTTTTCTTGTTTGGTCTTATGGTGCTAATTTCTGACTTAAGGATATCATATACTGTTATTATATATAGTATTCATATTTTAGGGTGAATTCGATTTGCAAGTGCAACTTGAATCCACTTAATTTGGCAGAATCAAATTCTAAGTCCAGTCGCACCAACGTCTCTATGCCGACCTTTAGCGACTCTTATAGCGACCTACGGCGAATTTTAGCTCTTGATGTGCGCTTATTAGTTTCTCTGCAGCTCTCACTACCACCAGCACCCATTTTTTTTGCCGGCCACAGAATGAAGGCTTAATGCAAAATATTCATGATTTTGTTAATCGCCTGGTTTTGCTAATCGAATGTCAATTATAGAAACCACACACCCAATGATTGATATCTGCATCAATCTCTTTGTGTCTCGCCAGTCCATTGTAGAAATCAATTACAGGTTGTCCGCTCAACAGACCGAGCAAAGTACCCAGTACCGAACCTCGATGAGCATTCTCACCGCCCAAATTAGTATTAATTAGCAATGCGCGCTTCGGGTCTGAATAGTGGCGAGCAGCTAGATAACAAACACTGGGCCATGAATCAGTGATGTAACAAGCCAACGAATATCTCCCACCAACAACAGACATATCTTCAGACAAGTACCGCATTATATCTTCTGCAGGCGCACTATTGGTTTTATGCAATAGCAACGCTGATATATTGCCACCCTTGACAACCGATGCGGCATCACAGATCCACCTCAGAACCGACTCTTTGTTTTCTTCTTTACGCGAAAGCAACAAGCTCATTAGTTTTACATAAGCATCGACCACTTTTAATAACATTTCATCAGGGTGCGTAGACCAAACGTGTTGCCTGCAAACTGCTTGTACAACGTCTAAAGGCAATTTGTTTAACAGCGCCAATGCCAATGGGGCTACTGTCACAAGCGCTCCCATCGATGGAGTATCGTGCGTACTAGCGCCACACCGATTGACAGGAATGCCGGTCACATAGTTGGCAAAAAAGCCTCGGTGATAACTTTCTGCATAGGTATCAGGATGACGTGGAGGATCTGCCGTCATAAATTCAACATAGTGATTTAACCACTCGTTCACATCGTAAATTGTTTCAGGATCACCACTGGCACGCTCTGTTATCCACTTTATAAGTAGATGGGCACACCACGTGTTGAGTGTGTTTTCTCCAGCACCTAAACCGTGATGATAATGAACATTGCTTTTGTTCCAGTATTCTGCCTTGCCTTTAAGAATAACCTCGCCAACGATCTGTTGGGCTGGCATCAATTGCCGATTGGAGCGCCCACCGCCGCTGGTAGAATGTAGCGACATGATAGAACTGGGGTGGCTTGCAGGTGCTGCGACAAGCTCTCGAACCCCCGCAGTTGGGAATGCGCGCCAGATATCCGCGGGGCGGTAATACCAATGCACCGGCATAGACAGCGCATCCCCTATAAAAAGCATTTGCAGCGCACTTCTGGCCCGATTAGCTTTTACATTCTGGTGACTCAAATAGCTCGAATTATCTGCATCCATGTGTTGCTATTACCTGTATATGCCTTATAGTATTTTATCTCGTGCTCAATCTGCTCGTGCTCAATGTAAAAGCTTGTGCTAACTGAGCTTGAGGCTTCTTGCTGTTCTCCTATTCATACTCTTGGCTCAGTGTTTCGGATCTAATGCGCATCGCCAATATTGATCGTTGTATATATACTGACGTTAGCAACACTTGTAGTATCGGAATGCAGCTTGCCGGCCGCTCTCGCTGAACAGGCAGCCATCTGGCTGCCATTTAGGCTGTCAGAATAATTATAGTAACTAACGAATTGGATTTACTCTTGGTCAATCATTCTCGTAGACAATTATTACGCAACAGTGTCGCATCGTTGGCCGCTATCAGTGCCGGATGCGCGCTAACACCACGGGAATTGCTTGCATCGACATCGCCAATGCTTCGAAAGCCCATACCGGGCACAGTTGAAACCATACCGGTAATTGTCATGGGCACTTGGTTAACTTTTGATGTGCCTGATCAAGCCAACCTTCGAACCCAACGTGCGAAGGTATTACAAAGCTTCATCGAATCCGGTGGTGGCATGATCGACTCATCTCCGATGTACGGTTACGCTGAGGAGCTGTTGGGTGAGACCATTTCCACACTGAGAACAACCGATAATCGTTTTAAAGCCAGCAAAATCTGGACGCCGCTTGCGAGCAAAGCCAGCTCGCAAATGGGTACTACCGAAGCGCTCTGGGGGTCAAGCCCATGGACATGCAGGAAAATATGGGGACATTGAAGCTATCACTACTGGACTTCAAAACTCGCGCATCTATTCGTCATTCAGTGATAGGTTGAAATGACACACGAATGGTTTATATCTTTCATAATCATTTTGGAACCAACAATCGATGACTAAATTAGCTATACAAGCACCGCCGATCGTAGCGCTACCGATCAACGGCACCTCTGATCAATTTCCGGTGCGTCGTGTTTACTGCATCGGTCGAAACTATGCAGCGCACGCTATAGAAATGGGACACGATCCTGATCGTGAGCCACCTTTTTTCTTCCAAAAGAACCCGGACAACCTTGATACATCGGGAGAATTCCCTTATCCGCCCAAAACGGCGGACGTGCATCATGAAATTGAAATGGCCGTCATGCTCAAATCTGGTGGTACTAATATTCCAGTAGAGAGCGCGCTCGATCATGTCTTTGGTTACGCATTATCGCTGGACATGACTCGTCGAGACTTGCAGGGTGAGCAAAAGAAAATGGGCCGGCCCTGGGAGATTGGTAAAGCCTTTGAACGCTCTGCACCCATTGGCATCATTCATACGGTTGAATCTGTCGGGCACCCTAATCAGGGCCGAGTCGAACTTAAAGTGAATGGCGACGTAAAACAGGAAGGTGACTTAAATCAAATGATCTGGAAAGTACCAGAAATGATTTCTTACTTATCTGACTATTTTGAAATGGCGGCAGGAGACGTCATATTGTCAGGCACACCATCAGGTGTTGGTCCAATCGTAAAAGGAGATGTAATGGAAATCAGCGTCGAAGGTCTTGGCAATATGAGCGTGCCCGTCGTGTAACCAGTTGTGCAACTGATCGTTTAACTCGCGGTTTAACTCGCGGTTTAACTCGCGTTTTAACTCTGCGTGTAACTATAGATGGTTATGTGCACGTACTTGCCAGTTATTCAGAAGGTACTGAGACCCGTTGCTTCCATGAACCGGTACTGCAACATCAGCCACATACTGTGATCTGCATGCTTTTCATATTCAACTGAGTATATTTCTGACACTGTGTTTTGCCATTGGTTTTCAAAGAACCGGCTCATCTCCTGTACCAGATCAGCCGTTTCAACTGCCTCGATTCTTACATTGGTTTCAAGGTTGAAGTCGCGCAAGTTACGTCGCGTGTAGTTGGCTGACCCAAGCAAGTACACATGCCTGCCAGCCTGGTGAACATGTAACCATTTTGCATGACACTGTTCACCTGCAGTAGCACACCAGCGAACCTCAATGCCTGCTCTGGTTAGCTCTGCAGCAACCGGACGGTTCGGCACACCATTTTTCCGCCGACCGAATGCATCGCTATTAACATCCAGCAAAACCCTGATGCTGGCTCCACGTTCGTGCGCACGCTTCATTGCTCGAACTATTGATCTTTCACTAAGATAAAACATCACAAGATCGATTGAAGTTCCTGCATCAGCCTTGTCCAGCAAAGTCACAATCTCATCCAGTATCCGTGACTCGCCAAGCACTTGAATGTTCAACTCACTGGCAGCCGATGTATCGGGAATTTTCGTCAACCAGCGCTGCAGAGTACGAGCGGTATCATGCGCACCACTCATTTCTAACAACGCAAATTCCATACGCAGTAAATCGATAACCGCTGCTCCATCAAAACGCAAAGCCACATTCCGATGAGCACTGCTGCCATCATGCGGATTAGCCGAACTGACTACTGCCTGCAATGAGCCGTCTGCAGAATCAGTCACAAGCAGTTTTCGATGATTTGCCTTAAAGTTCAACAAGCTTAAGTAACTACGCACAGAAACACGTCCTTTGCCAAACGGGTTAGGCAAGGTGTCAGCTCGTCCGTTGCCAAACGGGCGTATCGTCCAGCGCCAGATTCCAGACCAGAACGAGTTGCTGTCCTGCAACGCTTCAAGCCGAGTCGTGACAACTTTAATACCTGCATCGGTCATGGCATCAAAGTGGATAGATTGCATACCGCCATACACAATGTTGATCGGATCACTGATAACGATCATTGTCATTGATGGATACCGACGCTTTTGTTTGATCAACGTGTTTGTCAGCTCAGCGGAAAGTTTGCGATGCTGTTCAGCGACCGGGCCCTGCCATGCGTTAAATAAAAACATGTCTACCAGGACCAGTTCTTTTGATTGCTGAATTTGAGAAAAAACAGTATCAAATATTTCCTGTTGCAAGTAGCGTGAGCCCTGCTCCGTTATCCAACTGCTGTCTTGCAGAAACTCAATTGACCCGGCCACATGCGACTGCCCTTGCAGACCAACAGCTGCGGGCGGCGCTACGACAGCTCTGATGGTCCAGCTTATTAATACATAGACAAAGCTGACAGTTAGCAACCGAAGGAACCAGCGTCGAACCAGATATAAAGCGGAAGAATTTTTCACTGTTGCCCGTAGTATCGTTTACTTTGAGTAGTTTAGACATGGTGGTTCGTAAAGCAGCCAGTGGGCGCGCGCCAGACGTTCAAATTGATGCCAAAACCTTTTCAGAATTATCTCCATGTATCCACAACACTAACGACATTGGCGAGCCATTAACCGATACGTTGAAATTTGGGTCCGAAAGTACTTGAGTCACGCGGCGCCAGCGTCACAAAATTCGAGCTTTCCAACTTTGCCTAGCTCTACTCTGTCTGTGCCTGCTGGATTGCTGAAGTAAAGTTTTCCACACCCTGTCGCCACTCAGCAGATATTTGTAATGATATGTCAGTTTCAACACCAGTTGCGTCCAAAGCCTGTTGTGACTGGCGATAGCCAACAATGCACCACGGGCACACTATGTCGGAAACAATAGCACTTCTCATCAATTCAAACTGCCTTTAAAATATTCAATGGTAGCGCTGAGTCCTTGCTCCAGACTATGTCTGGGTTGCCAGCCTGTCAATGCTTGGGCCTTGGCCAGATCAGCGTTTCGTACTTGTTCTAACTGGCGTGCTTGCAGTGCACCCATCACCGGGCTGTCGTCGGCACCCATAAGTATAAATATCTGTTGTACCACATCCCTTACGCTGGTCAGCGCGCCCGTGCCGGCGTCAACCGACAGGCCTATTACGTCTTTTGCGACAGCCGCGCGCAGGTACGCATCAACAACATCATCGATAAACACCCAGTCAACCAGCCGCGAGCCTTCGCCAAGTTTCGGTGCTTCACCTCGCAGTAAGCAATTTATAACGTAGGGAACCAGTTTAGCTTCATCCTGTCGGCCCGGACCGTAGACCATAAAGACGCGAAGGCTTGTCACCGGCAAATCATAAAGCGCGGCAAACATGCGCCCATATGAACCCGCTGCAAGTTTTGCAGCCGCATAGGGCGAACTGGGAACCGGCCAACTGCCGTCCGGTTCAGGCTCTTCCAAAGAGCCCGTCAAAATAACCCTCTCGCACTTCTGCTCAAGCGCGGCGAGCAGCAAGTTTACGGTGGACGTCGTATTGTTGTGGAGCGTTGATAGCACGACCTCGGGCTCCCTTGCTCCGCGCGCAAGAGACGCCAGATGAAAGACAACATCAGGGTTCACATCCCTCACCAGTATCTGAGTCGCGACAGGGTCGACCAGGTCGCAAACTATTGCCTCGCCTGCCTCGTTACCATTACCAGAAGTGCGGCCTACCGTGATCACGTTGGCACCTGCCGCTACAAGTCTTTGAGACAAGGCCTGACCGATGAAGCCTCTTCCACCAGTAATCATGACTCGCGAATCACGAAACTCAGAACCGGTATCACGAGGGGATATGTCTTGCATAATTTTATCTATCACTTCTCAACAGGCACCAAGTTAAGCGATTCTACGCAGCTTTGCATTGCACTGGTTGCAAGTTTAAAAATAGCAGCGCTTCCGTATCCTCCAGTGCCATAGCTACCATATGTCTAATTCGTTAAGTAAATCCGACTGATGACCCGCTTGACATTATTATTATTCATGGCTGCTCGTTTGACAGCATTAAGCGTGTAAGTATCTTCAAGTTCACCGGTTAAAAGCACAACACCCGAGGCAAGATAGCTTATGTTTACAAAACCTCTACCTGAAATAGCGGATTGAATATTTTGCTCGTAACTCGGTGGTCCAGACGCACACGAAAGTAATGACACCGCAATGACGAAAATCAACAGAATACAATGCAGGTATTTCATATTCTGTTCAATCCTGAAATGCGTAATGAATTACGATAAATACTACTTTATGTTCTGTCAACCGGAATGCTGCAGAGCCTCTGTTTTGTACTCGTTTTATCCCACATATCGCAACTTCTTGTCCTTGCTTTTATGGCTTCTAGCGCACGTGCCTAAGCCCTGCTGTTAAACTGGAACACAAACCTGATTCTGGACAAGAATTCGAGAATTGGGCGCCCTGACCTATACCTGCTGTTCCAGAAACCGTCATCGAAATACAAGAATACGCAGCTCAAAACAAACCTTAGTGCTATATAGAGTTTGCACTAGCACTTGCATAACCCGATAATAGGAAGTTTACTTCATCGATGAATTATCAGAATAAAACACACACCGCTTCGGACATACGCAGTATATGAGCACCATTATTGACCATCCTTTGCGTTACGACATGTCGAACGAGCTGCATGCGCGTCCGTTTCCAACGGTTGAGGCCCCAAGTCACGCCGCATACCTGGCAGTTAAGCCAGCCGAGAACGCAGCAGGCCGTGACAAAGAGGCTGACTTCACCCATCTGTTGAAGCTTTTGGATCTCTTCGGTGCGCAGCATCCTAAACCAGGTGCTACTCACTATTTTGGTCAGATTGGACGACATTTTTTGAAATGGGAGAACCACACAGAATTCGTGACCTATACGGTTTTAGGTCCAGGCAATTCTGATCAGCCTTTTGACGCAGAGACTTTTGCTGTATTTCCACCAGCATGGTTGACTGAACTTCCGGGGACAAGGGTGACTTCGGTGTTAATTCGAGTAGAGCTGTTCACCGGAGATGATGTCAGTATTACAGACAAATTGAACCAGTGGTTCGAACCTGAGAGTGTCGCGGTTAGCCGGGTGCTGGACGATAATCTGGTAGTAGCAACCGACTTTCGCATTCTAGGCAATGGGCATATTCGCTTAGCCATATTTGCACGACCTGATGCCGGTGCCAGCCGTATAGGTCAAGTGTTGCAAAGGCTATGTGAGCTTGAAACTTATAAATCGATGTCGATGCTTGGCCTGGCTCGAGTGCGCAAGTTAGGGCCACAAATGACCCACATTGATCAACAACTGTCGCAGGTTGTCTCCGATATGTGTCAAGAGATCAAAGATCCAGCCGAGACCTTGCAAGTATTGTTGCCATTATCTTCAGAAATTGAAAATGTTGTTGCACAAAATTATTTTCGATTTGGAGCCACTGGTGCCTACGAAACCATAGTTAATCAGCGCATCGATATATTAAGAGAAACGCGTTTTGAGGGCTGTCAGACATTTGCCGAATTTATGTTGAGACGCTTCGAACCAGCAATGCGTACTGTTAAATCTACAGAAGAACGTCTGCATGTCATGTCTGAACGTGCAACACGCGCCGCTGAACTTTTACGTACTCGTGTCGATGTTGAACGCTCTGCTCAAAATCAAGAACTACTGGCTTCGATGGCTCGTCGCGCTTCAATGCAATTGCAAATGCAACGTACTGTCGAGGGATTGTCTATCATTGCAATCAGTTACTATGCCGTATCATTAGCCTTGTATGTTATCGGCCCGCTAGCAGGCCAAATTGGCATATCAAAGCCTGTTATTGCAGCGATCTCAACGCCCGTTGTAATCGGTACGGTTTGGTGGGTATTGCGACGTGTTCGAGCAAAACTCGAATAGTATGTTTTGCGTCAAACCTTGAAGACGACAATCGATCATCACTGGATTGCGAGTTGTCAATAATCAGCATTGCAATGCTGCGCATTGAATGATGCGCATTGAATGATGCGCATTGAACTGTGTCGCAGAATTAAACAGTTCATCTGCACTCATCATTTCTTAGGATAAACCACCAGCTATCGCGGCCGGCGATTAGCCTCTTTAAAATACATTTATTTTTCAAGTGTGTTCGCACGAGAGTGTAAGTAGTTCCGAGATGTCAAGTTTTTGTAATAGTTTCAAAGACAAGGTGTCTTTCCATTTAGTTAGGCCCCTTTATTACCTGTAAAGGGCATCATTCTTATCAGAGCATTTTTTTGCAGCTAGACGTGTGCGCGCAACTGTGCATTATCCGCTGATCAAATTAACAATCAGGCGGTAGTAAGAGTGTCGAAATTCCCGTTACTTGCTATCACTGGCCCTTCATTGAGGAAAACCAAAGCTTGCTCAGAATCGACCGCACGTCATGGATAATCATAGGAATAGCTGGAACACTGCTGCTGGCTCTGTGGGCGCTGTTTAATCGTCCTGTAGATCTTCCTAACTGGCCGCAAAACATTCAGGGCGTATCGTTTTCTCCGTTCCACGCTAATCAATCGCCGGAAGAAGCGTCGCGCGAATCAAGCTATCCCAGCGAAGAACAGATAAGCCGCGATCTGGAATTATTGTCCAAAAACGTATCCTCTGTACGAACCTACTCGCTGGAACACACTCTGGGTAGCGTGCCGCGCCTGGCCACAGAATTTGATATGAATGTTTCTGTCGGCCTATGGATAACCGACGACCTTGAAAGCAACCGAGCGGAAATCGAGCGGCTGCGCAAACTGAGCAAGGACTTCGGTACAAATGTGTCAGGTGTTATAGTCGGTAACGAGGTACTGCTGCGTAGTGAACTCAAAGTTGAGGAACTTGCAGCCTATGTTGATGAGGTGCGTTCAATCGTCGCACCTATTCCGGTCACAGTTGCAGAGACTTGGGACATCTGGCTGAAAAATCCACAGTTGGTTAGTCACGTCGACTTTATCACCGCCCATGTGTTGCCTTACTGGGAAGGAATACCGGTAGGCTATGCACCCGACTATGTAATCGAACGATACAACGAACTTCGCTCAACCTTTCGCTACAAAGTACCCGTCGTGCTCGGCGAGGTTGGCTGGCCAAGCGAAGGACGCAAACGAGGTGGTGCTACTCCATCGCCGATAAATCAAGCAAGCTTTCTTCGCAACTTCCTGCAGCGGGCGCACTCGACCGGTGCGGATTATTTTGTGCTCGAAGCATTCGATCAAGTCTGGAAAACTAACGAAGGAACGGTGGGTCGTTATTGGGGTTTCTACGACGCCAATCGACAAGCCAAGTTTCCATTTGCAGAGCCTGTGACTCGCGTGCCTGAATGGCCAGCTATCGCAGGTTTTTCTCTTGCATTCGCCATAGTGATCCTCTCCTTGTTACTGCGTGATAGTCGCGGCCTGGTGTATGAAGGACGCGGTTTTTTGGTGATGGTCTCATTAGCCATCTCAACTGCGGCTGTCTGGCTTGTCTATGATTACTCCCAGAAATACCTTGGCTGGGAACAGGTGCTGGTGGGTATCGGATTGATGCTGGCGGTTTTTTGCATCAGCGTTGTCTTACTGGCTGAAGCACACGAGTGGGCAGAAGCTATCTGGGGTCGGAGTTCCGATACTGCACGACGCCTCGCACGCACAATGCCAGATGCGAGAATGCCCAAAGTATCAATCCATGTGCCAACCTATAACGAACCACCGGAAATGGTGATCGAGACATTAAATGCGCTGCGCAATCTTGACTACCCTGATTTTGAGGTGATCGTAGTCGACAACAACACCAAAGACCCAGAATGCTGGCTACCGGTGCAAGACTGGTGCGAACGACAGGATGAGCATTTTCGTTTCTTTCATGTCGATCCATTGTCTGGCTTCAAGGCAGGCGCGCTTAACTTTGCACAGCAGCGCACTGCCAGCGATGTTGAACTCATTGCAGTTATAGACAGTGACTATATTGTTGACCCCAACTGGCTCAAGGACTGTGCGCCACTGTTCAATGATGATCATGTTTCTATCGTGCAAGCACCTCAGAACTATAGTGATGCGGATGACAGTCTTTTTAAATCGATGATTTATTGCGAATATGCCGGCTTCTTTGGTATTGGTATGGTTAACCGGGATGCGCGAAACGCTATTATTCAACATGGCACTATGACGATTGTGCGACGCTCTACCCTCGACACGGTCGATGGATGGTCAGAGTGGTGTATTACTGAAGATGCGGAACTTGGACTTCGCGTTCTTGCCGAAGGTCATCGCGCGCTGTACATTCCAAAATCTTACGGACGCGGTGTCATGCCAGACAATTTTCAGGACTACAAGTCGCAGCGATTCCGCTGGGCGTATGGTTCGGTGTTGATTCTGCGACATCACTTGCGTTACTTCCTGAAGCTAAGCCCATCGAAGCTCACCACTGGCCAGCGCTATCACTTTGTTGCAGGCTGGCTACCGTGGATGGCTGATGGCCTTAGCCTGCTATTTAATTGCATAGCACTTGCCTGGGCTGTCTTGATGATTTTAAAGCCTTACGTGTTTGCCCCCCCGGAAGTAATGTTAAGCTTGTTACCGGTTGCGTTCTTCGTTTTTAAATTGTCAAAGATGCTGGTCTTGTATCGCTGGCGCATGCAAGCAAGCCTTCGGCAATCAATTGCTGCAGGCATAGCTGGTCTAGCAGTTTCGCATACGATATCGCGAGCAATGCTGGCTGGTTTGCGCACCACCGGCATTGGATTTTTACGTACTCCGAAGCGTGCCAGTCGGCACTCGGTGTTACGCGCCTTGCAGGATGCGCGAGAGGAACTGCTGCTCGGCTCAGCGCTATTGCTGGCAGCCGTTGTAATCGGAACACGCCATGACAACTATTTACTGGACACGCAACTCTGGATGATGTTACTTGTTGTACAAAGTATTCCTTATTTTGCAGCTGTATTGCTGTCGCTGATCAGTTCGAGCAGCCGCTTGCCGACTACAATGATCGATCAAGGCGCAGTACAGGATGAAAATTTGCTTGGTGATCTACCCAAACTGTTGAGTCAGGGCCGTAATTAATGAAGTCATCCGGGCCTGTTAGGCACCTGGTCAACATTGCATTGCTGGCGCTAGTGATACTCGGCGTAACCCTTGTGTTGCGCGCGTTGCTCGACAGCGTTATGCAACTTAACCTCAGTCCCAAATACTGGTTTCGCGACTATGTGGGTAATCTTTTTGTCGGACTGTTGCTTTATGCGTTAATTCAGCGTCTGGGAAGCAGCGTACTGATGAGTGTGCTGTTGCTGAGTCTGATGCAGCTGGGTAACGGATATAAACTTGCCGTGCTGGGCACGCCGACCAGTCCGGATGATTTTATCAACATCCAGAATCTGTTCCTGCTCGCTGACGGTGTTGTGCTGGTTGCCTTGATTGCCGTTGTGGTATTGCCGTTGATGCTGTTTATCTATCTGGTTAAATGGCGAAGCGCGATTACCTGGGTGGCTATCAGCACAATGGTGTTAGTGGCGATGGGTGCGCGCTGGCAGAGTGAACCGTTGCGCCAGAAACTGGACAGTCAATTTGGCAACTCAGTCTGGAACCAGCCGCAGAATTTCAAACGTCGTGGTCTGTTGCTTCATGTAGCCCAGGAGTCAGCACGCACTATGGCGAAGGTGGGCCGCATACCAAGCGAGCAAGACGTCTTAGCGGCGCTGAAGGATATTACTCAGACAACAACTGAAGTTGATCCATACAAACCCGCTTCTTTCGATAAGCGTAACGTCCACATCATCGTGCTGGAATCATTTTACGACCCGATGACACTGGGTAAACAATGGGTACCAGAAGATCCGTTCCCGACTGAATTCCGGGCTCTTTGGAACGCAACCGGAAAGTCCACAGCATTGTCTCCGGTATTTGGCGGCTATACCGCCAACGCAGAATTCGAAGTCCTCTGCGGTTTCCCAGTGACCGAAAACGCTGTGTTTTTTGAGGGGTGGCTTCGTCGCCGCGTTCCGTGTTTGCCCGACGTGCTCGGAAAAGCCGGCTATCGAACTGTCGCTTCACATCCAAATGTCGCTGGCTTCTGGAATAGAACGCTCGCCTACCGGCTAGTCGGCTTTGATGAGTACATCAGTAAATCGGCGTTTGACATGAGCGACCGAGTAGGCAGCTTTCTGCTTGATCACAGTTACTACGATCAATTGTTCGAGCAGCTTGGACCACTTGATGCAAAACCTACGCTTAACTACATGCTGACTTATCACGGCCACCTACCTTACCCAAACAACGAGAACTACCCTGATCAGATACAAGCAGGACAGGACGCGCCTCTGCTGCAAGGCTACCTGAATCATCTTTGGTATAAATCACGTGACTTGATGGAGCGCCTGGAACAGCTACGAGCAAGTGACCCATCCGCACTGATCGTGATATTTGGTGATCATCTGCCGTTCCTTGGTAACAACTATGGCGTGCATACTGAAGCGCTTGGATTGCCTGCGGATCGCGCAGATTTTACAGGAGAGCAGTTTGAATATCTGACCTCCACACCGTTGATTGTCATTGATGGTGAAAGCGGTCCGCTGAAGCTGGGCAAAATGCCTTTGTACCGCATGCCCTCTCTTATTCTGACATTATTAAATAGCGACGACGCAGGAATGTTTGCGTGGACTGCCAATCCACCTGGGGAAATCGTGCGACCACTTTACGGTATGAACTACACCTTGCGTGAGGATGGAGCAGACATTAGTTGCCCAACAGAAAGCGATAACCCTCAGTGCAGCACCAGCAAACACTGGCTAAGTCGCACCCGTACCCTGATTGCAGATATTTTTACAGGGAAGCAATACAGTTTGAGAACTATTGAGTATACCGAACAGGTGCAGATACCTGAGACCGGCCGGCCAGGCGATGCAGGGTCACTAAAGCCAGATGCCAGCTAGTAACTTGTCATAGTTGCCGCAACAAGACGAGCAGAGAACTTACAACACGTCATACACAATGCTGGCCGTAAATTCAGCATCGACACTTTCATCAAACGGGCTGCCAGGGTCGTTGGTCTCGCTGTTCATACGTGATTCAAAACCCAGCTTCAGAGAAATCGGATCATTGACTTTCCAACTGAAACCCAGTGCAACTTCAGTCAGTCGATTATCGCTGCCAAAATCAGTATCGATACCGAAATCAACAGACGTTTGCTCGGTAAGCTTGCGAACGACGCGCAACCCGATGTAGCCGATGGCGTCCGCTTGCTGCTCCTCACCGATTTTTTCCAATTGCTTTTGTCCGACGCCAAACCCCATCGACAGAAAATTGGCTTTGCTCTCCCACCAACGGTAACCAAGACCGGCCACTTGTCGACTGGAGATATAAATATTGGCCGGTATGTTTCTTTCGACATCAAGCAACCCGAATGTGTATACCCTTTGTTTGATGAAAAAGCGGGGTTCGACGCTTAGCTTGCGTCGATTATTGGAGCGCCTGCGAGCGATAAACAACACTGGTTCACCTGCATCGTTCAGTTCCACATCGCCATTATCATCGATGCGTGTCTCGCTAAAGGATACGTTGCTGCGATGCAGCTTTGCCTGTAGCCAGTTTTCCCAGCGTGCACTGCGATAGCTAGCATCTACAGACCCATGCAAGCTGTCATTGCGTGACGCGCCAGCCGTGGCCTGGGCACCAAATGTGATTTTTGCGTCCCAGCCCTCTGGCATGTTTTTGGGCAACGGAAACGCGTTTGCATGTTGCGGCAGGAAACAGCCGACGCCAAGCATCAGCGGCAGACTCATGCTTAGTGACGGACAAATTCTCAGCGACTTCTGCAACAACATTCAGTCTCTCTAACGGGCGAAAAATTAGCAATATAACGGTTTCGCTAACAGAATCCGTACCAGTTATCTCATTTTAGGGCGGTCGCCTTTTGTTTACCCCTGAGTCGCGAATATTCAATAGACGCAGCCTTCACAGGCCATCATTCCGACTTGCGTTGCATAAACAAGGTTACCTCAGCAAATGTCAGTCCAAATTTTTTGATATAAGCCCGGTTCATGATGGTGTTTTCATCAAGCGCCCAAATCCAATCGTCAAAACGAACCTGATAACTTTTCTCCCCAACGGGTAGGTTCATATCATAGGTCCAGTTAAATGCATTGCCATACGATTGACCAGTTGCACCGGCTAATATGTCGCCTGCAGACCCTATATAAGCACCACCCTCACCGCGCTCGATGACCCAGACTCGCTTGGTCACGCCCTCCCCCAGGCTATAGGTAAAAGTCTCGTCCAGCGTTATGGTGTCTCCCTCAACAACGCCATCAATGTTCACAGTGAATCGCTGAACCACATTGCCACTTCGGTTCTGGACAATTCCCCACGCCAGGGTCTGCCCATTAAAAAATTCTTCTAAGACGAAACCTGGTTTTTGATTTTCGTAGCTTTCCGAGTCCATGGAAGCACAGGCGCTTAACAACCCAACAGCGATAAAAAACAACAATATTTTCAAACCAACACTTTTTTTCATAATCTGCTCCTCTTAACCTGCGATTTGATTTTGCAAGTCGTTACTTGTGGTTGTTATTAACCTACAACAAATCGATTAACTGTGATCTATTCTGTCCGTATGTATGCCACGTGGACTGGATCAGCTCTTTCTGAAATTGATGAAGACAACAGAATAATCCATATCAAGCTGACTTGCGTAGCGGTCAGTATTTTTTGCGCACGCTTAAGCTTATTATATTAAAACTTGAACTATTCCCCCGACCACTCTGGTGTCGAACGTTTGCATTTGCCGGATGGCAGGAGAACACACCGCCTTGCCATCACGGACATCAAACGCACCTTGATGCAGCGGGCATTCGATAACATGGCCATCAAAATAGCCATCAGTCAGATCCGCACCACCATGGTTGCAAAGTGCCAACGAGGCATAGACGCCAGTTGGTGTGTCATATATCGCCAGCAAACGCCTTCCTATTTGCACTCTTGTGACCCACTTCTGCTCTAGCTCTGCTGCTGGAATGACATCTTGCCATTCTTTCACGTTCGGTTTTATCACGATTTATTTTTGGAAAAGGCTGGCCCTGTCTTTGTGGATAACTGCCGCATGATGTCGACATGGGCACCTATATAGCCGCTTTTTTCGATGTAAATGTGGTCCTCGAGTTTCTTGTGCAGGCGCGGTAACGCATGGAAAGGCACCGAAGATACATAATGGTGTTCAGCGTGGTAGTTCATATTCCAGCATAAAAATCGCCATGGAAATGAGACAAGGTTCGTTCGAGTGTTGTCGCTCATTTGTTTGACCTGGGGTCGGCCAACGTGCTCCGTCATTCTTATGAGGCGCATAACAGGCTCACCTACAATTAGTGGCAAGAACCAGTACCATACAAGCCCCCACCAGCCAGTCACGACCATTGCCAGAAGCACCGCCAAGTAACCGCCCGCCATAATGCGTGCCTCCCAAAAGATTGTTCGCTGCTCCGACTTGGGAATAAAGCGAATTTCATCGTCGCTAAGTTGACCCTTTACGTGTCTGAACAATTCATTAAATTTGGTTTTCCAGTAAGGAATAGCTGTCAGGTAAAACAAATAACCAGCCCAGCTCTTTGGCATAGGTACCAGTTCAGGGTCGTGGCCACGGAGTTGAGTGTAGGTGTGGTGATCGCAGTGCTCGTAGCGAAAATGTCGGTTTGGCAGCATGATGATAAAGCCGCAAACATTGCCGACTAAGTCGTTTAACCAACGTGTTCTAAAGACGGTGTAATGCACACACTCATGCTGCAATGAGAAATGATGCACCAGAATAACGCCATGAATAAACATTGCCGGCCAAACAAGCCACGAGGACTTTGTCAATGTGATCAGATAGGTTGTAGCCGCCAAAAGCGCTATCCAGATCAATAACCTGCGCAAGGCGGGCATGTTGGATCGCAGCATGAACGATTTAAGTTCGTCGCGTGTAAGCTTACCCTCTGCCAAGGCTTGCGTTAGCGGGGTTACGATTGCTTCTGCCATGTATCGTCCCGTACTCGATCTATCAATACTTTCTCTTCTCCATAATAGCATTTGTAATATTGAATATAACTAAAATGCGCGTTAAGATATATAAGCATCTCGTTTAGGACCAATCGTCTGTTGATTACATTCAGCAAGAGTGATCCAAGCAATAATCTTCGTTCTCCTGCGTACCTGTTCATTGCTTTTTTGACAGTGCCCATGTCTATCAATACCTCAACCGCATCGGACGTTATTAACCCACCGCAAATTGATGGCCCGTTCAGTGAATTTCATCTTGCACGACTGTATTATCAACCTACCGCAGAGCACTACTGGCATCCTCCTGGGAGGCCTTGGTGGCGAATAGACTGGCCTGAGGCCGAAGAACATTTAACCAGCGGCTTCAGAAGATACACACGCTTGGACTGCGCTAACGATAGCGCTCATATATCGCTAATGGACGATGCCATTTTCGATTACCCCTATCTGTTTACTTAGAACGGGCGGTTGATCGTAGCCTTCAATTTGAATATGGATGTGGGTGATGCATGGGAGCATGCAGATGATGCGACTTATCCTAATACTATGACTGCACTTGCCTATAAAGTAGGTATTAATTACATCATATATTCAATGAGCTACTAGGTTGCTGTGTTAACGAACTGATGAAACAGTGAGTAGATTCATAAAAACGCAGACGCATTACAAAAACACACATTCGCAAATCGCAAATGTTGCTCGCCTGACCATTCCAATTGCTGACCGTTTATCCCAAAAACTGAATAACCAAAGGGCAATAGCTATGCTCCAAATTGTCATTCTACGTTGCAGACAATAGAAACGGGTTTGAGGGTATCTTCAAATCATGTTTGCGGCTACGTCCTGAGGACCAACTTTGAAAGCTCCACAAATTAGTGGCAACGCGAATCTACGGCGGGTAAAGTAAGATGCAATGCCGCCGCGCCACCGCCGGCAGGACTAATAAAAACCTGAACATCTTTTGCCAAACCTAATATTCGCGCATCCGGCAGGAATTCAGCCGACACCAATTGATGCCCCGGAATGCTCGAATGGACCGACTGAACCAAATCAATGTCTGGGTCAATATCCAAATTAGGTTCAAATGCAGCCTGTCAAAAACCAGCATAGGAATACACAGCCAACGCTGTTACACGGAGTAAAAATCGAACTCTTGAAAGATTTAACATGTATAGATATTTCTTGGAGCGAAGCTACAAACTTAGCCATTGTTTGCGGGAATAAAACCCTTCCGCGTAACCCTCAGGTGCATTACATTGAACACCACGAAGACGCATAAGCGCCATAAAAGTTTCTACATCAAACCATTGGCGATGCTGCTGTGACTCGAATGACTGGTAAATGATCTGCGCCTTACGCATTGCTTGCGCATGGGTTAGTGGCAGAAACGATGTTGGGTTATTAAAGTCACCATCGTATTTAGGGATTTCGTATTCCAGGATCGCATTTGAACGAAACGTATTCCAGGTAAGCTGGTTGATCAGTCTGTGGTCTTGATGCGCATCCTGCTTGAAATGCGTAAAGATCAGATCAGGGTTAAATTCCTTTTTCAATGTTTCAAAATACTCTTTTATCGTTTCAGCTGCACTAGGGAAAAAACCATCGCGAAATTCCTCGCAGCGGATATTAACTGATTTGCATGCTGCAGCAGCTTCTTTCGATTTGGTACTCGACTCTGAGTCAGCCATTAATGAGATTAATGCGTCACGTGTTTCCTGCGCTCGCACACCCTTGGCGCTGAATACAACGCAGGCTATTTGAATATCCGCCGGCGCACGAGCGACCCGGTTTAGCATACCACCACAACCTATCTCAATATCGTCACTGTGCGCACCAAGAAACAGCACGCGAGACGAAGAATCAGCCGAAAAGTTTATGTGAAAGTTAAGCATTTTTGTGCTTATGCGGGTGTTTGTGGGTCAAGCCAAGGCGTAGTTTCATTTTCCCACAGCCGCTGCAAAACCAAGTTGTCCTTTGCTGTGTCCATGGAACGCCAGAACCCTGTGTACCGATGAGTCCAGAGCTTACGCGCTTTTACCAATCTATTAAATGGCTCTCCTACCAGGTCTTCGCCTTGTTTGATGTAGTCGAATATTTCATTTCTGAGAACCATGAAACCGCCATTGATCCACAAACCCATATCTTCAGCAGCTTTAATTGAGCTTACATACCCGTCTTCACCGGAGTAAACACCGTGTGAACTGTAATCCGGCTTGACGCTGACAAAGCCTCCAACCGCATCGGTATTAGTAAAGTCCTTTACGAATCGGTTTAAAGGCAAATCACTTAAACCGTCAGAATAGTTAGCTAAAAATATCGGTTCGTCTTTAATGTAATCTCGGACCCGACATAGGCGTTCGCCAATGCTGGATTTAAGGCCGGTGTCTACAAACGAGATGTTCCAATCTGGCACATCCGATATCGAATCCGGACGAACTCCCTTGCCGCGTATCATGGCGAAATCCCCAACCTGGTGGGGCCTGTAGTCATAGAAAAAATCCCTGACACTGTCTCCGTAGTGTCCAAGACACAGGATAAAATCCGTATGCCCATGTATGGCATAGTAGCTCATCAAATGCCAGATGATTGGACGATAGCCAATCTTGACCAGGGGCTTTGGCAAACCGCCGGACGTTGCACCAATACGTATGCCCAGACCACCGCAAAAAATAACTACTTTCATATGAAGCTCGTATTTTTTTCTTGTTATTAGTTTTTAGCCAACGTATCACTGTCTGATTTTAATTATCAAAATCATGTCGGTGAGCTCTGTCTGGATTTGAGAAGCTGTATGTAGTCTGCGATGCAATCGGCAACGAGCTTATCGGCGCCTTGAGGCGAACGTAAATATTCGCGATACCACAACAGAGTCTTATCGATCGCCTGTTGAACGTTAAACACGGGTGACCAGCCCAAAACACTTTGCGCCTTGCTACTGTCGAGCAACAAAAGCTTTGCTTCGTGCACGGCTTCCGGTCGAGCAGCATTACCAACACATCCCGCACCCCATAAAGCCACTGCCTGTTCAACAAATTCGCGAACGCTAAGGGTATCGTTAGGCCGTGGTCCGAAGTTCCATTCTCCACTGTACTCATTTGGTTTGTCTGCAAGGTTTGTAGCCAGCAAAAGATAGCCGAAAAGCGGCTCAAGCACATGCTGCCATGGTCGTACTGAATCCGGGTTGCGCACGGGTACTGCACGATCGTGACTGACTGCATTGATGATATCGGGCACTAAATGATCATTATTCCAGTCGCCACCACCAATAACGTTACCAGAGCGCGCCGTCGCTATTGCAGTTTTGTGAGTATCGTACTTGTTCAATGGGTAAAATGAGCGTCGAAAAGAGTCAGTGACCAATTCAGCACAGGCCTTGCTACAACTGTAGGGGTCATGACCACCTAACCGATCAGTTTCACGATATGGGTATACCCATTCATGATTCTCATATACCTTGTCTGTCGTTATAATTATCACCACACACGAGTCCTGAACCGCGCTTAGTGCGCTAAGAAGATTAACAGTACCCATTGTATTAACAGCATAAGTATCAATTGGGCTTGTGTAGGATTCTCCGACCAATGACTGCGCTGCAAAATGAAAAATAATATCGGGCTGTATTTCTGTTACGAGCGCACGAATCTTTTGCGCATCGCGTAAGTCCATAATACTAGACCGGCAATACTTATCAGCATCTATAGCCTTATAAAGGCTTTGTCCCGTGGCATCGAGAGAACAACCAGTAACCAGCGCGCCCAGTGAGTAAAGCCAGCGCGTCATCCATGCCCCTTTAAAACCTGTATGGCCAGTTAAAAGAACTTTTTTGCCGCTGAAATGATGCTCGATATTGCTGTAGGCTAACAAAGTACTTTCATCCAATTACGTTGAGAGGCTATTTTCATAGCCGAGTAGTGGCCGCACACCATTTTAATTGATTAATTTGCATACTTCTGTGTCTTTTATCACGCCTCTGGCCGATAGTCGAACAGACAAAATAATAAGAGCGGTTAAACCTTATTGTAGAGAAAAGCCTGTGCTGCTAGTCTGTTCAAACTACCGATTCCAGATTGCACTATGACACTACCTCAATCTCCTAAACCCGAGTGGACCGGTCAGAGCCTCCTGCACGTCATGGAAGAACTTTTCCCCATCATGCGCAGTATCACCGGTCCGGGCGTGCGCGATTCGCTAAAAATACTGCAGACAATTGCACCGCTTACGGTGCATGAAGTCGCCAGCGGCACCGCGGTGCTCGACTGGACCGTGCCTGAAGAATGGAAGTTTAATGAAGCTTGGATTGAAAACGACACCGGGCGACGTATCCTCGACTGCAAAGCATCAAATTTACACGTAGTAAACTTTAGTATTCCAGTAGATAGAACAATAAGTCGCAAAGAACTACTACCACATCTACATAGTATCAAGGAACGCCCGTCAACTGTACCCTATCGAACCAATTACTATTCTGAACAGTGGGGATTTTGCTTATCCTATAACGATTTACAAAAACTTGGCGCTGGGCCTTTCCATGTTTATATAGACGCAAGCCGACAACCCGGCGTGCTGAATTACGGAGAACTATATATTCCGGGAGAGAGCCAAAAAGAAATTTTGGTCAGCACACATATTTGTCATCCACAGCTTGCCAACGATAACTTGTCAGGGATGGTTTTAGCAGCAAGCCTTGCAGCATTTTTGCAAGGATCCAGGCCAGCGCTGTCATGGCGATTCATTTTCGTGCCAGGCACAATCGGCTCTATTACCTGGCTATCATTGAACCCACAGGTTACGACCTCGATTGTAGGTGGACTGGTATTAACTGGCTTGGGTGACAATAGCGACTTTAACTGGAAATCAACTCTTGACGCAGATCGATGGATTGATTCACTCGTTCAGCAAGTGTTATCCGAATGCGTTCCTGATCAACATACCATTCTGCCGTTTACTCCATATGGCTACGATGAACGTCAATACTGTTCACCCGGATTTAAGCTGCCCGTGGGGCGCCTCACACGGGCTGTGCATGGAACGTTTTCAGAGTATCACAGCAGTGACGATAATATGAGCTTTGTGAATGCCGATAAAATTCAGGAGTCACTCACATTGCTGCAGCGCATTGCGACTGCCGCAAACAATGATGTGATCTATCGCAACCTTTCTCCCTTCGCAGAACCACAACTGGGCAAACGCGATTTGTACAGTATGTTGGGCGCAAACACCGACCCTGGAAGTTTTCAAATGGCACTGCTATGGTTGTTGAATCAGTCAGATGGGAAAAAATCACTGTCGAGAATTGCCAAACGGTCGGGAATTTCCATGCCTGAGCTTCACGACGCTGCACAAATACTGGTACAGCATAATCTGCTAAAGCCAGTACGTCATGCAAGCGAGGAATATGAGCTGAGTGACCACTAATCTATAATGACGGGGTGAGGTATCGGCACAATGAACTTTGCTCCCCACTCACGAGCGTATGACAACTGCTGCATAATTTCTTTGTTTAAATTCCAGGGTAAAATTAAAATGTAATCTGGCTTTGCTTTCGCTATATGTTCCGGCGAATAAATAGGTATTCGTGATCCGGGACAAAACCTGCCTTGTTTGTGCAAACTCAGATCGCAAGTGCATTCTAGTAAGTCTGTTTTAATGCCACAATAATTAAGCAAGGTATTACCTTTACCAGGTGCCCCATATCCCATAACACGCTTGCTATCACGTTTTAATTGTATCAACAGCATCAGTAGCTCATTTTTTATCTCAGCTACTCTTGCACCGAACTCGCGATAATACTGTAATTCTTGTAAACCAGCGCTCAGCTCACTTTGAAGCAGTTCTGATACTGACAACGATTGTGAAGTACCTTTTGAACTATGCTCAACAAAAACACGCAAAGACCCACCTGCTGATTCTATTTTCTCTACATCTATCACACGCATACCTACCTTTTCAAAAATTTGGGTGATGGTGTATAGCGAATAATATGAATAATGCTCATGATAGATAGTATCGAACTGGCAGTATTCCAACAGATTAAGCAAATGGGGAAATTCAAATGTCGCAACACCTGTTGGCTTCAATAACACCGACACACCTAATACAAAGTCATTTATGTAGGGAGTATGTGCAATGACATTATTGCCAATAATTAAATCAGCTGACTGACCTGCACCTTTTAACTCTTTAGCCAGTTGCTCAGTAAAAAAATCGACGGTTGTCTTGACTCCTACTTTCTCCGCTGCGCTGGCAACGTTAGCTGCAGGGTCGATTCCCAAACAAGGAATTTCCTTTGTAACAAAATTCTTTAACAGATAACCATCGTTGCTCGCAATCTCTACAACGAAACTATTCTGATTCAACGAAAATCTATCAACGGCCATATCCACATATCGCGCAGCATGCTGTAACCAGCTGCTAGAATAAGAAGAAAAGTAACCGTAGTCGTGATCAAAAATAGACGTGTTAGAGACATATTCTCGTGCCTGCACTAACCAACATTTCGAACACACCAATACTTCAAGCGGTAAGAATGCCTCGGGTTGATCGAGTTCAGATGCACTAATGAAGTCTTCGCACAATGGCGAGGAACCAAGATTGACCATCATGTGCTCTAAGTTTGTATTGCAGAATCGGCAATTCATTGGCGCGCTGGTGGCCGACTTTAAACTGGACTGATAGGCAGCATTGCCCGATTTAGCCACGACTTGTTGTGTACGTGAGCTGTTTGACGGGTCAGGTTTAACGTCAAGTCTGGATTCGATTTTCATTTCTTTGATTTAAATATGTATCACTAAGCTTCAAATTATTACGACTCTATTACACAGTTTATCGGTTAGGTTTCCTACAAGCAAACTGACTCACCGAATCGTTGAAAAAACCAACACACTCCTGCTTCCCCCGCTTTGCGTAACAATCTTTAAACGCACTTGCAATCGCGGTTACCGGTGCTTAAATATCCTTTTTATGGTTGATAGTAGTCTAACTCGAATATGCCGAACGTAATAGCTTTTCTAGCGAAATAGACAGCATTCTTAATAACTTTATTGCCTCATTGAACCTGCAGCACTCCTCAATCCAAAATCGCATCAAATTAGAAACCAGCATTAGCGGCGAAATTCAGACTGCTGTGGTTCTGGAATGAGGATTGTGTTTGCTGTGCAGAACCATTTAGGCTACTGTGGAAGGCTATCTCGCAGCTAAAGCTCCCTGCCTGCTTCACTACACTGTTCCTCTCTTGAATAAATGATCATCGACTCAAAGCTACGTGGCATTCTTTACATGATTGTCTCTATGGGTGCTTTCTCGCTAGCGGACACACTGGTTAAAGTGTCTACTGCATCCTTATCAGTGGCTCAAGTATTGTTCTTCCTAATGTCTGGCTCATTGCTTCTATTTGCATCAATGACAAAGCTGCAGGGCAATAAACTAATAGACAAACGAGCATTTTCTCAAATTATGTTGCTTCGGTATTTTTTTGAAATAACCGGTATGGTAGGTATGGTTATGGCGTTGGCAAAGGTTCCTATTTCCTCTGTTGGTGCCATAACTCAAGCTACACCCATGATTGCGACTGTTGGTGCGGTTGTATTTTTAAAGGAAGATGTGGGGTGGCGTCGCTGGGGTTCAATCATTGTTGGTTTTATTGGGGTACTACTTATAATTCAACCGGGTGCGGTTGCGTTTAGTGTCGATATACTCTGGGCTGTACTTGCATTAGTGTCGCTAGCTATTCGGGATTTGACCACCAAGTTAGTACCAAAAGACATACCGTCTACAAGCATGGCAACTTACACGATGGTAGCCGCAGTCACGTTCGCCACTTTATGGGTGTTGAGCAACAAAGAAAGCTTTTTCCCTGATTCGACAAACTGGTTAGTCATCATTCCAATGGTGGTTCTTGGAGCCGTAGGGTATTTGCTGTTGATTGCGTCAATACGAACCACGGACGTTTCGGTGGTCATGCCTTTTCGGTACACTCGTACTATTTTTCTGCTAGTGCTAGGCATTATTGTGTTTGGTGAACAACCCAACGCACTGATGCTTACTGGAGCTGGTTTGATTATTATATCAGGCACCTACATGCTGTGGCGAGAGCAACAAGTTAAAACAAAATTATAATAGTAAACTTACAATCCACTGATACACGCAGTAACACTAAACCAGTAGCCAGAGCAAATATACACCCTAAGTCAATTGAATGAAAATTGTTATAAACAGGAAAGTGAAATGTCATACCAACCAAATCCAAACCGCTACGAATCCATGGTTTACAGGCGGTGTGGTAATTCAGGACTTAAGCTACCTGCTATATCCTTAGGTTTGTGGCATAACTTTGGTCACGATGTGTCAGAGGATACCCATAGAGCACTTTGCCGCGCAGCCTTTGATCAAGGCATAACGCATTTCGACTTGGCAAATAACTACGGTCCACCACCCGGATCCGCTGAAGAGAGTTTTGGTCGTGTACTCAAAACCGAATTTGCAGGCTATAGAGATGAATTACTTATCTCATCCAAGGCAGGCTATCTAATGTGGCCAGGCCCATATGGAGAGATGGGTTCGCGTAAATACATGATAGCTTCGTGCGATCAAAGTCTTAAACGCATGGGATTAGACTACGTCGACATTTTTTATTCACACCGATTCGACCCCGATACACCACTTGAAGAGACCATGGGTGCACTTGATACCATTGTCCGTTCCGGGCGAGCGCTCTATGCAGGTATATCCTCATACAATGCAGAGAAAACACGCGAAGCCGTGTCAATACTAAACGAACTGGGTACACCCTGTCTTATTCACCAGCCAAGCTATAACATGTTTAATCGATGGGTAGAAACCGATGGTTTAAAACAAACTTTGTCAGAGCTTGGTGTGGGGTCGATCGCGTTCACCCCGCTAGCGCAAGGTATGTTAACCAGTCGCTACCTTGATGGTGTGCCACAGGGCAGTCGCGCTTCACAAGGAAAATCATTACTACCAGAGTTTCTCAATGATAATTCGCTTGCATCCCTGCGAGCGCTAAACACAATAGCTGAAAAACGAGGGCAAACACTTGCCCAAATGGCCATAGCGTGGGTGTTAAGAGATAACGGAATCACAACTGCGCTGATTGGTGCATCAAAACCCGAACAGATCATCGAGTGTTCAGGAGCAGTCAGCAATCTGGAATTTACTGATGCAGAACTACAAGAGATTGATCAACACGCAAAAGATCAGGGTATTAACCTCTGGGCGAAATCGTCGGCAACAGAATGATCGACCAATGTGCACTGCGAATGACTTCAAAATTTTCAGCAGAATATAAGTTGCGATAATGATCTTGGTTATTTTTGATTGTGACGGGGTACTGGTAGACAGCGAGGCTTTGCTCATCGATTCAGAAATGAAGTTTCTAAAGCAGCACGGCATTGAATACAGTACTGAATATTACATCGCAAATTTTATGGGAATTCCAGTTCGTGATTGGAAAGCGAAAGCATTGGCGTTACTTATTGAGAAAACGGGACAACCTTTAACTGAGGCTATTTTTGAACCTTTGGAAAAGCAAATAAGCAAGAAGATCAAAGAAGAGCTACAACCAGTTACTGGCGCACTTGACGCTATAAGCGATATGAAACACCGCAAATGCGTTGCGTCGAGCTCATCAAACCAATCGCTTCATTCAAAGCTTGCCAGTACTGATTTACGGGAGCTATTTAGCCCACACATCTATTCTACAGAGCTAGTCAAGAATGGGAAGCCCGCTCCAGATCTGTTTTTGTATGCGGCGAACCAGCTAAACGTATTATCTGCTGATTGCGTAGTTGTCGAGGACAGTGCCAATGGCGTGACGGCCGGTAAGCGCGCCGGTATGCAGGTAATAGGTTTTACTGGCGGCAGCCATTGCCCAGCAAATCATGCCAGTTCGTTACAATCAAATGGCGCCGACTTTATCGCCTCAAGCTTCTCAGAGGTAGTTAAAATACTGGAAACAAGACTGGCACTCGATTAAACGGCCTCATCGCTGGCGCACTATCGGGCCTGTTTATTCGTGTTTTAGACGACGTATCCCAACACTAAATAACCGGGGAGGACATACGCAAAAACGCTTTTAACTGGCAAAGCGAGTCCAATCCACTAAAACTTAGAATCATGAAACCGAACGATTCATTCGCAGTCCAAAATCGCTGTAACATCGTATGAACGTTAAGGTACTAATTGCTAAAAAAAGAGTTTGTCAGTAAGCGACTGTATCTTTTTTATATTGTATGTATATTAATATTGGAACTGAATTTAAGGGTAATGCGCAAACCAGTGCTGAGAACAGTTATCACCGAATCAACGCAGGTAACATCTACACAATACGCCTATGGCAGAGGACACTAACTCATGTTCAGTGATGTATCCGCAATTGATCTCGCCCGATTTCAATTCGCTTTTACCATATCGGCGCATATCATATTCCCCGCTTTCACTATCGGACTGGCAAGTTTTCTTGCCGTTCTGAACGCGCGTTGGTTGTGGACACGTGACGAGACTTACTTGCGCTTGTTTGAATACTGGAAAACGATTTTTGCCGTTACATTCGGGATGGGTGTCGTATCGGGTATTGTCATGTCTTATCAGTTTGGCACCAATTGGTCGGTTTTCTCCGACAAAACCGGCCCGGTACTCGGTCCACTTATGGGTTACGAAGTGCTATCGGCGTTTTTCCTCGAAGCAGGTTTTTTGGGCATCATGTTGTTCGGACGCGAACGGGTTGGAGAAAAGATGCACATGTTTGCCACCGCGATCGTGGCCGCCGGTACGCTTATGTCGGCTTTCTGGATTCTCAGCGTTAACAGCTGGATGCAAACACCACAGGGTTACTCTGTAAACGACGTTGGTCAGTTTATACCTGAAGACTGGTGGGCTATTATTTTCAATCCTTCGTTCCCCTACCGCTTTGTACACATGGTGCTGGCGGCTTATCTGACCACGGCCTTTGTTGTTGGTGCAGTTGGCGCCTGGCACTTACTGCGCACCCCAGACAGCCGTGCCGCTGCAATCATGTTTTCAATGGCCATGTGGATGGCAGTCATTGTTACACCAATTCAGATTTTTGCCGGAGATTTACACGGACTCAACACACTCGAGCATCAGCCGGCCAAGATCGCTGCCATGGAAGGCCATTATGAGAGCTTTCCCGAAGGTCGAGCACCGCTGATACTGTTCGGTCTGCCCAATGATGACACTGGCCAGGTTGACTACAAAGTTGAAGTCCCGCTTCTGGGTTCCCTTATCCTGACCCACAGTTTGGATACCCCTATCAGGGGGCTCGATGCATTCCCTGAAGATGAACGACCTAAATCTGAGATGATATTCTGGACTTTCAGGATAATGGTGGCTATAGGATTTGCCATGCTGTTTATTGGGCTTTGGTCTCTCTGGGCGCGCTGGAAGAAGCGGCTGTACAAAGCAAAATGGCTGCATTGTGCAACTGTACTGATGGGACCAACAGGCTTTCTTGCCGTCCTGTGTGGCTGGATTACCACCGAGGTAGGCCGACAGCCCTATACCGTTTACGGGTTACTGCGAACAGGGGAAAGTGCGGCACCATTGCAGGCCGAGGCGGTGGGCGCTTCGTTGCTGGCTTTTATCATTGTCTATTTTCTGGTATTCGGATCTGGTACGTTCTATGTAATGCGGCTGATGAGCAAACGTCCCAGAGATCGCATCGATATTAACGAGATCGGACCAACGCGTACTGCCGGCATCACACCGGTTGCCGCTAATCTGAATGAGCAGTATGTGCAGACGGGGTTAGAGCCATGATCATTGACCTACAACTCATTTGGGCTGGGCTTATCGCGTTTGCTGTATTGGCTTACGTGCTGTTAGACGGATTCGATCTTGGTATAGGCATCCTGTTTCCATTGCTTGGGCCTCGTCAGGATAGGTATCTGGCGATGAATACCATTGCACCGGTCTGGGACGGTAACGAGACATGGCTGGTGCTGGGTGGTGGCGGGCTGTTCGCTGTATTTCCGTTGGCTTACGCGATCACTATGCCGGCACTTTATCCATTAATTATTGCGATGCTACTCGGCCTTATATTCCGGGGGGTTGCTTTTGAATTCGTGTATCGCGCGAAGCGACTTAGGGGATTCTGGGAATTCGGGTTCTGGGGTGGTTCGCTAATTGCGACCGTCGCGCAAGGTTTAGCGGTTGGGGCACTTGTGCAAGGCATCGCTGTTAAAGATCGCGCCTATGCAGGTGGTAACTGGGATTGGTTAACACCGTTTTCATTGCTAACCGCCGTCGCGTTGGTGGCAGGTTACGCTACCCTCGGCGCGACATGGCTTATTTTGAAAACCGAGGGAGAGCTTTTTAGACGCGCCCGTCGACTCGCATTTCCTGCGGCTATTACATTGCTGTTGATGATTGGCATCGTGAGCGTTACAACACCATTTCTTATGCCGCAATATCTCGTTCGCTGGTTCGAATGGCCTTCCGCGGCGTGGACTTTGATAATGCCTCTATTGCTCGCTTGCATGATATGGCAGCTCTGGAAAGGCCTGCGCGATGAAAACGATTTGAGACCGTTTCTGGCGACGGTAGGCATATTTGCACTGTCGTATGTCGGTCTTTGCGTCAGTGTTTTTCCGTATCTGGTCCCGCCATCGGTGACTATTGCCGATGCCGCTGCTCCGGACACATCATTAGTATTTTTATTGACTGGTGCAGTTGTTTTGATTCCGATGATCCTGGCCTACACGGCCTATTCTTACTGGGTATTCCGCGGCAAGGTCAATCCTGATGAGAGCTACCACTAATGCGCCGGTGGCTTTGGTTTGCAGCTTATTATCTGGCTGGCATAATCATACTGGGTTCAATCTCACTGCTTATTCGAGCAGTGCTTATGTAGCTTTTTGAGCGGTGCTAATGTTGACCACCAAGATCGAATGACCAAGTGCGGATGATTGCTCTTGTTGGCAATCTATCCGCAATTGGCAATCGACTTAAGGCTTTTGACTAATCCGCAACCGATCTAATTTGTGATTAGATGAGGTGTAATCAGGCCAGTGTAATTAGACCAGGCGTATCTGATCAGGCGTAACTAGATCAGGCCTTGGCAGCCCACGCGCTGCACCATGCTTCTGCACCCACTAAACTTCCAGAGAACAAGGGACACACACCGGCTTCGGCACCTTCATCGGCCCGATACAGAGCGCAGTTAGCGCAGTTCTGACCTTCAGTATCCGAGACCTCTTGATACTTCAAACCAACAGCCACAGGTGACTCTGGGTCTACCATTGGCATATCGTCTGCACGGGCTGGCAGGCTCGCTACCAGGTGTGCCAAAGGCACCACTGTGAGCCCGGTTCCGATAAGTTTATTAAAGTTACGGCGACTTTTATTTTTCATTCCGATTTCCAATTTTTTAGGTTAATTTGTAAGTATTATCTGACAATATTAATTCTACCGAATAGATCTCAAAATGCAATTAGTTGATAATGTTTCCAGTTAGCAACGTTTGCTGAGACCCCACATACTTTTTACGTTTTGCAGCGCTAATTGGTTTTTCATCAATGGGTGCTGCTTTTCACAGTAGAACAGCCCTGATTGATGCTTAACAGAAGAAGAAAGTAATCTACATTAGTACGCATAGATCTACTGCGTCATAGCGAGCCAGATGATGTGTTTGGTGCCTTTTTTACCATGCGCGTAGACTGACTTTTGAGACACTCGTAAATTACATTGCCGCAACTGCTTGGCAAAATGAGGGTCTTGTGTGGCAGACCAGTACGCAAGCACACCGCCTTGGTGGAGTCTCTGAGTTGCACACTTTATTCCTGCCTGTGAATACAGCCAGTCGTTGCCGCTGCTACAAAGCGCTTCCGGGCCATTATCGACATCAAGTGCAATAATGTCATAACGTTGCTCATCGCATCGAAGCAGATCACTGACATCCCTGTTATAAACTTTCGTGCGAGTATCTGACATTGGGCGGCCTGAATATGCGCCTAATATACCTAGGTTCCACTCTATTACCTCGGGTACAAGTTCTGCGACAACAATCCGCGACTTTGGCCCTGTCGCCGCCAAAACTGCTGCAAGTGTAAACCCCATACCCAAACCACCGATTAAAACTTCCGCCTCAGTAGCATCCTCAAGCATGTCACAGGCGAGTGCGCCCAACGCATCTTCCGAGGCATGCTTACGGGTGGACATTAACTCCCCTCTGCCTGACACCACAATACTGCAATCATCTTTGCCTTGGTATAGCTTTAATACCCTATCCCCGCCAGGTATGCTGGCTTGTCCCAGTAAGGTTCGTTTTTTCATCTTGTTATGCCTGGTGATGTAGCTGCTGCATCACCTGTCCAAAAACCCACCCGACTGACGGGACCAAAGTGATGCATAGCGCCCGCGCTGACTAATAAGTTCGTCATGGGTACCTGTTTCAACTATACGACCCTCTTCAAGCACAATCAGCCGGTCCATCGCAGCAATAGTAGAAAGTCTGTGGGCAATGGCAATGACTGTTTTTCCTGTCATCAGATCGTGAAGGCTGGCTTGAATAGCCGATTCTATTTCTGAATCCAGTGCTGATGTGGCTTCATCGAGAACCAAAATCGGTGCGTCTTTGAGTAGTACTCTGGCAATAGCAATTCGCTGCCGCTGTCCGCCTGACAACTTAACGCCTCGTTCGCCTACGTATGCATCAAGTCCGGTACGGCCCTTCCCGTCCTGCAAATTTTTTAAAAACTCCAGCGCATGCGCCTTTTTTGCTGCAGCTAAAATTTGTTCTTCGGAGGCCTGTGGCCTGGCGTACGCAATATTGTCCCGAATGGAGCGATGCAACAGTGCCGTGTCCTGGGTCACCATACCAATGGATGAGCGTAACGATGACTGCGTAACATCTGCAATGGACTGACCATCAATTACGATAGAACCATTGTCGATATCATATAGGCGCAACAACAAATTCACGAGCGTGGATTTACCTGCACCTGAAGGACCCACCAATCCAAGCTTTTCCCCAGGGGAAATATGTAAAGAAAAATCCTCAATAACTGGCCCTTTATCCCAAACCTTTTGAATAGACTCAACCGAGAGTTTATCTGAGCGTTCATTATCATCAGGCCGGCCGTAGTTAAAGAAAACGTTTTTAAAGTCTATCTGACCTTGACTAACTTTTAAGTCACCGGCATCGGGTGCATCTTGAAGATCAACCGGTTGTGCGACACTTTGCATAGAATCTTGTGCCAGACCCACATTGCGAAACAAGCCATTGACTTGACTAAGAAATCGATTGGCTAGCAGGTTCAATCGCAGCACAAGGCCCATAGCGAAAGCAATTTGTCCAACCGAAATATCACCTTGCTGCCAAAGCATCAGGCACAAGTAGCCAATGCCGATAAGCATTAAAGAATTGTTGAATATCACCCAGATACGGAGCATCGCTATAGTGCGTCCAAATTGACGAGCACTAGCGATCAGCCCTTGCATGCCTTCAGCGACGAACTGATCTTCGCGTTCGGGTTGACTGTCTATCTTGACCAGATTGATGTTGGAGTAGCTGTCTACCAAGCGACCGGTCAGCACCGATCTGGCATTAGCAACTTGCTTTGCAGTATCGCGCACCGCAGGCACGTAGCGAAACAAGATGACGGCGTAAATACAAATCCAAAGACACAGAAAAAGCGATAGTCGCCAGTCAAGAGCAAGAAACAATATTAATGTACTGATGACATACAACAGTATCAGCCACACAGTATCGAGCAGTATGATTAAGAAATCGGTGACCGCATTGCCTGCCTGAATCACTTTGGTGGCGATACGCCCGGCAAAATCGTTTTGAAAGAAATTCAGGCTTTGGCGCACCACATTTCTATGTGACTGCCACCGAATCATATTAAAGATGGATGGCCCAACAGTCTGCTCTATCAGCAATATTCCCATGGCCATGATCAACACACGTATCACACCCACAAACAACACCATCCAGGCAAAGGTTGCCCAATTATCTTCAAATACGGTATCTACACTAGCCCCATCCAGCAGATCAACCAATGTGCCAATAAAGCCAAACAACGATATTTCAATCCACGCCTGAAGCCCTCCAAAAACCAGCAGCCCCAGAAAAACCCATGGCGCCTGAACCGCAAAATAAACGATAAACCGCAGAACAGACTCACCTGGAGGCCGCTCTGATTTGGACACTTTGAAGGGATCAACAAGATTTTCAAAAAAAGAGAACATGTAACCTTTTGTTAGTTCAACTGTTGCCTGGATGCTGCTGAATGGTCATATGCGGAAATGGAATACCCCAGCCTTCTTTTGTGCACACCTCCACTAAACTTCGCTGTATAAGTCGATCAAACTTGTTGTAGGCTTTCGCAGCACTTTGATCTAAAGTCACGTATATCCAATAATTTAGTGATGAGTCGCCAGCAGATTGAAATTCAACTATCACCTCTTTAATGGCACTGGCAAGATCAGTTTCGTGCAGGGAATCGAACACCGCTTGTTGAAATCGTGCAGGCACTTTTGTCAGACTAATGTCTTGATGCTGATAGTCAATTCCAAACGTAGATGAAATGCCAAAGAAGTCACCGCGTGACAAGTTTTTAAAAGTCCAGGAGTAAAAATCTGTGGTTGGCACTGTGGTAATAGTACCTCCTCGATCATTTAATTCCACGGTTTCCGGAGTGAGTCGTGTCACCTCAAACAGCCTTCTTCCCTCGAGTAAAATATAGTCTCCTTTACTTGCCGGAAACCAGGGCTCTTTGCCAGCTGGTCGCGATACCAGTTCATTCATTTGACTTAACGGCAATCGCATAACACCTGTTAATTCAGGGTTACGAAGCACAGAGTACATATTCAACGATGTGACTTGCCATGGCAAACCACCATACATCACTCGCTCTTCTTCTCGAATACCGCCCAGATTAAGCAATAGTTTGGCTTCTGTTATGAAGCGGGGAATGGCTTGTCGAAGGCCAAGCACAATGCCAACAGCAGCTAGTATAGATAAACCCATTAACAGTAAATCGCCGCGAATGTAGAAAACGGAGATAATCGCTATCACTATCACTATAAAAGTCAGTACACGAAATCCGTATTGGGCCACTCTAGTGCGTGTTCGATAGTCACGCTTGCTCGCACCCTTTGTTTTGACTCGGCTCAGACCAAGAAAACCACGCATCAATAACCACACGAGGAAGGCGGCCAGTGTCGCCAAAACTAATGTAAGCCCCCTGCCTCTAAAAAAGTTGCCTAAAGCCTCGCCTACTGTTTTACTCCAACTGGTATCGGGGTTTTGCAATTCAGCAAGCTGACTCTGGGCTAAATCAAGTTTTTGTTGATTCTCGGTTTTTCTTGATAGCCACGTGTTTTCTAAATTTATTAGAGTTTTCTGAGTCGTCGTGTCTTTGGTTATAACCTTATTTTTGGCTATGGATTCCAATGCGGTATTGATAACACTGGTTTGCTCTTGATTTTTTTCGATCAGAGTTTGTAATTGACTTATTTTTCGTGGCTTGTCGGTCAGCGCTTTCAAATTTGCAACAATTGGCTGCATAATTTGACTCACCTCTTCACGCCAATCAAATGAAGTATCAATCTCTCCTAAAATAGCCACATCAACAGTGCCAATCGCAATTTGCTCAAAAGTGGTTTGTTGTTTTTTTATTTCAATATTTAATAACGCGAGCTCTTGTTCAAGTTCGGGTAGTTCGTCAGGTGATGCACTTCTAATCTTGATTCGCAGTTCACTTCTGGCTTTAATAGATGCATCTATCAAAGACTGCACAGTCTCCAGGCCGCTGGCAGTATCGGAAGTCCCACTTGGCACCCCCTGCCCAAACACGACACTCGATGCCAACACAATGGTTGCTACAAATGCGACTAAACAGGGCGTAATGATTTTTCGCTGCATTTTACTGTGTATCCCTAGAATCTATTTGGCGAAGGCGTGCTCAAACTATAGTACGAGCGAAAACATGAGGCAGTGATTTAGCTCCTGCGACGGCGGCGTTTTGGTAGATTTACCCGGTATTTAAACTCACCTATCGCACTATTGATCATATCTTTACGATCTGTGCGAACCGGGTATACAGCATAAACTGACCTTTTTATGGGCTTTGCACCCTTAACCAGAAACAGTTCGCCGTCTTTTATTTCATCTGCGATTTCACGGCTGGCAAGATAGGCAGCACCGCCAAACTCTTGCAAGAAATCGAGCGCTGTAGTGGCACTTGATATGCGCAAGGTTGATTCGACAGCATCGGGATAGAGTCGACGCATTTGTAAGTCCACGCTTAACCCCCAGTCAATGGCTATGTAACCAGCACCTATTGCCTGTTCGATGTCCACTCCCTGCTGTGACGAGACCAAAACCAACTCCAGTTGCGCGACCTCGTTTATTTCCAGCACATCAATTTGTGGAGGCTCCATGATAAAGCCGAGATCTAATTGGCCATCCAGTAAGCGTCGTACCAGCGTTTCGGGGGTGTGCGACTCCAGTATGAGTGCCAATTCAGGGTAAGCCCGGTGAACATCATGAACCCATTCCTGCATGCCTCCGTCCCAGACACGGGTGGTAGCGCCAATAGCAAGCTGTGAGACTGACTGCCCCAGCGATACATCGTGACGAGCTTTTCGCCACTCGGCAATCAATCGTTCAGCATAGCGTTTGAACCGATGACCTTCAGGCGTTAAATCGATCTGCCGTCTGTGCCGAGTAAACAAAGCAACTCCCAATGTTTCCTCTAACAGTTTTATCCGGGAGCTGACCGCCGCTTGTGTAACGAACAACTCATCGGCTGCTTTGCGAAAATGCCGCAGGCGCTCTACTTCCAGAAACGTTCGCAGTAGTTCAATATCCACGCTTTGATCAATAAATATGAATGCCGATTATCAACAGTATAATCAGTTTTACTTATTAATGAAATTATCAGAGAATTTTCGATAAAAACAATCTTGGTAATCCCGCAAAATTACAAATCATCGTGACCACTGTTGAAACCAGGTTTTGAAGTTGATAAGAGGGATATTTTACTACTGGTGAAGCAATGAACAGGCGCCGCAAACTCAGCGACGCCCAACGAAAAAATTAAGATACTTTATCGCTACTTGACTCGATATCGAACACCGAATACAGCAGATGTCGCCCAATCATCGTTGCTGGTGTCCAAATTAGGTCGGTCTGTCGTATCAACTGCCGACAATGTCAAACCCAAGTCCAACTTGTTGGTGATATGGTATAAAAAAGCCGATGTCAAAGTATTAGTAGTGAAACGTGAGTCAGCAGCGTCGTCAGCTTGTTGAATAGCCAGCGCCCAACTGTTTATCCAATCAATGCGATCGGATATCTCGTAGCTATATGACAATTGGTTGCTGAGTATTTGTACCGTGTTATTACCAAAGACAGGCTCATAGCTTGCTGTATTAATTAGCTGACCTCGTAAACCATATGGCTTTGCATACTCAAACTGAAATAGTAGCTTGGGATCATTGTCGGTTATACCGGAGAAATCACTGGATTGAAAACCTGCGCCACCGCGCACTATCCAACCATGACGACGCGCACTAATTGGTTCGTCGAAAAGAATGTCATCAAGTTTTACTGTGGCTAAAGCTGTTAGATTATCACCGTTCAGCACACCCGCTTCCTGCATAACTGATTCCATATCAGAGTACCACTGGCTTTTATATTCGTCGGCACCTTGCTGACTAACATATTGATCTTCTTTACCAATGATAGCCGCTAATGCCAGCAACTCAGAATCGCTCATTTGTTTTGCCAATAATCCATAGCCACTAAGAGCTTCTTGAACTCGCAGCGCTTTTGCCAATGGTGTCGCGTTCCATATCCGGCCATAACCCAGGCCAACGGTCACTCCAATATTGTCATCGATTGCTGAATCCTGATGTGCATAAGAACCCGCCCCAAAATAAAACAACTTCTCGCGTGCAGCACTAAAATACACATCTGTATTAACTCTAGCGCTGAAGCCAAAATCAGATTGAGATTCGTCACCATCATTTGGTCCTCGGGATGCGTTGGAGTTACCATCAACGGTATAACCCCATACCTGGCGCTGCGAGCTATTGCGCTTGGTGTAGAAACCATCCAGCAAAGAACTATAGCTTGCTTGATCTTGATTACCCGAGTTAGCCGTAGCGCTAAAGTCAATGTAGGCTTCATCGAAAGCGGTGTCAGGGTCTTTAAAATCAGTCAGCTCTATGGCGTTTACTGACTGAGTTATTGTCATAATAGCAACAATAATAATGGACTTCTTAAACATGTTTATCTCCAAAAAAGGGAATCGTGAAAAGCAAAAATTGTAAGATTTGTTATTACTGTTTTTGCCTTAGACTTTCGCGCAAGCATGAAAGTCACATCTGTAATACTGTCAATGTGAATAAGTAATCTGTAGTGCGTCCAAGGCCCGATACAGACGCATTTTTGCTGCGCTCAAAGACAAATCAAGCGATTGAGAGATATCCTCCAGCGATAGGTCAGCATAAAAGCGCAAGCTGAGCACCTCTTGATGCCTGCTACTCAATCTCTTTAACGCATCTTGCACCAACGCTGATCTTTCGGCTGACGCAACTGCGTCAGCCTCTGAAACGTACCGATTCTCCTCGATGAGAATCAATGAGTACGCAAAGTGATCGCCTATAGCGTTCGAGGTGCGTTTTTTAATCATCGAATAGCAATGGTTATCCGCGATACGTGTTACCCACGTGCTCAGCTGTGAGCGGCCTTCAAAGCCACCTATAGCATTAATAACCTTTACTGATACTTCCTGAACTGCGTCTTCTGCATCGGGCTCATTTCCTAACCTCGCGATACAGCGACGCAATAACCAAGTCCTTTGACCAGCCAGCCAATCGCTGAGCTCGTTCTCCCATCCGCACCTTTTCTCACGACAATGCTTGACTAAAAGCTCATCTGTTAAAGGTGGACGGCTGGACTTAGATTGATTTTTTTTGCTGGTAAACATTCTCCCCTTCAAGCCAGCCAATACCGGCGTAGTTTCGATGGGGTGAATATTCAACGAATTTTATTGATTAGTATATCTATATATTTTTGTCATATTGATAATTTTATTTTATTATGGATAAGGCCTTCCCAAGAATGTGGTTTTGAGTTCTGGCGACGCGATTTAAATGTTCATTATCCGATCGTTAAACAATTCCACTGTGGCCAACGAGCACACTGATTCTATTCATTCGAATAAAAACGTTATTGGTTGCCGCCTGAGTGCGCCAAACGAGCTATACAATCGCAACGTCATCGGTGTGATCTAAATGAAAGGTTTCAACCCAGTCGGCAACATCATTGCTGTCAGCAACGAATCGAGCAATGTGATAAATCGCATCGCCTTCGTGGACGATGGGCAATTCAAGACGTCCTATAACGACGCCATCAACATCAGCGATAATCTGAATCCGGTCATTACTACTTGGATCATCTACATACCCCAGCACGTCTCCTTCACTGACTTGTGCACCTAAACCAATTACTGTATTCAGCATTCCGCTTTCTGGCGCTCTTACCCATCGACTACTTCGCGCAATGTACGGTTCACGTTTTAATCTATGTTGTTTTTTTAATGGTTTCAGCATACCAAGCGTGCGCATAACACTGATAATACCCGCTGACCCAGCTCTAATCGCGACTTCGTTATAGCGCAATGCTTCCCCTGCTTCATAGAGTAGAGTTGGAATGCCAAGATCTCCGGCTGCAGCTCGTAAGGAACCATCGCGTGTAGCAGAATTCAGTAATACCGGTACACCGAAGCTCCTGGCCAAACGTTCAGTTTCCTCGTCCTCAAGGTTAGCCCTGATTTGCGGTAAATTAGATCTGTGGTTAGACCCCGTATGAAGATCGATACCATGCGTACACCGCGTGACTATCTCGTTGACAAATAAATGCGCTAAACGAGCTGCCAGCGAACCCGATTCAGAACCGGGAAAGGCACGGTTTAAATCTCGCCGGTCAGGCAAATAACGACTTTCATTCATCAGGCCGTATGCATTGACCATGGGCACCGCAACCAGCGTGCCCTTCAGTCTGGAAACTACCTTCGTTGCCAGCAAACGCCGGATGATTTCGATGCCGTTCAACTCATCGCCGTGAATGGCCGCACTCACAAATAGAACAGGACCATCCTGTTTACCGTGAATTACATGGATTGGCATCGCCAACGTGCTATGCGCTTTTAACTTTGGTAGTGGTAAATCTACGACGGTTCGAGAACCAGGTTTTATGGAGAGTCCCGCTATTTCAAAAGAACTACGCATTGTCTCTACTCTTGTCATCACAAAGCTGTGGAACTGTCATCTTTATTACCTGACTGTACCGGATAGATCGGTTTGCATTAAATTGGATTGGACTGGATTGCTTTGAGCTAAGCTTTATCAAGCTACCGGAGTTTCTGATAATGGCACATCGCTGACCAAATCCTGAATCTTGGGCTGACGGCGGCGGCGTGTCTTCACGGGAACCATTCCACGCATGGATTCAAGCTTGCCATAACAGAGCAACTTATCATCAGCTTCGAGAACACGACTTGATTTGGGGTTAGGAATGACTTTATTGCCACGATAGAGGGTCAATACATTGATGTCTTGCTCAGAGAGTTTTGTATCTGTGATGGAGACTCCAACGAAATGTGAGCCTTCGGGAATATAAATTTCACTGACCCCATATCCTTTGCTTATGGTGAGTCGTTGGCGGATATCAATCTCAGGGAAGTCAACTTGTGCAGCAATGTAGTCTATAACGCTACCAGCGATATCCATTCCTGTGCAAGTCTCAATGCCTTCCAATCCGGGTGATGAGTTCACCTCCATGATCTGCGGGCCTGATTTGCCTTCCAGCATATCGACACCGGCAACACGTAAACCCAAAATTTGAGCAGCGCGGACAGCAGTTTCTACATATTCTTCAGACAAATCGACGCCTTCTGCTACGCCACCTCGATGAACGTTGCTACGAAATTCCTGACCCTGAGCAACGCGACGCATAGCCGCCACCACGCGATCGCCGACTACAAATGCGCGAATGTCTTTTCCCTTACTTTCTGCAACAAATTTTTGTATCAGAACATTCTGCTTCTGGCTTTGCAATAACTCGATAATGGATTCAGCTGCATTAATTGTTTCAGCTAGCAGTACACCAATGCCCTGTGTGCCTTCGATGAGCTTGATAACGACAGGCGCACCACCGACCCGTTCGATTGCCGGTAACACATCTTTTTTATCACGCACAAAAGTTGTCCTGGGAATACCGATGTGATGTCGACTCAATATTTGCAGGCTACGCAGCTTATCGCGAGAGTTGGTGATACCCGCCGACGTGTTGGCACAAAAAATATCCATTTCCTGACATTGACGCACCACGGCTGTGCCGTAGTAGGTTATTGATGCACCAATTCTAGGTAGCACGGCATCGTACGTACTGAGAACCTTTTGGCGATAATACAAGTCCGGAACACCTTGTTGCAGATCGATAGCGAACTTCAGCGTATTTAATACTTTTACCGTATGGTCGCGTTGTTTGGCAGCTTCTACCAGACGCCTTGTACTGTAAGAATTAGGACCGCATGACAATATTCCGAGCTTCATAATCGTTATCCAGTATATAAAAATGAGTAAGATGAAGAATTTACTTTGAATGTATATAAGCAATCAGTTTTTAGTTTATGTAGTGCTATTAACATATTGTTTTCATAAAGCCCGCTTGCGTTTTGGCCGTTTGCCGATCAGATAGGATTGAGACGGGTCCACTTGAAAACGTCCTTCCATCGCAGTTCGTCCAAGCAGCATTCGGAACAACATGTTGTCCCGGGAAGTTAAGGTTAGCTCGATGGGCCAACAGTGTTCACCCAAGGACGCCATTGACCCGATGACCCAGCGCATTTCCGTGTGTCCTCCTGAATCTGTCACCTCGCGTTGATCAATCACATCCGCTGTACACATGACCACCTCATCAACGTCTCGCTGATTAGGGTGAATTTTAAACTCCACACGCATTTTCCCTGATTCTTCAAACGCATTCACTTCAAAAGCATGTAGAGACGAGGTTCTCGCGCCAGTGTCGACCTTTGCTTTCAGTCGCACACTTTCCAACGCCTCTAACCGTACCCATTCTCGCCACCCTATGGTGGTTAAAGCTCTGTTTTGCATATTAAGGCTGATTGTCCATTCCGACTCTATTATATTACGTGTAGCTATCGATAGCTGAGCAAAACCTCCGACACACCAGGTATTCAAAGTGTAGCTTGTATGTCGCCTAAAGGACCTTTTCCAATCAGATGTTAAAGGTGAATCGGATTGGTGTAACTGCCATAGTGTGAGAGTCTCATCTTACAATGAAAGTCACATCTTTATTTTTCACAGGCTATGCACTTGTATCAGAAAGCACACAAAGCAGCGTAGCGACAAAATTCTGATGGGACTCATACCGCACGATTGTGCTGGTTAAATCTATTGAAACTGCGTTCGAGTAGCATAGATTTAGCTAATTAAGGGTCTTTTCATTAAAAAGATGACTATTTTGTGTTTCAATAGCTCTATAAATAAGAACCTACTCAACACAAGGAAATACCGATGCACCAATCAGTTCTCAAAACAATCACTTGCCTGTGTCTTGTTGTCGTTTTACAAGCCTGTGCAACTAAAAAGGATACTTTTGGCGGTTCGATCAAAGCTGAGGGAAAAGCGGTCACAGCTATCGGCAAAAAATGGGAAAAAGGACAAGCCATGATTAAGAAAGGCAATAGCCTGGTACGTAAAGGTAACAAGCAAATAGCTGACGGTGAAGAAAATGTCACCGACGGAAAAGCGATGACCACAACTGGTAAAAAATTAGTGGAAGATGCTGAAGCTGAGTACGCTAAATTAAATGTAGCCCCACCCACAGAATAAAGCTGATCGCGCCCGAGCCATTTTCAATCTGTAACTTTGAAAAATGTGCAGCAGTGTCATTAATCGCTACTTTCGAAAGTAAATACGACATCGCCACCACTGCGTGACTCAGTGGTTTCTGAAATCAGCTTTATCACACTATTAACTGAATAGTTTAGCTTTAAAGTGGACACCGGTTCAAACAAACCAATACCATAGCTAACGAACAATTTCGGGGTTAAGTATTTACCAACGACCAACGCAGCTTGCTCACCTGTTTCACGCAGCTCTGAATCTATAGCTATCGAATCAACCCCTAACTTATCACCAAACTTCTCTGTTAACAGCTTACCACCGGCTACTCCCAAGGCCATGGCAGCCTGGCGCACTGCACTGTTCTCAGACGGTGAATTGTTCTGTAGCGAGCGTCCCAACACTAAATAAGATAATTGCTCAGACTCGGTCATTGGTGGTGTTGAAAAGAGGCTGAACGTAGGATCTGTTACCACTCCTCTGGCGCGAACCCCGACACTGAGTTCGCTGGTGACATTGCGCACCGCCTCCAAATCAAAACCAGGTTCGGCGATCGGACCACCAGCATAAATGATGTTGCCCTTTTGCACTTTCAGGTTTTGTCCGTATGCTTTAAAAGTCCCTTCATCAATGTTCAGTGTACCGGTAGCCGTGGTTTCCGAACCGGATGACTCCTTCACGTTTATTGCCCCACTCATTTTGGCTTTCAACCCAAAAGCGTCTATCAGCACTTGATCACCCAGTGCGACCGTGATCGTGCCATCTATGTCGAAAGGCGCTGCGATTTTTTCTTCAACAGGTTTGTTTGTTACGATGACTTGGTCTGACGAGGCCGCCAGAACACCCGCTGGAATTTCATTAGGCGTAATTTCCAGTACGGGAATATCAACCCTGCCACTAAATTGTAAACCGTCGTTTTGGAATTTAAGGTCAATATTAGGCGAGATACTGGCCCTGGTATCCAGAGAGTCAACTACTTGGAATTGATCACCTGACAAGTTTAACGACACCGCCAGATTCTCAGGGTCAAGGTTTGCCTCGCCGCTGACCAGCAATTCGCCTTCTCCAGAGTCAGCCTGCATTTGTAATTGCACCACCATGTCATTCCTGGCTTTAACCGAAGCTGTGATATTGCGGATGTGCGTGCCAGGTGTCAGCAGTTTCAAATCACCCTCGCGAAACTCTATACCGCCGCTGATTACAGGACGATCAGCAGTACCACTGAATTGCATATCGGAATCTAATCTTCCGCTAATCGATTCCAATTCCGGTGCAAGCTCAGTGAGAAAATCTATGTTTTCAATACTACCGATCAAAGACCCGTCAATCGCACCCGTAGCCAGAGAGTCGACTGGGCCACCAACCGTGAATTTGGCATCCATCCGGCCTTGCTGGCCTAAATCCAACCGTGCTGATGCGTTAAGACCATCTTTGTTCAAGATTGCATCTATGGTGCTTTGTTGTGTCGTTAAAATACGCACAAAGTCATCTTCCGGTCCTAACACATCAACATTAAGATTATTCAAACTCAGCTTCAGCTCAACATCGGGGTCGGCACCTGTGGGTATTTGAGCCCGACCTTCACTATTGATGATTCCTGCTAGCCGAGTCGTGTCTGGAATAAAAGATTCAACATAACTGATGGGTAGCTCAGACAAATCGTAGTCAACGGTGAACAACTCTGGTGTTCGCGTCGCATCCAGGCACACAGTCGCGTCAGAGCTGGCCAGGCAGGCTTGCTCTACTGTTGTTTCATCAGCACTGATTGTCGCCTCTACGGGTTTGGTCAGTGACCAGGCAGCAAAATCTTTTGGCGCTAATATTAGATTATTGAACGTAGCATTCCACACGGACTCGACAAGCCCACCATCGATTTGGACATCGACATCTCCCTGATCGGTTCGTGCCTCAAAAGCAATAGTATGTTTTTGTGTAGTGCCAGCAAGGTCGAAATCTACCTGGCTTAGCGCTATGCCCGGCGCGCTAGCACTATTGACATTTAATTGGACATTGATGTCGCCACCCGGGGACGGATCTACATTGGCATCCAGATCAACAGCTTCCACTTTAAGATCGGTGTAAGCCAATTTGCGTACCCGGATATTACCGTTGACAATCGGCAATGGCAGTGACCCTGTTACCGTGCCACCTCCAACTATACTGCCAGTGGCATCAGGCACTATAGACGCGAGATCAGGACTATTTATTTGCCAATCTAACGACGAGCTCTTGCCTAGAACTCCATCTGCATTCAACTTGGTATCAGCAGTTTCAAAATTAAATTGTTCAATCAGTAGCTCGCCATCACCGCGACCAGAACCTTTGGCGCTGAGTTGCAAGGGTAAATCCTTGAGCAATCCGGATACGTCTAGTTTGTTTAGCGAAAGTGTGGGTACCTCGTTTTCTTCGTCAATATTGACATCGAGATCAATGGCCAACTTACCAGGCATCTCGCTGGCAACAACCCCTGGATTCAACCCATTGGCAAGCAACGAGACTTTCCCAATCAGCGCATCTGCCCAATTCAGGTTTGCTGAGCCTTTAAAAGTTCCTTCCAATGCCTGGCCTTCAAGCAAGGGCACGTTGATGTGCTCAGTGGAACCCTCACTGGCGACTTTTAATTGCAATGGACCTGCCTGAGCATGTGTCGTAGTTGTGTCGGTGAGTAACGTGTAGTCATCGGGTGTGCCAAAGAGGCGTAATTTACCATTCGTGTTTTTTATCTGTGACCCGTCCAAAGGCCAGCTGAGTTCGGTCCAGTTAACATCAACAATGAATGACGGATTGGTGTAACTCGCCCTGGCCTCGAGAGCTCCATCGCCTCCAACAGATGCATTAATAGTTGCCTCAAGATCTTCAGGCGTACCGGTAACTTTGACATCCCCTGCAACACTGGTCATCAATGGCTCATCTGCCAGAGGCCATTGCGCGTCTTGCCAGCTGGCGTTAATGTCTAAAAGCGGAGATTGCCCTGACAGGTCTACCGTGCCATCAGCCTCAAGCAATGCAAGGTGTTCCTCTACGTTAATCGCGAGCGAGCGTAAATTTAACAGCTGACCGTCCATGTTCAGATCTGTTTGGATTTTAACTGCGGTTTCAAGCAACCCGTTAATGGCAACATTTGCACCAGCGGTAATTTTGTCTACCGGACCGTTTACACGCACGTCTCCATTAATGTCTATTTCAGGTAAATCAGCTTTTATAGAAGATAACGCGTCTGTTTCGATGGTCACGGTGCCATCAAGACTCAGCGACTCCAGCGGGTTATCAATCACTAAATTTGCATGCACACCATAAGGTGTTGCAATCGTATTGTCGATCGTTATAGAACTGGAATTACCGTTGATTTGTGTTGTGCCATTAACGCTAGCCAAATCTGGCTGCTCAATACTCCACGTGGCGGTAGCCTCTAGCGGATACTGTTCTTTAGTTTCGGCTTTTACTGCGGTATCAAGCTTTAAGATTGGTGAATCGACTTGCAGCTCAAACTCAAGGTTTTCGCTTTGATCGTAGAGAAATCGACTGTCTATCGAGTTGACGACAATAGGTTCGGCATCTGGTGATAGTTGTATCTGCATATCGCCAACGTGCAGGGAGTCAAGTTCTACTCCTATTGGCAAATCAAGCTGTTCCTTCAGGCTAAAAGGTTCTGTTGGTGGAACAGGCTCTTCTTCTTTGTCCGACGGATTCAATTTAACCGAAACGCCCGTGATCTTTGCGCTCTGTACTCGCAGCACTCGGTCTTTAAAACCTGGGGCTTGCCAGTCAAGTTCAATACTATCGACACTGATATTACTTTGATCGGATTGTTGCGTGAAACCACTAATGGACAGTGGCCCCAGCACGCGCCCAGAGCTGCTCTGGATATTAACGCCAGCTGGCTGCCAGCGCTGGACTTGACTGGTTACGAACGACAACCCACTCTCAGTTGCAACAAGGTAGATGACAATAGCGATCAGAATAATGGGTATGAGCAGTAACCCAAGAAGCCATTTTTTCACAAATCAGCCCCTATACTAATATGGATTCGATATGCAGTGGCGTCTTCGTCAAGAGGTGTTGCTACATCAATGCGTAACATTCCTACTGGCGATTGCCATCGAAGCCCAGCACCAACTGATCGCTTAAAATCAAAACTGCTGGTGAGCGAGGCATCACCCATGTCCGCAAACACCGCTGCACCGAATGATTTATAAAACAGGTAATCCGTCTCCAAACTAAACGACGCTAGATATTGACCACCGATAACATTGCCCTCGTCATCCGTTGCACCTATCGATTGATAACTGTACCCTCTCACGCTTTTGTCGCCACCAGCATAGAAGCGAGAAGTTGTTGGCAATAAATCAAAATTATCAATGCTGGTTGCTCCCAAGTGAGCCTTGGTCAGTATCCTGGATTTCTCCCCCGGTGACCACACCGTTTGCAATGCGCCGCTGGCTTGAACAAACGTGGCATCAGAAAGCACCTCACTGCTTGCGCCGTGCGCATCAACCGTCCAACTGTAACCCGACTTTGGAAATATTACGTTGTCTACTTTTGCAAAAGAGAGCGACACACCAGGGGTGAAGTACACGATATTGGTCATTGAATCTCCAATGGTGTATTCCTCCGTCGCATAGTTAAGATAAAGCCGACGCTGCAATTTACGCCAGGTGTCGTTATAGCTGGTACCAAGCGTTAGTCGCTTGGTTCGACCATCACCCACTTCTTCGTCACCCACTCTGGCCAAAAACCGTAAACTATCACTACCAGCCTCGCCCAAAGGAATAACGTAATTGGCTGATGCCGTTTTTTTAATACTGGATAATAGAATGTCGGTGCTAAGCCTGTGTCCCCTGCGATTGATTCGCCGAAACTCTGTACCGAATTTCACACGTGGACCGGTATCTGTTCCATAGCCAAATGCAAACATATATTGGCGCTTTTTCGAAGGAGTGGCGTTAATAGTAATCGGGATAGCATTATCAACGGCGGCAGAACGATCAGCCTCTATCTCCACATTGTCGAAATAGCGACTGTCGGATAACGATAATTGCAAATTAACCAATTTGCCGGATTCAAACTTATCGCCTGCTTTGAAGGGAATGTACGATTCGATAAGATCAGGGTCAATAGCCTCTTGGTCGAACGAAACCTCACCGAAGTAATATTTACTGCCGGTTTCCAGCTCCAGACTAACCGCTGCGCTTAATTGTTCCGGGTCGATTAAAAGCTCACTGGTCAGATAGCGAGAATCCAGAAAACCTTCCCGTATTGCCACATTGAGTAAAGTTGATTTGGTCTGTTCATACAAACTATGTTGAAGTTGTACGCCTGCCTGTAACGGTATTTTTTTAAGCGCGTCAGAAATAAGCTGATCATCTTTTCCGTCACCCTTAATTTGAACGCTGACTTGGCTGAATTTGACTGGCTCACCTACGTCGATGTTGTAACTGGCTTGCCAAACGTCGTCTATTAACTCAAGTGAGGACTGTATTTTTGGGGTGTAGTAACCAAAGGGTTGTAGCGCAGCTGAAATTTCCTGGTCCGCAACCCGGTGTAGTCGGGGTAACCTGCTAATTGATCTGTCATCCAATTCAGCCGGAGGCTTTCTTTTTAACTTATCGACGATAGTGACATCGGCCGTCAATTTATTAATACTCAGATATTGTTCGACATTATTTTTTTGTTCATCCTCTATACCAGCGACTCTGACCTGCAGGCCGACGGCCATGGCCGAGCTTGACATGAGCACCAGTAACATCAGCACACAACACGGCAAAGCAATGCTGTACCAACAACGACTAGGGTTAGTGATGCACAAAGACATGTTTGCAAATAACAATAATTTGAAGCCCGGCTCTTTATTACTGAGGCGCTAAACACCCTCAGAGCACTTGCTAATAAGTGGGGGATTCTTTGCGCTTCTCACATTAACAATGTGCACACCGCGCCGCTTTGAAAAACTAGCGGCTAATATCATATTTAAAATAGGAACGGGTTCACGTTAATGTTCATATTGCGACCTCCATCACGGAAGATCGCTGTCTTATATTTTATGCAGCTGTGGAGGCGGCTGCCCAGTGCTCGAATCGACGCAGCATCAACGTACCATATTGACTATCGGCTCAGCGAATAGTTCCGTCATTTGGCGCACCCAGGGCAGCCCTTGTCACATGACCTTTCACGAGCTAATAAGACGTTATCATACCTTCTCAATAGTGGTTTCGCTGCATTTACGACTATCGGTTACTCGAGTCGACACAGAGTGATTATCATGTTGATACGGCAAATGGCCAACGTATCTGTTTTCGATCTGCAGTTTCAACAATTCAACGTGTTGCCGAAGCTCGTATAGCTCGTTAGCAAAGCTCAGGGGAACCTGCACCACCCTGATCTCTTTTTCAATCAACTGAAGCTCGCTTAAACAACTTTGCAGGTGATCTGAAGAATTATCGTCGCTCGCCAATTGATCCACAGCTTGCACACGATCATACCAACGGTATATTTTTCTGCGCACTGACCATCTGTATATCGGTGGCATGAGTCGCGATAGTGGAAGCAATAATGCTAATAGTGGTAATGCTAAAAGCTTGAATCGATCTACTAAATTAGCTATCCAGAAAGGCAGGTAGCGTTGTAGGAAAGGTGGACCGTTTTCATGGTAGCGTCGCGCCTGATCACTAAGCGGGAAATCACTGCCCAATGCGTTAGGAAACTTGCCGGCAGAAGATAACAGTGTCGCCCCTGAGAACACCCTGTCGGCTGACATAAGCAGCAGATCGCGTAAGGCTGGGTGCAGCGAGGTGGTTCCAAGCAATGTCGCATTCACGGTCAACAAATCAACAACTTGACTGGGTGAATTGCGCGCTAAATCGAACAGCCCTTCTGGTAGTGTTTGATGTGTCAACCAGGGTTCACGACGAGCATACGCAGCCGCTCTGGTAACACTAACCAATGATAATTCGGGATCATTCAAAGCCGATTGAATCATCGGTGCACTAACTGACGATACGGTGATGAGTACATCAACCTCACCTGCTTGCAGTGCAGCAAGCGCTTTTTTTCCTGACTGCCCTGTCAAACGAACATCCGCATCTGTCAATGCGTTTTCTTTTAACAAGTGCTGAGCAACACGAAATGTTCCACTGCCAGCACCACCGGTTGCGATGTTCTTGCCTTTAAGCTCACTTATACGAGAGTAGGTTTCATCTGTTCGACTAAATATCCAGACAGGTTCGAAATACATTGAACCAAATGACTCTACATTTGGGAGATCATTTGCATCAGCCAGTCCATTCTGTGCAAAGGCGATGTCGACCTTTCTGTTCTTGAGCAGCTCCAGGTTGTCAATAGAGCCATTGGTTTCGATCACATTTAAATTAACGTCATGTTTTTCCAGTTCAGCTGCCAGTTGATGTCCAAATCGCTGATACGCACCGTCAGCGGAACCTGTTGCAATAGTCAGCGTTCGTGGCGGCGCAGGCTCAATAAATTGAAGTGCCACTACAATTGTCAAGATCACTACAGCTGCAGCCAGACAAAGTGTGAAGCTGCTTGCTCTTACGGCACGCCACCAGGCAGGAAGCAATCTAGTACGACGAATATTCATGACTTATTTGATTTCTCGATAACAGATATCCGTGATTAACGTAAAGACTCGAATCTAAATTATATAGCTTTTCCAGCTAATTACTCCTGTGTTTTGAATAGAAAAACAAATCGCACTAATAACTGTGCGTTAAATCCAACAATTTATCCATTAATGTGACTTTCTCCGCCATAAATAACTCAATACTTTCATGGCTTCTTTTGCGACTGAAAATCTACTTGACTGCCATCTACTAACCCAGCATCTACTAACCCAGCATCTACTAACCCAGCATCTACTAACCCAGCATCTACAAAACCAGCAATAACCAAAACAGCATCTATAAAACCAGCATCTATAAATACCAGCATCTGATAACGATCATTGTCGACGAGCACAGAGTACGTCTGCTTAATCAATTCGATCAGTATCAAAATGTTTATACAAGAGGCCCTTATAGTAAAAAAATGGAGGCCAAACCGAGGAAGCTTAGAAATCCTACAATATCCGTTACAGTCGTGAGTACAACTGCGCCGGAAAGCGCAGGGTCGAGACCCATCTTTTTTAATGTAAGCGGAACTGCCACGCCTGATATTGAGGCTGCAATGAGATTAAGAATCAGGGCAACACCGATGATAATCGCCAAACCAATATTTTCAAACCACAGATACGTGACAACTGCTACAACAACAGACCACACCAATCCGTTAAGCAACCCTACCCCTAGCTCTTTAGTTGCAAGCCATCGCATATTACTTTTCACTATTTGATCAAGAGCCAATCCTCGAATGGTGAGCGTTAATGTTTGACTACCTGCAATGCCACCCATACTGGCAACGATTGGCATTAATACTGCCAACGCCACTATTTTATCCAAGGCAAACTGAAATTGTCCGATGACCCAGGCTGCCAGGAATACAGTCACCAGGTTGATACCCAACCAAACCCCACGTTGTTTTGCACTTGGAATTATTGGAGCGAAAAGGTCCGCCTCATCACTTAACCCACGACTACTTAATAAACGATGATCTGCTTCACGCTTAAGTATATCCATCGCTCGCTCTACGGTTATGCGTCCAATTAAACGATTATTCTCATCGAGTACGGCGGCCGTTACTAACTGACGTTGCTCAAATAATTGTGCTACATCATGCTCTGTTGCTGCAGCCTGAAGCACTTCGTTATTGGTAATCATGGCCGATTCAACAGACGCATCCAGATTACCAGTGACAATCCCACTCATAGGCAATTTACCCAGATAAATTCCATCATTGTCCGTAACCATTAGCGAGCTGGTGAACGGTGGGAGAGAATCCAGCTTACGCAACCATCGAAGTACAACACGTATTGTCATCTCAGGCTTTACACTCAGAGCATCCGTTGTCATTACACGCCCCGCGCTTCCCTCTGGATATTCCAGTACCGCGTTAACCCGCTTAAGATTATCAGCATCAAGTGAGCCTATGATCGCATCGCTTACGGTGTCTGGTAGCGCATCTAAGCTATCAGCAAGCTTATGGGGATCCAAATATTCAGCAACACCGGCTATGACATCTGTATCCAGATTATTGAGTAACTGGTTACGCATTTCATCTGGCAGTAAATGCAATACTAAACCCGATGTTTGCTCAGATAATAGACTAAATAGAGCTGACCTTTGTTCTACTGGTACAGATTCAATGATATTTGCGACAACAGATGGATGTTGCTCTTGAAGTGCGGCCGCAAGTTCTGCCGACTGCTTTTGCGCTAAAGCAGTTAGCGCCCAGTTGGTGAAATCGGTATTACTGAGTTGTTGCTCTATAGCCACAATGGTGTACCTCGGTTTCTATTGTTTAGACTAGAAAAATTTAGAATACCGACAAGGTATCCCCCAGTTTGAGTGATGCACCTCTTGTGAAAAGGCTATATTGACCAACCAGGTATTGACTGTCATATAAACTTTCAGCAGTAAACACGCTCGGCGATCGTAAACAGTTCGAGTTCCAGGAATTTTATAGAAACGATAACCAGTATTGGCAAGCAGGTGGTGGATAATCTGTTCGGCGCGTATATCTTCAAGTGCCGGAAAGACACGGCCTTGATCAAGAACCTCCTGCACAGTGGCGTCTGCAACAGCCTGCGCAGCTACGCGAAACATGGCATCGGCTACTCGGGTAATAAGGTTACGACGGAAAATTGTTCCATCGAGTTGGCATGTTCAAAACTCATAATACATTATTTTTGATTACCAGCATTATTTCACGTGTCATCTCTTGCATTGAGTATTGAATGCCACCCATCCCCAAGCCAGATGAATCACGACCACCAAAAGGCATCCAGTCTACCCGGAAGGCAGTGTGATCATTAACCATGACGGCAGTCGCATTCAGTTTATTCGATGTATCCAATATGTCAGTCAGGTCATTGCTATAAATCGCCGCCTGAAACGCCACAGACAAAAAGTTGGCTTGCGCGATAGCATCTTGTTTGTTGTTAAAAGCATAGATGCAAACTACAGGGCCAAAAATTTCATTAGTGCTAACCTTTGCATCAGATGCTGGATTGAGCAGCACAGTAGGTGCATAGCAAACGTCTGATATTTTCTTGCCGCCGCAAACAACTTCAGCGCCTGATGCTATTGCCTCCTGCACCCACGATGCTACCCGGTCAACTTCACGCGGCAATATCAATGGCCCAACTTCGGTTTCCGGATTAAGCGGATCGCCAACTACTAGCTTCTCTGCAGCCGCCGCTAACTTTGCTGCCAGTTCCAGGCTTCGACCCTAATCAGATCACCGTTGAATGGATTATTAACTTTTAACATAAAGATTGCTCGCTGATGTAATGATCTAGACTATGCAGGCACTTTCTTTTAACAGCACACTCAGTATCGAATGGTTCATGGAATAGTCGATAGGTAGATCAATCACATGAACCCCTTTGCTGCTGAGCGATGTTTTCAGAATTTCTTTAAAATTTTCATAGCTCTCGGCTCGATGACCAATCGCACCAAAACTGTTGGCAAACTGCACCAGATCAGGGTTTTTGAAATCAAGACCATAATTTTTAAAACCGACCCCTTCCTGTTTCCATTTAATCATTCCATAGGCACCGTCATTGACAATAATTACCACTAAGTCCTGGCCCATGCGCACGGCTGTTTCAAGCTCTTGTGAATTCATCAAGAAGCCACCATCACCGTTGACTGAAACCACTTTACGATCAGGGTTTAGCTGTTTGGCTGCCATCGCAGAAGGAAGCCCTGCACCCATTGTTGCGAGTGCATTATCAAGTAACAGTGTATTGGGTTCGTAGCATTCGTAATTTCTGGCAAACCAAAGTTTGTAAATACCGTTATCCAATGTGATGATATCTTTTGCATCAAGATGGTCTCGCAACAAACTAACCAATGCTTGCGGCAAGATTGGAAAACGTTCGTCCTTAAAATATTTGGTTACATGAGAGTCGACCTCATCTCTGACACGTGAGAAAAAACTGAAGTCCTGTTCAAGCTTGCCCAGCTTGTCAGTAATGCGACTGATCGAGCCAGCGATGTCACCCACAACATTTAGCTGGGGAAAGTACACATCGTCAATGTTAGCGGTTTCAAAATTAACATGAATCACTTTCTTGCCACCTTTTTCCATAAAAAATGGCGGCTTTTCGATGACATCGTGACCGACATTAACGATTAAATCTGCACGGTCAATAGCGCAATGCAGGAAGTCGCTTTCGGACAAAGCTGCCGTGCCTATGTATTGTTGATGACGTTCGTCGACCACGCCTTTACCCATTTGCGTGTCGAAAAAATACATACCCGACTCATCAACAAGCTGTTTTAGTGCTTCACTGGTGCGCTTACGATTAGCACCTGCGCCAATAAGCAGCAACGGCATTTTCGCCTGCTTAATCATCTCGACCGCTGCATCAATTGACTGCTCGTGCGCATCAGGACGCATATGCCCGACCACGTCGAAAATTGAAGCATCAGTTTCCTCTTCAGCGATATCTTCAGGCAATTCAATGTAAGCCGCACCCGGTCTCTCATTCATAGTTACCCGAAAAGCTTCTCGAACCATCGCAGGCACATTGTTTCCGTCGAGCACCTGTTCCGAATACTTGGTTACCGGTTTCATCAAGCTAACGACATCAACAATCTGAAATTTGCCCTGCTTGCTTTTACGAATCGGTTTTTGACCTCCAAGCATAATCATTGGCATGCCACCCAACTGCGCATAGGCGGCGGCTGTAACGAAATTCGTTGCCCCAGGCCCGAGTGTTGAAAGACACACACCAGGCTCGCCAGTCAATCGACCGTAAGTCGCTGCCATGAATCCGGCTCCTTGTTCGTGGCGTGTCAGAATAAGTTCTATCGATGATCTGCTCAGTGAATCCAGAAAATCCAGATTTTCTTCACCAGGAATCCCAAAGATGTATTTGACGCCTTCATTTTCCAGCGCTTGAACGAATAAGTCGGATGTTTTCATGTTTTGTTGCCTGCTTTGATGATCGTTCGATGAGTAAGTTAACTACCATTGGTCCGGATTGGCGGCGCGCCAATCTTCACGCCAGCTTGCGGGTCTCGTGTCATCTTCCAGCAGACTACCTGGACCGATACAGGGATACAGCTGCGCGTAGGTCTGGATATTAGTGCCTTCGATACGACGGTTTATGTGTTTGGGTTCTAGTTGCTCAAGCCTCTCCAAACCTGCCGCCCCTAATATTTCCATTAAAGACACAATGGTGGACTTATGAAAATTGGCTACACGTGTTGCTTTGTCGCTCACAACTAATCCTTTGGAACGCGCAGGATTCTGTGTTGCTATCCCGGTTGGACAATGATCTGTATTACAACTTCTAGCCTGGATGCAGCCCAGCGACATCATCATTCCACGGGCCGAATTAACCGTATCCGCACCCAGCGCCAGGGTGCGTAATAGATGGAATGCTGAGATGATTTTACCAGAGGCTATTATTCGGATTTGATCTCTCATACCAATACCAATCAATGCCTCATTGACAAAGATCAATGCATCTTTTAGTGGCGTGCCCACTGAATTAGTCATTTCCGTAGGTGCAGCGCCAGTACCACCTTCGCCGCCATCAACAGTGATAAAATCTGGAACATTGCCGGTTTTTATCATCGCTTTACAAATGGCCAGAAACTCATCGCGACGCCCGATACACAATTTTATCCCTACCGGTTTTCCGCCCGAGAGCTTACGCAACTTTACAATAAAATCCAAAAGTTCAATCGGAGTTGAAAATACACTATGTGCTGCAGGTGATATCACATCTTTACCCATGGGCACATTTCGGATATCTGCAATTTCCCGAGTCAGCTTCGCTGCGGGCAGAACACCGCCATGCCCAGGCTTTGCACCTTGGGATAACTTGATTTCAATCATCTTTACGACTTCGAGTGTGGCTGATTTTGCGAATAGCGCTTCGTCAAAATCACCGTCTTTCGTACGACAGCCAAAGTAGCCAGTGCCAATTTGCCAAACGATATCGCCGCCTGGCTCGAGGTGATAAGGACTCAAACTTCCCTCGCCAGTATTATGAGAAAAGCCACCTATTTTCGCACCTTTGTTTAACGCTCTGATGGCATTGTTGCTCAGCGCACCAAAGCTCATTGCAGAAATATTTAGTGGTGAGGCCATATAAGGTTGACTGCAACGATCGCCACCAAACTTTATTTTAGGATTGGTGTTTTCAGGATGAACCGGCATAATGGAATGATTAAGCCATTCGTAGTTATCTCGATTAACATCGAAAATTGTGCCGAACGGTCGCGTGTCACGATCACCTTTGGCACGTTGATAGACCAAGGATCGGAATTCGCGTGGAAATGGCGTCCCATCGGTATCTGATTCCACAAAATACTGCTGAATTTCAGGTCGGACCGATTCTAACAAGTACCGGAAACGACCAAAGAAAGGGTATAAACGTCGCAGGGTATGCTTCGTCTGAAGCATGTCGATAACGCCAAGGACCACCACCACCAGCACTACCAGCAACAACCATACAGCTGGCGGCCATAACCAGCACAGCGCCAGCATTAGCAACGGCCCGACAACTGAGAATATAACGAAGTACTGCCGCATCAGCATAAAGTGCCTCCTGATTTAATTGTAAGCGCGCGGTAATTATTGCCCGGACACCAAATATTCACGGCAATACACCTGACGCAGCAACTCTATAAAACGCTGTCCAGTTGCCCTTCATCTATAACCGGTACATTTTTTCGAACATGAAAGCCACATGAAGCGCTGAGATACTGCCTCTGTTGTTGACAATTTACCTCCCACTTTGAAACAAGAATGTAGAAAAGAAATGAATGTTCGTCTTTGCATAAGCACGACAACAAACACCAAGAATGACACCACTGCCGTCGTAAACAATACAATGGTTGCAGCAAACAGTAACAATGCACCTTCTGTTGTTTCAGGAGCGCTTGCTGGTACTTGAATAGTGGGCTCAAACAATTGAATCCTCGATCGCTAAATTCCCCGGTCGCTCAGCAATGGCGGTTAAAATGATAATCTCAGCTCGACATTTTTGTATTTCTATCATGATTAAAAAAGGGGGCTAGCAATACTGCTGTTAAGTGTTTGTTAACATTTTGCATTGATAGTTCCTTTCATGATTTCAGACCAGTCGAGATAGTATCACCGTAGTAGCAAAGGAGTGTGTTTTTCACTGGAGCCAACGGCACCGAAAGCAAAAACTAAATACAGGCTGAGAGTGGTCGCTTTAACAAAGGGCTATTAATCGCCCTGCAAGCAGGTTAGCCACACGGTGAGTGACCAGACACCTGCTAAGGATTCGAATAAATACCTTAAAACAATGGTTGCATTATCAAGCATATGCGTTTGGGTTATAGTACTCCACTAGACATGGCTTTTCGGCTCTATCGCGTTTGCCTATTTTCAATTCAATTACTTGACAAAATAATGCTAGAAAGTCTTAACATACGGCCTGAACAGCCGCTCACAGAAGTTAAACAATGCCAACAAGTTGAACAACATTATTGTCTCAGCAAAAATAGTCGGATTTCAATAATAGCTCGACGCGCCGTATGCGTGATGGCCATTGCGGTCTGTAGTGCATGCACTGATTCTCCCAAACTGGACATTCTCAATAGCGCTATTCCGGCTATTGGGTACGAAGTTCAAACCGGAATAGCTTACGGTGATCTTGCACGTCAGAAAATGGACATCTATCACCCAAACAAGCCAGCCGAGCACTCTCGTGTCATTGTATTTGTGTTTGGTGGTGCTTGGCGAACAGGTGAGCGCCGACAATACGAATTTGTCGGACAAGCACTCTCTTCTGCTGGCCATACCGTCGTTATTCCAGATTATCGTCTATACCCAGAAACGACGTTCCCCGGATTTGTTGATGACGTTGTCGCAGCGATCGACACATGGTTGATGTTACAAACTGATCGCACCAACAAGTCTGCACTAGCCAAGACTGATAACGCGCTGAATATTGTTTTAATGGGACATTCATCAGGTGCGCACACAGCTGCTTTGCTGGCAAGTGACCCATCGTGGCTCGAAGCCACTAATGTCACCGTAACCGAATTGGTTGCGCTGTCCGGCCCTTACGATCTGCCTTTAGACGACCCCGAGGTCGCACCTGTTTTTGCTGGTGCCACGCCCGAAAGTGTTCAGCCTAATAAGCTTGCCACCCGGTGCCATCCTCGCACGCTTTTGTTGCATGGTAGTAAAGATGAGCGGGTGTTACCTAAACACAGTAAAACCTACGCTAGTGCATTGCAGGCATTGGATGTTGAGGTGGAGCTAATTCTGCTTGAAGGCGACGATCACGCTGCACCGGTTGCCGGGTTGGCTGCACCGCTAAGGCTTACCAGCGATAGCTACGATAAGGTCGTACAATTTCTGGCACAACCTGACAACACCACAGCATGTGACCCAACCGCCAATGGCTGACAACAGTCCGTCGGCAATGAGTGTTACAGCTGCGTATTTATATTGACTTCGTTCTGTTTACCTGCGTTCTCGTTAGTCTGCGGTCTCCTTATCTGCGTTCACTTTATCTGCATTCTTGAGATCTGAGTTTACTGATGGTGTTTCTAACTATCTTTATCGCCATCTAGCTTATTACCGTCTGATGGATTATCTTTAGAGCTACCTCGCCACTTGTCAATTGGTGTGGCTTTTAAAGCGCGCCGCATAGAGTGTCCTAATGGTTTTGTAACGGATTTTCCCAGAGAATTTATCTGCCTAAACCTGTCCTTCCAACTCACGTTCTGGGTAATAAGTTCAATCCGTCGTCGATTCATCTGATTCTGCAGACCCAAATCGTATAGAAGCCCTAATTCGGCAACTAACCCCTCAATGTTCTGCTCGTGACCAACCAGCGCAGTAACTGAGATCACTCGTACAGAGTCAGGTAAACCGATCGTGCTTCTTATACTGATTAGAGCCTCATCAATTTTATCCGCTGCCAGCATGTCTTTATGGGTTGCAACTAAAACCACTGGCGGCATTTTTCGTAACGGTTGATTTTGAATGGCTTCATTCAAAGCAACAAACAGTGCTTGATCAACGGCCCGTGCCGATTGATTAACACGAGTCACCCACACCAGTACGTCTGCATCCAATGCGATTGATACAAGCTGCTGAATTTCAGCTTTGCTTCCCTGTATGCCTGGCGTGTCGACAAGATATAGACGCTGCTCCTCGCTTAACTGATAAGGATAAACAACTTCATTGTCTGTCGTGGGTAGTGGATCGACCTCTGCTGCCGCGCGCTGCAATATCGCGTTAACCAAAGAAGACTTACCCGCGCTAATCTGACTAATAAACACCACACGGACAGGCTCATTCTCCGACGCAATTCGTGTCAAATCGGCTTGTCCCGCTTGACTGGTATACCCTGACAACTCAGCATCAGACACTTTTAACAAGCCACTATAAAGATCAATGCCCACTTGCGCCACTTCTTGCAATAAAAGCCGTTGTAAAGCTTTCGTCATAGACCCGGAAATATCGTCAAACACATGGTTGGCCATATGCTCACGTAACTCACCAAATACCGCGCTCATCGGGTTGCTGAGCCTGAGTAGTCGACGAACACGATCAAAGTTTCGATAGGTTTTCTTTAAGGAAGGCTGTTTGTTATATAACATCAGCACTTGGGCAACAGTGATCTTGTCGGAAAATGGCACTTGTTGTTTCAAGACACCCCGGTAACGATCACTTACGATGCTAACCACAAGCAGTAACTCTGGTAATGTAAATTTCAATACAGATTGCTTGCTGCCATGATGGTAGTGCTCTGAAACCTCTGTTAACACCAGTAACATGTGCTCTGGCATTTCTTCCCAGCTTGTTTCATCCACCAACAGTTGTTCAATAAAAAGTTGCGTCTTCCGCCAAAGAGCCACCTCGGCACTGGACCAGTTCGCCGACACAGTGAGCTCAATCCCGTTTAACTCTTTTTCAGCGGCCTCTTCATCAAGTATGCCAGGCTCTTTTGCCTTGTACGGGCGAAAAAGTATTACAGGCCTGCGTAGATAATAAGCATAAGATAGGCCGGTGATCATTAACCAACCCACCAATGCTGGTAAAAAGAAATCCATTCTCCACACATAAAGCAATCCAGCGACGCATAAGAAAATTAGAGGTAATAGCAATGACAAACTGACAAAAATCATCGCACTTGGTCTTACGAAGCTAATCGGTTTAAAAGGCATATATCAGTTATTGCCTGAATTGATGCTAAGGGCATCTTTAAAAACTGACTGTAATTGTGTAGCGCCAACGGTCTCGCCGTGTTGCCGGTGATAAAAGTACACACAGGCTGCTCGCCCCAACGCATAGGTGGACGAGAAGCTGATGCTGGCCGCAGCCGCAGCGCCAGCAGTTTGCCCGTATACCGGCACAAGTTTAATAAGCTGTCGCCCCATAAGCGCAATTGCATATCTGTATAAAAAAGCTGAACCAAGCGTTGCAATAAATTCAGATGTGGTTCGAGAGTCCTTGTCAAGATCGTAGCGAGCAGCCAGTGAATGAAGCATTTTTCCTTGCACGCTCGGCACAGCGATCAGTCCAAACGCCGGCACAACATCCGCTGCAGCACAGGCACTTGCATAAGCCATGATCTCCTTGCGACGAAGTAAAAACAAAGCCCGCTCTTTGTTTTTCTCGTTACGCATTTGGATAAAGTCTTGTAGATCTGGCAATAAGCAATCTATCTTGCTGACAAGCTCATCCAAGCCCTCAGACTTAGCCGGGACGCGGCTGCTGGTAGCAGCGTCATACCTATCGGAGATAAAGTCGATGCGTACTTGAGGAATTTTCGCACCTAGACTGCGCTCTATTTTTTCTGTGTTGTATGCGATCGAACGCTCTAATTCAGAGCCACTGCGCGTATGCAGCGCTGTGTGAATCAAAATAGCCCGATCAGCGATAGAAGATCTTTTTAACCACTGACGAGACTTCGAGGCTTCTACAATGGAAGCCAATGCATCACACAGATTAGCCTGGCTTATGTCGTCGACTCGTACCACGATCAGTAACGCGTGACTACTATCACCGCACACAACAAGATCTTCGGAAGGGTCATAACCCACCTCCCCCAAGCCTCTGGTATCAAGAAATCGAACCACCGGGTTGTCTTCGGGAAACTCGTACAACGAGGCAGTACTGGTAAAAGGTTCGAAGCCATTGCCAACGATATCGCCGTTTTGCCTGGTTAAGCGTTGAACTATCGAACTTTTACCTGCGCCTGTTTTGCCTAGAAGCCACAACACGGGTGATTCTGTTGTAAAACGCTCAAGCTGTTCGTCAATAGCGGGCTCTGCTATCGGGTTAATAATGGCCCCTATCCAACGCTTCAAACTGATCGGACTGGTCACGCCAGATGTAGCCTGTTATTGAACCGTACCATCCCGAATTCCCGTCGCTTTTTCCTTATGTCCGGAAAGGAAGTGACCAAGCGGTTTCCAGCCATCAACATGGTCGCACAAGACGTTAATGACCACCAGAACCGGTACTGCCATTAAAGCGCCGGCTAAGCCCCATAACCAAGCCCATACCGCAACGGTTAAAAATACGGCCACCACGTTCAATTGTAATCGTCGACCCACAATTAAAGGGGTCAGAACATTTCCCTCAAATATACTGCAGCTCAAATAAATCATTGGTGGTATCAACGCAGTTAGCAACGAGTCGTAAATACCGATTGACATAACGGCCAGAAATGCTGAGCCCATCAATGCGCCCAAAATGGGGAGGAAGTTTAAGAGCATAGCTATAACCCCCCACAAAGCCGGGTTTTCGAAGTCTACGGCATACAACAGCATTCCGATACACAAACCCAGGCACATATTGATCAAAGTAATAGTAAACAGATAGTGAGAAACACTCGATTCCACATCGTATACGATTCGAAGGGCTCTTTTCTTCTCACTTAGCTGAGGCATAAAGGTCACCAGTTTTTCATAGAACAGCGTACCTGAACCAAGAATAAACGTACTTAACAGCAGTGCGACTGCAATCGACGTCACGCCTGATGCAAGCGTTGAAGCAGCGGCTGTTAACAGCCCTCGGCGTTCAACCAAAACCTGTTGCACTGTCTCGTCGTTGGCATCCGGAGCCAGGGTTTGAACCTGCTTTGATGCCTCGGTTATGTCGTTGATGGTTGCCTGGAACGGGAGCAATTTTAAGCGCAAATTTTCCCCAATTTCAGGTACTGTTGACATCATCTCCCCAAAAGGCTCGCTCAGGGCGTAAACAGAACTTCCTATTATCGCTGTAATGCTCAATACAACCACGATAGCAGCAAGCGCCGCCGGCACACCGATTCGCACCAGCCGCCGCACCACCGGAGTCAGCGTCAGGGCGATCAGGAAACCAAGCATAATTGGCATCAGGATGTCTTTGGCAAAATAAATCACCACACCCAATAGCAGAAGCACAATGCACAGCAGCATGCGTCTTACGCGTTTGATTTCATTTACAGCTTCTTCGGATAAGTCGATAGATGAGCTCCCGTTTACAGATCGGTGCCTCGCACCAGCTCTTGATATATTGCGGATTTCAATGATGGCAAGGGAAAGGCTTCCCTGACGCACCCAACCTTGTGATCCAGCGCGCAAACGAGTAACACACAGCTGATCGGCACGCAACAAATCTGTCTACTGAAAACCAGCCCACTAAAAACTAGCCCACTGACGATAAGCCCACTGACGATTTAGAACAACCAGATTAGCGCACCGGTGAAAATGTCACGCTTTCGTCCTAGCCATTGAGTCTGGATTTTCAGTTATAGCACTGGGGGCACCACACCCATATCTCCCTGAGCATTGAGTTCCGGGTGTTGAGCGTATAACTCTTTATTGATCTTATCAACATCGTCCTCTTCCAGTTCAACGATAAGCAGTATCACACCTTTTTCCAATTCAGCCTCGTACTCTCGCAGTTGACTGTTGGGAACAGATGTACCAATCATCGCAGACACGAAGGTGCCGTAGCTTGCCCCACCGGCGGCGGCAATTGCCACACCAGCACCGCCGAGCACAATGCCAACTGGTGAAAGTACAACGGCAGTCAAACCGGCAAGCATACCGGCGGCACCACCTACCACGGCTCCACGTTTTGCCGCTGGAACGATATCGTTTTCGTCTTCATAGTTTGCATCTGGCAGCGAATCCAGCGGAATATCGTCTCGCGCAATGACACCGATTTGCTCGTCACTGATGCCAAGTTTATTCAAACTACTAACAACTTCTTTGCAGATATCTGTAGTTGGAACCAAATAGACTTGTTTCTGCATATTCGTTTTGCCTGTTTTCGCGTGCGATGAATTAACGGCGAGGATACCGTATTACCTTGGAACATAAAGTAATTTGTAAAAATTACAGACTAAATATTGGATTCATCTTAACATTCTGCCAGCTTAGCAATAGCTAACGCGACTCTTTAGTGTATTCCAATTTAGTGTATTCCAGCCGGGCTGGAATCTGCTTGATCGTAAATATTGCAAAGGCTTCATCAAATACGAGCAATATTTTCAAACCCCTCACCCCCAAAGCACACATCGTGTACTTTGCCCCTGCAGGTCCGGCTTTGGACTGATAATAATACAGGAATTGACAATGAACTGGGATCAAGTTGAAGGAAACTGGAAACAATTGGGCGGCAAGTTCAAGGAAAAATGGGGAGATCTGACAGACGATGAGCTTGATGAAGTGGCCGGCAAACGCGAGCAGCTCGAGGGCAGGATTCAGGAAAAGTATGGAAAAAGTAAAGAAGAAGTTCGTAAAGAAGTAGACGAACTACTTAAAGACCTGAATTAAAACTTGAAAATTACAGCTCTACCCATACCTGCTACGAGGTACGGTTACCTCGTGCGGCAATCTGCCAAACAGGTTAAAGCTCTAAAGTGGTGCTGCGCATTTTAATCCTCATTTAACTATAGGCATTGAGACGGTTGTACAGGGTTTTTAAGCTAATGCCCAAAGACTTTGCGGTAGCAACTTTATCACCTTGATTGTGCTCCAGGGTGGCGAACAACAACGTCTTCTCTACCTGCCAAAACGATTTTCCAACGAGAGAATCGATCGACTGTATTTCCGTGCCACCAGCTGTGTTCGATGAAATCAGATCGGGGGCGATAACAATTTTTTGTACTGAGTTTGCAAAGCTTTGAGTGAGGATGTTTTCTAATTCAAGCAACTGGCCAGGCCATGTGTGTAGTTGCAATTGCTCCATTGCCTCTTCTGACAATACCTTATCCGTTTTGTACTCACGATTCAGTCGCTCGATAATCGAATTGGCGATAAAGACCACATCCGAAATTCGATTCTTAAGGCTGGGCACTTTTATCGAGTACTGTGCAAGACGATGGTACAACTCAGCACTAAGCTCACCTTTTTCAACAGCGTGCTCCCAAGGTTCGTTAAGTAAACCGATTATCCGTGCTGGCAACCTCTTGAGGGCTCTGTTTGCACCGATCGAGCTGGATGTGGTATCGGACTGCACCCCTAACAAACGGGACAAGAGACGTTGTTGGGCAAGCGGAATAGAGGTCAGCTCACCAATGGTCAAAGTGCCGTTTTCCGCTAAATCCAGCCAGGAATTTATCAAATAGCTTAAATCAGTTTGAGCTGAGTCGCGGGGTGTGTTGAAAGCATTAAATTGGAAATCTGAAGCTTCAACAAACACATATCTTCCAATTCGATTGGATTTCACGTGTAAGGCATGGGCCACACCTTTTTTATCAACGCCAACATCACCACTGACTACGCAATTCAAGCTGGTTTTAGCGCAGTTTTGTACATTTTTTATAAGCTCTCTGACAAGCGTCGACTGACCTGAGAAAACAACTGATTCTCTATCGCCTGTTTCGTTGTGCGGCAGCAGCGGTAGCTGATCATCTTTCTGGTCGACCTTATCATTACTGGCAGTAAGACGACGTACGCAGCTTTTTAAATCATTCAGACTAACTGGTTTCTGCAGAAAATCTGTGACGTTCGCTCGAAGACTATTGAGAACGACCTCTTTTGAATCATTGCCTGTAATAACGATAATATGTGGTCTCTGATTATCTTCAATGCTCTTCAATAAGTCTAATCCATTGCCATCAGGCAAACCTAGATCAAGAAAGACCAGCGCGTGCGACCGAACCTGCAGCTGTGCTTTAGCAGTTTCAAGGGTACCGGCAACAGCCGTATCATATCCAAGCGACCTGACTACTTTAGCAATAGCCTCTGCACTGTTGGGGTCGTCTTCGACCACTAATGCTAAACCGTAGTTACTCATCAAAGCCTCTGAGACCAACGTTACACCAATAAAACCAACTCAATGAATTTTTAATCATGCCGTGTGGCAATTCCTGGCAGCTGGACCAGGAATTTGGCTCCTTCGCCTTCTACAGATGTTAACGATATAGAACCATCTAATTCTTTAATCGACTCTGAAACCAGATACAGACCCAGACCATGACCCGAATTATCCAGTGCCTCATCGGAGGACTCATGCGCCCTGAAGCGTATATTAAAAACATCTTTTTGCATCGATTTCTCTATCCCTAGACCGTTATCTCTTACTACGACCCCACTAATTTCACCGGACTCATTAACAGCTGGTTCTATCCAGACATCACACGAATCTTTATCTGGGTCTCGGTACTTGATGGCATTGGTAAGCAAATTAGTGAATACAAGCCTTAGCTTTGCGGTATCAGCACTTATCGAACCAAGAGACTCAGAGACGTGAATATTAATGTCACGACGATCAAATGCCTCATTTAGCTGCAGTTTAATGTCACTAAGCAAGGCGCTCAGAGCAACTTCCTGAACAGTCGGTATATCGTACATCGTGTCACTATTTTTAAACAGATTTTCTATATTCTTTAACAATGCGGCTGCTTGTTGTATCGAAGATTGCACTCGAATCAGGTCACGAGCCTCTTCATTAAGCGGGTTCTTTTCCTCCATGATCAGCTCTATATTCAGTAATGCAGCCTGCAAGGGCGTCTTCAACTCATGCGAGATAAACGTATTGAAAGACTGAATTTTGTCGGTTTGCTCCTGAATAGTTTCCATGTAGTTACTAACAAACGCGTCTACAGTCGACTGCAATATCGAGCGCACGACGCGCGCGATTGAGGCCATGATCTCCATGCAATCTTGTGGAGTGTACTTCTCGATTGGATACTGTTTCGTCTTGGTCAGCACAAACTTTTCCAGAACCTCAGAGAGCAGATCGTATTCACGCAGCAGTTGATTCACAGACGCTTTCTGTTGGTGGCGTAAAGTGCCAAGCTGTTCGGCTTTGCGATTGATGAGGGAATTGGTCAGTGCGATTTGGTCATCATCAGATTCCAGCGTTATCCCGACCTCTTTAATCATTTCGGGAATGTGGTCTAAATACGCTGCGGTTGGAAATATATCGCGAGTATCTTCGTTAACAACATTTTTCAACGATGCTAACCAGAGGTCAGATACCTCTACCGAGCTTTGTTGAAGTGCTTTAGCGATATAGACACGGTACTCGCTTCCGCTATTTTGGCTCATGTCTATACTTTCACTGTGTTAATGCAGTAGATTTCCACATATTTAGTGTCCTCAACCTCACATCGCAGCTATTCTATTGCGTCGCTGTGGCTTACGTCTCTGTTGTACCTTACTCTGTTGTGCCCTACTATGTCATATTCGCGAAGACGCACTTGTCACTAAAATAGGTCAACAAATTCAGCTTGGTGCGATAACAAAGCCACTCGCCTAAATCAGCTGCCCACAAGGTTTCTTGAAAATTTTACCAAATGGGGTCTACTCGCTTGAACATGTTTTGAATCACAGCCAGTATCCGTAAGCTACAGTTGGAATTGTATTTCACTAGGGTACTAGACTTCGGCTCAAAGTGGCCAAAAATAGCGCTGCAGGCTCACCGGACAGCAAAATATTGGTATTGGGAAACAGTATGGCACAAGAATCAACTGAAATTGTCGGCGCAGTCGATTCTATCGATGAAGTCTCACTTACGCTACTGCAAACTATCAGCGAAATGTGGCTCAGCTTTTTATCTCATCTGCCCTACATCTTTGCTGGAATAGTCATACTGATACTGACGTGGGGTGGTTCCCAACTGCTCTCCAGGATCGGTGGCAAAATCCTCAGCCACTGGCACAGCAGAGAGTCGCTGAAAGAGCTGATTCTGCGTCTACTTTCTATACTAATATGGGTGTTGGGATTGCTGCTTACAGCTATCGTAATTTTTCCGGGGCTCACACCAGCAAAAGCCCTGGGAGGCCTGGGTCTGGTCTCAATCGCCGTTGGTCTTGCCTTCAAGGATATTTTTGAGAATTTCTTTGCTGGCATACTTATTCTGTGGCGGTTTCCCTTCGAAAAAGGCGACTACATTCAGTGCGAAGACATAATCGGAAAAGTGGAAAAAGTATGGGTTCGCATGAGCTATATTCGCAGAACATCTGGTGAACTGGTCGTTGTACCGAATTCATTTCTGTTTAAAAATCCAGTCGAAATACTCACTAATGAAGCGGTCAGGCGCACGACTATCACCGTGGGCGTGGCCTACAAAGAAGATCTTGCGCAAGTGGTTTCACTAATTGAGAAAACCGTCAAAGCGTGCGACAGCGTTAAAGCAGATCAGCCGATTCAGATTTTTCCAAATCAGTTTGGATCAAGTAGTATGGATATGGAAGTAACCTGGTGGACAGGTGCAAAACCAGTCGATATCAGGCGATCGCGAGCAGAGGTTGTAATAGCGATAAAGTCAGCACTGGATAAAGAAAATATTGAAATTCCTTTTCCATACCGCACAATGACTTTCGCAGAAGATGTACCGGTCAAGAATACAAGCAACTAAACATCATCAGGAGAACAACAAATGAAAAGCGAAACTATAACTGACAAACTAGCAGACAAGGTTACCGAAAATGTGCTCGATACAGCCTCCACTGTTCGATCAAAGGCCAACAAAGCCGAAGCGGCCGTGCGGGATGCTGCCGAACGTGGACAGGAAATTGGAGACCAGCTAAACGAAGAATTACAACAAAAAGCTACCGATACTCTAAAAGACGTCGAATCATACATCCGAGAGAAACCGCTGCAAGCTGCCGGAATCGCATTTGCCGCCGGACTACTGACCGCCGTTATATTGCGTAAATAGTAAAATTGCGGTGGTGGGGAGACAATAGAATGATTGATACAACTTCCAAATCGAGTGAGGCGACTGCCGAGACATTCTCCGGCAGTGTCGCATCAATATTGACACTTTTAAAATCATACAAAGAGGTCACCAGTGACTCGACCAGGCTGGTATTGGCAGACACGCGATTGGCAATAACCAGCCTCGTACAAATACTGTTGCTTAGCCTGATAGCAATGATGGCGGTGTTCTGCTTATGGCTCTTAATACTTGCAGGCTTAGGGCTATGGTTGATCAATGGTCTGGGAGTCAGTCCGGCAGGATTGATTGGCATATACATTGTGCTACACGTTGTATTTATTGTTCTATTGGCTGTAGCAATTCGTTCTACAAACAGTGGGTTGCGATTCACCGCTACGCGCGAGTTAATTCCGCGCGCAAAACCAGGTTATACAAATACCCCGTTAGACAATCAGACAAGCAACACCTCGACAAGCAGTAGTTACAATAACCATGTTTAAAACTGTTATTACAAGACAAGCTGCCAATCGGGTACAGTTGCACAGTGGCACATTGGTACGCAGTAAAGTCAAAGCGAAACAAACCGCTCACATCGTCGACGTAAAGTCGAAGCGTGCACTGTCGAACCCACTGGTTATCTTAGGTATTTTTGCTATCGGCTGTTACATCGGCTCAAAAAAGTCAGTAGCTACAGACAAAACGTTCAAAATACCTGTGGAAAAAAGGATTGATGCAGAAGAAAACAACGAAGCTATCGTTTTAAGAGAGACTGGCAGCAGGTCCAAGCTTCTTATAAGTCTTATCGGCTCCGCGATTTCAGTAGTTTCCATGGTCTCTCGTGTAACACGTGTTAAGAAAAATATGATCGAAAGTGCCGAGAATCCTCATGACCATCCCGATGGCGAGGCACTTTAAAATTCACACTCGCCTGTCGCTTAATCTGCTTGATGCAATTTGTAGATATTACCAGAGCAGGTATATTCACTAGCGAAACAGTGTCCCTCTATGCCAGACTCTGCCCACGCAATTGTAGAAGTCTATTCTGCAAGTAATAAAAAAATCAGGGAGACACTAATGTTAAATTACGCGATCATATTTCTTATCATAGCCATAGTTGCAGCTGTATTGGGTTTTGGCGGAATAGCTGGTTCGGCCTCGTCTATTGCACAAATATTGTTTTTTGTGTTTCTGGTACTCGCTGCAATCTCTTTTTTCCGTGGACGCACGCCCCGTTAGCGTCGAATTAAAAAACAAGGATAAGGGAGCCATCATTTCTTGGTGGTTCCTTTTCATATTGTTGATGCGACTGCACTTCTGTTCAATCCTGTTGGTCTTTAATCGAGCGAGTGATCGACTATGAGAGTGTTGGTTTTGGAGGACGATGACAATCTACGCAAAGCGATCGTGCGGTATTCGTATAGACACGCAAGACATGTTGATGAGGCAAGTGATGCACTGGACGCTGTAAATCATATTATGGAAAATCCACCTGATGTTCTAATAGCAGACTGGGATTTGGGTGAGGACCTGACGGGGGTTGACGTCGCAAAGATCGTACACAAACAATCGCCCACCGTGCGTATAGCCATGATAACGGGCAAACCAATGAAGCAACTTAAATCTGCCGCCAAGCACGTGCCAGTCCACATATTTCTAGCCAAACCATTCAGTTTGAACGAGATTCTTGCTATTTTTGAATAGCCAGCATACGCCACTGTTAAATGACAAACATATTTTAGTCTGCGGCTAATTGCGTTAGTCTAGACGTTCAGATCTACGCTGCTATCGCGGGTGCGACAATGAACACGCAATTGAAATATCAATCATTGCAGACGCAACTTGAACCTACGCTATATTTATGGGTTTTGGTAGCGCAGTTGTTGCGGATAACTCAGGCCGCTCGATTTGCAAGAAACACATGAACTGATCCACCTTCATTATGAAACTAGTGCTAAAAATAGTCGCAGGACTTGTGCTGCTGGTGTTGCTTGCGGTCGTCGTCCTCGTATTGACGCCGACCCGCTGGATAGCTGATCGTCTTGAAACAACGGGAAGCGACCTACTAGGTGCTGAGATCAGTATCGGCTCACTATCACTCGATTTGCTCAATGGCACTCCATCAGTTGAGCTGAAAAACTTGAAAATAGAGGACACCGAAGGCAGTCCCTTAATGGATGCAGGCGCTACGAATGTGTCTGTCGTGTTAAGCGAATTATTTAAAGGCAATTTGGTCTTCGACGATTTAAAGATAATCGACAGCAATGTAAATTTGTCAGTCGATAACGATGGTGTTGCAAACTGGAAGTCGCTGACACCCTTTTCGAAGCAGGCGCAAGAAAGCGAAACAAATAAGGAAGCTTCGGATGTCAGCCTTGAGCTGCCTGTGGTTCGAAAACTTAATGTAGAAAACTCAACAATATCGTATGAGGATTTAAGCGCGAGTCGTCAAGCCACGCTGACAATATCGGCTACAGGATCTACCGTAGCGGATTCAATAGATACAGAAGTGCAGATCAATGGCAAGGTTAATGGTGCACCTGTAAGTATGGACGCGAAATTCAGTCCGGTAAGTTCGTTTGTCAGCAAGGATGTACCCATTTTTCTCAACCTGTCCTCGCAGGTTGGAGATTCGTCATTAGATGTCGATGGCAGCGTAGGCAATCTACAAGAATTCCGTGACCTTGATTTGACATTCGAGCTAGACGCACCGTCTGTCGAGGATTTTGCCAGGCTCAGCGGAATCCGTTTACCAGTTATACCAGCGCTGCAAGTGTCAAGTAAGATAGAGCGAGATGGAGATGATTACATTCTTCGCCGCTTCGATGGCTTGCTGGGTGATAGTGACTTAAACGGTGATGTCCGAATTGATGTTACAACGTCACCGGCAACGCTCTACGCAAACGTTATTTCCAATGTACTTGATCTGGATGATCTTGCGGGGTTCTTCGGTGGCCAGCCAGACCCTGACGATGGCAATGTGGAGGATCAACGAATTGAAACTGAAGACACAGACGGATTACTGCTGCCAGATAAAGCGCTGAACATCAAAACAATGACAGAGGCTTTATCGGGCGCTATCAGATTCCGTGCGCTAAGCGTGGATTCAGAGGTCTGGCCTTTGGAAGCAATCGACACACGCATAGAGTTCAACAATCAAAATATCAGTATTTCAGAGGCGACCATTAATGCAGCGGGTGGCGACGTATTTTTCAGTGCAGATCTGGACACTTCCGGAGTCAAACCCACCGGGCCCGTGGAATTGCGTTTGCAGTCTATAAATTTGCGTGAGCTTATGATCGCAATTGGCATTGATGACGATAGCTTCGGCACACTCGGTGGTAGAGCAAAATTCTGGATTACTGGCGACACCGTCAGCGATATTATGGCAAGTGCTGATGGCGGTATTTTTCTGTTAATGACAGGTGGAAGGCTGGATGCATTGCTGGCTGAGCTTGCCGGTGTCGACTTGGTTGAATCTCTCACGGTACTGATGAACAGCGGGGAGCCTACCGCACAAATTAACTGTGGCTACTTTGATATTCATGCAAAAAGTGGTATCGCTAAAATTAACCGCTTTGTCCTGGACACCGATGATACGCTCTTCATGGCTACCGGGGCCATTGACTTCAATAGTGAGTCGCTGGATTTGATCCTGGAGCCTCACCCAAAAGATGTCAGCTTGCTTTCCGCGCAGACATCAGTAAATATCAATGGTACTTTACTGGAACCGTCATTAACGCCAGGCAGCGCGCTCGCCACACGAGTTATGGCGGCAGCGGCCTTGGCAGCTCTGGCAACACCACTGGCCGCTATCATACCTTTCGTACAATCAGGTACAGGTGACGACAGTGCTTACTGCGATGGATTGACTACCAAACTAGACAAAGCGAGATAATAGTACGATGATTAATTCAGCAATAGCCAAATCTGTTCTTAAAAGAACTGCTACAGTGATGCTGGTTCTAGCCATGACAGCTTGCGCTACTGCGCTGCAGAAAATCGACCAAATCGATCCTACTACCGCGGACATAGAAGCAACAATTAAAGCAGCGCTGATCGACACTGAACAAGTTGACGCGGCGGCCATTCTTATCACAGTGAAAAACGAAAACGAAGTCAGCCTGTCAGGGTTTGTTGGCTCTGACGAAGAATCTTCTACAGCGGAGAAAGTTGCAAACGAGGCTCAGCCCAACTTGCTAATTACCAACGAACTAGTTGTGCGCCAATGATTTTACCAAACGAATGATTTTACCAAACGAGTGATGTTACTTAACGAGTAACCTTACTCAACGAGTCACCATGTTCAGTGAGTTTTTTCGTGGCCATTGTTGACAAGACCGCTTGCTATCGGAGTTCAGGTAACCAGAGATTGCCGTAATACAGTACTATCACAAGATGAATGAACTTACTGAATATCTAAAACAAAGCCTCCGATCACTAGGCCACGAGGCAGACGAGGTTTTCGATTATCTCAAGCATCAGCTCCGAAACCGTTTCGATCCGCACGCACCACTCGACATCGTTGCCTATAGAGGTTTTGGCAATCAATCGAACTCAACGCTAACCGGACGGGTGTTAGCGTATCGCGAACCACTCTCCTCCTCGGTGGAGTCTAAATGGCGCAATCTACAGCAGAGCTATCGTCGTTTCGAGACTGACGAAGTTCCCCACGTAGTAGTTCAAGCAAACGTAAACGATGAGTGCTATCAAACGCGTAGTGACAGTGAGGGATATTTTGTATTTGAGTTTCCAACCCCAGCAAATGCGAACTCAGGAACATTTGATATTGCACTGTGCCTTCCTGAGAGAAGCTCTGAACATTCTTCTTCAATCGGGACAGTGACTGTGCCGAACAATACTGCCAAATTCGGCGTGATAAGTGATATCGATGACACTATTCTAGAAACTAACGCGACATCAATTCTCAAGATGATGAGACTCACATTACTTGAGTCCAGTCGCACCAGGTTGGCTTTCTCAGGGGTCGGCAAATTTTATAGTGCGTTGCATCAGGATGTGAATCCACTATTCTATGTGTCCAGTAGCCCCTGGAATCTGTACGACTTTCTCGTCGATTTTATGCAGCTAAACAAGCTGATAACGGGACCATTGTTTCTACGCGATTTTGGTGTCGACCAATCGAAATTTATTGCCGGGCCTCACACTACGCATAAACTTGATCAGATACGGAAGATCTTAAGCACGTATCCCGATTTGCCTTTTATTCTAATCGGTGATAGTGGTCAGGATGACCCAGAGATATATGCAACTGTGGTTAACGAATTTCCGGAACAGATACTCAGCTGCTATATCAGGGATGTCAGCGGCGCTGTGCGCGACAAGAAAGTGCGAACAACAATCCAATCTTTAAAAAAACATCAGACAGACATGTTGTTAGTGCCCGATACACTTGCAGCGGCAGTGCATGCAGCTTCAAGAGGCTGGATATCTGAAAAAGATGTAGAAGCCATCAAGTCAGATGTTAATAGCAACCGCCAGGTCATAGCGTGAATTTATGCAACCTGCCCCATACCTCACTGATTCTCGGGTCTGTTTTGCACATCGGTTTTATCAGCTCCTTGAGATAAAACAACTGAAGCTCAAGGCGGAGCCTTTACTTCTTGCACCTGAACTCTCGTTTGAAAAACCTGCTGCATACACGCCTTATACGATCGAGCCCCCCGACACGGTTACGTTAGTCATTCCTGGACTGTTAGGCAATTCCATTCGCTCGATTGTTGCACCGCTAATGTGTGCAAGAGAAAGGTTGACAGTCGATGGATACCAGTTGGAAGTTGCGTGGGTCAGTGGAAGATCGGGATGCGATCACAATGCTAAAGCGCTCAGGCGATCGGTTCTGGAGAACGCGGACAGATCTGGCCAACCTGTCAATCTAATCGCCTACTCTAAAGGGTGCGCGGATGCGTTGCATATGCTTGGTAACCATGAGGATACGCATGACTCGGTGGCGTCACTGGTCAGCTACTGCGGGGTAGTTCATGGAACACCACTGGCAAACTCAGTTCCGAAATGGCTAAATACCACACTAAGGTATCTGCCTATTCCCGGCGAATCTTTCGGCGACGGGCGCGCTATTGCTGATTTAAGTACGGTTTTTCGGAGCAAATGGTTGTTAGATCATCCCCTGCCCGCAAACCTCAGGCTCGCCTCGATTGTGGCCACACCAACACCCGATCGGGTGTCAAGAGTACTAAGAGCTAGTTATCGGAAGCTTGCCTCTACCGACAAACACAACGATAGCCAGGTAATTGATCGGGACGCCATGCTCCCAGACAGTGAACTGCTTGCCGTGGTGAATGCCGATCACTGGGCGATTGCACTTCCAATCGCAGAACGTCATCGATTATTAGCAAACCTTCTGGTAGACAAAAACGAGTTTCCAAGAGACTTGCTTATTCAGGCGACGATAGATCACCTGAATACGCCTATACCGGCGTGACCCTGGAAAAAATTTAATATACACAGGCAATAGTGTTATTAAGCTGAGCTACTAAATTCTTTGCGTATCCTTTTTGCGACAACCCAAATCACAGCCGCTATTGGCAAGGCCAACAGTATTCCGATAAAACCAAATAACTGACCACCCGCTAACACGGCAAATATAACGACGACTGGGTGCAAATCGATCTGATCTCCAACCAGTTTTGGAGTTAATATGTTTCCTTCCACAAACTGACCTACACCAAACACGACGAAAACTAACCAAAGATCAATCAAGTCACCTGTCTGCATCAAGAACGTTATTGACGCGATTAGCACACCCACAGCAGTTCCCAGATACGGGACAAAACTCAGAAGACCGGCAATAACGCCAATAATCAAACTGAATTGCAACCCAATTAACATCAGACCTATCGAGTACATAGCACCAAGACAAAGCATAACTAAACCCTGGCCTTTCATAAACGCAAGCAAAACCCGATTAACTTGATCAAGCAAATCTGTTACGAGGGTTCTATTACCAGGAGGGATAAGCTCGCGAAACCCATTAGAGAGTCGCTGCCAATCTCGTAAGAAATAAAACGCAATAACCGGAATGAGAAAGAGATTAACAATGCCGGCGAGCACAATGCCGCCAGACTCGGTGATGGTCTCGACAGTTTTTGCCACAGCATCTCCATTTTTAGGCAGAACTTTTTGCGCAGCTTTAACTAAATCATCTTGCGCTTGTGCAGCTGGATCAGTTTGTGTCATCAAAGGGCCCATTATGGATTGAGCCCAGGCGCGGATACGCTCAAGATAAGCAGGCGCTTTCTCTAGCAGTCGTGTGAATTGATCGTGAATAATCGGCCACAGAGTAAGCGCGATTAATGCTGTGACTAAAATTAGAACACAATATCCAATCAAGACTGAAACAGTTCTTGAAGGTCCTTTGCTCTCTACCCAGCTGACTAATGGGTTTCCGACATAAGCCAGCAAAAAAGCTGCAATAAATGGTGTCAGTATTGGAGAAATTAAATATACAAATACAGCAAAAACAACTGCGGCCAGAACCCAGGCAAGCGTTCGCTTATCCATATCGCTTATCCATATTATGCAGTGTCTTCATTGCAATTCTTCAGTAATTTTCAATTTACCGCTCACTATACTACTACCAGCCTCTAAAATTATCATATCCAATGTAGCGCTGCACCAATTGAGGAAATTACAATCAAATTGTCCCCAATGTTCTGCGAATAGTTAATAAAAGACTCTAAACCTATTACTGTCGAAAAAGGCAAACCAGGCGCTTACCTGCTGCCAACGTTGAGGCTAGCCAAAACGATTGCTGACAGTGTCTTCTAACTTTTCAATTCTTTGAGTGATGGCAAGTCGGTCTGCAGATGTAAAAGGCGCCTGTTCGAGGTTTTCGTGAATAAGCTTAGCCTGGTTTATAAGCGCAACGGTCTGGTGTTTCCTGGGTACCAGACCGGCGAGCTGAGTCAATACTTCTATCACACGTATTAACACATCAACATGAGCTGCTGCATTTTGCCGTATTTGATCAAACCCTGCATCTACCAGACCACTGTATGTGGTTCTATCAACCAGTAACTTGGGTATTCCTTTGTCGTTTTTTATGAGCACAGATGGAATCTTCTTCTTAGACATTAGATTAATAAGTGAGCCTACGCTATCAATGCATGTCATTGCGGTAAACGTGTCGTTAATACCAGGTGATAACGCACGCATTGCGATTTCAACTAATTGCCTAACGATATGCTCCAGATCCTGCTGCGGTGTCCGCGTGCCTCCAATAGTGCAAAACTCTCCATCAATGGCTTCAGTCACATCCACATCCGAAACGTCAGCTACATGAATGTATAGAGGAGTTCCAGTCAACACATAGTCACCGGCTCTGTGCAAAACTTGTATCAGTAAATTCTGCGCTTCAGCCAATTCTAATAAGCTTTCGTAGTCAACAAACCTTATATAACCATCTTGTTCGGATAAGGTTTGAATTGCATTATTTTCCAAGCGTGTTTTAAATTTTGAAATAGCAAACGATTCATCTTCCTCTACCGCATCTTCGTGAAAAGTAAAAAGTGAATCAGCGCGTAATTTCATCTCATTTGCTACCTCAGAGATAACAGAATCAACTTGGATAGAAACTGATATGTGATGAATAAAAAGCACCAGCAAGACCAAGTCTATGATTGTTAGCAACAACACCGTAAACAAAGTTGCTATAGGAATGTAATTGCTGTTGGACAATACTGTGATTATTTGCATGGAAAGCATGCAATATAGAAAAGTGGCGACGAAAAAGCCCAGAACAGTCTGGGTAAAGCGATCTCGCATAAAGGTTCTAATCAGTCTGGGACCAAACTGCTGAGATGCCAGGGTAAGCGACGCGATGGTGATAGAAAAGGATACACCCGCCACACCCAGGATGGCTGCAGCTGTGGTCGATAGCAACGAACGAATACTCTCGATTTCGGCGAAATAAAGCCAGTTCCCCTCTTTCCATTGCATATTGGGCACTATCTGAGAATCTACCCAGAGATTAAACAGCGCTACAAAAATGCTCAGCACAATCATCAGACCTGGTATGGCCCAGAATGAGGCACGCACATATTCAGCAAAGTCGGCTATATGACGTCGACCATTGCTAATGCTGTTACTAATTATGTTCGCCATACTTAACACAAAATCCTGATAGAGATTCGAGTGTAAAATCCCAATTCCCAAGCGCTACGGCGAGTGATCATAGCCGATAAGTGATTCTCAGTAGCTATTGAAGTATTGGACTACTCCGCGAAACAATATTTGTTGTACCAATTTCTACAGAATAGTAAATACTACGCTAATCGAGGTTAAGCTATAACGAGGACTTTGAGGTATTAAAAAATCAAACAAGACAAAATCATTAAAAAGTGCTGCATAATCTACAGGTGCACACACCGACCACACTGGATAACATGCTCGACCACTATTGTGCAGGAGGTGGACAGTGTGCAGGAGGTGGAAAGCCGTTTTTACCCGGAAAGTCTGGCGCCAGGTTGCGAGCGTTGGGCATTTTCACCCATAACCTGACCAACTTACGGCGTTTGTCTTTTTGTTCAAAATCTTCGAAGCTGGTGCGAGAATGCATCACAGAATAGTTATTCGCCAACAATAAATCACCTGGCTCTAACATTATGTCTAATCGTAATTCCTGACTGTGCAATATTTCATCAAACTTATCCAGTGCCTCTATTTCAACACGTGACAATGGCCTGTCTTGAAGCTCGGCACCAAGCTCAATATATTGGCGCAGATAACGACAACTTAATTTGCCATCATGAAAACTGAATACAGGGGCTTTGTTAGATGAATCTTCACCTAAATGCGCGTAATACATTGGCCTGTAAAACACCCCCAGATACTCAGGATAGTGTTGCAATAGTTCATTATAGATTGCTCCACAACTAACCAGGCTAGTAAGACCGCCTGATTTAGCAGGACGGATACACATAAGACCAAACACATCAGACAAATCAGTGTGGTATGGCAAATAAAGATTTGTCTCGTAAACTCGTGTCTCTTTCTTGGTAATATCTCCAACGTTTTCAACTTTACCCAACAATTCGCCTTTCAGGTTCTGACATACAGGTTTTCCTAAATGCAGACCAATCCCATAGTTAATGATGTCAATGTCATCACTGCTGTACTTATCAATCGGTAAGCCACGTAGCAACAAAAAGCCTTTTCCGTTTTCCAGTTCCTCAGAATACTGATCAAAATCTGATTCAAGATCGTGTATCGGAAAATCATTTTTCGAAAAGTCTGGAAACCGCTGGTCATTTGACTTAACGCATTGAAGCGCCTGATCGATACAACGTATTGCAGAGTCTGATAGTTGAATTTTCCAGGTATCATCACCACCTAACTCTGCACCAGCTAACTCTGAACCAAGCCAGGCAGCAGGCCCATTCACTTTTTCTTTAAGTATTAAACTCATGTTTACACTTCCAGTGCGCGACAATTAAATAGGTGCACAGCTAATAAATACGCTGCTGCGAATTTTTGATTTTTACAGGATTAGCGATTTCCAATACGCGCGTTCTCGATTCATCATCAATTAATGATACGCTGGCATATCTTCCAAGAATCGTATCAATTTCTTTTAAATGCGGCATTATTGATTCTTTGTCCTTTGGTTGAATATCGCTCTGATTTATCGTTCTTAGGATGTTAATACTTGCGCTATTTAGGCTGTTGTTTTGACGACGAGTCGGATTGTCGTGAGCGGTGGTCAATCCAAACAGTGCAATTACCTCCTGGACCATATCACCTTTGTACTCAAAAGCAGAAACATGTTCGACACCAAACACCGACTGGCATTCGGTAAAAAACCCTTGATAATCCAGATGCTTTGAAAACCATGGAATATCCAGCATATCTGAAAATGACAAGTCAACACCGTAGCATGGATTGCCTTCAATCTTTGGATTACGAATACACTGCTTATAGTAGCTTTCTATAAACTGAATCGGCTCACGAAACCACACCCAGACACGTACATCGAATAACACACTTAATTCAACCAGTACTTTTTTGGATTGCTCTGGAATATCCCACCAATAATTGTAGATGCCTTCAGAGGACAAAACGACGGTGTGAGTATTATCGTCGACTTGAGAAAGAACATTCTTAAAATTTTCAAGGAAGAAGTCTAAGTGATTTGTAATCAGGTTTTTCTCAAACCATTGATGTTTTGGCGCTGAGCGATTAGTTATCATTCTCAGATTGTGTGGATAAAGTATTCCCTTTCCTCTTAGCTTTCGTTGTCTTTTATCTAGATAAGTCTGCAGGCTTGTCGTGCCGGTTTTTGGGGTTCCAGCATGAATAAGGAGCTTTATCTTTTTCTGATGTAGTTGCTCGATTGGCTTTAGCAATTCAGCCAGCTCATAGAAAAATGTTGTTTTTTTGTTATCCACCACGATGCACTATCTCTTGAAGCTTTACCGCGTAATAATTAGTTATACGATAGGTAAGCATGATCAATCAGCGTTTCAATTTGTCTCAATCACCCCTTAACACAATAATTAATTTGTGAATAAGCAAGGTCGATATTACAGCAAACGCACTGGTGCTTAGCTTGAGCATAAGCGGCGTACCCGAGTTCGAACAATCGTTTGCGCATACCGCCAGCAACATTGTTAACGAGATGACGAGTAATGTCATGCTTACAATGAACTGGTAAATCAGTTTGGTAGCCGGGTTCATACTTTTTTATAATTCCCATTTACAGCACGTCGAAAATCGAATCGTATCAGATTAACGGATTGTTTAGCCAGTAATTTGACTGGTAAGCATTAATTGGGAAACTGCGCGGAAACGGATAGAGGGATGCGTGCAAGATTTGATATTTTGCTAATCAAATTATCGTTTGTCAGTGGCCAGCGTTGGTTTCAGCAATTCTTAGTTTTAAGTAATCGACTTCGATATCGACGGTTGTTTTAATCATAAATTTAAATACGTCAACCGTATGCTCGGTGGGCAGATCATAGTTTTCTGCTAACCTCGCCGCTATTTCCAAAACCTGCTCCTCGCGATCTCTGCGCACGATGTACTGCAACATTTGTTCGCGGTCACCATTGGTCGCGAGAAAATTGTCGGTCATTTCCAAAAACTTGGATTCAGCAACCGCTTTACCCAAGTTGACCCGTTCCATTATCGCCAGCAAAGCGAGCACATCAGTAGTGACGGTTTCGCCGTACGTTGATGAATCATCGCCCGAGCGACAGGCATTTTCTACCCACAGTCGATAGAATGCCAGCACCTTGTCGCCAACACCGCTGGGCATAACTTTTATCGGACTATTGGGTTTCTCACGTGCGATAACTGATTTAACCATGGAGATATCGGTAAACGCATCTTGCGATGCAAACGCATAGCGCCCCAGCTCGGCATGATTGCGTTCGCATACAGACAGTTCGTAGGCAAGTAGGGTTCTCTCAGGGTGGCCAATGACTAAGCCAGGTTCATAAACCGGCGCATTCACAAGAAACCGGCTGCGCTTTTTCAACGCTATAACGATTTCATTAGCAAGAATATCCAGCCCCGGGCGAATAGTGCGAGCCAAGTCGAGATCAGGATGGTTTTGTTCAGACATTGTCATTAGATCGCTATCATAACAAGCCATAAGAATTTATGCTTCATTGTATAATTGGGGTATTCCAAAGTTGACGCCATGAGGCAGACATGTTCCTTCGCCGGGTTACCGATAATAACAAAGCGTTAGCAGTAAGTTTTATGTTCTTCAGCCTCTGTTTTAATCCTGTATTCGCAGAAGAAAAAATCGGCGCACCCCTGATAACAACTGCAGATTCATCGCTTTCCTGGGAAACACAGGCCTATTGGACGGGTGTTATCAACGGTATCACATTCGAGCGTTTCTTCACCCCCAACGATGCATGGCATGTGCGCTTCGGCTTACAGCGAATCCGCCACGAAGATTATGGCGTACACGATGATGAACGCGGCGACGGATATGGTGGCTCACTAGGCTACCGGCGATATTGGTCGAGTGGACTAAGCGTAGGTGCAAGGGTAGATCTGTGGCAAAATTCGATTAAATGGACAGACTCTCTCGGAACCTCATCTGAACGCACTGGTGTAAGTGAAGTCACTGTTTTGCAGCCGGTGGTCGAATCAAGCTGGCGCAAAGTTGTCTCATCCAATTGGTTTGTTCAACCAAGCGCAGCATTAGGTGCTGAAATCAATATAGTCACGGAAGGTAAAGACACTGGGCAAGGGGTTATCTGGTTGCTTGCTGTTAGTCTGGGTCGATACCTTCGATAACCTAGCAAAAAAGACTTGTCATCGTGATTCGACGCGCCATCAAATCTTATGGCTACTTTATTTACGATTTATAGTTAAAACAAATCAGATATACTCACTTGATTTTTAAAGGGATAGTATTCGTGAACCATGAAACGGTTGGTAACGGTTAAACTACAAGCACACGTAGCCATAGTCACCATTGATTATCCACCCGTAAACGCGCTTTCCCATGTTGTTCGATCGGGTTTAGAAGAAGCTGTTGCACAAACCGAGTCTGACCCATTGGTGAAAGCAGTCGTGCTCCACTGCAACGGCCGTACTTTTATAGCCGGAGCAGATGTAAAGGAATTTGGGCAGCCGCCTGTAAAGCCACTCTTAGCTGATGTTATCAAAGCTATAGAAGGCGCTGGCAAACCGTGGATCGCAGCCATGCATGGCAATGCGCTTGGTGGTGGTTTAGAAGTAGCGCTGGCGTGCCACTACCGAATAGCCACTCATGACACCAAGCTGGGATTACCCGAGGTTAATCTGGGCCTCATACCTGGCGCTGGTGGAACAGTAAGACTACCTCGCTTAATAGCAATGGAAAATGCCCTGTCGTTAATCACAAGCGGAAAACCTGTTGTAGCTAAAGCAGCCGCGCATTCCGGCTTAATAGACCTGAGCATTGATGACGATTTGTTATCTGCAGCAATCGTTTTTGCTCAGGAAAAATCCAGGCTGCCAACCCCAACACCGTTACTATCCAGACCCGTAGTACAACCACTTGATAAAAATGCTGCAGCGGATGCAATCACTACACTGAAAAAAAAATCGCGTGGACAACAATCACCAGTAGTGGCAGCAGAAGTTATCATAAACGGTGCACAACTTAACGCAGAACAAGCACTGGCCGAAGAACGCGCAACGTTCGAAAAGCTGCGCGATGGAGAGCAATCCAAAGCTTTACGACATCTGTTTTTTGCTGAGCGTTCAGCGTCAAAAGTACCAGAAACCCATGGCGTTGCTACACGTAAGCACGATATTATCGGTGTGATTGGTGGAGGCACAATGGGTGCTGGTATTGCAGCATCTACCCTGCTCTCTGGACGTCAAGTTACCCTTATAGAACAAAGCCAACTGTTGCTGGATAAAGGCCTTCAAAGCGTTCAACGCATACTTGATGAAAGCCTTAAACGCAGACTGATAAAACCGGAACGACACAAAAAACTTCTGGGTATGCTGATGGGATGCACAGACTACAGTGCATTGTCTGATGCAGATTTGGTTATAGAAGCTGTGTTTGAAGATATGAGTGTTAAACAAGCAGTGTTTCAGGCACTTGAAAAAGCAGCCCGCCCTGATACCGTTTTAGCAACCAATACGTCGTACCTTGATGTTAACGACATCGCCAAGACTCTTCAAGACCCATCGCGCGTTGTCGGACTGCATTTCTTTTCGCCTGCCCATATTATGAAACTAGTCGAAGTTATACGAACCGACTCTGCAGCACCCGATGTGTTAGCAACTGCCCTGAGCTTTGCAAAGTCTCTTGGTAAAACCCCAGTTCCAACTGGTGTCTGTGACGGCTTTATTGGTAATCGCATTATGTCTGCTTACCGATTGGCCTGCGAATGCATGCTGGAAGACGGCGCACAACCTTGCGAGATTGACGGCGCCATGAAATCGTTTGGGTTTCCTATGGGCATATTCGAGATGCAAGACTTGGCGGGACTGGACATAGGCTGGGCTGCCAGAAAACGCAGAGCCCCTACACGCGAGCCGGCCGAACGCTATGTCAATATCCCCGATCTAATTTGCGAACAGGGCAGATACGGACGCAAGACCGGCTCTGGTTATTATCTCTATAGCGATGGCAAAACGGCCACGCCAGACAAATGGGTCGAGGATTTGATTGTTAGTGAATCAAATCGCAAGGGAATCAAGCGCACCGGCCTCTCAGAGAACAAAATCATGGAGACAATCCTTTTCACAATGCAAAGCGAAGGTAGAAACATTATTGCCGAAGGGATTGCACAGTCTGGCGACGCTATTGATGTTGTTATGGTGCTTGGGTATGGATTTCCCCGCTGGCGCGGTGGTCCCATGTTTCTTGATCAGAACCATCCGGAAAGTTTGGACCAGCACGACTGTTCTTGAATCCGGAACGGCCTGTTGTCGGATGACCATTAGCAGGCAGATTTAACCTAAAACTGAATTTGAGAAAATAGGTAGATTTAAAGGACCACGGAATTTACGGCTGAACTAAAAGCCTATGATCACTCAGCTTGCTCATTAGCCGCCTCACTGGCCGCCTCACTGGCCGCTAACCACTTCCCAAGCTCAGAGGCTTCCAGAATTTTATGCGGATGATCGGCATTGATAACACTTTGTGGCATGGAAGCGTGACGTGCCTCGTCGGGGTCCTGCACGATTGTAATGCCACCCATATCGTAAATCACCTGGGCTCCGCGCATGCCATCCTTTAACGTTCCCGAAAGCACCACACCTATCGTGTTCTCCTGATAACTTGCAGCTGTTGTCATAAACAATGCATCTATCGAAGGTCGAAATCCAGATTCACGCACCAGCGGTGATAAACGCAAGTTGTCACCCATAACCAGGCCGTGTATCGCTCCTGGCAAGAGAAACGCGGTTTGACCGACTAACTTCTCACCATCAACCGCTATCTTTACAGTAATCTTAATTTCGTCTTTGAGTTGTAATACCTGTAACAACTGGGAGTCAGGGCCACTATGAGAGGCAACGACTATGGGGTACGAGAACGTCGCTGGGATCTCTGCCAAAAGATCAATAAGAGCTTTCAGGCCCCCCGCCGAACAGCCGATAACTACAATCTTGTTCATTGATCTAATCCGCTAGTGCGCTTTTTCAGCTCACATCATAACATCGAGAGTGTTATAGCCCACTTTGCCACTGAATTTTCATGCTGTCTGCTGGAAAGTTACCGGTCAAAGCCTGATTGATTTCTTCGAACGGTAATTTATGAGTGGTGATTTTTCCAATATCACTGCCAAATTCTTTTATCACACTAATAGCTTCGGGGATATTGTGGTTAAGCGAGTGAGACCCGACCAAACTTAATTGGCGTCTGAACACTTCAAATGGGCTGATCTGTACTGTTGCTTCAGATGGACAAACGCCAAAATACAACCCGACACCACCGTTACTGATGTAATCAGTCATCTTTTGAGCAACACTGGGTACGCCAGTTGCGTCAACCACCAGATCGGTACCGTGCTTAAGGGCATCAACCTCTGCACTGCCGACAGCTATTGGTTTAAATCCGAAACTCTCGACCAACGATAATCGAGATTCGTTTAAATCTACAATGGATATATCTTTAACGCCTCGCACTTGCATACCAACTGCAAGGAGCAAACCCATCGGGCCACCGCCAAAAATCAGTGCATTGTCAGCGTCGACAGCTCTGGAGGCATCAAGCCCATTTAGCACACAACCCATAGGTTCTGCCAACGCGGCAAGCTCAAACGGCATGTCACCAATATTGTGTAAAGCCGAACTATTGACCACACTTTTTTCGGCAAACCCACCATGTTTAGTTACCCCATAGGCGCCCAGGTTTTCACACAAGTGTGCCCAGCCTTTTTTACACGCACGACAATTCCCACACTCAAAATTAGGGTCGACCACAACCCGGTCACCAACACTAAAACCTTCAACCCCTGAGCCGACCGCGGACACTTCACCGGCGTACTCATGCCCTGGCACTAACGGGAACGCGAAAACCTGGCTAGTAAAGAATTACCAGAAACTATCGTGTCACAATATTTTAGTGAACGGGATTTTAGTAATTTAAACGTTTCAGCTGATCAATTGGCTGCAGATCATATCGCCCTGTGCACTCAGCGATATTATGAAGCTTGCGGCTATAAGTAACAAGCACTGTTCCCAAGAGGTAACCTTGCAGTAAACACTTGGCACTATCACGATATAGGCGACCATGGTAACGTGATCTCATATGCTTAGTATGCAAAGGTTTTTCAACTCGAATATGAATAAGACAAATAATATCAAGTCGATAAAGTATTTCATGCGTTCAAATATCGTCTACTCAGCCTGTTTATTTCTCGTTTTACAAACAAGCTTCACCTCCGGCGCTCTCGCTCAGACACACTCAAGTGAAAAACGCGACATTACCGTCGTTCAGGTGTCATCGGGACTCGACCACCCGTGGTCTATGGCATTCATATCAGCAAACGACTGGCTAATAACAGAGCGATCAGGTTCATTACGTCGTGTCATTGATGGACGCTTGCAATCTGAATCTATACAAGGCCTGCCAAAGATTGCCGCTACAGGTCAGGGAGGATTGTTGGATGTGGTGCTTCACCCTGAATTTGATTCTAACCAGTGGGTGTACATTTCCTACACAGCCAAACAAGGCTCGGGCTACGGCACTGAAGTGGCTCGTGGCAAGCTGATTGACAATGCGCTAACAGAGGTCGAAGTTATCTTTAAAGCGCTACCTAAAGTCAGAGGCGGACGCCACTTCGGCTCAAGAATGGTGTTTGATGACCGAGGCTATTTATTTGTATCACTGGGTGATCGTGGCAACAAGGAACAAGCTCAGCAACAGGACAAACACATTGGCACTATTGTGAGAATACACGATGACGGCGCTATACCAAGCGACAATCCATTTGTGAATACCGCCAATGTGCGACCAGAGATTTACAGCTTTGGCCATCGCAACGTGCAAGGCATGGTGTTCGATAAAAATACCAAGACACTGTGGGCACACGAACACGGCCCACAAGGTGGCGATGAGCTAAACAATATCCTGGCGGGACAAAACTATGGATGGCCAACCATAACTTATGGCGCTAACTACGTTACCGGAACAAAAATCGGAGAAGGCACAGACAAGGACGGCATGCTGCAACCAACGACTTACTGGGACCCCTCTATTGCGCCCTCAGGCTTGGCCATTGTCGAGGGGAATCGCTACCCTGAGTGGCAAGGTAATTTACTTGTGGGTGCATTAAAATATAAGATGATCGCTCGACTCGAGCTCGACAAAGGATCAGTCAAACAAGAAGAGCGTATCCTAAATGGTCACTATGGTCGCATACGCGATATACGCCAGGGACCTGACGGATATCTATATTTTTTAACTGATGAAGACAATAGTGGTGTCTACCGAATCGAGTAACTACCTACCAATCATTGCAATATACTTGCGATTTAAGGTTTGGCGATTTAAGTAATGTCGATTTAAGCTTCAACAACCTTGAGACTATCACCATGGAAAGCAATCCTATCAGTCGATATCCTGTACCCGATATTAACGACCTTCCGGACGACATTAAAAAAACGATACTTGCTGTTCAGGAAAAAGCTGGTTTTATTCCTAATGTATTTCTGACACTAGCCCATCGACCAGATGAATTCCGCGCATTCATGGCATACCACGATGCGCTAATCGAAAAAGAAAGTGGCCTGACACAAGCTGATAAGGAAATGATCATCGTTGTTACATCCAACGATAACAGTTGCCAATATTGTGTCATTGCACATGGCGCCATCCTGCGCATTAGAGCCAAAAACCCACTCATTGCTGATCAGGTAGCGGTTAACTACCGAAAAGCCGACATCACACCACGCCAAAAAGCCATGCTGAGCTTTGCGATTAAAACATCGAACGACTCTAAGTCTATATCAGATGCAGACTTTGAAGATTTACGTAGTCATGGTTTCGAAGATGAAGACATCTGGGATATCGCCGCTATTACTGCATTTTTTGGTTTGTCTAACCGCATGGCAAACTTTATGTCGATGCGCCCTAATAATGAATTTTATTCGATGGCGCGATAACACGAATATAACCTTGGACCGGCGCCGTGCTTAGCCTTAAAATCCCTCCTCCCATTGTTGGCCTGGTTACAGTTACGCTTATGTGGTCGTGTCGCTACGCCGTTCCTGAGTGGTCTGTTAGCAATGCCACCTTCAAATACGCTGCTATTGTCCTGGTGATAGTTGGCCTTTTAATCGAATTACTTTCAGTTTTTCGTTTTTTTCGCGCTAAAACCACCATCAATCCACTTAAGCCTGAGCGTAGCAAAAAACTGGTTACAACCGGGCTGTATCGCTACAGTCGAAATCCAATGTATGTTGGAATGTTGGCGATGTTATTCGGATTTGGGCTTTGGCTTGGACACCCGCCTGGGCTGTTAGTGCTTATCTTTTTCGTTTGGTATATCACCACTTTTCAAATTAAGCCAGAAGAGCACATATTGCTAGAGAAATTTGGGAAAGAGTATCAGGCCTACCAATTGCGGGTTCGACGCTGGATTTAGGCCATTGTCACAGCGATTAACTGGTCTTGTAAAATATGTTCATCGTTGTCATTAACTGACGGTTTTCTTTGGTATATTGATCAATATGAAAAAAATATTCATCATTACTATCCTGGCCAACGACAGGCCCGGTATTGTCAAGACAATCTCCGAAGTTTTAGTTGCCCATGGTGCCAGTTGGATAGACAGCCAAATGAGCAACATGGATGATAAGTTTGCTGGCCTCGTTCGGATTTCTGTGCCAGCAGATAATGCGGCCGAACTAAACAAAGCAATGCAGGGTTTGCACGATGCAGATAATAAACTCCACTTGTTGATCGAAGAGGCTATCGAGACGGCCAAGGAGACGGCCAGTGAGGTGGTTAGTAAAAATAAATCTGATCATTCTCATCACGATCTAAAGTTGGAACTTGTTGGTGCTGATCGACCCGGAATTATCGATGATATTACCAGCGTCCTGGTCAGATCAAACGTCAATATAATAAAGCTACAGTCTGAACAACGTGAGGCACCTATGAGCTCTGAAACACTGTTTTGGGCCAGGCTGCATTTGGGCTTGCCAAACAGCACTGACCAGGAAAAAGTACAGCAGGCCCTAGAGGAACTATCTGATAAATTAATGGTTGACATAGTTATCGAGTAAGCTGTCAATACCACGGTGCGTGCTTTGCAAGTAACCGAAAAAAACGTTATTCCATAATGGCCTACACATACGCAGCCAGGGCGTTGAGCGTTGCAGATCGGTAGCTAGCACCAAACTTTATCGCATGAACAACTAAAGGTGCCAATTGGTGTAAAGCAACCCGGTCTCTCCAGCCTGACTGCAAAGGATACACTTCATGGTATGCAGCGAAGCACGCTTTCCCATACCCGCCAAATAACTGCATCATGGCAAGATCAAACTCTCTATGACCACCATGCGCTGCCGGGTCGATTAACCAACTCTGGCCTGTACTGTCAACAACCCTGTTTCCAGCCCAAAGATCACCGTGCAACAAACTCGGTGGCTCTTCGGCAGCGCCAAATTCATCCAGCTTTGCGCACACTTTTTCAAGCTTAGCGATGCAATGTGAGTCCAGTGCTTGTTTGTCCTGCGCCAGCTTCGCTAACGGCAACAGGCGTTCGTTTGCGTAAAACTCTGTCCAGCTTTTGCAAGAGTGGTTTGGCAACGCCTGACTCCCCGTGGTTCGACTATCTGGTCGTCCAAAGCAGGAAAATTTTTCGCTGTGCAATCGCGCTAACTGCCGACCAAACTGCATATCCGTTTGCGCATCGCCCTGACCAATCTCCACCCATTGCAATACAAGAAAAGGCGGCTTGTCGCTAACTGCATACACCTGCGGCACGTTTACCTGTCCACTGTCGCGCAACCAATTAAGTCCCGCCGCCTCCGTTGTAAAAAAATCAGGTGGCGGATTATGGTGCGTTTTAACAAAAACTACTTGTTTATCAGAAAGCACAGCCTTGAAGGCTTGCGCAAAATCCCCGCCACCCAATGGATACAGGCTGACGATGGTTTCGCCCAGAGCGTTTTCAGCCGCTTTTTTCCATTCATCTTTCATAGATTAACCTATTGTTTTACTGGTTATTTTAAGGATTTCTGTGCACTTAACACAATTTAATTAAATTAATTAACCCCGTTTTCGCCTCTCCAGCGTCATTACCTATACAAACCACTTCATTGGATTTCAACATGCGAAAACAGATACTCGTTCAAACCATAGCCACAAGCGTCACCGTATTAATTGTTGGTCTCGGTTGCTCTTCAAACCAGACAGATGATTCGTCTGAGCTTGTTAGCACGCAACTTCATAGCAATACAATTGATAGCAGCAATGAATCGCGAAACAAAGCAGTTGCCAAATCATCGCAACAGATGGAATATTATTCTGAAGTACCACAAGCTGATCTAGCCGCGATGCCTAAAGCCGATGCCAGCATGGGTATCTCAGCACAGTCGGGAATAAAGCAAAGCATAGCCATACAACCAGTGCCAGATGTTAGGCAAAGACGATTAGACATCATCTGGCCAACACATGAAAAAAACACAGAAAATTATCAAGCCGCTGCAACCAACCCCATAATACGGGTCGCCGATGAATCTACCTCCACTTTCAGTATTGATGTAGACACAGGAGCGTATTCTAATATGCGACGTTTTTTAAATGCCGGCCAACTACCACCAACCGACGCCATTAGAGTTGAAGAACTACTCAACTACTTCAGCTACAACTACCAGGCACCTGACTCTATAGAAACGCCTTTTTCTATTCACACAGAAATTGCCACAACACCTTGGAACAATGAAACGCGATTACTACACATTGGTCTAAAGGGCTATAACATTGACGCCGAAGACAGGCCACCAGCTAATCTGGTTTTTCTGTTGGATGTTTCAGGCTCCATGGCTGCAAACAACAAACTAGGCTTATTGAAATCTTCACTGCTTATGCTTAGTAAAGAACTCAGCGAGAAGGACAAAGTCAGTATTGTGGTGTACGCCGGAGCCTCGGGCACTGTTCTCGAACCTACCGACGGTAACGACTACCGAGCTATTGAGCGAGCGCTTAACAAGCTAAACGCCGGAGGTCCCACCAATGGCGAAGCCGGTATTGAGCTGGCCTATTCCATGGCCGAACAGGCTATGTCAAATAAAAGCATCAACCGAATTGTTCTGGCAACTGATGGCGACTTCAATGTTGGTGTCAGCGATATCGACAAACTAAAGCAACTGATAGAAGACAAACGCAAGTCCGGCATTGCTGTTACTACGCTGGGATTTGGTACTGGCAACTACAACGACCACTTAATGGAACAATTGGCTGATGTTGGTAATGGCAACTATGCCTATATTGACACCTTGAGTGAAGCACGCAAGGTACTGAGCGAGGAATTAACTTCGACGCTTCTCACGATTGCCAAAGATGTCAAAATTCAGGTCGAATTCAATCCGGCGCAAGTATCTGAGTACCGTCTGCTTGGCTATGTTAATCGTCATCTTGCCAATGAAGACTTTGCCAATGATAAAGTTGATGCTGGTGAAATAGGCGCAGGCCACACCGTAACCGCTTTGTACGAGATAGCCATGGTGGGTGAAAATGGTGATCGACACTCACCATCACGCTATCAAAATAACAATATGGAAACTGACCCTGCAAACCTTGAAAACGCTGGGGAGCTCAACGATGGCAACCCGATAAGCGGGCTGACAGGCGAGTTGAGGAACGAGATAGCGGAAGTTAGACTCCGCTTTAAACAACCAGATCAGAACAAAAGCCAGCTCAGCTCGCAAATTGTTTTAAAACATGAACTGATAGATGATCTTGATGACACTAGCGACAACTTCCGATTCTCAGCAGCGGTTGCCGGATTTGGTCAACTGCTCAAAAAAAACAAGTATCTGGAAGATTTCGACTTTGACGACACAGCTGAATTAGCTGCCAGTGCAAAGGGCCAGGATAGATTCGGTTACCGAGCTCAATTTGTTAGCTTGGTAGGCTTGGCATCAAGCCTTTATCAGCAGAGAGTAGCTGCAAATCATGGCTTGGATGAGAAAGCAGGAAAAGAACCAAACGAGGACCAGGACGATAACTCTGGCGAGTTTTCCGTTGGGAACGATAACGCAGACCTTGAAGGCTGATAAACTGGTCTAATCAACGACTGCACTTTAGCTTGTACTGCGTTAACACTGGGTTTACTTCGTGTTTACGCGCATGCGAAAGTGCAGTTTGATTTACCGACTGACAAATGGACACTGCAACCAACCTATCAGACGCATCTGACACCGACTTGATGCTCATGTATCGAGATGGGAATCTCGATAGCTTCAATGAACTATACAAGCGTCACCGTACACCGTTATACCGATACATACGTAATAGTTGCGCAACTGAGGCCCTGACCTCAGATTTATTTCAAGATGTTTGGTCGAGGGTTATCAATGGGCGGCAAGGCTACTCAAGCAGCTCACCATTCCAGTCTTGGCTCTACCGTATTGCACGAAACAGGCTTATTGATTTTTATCGATCCAATCAGGTTAATCCAGTAGCGTTTGCAGAAGCACTGGACAGTGAATCACAGGTACACCAACTACAGAATCCGCTACAGCCCGATGAACTGAGCGAATTAAGCGCCAGAAGAGATGCTTTGTCCGCGGCGCTCAACACGCTGCCCGTTGAACAAAGAGAGGCCGTGCTATTGCGGCATATCGCAGGCTTTAATTTACAAGAAATCGCCGAACTGGTCGATGAGAATTCGGAAACCGTAAAAAGCAGATTGCGATACGCATTCACGAAATTGCGAAAACAATTGAGGGCGCTCTCATGAGCAACACTTCTGGCAATAATAATAAGCATCAGGATAACTTGAATGATGATGATATCAGTGCCTTGTTTGCAGCTGACGAACAACAGTCGCCTGCCGAACTCGACTCACAGATTTTAAGCTACGCAAAGTCGGCCCAAACAGAGACGATCACACACAAACGCGAAACGTTTTTTCAGCGGTATACACCACTAATAAGCACGGCGGCTGTAGTGGCATTAGCGATAGCAATCACCCCTTTGCTCATGAACGCACCTCAATTAGCGCAAGATCAGGATAGCTATGCTGATGCATCGGCTGTCGATGCCGAAGAACTGGGCGCAACTGCGAGCAACGAACAGTCAAAGCCCGAAAGCGTCGCAAGCTCATTAGAACAAGATCGTAGAGAAATTGAAGGCGTTGTCTCTGAAAGCGACAACATTGAAATTGCAAGCTCCGAACCCACAAGTTCAAAAAAAGCGATACGGACAGATTCATCCCGTTCGCTAACCAGTGTTCCACAAACTGACTCTCAAGTTGCGCAATCTAATAGTTTCAACGCTGGTGTGTCATCAACAGCGGAGCCTGTGGTAGATCCGCAAGCCAGTGCAGATAACTCGACTGAACAATCTTCGACTAAGCAATCCGCGGCTGAGCAGTCCGCGGCTGAACAATCCGCGGCTGAACAAGGCACAGCTCCAATAGCAGAAAACATGGCAGACAGCGCTGTTGGCAATGAAGTTGCGAACATAGCAGCTGGAAAATCGGAACAAGACAATAACAGCCCAATTTTTCGGTTAAACCCAAAGCGCTGGATAACCGAGATTAATCGCTTATTTAATGAAGACAAGCTAACTCAAGCCAGGCAAGAATTAAAACTGTTCAGGGAAAAGCACCCTGATCACCCTAACGAAGCTTTGTTGTCAGAAGAGCTTCAGAGAACCAACACCGATGAGTCGGATTGATCGAAGCTAACACACGTCGCACGAAATCCCGCTGGATCACGCATTTTTTCCCGGATTAGTTCAGGTTCTGACACCTAAGCTGTAAATTAAGGTTAACAGCTGTGTAGTTTCACGAGTGCTGCTGCCGATAGTCTACATACTTATAGTTGGTTATCGTAATCAGCCGCAACCGAGACAAATCTATGCATAAGAAATTAGCACTCAGTATTGCATTCCTGACAATGCTCTTTTTTTCCACCCAAGCGACAGCAGCAGAATTAGTGAACATCAATAAAGCCTCTGCCGCAGCAATTCAACAAAACCTTGTTGGTATAGGTCCAATCAAAGCTGAGGCCATTGTCAAATTCCGAAGTAAAAACGGTAAATACAAATCTCTTGCTGACCTGCAAGGTGTAACTGGCATAGGTCCGGCACTGATCAAAAAGAACAAGCGCTACCTGTCACTATCAAAAGGTGTGGTATCTGGTGATGACAAAGCGTATGCCACCGCTAAAAAGCAAGCAGGAAAATCAAAGTCCACTGGCACAAAGAAGAAATCTACAGCAAAGAAAAAGACAAACTCAAAGGTAACATCGAAAACCAAGGCAGAGTCAAAGAAAAAAACCAACGCTAAAACAAAGTCAAAAACAAAGTCAAAAACAAAGTCAAAAACAAAGTCAAAAACAAAGTCAAAAACAAAAAAAGATTCTAAATCTAAAGCTGCGGACTCAAAAAAGAAGAAAAAGAAAAAGAAGAAGAAAACGTCTAAATCTACTACCTGATTACAAACGTAAAACCCGCCTACAGCTGATCGCAGCTCCAGCCTGCGATCAGCCTTACACGGCACCGAGACTGCAATTCAAGCAAATCCTCACAGACTAAAACCAGAACAAAGGCATTATCGTGCTGTTTTATCTCATTTAATAGCACTTGTGGCAGTATTAATGCACCTCACCTCTGCATAAAGCACAACATATCAAGACCAACTATTATGGCCAGATCAGTCAGACTACTTGCGGTTTTAAAACAACAGCTCAAAACTCAGGGCATCACCTACAAAAAACTTGCTCAAGAATTGGAGCTGAGCGAATCAGCAATAAAACAAATGTTCGGTGCCGACAACATGTCACTCAAACGTATGGATGCCATTTGCGAAGTACTGAAACTGGACATCAGTGACCTGGTGATGATCAGCGATGAACTTGAAAACAAAATAGAACTACTGACCGCCGAGCAAGAAGCCATTCTGGTAAGCGAAGCTAAACTGTTGCTGGTAGCTTATTGCGTTGTCAATCATTGGACATTTGATGAAATCACTACGCGTTATGATCTCACTGAACCCGAATGCATCACCCAGTTGGTCAAGCTGGATAAAATGAACCTGATTGAACTGTTACCAGGTAACCGGATTAAGCCACTGATAGCACCTAACTTTGCCTGGCAACCTGATGGACCTATCGAACACTTTTTCCGCAATGAAGTGCAAGGCGCTTTTCTGAACCATAGCTTCATGGATGACGGTTGTTTACGCTTAGTTAAAAACGGTGATATATCTGTGGCTGCGCGCAAGCAACTGGTGGAACGCCTCAAGGTGATTGGTCAGGCATTTGATGACACCAATCGCGAAGAACGCAAACTGAAACAGGACGATCGCTTTGGCACAACAATGGTGTTAGCAATCCGAAACTGGCAGTTCCAGGCTTTTACCGCACTTGAGCGTGACCCACAGTAGCCACAGATGCCTGCAAAATTTTTTTTAAAACTCCTCATCTCTTAATATTTTCACAAACTTCGACGCAAAGGCGCGTCGAAACAAAACCGCAGTCACCCAAACGGTCGCCACGACAAACGCCACTGGATTCAAGAACCACGCAAAGGCTGCCAAGGCAAAAAAGTAGGAGTTAAGACCCGTGGTAAAGTGCATGGCAGCCAGGGAATGCATCGCGGCCATTTTTTTCGCATAACGTTCAGTGTGTTCCTCATCGTTAGACGCCGGATCAGGTGCGGCACCCGAGACAATCATAAAGTAATTGAACTGACGATAGCTCCAGGCAAATTTAAAAAACGAGAACACAAAAATAAACGTAATAAATAGTGTTTTTATTTCCCATGCTGTGCGTGTCGTGGCTGTGGAGAATGGTAAATCAATTAGCATGTCGATAGCCTGATCAGTAGCTCCTAATCCCGCCAGCAACGCACCTACAATCAATATTGACGTCGATGCGAAAAAAAGCACTCCCTGCTGAAACTGATTCTGCACCAGCGCATCAAACATTTTCGGCTCTCTGTTCAGGTGCACTCTCATCCACTCTATCCGCATTGAGTTCATGTGGTGGGTAATGGTGTGCTTTTTCAATGGGGAACGGTTTATTGTCCAAAAGTGCCCCACCCACGCGAGCATAAAAAAACCGAATGCCAACACGTCTGCCATGCTAAATCCCAACAACGCCATCGTATTTAATTATCCAAGCAAGATTAAACGGGCTATTATACGCCCAACGCACAATGGAGACGTAACGTGACGCCAAACACTGCTCTGATCGAACCGGCCGATGCAGAACAACGCCGCGCGGCCAAGCCACTGGTTTGCTATAGCGTTGAAAGCTTGCCGAATTACCCGGCTGCACAGTACCAACAGGCAAGGGTTGCGCTAACAAAAATTGATGAAGTGCTGGTTCAACCACGCGATGCTGAAACCTTTAATGTGCCCGCTGGTCATTTCTTTCGTATCACCAGAGTCGAAGGTTCCCAAGTTGGCGATTTGAATCTGTGGAATGCGCACGACTTAACCGAACATTTTTACAGCGGTAAAACGCGGCAGCTCCAGGCATCACACTTAACCAAAGGTGATCGACTGTGGAGTAATTTACCTGGTATGCGTGCAATGGCTACTATTACCCACGATACGCTAGAGTGGTATGGCTGGGATAAAGACGGTGGTAGTGTTCACGATGTCATTGGCACGCGTTGCGACCCTTACACTAATCGATTGTTAAAAGGCACTGACTATCACTACTGTTGTCATTCTAATTTAACCAGAGCACTTGCGAAGCACACTGGCTCCAAGCCAGAAGACATCGAGCACTTGGTGCACGATGTGATGAATGTGTTTATGTGTACCGGCTTTACACTTGCTACACATCAGTACTTTATGAAAGCCAGCCCCGTCAGACCCGGTGACTTTATTGAGTTTTTTGCAGAAATGGATTTACTTGGTGGATTGTCCGCCTGCCCTGGTGGTAATTGCGGCAGCAGTCACTCAGATGATTCAACTCAGTGCTATCCGTTGTTGGTAGAAGTTTTCCAGTCAGATACCAACGCATTAACCGATTGGCAAAGTGCGCAAGCCAACCCGTATTCCAGAACACACGGGCTATAAAGGGTCAAACAAAGCATAGACATTAATCTCCTTTATAAATGTTTATCGTTATCAATACAAAAAATTTAAATGCGAAGGTTATAAAGCAACATCTGATAAAGATGGTTTGAAGAACATATTTAACAGGAACAACCATGAGTGAATTACAAACGATTCCCGCACGTCGAGGCGTTGCCGTAGCTGTCAATAAAGGCCAGGCAATTAAAATAATCAACACGCATGGACATCAAGTCGTGGATTTTTGGGCATTTGTCGCCGGACATCTAACTGAATTTAGCGGTATGGAGCAATGTCGGGCAACCTGGTTAAAAATGTGCCCTGAGGTAGGCGATCACCTGTATTCAAATCGTCGCCGACCTATCATGACCTTGGAAGAAGACACCTCACCTGGTCGACACGACTCAGTCATGGCGCCGTGCGACAACGAACGTTATGGACTGTTGGGATGTACCGAGTACCACGACAATTGTAAGGACAACATGCACGCAGCGCTTGCAGCACTCGGACACACGGTGCCCTTTACGCCAGGCTCATTGAATTTATTTATGAACATTCCCTGGCAACCTGATGGGACTTTATCTTTTGATTCGCCGTTGTCCAAACCCGGTGACTATGTTGTTTGGCGCGCGGTAATAGACTGCATCGCAGTAATGTCGTGTTGCCCTCAGGATATATTGCTAATCAACAACAAAAACACGGTCGAAGCCAACTACCAACTTATTGGCTAACCTATAGGGCTAGCTTATTGGCTAACTCATAGGGCTAGATTATTGGCCTAGGCAACTCTAGCGGCAGCACTGGTCTGCAGCCAATTTATGTATACGCGTTCTGACATTGTTGCGAACGCGTCCATTTGTGCAGCACATGCATGCCCAAGTTTTTGCGCACCGTCATCGCCCAGTGCATTGATCAACGCATCTTTGTAGGCCGGTATTTCTTTCCAGTTATCCACCGTGTCGGCCTCGATTTCCAAATGAAATTGCAGAGAATAAGCACGCGGGCCCCAGCTCATTGCCTGTACTGCGCACTCGGGCGATGTCGCCAAACAACTTGCTCCAGCAGGCATGGTTTTTATTTCCGCGCTGTGCCATTGCAAAGCCGCAAACCTCTCGGGTAAACCATCCAGCAAAATGCCACTGGCCCCTACCTCGGTTAGTTGTACATCAAGTACACCAATTTCGGGTGTGTTACTAGGCCCAACAGTGCCGCCAAGCGCCTCGGCCAATAATTGATGCCCCAAACATAGTCCAAAATACGGCATACCACGAACTTCGACCGCATCTTTTATAAACGCTTTTTCTGCCGCAAGCCAAGGGTACTCATCTTCCTGCCACACATCCATGGGGCCACCCATAACCCACAAGGCGTCGTAGCCATCTAACGAGGGTAAGGATTCACCTTCATTCAAATGCACTGTGTCCCAGGAATGTCCGTCTTCTGTTAAATAGTCGCGAAACGCACCGGCATGCTCAATCCGTTCGTGCTGGAGAATAAGTAGTTTCATGCACCGACTCCTGTAAACGTTGTTTCTAAATTCTGAGATCGTAACACCGATGGTGCAACGCCGTATCGGGCCTTGAAGGTGGATGAAAAATGCGCCGTACTGATGAAACCCGTTGCCATAGCCACATCTGTGATAGACAAGCGACTTTGCAATATCAGATTCTCAGCAATGCTTAATCGCAAATTACGATAAAACGCGATCGTGCTGACCCCGAGCTTTTGTTTAAACAGACGATTGAGTTGACGCACACCCAAGCCCACCAGTTCGGCGAGCTGTTTCAGCTCCAGTGGTTCGGCTACATGGTTTTCCATGAGTTCAATAGTGGTAAGAATAGACTGATTATAAGTTCGATACCGTTCTTCCATACCTGATCGCTGCGGTGCGCTGGATAACCGAATGCGGGTGTGCAAGAACCAATCACTCACTTGTCGGGCGAATTCAGCGCCATGATGTTGAGTGATCAATGCATGCATCAAATCCAGCGGTGCGGTACCACCAGCACACGTTACGCGGTTTCGATCAATAACGTAAATACTGCGCTCAATTATCAGCCCCGGTGACATTTCACTTAACGATTTTGCATGCTCCCAGTGCAACGTCATGCGATACCCGTCCATCAGCCCGGATAAACTTAAAATTACGGGCCCACCCGATACGCCACCAATCAATGCACCAAACCGTGAATGTTTCAATAACCATGGACGCACCTCCGCGCTATTGATTTTAAAAGGGTCACCGCCGGCCACCACCAAAACTAAATCGAACGCCATCGTTGCCTGTGCCAGACCTAGCGCTGGAACCACCGCACCACTTGAGCTGATTGCGCCACCTTCATTTAGACTGACATGCGTAATGTCATACGCTCGGCTGACTAACAGGTTGGCCGCACGCAATGGCTCGACGGCAGAGGAGTATGACATGAGCGCAAAACCATCGATGAGCAAGAATCCCACCCTGAACGGCGCCTTTGTCGTCATTTTTGTGTCCATAATGGAAAACTATACGCCCATTTTTAGCAAGTTTCAGCCCTCAATACACGCCAACATGCGCCTATACCAACGCGGGACACTAAATGCGCTATTCAGCATTCCAAGTTATCAAACAAGGGTTGACCGGCAACAAGGGCTGGACCCCCGCCTGGCGTGAGCCCGAGCCAAAGACGGACTACGACATCATTATTATTGGTGCTGGTGGACATGGGTTGGCGACAGCCTACTATTTGGCCAAAGAACACGGCATCACCAATGTGGCGGTACTGGAAAAAGGCTGGTTGGGCTCAGGCAACATTGGCCGCAATACCACCATCATCCGGTCCAACTACATGCTGCCTGCCAACGAGCCTTTCTATGAGCTTTCAATGAAGCTCTGGGAAGGCCTCGAACAGGACTTCAACTACAACGCCATGGTGTCACAGCGCGGCATATTGAATTTGGCTCACAGCGATCCACAACGAGACGCTTACGCAAGACGCGGCAATGCGATGTTGATGGCAGGGGCTGATGCTCAGCTACTGGATGAAGACGGCGTACGAAAACTGTGCCCGGATTTGGATTTTGATAACGCACGTTTCCCCATCAAGGCCGGGTTGTGGCAGAAACGTGGTGGCTCGGTCAGGCACGATGCCGTTGCCTGGGGATATGCTCGCGGCGCTGACACACGTGGGGTAGACATTGTTCAAAACTGCGAAGTGGTTGGACTGCAAATCAATAACGGTGTGTGCACTGGCGTGGATACCACACGCGGCAAAATTAACGCTAAAAAAGTCGCCGTGTGTGTGGCTGGTTCGTCCAGTCGGGTCATGTCAATGGCTGGCATGCGCTTACCAATTGAAAGCCATGTATTGCAGGCGTTTGTCAGTGAAGGGTTAAAACCCACAATTCCCGGTGTCGTTACTTTTGGCGCAGGTCATTTTTATATCAGCCAGTCAGACAAAGGCGGATTGGTATTTGGTGGCGATATAGACGGCTATAACACTTATGCACAGCGTGGCAATTTACCGGTTGTAGAAGATGTTTGTGAAGGCGGTATGGCGCTCATGCCAACCATTGGTCGATCACGTTTATTACGCATGTGGGGCGGCGTGATGGATATGTCTATGGATGGCTCACCGTTTATTGACAAGACCGATGTTGGTGGATTGTATTTTAACGGCGGCTGGTGCTACGGCGGCTTTAAAGCAACACCAGCCAGTGGTTGGTGTTACGCCCATTTGCTGGCAACGGGTCAACCACATGAAACAGCCACAGAACTGCGCCTTGATCGTTTTAAAAAAGGTCGGATGATTGACGAGAAAGGTGCGGGTGCACAACCCAACCTTCACTAGGCACTTGTCAAAGAATAGTCAAAGGAACGGTTATGATAATTGATCACCCGCTGTTGGGACCTCGTGATGCGGCCGAATTTGTCTACCTCGGCGACGCTTCTCTAATAAATCGTCCTGAGAGTTCAGCCACTGATGCGAGCCAGCAGTTTTACGAATATTTGTATTTACGCGATAACATCGCGGGGGTCATGCGTGAGCTTTGGTACCACGAACAAGGTGATCGGTCCTGGCTGGTAGTAACACGCAATACACTCACGCATGAAATAAGTAACGTTGAGTTGGCACGCGATGTTGCCCGCGCCAATGGGCGTGACCGATGAGCCAGACTAATCGCATAGGTAAAGGCCTGCTTGATACCAACAGCGCTATAAAGTTTGCTTTTAACGATCAACTATATACCGCGCACCCTGGTGACACCCTCGCCTCAGCATTGTTAGCCAACGGCGTTAAGGTCGTTGGTCGCTCATTTAAATACCATCGCCCACGCGGTGTATTCAGCGCCGGCTCTGAAGAACCAAATGCATTGGTAGAGCTTCGTCGAGGCGCGCATCGGGAGCCCAATACTCGCGCAACTGTGACCGAAATGTTTGATGGTTTACAAGCGTCATCGCAAAACCATCGTGGCCCACTGGGTTTTGATTTCATGGGTGTTAACGACTTGTTGTCACCGTTTTTATCAGCTGGTTTTTACTACAAGACTTTTATGTGGCCAAAAGCTTTCTGGGAAAAACTCTATGAACCCATTATTCGTTCTGCTGCCGGCCTGGGCTCACTTTCAGGTCTGCCTGACCCGGATACGTACGACAAAGGATTCTTGCACGCTGACATACTGATTGTTGGAGCGGGGCCTGCCGGGCTGGCAGCAACTTTACGCGCAGGCGAATCAGGTGCGCGTGTCATTCTGGCCGACGAAGATTTCCGCCCGGGTGGTCGACTTAACGCCGAAACACTTTCAGTTAACGAGCAAAGTGGTGGTGATTGGGCAACGCAAACGCTGGGCAAGCTTGCGCAAATGGACAACGTAAGACTAATGACCCGTACCACAGTGTATGGCGCGTTTGATCATGGCATCTACGGCGCGCTGGAACGCAAGACCGATCATTTGGCCAGCAGCAACGGACTACCACGACAGGTGTTATGGCGTATCTATGCCAAGCGATCTATCGTTTGTGCAGGCGCTACAGAGCGCTCCATTGCTTTTGGTAATAACGATCGACCAGGCGTTATGCTCGCAGGCTCAGTACGGGCCTATGTCAATCGCTGGGGAGTCACACCGGGCAAACGTGTATCCGTTTTCACTAACAATGATGATGGCTGGCGAACCGCCACCGACCTCATAAGTCAGGGTGTGGAAGTATCTGCCATTATAGATTCGCGTGACATGGCCGCACCTTTATCGATCAACGGTGCTGCTGTTGTGATGGGGGCAAGCGTAGTTGATACCATGGGTAGATCGGGCATCCATACCATCGCGCTATCAAACGGACAAACGGTTAAAACAGATTGCCTGGCAGTATCAGGTGGCTGGAGCCCAAATGTGCATCTGACCTGTCATCAACGCGGACGCCCCGAATGGAATGAAAGTCAGGCATGCTTTGTTCCTGGTGGTGTGTTGCCACCGCGTATGCATGTTGCCGGAGCTGCCAATGCTTCACTATCATTAGGTGCTTCCCTGCAATCCGGTTTTGATGTCAGTGCTAACGTTTTACAGTCTCTTGAAATCAGTGTTGCCGATGCTCCCGCAATTCAATCCGATGACGAATCCGCTCGGATCACCGCCTTTTGGCATGTCAGGCAAAGCAAGAAACGTTGCTGGATTGATTTACAGAACGATGTCACCACAAAAGATATTGCACTATCCCATCAAGACGGTTTTCGAGCGGTTGAGCATTTAAAACGCTACACCACCCTGGGGATGGCAACCGATCAAGGCAAAACCTCTAACGTGCTCGGCCTTGCCATTATGGCCGAACAATCGGGTAAAACCATACCTGAAACAGGTACCACCATTTTTCGACCACCCTACACACCGGTACCCATTGGTGCGTTTGCAGGTCGATCAAGAGGCAAGCACTTTAAACCCACCAGACGAACCCCTAGTCATGACTGGGCGGAAGCACGCGGTGCCATTTTTGTTGAAACCGGTAACTGGCTACGCGCACAATGGTACCCGGTAGATGGTGAAACACACTGGCGTGAAAGTGTTGACCGCGAAGTCACTCAAACCCGAAATTCTGTGGGCATTTGTGATGTGAGTACATTGGGAAAAATTGACATTCAGGGCAAAGACGCCGCCGAATTTCTTAACCGTGTGTATGCCAATACTTTTGCCACTCTGGCAGTTGGTAAAGTACGTTACGGTCTGATGCTTCGTGAGGATGGCATCGTTATGGACGATGGCACCACCGCACGTATGGGTGAGAACCACTACGTGATGACCACCACCACAGCTAACGCGGTTAGTGTGTTTCGCCACATGGAATTTTGCCGCCAGTGCTTATGGCCAAACCTGGACGTACAAATGATATCGGCCACCGACCAGTGGGCACAATTTGCGGTAGCCGGCCCCAACGCTCGTAAGCTACTTCAAAATATTGTTGATGAACACTACCCTATAGACGCTGAATCATTTCCCTTCATGGCTTGTGGTGACATAAGCGTGTGCGGTGGCACGCCGGGCAGGTTGTTTCGCATTTCATTCTCAGGCGAGTTGGCTTACGAAATTGCTGTTCCCGCGCGATATGGCAATGCCATGATGGAAGCACTGATTCAGGCTGGTGACGCTTTTGATGCTATTCCCTATGGCACCGAAGCTTTGGGTGTGATGCGTATAGAAAAAGGTCATGCTGCGGGTAACGAGCTTACCGGGCAAACAACAGCGGCGAATCTTGGGCTTGGTCGTATGGTATCCAAGAAAAAAGACTGTATCGGCAATACGCTCTCGGAACGCGAAGGCATGAATCAGGAAAACGATTTAGCGTTAGTTGGATTTAAACCCATAAACCGGGCAGAGTCTTTAAGCGCTGGTGCGCACTTTCTGACTCAAGGCAACGATGCCATAACAGACAATGATGAAGGCTGGATGACATCAGTGGCCTACTCACCCTCTCTGGGCCACTCTATCGGACTTGGCTTTATAAAGAACGGACAAGATCGAATCGGTGAAACCGTCGTAGCCGCAGACCCGTTGCGCGGTGGAACGACTAACGTTGAAATTGTGTCCCCGCATTTTATCGACCCTGATGGAGAACGCTTACGTGCTTAACATGACATTGCAGGCACAAACCCCTCTGGCAAATTACGTCCAGCAGTTCGGGCAAACAAGTTTAAAAGAACACAGCGGTGTATCCATTTATTCCATTGCGTTGGCTTTACCATCAGTTGATGCACTGGCCTCTATTCAGTCTGCACTGGGCTCTGCCTGGCCCGAAGTCGGACACAGCACCAGCAATGCAAACGGCACACATCGATTGCTGGGCTTGCAATCAGATCAAGTGTTTGCTCTGGTTACCAGTGAGCAGAGTGACCATCTCAGCGGTGCATCAACGCCACTGCCCACGTTACACAGTGATGCCTATGTGACAGACCAGTCTGATAGCTGGGCAGGATTGATTATAGAGGGGCCTTCTGCGCGCACCGCCCTGGAGCGCATTTGCCCCACAGATTTGCATCCGAATGTGTTCACTACAGATCAGGTGACTCGAACGTCTATGGAGCACCTGGCGGTTATCGTGTACCGCGCAGGCGAAGACAAATACCTGCTGTTATCGCCTAGCTCGTCGGCGCAGTCATTCCTGCACGCGGTGGAGACGTCGTTACAGAATATCCAGCCTTAGCGAATGGGCGGCGCGTATAACAAACCACCGTCAGTCCATAAGCGATTAACGCCCCGCGCCAGCCCAAGTGTGGTTTTCTCACCAACATTGCGCTCGTACGACTCGCCGTAGTTGCCAATGTGCGTGATGATATTGGCACACCATTGATTGTTGATCCCCATTAAAGAACCAAACTCGTAACTTGTACCGAGTAATCGCGCTCTGCTCGGATTTTCTGTAGCAAGCAAATCTTTAACGTTACTGCTGTAGACGCCTAATTCTTCAGCATTGATCATACAATTCAATGACCACCGAACAATGTTGGCCCATTGAGAATCACCTGCACGCACCATTGGCCCAAGTGGCTCCTTTGATATTATTTCTGGCAGCACACGATGGGCCTCAGGGCTAGACAAAGTTGCTCGGATTGCCGCAAGACCAGAACGATCTGTGGTCATCGCAGCACAACGCCCTGCTTCGTAAGCTACTTTTATCTGTTCGTTGGTTTCAAAATAAATGGGTTTATAGCGCATCTTACTGACAGCGAAAAAATCAATTGCATTGAGTTCGGTGGTGGTGTCTTTGGTAACGCAAATGCCCTTATTATCCAGCTCGAGTGCGCTGCGAATGCCTGCCGCCCTGGGCACCATAAAGCCTTGCCCATCGTAATAGTTAACGCCAATAAACTCACCAAATTCAACATTGCGAAAAATAGTCCAAGTGGTATTTCTAGCCAGCAAATCCACGTCAGCAGATATCAACGCGTCAAATCGATTTTTAGAATTTAATCCGACAAACTCGACAGCCTCAGGGTCGTTAAATATAGCACTAGCCACGGCACGACAAAAATCAGCGTCGAGTCCGGAATATTCTCCCAGACTGTTGGCAGACGAAAATCCTTTCAGTCCTTCATTAACGCCGCAAGTTACAGTACCTCGATCAATCACGCTGGATAATGTGCTGGTTTGGCTGTAAGCCTGAGACGAGCACAGAAGACTAACAAACCCAAACACAAAGCAAAACACTGCAATTTTGGACACCCAGTGAGAGCTAGAAGTACCGCGACGACTCAGCATTTTTACAACATAAAACATAGTGCTTCCAATAAATCAAAGTGCAATTAACATGTGCTATCAACACCTGCTTTAAATTTTTTTGTCATTGCCCATTCAAGTGGCGGTGCGCACTCAGATGGCAGCGCAGTTAAACACCCCAGTGAGTGGTCAGTTGCTAAACTGACTTTCTATATGTCCAATAAGTTGATCAACATCAATAAGGCGATTAATGGCAAGCTTTATTTCACCATCGGGTGAATACACAATATAACCAGGCGCTACTGGAAACTGCTTACCTGTCTCTTCTATTATTTGCTCATGAAACACGTCGCCGAATACCACTAAACTTGGAAAGAGTGTTGGATTAGCATCGTAAAACGATTTAATTTCTGGCATATACTCGTGCCCATCAACCACCAGACCAATGACATGTGCATTAGTAGATGCGTGCTGCTTATGGAATGCTTCTATGGCAGGCTTTTGCTCTTCGCACGGTATGCAATCGAGCTGCCATAACATGACAACTGTCCAGCGACCATCACCAATAAAATCGTCTACTTCGACCTTGCTGCCAGAAAAGTCAGACACTAGAAAAGCGTTAGCGTGCGTACACATCGCAAGCGAAACAATGCCAAAAAAGATAGCGTGAATCTTTAATCGGTTTGCCATTGACTTTATTATCATGTTGAATGTACTCAATTCTCTTGCACGTTAAAAAAAGATCAACGTTCAAAAAAGACCGCTCAAGTGCAAAAATTAAGTGAGACGATCAGTAAAACAAATAAGTAAAAAAATAAGTAAAACTATAAATCCATTACTAGCACTAGTATCACAAAGATTACCTGCCAGCGCTTACCGGTATTGAACTATAGTGACTGCCACAGGCGAATTATCTGAGGCGTGGCGGTAGCTTGCTCGCACGCAGGGTTCAATGTGCACCTGCGATGAACTGACACCATAGCTGACAAATTCTTCCTCCACCCTGACAGCCCGGTACTGTGCTTCCGAATTTATGCCATCCTTGTCATTGCAAGCTGAGATAGCGTAAACATCACCTGATTCAAACTCATTGACCAGCAACCTGATAGCGCGCTTGTTACCACGCCCCATTACATTGGAGTCTTTATCTTCAAATATAAGCACGGCTCTTCGAACCTGCTTAAATGAGGTCAGATCAAGTGGCTCGGCAAGACTTTCTTCACTGTATATTCTTTGCCGAGCGCGGCTTAACACAGTGCCTTGCGCAGTTCTCTTGCCAATGGGCGTTGCATCGTACTCATTAACCTGCACTGTGCTGACTTCAGTTGCCGGCGCATCGCTACGGTTACTACCCACACCTGATATAAACGTATCACCTGTGCCACCTTGCTCAGTAAATATCGTGTCATCCAACTTGATGTCTGGATGGCTGTCGGTTCCGTCAACCAACAACACGGACTTGGGAAAAACAGCCGTGCGAGTTGTATCGTACTCACGGCGCACTTCAATACCACCAACGGCCACACCGTAATCGGTTACCGGCCCAGACTCGGTTTCAGCGAACCGCTTACCATAGGTAACATAATTAAGCCCCTGATCAGCACTGACTCGTTGAATACCAAAACCTGCATCTTCAAGTGCACGAACCAATGTGTTGCCAAACGCTGTTTGAGGGTCCGATACCTGCAAGGTGGCTGTCCCGACTTGCATTTCGGGGATTTGCACCAGGGCTGAAACCAGATTGGTGGAAATGAGCTGCAACTGTCTGAGTTCGTTTAGTGGTGTCTGCGCGATTATCTTTGGATTTCCGCCAATGTAAGGTAAAAAATCGGCATTGTTGCGTTCTAATCGCGTTGATTGACAAGCACTGAGCAATATCAAAACGGCAAAAGCGATACTACAACGCTGCAACAAGCGAATCGACAATGGGCGGCGCATTAGCTTTTCCTCCGCCAAAGATCAATGACAACGCCACGATTAGGCAAACCAAGATCATTTGCCTCGGCTGACCAACAACCCTCATTAAAAACTTTATCGCGTGCAATACCCGCTGTAAACAGTTCTTCAGCAACGCGAGTAGCGCGGCCCAGAGCCAAACCTTCATTACCAATCGCCAGCGCTGTGCTGCCCGTGCTACAACCAATTATCCCCAGTACATCAGAAGAACTTGCAAAGCGATCAATCAACTTTTCAATTTGCACTTTGGCAGGCCTGCCTAAAACGTCGGAGTCATTAGGAAAGACGACTATCTCACGCGTAACCCGATTGTGACTATCGGTGATTGAGGCAAAAGCACTATCGTCCACGTGAGTCATGTTATCCAATGTAAAACTGTTCGAATACAAGTTTTTGTAGTCAGTAGCACCCGAGGCTGTTTCAGTGACTCGCTTGACGACATCTTCGGTGATCAACGAAATAGTTGGAATACCGCCTTCTACAGGTGAGCTTTGCGTATAAACAACAGACGCCGGAACAAGCTCGCGCGATTCCAGCACATCCGGTTTCGACAGCTGCATTCCTGCCAATTCTAATTCAACGCGAGTGCCTGATACGATCAACGCACTGGCAGGCACAACAGCCACACCTCTTCGCCACAAGAAATCACCCTGGTCTTCCAGTAACGTATTCTGTTTTAACACTCTATAACTGCGTTGAAATTCAAGATCGCCTACGGCAAAACGCAAGTTTGTTATTCGGTTGGAGACGTCTTCAGCGGTGGATAAATCTTCCAGGCGGATAAAATGGCTGCCCTGATCGGAGTCAACTTTTTGCACGCCATACCCAAGCTGAACCAATCGCTTGATAATGGGCTGAATATTACCCGAGTCAGGATTGTTGAACTGCAAAGTCGTACTCAGTGGCTCTAACATTTGCGGTAACGTTGACAGCAGATCGGCAGCGATGTCACTGTTAAGATCTTGCTTTTGCGAGACAATGTGCGGTGCACCTGTAACCGGTGGCGTCCCCGTACTGCCACAGCCTGAGAGAACTCCCAGCGTGCTGATACTGGCAATAGCTGCTAGTCTGCGCAGCACAAAATGGAGGCGCACAGACGGTCTCGACGCACACCCTGCCATACAAGTAGAGTCTCTATACATACTGGTCGCCTTCCCAAGCTATATTGGACCCGATCTGTGCAGCAGTCCGGGTCATCTATAATTCAATTTGTGGTTATTTTTGTTGCTATTACAGTGTGCGCGAATCGTTGCAGACACACCGCAGAATAAAAAACGGGGTGACTCGGTCGGCGGACACAAATGTGTTGCTAAAATTACCAAATATCGTCACCGAAATCTGCCTTTTTGGCTCTGTTTCGGGCCATGGCTCGCATTAAGAAAGCCGAATTGACAGCCTTTTCGACACAATAGTCGCCTCGGTTGTCGTTAATTTACTACAAACAGACAAAGCCCACGACGAAGGTATTTATGTCCAATTCCAGCCAGCTTGCTCAGCACCTGCCTGAAAAGTTTCTATTCGGGGTAGCCACAGCCGCCTATCAAATAGAAGGCGCTACCCAAAAGGATGGCAGAGGGCCGTCGATATGGGACGATTTTTCTCATACAAAAGACAAAACCATCAATGGCGACACCGGCGATGTCGCTTGCGATCATTATCGTCTTTGGAAATCAGACTTAGACCTGATCAAATCGCTTGGTGTCGATGCCTATCGGTTTTCATTTTCCTGGTCTCGCATACTTCCTGATGGTCGTGACACAGTCAACACCAAAGGTCTCGCATTCTATGACCAGTTAATTGATGGTTGCCTGGAACGCGACTTAGACCCATTTGCCACGTTGTACCATTGGGATTTACCATCACAATTGCAAGCCAAAGGCGGCTGGACTCATCGCGACACGGCCTACGCATTTGCCGACTACGCTGCACTGATCAGCAAACATTATGGCGATCGCCTAAGCTCTCTTACCACCTTTAATGAGCCATGGTGTTCAACCATCCTTGGCTATCTTGAAGGCATTCATGCCCCTGGCCAGAAAGATATGTCAATGACCTTGAAAGCGGTTCATAACCAGCATCTGGGTCACGGATTAGCCGTCACAGCAATCAAGTCTGCCAGGTCAGAATTACCTACGGGTATTGTATTGAATCTGCAATCGATCTATCCGCACAGTTCTTCAGACACAGATAAAGCTGCAGCTGTCCGACACGAAGCGTTTCACAATAAAATGTTTATGGACCCCTTGTTCAAAGGCCACTATCCGACCAGTGTTGTAGAAGCATTGGGTCAGCACTTTCCAGATAACTGGCAAGATGATTTGAGCACAATCCATCAACCGTTAGATTTTTGGGGGCTTAACTACTACACACCGGCAAGAGTCATGGATAGCAGCGCACCTGACGCTTCATTCCCTCGCACTGACCAACCCGACCACGACCCATCGACACCCATAACTGACATAGGCTGGGAGATTGCTGCTGATACGTTTGAAGACTTACTTATTGACATCAATAAACAATACGATTTACCACCTTGCTACATCACAGAAAACGGTGCCTGCTTCAACGATGAGCCATCCAACGGTGTGATTGCCGATACGCGTCGAATCGACTACCTCTGTAATCACATCAACGCGGTTGCTAAAGCCTGTGCCGCGGGCGCACCCATCCGCGGTTATTTCGCCTGGAGTTTAATGGACAATTTTGAATGGGCAGAAGGCTACACTATGCGATTTGGACTCGTGCACGTTGACTACCACACTCAAGTTAGAACCACGAAGCAAAGTGGACATTGGTACAGCGAACTTATCGCAGCGCACCATGATTGATGATAAAAATGTTTTTATCAACCAGGTTCAGAACGGTGCCGCACTGTCTACGGCCAGGCGCTGATGAGTCCGCGGGTGCGTAAAAACCAGACGTGTTGCGTGCAGTTTTAAACGTGTCGCAGGCGCACCATATAACCTGTCCCCCTCTATCGCTGCATTGAGCCCATCCGGATGAGCGGCATGCACCCGTAGTTGATGCGTTCTGCCTGAGACTGGTGTAAACATGACTCGCGCGTCTGTGGCACTACTGACCCGTTGCCAGATGCTTAAAGCCGATTTACCATGCTCGTGACAAACTACTTGTGTCGGACGATTATCAATATCAAGCCGCAATGGCAAGCGGATGATGCCACCCATCGCATCGGGTCGTCTGGTGAGTACAGCTGTATAAAGTTTACTGACCTGGCGTTTTTCAAACTGTTGTTGTAATTCTTTATGGATTGAGCTTTTTTTTGCAAGCAACAAAATGCCCGATGTATCCATATCAAGCCGATGCACCAGCATGGGACCTGTGGCATCAGGGTAAGTGTTATGTGCAAGAGTGGCAATTGAGCCATCAACAGTTTTACCGGGCTGAGACAATACCCCGCTGGGTTTGTTCACGACAAACAAGTATTCATCTTCAAATAGAATATCGAGTGTTTTAGCCTGGGTGATGGTCAAACGATAAAATCTACATTGAAAGGGCTCGGCGAATAAAATTCAAGCCAAGCACTAAAAAAAACATTAAGATGATTTTAAAAAATAAATCGTTAGAAAGCTTACGACGTAAAATTTCTCCCAAAGTAAAACCTGCTATAGCGGGCAGCACCAACAAGGTTGAAAAAACCGCATTGCCAGTATGTATTAAACCATTATAAACATACCCACCAAGCAGTATGGTACTGCCTATGAATAACAGGATACCAACCGTTTGAACGAACTCTGTACTGGACACCCGTCTGGAGGTTAGGTAGATAATAATCGGTGGTGCCCATACACCAGCCAAGCCGCCAAAAATTCCAGCGATGACACCTGTAAAAATTTGTGCAGGATTGTTATAGCGATCAGGCAGAACCGGCGGCGTACGCCACAAACTGGTTAGCGCAAACACGGATATAGCAACACCTAGAAACAACGTTAATGCATAGATGGAAATATCTGCGGACGCCACAGTGAATATGGCAATAAAAATCACCATGGCAAGTAATAGCCGCCAGTTTGCCTTGAATATATGGGCGACATTCCCACTGCGATATATCTGCCATGCGTTAATCAAGCACATTGGAATGATCGCGTAGGTAATCGCCGTGCGTGCATCGTAAACCGTGGCTGATAGTGCGATTGAGGCAGTTGGGAAACCGATACCAAGCGTACCTTTTATAGCGCCAGCGGTAAAATACGTCGCGATCAGTACCAGCACGATAAGTTCGGACATGTTTGTGTCTTGTCTAAATTAACGAAAATTCAAACTTAATGATACAGCAGTATCCAATTTAACCCATCGCACTAAAACAAAATAACATCATAGCCGGATACGACTCTGGAGACCTATCCAATAACTATCGCTGTGTTTGCAAGCCAGGATCGAGGTAGATTTCCAACCACGCCTGAGCGCTGAATTGGTCCAGCATTGGCAGAGCGACAGAGCAATGCCGCAGCCAGCAAAATATGAGCTTGCGTATTCAAGGCAATACTGGTTTGAAGGGCAACATTTGAATGAATCTCTTGGCCATGATAGCGTCCCACTTGTAACAAACAAGTCGTCACTTACCTGGTCAGGAGCCTGGACAAATGTGCGGTATCGTTGGCTTATATTTAAAAAATGAGGTTTTACGGCCTCAGCTGGGCAGTCTTTTTCAACCCATGCTTTCTCAAATGCGAAGCCGTGGGCCCGATTCGGCCGGTGTCGCAATTTATCGGGATCCAGTTGACCCACATCAGCTTAAGTATTCGCTGGCACACGATCAAGCAGACTTTGACTGGCCACAACTGTGTAAAGACTTGGATACCGCCTGCGATTGCCAGTCAAGCGTTAATCAAATTGACTCACACGCAATACTCGTGAGCACCGCATCAGAACGCACTGTTAGTCACTGGCTAAAAGAAAACCAGACTGGAGTACGTCTTGTTGGCTCCGGTTCCAGCATAGAAATATTTAAAGAGGTTGGGTTGCCCGATGATGTGTATTCACGTTTTAATCTGGCAGCAGCTCATGGTACACACATGATCGGTCATACACGTATGGCGACAGAGAGTGCAGTCACTACCGCAGGCTCACACCCGTTTGCAACCGGTGCTGATCTTTGCCTTGTTCACAATGGCTCACTATCGAACCATAATCGGCTGCGTCGACAACTTGAAAAAGCCGGTCTGGAATTTCAAACTGAAAACGATTCAGAAGTTGCAGCTGCCTACATGACATTAAAAATTCGTGAAGGTGCAAGTCTGCGCGAAGCACTGGAACAAGCACTGGTTGATCTTGATGGCTTTTATACTTTTTGCGTTGGCACGACCACAGGCTTTGCAGTGTTAAGGGATCCCATTGCTTGTAAGCATGCGGTGATGGCCGAAACCGATGACTGGGTCGCGATGGCGACCGAGTACCGAGCTATAGCTTCACTGCCAGGCTCCGAAGATGCTGTCATCTGGGAACCCAAACCACAAACCATATACGCGTGGGGAGAATTACAATAATGACCTCATTCGACTTACAGTCCATTGGCCTTCGAGAAGTCAATAAACAGCTTCAGGCGATGTCCGAACCAAACCGCCTGGCCACTGTCATCAACCCCATGGGTGGACATGCCATTGCGTGCGGGCTGCAACATGATATTCAAGTGACCATCGATGGTCACGCCGGTTTTTACTGCGCCGGCATGAACAAACTTGCCAACGTTACCGTCAATGGTCATGCTGGTGTGGGTTTAGCTGAGAACATGATGTCGGGCACCGTACGCGTGACTGGCAATGCCAGCCAGGCAGCTGGAGCAACAGCCCATGGAGGGTTGTTAATAATAGAGGGCGACACCTCATCACGTTGCGGCATATCAATGAAAGGTGTCGATATTGTTGTTGGTGGTTCGGTAGGACACATGTCGGGCTTTATGGCACAAGCCGGAAACCTGGTGATATGTGGAGATGCTGGAGAAGCCTTGGGCGATTCAATTTACGAAGCCCACATTTATGTGCAAGGCAACATTGAAAGTTTAGGGTCAGATTGTGAAGAGAAAGACATGGATGAGGGACACTTATCCAAGGTGGCCGAACTGTTAGCGCGTGCCGACATAAAAGCAAATCCAAAAGCCTTTAAACGTTATGGGTCAGCTCGGACGCTTTATAACTTTCACCCCGATAACGCTGGTGTTTATTAATAATGAGTAAAAAAACAGAACCGCAAACCACCCCTCGTTATTCGGCTACTTTTGATCAGCACACGCTATCGGAAATAAGACGGGCAGCCAGCACCGGTATTTATGATATTCGCGGTGGCGGTGCGAAACGCCGCGTTCCGCATTTTGACGATCTGCTATTTCTGGGTGCATCTATGTCACGCTACCCTCTGGAAGGTTATCGTGAACGATGCGACACCAACGTTGTTCTGGGGTCTCGATATGCCAGCAAGCCATTACACATCGATATACCCATTACCATTGCCGGCATGAGCTTTGGTTCGTTATCAGGCCAGGCGAAAGAAGCGTTGGGGCGCGGTGCAAATGCCGCCGGCACATCCACCACTACGGGTGATGGCGGCATGACCCCGGAAGAACGTGAGCATTCAGCTCAACTTGTTTATCAGTATTTGCCGTCACGCTATGGCATGAACCCAGACGACTTGCGTAAAGCTGATGCAATCGAAATTGTCGTTGGCCAAGGGGCCAAACCAGGCGGTGGAGGCATGTTATTAGGACAGAAAATTTCTGATCGTGTTGCCAGCATGCGTAATTTGCCTAAAGGTATTGATCAACGTTCAGCGTGTCGACATCCAGATTGGACTGGCCCTGATGATTTGGAAATTAAAATACTGGAATTACGTGAAATCACCAACTGGGAAAAACCAATTTTTATCAAAGTCGGTGGAGCACGCCCGTACTACGACACAGCGCTGGCCATAAAAGCAGGAGCTGATGTGGTTGTGGTTGACGGCATGCAAGGTGGTACTGCCGCCACCCAGGACGTGTTCATTGAACATGTTGGCCAACCCACCCTTGCCTGCATCCGGCCAGCTGTGCAAGCCTTACAAGACATGGACATGCACCGGAAAGTGCAGCTTATAGTGTCTGGCGGTATTCGCAATGGTGCTGATGTTGCCAAAGCGCTAGCCCTGGGTGCTGATGCAGTTTCTATTGGCACAGCTGCTTTGGTTGCATTGGGTGACAACCATCCCCAGTACGAAGAGGAATACCAACAATTGGGTACCACCGCTGGTGCTTATGATGACTGGCATGAAGGTCAGGACCCGGCTGGCATTAATACACAAGACCCAGCACTTGCCAGCCGGCTAGATCCGGTTATGGCCGGCAGGCGCCTGGCAAACTATTTAAATGTCATGACGTTAGAGGCACAAACCATTGCCCGAGCATGCGGTAAAAATCACGTACACAATCTTGAGCCCGAAGACCTGGTTGCACTCACCGTTGAAGCCTCTGCCATGGCGCAAGTGCCGTTGTCAGGGACCAGCTGGATACCCGGTCAGTAATATCATACAACTTAAAAAAACCGAAACAACGCATTCAGACAACGCATCTATTCAACACATCAAATACAACCAGGAGCTCGATCATGTCGGACCTTGCCAAATTTGCAAAAGACAGTGGCGTAAAATTTTTTCTGTTTAACTTCACAGACCTGTTTGGTATTCAGCGAGCCAAGTTAGTGCCGGCAGAAGCCGTGTCTGGCATGCAAAAATCCGGTGCAGGTTTCGCAGGGTTTGCAACCTGGCTCGATATGACGCCGGCGCATCCAGATATGTTTGTCATGCCAGATCCCAAGTCTGTTATCCAACTACCATGGAAACCAGAAGTAGCCTGGGTGGCGGGCGACCCTTGGATGGACGGTGAACCTGTTGCCCAGGCACCGCGTAATGTTTTAAAAAAACTGATGGATCAGGCTGCAAACGATGGCCTGATCATGAAATCAGGTGTCGAACCTGAGTTTCATTTGATATCACCAAATGGTCAAAAGATTTCCGACAAACGAGACACTCAGGAAAAGCCCTGTTACGACCAATCCGCTATCATGCGCCGCTACGAGGTGATTGCCGAGATTTGCTCAACCATGATTGATCTTGGCTGGAGCCCATATCAAAACGATCACGAAGACGCTAACGGACAGTTTGAAATTAACTGGGACTTTAACGACGCGCTCACCACGGCAGATCAGCATGCGTTTTTTAAATTCATGGTGAAGTCTATTGCCGAAAAACACGAACTACGCGCAACCTTCATGCCCAAACCGTTTGTCGATTTAACCGGCAATGGTTGTCATGTGCATATTTCAGTGTGGAATAAAACCGGCAAAAAAAATCTGTTCCATGATGCAAAAGGCGAATTGGGCGTATCAAACACAGGGTATCAATTCCTCGGTGGATTAATGGCACATGCAGAAGCGCTGTCCCCCATTACCAACCCCACAGTGAATAGCTATAAGCGTATCAATGCACCACCAACACAATCTGGTGCTACCTGGTCTCCCAGCTCCATAACCTATGGCGGCAACAATCGCACACACATGGTGCGTATTCCAGACGAAGGGCGCATCGAATTCAGGTTGGCAGACGGTGCGGCAAATCCTTACTTGTTGCAAGCTGGCGTGCTTGCCGCAGGACTGGACGGAATAGCTAACAATCTAGACCCCGGTAAACGGCTGGATATTGATATGTACACTGAAGCGGACAAAGCCAAAGGTGCGAAAAAACTACCGTTGAATTTACTGGATGCCATACGGGCTTTTGATAAAAACAAAAAATTCAAAGCCGCTATGGGCAACGAGTTTAGCGACGCTTATGTGAAGCTGAAAAACAAGGAATGGGACAAATACGCACACCACTTGACACAGTGGGAGCGCGACACCACGCTTGATTGTTAATCGGTTATTACTGAGATTCGGCTGCCAACATAGCGTCTAGTTGTTGCTCGAGGCTATCAACGCGGCTTGATAAAACAATGCGGATACTTTGTATCAAAGCTCTGTAATAGGCTTTGCCACTGTCAGAGTTGGTAAAAGCGATAAATTCATCAAGTTCATAGCTGGACAGCTGGCGATAAATCACACTGGCTGGCATAAGAAAGTCAGACCTTAAAAAAGCGCGAATTAAGCCCTCCTCACCTCGTGTTGAGCGTACCGTAGCCTGTGCAGCTTCCAGTGATTCTTCATCCAGCTGACACAAACTGGCCATGGCTACAATAGTGGATGTTTCGGTATTAAGTGCCGATACAAAATACACAGCCCCCGTGTTAGCTAACATAGTTTCGATCGATTTTGCCCGAATTTTAGTGTGCTTGCCCGATGATCGATAATCACTGATTAACGCTTCAAATGTAACTTCATCCAGCAATGCAGAATCCGCTTCTGCCTGATGCACTTTTAAGCCTGTAGGGCTGCGTGTCCATTGGATAATTCGATCAATTTGCGCACCACTCAATTGCTCACCCAACGTTTGGATGTAATCCGCCTTCAAAGTTTGCGCATTAGTGGAACTGACTACAAGGTTGTCGATTGCAGGCAACGTTGCATCATCTGCGCAACCTTTTAGCGATAGAGCAGTCTCTTGCATGACTGTGTCGTGCACTTGGGATAGATGCGTATGTATGCCGGCGTAGTGGTAGAGAGTAGCCAACTGGTGTTGACGGCTATCCTGCACAGGAGTTTGTCCAGAAACGCAGACACAATAAAATAACACTGGCAACGCAGACAGTGCTACTTTCAAATCGAACATAGACTTTACTCTAATGTGAGGTAGTTAAACCAGACGATCGCCCGGCTCACGTCCGGCGAAAAAAGCATCCAGGTTGTCCAGTGCACGAAAACCCATCGCGTCACGCGTCTCGAAAGTTGCACTGCCAATGTGAGGTAGCATCATAATATTTTTGTGCGCACTGAAAGCGGTATTACCACCGGGCTCCACCGCAAAACAGTCAAGACCAGCTGCAGCCAGTTGACCATCTTCAATAGCGGCTAGTAACGCAGATTCATCAACCAATGCGCCACGCGCTGTATTAACCAATATTGCCCCTCTTGGCAGCAATGCAAGCGTCTCCTTATTAATCAAATTACGGGTTTGTTCAGTTGCTGGGCAATGCAGGCTCAAGAATTCTGATTCCGACAATAACGAGTCCAGCGAACTATGGTAAGTGGCTCGCTGCTCTTGTTCTGCGCTTAACCTGTTACGGCTGTAGTAATGAACCTGCATATCAAAGCCACGCGCACGCTTAGCCATAACTTGCCCAACGCGACCCATACCAACGATACCCAGACGTTTACCGCTGAATTGTGTACCAACCATAAAAGAGGGACTCCACGATTCCCAGCTGCCTGAGCGAACCATCGCGTCCCCTTCTGCTGCGTGTCGTGCGGCACCGAGCAGTAACAGCATGGCAATCTCAGCGGTGGCATCAGATAACACATCAGGTGTATTAGTGACGCAAATCCCTTTTGACCTTAGTGCATCTAAATCACAATGATCGACACCCACCGAGTGATTCGCGACAATTTTTAAACGAGAATCCAATTGCGCCACGGTTGCGGCATCAAAGTGTTCGGAGTGGCAGGGAATTATGGCGTCGACATCGGCGCTCATGCGCACGATATCATCAGATGAGCTTAATGAGTCTTCGGGGTTTAATACAACATCGTAGTCACGTTTTGCACGCTTTTCAGTATTGGCTGATAGCTTGCGGGTGATCCATAAACGAGGCTTGTTCATGTGCTTGGCTTAATCTTTTTTGTTTCGAATTGCCGAGTCCCAAAAATCATATAAAGCCAGAGATAATACAAACGCGACAATAATAGCGAAAGGCAATCCACCCTTAACACCAGCAAAGCCTGTAGAAATACTGTGAGCCAGGCCGATAGTAAAGGCGCCAAGCAACAACAAGCCGATTAGCCCTGAAATTATTTTTACTCTGCGAGAAACCATATAAAACCCTTTGCCCATTCTCTTGCTATTTAAGTTAACTAGCTATGTTTGCTATTGAAGTTTGCTATTTAATCGTGCTCATGCAGCTGCTGTAAAACCGCGCGAGTGGTTCTGAGCAACCTGTCGTCTTCTTGTAAAGCGCCTACCAATTGCATGCCAACAGGCATATCGTTTGCGCCACTGAGCAACGGCATGCTAATGCACGGTAGTCCGCACAGTGTCCAGATTGTGCAGCATATTGGATCGCCGGTACTGCCCATTAACGGCGCCTCTGACAGTGCCGATGGTGTCAGGATGGCATCATAATCCAAAAAAAAGTTTTGGAACCAGTCAATGGCTGCTGCCCGAATCTCAATTGCCTCGGCATACTGCTCGTCAGTGTGTTTTTTTGCCTCTAACAATATCGGCTGAATTGATTCGCTTATGTTATTCCAGTGCTGAGAGATTTCCTCATCCAGTGAGCGCGCAATTTCATACTGGTGAATAATCCTATGGCACTCAATTAAAGCGGCAAATGACTGTGGTGCTTCCAATCGTTCTACTGTGCCACCAAGAGCCGCCATTAATTCTTCAAAACCCGCAGCTGCATCTTTCGAGTATTTACTGGCATAGGGCATGTCTATCCAGGCAAGCGTTGGGGGTACCGGTGCCTCAGACAAATAGCCTTTTAGCATACTGGGCTTAGGCGCTAAATAGCTTTGACTATCCTGATTATCGTAGCCGGCCATTGCATCCACCAGCAGTGCAATGTCACCTACATCGCGGCCAAATACACCCACTTGATCAAGCGTAGGTGATGTTTCTAATACACCGCGCCTGGACACAATACCGCGTGAGGGCTTGAAACCATATACGCCACAAAACGAGGCCGGACGAATCACAGAGCCATTGGTTTGCGAACCTATAGATAAAGCCACATGCCCAGCAGCAACGCTGGCCGCCGATCCACTTGATGAGCCACCTGGGCTGTATTGTTTGTTATGCGGGTTTTGTGTTCTTGAGGGATGCATAAACGCAAATTCAGTGGTAACCGTTTTACCCATAAGCAAAGCACCGGCTTCTTTTAATTTTTCGACCACACGACAATCTGTTTCGGGTTGTCTGTTCGCATGTATTGTTGAACCATAAGTGGTCGGGTAATCACTGGTGTCGAAAATATCTTTTACACCAACCGGTATTCCGTGCAACAAACCCAGCGGCTTACCCTGTCTTCTAACATCATCAAGCATACCGGCATGCGCTTTTACTTTATCTGCATCCAGATGGGCCCAGGCATGAATATTCTCATCGCTGTTGTTAATCACATTTAAATGATGCTGCACTAATTCCAACGACGTTAGCGCGCCGGTTGCGATGTGCTCAAGACACTCTCTTACCGTATCGGTTTTAATGTTTTCGCCTTCGCTCATGCTGCTTTTAGTGCTGCTTTCGATGCTGCTGCCAAATGTGAATCACGCACTCGCATACCACCCTATGGAATGTACTCACCAAATAGTCTGTCTGGTAACCACAGTGCAATACCTGGGAACATATACATTAGAACCATACAAAATATAACAATGGCCAAATAAGGCATTATGCCTTTGAATATTTCCATAAGCTCAATTTGATTTTTCAACACTCCCTTCAAATAGTAAGCAGACATGGCCATGGGAGGTGTTAAAAACGAGGTCTGTAAATTAAGCGCAATCAGCATAGCGAAAAAGTATGGATTAACGCCGAAGGTATCAAGCATGGGTAGAAAGATCGGTACAAAAATAATCAGAATTTCTGACCATTCCAAAGGCCAGCCCAAAAGAAAAATAATAAGCTGAGCCATAACCAGAAACTGCCACGGCTTTAATTCCATCGCCAGAACCCAGTGTTCAATAATGTCGTGGCCACCTAAATAGGAAAATATCGATGCAAATGTCCAAGAGCCGACAAATAGCCAACACACCATGGCGGTGGCCTTGGCGGTTAGGAAAACGGATTCTTTCACTTTGGTCCAGCTAAGTGATCGGTACAGCACCGCCAGCACCAAGCCACCCATAGCGCCCATAGCGGCAGCTTCAGCCGGTGTTGCCAGACCACCTAATATTGACCCAAGCACTAACAAGATCAATACGGTTAAGGGTAAAAAAGAAGTCAGTAATTGCAGGTAGATGGTCGAACGTTTAATAGTCGGGTCGACCACAGGCTTCGGTGCGATAGAGGGATTAAAGTACACCCGCACGATGACATAAACAATGTACGACCCAGCCAGCAGCAGGCCTGGAAAAACTGCAGCTGCATAGAGACGTAGCGGCGATAGCTCTGCAATGGCCGCATACACAATCAACATGATGGACGGCGGTATTAAAATGCCCAACGTTCCACCAGCGCAAATAACACCGGCTGCAAAATCGCGTCGGTATTTAGCCTCGGCCATTGCTGGGTATGCCAGTAATCCCATCAGAGTAACAACCGCACCCACAATACCACTGGCGGTTGAAAACACCGCACAGGTTAGCAGAGCTGCAATCGCCATAGAACCGGGAAGGTTTCGAGCGGCAAGGTTTAATGATGAGAATAAGCGATTAACGATATTGGCACGCTCTACCACATACCCCATAAACAAGAACAAGGGGATGGCGACCAGCGTGTCGTTTTCCATCACCGAGTAAGTATTTTGATTCAGCAGATAAAAAATCTGATTACTAAAAATATCTGATAACGTTTCTACAGACCCTTCGGTGTAATAGGCATAGTAGCCAAAGCCAACACCCATGGCCAGCAAGGTAAATGCAATAGGAAAACCGAGCAGCACCAGCATGATGAACAGGCACAGCATTAAAATGGCAACTTCAGGATTCGTCACGGTCCAGTCTACTCAGTTGATAATTCGTGGGTAATCAATAATTCGCGGGGTAGCACGTTTTTCATTCTGCTAACGCTTACTGCTCAGGCTTGAATGGTGCAGGTTCAGCCATGAGAGCGTCTTCAGTTTCTCTAACATCATCCAGCCGTGACATCCATACACCTTCTCGCATCGCTTTCCAGCAGCGTATCAGTTCAGCCAAGCCTTGAAGCATTAACAGAGCACCAGCAACTGGTATCAACGTTTTAAAGAAGTAGATTTGAATACGCGCCGGAGAATTCCAACTGACTTCTTTGTACCCCCAGGAATCTTTCGCGATTTCAGCGCCAAACCAAAACAGAGCGATCATGCCTGGGAAAAAGAACAACAAGTACAGAATAAAATCGATAAACGCCTGCATACGAACAGGGAACAGCCGGTAGATGACATCACCACGTACATGGCTATCCTGAGCAAGTGCATAAGGCCCGGCCATCAGGAACAAAGCGCCGTACATTTGCACCATCATGTCAAACGCCCAGACAGTCGGTTGATTCAGGAAGTAGCGCATGAAAACTTCATAACACACCGAAAGCGTGAGTATCAGTATGCACCAGCCAAATGCTTTGCCAACCCAGTTACTTAAACTCTCTATTGCGTAGACAACATTTTTCAAGCTATAACTCCAACCAACACGGTAAAGGCGACCAATCCCAAGCAAAACGGGAACCCCGATAGGGTCCCCGTCCTTTTCTACTAGTTGTGTAGCAACACAGGTCTCTCCAGAATCTTTCCTGTGACGAAAAGCGAGAAACTATTGACGCCGCTTTTTAACCGAAGTAATGCTTATAAGCCAACTTGTAGTCTGGCTGATTCAGGTTCAGGTAGTTCATGACGTTTTCAGCATAAACTTTCTGAGAGTCAATAACTTTCGCGAAGAATTCGTCCTGACCAGACATACGCTCAACAACCTTGTCCCATGCTTCCAACTGACCTTGCATAACGCTATCAGGCGTTCGATAAACATTAACGCCCTGCTCTTCACGCAGAGTGACCAAGTCATCAGCGTAACGACGCGTGTTGTTCCAGTAAAAGTTTGAGTTTTCTGCTTCAGAAGCGTACTTCAAGATTGCCTGAAGTTCAGCTGGCAGTGCATCGTACTTCTTTTTGTTAAAAGTACACTCAAAGAATTCCTGCGACTGGTGGAAACTGGCAAGGTGGTAGTGCTTTGACACATCCTGCATACCAAAATCACGATCTGAGGTTGGGTTGTTGAATTCTGCAGCATCGATCAAGCCTGACTTCATTGCTGGCTGGATTTCACCACCTGGTAGTTGCACAACCGACATACCCATTTCGAGCAGTACGTCAGCAGCCAAACCAACAGTACGGTACTTAAGACCTTCCATTTGGCTAGCATCTTTGATCTCTTCTTTGAACCAACCTAATGGCTGAGCAGGCATCGGGCTATTGAAAAAACTGACCAGATCTAATCCAAGGCTACCCATCAGTTCGTCAAATAGTTCCTGACCACCACCGTAATGAATCCAGCCTAGCACTTCCTGACTAGACCAGCCAAAGCATGGACCTGTACCAAACAACGACGCAACAGGTGACTTTGAGTACCAGTAAGCTGGTACGTAGTGCGCTGCATCCAATACTCCGCGGTGAACCGCATCTTGCATTTGACTGGTTTTTACCACTGAATTAACCGGCAGCAATTCGATTTGCAGAGCTTCCCCTGCCATATCGTTAACACGCTTAACGTAAGACTGCGCATTTTCGAGAAAAATACCGCCGCCCCAGGCAGCTTGCATCTTCATAGTAACTGGCTGCGCTTTCACTATGGATGGTGCGGTTATAGTGCCAGCAGCCGTTGCGGTTGCAGCTAAAGCCGAACCTTTTAGAAATTTACGGCGATTAGTTTGATTTTTCATTTATTACATTCCTCCAAAGAACATCAACAGGTGACAATGCACCATTTAGATGCACGCTTTAAATTACCGCCGACCGAGTATTTCAGACTGACGGAGTTACGCCCGCCAATGCTACCCGTATAAGACCTGTGACACAATGTAAAAGAGCTTCTTCGGGAAACGACGGCGAGATCACTTAATGAGTCAAAATACCAATTTAGGTCCAATCAAGTTACTTGAAGCCCTGTTCGACGAGGCCGTTGCGGCTGCATCGCCTGCACACCATATCGCCGATTTTCTTCCTGAAAAGCCAATTGGCCGCACAGTTGTGGTGGGCGCAGGCAAAGCATCTGCCGCCATGGCAAGCGCTTTTGAGCAGAATTGGGAGGGCGCATTAGAAGGACTAATTGTCGCACCCCACGGACCAGCGATCAGTTGTCAGCAGATTGAAATCGCGCATGCTAACCATCCAGTCCCGGACGTTGCAGGTGAAAAAGCGAGCAAGCGAATACTGGAGCTCGTGTCTGGACTAAGCGCCGATGACTTGGTTGTGTGCCTGATCTCCGGCGGAGGCTCTGCATTGCTCAGCCTTCCGGGCGATGGCATCACTTTGGCGGACAAGCAAGCGATAAATTCGGCACTGCTTAAAAGTGGAGCCGCTATCGATGAAATGAACTGCGTTCGCAAACATCTCTCGGCTATCAAGGGCGGTCGACTTGCGGCGGCAGCCTACCCGGCTCGCACAGTGACCCTGGCTATCTCAGATGTACCCGGCGATGATTTGTCTGTTATTGCGTCAGGGCCATCCGTGCCCAATGACAGTACACGGGCACAAGCGCTCGACATCATTAGACGCTACAACATTATTCTGCCTGAAAACGTGAAAACACTATTAAAAAGCGATTCTAGCCTAACACCCAAAGCCAGCGATGAGCGCCTGTCAAAAATATCGTCGCACCTTATCTGCAAACCACAACAATCGTTAGAGGCTGCCGCCAAATTGGCCAGTGACAATGGGTACAACGTCATCATTCTGGGCGATGCTATTGAAGGCGAAGCTTGCGAGGTAGGCAAAGTGATGGCTGGTATTGCAAAACAAGTCAGCCAGTACGAGCAACCGGTGAAAAAACCGGCTGTATTAATTTCAGGAGGCGAAACCACAGTGACCCTTAAAACCAAAGGTGGACGCGGTGGACGCAACGCCGAGTTTTTGCTTAGCTTTGCTCAGAGCACTATAGGGCTCGACAATATTTTTGCCATTGCTGCCGATACTGATGGCATTGATGGTTCAGAGAGTAATGCGGGGGTTGTGTGGAACCCCGCAGTGGCTGAAGCGGCTCTTGCAAAGTCACTTAATTTATCTAAGTTTCTCGACAACAATGATGCCTGGTCTTTTTTTAATGCAATTGATGCTCTGGTTGTCACTGGCCCCACGCATACCAACGTCAATGACTTTAGAGCCATTTTAATCATGTAGGAGCGCTCGCTTCTATAATTTATTTCTTATGCATTGAAGTGCTAAACCGTTTCACCTTTTATTCTGGTAATACTACCGGCCCAGCGTCGTCAAACTTCTCCGTTACTTGCATGCTTGTCGTGGCATTGTATTTATCCAACAAGGATTACTACACGAACTAAATGTCGGGAGTCAGGCATGCAAGATTCTTTTTGTCACATTCACGCTTTAATGTTGCTTTGCGCGGCATTGTCACTTACAGCCTGCCAGCCTGCAGCAACGACGAACAACAGCGACGATAGTGTAAATACTGTCGGTGTAACTGATTGCCTGGAGACTGGTTGTGGACCCACCACAATTACACCCTCTGACCAAGTTCCAGAACCAACCGATAAACAACTGTTGGCACAATCGCTTCGCAGCGCGTTGATTGGCCAATCAGGGGGTCTGGCACTTGGCGCGTTTATACTACCGGACAGCGATAACTTCGACGCAATTCCGCAGGACCCACTGAATCCGATAACCGCTGAAAAGATTGCGCTGGGGCAAGCCTTTTTCCATGACGACAGATTTGCGCTAAATGGCTTTTCAGATCAATCTCCCAGTTGGTCCTGCTCTACTTGTCACACAGTAGCCAACGGTTTTAAACCCGGCATCCCACAAGGCATAGGTGAAGGCGGACAAGGTGCTGGTGTGCAACGCAAACTCGCCTTTGGCTTTGACCCACTAGCAGAAGACGACGCTGCAAATAGACCTGATATGCAACCCATTGCAGTGCCCAGCATATTAAATGTTGCTTTTCAGGAAGTTGTACTGTGGAATGGTCAATTGGGTAACGCGACCAACGGGCTAATTAATAGTGCATTGCCTGAGCACATCAACACGCCCGCTGACCTGCCATCGAGTGTTAACGAACATCAGCTCGCCGGACCCGAATCGCAGGCGATCGCCGGTCAAATAGTTCATCGTTTAAGGTTCACTGAAGATTCTCCATTGCAGAACATACCCGAGTACCAACGCATGTGGAACGCTGCCTACCCCGGAGGCTCAGATGATATCGCAAGAGATGTGGGCAAAGCGATTGCAGCATTCGAACGCACCGTTTTTACAAACAGGGCGCCGTTTCAACAATGGCTGCGCGGCGACGATGATGCCTTAAACGAATCAGAATTGGCAGGCGCAAATTTGTTTTTTGGTAAGGCTGGTTGCTCAGCCTGTCATCAGGGTCCGGCACTGAGTTCTCGACCCGGCGTAAGTGAAGCGGATTTGTTTTTTGCTGTGGGTTTCGATGATTTTGACAATAATAAGGTTGCCATTCACGGTGTTATAGAAACAAACGCACGGCTTGGCCGAGGCGGATTCACTCAAAATCCTGATCAGGATTATCAGTTTAAAGTACCGCAACTCTATAATCTGGCCGATACCGACATATTTGGTCACGGTGCCAGCTTTCATTCCATCAAAGAGGTGGTGCAATACAAGAATTTGGCCGTGCCACAAAATGCCAATGCACAAGCAAATCTCGACCCGTTATTCCAGCCACTCAATTTGAGCATTCGTGAAGTAAACGAGCTGACTACGTTTTTATCAACAGCACTTCACGACCCTGACTTGGCTCGCTACTTTCCTTCTCAACTGCCAAGGTAACGATCAAAAATCTCATGCGCTGATCAATAGCGTGATCAGCGATTTTTCTTATAGCGCAAAACTTAACCGTTTTTGAGAACCGTGCCTATCGAAACTACCTGTCAATTAACTTACAATAATATTTCTCTCGCGAGGAACAGCTCATGTCAGACATCATATTGCATCACTACCCACCGTCACCGGTAACAGAAAAAATACGTGTGGCCTTTGGTTTAAAAAACCTGAGCTGGAAATCAGTGGAAGAAAACCGGTTGCCGCCACGTCCAGAACTCATGGCAATGACCGGTGGTTACCGGCGTATACCCGTCATGCAAATCGGTGCAGATATCTATTGCGACACTCAATGTATTTTAAAAACACTTGAGGAGCGCTTTCCCAAACCAAGCTTTCATCCTCAAGGCAATAGCGGCGCCAGCTTTGGTATCTCACGTTGGACTGATCTGGATTTTTTTAACCTTGGGGTACGCCTTGCCATAGCCCCCATGGCCGACGCTTTACCCAAAGACTTTGTAGAAGACAGAACCAGACTTTATTTTGGACCCGATGGCGATATGGCAAAAGAGGCGAAAGACCTGCCTCACACACTGTCGCAGTTGCGTCCACAATTGGGTTGGCTTGAAGATCAACTGCTGAGTAATGGTGCTTACTTGCATGGTATAAAACCCAGCATGACCGACCTTCTGGGTTGGTATGTCGTTTGGTTTATCAAAGGTCGATATGCTCAGGCCGAGCAAGTCCTGGCAGAATTTCCCAGCATTTTGGCATGGGCTGCGCGAATGGAGGCCATAGGCCATGGCAACTTCGAGGACATGACCCCCGCTGAGTCACTAGACATTGCTTTCAATTCAACTCCAACAACCAAAGAGCTTAGCGACGCCGCGGACCCACAAGAGCTTAAACCGGGAATGAAGGTCAGCATTACCACACTGGGAGATACAGGCGAAACCGGTATCGAGGGTAAAGTCAAAGCGCTGCACCGCGACACAGTTGCCATAGCTCGTCACCACGAATTATGCGGTGACGTAGTTGTGCATTTCCCCAGAGTGGGATACCGAGTTACCCCGCTATAGCCAGTCTTCCGTAGCCTGGCACTAAAGCGATTACTTTATGCTGAGCCAACTGTGACGCGACTGCAACCGATGTTGTGCCGATTCAAGTGATAAAATGCCTGCACCGGATACGTTCACGGCGCAGTCAATTCCATGGCAGCATTCACAAACCTGAACTACCCCAAGAAACCGGTATTTAAAATCACTATTACAACGCGCGCACGAGTGTTTGTAGTAGTCAAAACCAGGCTAATGCGGTAACGTGCTGCTGCAATCTGGCGCGTTTTTCCTACAACCGGACTTAACGGGTGACTGCCACCCAAAGTACTCTCATGACAACACAAAATCCCGTCAGTTTCACCGACCTCAAACTGAGCAAAGACATACTTCAGGCGCTCACCGCTGTGGGTTATGAGACCCCCTCGCCCATCCAGGCACAAACTATCCCACTGCTGCTTGACGGCACAGACTTGGTTGGTCAGGCGCAAACCGGTACCGGCAAAACAGCGGCATTTGCATTACCTTTGTTATCAAAAATGGATGTATCGACCAAGGCTGTCCAGGTCTTGGTGTTGACCCCAACGCGCGAATTGGCCATACAGGTATCGGAAGCTTTTCAAAAGTACGCGAAAAACATGAAAGGTTTTCATGTTCTGCCTATCTATGGCGGACAGGATTACCGAACACAACTTCGCGCACTTGAACGCGGCGTTAATGTGGTGGTGGGTACGCCAGGACGTGTGATGGATCATATGCGCCGTGGAACATTGAAACTTGATGGCTTAACAACGTTGGTGCTTGATGAGGCAGACGAAATGTTACGCATGGGTTTCATCGATGACGTCGAATGGATTCTGGAAAAGACACCGCCCAAAAGACAAATCGCTTTGTTCTCGGCAACCATGCCTTCGCAAATTCGCCGCATAGCGACAAAATATTTAAGCAATCCTGAACAGGTCACTATAAAAAGCACCACAAGTACTGCCAGTACTATTCGTCAACGCTACTGGAATGTCAGTGGCGCTCGCAAGCTGGATGCATTAACCCGTATTCTTGAAGCTGAGCAATTCGATGCCATGCTGATTTTTGTTCGCACCAGAACCTCCACAGTGGAACTATCAGAAAAACTCGAAGCACGTGGTTACGCCAGTTCAGCGCTCAACGGCGATATTCCACAAAATCAGCGTGAGCGAACCGTTGAGAACCTGAAAAAAGGCAAGATTGATATTATAGTTGCAACCGACGTCGCTGCCCGCGGATTAGATGTAGCTCGGGTAAGTCATGTTATTAACTACGACATACCTACTGATATCGAAGCCTATATTCATCGTATTGGACGAACTGGCCGAGCTGGTCGACACGGCGACGCTATCCTATTTGTGGCACCAAGAGAGCGTCGATTGCAAGCTGCGATAGAAAAAGCCACTGGCAAAACCATAGAACCCATGGACTTGCCGAGTAACGATGAAATCAATGAACGACGCATTGAACGCTTCAAGCAACGCATCAGCGATACAATTGAAGCTGATGATGTTTCGTTTTTTGAAGAGTTACTGGAGTCCTATCACCAGGAGCACCAGGTACCACACGTCACTATAGCTGCAGCACTCGCGCAACAAATGCAAGGAGGCGCGCCGTTCTTATACTTGCAAAAGCCACCTCGGCAATCAGCTGAGAACAAACGCCAACGCGATAGCGAGAATGCACGCGCAGGTGACAGAGCCAGACACAAAGACACACCTCAAAGAGCCAGCCAACGTGCCACATCAAATGAGTCGGCCGTGTTTAAAGAAGAATTTGATCGACCCAGAAAACCAAGACACCGCCCGCTGGAAAAAGGCATGGAGCGATTTCGCCTTGAAGTTGGATCAGCAAACGATGTTAAACCCGGAAATATTGTTGGGGCAATTGCCAATGAAGCTGGAATCGACAGCCAGTATATTGGTCAAATCGTCATTGAGACCGATCACAGCTTTATCGACTTGCCCGAGGGCATGCCAAAAGAGATTTTTAACGATCTGAAAAAAACACGTGTTTGCGGTGTTCCGCTTCGTCTATCAAAATTTAAAGGTGATTCACACGGAGCGTCTTCTACTTCGGAACTATCAAAAGAGCGCCCGACAAAAAAGCGTCCGACAAAAGAGCGCCCGACAAAAAAGCGCAAACCCAAAGCGAATAAAAAATCTAAAAATAACACTAAGTCGAAATCAAACGCTGCGGTTAAAAAAAATAAGCAAAACAAATCTAAAGATTCAGTTTAAATTAGACGGTATTTACTCGTTCGCATTCAAATCAGGAATCACCGGCTATGAAAACCGATCACCCAGTCAGTGGCAGTTGTTTGTGTGGCACAGTTACATTTGAACTGGATTCACTCGATCGTGATGTGGTGTATTGCCATTGTATACAATGCCGAAAACAAACAGGCCATGTCGTTGCCGCAACCCGAACGAAAGACGAACATTTAAACGTCAAAGGTGAAAACAATCTCACTTGGTACCCTGCCAGCGAGCAAGCCAAAAGAGCCTTTTGTAAACACTGCGGGTCGTTACTGTTCTGGAAAAGAAACAACAGCGACAAGACATCTATCATGGCAGGCTCGTTAGACGCACCCACAAAACTAAGCTCGGCCTGCCACATATACACTGAGTTCAAGGGCGACTACTACGAAATAGCCGACCGCCTACCCCAACACGAAGCCACTGATTAATTATTGAACGGAATATTATTGGGGACGGAACATTAACGGGCACTTGCGCTGAAGTTTAATCCGGTTTAATCTGGTTTTGCCTGGTGGAGCAAACCACCCATAACTAGAGGTTATACTGTGAACGATACTGTCGCTGGCATTGCTATGCCGCGCGTGCGTCCTGCTGACGCTCGCTTTTCTTCTGGACCCTGCCGCAAGCACCCCGGCTGGGACTTGTCCACACTAAACACTGACCATCTTGGCCGCAGCCATCGCGCAGCCGACCCCAAAGCATCACTAAAATCCGCCATCGACCGCTCTGCAGCTCTGCTCAATTTGCCCGCTGACTGGAAGTTGGGTATTGTGCCTGGTTCCGATACAGGCGCTTTCGAAATGGCCATGTGGTCTCTTTTAGGACCAAAAACCGTGGATGCCTTTGTATGGGAAAGTTTTTCTGCTGATTGGGCAAAAGACTTGCAAGCGCTCGATTTGCCCGGCCTCACTGTACATGAAGCCAACTACGGTTCACTGCCTGAGTTAACCAAGGCTGCACCTGAAAACGATATTGTTTTCGTCTACAACGGAACTACCAGTGGCGCGCGTGTACCTGACCTTGACTGGATTGCAGATGATCGCGAAGGGTTGGTTTTATGCGATGCCACATCAGCTGCCTATGCTATGCCGATCGACTACAACAAAGTTGATGTCTTAACCTGGTCCTGGCAAAAGGTGCTTGGCGGCGAAGCAGCTCACGGCATGCTTGCCTTAAGTCCTCGCGCAGTAAAGCGACTCGAATCGGTTCCCGCCCCTCGCGCGCTACCTAAAGTATTTACGCTAACCAAGAAAAACGCCTTAATCGATGGCATCTTTACTGGTGCAACCATAAACACCCCGAGCATGCTCGCCCTCGCCGATTTACATTCAGCGCTGGATTGGGCTGATAGCGTTGGCAGCTTGTCTGGTTTGCACAAACGTTCTGCTGCCAATTTTGCAGCCATGGATAAATGGGTGAGTAACAGCAATTGGGTCGATTGGCTAGCCTCCAAAGCTGACACCCGCTCAAGCACATCGATGTGCTTGCAAATAACCAGTGATTCGTTCGTTGAGCTGGACTTGGAACAACGCCAAGCCGCCGTTAAAACCATGACGAGCATGCTGGCAAAAGAAGGTGTGGCATTTGATATTGCCAACTATCGAAGTGCACCGCCGGGTTTTCGTATCTGGGGTGGCGCGACGGTGAATACCAGCGATATCGAAAACTTATTACCCTGGCTCGACTGGGCCTATCAAACATTCGAATCAACCACTCTTTCCCAGGAGGTGCAACATGGCTAAACCACGCGTCTTAATTTCTGATTCTATGTCCTCAATGGCCGTTAGTGTGTTTGAAGAACGCGGCATTGAAGTGATTCAATCTGCCAAGTTATCGGTTGAAGAACTACTCGACACTATTGAAGATTTTGACGGCCTGGCTATTCGCTCAGCAACAAAGGTCACACCCGAATTACTTGAAAGAGCAAAAAATCTGAAAGTAGTTGGCCGCGCGGGTATCGGTGTGGATAACGTTGACGTGCCTGCCTGCACGGCCAATGGTGTTGTAGTGATGAACACCCCTTTTGGAAACGCCATCACGACTGCAGAGCACGCCATGGCCATGATGCTGTCCCTGGCGCGACATATACCCCAAGCCAGCCAGTCAACCCACGAGAGCAAGTGGGAGAAATCCAAATTCATGGGAATCGAACTAACCGGCAAACACCTGGGGTTAATAGGTGCCGGTAACATTGGTTCTATCGTGGCACAGAAAGCCATTGGTTATGGATTACATGTATTGGCTTACGATCCCTTCTTAACAAAAGAGCGTGCTGATACACTTGGCGTGACCAAGCTTGAGTTGGACGAGCTGCTAGAGCGCAGCGATATTATTTCGTTGCACGTGCCTAAAACACCTGACACATCAAATATTATTGATGCCAGTGCACTGAATAAAATGAAAAAAGGCAGCATGCTCATTAACTGTGCCCGCGGTGGCCTGGTTGATGAACTGGCATTGAAAGTAGCGTTAGAATCTGGCCACTTGCGTGGTGCCGCACTGGATGTGTATGCGGAAGAACCAGCAAAAGATAACCCCTTGTTCGGTATGCCCAATGTTATATGCACACCGCACTTAGGCGCATCCACATCAGAGGCACAAGAAAAAGTAGCAGTTCAGATTGCTGAACAAATCAGCAACTACTTGCTTACCGGAGCCATTACCAATGCTTTGAACGCACCAAACCTCAGTGCAGAAGAAGCTCGTGTATTGAAGCCCTACCTGGATTTATCAGAGCAGCTAGGTTCGTTTGTCGGGCAATTAACCAGTGACCCTATAAAGAAACTAACCATCACCTACGCAGGGGATGTGGCCGCACATAACACTGAGCCACTCACAACAGAAGTATTAAAAGCTTTACTTATCCACCATAGCGCAACTGTTAACACAGTTAACGCTCGCGAAATTGCCCGCGAGCGAAGCATCACAGTGGTTGAAGCCAAAAACGATGGCAGAGATGAATACCAATGCCGCATTAGCGTAGATGTTGAAACAGAGAAAATGCAGCGCACCGTCGCTGGCACGTTAATCGGTAAAAAACCCCGTGTTATTGATGTCAAAGGAATTTCGCTGGAGTCCGAACTGGGTGAGCACATGCTTTACATCACCAACGATGACACGCCAGGCGTTATTGGTGCGATTGGTACCACAGCGGGCAACAATGGTATCAACATAGCCAATCTGCATTTGGGTCGACGTAATGACAAGCCAAGCGCGATAGCACTGCTGGAAGTGGATGCAACCGTGGCAAAATCCGATCTTGAAGCCTTGAGAGCTATTCCCAGTATCAATGATGTTCAGTATTTACACTTTCCTAATCAATAGGAAGCCTTATCAATAGTAGATTCATCATTACGCTGTTTAAACGCATGCTATAAAAATGCGAATTAGACACGACTGTGAAACGTTGAATCGCACCGAATTTAAGTTTTTCGGTGCGATTCAGGCCACTTTTTAGAAGACGATATCGAGAAGACCATATTTGGACGAAAAGATCCAGAAGAAGAGATCCCGAATACGATTATTAGCACGTGCGACGAGAATTATTTTTACTCAACAGTGCTTAAGAACACATGAACCAGCTTTTAAACCTTGCCTAAAGTTTTGGCAAATTCGGCTACGTCATGCAAGCGTTCTGCGTCTACGCCTGATCGGTATCCATGCTTTTGCAGCAGTGCCACCACCGCTTCTGTGGCCACATTACCCCGCGCTCCTGGCGCATAGGGACAACCACCGAGTCCGCCGATGGAGCTATCAAATACTCGAAGGCCACGCTCAAGACTAACCACGATGTTTTCGAGTGCATGGCCTTTGGTGTCATGGAAATGACCGGCCAGTTTTGATGCTGACACCTTTGGCAAAACAGCATCAAGCAACTTGTTAATACTCTCGGGTGTGGCGTGACCGGTCGTGTCTCCAAGACTGACCTCATAACAACCCAAATCTATAAGAGCCTTAGCCACGTGCGCTGCTTGCTCCGGTAGTACTGCTCCATCGTACGGGCAATCGGTCACACACGACACATAGCCACGCACAGGAATACCTGCAGTTTTGGCCGCCATCACAACCGGTAAAAATCGCTGCAGACTTTCCTCTATAGAGCAATTAATATTCTTTTGACTGAAACCTTCAGAGGCCGCAGCGAAGATAGCAATTTCGTCAACCTTCGCCGCTTGTGCACCTTCAAACCCGCGCAGGTTAGGGGTCAACGCCGCATAACTAACGCTTTGGTATCGATGGATGCCTGCAAGTACCTCGGCTGCATCTGACATTTGCGGCACCCAATTGGGTGATACAAAACTGGTTACTTCGATTTTGCTAAAACCACAGGCAGATAAGTGATCAACCAATTTAATTTTGTCTTTGGTTGCAATCTGTTTTTTCTCATTTTGCAACCCATCGCGAGGACCCATTTCGAAAATGGTTACTTTTTCTTTTTCAATCATGCTTATACTGATTCGGTTAGCGCTACCAGGATGGCACCATCCTGAACCTGATCACCCTGTGATACCAGCAGCTCAGCAACTGTGCCATCACGCGGCGCACAAAGAACATGCTCCATTTTCATTGCTTCGAGCGTGACTAGTGAGTCTCCTTCGCATACTTTATCGCCTGCTTTTACTGATATCTGAATCACAGCACCAGGCATGGGTGCTACAACAGCATTGGCATTACCCTCCTCTGAATCTGCTGACAACAAAGGATCAGGAATATCGAATGAGTAGCTTTGCTGTCCGGTCGATACAGTAATATTGTTAGCTGTTTTTACACCATAAAGTGTCTTTACTTCACTCTGACTTTTTAACGCGTAAGCGTTGTTGCCCAGCGATATAACCTCAACAGGAGCAACCTCATCATCGAGTGCAAATTTGTTATGGCCTTCTACCCGAATACGTTGCTGCAGGCTATCTTGTGCAAACGACAGGCCTACCACCCGCGTTTCTACCCCCCAGTGACGCCAGCCACTATAGTGGTTCCACGGATCCGGACTTTGCGTTTCATGGTGCGAATCATCAATTAGCTTCAACGCCAGAACACAGGCGAGCAGTTTCACCTCATCAGTCAATTCATCAGTTTGTTCAGCAACCGACGTTAGCGCATCAAGATCGCGTCCAATTAATCCTGTATCTACATCGCCTTTGGAAAATCCATCATGGTTTGCAAGCGCTGAAAGAAATTGAAGATTAGTGACTGACCCGACAACCATGGTTTCTGACAAGACCGCGCTCAACGCTCGAAGGGCGGCATCACGATCAGTCCCATGTACGATAACCTTGGCAATCATCGGATCGTAGAATGGCGTGATGGTATCTCCCTGACGCACCCCTGAGTCAATCCTGATCGCTGCGTTGTCAAACGTCTGGTGCGCAGGAAATATTAAACGATCAAGCGTACCCGTTGCAGGCAAAAATCCCTTGGGAACATCCTCTGCATAAAGTCGCGCTTCAAACGCGTGACCGTTTACTTGCAAATCAGTTTGTGCAAATGGCAAAGGTTCACCATTGGCCACGCGCAACTGGAGCTCAACAAAATCAAGTCTGGTAATCGCCTCTGACACCGGGTGCTCAACTTGCAGACGCGTATTCATTTCCATAAACCAAAAACAACCGGGTTCTGGAAACCTGGCGCCGTCGACAATAAACTCAACCGTACCTGCATTGCGATAACCTACTGCTTGTGCTGCAAGCACCGCGGCACGCCCCATTTCTTCCCTTAGCTCTGGCGACATGCCAGGCGCAGGTGCCTCTTCGATCACTTTCTGGTGACGACGCTGCAGAGAACAGTCGCGCTCAAACAAGTGTATGCCATTGCCATGCGCATCAGTAAAGATCTGCACTTCTATATGTCGCGGGCTGGTGATGTACTTTTCTATCAAGCAGGCCGCATCACCGAAACTTGATTCTGCCTCTCGCTGAGCACTTTCAAGTGCAGCTTTAAAATCGTCGGCGGCCTCCACTAGCCGCATACCTTTACCACCGCCACCAGCTCGAGCCTTTATAAGCACCGGGTAACCGATTTTTTCAGCTTCAGCTGCCAGGAAATGTGGATCCTGATTTTTATCATGATAACCGGGTACCACCGGCACACCAGCTTCAATCATTCGGGCCTTGGCCGCATCTTTTAAGCCCATGGCCGATATGGCACTGGCCGGCGGACCAATGAATTTAAGACCTGCAGCTTCAACCGCCTCTGCAAAGTCGGGATTCTCTGAGAGGAAACCGTACCCCGGATGAATAGCCTGTGCACGTTTACTCAAGGCGGCAGCAATGATGTCAGCAGCAAGCAGATAACTTTGTGCAACTGGTGGAGGCCCGAGTCGAATTGCTTCATCGGCCATTGCCACATGCTTTGCATCGGCATCGGCATCAGAATAAACCGCAACAGTTTTTATCCCAAGCCGTTTACAAGTGGCGATGATACGGCAGGCAATTTCGCCACGATTGGCAACAAGAATTTTAGAAAACATAAAATGCCCGCCCTACATGCGAAACACGCCAAAGCGTGTATCTTTTATTGGCGCATTCAGTGCCGCCGAAAGGCTTAGCGCCAATACTTCTCGACTGCGTCTTGGATCGATTATGCCATCATCCCAAAGCCTGGCAGAAGCATAGAGAGGATGGGCCTGTTGTTCAAATTGATCGATGGTAGGTTGCTTGAACGCCGCCTCTTCGTGTGCTGTCCAGCTGCCGCCTTTGCGCTCGATTGAATCACGCCTTACCGTAGCAAGTACACCGGCGGCTTGTTCGCCGCCCATGACAGAGATACGTGAGTTTGGCCAGGTCCATAAGAAGCGTGGCGAGTAGGCCCGTCCACACATGCCATAATTTCCAGCCCCGAAGGAACCACCAACCAGCAAAGTAATCTTTGGCACGCCGCTTGTGGCCACTGCAGTGACGAGCTTGGCACCATCTTTGGCAATACCACCACTTTCATACTTCTGACCCACCATGAAGCCGGTGATATTTTGCAAAAAAACCAACGGTATTTTGCGTTGCGAACAAAGCTCAATAAAATGCGCACCTTTAACCGAACTTTCAGAAAACAGTACTCCGTTATTAGCCACTATGCCTATCGGCATCCCGAACACATGGGCAAAACCACACACCAGTGTTTTGCCGTATCGGGATTTAAATTCGTCAAAACGAGAACCATCGACAATACGTGCAATCACCTCTCGGATGTCATACGGTGTTTTGAGATCTCCTGGTACTACGCCCAAAATTTCATCTGGATCGTAAACTGGATCTTCGGGCGATTGCATAGCCAGCTGTGTCGGCTTAACAATGTTAAGTCCTGCAACTGCCCGACGGGCCAGCGCCAACGCGTGAGAATCGTTATCTGCAAGATAGTCTGCAACCCCGGAAAGCCGAGTGTGTACATCACCGCCACCCAGATCTTCAGCACTTACCACTTCACCTGTTGCAGCCTTTACCAACGGTGGTCCAGCAAGAAAGATTGTGCCCTGATCTTTAACAATGATTGTGACGTCAGACATGGCAGGCACATAGGCTCCACCTGCGGTACACGAACCCATTACCACAGCAATCTGAGCAATACCTTTGGCCGACATATTGGCCTGGTTATAAAAGATTCGACCAAAATGATCTCGGTCTGGAAAAACCTCATCCTGACTGGACAAATTAGCACCGCCACTGTCAACCAGATACACACACGGCAGGTGGTTTGCTTCTGCGACTTCCTGAGCACGGAGATGCTTTTTTACCGTAACAGGGAAATACGTACCGCCTTTAACCGTAGCATCGTTACACACCACCATTACCTCACGGCCTGATACACGCCCGATACCTGCCACCACACCGGCGCAGGGAGAGGCATCGTTATACAAACCGTGGGCGGCAAAGGCGCCGATCTCAAGAAACGGCGACCCTGGATCAAGCAATTGTGACACTCTGTCCCGTGGCAACAACTTGCCACGCCTGAGATGCCGCTCACGCGGACCGTCACCACCACCGAGCCGAGATTGCTCCATCGCCTCGGTAACCGGCGCCATATGCTTCATGTGGGCCGCGACATTCGCGCGGAACGTTGCCGACCCGGCCAACTCTTTAGATTGAATTAAGCTCATCTCTCACCTTAATTACTCGCTGCAAACTATTTTATAGACAAGCTGATTGTCAGACAATATGATGATCATATACTATCAGACGAAGATTACCTTTCATGTTACCTAACCGCTCCCTTCAAATGCGCTTCGACCTCCCATCAGAAATCGAAGAAATCCGCGACGTGGTCGGCCGCTGGGTCGACGACAGACTCGCGCCACGTGCCGCCGAAATTGACCAAAGCAATCAATTCCCACGCGATCTTTGGCCCGAGCTGGGAGAAATGGGCCTGCTCGGCATTACCGCCAGCGAAAAGTATGGTGGCTCTGGACTTGGCTATCTGGCACATACAATTGCAATGGAAGAAATCTCCAGGGGTTCCGGCTCGGTTGGCCTCTCATACGGTGCACACTCTAACCTCTGCGTTAATCAACTCAATATTAATGGCAATCAAGAGCAGAAAGAAAAGTACCTGCCAAAACTATGCAGCGGCGAACACTTAGGCGCACTTGCCATGTCAGAACCGGGCTCAGGTTCCGATGTGGTTTCAATGAAATTGCGGGCGGACAAAAAACAGAATTGCTATGTGCTCAACGGCAATAAGATGTGGATCACCAACGGACCCACTGCCGATACGCTGGTGGTCTATGCCAAAACAGATCCCGATGCCGGTGCTCGCGGTATCACTGCATTCATCATTGAAAAAAACTTTAAAGGCTTTTCTACCGCACAGAAACTCGACAAACTCGGTATGCGAGGTTCCGATACCTGTGAGCTCGTGTTTGAAGACTGCGAGGTGCCAGAGGAAAATGTGCTGGGTGAAGTCAACAGCGGTGTAAGGGTACTCATGTCTGGTCTCGACTATGAACGCGCCGTGCTTGCCGCGGGCCCATTAGGCCTGATGCAAAGTTGTATGGACATTGTTTTGCAGTATGTTCACGACCGCAAACAGTTTGGTCAAAGTATCGGCGAATTCCAGTTGGTACAAGGCAAGCTGGCAGACATGTACACCAGTATGAATGCAAGCCGTGCTTATGTTTACGAGGCATCAAAAGCCTGCGACCGTGGAGAAACAACACGGCACGATGCGGCTGGTTGTATTTTATTTGCTGCAGAAAAAGCAACTCAAGTGGCACTCGACGCTATTCAATTACTTGGTGGCAATGGCTACATAAACGAATACCCCACTGGACGCATTCTGCGCGACGCCAAGCTCTATGAAATTGGTGCTGGCACTTCAGAAGTCAGGCGCATGTTAATTGGTCGCATGCTGTTCGAGGGTACAGCATAGATGGCCTCGTTTGCTCCGATAGCCAAAGAACCATCTTATCTTAAGGTGTTTAAGTCGGTTGAATCACTGATATTCAGCGGGGTAATAAAGGAAGGAGCTGCATTGCCCACCGAGGCCGAACTATGTCAACAGATGCAGGTCAACCGCACTACTGTGCGTGAGGGCCTGCGTATGCTAGAACAGGCTGACCTGGTTGAACGCGGCGCCGCAAAACGCTTTTACATCAAACGTCCCGATGCAGAGGATATTGCCACTGCCACGAGTAAGCGGCTTGCCTTCGGTGGAGTCACATTTAGAGAAACTTGTCAGGCACTCCACTCTTTTTACCCAACAGCTGCAGTGCTCGCAGCAGAGCAAGCAAAGCAGGTCGACATAGATGCACTACGGGCAATTATTCAATCACACAAAAATGAGGCATCTTCAAAAAAAACTGTGGAACACGCAGTGGCTTTTTTCAATGCATTGGCGCTGTCTCTTAACAACCGGGTGATGCTGGCATACATGCAATCACTGAATTTGTTAATTCATGCAAGCCTTGCAAAAGTTATTAGTAAAACCCCAAACGCTAAAAAACGTATCCTCAAAGCACAGTCAAACATTGTTGATGCCATTGAGCGAGGCGACACGACAGATGCCGCTCATTGGATGTCGAAACATATAGATGATCTAAAGCGTGGATATACCGTCGCGAAAATAGACCTTGATGGCAAAGTTCGCTAGCTGCTGATTGAGTTTGAGTGATTCGCGCACCTGGTGCGCAAATCGTGCCTGATCGTTGTGTGCAGTATCCCTTATCATGTCTTGAATGTCGGTACTCATCGTCTCCAAAGCTTTAATTTTGATTACCTGGCCTTCGTTAACACCTGAGTAATAGCAGCGTTGCTTTGTCAGGATAGCGGATGCTTATGAACCCGCCAGATCGCAGATGTGGTTTAGTGCAAGCGCATACTTATTCTCATTGTTTTAAGTGGGTCAAGAATCTTAACTCGGGGCCTGTTCCCTTAAGTCGGCAACCAACACGCCATCGCGAGGTATGTGACCATTGTCGACAACGGTGATCCGTGTCTTGAGCTTGAGCGATTCACGCACCCATTCTGCAAACTGTGCTGGCTCCTTTACGCTGGACTCAATTTTTACATCAATATGCTCTGTCTTACCATCAAACGACACCTCAACTCGTGCACGATCAATTTCAGCATGACGGCTGACCATGTCAGAGACTTGTTCCGGGCGTATAAACATGCCGCGAACTTTAGTCGCCTGATCAGCTCGACCGCGCCAACCGACTATTCGCTTTTGTGTATCACCCGTCTCTTTCATAAAAGCACTTAAATCACCAACGGAGAATCGTATAACCGGGTGGGCCTCGTTCAGTACGCTCACCAGAACTTCACCTATCTCTCCATTTGGTAGAGCATCTCCGGTCCCGGGGGATACGATCTCGACGATGACATCATCATCGACAAACATTCCCTCAATGCAATCGGCTGATTCATAAGCGATGAGACCAACATCTGCGGTTCCATAACATTGCCGACACACTATTCCTCGCTCCAGATAAGCTTGTCTTAGTTGTGGGAATAACGGACCGGCGCTAACGGCAGCATGCTTGATACAGCTTAAATCGAACCCTTCCTCGTCTGCCAGTGTTAGCATCACGTTCAAGTAATCCGGTGTACCGGCATACACCGTGGTTTTTATAGATTGCGCTACTTCGCACTGCTGCCGTGTTTGGCCAGGACCTGCAGCAAATACCGTGGCATCAACAGCTCTTGCCGCTGTTTCAAACATCGCGCCTGCAGGCGTAAAATGATAGGCAAAAGTATTTTGTACTGTGTCTGTATGACCGATGCCGATGGCGCGCAAAAATTTCCCGAACCGCCACGGATCCTCACCAGCAAATCCCGGTTCGTATATTGGACCGGGAGATTGATAAATGTTTACCGCTTTTGCAGGTTTCAAAAGTCCAAACGGCGGATCAGCAAGCTGCGACTTTAATAAGTCACTTTTACGCAATACCGGTAGCTTTGATAAATCGTCAAGGGTGTCAAGCTTGAAGTCCAGTCCGACTATGCTGGACAATCTTGAAAGTTGATTGGCTTCGAGCTGATCGATACTTGAATGCTCTTGCGTCGTCCTGGTTTTGACTGCCACTATGCCAACCACCTTTTACGCCGACGGTAGCTGCGGACATCACGGTACGATTTCCGACCCTCTTCCGACATGCCTAAGTAAAACTCTTTAACATCCGGATTCTCCCGCAGCTCTACTGCCGGACCATCCATAACAATACGACCAGATTCTAATATGTATCCGTAATGGGCGAATCGAAGCGCGACGTTAGTGTTTTGTTCCGCCAGTAAGAAAGACACGCCTTCTTGTTCATTGAGGTTTTTTACAATCTGAAATATCTCTTCGACCAATTGCGGTGCTAGTCCCATAGAGGGTTCATCAAGGAGAATGGTCTCAGGCTTTGACATAAGTGCTCTGCCCAGGGCACACATCTGTTGCTCACCACCAGAGGTGTAACCCGCTTGTGACTTTCTGCGCTCTTTTAATCTGGGAAAATAGGTATAGACTTTCTCTAAGTCATTGGCGATAGCAGCTGCACCGTCTGTGCGGGTATAGGATCCTGTTAATAAATTTTCTTCAACTGTCAGGTGCTCGAAACAATGACGGCCTTCCATCACTTGAATGACGCCCATCTTTACCAGCGTTTCCGGGTCCATGTCCTGAACCGGTTCGCCACGGTAGTTGACCGAGCCCTTGGTCACTTCACCGCGCTCCGAGTGTAGCAAGTTAGATATCGCTTTAAGCGTAGTGGTTTTACCCGCCCCGTTACCGCCGAGCAATGCGGTGATGCCACCCTTGGGCACCGACAATGAAACGCCTTTTAATACCAGGATCACATGGTTATAGATCACCTCGACGTTATTGACTTCAAGCAAAGTTTCAGTCTCATCTTGGGGTTGTTCTGATTTTTCCTGAACCTGCTGCAAAGCGTTTCTTCCCTTGTTTACTTAACGAAATTAAAATCTTGCTTGTGACTTGGCTTATAGCTTGACTTATAACTTGGCTTATAACCTTGCCTATAACCTGGTCTAAAAAAAGAAGGGCGATCCGAAGACCGCCCACTTTAGAATGACAACTAGCCGTTGTAACAGCCAGGTGTTATATCGTTTTCTGCAGCAAATGCTGCTGAATCTTCTTCGACTAGTGGTGTTGTGATGTCGTCAGCTGGCTCAATGTAATCTGTTAAGGCCACCCACTTACCATCAGCTGCATTCCATTGCTGCACGATACCAAGACCAGAACCACCGTGGTCTTCGCACGTGACGCTGAACTCAGGACCAACACCCTCCATACCCAGCTCTTTCATGCGTGCAGCAGAAATATCAAGAGCTTCCATTCCATCTCGAACCATCGCAGGCGTTACATCACTGACACCATGTATTTCCTGAGCTGATGCAATCGCCTCTTGAGCAAGCATGGCGGCGTACATACCTCTGGTGTAGAGCACAGTTCCAATGTTGGAGCCGTCACCTGCGGCATTACCAGCATCATGTACGTGCTTTTTAATATCAGCAAAAACAGGGAGATCTCCGATGCGGTTCATGTTCAATGACTTATAGCCATTTGCGCCGGCACCGGCGGGCGTAACATCGTGTTCAGCACCAGACCACCAGTTACCAATAAAATTTTCCATCGGAAAACCGATATTGGCCGCTTCCTGGATTGCAACCTGGTTCATCACACCCCAACCCCACATGAGTACATAGTCGGGTCGCTCACGTCGAATTTGAAGCCACTGTGATTTTTGTTCCTGGCCAGGGTGGTCAACAGCGATCGGGTTGAACTTAAATCCGTGTACTTCTGCAAGTGCTTCGAGCGTTCTGATAGGTTCTTTACCGTACGCAGAGTTGTGATAAACCAGTGCGAGCGTTTTATCTTTTAAATCGCCGCCGTTTTCCTCAAGCAGGTAGTTGACGATCACACCCGCAGCATCCCAGTAGTTTGCAGGATAGTTAAATACCCAGTTAAAAACTTCACCATTTGCAGCAGAAGTACGTCCATATCCCATGGTGTGTAGCGGAATATTGTCAGCTGTTGCCTTGGGAATTAACTGGTATGTGATACCAGTTGAAAGCGGTTGGTATATCAAAGCACCCTCACCTTTTGTGCTTTCGTAGCACTCAACACCCTTTTCTGTGTTGTAGCCGGTTTCACATTCGACAATGCGAATCTCTTCACCACCAATGCCACCATCACGTGCATTTAGCATATTCAGATAGTCTTGATAGCCATCAGAAAAAGGTATGCCTCCAGCAGCGTATGCACCGGTACGATAGCTCAGATCGGGAAGAACCAGATCTGCGGCTGCTGTACCGGATGCAAGTGCGGTGGAAAGCGCAAGTGCGGTTAAGTTTTGTATTTTCATTCGATTTTCCTGTCCAAGTTTGATATTGCAATTTCAATTAATAAGGAAACGGCCACAGCCGTAGCTTCTCTTTGGCGACCCGCCATAGCTGCGCCAACCCATGTGGTTCTTTGATCAAGAAAAACATAATCATCAAACCAATAATCACGAGTTGAAAGTGCGCGACGAGATCTGGGGGCCACCCAAACAGATCCACGCCAATGAGTTTCAGTACAACCGGCAGGCAGACAAGAAAAGCTGCACCGGCAAATGCACCGAAGATAGATCCCAGACCACCTATAATGACCATAAACAGTACCAGGAAGGATTTATTAATCCCGAATACTTCTCCTACTTCTACAGCACCCAGATAGACAGCAAAGAACAAGGCGCCAGAAATACCGACAAAGAAAGACGATACCGCAAAGGCGCTGAGTTTTGCACGCAACGGGTTTACGCCGATAATCTCTGCAGCAATGTCCATATCACGTATGGCCATCCATTTGCGACCCATGCTTCCTCGGGTCATGTTGCGGGCGATGATTGCAGAGCCAGTGACAAAAACCAGACAGATAAGATACATTGCCCACGCTTCAGTATTCGGGCCAGTAACCGGAATACCAAATACGAACCTCTCAGGTGCACTGATTTGACCCGAAGCCGAGTTGTTGTAAAACCAGGGGACTTTGTTGAACAACCACACCAGAAAAAACTGGGCGGCCAGGGTTGCAACCGCTAAGTAAAAGCCCTTGATGCGAAGCGACGGAAGTCCGAAAGCGGCACCGACCATTGCTGTGATACCACCAGCCAATATAATGTGTATCAAAATGCTTATATCGGGAAACGCCGTCATGAGCTTATAACAGGCATAAGCACCCACCGCCATGAATGCACCGGTACCAAGGCTTACTTGGCCACAATAACCGGTCAGTATGTTAAGACCGATGGCTGCAATAGCGTAAATTAAAAATGGAACCAGTAACGCATTTGCCCAATAGTCGTTGATGACGAACGGTATCACCAGAAACGCAACAGCAAGAACCACCCAATATCGATAGCGATCAAATGCTATAGGAAACGTTTGACTGTCGGCATCATATGACGTTTTAAAGTCACCCGCTTCACGATAAAACATCAGGCTCTCCTGCTATGAGACTGGTCTGGTGCATACTTATCTGACGCTTATACGCGTTCAATGATTTTCTCCCCGAATAATCCCTGCGGTCGAAACACCAGAAACATCAACGCCAGTACATAAGCAAACCAATTTTCGGTTGCACCACCCACCATTGGTCCGATCGTATATTCAAACAGTTTCTCACCGACACCAATAATCAGTCCACCAACAATGGCACCGGGAATCGAAGTAAATCCGCCAAGCATTAGCACCGGTAGTGCCTTAAGTGCGATCAGTGACAGCGAGAATTGCACGCCAGACTTGGCACCCCACATGACCCCCGCAACCAATGCGACCAATCCTGCCAAAGACCAGACGAGTATCCAGATAAAGTTCAATGATATCCCGACACTCAGTGCTGCCTGATGATCATCTGCAACGGCTCGCATCGCTCGTCCCTGCTTCGTATACTGACTGAAACAGATCAGCGACAGCACCAGCACAATGGCCACTAAAGTGGCGACCATGTCTAGCTTGTCGATAAAGAAGCCGTAAAAGTCGTCACCGCCGAGTTTAGCCGTCATGTCTTCTATTACACGAGAACCACCTTGCGGTAAGCCAAGATTAAGTGTCTTGATGTTTGACCCCCACATCAAATCACCAAAGCCTTCAAGGAAGTAGGCTAGCCCGATGGTCGCCATAAACAAGATAATCGGCTCTTGACCAACAAGATGTTTGAATAAGAATCGTTGCACAGCCCAGGCGAAAGCGACCATCACCAATAGCGTTAGGAAAATGGCCAGTATTGCGGGTACGTGCCAACCGAAGTGATGAATCTCGGTACCAAAGATCTCATTAATCAAATGCGAAAACGGTACTTGTCCTTCCATTATGCCGACGAGCGTAAGGGCCGCAAACAGCGCCATGACGCCTTGGGCAAAGTTAAAAATGCCCGATGCCTTGAAGATCAGTACGAAGCCCAGTGCGACCAACGCATACATAACTCCGGCCATTAACCCATTAAGCACTACTTCGACGCCGTATAAGAAATCAGCTGACATGACACACTCCTGACCGACAGCTCTTGTCTGTACTAAATAAGTTTGGATCAATCATGCCTGTACTACTCATGTGCCACTCCCAGGTAAGCCGCGATCACTTCTTCATTGTTACGAACTTCGCCTGGAGTACCGTCACCGATCTTTTTGCCGTAGTCCATAACAACCACTCGATCAGACAAATCCATGACGACACCCATATCATGTTCGATCAAAGCGATGGTAGTACCAAATTCGTCGTTTACATCGAGGATGAAACGACTCATGTCTTCTTTCTCTTCGACATTCATGCCTGCCATAGGCTCATCAAGCAGGAGCAGATCAGGTTCGGCAGCGAGTGCTCGCGCCAATTCAACTCGCTTTTTTAAACCATAGGGCAATCGACCTACGGGTGTTTTACGAATGGTTTGAATTTCAAGAAAGTCGATGATTTCTTCGACTTTCTGGCGATTGATCGCTTCTTCCTTTTTAGCACTACCGAGCCAGATGGATTGTGCCAACCAGCCTGTTTTCATGAAGTTCAATCGTCCCGTCATGATGTTGTCGAGAACCGACATACCTTCGAACAGCGCAATGTTTTGAAAAGTCCGGGCTATGCCCTGCCTTGCTACTTGATAAGGGCGCATGGTTGGGCGTTTTTTACCTAAGAACCAGACTTCACCTTCCTGCGGTTGATAAAAACCACTTATTACATTCAGCATTGAGGATTTACCAGCGCCGTTAGGCCCAATGATGGCGCGTATTTCACCTTGTCTGATGTCAAAGGTGATGTCTTGTATTGCTACTACCCCACCAAAGCGTAGTGTTATGGATCTTAAATCCATCATGACACCACCGATCTTGCGACCGTCTTCGGTTGTGTAGCCATCAATTTGCTGTTCTTGCTTTTCGCTCATGCGGCTTGTACCGAGCTAGATATAACCTGCGCGTCTTTTATTTCCAACGTGGCTGTAATTTTCCCTTTGCGTCCATCTTCGTAAGTCACTTCAGTCTCTGTATATATTGAAGGGGAACCGTTATACAAGGCATCTACCAGTTCACCGAACTTATCTCCTATAACTCCGCGCCTGACTTTGCGTGTTCTGGTCATTTCGCCATCGTCTGCATCCAGCTCCTTGTGCAGAACTAAAAAACGATGAATTTGGCAGCCTGCGAGCATCTTGTCTTGTGCAATACTGGCATTAACTTCACTCACGTGCCCTTCAATAATTTTTAATACATCCGGGTGTTGCGAGAGTTCCTGATAAGAGGCGTAAGCAACATTGTTGCGCTCTGCCCAGTTGCCCACTGAAGTGAGGTCAATATTGATAAATGCACAACATTTGTCACGCTCTGCGCCGAACACCACAGCTTCAAGTATATCCGGATAGAACTTAAGCTTGTTTTCCACGTACTTTGGTGCGAACAACGCACCATCAGACATTTTGCCAACGTCTTTAACTCTGTCTATGATTCGCAGCTGACCTGTCTTGTCTTCAATAAAACCCGCATCGCCGGTGGCCACCCAGCCATCCGGCGCTTTTGTTGACGCCGTGTTTTCAGGGTTTTTATAGTATTCGACGAAGACGCCAGGTGAACGATAAAATACCTCGCCGCTATCATCTATTCTGAGTTCCACACCAGGACTTGGCACACCGACAGTATCAGGACTGACTTCACCATCTGGTTGTTGAGTTATAAACACTGTTGCTTCAGTTTGCCCGTACAGTTGTTTAAGATTGATGCCGAGAGATCGGTAAAATTCAAACAGTTCAGGCCCTATTGCTTCGCCTGCCGTGTAACCTACTCGAATGCGACGCAGACCGAGGGTATCTTTAAGTGGTTCATACACGAAGTACTTGCCCAATTTGTAGCTCAGCTTGTCTTTAAAACTGACTGATTCACCGTCAAGAATCGCTGGACCCACGCGTTTGGCAACTTTCATAAAGTGGTCAAACATGCGTTTTTTGATTTTACTCGCATCCTCCATTCGAATCATCACTGAAGTGAGTTGTCGCTCAAATACTTGTGGTGGTGCAAAGTAGTAAGTCGGGCCAATCTCTCTAAGGTCTGCCTGCATTGTGTCTTGTGATTCCGGGCAACTAACACAAAACCCAGCCCACAGTGCCTGACCCATGGAGAATATGTAGTCGCCAACCCAAGCCATTGGCAGGTAGGCCAGTATTTCTTCTTTATTAGTCAGCTTATCGAACTCGCATGAGTTTTTAGCAGTTTCAATTACGTTGTAATTTGACAGTACCACGCCTTTAGGCAGACTGGTGGTGCCGGAGGTATACAGAATAACGCATGTGCTGCCTGCCGTTATTTCAGATTCTCTAAGTGCAAGTTCGTCTGCATCGCCTTGTTCTCGGCCCAGCTTTTGAAGCTCGCTGTACGATGTCATTTGTGCGTGGTCATATTTTCGTAAACCACGCCCGTCAAGGTAAACCACATGGTGGAGGTTCGAGAGTTGATTATTTACGTCAGCCACCTTGTCCACTTGCTCCTGATCACCGGCAATGACAAATCGAGCACCGCAGTGATCCAGCGCGTAAGCAAGTTCTTCTGAAGAGGCATCTTGATAGAGGGGCACAGGGATACAACCGGCTTTTTGTGCGGCGATACCGGCCCAGTACATCGCCGGGCGGTTGCGGCCAAGTATGGCGATGTAATCACCACGAACTGCACCAAGAACAATCAGCCCTTTTGCCAGCGCATCTATTTCTTCCTGCGCTTCACGCCAGGTCCAGGTTTGCCAAATGCCATATTCTTTTTCGCGGTACGCGACCGCTGAGCCGTACCGCTTGACGTTACGCGCCAACAACATCGGTAACGAAGCAGTACTTTCTGAATCGGACATATAATCGGTTCTCCCCCAAGAGCTGCCACACCGTTACCTGATGATATTATTCACCAAGATTGCTGCTCAATTTTTTCACAATTCTAACCAAATGTAACGACTTGATTTTTATATCGTTTTCAGGATCAAATTAAACAAAATGGCGCAAGTTCATCAGACTCCACTTAGTATGATCCAAGCCGGGCTGAACTTGATCAGTCAAGCTATTTCTATACACGATAGCAAATTGAAGCTGGTGCACGCTAATCACCGCATGCAAACCATGTTTCAGCTACCCGGCTCATTTGTTCAGCCCGGAACAGATTTCCGGTCGTTACTGCTCTATGTAGCTGAACACGGAGAGTATGGTCAGCTGGATGATATCGATAAGTTTGTTGATGAGAAAGTTGCGCTGGCAAGGGCATTTGAGCCGCACTATTTTGAACGTACACGGGCCAATGGAACCTCAATATCCGTCGAGGGTTGCCCACTGGATTCAGGTGGATGGATTACTGTGTTCACTGATATCAGTGCAACAAAGCGAGATGAAGCGCTTATTCGATCTCAGGCTGATGGTCTTTCTAAAAAGCTTCTGCAACGCACAGAAGAACTCGAACAAACGAATCGCGAAATGGCAGCGTCCGTTCGAGCACTGAGTGCGACACAGCAGGAACTGATAGAAAGCAGAGAGCGTTTAGAGTTGATTAATCGAATGACACCAGCGCACATAGCCCATGTCAACAAAGACAGTTGCTACACGCATTCCAACGGTCGTTTGCAAAGCATTATTCCATTTGCTGAGCGTAATATTGTAGGGCGTGCATTTCATGAAGTATTAGGTGAAGATATAACCGGCGAGGTTATTCCGAGTTTTGAAAAAGCGCTTGCAGGTGAAGCCAGCGTTTCAGAATTTCGAATTGAGCATACCAATCGGTATATCAGGTTGGCGATGACACCAGATGTAGCGGACGATGAATCGATAGGTGGCGCTTATATTCTCTCCACTGACGTAACAGAAGAAGTTCAGGCAAGGCGTGCATTGGGCCACGCCAGTCGCAGAGCACTTGCCACACAATTGACCAGCGTTATGGCACACGATTTTTCAAATCTACTGACAATTATCATGAGTCAGCAAAGTCGGTTGGATAGATTTGCGAGTGAGGATCCAGTGCTCAACAACATCAGCAAAACAATTAAAGTGGCAACCAGTCGCGGTGCTGAACTAATCAAAACTCTCAACCGTATCGAGTCTCAGCGGCACATTGATGCGATAGATGTCAACACGTCGGACTTTGCTTCGAACATAGAGCGTCTTGCAAGAGCAGCTCTGGCAAAGCACACAGCACTGGTATTCAATATCGATATTCCTGACAGCAACCTGATCATCGATCCGGGTTTTGCTAATGATGCAGTGCTCAACATGGTGATCAACGCTGCAGAAGCCAGCGGCGAAAATGGGAAAATTTCGGTGGATATCGTGGTGACACCCCAGCGAGAACTACAGTTTCGAATTGTAGATAATGGACCGGGGTTCTCAGATGAGGCCTTAGCCAATGCATTGAATCCGTTCTATTCCACTAAAGGTGACAAAGTCGGGCGTGGCCTGGGGTTAACGTCGGCTTTCGATTTTGCCAGATCATGTGGTGGCAGTTTGCGCATACGTAACCATGAACCCGATGGCGCACTGGTGGTCATGACTATCCCTTACCTGCCAGTGCAATCTGTTGAAGGACAACTGATACTAGTGGTCGATGACGATGATGAAGTACGCACTGTAGTCAGTGATCACTTGCGTCGCTGCGGTCGTATGGTCGTTGAAGCAAGCTCACTTGCAGAAGCATCCGAGCTTTTAAAAATAGACGGCTTATCTTCTGTTATTACCGATCTGGATCTTGGTGGTACAGATACCGGTTTGGATGTTGCTGCGATTGTTCCGGCTGATATACCAGTGTTAATCGTGTCCGGCTTGAGTGACACTGACCCGATGCGTCGAGAAGCGCAAAACCTATATCAACTGCTGACGAAACCTTTTGATTTCAAAGCTCTTGATGCTGCATTGGTGCGGGTGATGGCGTGATGGATTCTAAACGCATATCGATACTCGAAGACTCGATTGAAATACAACAGCTGCTTGAAGATGCATTAACCGCAGAAGGATATGAGGTCAAGGCTTACGCCCTTGCACAGCATTTCGAAGACGATTACAAAACCTGGAACCCGGATGTTTGCATTCTCGACTTAGGCCTGCCAGATAAAGACGGTTTGACCATGGTCAGTAATCTGGCAAGTAATATTGATACTGCCATTATGGTCGTATCCGGCAGATCCAGTTTATCCGATAAGATCGCTGGTCTAGAACTTGGTGCCGATGACTATGTTACAAAACCGTTTGAGATATCGGAGTTAGTAGCGCGGGTACGTGCGCTGATTCGTCGTAAGACGCAAACAAGCAGCAGCGCTGACAAAGACTCCTTCCACTTTTCAGGGTGGACGGTCGATCTTGCAAAGTTTCTGCTAATAGATGAGGCGGGTCACCAGCAGCGATTGTCAGCAAGTGAGGCTGCACTGCTGGAAATATTTTTGCGACGCCCAAACCGATTGATTACTCGTGACCAGATTCGCGATGAGCTGGGCGACAGCGGGGATGAGTTTTCTTTTGATCGCGCCATTGATGTTCGCGTCTCTCGACTAAGAACCAAATTAAAGGATCCTTCCAAAAATTCGAAAATTATCCAAACAATTTACGGTGCCGGCTACATTATGATTTCAGACGTAAACTGACCTGGATGGGTCTTACCCGTTTTTTTTCAAAAATTCGACCTGTATTAATCCTGCTGACCCACGCTAAAACTTGCCAGCAGCTCAAATTTACGGCAATCTGACAGCATTATTTTCCGTTTTAAGCTTATTTCGTAAAATATGCAGGAATCTGCAATAGTTTTGGCCGCACAGCTGATTATCAGCGGCGATGCTGATTTGATAGAAATAATGGGCTTATCGCTGCGGGTAAGCCTGAGCGCTGTTTGCCTGTCTTTGGTATTGGGTTTATCTATCGGGGCAACGCTTGCAACCACGGCTTTTCGAGGTCGAGCACTGGCAACCATTCTCATCAATGCCCTCATGAGTATGCCGCCCGTGGTGGTGGGCTTGTTGGTCTACCTTGCATTGTCTCGATCAGGACCATTTGGCTGGTTGGGATTGTTATACACGCCAACAGCAATGATCATCGCGCAAACCCTGTTAATCACACCGTTGATTGCAGCTCTTTCAAGGCAAGTCATTGAAGACCTTTATCTTGAATACAAAGATCAGTTTCTCTCACTTCAATTAAGCGGCACACAGCAGGTTAAAGCATTACTTTGGGATGCGCGATACTCTTTGTTGACAGTGGCACTGGCAGGGCTTGGCCGATCATTATCTGAAGTTGGTGCCGTCATCATAGTGGGTGGCAACATAGAGCATTTAACTCGTGTCATGACAACTGCCATCGCGTTGGAGACATCAAAAGGTGATTTAGCTTTAGCTTTGGCTCTGGGAATTTTGTTACTCAGCCTGGCGCTAATCATTAATGCGCTGTTGTCGGGCTTAAATTTAACGGCAAAACGGCAAGCCTATGCCTGAACTGTCCAAACAACTGAATTTAAGCAAAATCTGTTTTAGTGTAGGTGGCAAAATACTGATTCACGATGTGGACTTATCACTCAACGACGCTGGTACAACAGCCATAATGGGCTTCAATGGCGCAGGCAAAAGCCTGTTATTAAAACTCATGCACGGCATTGTCCAACCCGATTTTGGTTCTGTTTTATGGGGTCAGCATCCCTGCACTGCTGAACACAAACTAGCTCAGGCGATGGTATTTCAAAAACCAGTACTGTTACGTCGCTCTGTTAAAGCCAATGTGGACTTTGTTTTAAAACAAAGGCACAGACCGGATGCGGCATTAAGACGGCATTTGCTCGATCAGGTAGATCTTCTCGCAAAATCCAGGCAACCAGCGCGACTTCTATCAGGTGGCGAACAACAACGCCTTGCATTGGCTCGCGCTTTGGCTTGCAAGCCAGCTGTGCTTTTTTTAGATGAAGCCACTGCCAGTCTGGACCCGGCATCCACAGCCATCATTGAGCGCATTATTGCCAGCGAAGCTCAAAGAGGTACGAAAATCATATTTATTACCCACGATGCGGCACAAGCTGCGCGCCTGGCTCAAGATATCGTGTTCATGGATGCAGGCAGCATTACCGAGCACAGCAATGCAAGCACATTTTTCACCCAACCAGCCTCGCCCGCCGCACAGGCGTATCTGGGTGGTCAGCTGTATTTAAACAAAAAAGATAAAACAAAAAGATAAAAAAAAAGATAAAAAAAACGAAAAACCGGATTAGTTTGAGGAAAATAAGATGCATTGCTACGAAATAAAAACGCACGTAAGACAAATCTGCGCTAGCCAACAGTCACTATTTTTTGTTTTTTGGCTCTTGTTTTTTAGCCCGTGGTCACACGCAGACCAAACCCACCTCCTCGTTCAATCAACTACCTCAACGGCCAATTCCGGCTTGTACGATTATTTAATCCCGCTCTTTGAGGCTGACTACGATATTAAAATCAACGTGGTCGCAGTGGGGACCGGACAAGCCATCCGAAACGCACGTAATTGCGATGCAGACGTATTACTTGTTCACGCAAAAAACGCCGAACAAGACTTTGTCGAAGACGGTTTTGGTCTTGAACGATTCGATTTAATGTATAACGACTTTGTCGTTATAGGCCCCACAGATGACTCGGCAAATATCAGGGATGCAAGCTCAGTTGTCGACATGATGAAAAAAATTGTCGACGCCAGTGCTTTGTTTGCATCCCGTGGTGATAACTCGGGCACGCACAAAAAAGAATTAGCACTCTGGGCAAATGCCAATATCGATGTCATAAAAGACAGCAGGCAATGGTATCGATCCACTGGCTCTGGTATGGGGGCCACAATTAATACCGCTATTGGTCTTGGAGCTTATACGCTAACCGATCGAGCCTCCTGGATTAGCTTTAAAAACAAGCAGGACTACTCAGTTTTATACCAGGGTGATCCTTTGCTGTTTAACCAATACGGCGTGATACTTGTTAACCCAGCCAAATGCCCATCAGTAGAAGCAAAAGCCGGACAACAATTTATAAACTGGCTCTTATCACCGACAACGCAGCAAACTATTGCGCAATTCAGGGTAAACAACACTCAACTGTTTTACCCAAATGCAAAGTAATTTTACTGGCGCAGAAGTGTTACCAATAGAATAATTAAATTAATGAAACACTAAGTCAGTGATCGATAAATGGGTGAAGCGCTAATTTAAATACCTTCAGTCGAACTATTGAAAATGACTCGACCCATATTGCCAAAATCATAACCAGACAAACTCGCGGCGTACTGCTTGAACTTGTCTGTTGTGCAAAACTGCATTAAACGCTGCACCGGGTCTTCGAAATAATGCGCACGATCAATCAGCAAATCAAACCGCTCTTCGACAATGGGCACAAAGTGAAGCTTGTAAGTCGCCGCCACGCCGGCCAAGCCAAAGCCAACATCAGCAACACCGCTACTCAGTGCACTAGCCACATCAGTTTCGGTTCGAGCAACATAGGTGTATTGCATAGATTCGTTTTTTATCTGTCGTTTGGACAAGAGCTGCTCTAAAAGAACTTGTGCACCCGCTTCTGCTTGACGCGCAACAAATCTAACGTTGACAACATCATCAAGAGAAGCAACCTGATCTGCGCACTGTTGAGTAACAATCAACCCACGCTGGCGCTTTGCCCACTCTAGCAAAACCACAGGGTGCTGAGCGCAGTGTCGCTTTACGGCATGTTCGTTCCAAGTTTGGGTTTTGTCATCGTGAATGTGCAGGCCAACTACAACACCTTCACGGCCAAGAAAACGTTGGATACCATCTTGACTACCATCAAAAAGCATCGCTAAACCCGAGCGTGATTCACGCAGAGCCCACTCAAGTAAAGGGTCGTGACTGCCAAGAAATACAGCAGGGCGAACGGCTAAAGGCTGCACAACATGCTCAGCATGATTGGCCAACCAGGCATCAATTTGATCCCTGGGGAATAACAACTTGCCGATTGCCTTATTACAAGGCAACACACCAGAGGACGCAAGATCGTATACTTTGCGCTCTTTTATCCTGAGCAGTTCAGCGACTTCAACGGTGGTTAAGTATTCAGACACAATAAACGGCGCACAAAGTGCAGCAACCCTCTACCGAACAAGTACGAACAGTATAACGTGCGCGGGCAAACACGCCTGTGAGCTGGTTAACCGCGGGCTTAAAAAAGTCCTAAAAACTTTTTACGTGGTGCAGGCGCTGCAAGCAATGACTGCGCTATCTCTACCTGACGCGCCCAAAAACGATCTTTTTCATCCAATCGCCTGGCCTGATCAGCTATCAGCGAGCGCTGGTCAGCTAATTGTTTTGCCATCAATTGATTGGTTTGTTCAAGCAATTCCTTGTTCCACTCCAGTTCTCTGATCAACAGGCTAACTGTGCTTGAGTCTGTATTGCTATCATCCGTAGCCTCTCCATGATTTTGTTCCTGGCTTTTTTCTTGGCGACTAACTGCCAATTCCGTTACATCAGCAATCATCACAGATGCCTGAGTGGGCGTACCACCAGCGGATAATGCAAGCGTTGTATATTCTTCTGCCGCTTGTTTGACCTTGGGTTGCTTAACTTGGGGTTGCTTAAATTGGCGTTGCTTGACCGATCGCAATTTCAAGCCGGCCAAGGGTTTCAGATATGGATAGACAAGAATCAGATCACTGACGTCAATACCTTCTGTTGTGCGACTAAGTACCCCGCTGGCAATCTGACTGTTAATGGCAGACAGCTCGACACCAGCCATACAGGCCGCTTCTGAAACACTGAGAATAGTCACTGAACGGCACTCCTGAACGGTACTTGGGTTCAACAAATCAATTAGGCTCTAGAAATAATAGGTCGCATTACCCAGTAGTCCAGCGAAACTGGAGAATCAAATGTCCATAGCAATTTATGAAATGCGCATTTTATATTATGTTAAATAGGAGCTTCTGCATCCCTTAGCGGTGGTTGGTAGACCACGTGATCGTTCAAGCTGTTAGTTGGCTGCCAATCCGTCGCCAGCTTATCGTTTGCAGGCACAGGTCCGAAACACAGCCTATTTTTGACGTGACGTCATTTTTTGACTTACTGATTGTCATTTTTTGACGACTCGTCTATTATCACTCCGTGACCCTCTCTCGTAAACAACGTGAAATCGCCGAACGACATGCGCTTTTCCTCGAAATAGCCCATGAAATCCTTACTGTGGAAGGATTCCACGTATTGTCGATGGAACGCATAGCCGAGCTGGCCGAATATTCCAAAGGCACGGTGTATCAGCATTTCTCCTGTAAAGAAGAAATTCTGGTTCAGCTGTGCAACCAATGCATGCAAACGCTGGTTTCATTGTTCGAACGGGCGGCCAAATTTGACGGAACGCCACGTGATCGTATTTCAGCAATTTTTCACGCACACCAACTTTGGTCAGGCATTGGCAGTAATCAAACTGAGATGTTGCAGCATTTGTCCATGCACGGTGTCAAGGATAAAGCCACTGAGGTCAGCCTGCTAGCGCACGATCAATTAGAGCAAAGAATATTCTCATGCGTGCTAAGCATCATCGATGACGCTATTGAATCTGGTGACCTTGAAAATACGAAAAAAACAACCGCATCCGAAATCGTGTTTGGTTTTTGGTCATTAAGCACTGGTGGACAATTGCTAATGACCTCCGATATTCGACTTAGCGAGCTCGGTGTGTCTGACCCGGCAAACAGTCTTCTGAAGATGTTGGCACACATGTTAGATGGACTCAACTGGCAACCAATGCACGTAGACGCTCAATTTAAGAAACTATTAAACAAACTGAACACAGGACTGTTTGCCGAAGAATTCGATCAAATCAGGCAGCAATCCGAGCAAGATAATGAACACCGACTCGGTCCAACCAGGTCTGTACCGATAAGTAAAACGAGCAAGGGAAAGCTGGTCGATGACTGACAGTGATTCGATTGAAATATTCTGACTTTAAGGAAAGCTCATCATGATTGAAAGTTACGCTAAAACCGTTTTACGATTCAGGTGGTTGGTGATCGTCGTCACAGTCGTGATTATGTTGTTATTGGCCTCTGGTGGTCGTTTTCTGGTTTTTACTAACGACTACCGGGTATTTTTTGGCCCTGATAATCCACAGTTACTTGCCTTTGACGACTTACAAGAGACTTACACAAAAAGCGACAACCTGTTCATTATGATGGAGCCTGACAGCGGCACCGTGTTCGACAAATCGACCATGGCGGCCATTGTCGATGCAACAGAACGTTCATGGCAAATCCCCTACTCTATTCGCGTAGACTCCATCAGTAACTTTCAGCATACCAGAGCTGAAGAAGACGACATGTTTGTCGAAGAGCTCATCGAAGAGCCTGAGTTATTCGAGCAAGCCGATATTGAGCGTATACAAGCAATCGCTTTGGACCAACCTCAGTTAGTCAACAAACTGGTTTCCACGTCTGCTGCCGTTACCGGCATCAATATTACGGTTGAACTCCCAGCACCTTTAACCGAAGAAGATAAGCTCCTATCGGCGGAAGACCGCGCGGCCAAAGACCCTAATATCGCGCTGGGTGTGGCCATGAACGCTGGTCGCGAAATGGTAGCCCAGCTTCAGGCCGATTACCCGGATATAAAATTTCATACAACGGGCATCGTTGCCATGAACCAGGCATTCCCAGAAGCCATTACAGCCGATGCAAAATCATTATTGCCCATGGCGTTTCTGGTGGTTATCGTTGGCGTCATTCTGTTTTTACGCAACGTGTTCAGCATGATCGGCACAGTAATCGTTATTCTGTTTTCAATTTTAATGGCAATGGGTACCGCGGGCTGGCTTGGCATCCTGCTTACGCCGCCTGCTGCATCGGCACCAACCGTTATATTGACCCTGGCTGTAGCAGATTGTGTGCACTTTCTTGTCACCATGCTACAAAACATGCGCGAGAAAATGCCCAAGAACGAGGCCATTATAGAAAGCCTCAGGGTCAACTTCACACCCATATTTCTTACATCAGTCACCACAGCTATTGGCTTTCTGAGCATGAATTTCAGTGACTCACCACCGTTCCACGATTTGGGCAACATTGTGGCTCTGGGTGTGGGCTTTGCTTTTTTTCTAGCCGTTGTATTTTTACCGGCGCTGATGTCTGTACTACCGGTCAACGTGAAAGCACAAACTAAAACGAAAAGCACGGCAATGGAACGTTTCGCCGACTTCGTTATTGCCAAACAAAAGCTCTTGCTGTGGGGCATGGCGATTGTCATGATTGGCTTTTCGGTGCTGGCACCAAAAAACCAACTTAACGATGTTTTTGTCAACTACTTCGACCGCACTGTACCTTTTCGCGTTGCTACCGATGAAGTTACCGACAAGCTATCGGGCCTTTATATCCTGGAGTTTGATCTGGATTCGGGCGAAGAAGGTGGGGTTGGTAATCCAGACTTTCTACAGGACGTTGAAAAATTTGAGCGCTATGTTGAAACGTTGGATGGTGTTCAGCATGTCAGCACCATCACTGAAACCATGCGCCGTCTTAACCGCAGTATGCATGGTGACGACGATGCTTACTACAAATTACCAGAAGAGCGCGAGTTAGCCGCCCAATATTTATTGTTCTATGAAATGTCCCTGCCCTCAGGGCTTGACTTGAACAATCAGATAAATCAGGACAAATCCAAAACCCGCATGTCGGTGACCATGGAAACGCGTTCCACTCAACAAGTATTGGAGTTTGAACGACAAACAATGGAATGGATGCAAGCAAACACACCTGCTATAGCCACGCTCACCACGGGTGCCACCAGCATGTTTACGCACATCAGCATGCGAAACATTATTAGTATGCTCAGCGGTACAAGCATAGCCTTGGTACTCATCAGTTTGATATTGCTGGTCGCATTGCGTTCAATAAAATTCGGGCTCATAAGCTTAATACCCAATATCGTGCCTGCGCTGATGGGATTTGGTGTTTGGGCATTGCTGGTCGGCGAGGTAAGCCTGGCGGTGTCTGTCGTTGTGGCCATGACTTTGGGTATCGTTGTTGACGATACTATCCATTACTTAAGCAAGTACCTGCGCGCGCGTCGCGAACGTGGTATGTCACCTGAACAAGCTGTGCGATATGCATTTAATACTGTTGGAGTGGCATTAGTGGTTACCACTATCGTGCTCGCCTGTGGATTTATGGTGTTAGCTCAGTCTAACTTTTTGCTTAACAGTCAAATGGGTTTGCTGACAGCTATCACTATTGTGATTGCTCTGATTGTTGATTTTACTTTCTTACCCGCTTTCCTGATGGTAGTAGACAAAGATAATACTGATGAAACCTCGACAAGCGATATGCCAATTACCCCAAGCGGTCAAACTGCGTGACACACATTCGAACTATAAGGACAGACCCGTGAAAAAATCTTTATCTCAAACTTTGGCGATAACGCTATTCTTAGGCGCGTCAACATTGGCTTTAGCGCAAACAGCCGAACAAAAGGGCTTGGATATCGCACAGCAAGTCAGTGCACAAAACGACGGTTTTGCAGACTCTACGTCCAGCATGACCATGACGCTTATCAATCGCTCTGGTAAAAAAAGTGTCAGGCGTATGCGCGGCAGAACACTTGAAGTGACCGGCGATGGCGACAAGAGCATGACCATTTTTGATGAACCTGCTGATGTCAAAGGCACAGCCAGCCTCACCTATTCACACGCAGCAGACGCTGATGAGCAATGGCTGTTTTTGCCTGCATTAAAGCGAGTCAAACGTATTTCATCAAAAAACAAAACCGGTGCCTTTATGGGCAGCGAATTTGCTTTTGAAGACATTAGTTCGCAAGAAGTCGACAAATATACCTACAAGTACCTTGGCGACGAGGAAGTCGACGGTGTTGGTGTGCACAAAATAGAAGCTGTGCCTGCCTACAAATATTCTGGCTACACGCGGTTGATTAACTACATCGACAAAGAAAAACTGGTGGCTGTAAAAGTTGAATATTTCGACAGAAAAGATGCCCAGCTAAAAACGTTAACCCTGTCTGACTATGAGCACCACGACGGTAAGCACTGGCGCCCCGGCCGCATGGAAATGGTTAATGCACAAACGGGTAAGAGCACCATACTGGAATTTACGGATTACGAATTTGCAACCGGCTTAAAGGACAAAGACTTCAGTAGCAATGCGTTGAAAAAACTACGATGACGTCAAATCCTGCCCACATGCCCGGCACAGGCTTACTGTGCCGAGCATTGCTAACGATTGCAATTGCGTTGAGTTCGGCTCTGGCACAAGCTCAATCTGAGTGGTCGCGGCGCGGCGACATTAGTCTTCAAACGCAATTCTTTATCGATAACTCTGCGCATTCAGCTACGCAATCAACCAACGTGTCACTGTCTGGCAACGCCGAATTTAATCGGACTGTAGGTGAAAATGGCAACTTGACAATTAGCCCTTTTTTCAGAGTAGACCAGCACGACTCGAAGCGAACTCACGTTGATTTACGCGAGTTCTTATACCGCTATAGCGCTGACAGCTGGGAAGCCAATGCAGGCTTGGGAAAAATATTCTGGGGTGTCGCCGAATCATCCAATGTGGTCGATATCATTAATCAGCGTGACGCAGTTGAGGGCCTTGACCCAGAAAATAAACTGGGCCAGCCAATGATTAATCTTTTATTACTAAAAGACTGGGGAGAAATAAGTTTGTTTGTGTTGCCAGGTTTTCGGGAGCGCACCTTTGCTGGTGAAGATGGCAGACCAAGGGGCTCCTTTGTCATAGACACCGACAACACTCAATACGAATCGAGCAACGAAGCGCGCCACATTGATGTAGCTGCCCGCATTAGCGGCGCGATAAACGAGTGGGACTTGGGATTCCACATTTTTCATGGAACAGCTCGCGAACCGATACTGAGCTTTCCAGAATTTGCGCCATTCTATTATCAAATGACTCAATTCGGTGTCGATGTGCAAGCCACGTTGGAAAGCTGGTTATTAAAAACCGAAGTAGTTTATCGTTCTGGGGAACTGATTAAAGATCATGCACAGCTGGTCACAGGTTTGGAGTACAGTTTTTATTCTGTTGCCGACTCCGCAATCGATATTGGCGTTGTCGCAGAATACCTATACGACGATCGCTTCGATGAAGCCAACACCGTATTTCAAAACGATATCTTGATCGGTTTGCGTTTTGCCTTAAATGATGAGCAATCCACCGAAGCTCTGATAGGCGTGATCGCTGATCTGGATGGGGGTGGTGATGTATTTACCGCAGAAGCCAGCCGGCGTATTGGTAATAGTTTTAAACTTACCGCAGAAACCGCTATTTGGGCTAATACAAAAGACGACTTGCTGCTGAGCCAATTTGAGAACGAAGATTATATCCAGCTAGAGCTTGGTTACTTCTTTTAAGCTTCTGCTTTCTGGCGTTTCCAATAACCGTTCCAAAGTCAATCTAGCGCTGGCTATTCTTTGAACGGCTGATTCGACGACGGATGCTGTATATGCGATTCGAGTTCAGCCACCGTTTTTTGCAGTGCCAGGAGCTCTCCATGGACCTGCATAAGTTGGATTCTTACATCATCAAAGTAGCTGCTTAAAAAACGTTGTAGCTCAGCAAAGACGCGCTCTTTATCTGCCTCAGAAAGAGAATCAAGCGAACTTAAGTCAATTTCTGACTGAGTAGGCGTTGGCGGTCCCGGAAATTTCAAGGCCGTTTGACGTGCCAATTCAGACCAACGCTTGGCGACAGTGGCATCAGGGTGTTGCGAGATCGTTTCCCCTATCCATTGAGCCAGCAGACGAGCATGGGCGTTGGCGTCGGTGTGTAAATGATGAACGTTGTCCATAAGCGAGACCTGTTTGTTTATGCAAAAAATGCGATACACGCAGCAAGTGTGAATTAACGGTAATCCAGTGTCCCACGCTGCTGCCCGCAACAAAATGCAGCTGTTCACAAAGTTCTACTAATTAGACTGAAACCAACCACATTATGCCGTCGATTTAACAAAAAACAGGCCCTTTCTCCGTTAAAGTTACCTATATAACAAGGACGCGTGCCTGGCTTTCTGCTGATTCAGCTTCAAGCAATTTTTGACACACAGAACGTGCGATTGAGCGAATACAACTACTTTTAGGAATACGAAAGTGAAACCTGTTTATAGACCGTCTTTTTCTACACAAAGGGTTTTGTTCAGGCCTTACGCTGCATGCATTTTGCTATTCGTGGGTTTGTTTTCGCTGAGCGCATGCAGCGACAGAACTGACACTGAAGACACCAACATAACCCAAAGCGGCATCACACAAACTGATAACACAGTGCAAACTGGCGGCGCGGTAGATGGCGTCACCGATGAAGATGCACCCGCTCAGAACGATACTCAAAACGATGAGCAATCTACAGGTGGCGCTCAAAGCACGACAGGCTCAACGACCGGAGAGACAACAACCGATGCAGGTGAGCAGACCACTGGAACCACTGATGGCGGAACAGATGGAGGTAACACCAGCGAGATCGACACCGACAATGCGGTCAACAGCAACACTACCCAATTGGGCGATACCGAGCCGGTTGTGCTTACGTCACTTCCGCAACCGCCACTTACCGCAGCACCCGCAGCATTTGACGAACCCATCGGTATTTCCGGACCAGTAAGTACCGTCACCGAATATTTCGTGGTCAGAGACTCTGGACCCAAACTCCCGGAAGACACAACCGGTGACTACACCGATGCTGACTTTGACGCAGGTCCCCTACCTAACGTTACAACCACCCCGGCCCATGTAGACCAAAACGTTAATCGTGCCCCCTCTTTTGATAATTTAATCAACCAGACGGTATTTGCCGGTAGCGAACTCAACCTTCTGCTACGTCCGGTGGACCCTGATGGCAATATTCCGGGCATGTTTCCCGAAGCCTTACCAGAAGGTGCACAACTGGTAGACAACTTTAACGGCACAAAAACACTGCGATGGCGGCCTCTTCAGCCCGATGTCGGTATCTTGGCTTTCACTATTACCGCTGTCGATGCCGATGAACCCGCCTATCGGACCAGAAGCACAGTTTTAATTAAAGTGATTATGCCTTCCGACCCATCTACCATTGTGAATATTGCACCTGTAGTCAATACCGTCAGAGATCACACTGTGCAGGTCAACGACCCCGTTGTAATTGAAATCAAAGGTTCTGATGCAAACGGCACCATTCCAAGTTTAGAAGTCTTTAATCAACCACCAGGTGCAACTCTGATTCCACACCATACCGAGCCAGATTTCGTTGTGTTGCGGTTCGTACCGCGCACAACGGGCTTAATCACGTTAAAGGTTGTTGCAACCGACGCTATAAATCCTGACAGCACGGGCACCACCACCATCAACATCAATGTCCGTCCCGCGGCAGATTTTATACGCGAAGGCAGCACGCTACGCGCGCTGGCAACAGCACGTGGTTTCCGACTGGGGTATGCGTCGGTAAAAGACTTTTACTACCGACCCGATGGTGCGCTATATGCACGAACCGCAGCTAATGAATTTAATTTTGTATCACCGGAGAATTCATTAAAGTGGAGTGTGCTTAACCCACTACCAGGCCGCTATCGCTGGGCGTCAGCAGATAACTTGGTTAACTTTGCGCGCGTCAAAGGCATGGAGGTGCACGGTCATACATTGATCTGGCATCGACAGTTGCCAAAGTGGATTACATTTTCAGCCGTTGAAGCGCGCGAAACACACATGAGAGAATACATAGATCGCGTATTAAACCGCTACTCAGACCGAGTGCCAGTGTGGGATGTGGTCAACGAATCTTTTGAGGACAACGGCGAATATCGCAATAGCGTGTGGTTTGAAGCCATGGGCAAACGCTACATTGAGATAGCGTTCCGGCAAGCCAGGCAATCAGCGCCCAATGCACGCCTGCTTTACAACGAATACGACGTGTCCTGGTTTGGACCTAAAGCCGATGCCATGTTTAACATGCTGCAAGAACAGAAAGATCTTGGAACCCCTATCGATGGTGTCGGGTTTCAAATGCATATCTTTTCGGCCTTCGATCAGTTTGATGATGTCGAAGCTAATTTTCAAAAAGCCGCCGATCTTGATTTGGATATTTACATTACCGAGCTCGACGTCTCCATTGGCGATGGTGGTTCGCTTGAACAGCAAGCTAACGTGTACAAACGAGTCCTGGATATTTGCTTGAGGCAACCGCGCTGCAAAGGCCTGCAATCGTGGGGATTCACCGACCAGTACTCGTGGCGCCGACAATTCAACCCTCTGTTACTCGATAACCAATACCAAGTGAAACCAGCTTACACAGCGCTGCAACAAAGGCTAAGCGAAAACTAGCGCCAAAAAAAATTAAAGCGCGAAAATTAAAGGGGACGGAGGGATTTAATATTGATCACATTTTTTATGTGGTCAATATTAAATCCCTCCGTCCCCTTTAATTTCTTATTCGTTCTCATGTTGAGCGTTGACGCTCACCACATTATCATTATCGACAGACAGCGAGAGTTGTATGGGCCTGCAACAGACCTGACAGTCCTCGATATACTGCTGATGCTCCACGGAGCAATCCACGGCAATATCTATTGATTCGCCACAGTACGGACAACTTATATTGTGTTCTTGTATTGAATCCATAGCAACTTCAATTCGCACGATTTAGCTCGTGCAATTTTCCAGATAACTTGTTTGGACAGCAGAATAAGCACCAAAAGCGCACACGCGCAGACCAACCTCCTTGTTGGACACGCAGGATTAAGCGCTTGCTGGTACGCGCTTGCGAGTGAATAGAATTCGTAAGGTCACAATTGCAAAAATAAGGAACCAGGCAAGCGACCACTCGGCAATACTCAGGCCCAGAAATCGCCAGTTAACTTCTGCACAGTTTCCATCACCTTTAAACAATAATTCGAGCGTTCTCATGAACGGCATATTTTCGAGCCAGAATTCGAGCCCGGGTCCGCACTCCGGCACCTGATCTGCCGGTAAATGCTGCAACCATACCTGACGTCCAGCGGTTATTAAACCACCGAGTGATGCAGCGAAACCGAGTATCGCTGCCAGACGCTGTGCAAACCATGACCGATACATAAAAAAGCCAATCACAGCTGCGATAGCAAGACAATAGTAAAAGAATCGCTGCGTCATGCACAACGGACACGGGTCCAAGTATTGCCAATACTGAAGGTAATAACCGTATCCAAGTAAACCTACAATGCTCAGCAAAACCCCAAGCCAGGTCCAGCGATGGAAGGTCGGTGGATTTAGTACGTTTGAATTTGTGCTCATTGTGCTGTTTTTGTTTTGAGTTATCTTCATATTATAGATGAGTCAGCAGAACTGTTACCGCTATAGCCTGATGAGTCTAGCGTATTGAGAGCTTCAATCCTGACAAAGCAACTCGCTCGGTTCAAGCGAATCTTGGTAGTTTTACCTGCCGATTTAATCCGTGAACCTTCAAATCGGGATTATTACCAGAGTGTACTGGTGCAATTGTCATTCCTCCTGCATGCAACAGAGCCAAACTATCAACACTTAACGGAAGCTACGCTTTTTTCATCTCAGGACAATGCAGAAGGATTTTGATCATGAAACGTATTCCACAACAATTTCGCAAAACAACGCTTTGCCTGACAGTCGCTGCAGCCTCCGTGCTCCTGGTCGGTTGCGGCGCTGGTGCTGACAGCACGGGCAGCTCTGAAGTCAAAAACACCGAAGAGCAACAAGAAGCCGCAAGCTCACAAGTGGCCTTAAGTGTCAGGTTACCCCAACGCATAACAAATCTGGCTATCCCGATTGATGTTGTGGCAACGGTGAGTGGTGAGACATTAACCATGAACAAATCAGGTGATCTGTACACCCTGGACATTAATCTGCCGCTGTTTCGAGAATACGCTGTGTTTCTGGCAGCTCAACGTGCCGAAGACGGGCTACTTATCGCTGCTGCACAAACCACTGTCAGCACCGATGCCAACTACGTACCTTTAGCCATTCCACAACAACTGTTCGACACCAGCATGGATGACGACAGTGATGGTTTTGACAATATTACGGAAGTTGAACTTGGCTCAGAGCCGCGCTTACAAACTGAAGACTTTGACGGTGACGGAATTCCTAACGAAACTGATAGCGATGATGATAATGATGGCATTGGCGATGCTTACGATGCGTTTCCATTGGATGCGAGCGAAGCGGTAGACACCGATGGAGATGGTATTGGTGACAATCGCGATCGTGATGACGATAACGACTCAGTACTGGATACCGACGATAAGTTTCCATTGGATGCAAACGAGAGCCTTGACCTGGATCTTGACGGTTTTGGCAATAGCGTTGATTTGGATGACGATGGCGATGGCACGATCGATCTAGAGGACCCGCAGCCTTCAAACCCCAATATCACCGGTAACGAAGATTCAGACGGAGATGGCTATCGTGACTTGGAAGACGCCTTTCCGTATAACGCAAACGAACATTCAGATGCGGACGGCGATGGCATTGGCGATAACGCTGACACCGATGACGACAACAATGGCGTCCCGGATATTCAGGATGACTCAATCGCAGCAATTCCATTCTCCAATCGAATACCCACCATTGATGGTGCCTACGGTTGGTGGGAATGGAGTGAGGCCAGTCAGTCGGATAACCAAGGTAACTACCTGTACATCAATCATTTAAATATCGATGAAAAAGGCAATTTTGAAGATGGTGCAGGCGCTACCGATTGGCGTGATACACAAAACAGTAGCTACTGGCGCGCAAAGCATGACGGGACTAATCTGTATGTTCTGATCGTTGTTAAGCGTGAGCCATTCTTCGAACTCTTCAGCGATTCGACTGATATTTGGCATGATGACTCAGTGGAATTGTATTTTGACATTGGCAATGACAAACTCACCAGTTATGGTAACGATGACTATCAACGTTTGTTCCGCTACGCTCACAACGCCAGCGATAACATTCTGGACAGTCTCAACTCGGCCAAAGGCATGAAGACTTGGTATCGTTCAAGTCGCGCAATGGAAATGGCCAACCAGACCACATCAATATACGAAATCGAAGTCAATATGGCATCTATCGGATTAAATCCAGAGGAACGCTTTGGCCTTGACGTACAAATTAATGATGACGATGATGGTGGTGAGCGTGATTCCAAGTGGTCTTGGTTTGCACCATCGTTTCAGGATGAGAGCTGGAATAACCCAAGCTTGTTTGGTACGGCTGTGTTGGCGCCGATCAGAAACACCAACAATGCTGACTAAAGCACACAGGAATTAAAAGCAGCTTAAAGATTTAATTAGTTAGTGCCCATCCAGAAACAGATAAAACACTGAATCCATTGAAAATATAATGCGGTATATGTAAAAAATCCTCTTGGTTTTGTTATCTTTAGAGTGCGAACCGAAAAGAAACAACCAAGAGGATTTAACGATGCGAGAAAC